>Ga0268299_1000072_pt1 | contig 384044 bp, 359 predicted proteins | sample NOBtaG_FD_193484 | JGI IMG/M metagenome (GOLD analysis project Ga0268299, IMG submission 193484) | Activated sludge microbial communities from bioreactor in Nijmegen, Gelderland, Netherland - NOB reactor | ecosystem: Engineered > Bioreactor > Aerobic > Activated sludge | place: Netherlands...
CACCAAACTTCTTGGCCAAAATGTGCGTCATCGCCGCCGTCAGCGTCGTCTTCCCGTGGTCCACGTGACCAATCGTCCCCACGTTCACATGCGGCTTCGTACGCTCGAATTTGCCCTTTGCCATGGCTGCTACCCTTGCTGTGCTCTAGGATGGTGATGGTTGGTGTTGTCGAATCCCGTTTCGCCGGCCCGATGCCGCTGCTACCGTTGCCGCCAGTCTTGGTGCCGATGGAGCGGATTGAACGCTCGACCTCTCCCTTACCAAGGGAGTGCTCTACCACTGAGCTACATCGGCGAATCCGTTCGCCCCGCGGGCTCCCCTTTCCTTCCGGCAGTGACCCCACAACGCGTTGGAGCGGGTGAAGGGAATCGAACCCTCGTCATAAGCTTGGAAGGCTTCTGCTCTACCATTGAGCTACACCCGCATGCATCCCAGGTTCGATTCGTGGTGAGCCCGTCGTTCGCGCGATGTTGCTGGTGGAGGGGGTAGGATTCGAACCTACGTAGGCGCATGGCCAACAGATTTACAGTCTGCCCCCTTTAGCCGCTCGGGCACCCCTCCGAACGAAACGCGTGATTATGTGGCGTTTTCCCTGTGCTGTCAAACCTCTAGCTTCCCGGATCCCGCGCCGCGGGGAGGGCGGGCAAGGACCGTGCCCAGCCGGTCGTAAGTGCCGGGCGACTCGCTAGAATCCGGCACACGCCCACCTTGCGCGCGACCCGGCACGCAAGGCCCAGAGGGACTGTCAAAGGACTGCTCGTGGCAAAATCGTTCGCATCGCACGCCGACCTCGCCGACAAGCCGGTCACGTTCGCCCGGCTCTCCGAGAACGCCTATGCCTATACGGCCGAAGGCGATCCGAATACCGGAATCGTCGTCGGCGACGACGGCGTCATGGTCATCGACACGCAGGCGACGCCAGGGATGGCGCAGGACGTCATCAGGCACGTGCGGCAGGTGACCGACAAGCCGATCAAGTACGTCGTGCTCACGCACTACCACGCCGTGCGGGTGCTCGGCGCCTCGGCCTATCGGCCGCAGGAAATCATCGCCAGCCAGGCGACGCTCGATATGATCCGGGAGCGCGGCAAGGAGGACATGGCCTCCGAGATCGGCCGCTTCCCGCGTCTCTTCCGCGACGTGGAGTCGATTCCCGGTCTGACCTGGCCGACGCTCACGTTCGAGCGGGAAATGACCGTCTGGATGGGCAGCCTGGAAGTGCGGATCAGCCATGTGGGGGCGGGCCACACGCGCGGCGATTCGATCGTCTGGCTCCCCGCCCAAAAGGTGCTCTTCTCGGGCGACCTCGTCGAATACAACGCAGGCATCTATACCGGCGACGCCCAGCTGGTCGAGTGGCCTGCCACCCTCGACCGCCTCGCGGCGCTCAACCCCGAGCGGCTGGTGCCGGGGCGCGGGCCCGCCATGCTGACGGCCGCGGACAGCCTGAAAGCGATCGCGTTCACGCGCGACTTCGTGAGCGCCCTCTACGCGTGCGCGCAGGAGGGCGTGACGGCAGGGAAGGGTCTCAAGCACGTCTACGAGTCGGCACGCCGTCGGCTCGACCCGGTCTACGGCCGTTACCCGATCTACGAGCACTGCATGCCCTTCGACGTGACACGGGCGTTCGACGAGGCGAGCGGCATCACGCATCCGCGGATCTGGACGGCCGAGCGCGATCAGGAGATGTGGAAGTCGCTCGAGGGCTGATTGCGACGATGTCGGCGCCTCGAGGCCGGATCGGGGACGGGGAACGGGCGATCGCGACGGTAGAATCACCGCCTGCGCCGGACACGATCCGGCGAGCGGCCCCCCGCTACCCATGCCGCAACCCGGCCGGGCCAAGCGGAAAATGCATGCCGACCCACGACATGCCCGCCCAGGAGAAGAGATGAACGCACCCGCAGACCTGCGCGACGTCACGCTCGACGACAAGTACACCCTCGATCGCGGCAGGGTCTACCTCACCGGCACGCAGGCGCTGATCCGCCTGCCCATGCTCCAGCGCGAACGCGACCTCGCCGCCGGCCTCAATACCGCCGGCTACGTCTCCGGTTATCGCGGCTCCCCGCTCGGAATGCTCGACCAGGGGCTCTTTCGCGCCAAGAAGCACCTCGAAGCGCGCCACGTCCTGTTCCAGCCCGGCGTGAACGAGGACCTCGCGGCCACCGCGATCTGGGGCACCCAGCAGCTCGCGCTCTTCCGGGGCGCCAAGTACGACGGCGTGTTCGCAATGTGGTACGGGAAGGGCCCCGGGGTCGACCGCTGCGGCGACGTCTTCCGGCACGGGAACGCCGCGGGCACCTCCCGCCACGGCGGCGTGCTCTGCCTCGCGGGGGACGACCACGGCGCGAAGTCCTCGACGCAGGCCGCGCAGTCGGATTTCATCTTCAAGGCCGTCGGCATGCCGGTGCTATCGCCATCGACCGTGCAGGAGTACCTCGACTACGGTCTCCACGGCTTCGCGATGAGCCGCTTCTCGGGCTGCTGGGTCGGGTTCAAATGCGTGACCGACGTCGTGGAGAGCTCGGCCTCGGTGTACGTCGACCCGGAGCGCGTCGCCATCCGCCTGCCCGCCGACTTCCCGATGCCGCCAGAGGGCCTCAATATTCGCTGGCCGGAGTACCTGGGCTTCATCGAGCAGGAGCGCCGGCTCTATCACCACAAGCTGTTCGCTGCGCTGGCGTATGCGCGGGCGAACGCCCTCAACCGGCCGGTGTGGGTCACGCCCAAGGCGCGTCTCGGCATCGTGACGACCGGTAAGGCCTACAACGACGTGCGGCAAGCGTTCGACGAGCTCGGCATCGACGAGCGCCTCGCCGCGGAAATCGGGGTCAACCTCTACAAGGTGGGCATGCCTTGGCCGCTCGAGCCGAGCGGCATCGCCGCGTTCGCCCGCGGCCTCGAGGAGGTCCTGGTCGTCGAGGAGAAGCGGCAGCTCGTCGAGTACCAGCTCAAGGAACAGCTCTACAACCTGCCCGACACCGAGCGGCCCAGGGTGGTCGGCAAGTTCGCCGCGCACGGCGAGTGGGACGTGCCGCAGGCCGAGATGCTGCTGCCCACCACGGGCGAGCTCACGCCCGCGCTGGTCGCCCGCGTCATTGCCCAGCGCATCAGCCGGTTCTACACGTCCGACCGCATCAAGGCCCGCCTCGCATTCCTCGAGGCCCGGGAGGCGGCGCTGAAGCGCCCGCCCACCCACATCGCGATCCAGCGCATCCCGTACTTCTGCTCGGGCTGCCCGCACAACACCTCGACCAACGTGCCGGAAGGCAGCCGCGCGCTCGCGGGCATCGGCTGCCACTACATGGCGCAGTGGATGCCCGATCGCCGGACCGCGACCTTCAGCCACATGGGCGGCGAGGGCGTCGCCTGGTGCGGCCAGTTTCCGTTCACGAACGAGAAGCACGTGTTCGCGAACCTGGGCGACGGGACGTACTACCACTCGGGCCTGCTCGCCGTCCGCGCAGCGGTCGCCGCCAAGGCGCCGATCACCTACAAGATCCTCTACAACGACGCCGTCGCGATGACCGGCGGCCAGAAGGTCGACGGCCCGCTCACCGTGCCGATGATCGTCGCGCAGGTCGCGGCCGAGGGCGTGGAGCGGATCGTCGTGGTCACCGACGAGCCCCAGAAGTACGCTTCGGTCGCGCTGCCGGGAAGCGTCCCGGTGCGCCATCGCGACGAACTCGACGCGGTGCAGCGCGAGCTGCGCGAGCACTCCGGCGTCTCGGTGCTCGTGTACGACCAGACGTGCGCGGCGGAAAAGCGCCGTCGCCGCAAGCGCGGCACGTTCCCCGACCCCGCGAAGCGCGCGTTCATCAACGAGGCGGTGTGCGAGGGCTGCGGGGACTGCGGCGAAAAGTCGAACTGCGTCTCGGTGGAGCCGCTCGAGACCGAGTTCGGCCGCAAGCGGCAGATCAACCAGTCGGCGTGCAACAAGGACTTCTCGTGCGTGAAGGGGTTCTGCCCGAGCTTCGTCACGGTCGCGGGCGGGAAGCTCCGCAAGGGCGCCGCGAGCGGCCGCGACGCCGTTTTGCCCGCGCTGCCGGCGCCCGTGCTGCCGGACCTGGCGGAGACGCACGACATCCTCGTCACCGGCATCGGCGGTACCGGCGTCATTACGATCGGCCAGATTCTCGGGATGGCGGCGCACCTCGAAGGCAAGGGTGTGACGGTGCTCGACCAGACCGGACTCGCGCAGAAGAACGGCGCGGTGGTGTCTTACGTTCGTATCGCGCAGCGGCCGGAACAGCTGCACGCGCCGCGCATCACGGCCGGTGGCGCAGAGGCGGTGATCGGCTGCGACCTCGTGGTGAGCGCGAGCGGCGAGGCGCTCTCGAAGATGCATGCCGGCCACACCCGAGCGGCGGTCAACAGCGCGTGCGCGCCGACCGCAGACTTCACACACAAGCCCGACTGGGAATTCCCGGAAGCGGCGATGGAGCGCGCGATCGTCGATGGCGTCGGGGCAGGCAACGCGTCGTTCGTCGACGCGAGCCGGATCGCGACCGCCTTGATGGGCGACGCGATCGCGACCAACATGTTCATGCTGGGCTATGCGTGGCAGAAGGGCCTCGTGCCGGTCTCCGAAGCGGCGATCCTGCGCGCGGTCGCGCTGAACGCGGTCGCCGTCGAGGCGAACTGCAAGAGCTTCCTGTGGGGCCGCTACGCCGCGCACGAGCCGGAGGCGGTAGAGAAGTACGCGCGCCCGGCGGAAGTCATCCCGCTCGAGAGCCGGCCCGCGCGCACGCTCGACGAGGCGATCGCGCGCAGGGTGGAGTTCCTCACCGGCTATCAGGACGCACGCTACGCGGCGCGTTACCGGGCGCTCGTCGACCGCGTCCGCAGCGCGGAAGCCGCGCAGGGGCTCGGGACGAAGCTGACCGAGGCGGTCGCACGCGGCTACTTCAAGCTGATGGCCTACAAGGACGAGTACGAGGTCGCGCGCCTCTACTCGCGGCCGGAGTTCCTGCAGCGCATCCGCACGACGTTCGACGGCGACTTCAGGCTGAAATTCCATCTCGCGCCGCCGCTCCTCAACCGGCCCGACCCGGTCACTGGCGAAGCGAGGAAATCGGAGTTCGGGCCGTGGATGCTCGGCGCGTTCAGGGTGCTCGCGAAGCTCAAGGGCCTGCGCGGCACCGCGCTCGACGTCTTCGGCCGAACCGAGGAACGCCGGACGGAGCGCCGGCTCATCGTCGACTACGAGCGCACGATCGACGAACTCCTCGCGCAGCTCGACCGCGAGCGCCATGCGACTGCGGTCGCGATCGCGCGGATTCCCGAGGAGATCCGCGGCTTTGGCCACGTGAAGATGCGCAACCTGAAGGCGGCCAAGGAGAAGGAGGCTGGGCTGCTCGCGGCGTTCCGCTCGCCCGCGCCGGCGCCGGCGAAGGCCGCTTGAAGCTGCTGCGGCGGGAGCAGTATCCCGAGATCCAATGGAAGAACGGCCGTGGGAGCGCGCGTCTGCTCGCCGTGTCGCCGCCGGGCGCGGCGTTCGACGCGATCGACTGGCAGGTGAGCCGCCCCGAAATCGCCCGTGACGGACCGTTCTCGACCTTCCCCGGGATCGACCGCCAGTTCATGCTCGTCGACGGAAAGGGACTCACCTTGCGGCTTCGGACCGACCCCGACGGGCCCGCGTTCGAGCGGTCGATCACCAACCCGCTCGAACCCTTCGCCTTCCGCGGGGAGTGGGACGTCGAATGCCTGCTGCACGAGGGGCCGGTCCAGGTGTTCAACGTCATGACCCGCCGCGGCCGGGCCGGCGCGCGGCTCGAGATCGTGGAGGCGAGCGCGGGACGACCCGTCGCGAAGGCCGCGGGCGAGACCCTGCTCGTCTACGTGGCGCGCGGCCCCGTCGCGGCATGGGGCCGCTGGGGCAAGGCCACGCTCGCGGCCGACGACGCGATCCTAATCGACGAGTCCGGCGCCGCCGAGATCGCGATCGCGCCGACGGACGATCGCGCCGGCCGGCTCGTCGCCGTGCGCCTGCACGTGGAAGACGCGTGACGGACACCGGAAGCATCCCTCCCGGCTTCGAGCTGCTCGACTCGATCAGCCCGTTCCACGAGCTGGTCGGGCCACTGTACAAGAAGGCCGAGCCCGACGCGTTCCACGTCGGAATGGTGGTCGCGCGCAAGCACTTGAACACGCACGGCGTGGTCCACGGCGGCATGATCTGCACGCTCGTGGACTTCGCGATGGGCTATGCGGCGCGCTTCGTCACCGACCCGCCGCGCCAGCTCGTCACGACCAACCTCTCGGTCGACTTCGCGGGCAACGCGCGCAGCGGCGACTGGATCGAGGCCAGGGTGGACATCATGCGGCCGGGCCGGCAGATGGCCTTCGTCAACTGCTTCGTCTTTCACGCCGGCGAGAGGATCGCGCGCGGCAGCGGCACGTTCCTCGTACTGCGCCGCGGCTGACGCGCGACCCTGGGCGGTCGACCGCGCCGGCGCCGACATCGACGCTATGCGGCGTGCAGCGCGCGCCAGACCTTCTCGCGCGTCGTCGGCATGTCGATGTGCCTGAGCCCGGTGCGGGCGTGGAGCGCATCGACGACCGCATTCACCACCGCCGCCGGCGCTCCGACCGCCCCCGCCTCGCCCGCGCCCTTCACCCCGAGCGGGTTGCCGGTGCACGGCACGTTGCGGAACTCGCAGTCGAACGAGGGCACGTCGTCGGCGCGCGGCATCGCATAGTCCATGAAGGACCCGGCGAGAAGCTGGCCGCTCTCCGGGTCGTAGTAGGCGTGCTCGAGAAGCGCCTGACCGACGCCCTGCACCGTGCCGCCGTGGATCTGGCCCTCGGCGAGCAGCGGGTTCAAGGTGCGCCCGAAGTCGTCGACGATCGTGTAGCGCTCGATCGTCGTCTCGCCGGTGTCCGGGTCGATCTCGACCTCGATGATGTGGCACCCGTTCGGGTAGGTGTACTTCTCGGGGTTGCGCGTGTGCGTGGCCACGAGGCCGCCCGCCTTCCTCGCGACCTCGAAGATCGTCACGCCGCGATCGGTGCCGGCGATCCAGTAGCTGCCGTCGCGATACTCGATGTCCGCCGCGGAGGCTTCGAGCAGGTGCGCCGCGGTCTCCTCGCCCGTCGCGACCGCCTCGTCCGCCGCGGCGATCGCCGCGACGCCGCCGATCGCGAGGAACCGGCTGCCGCCGGTCAGTCCATTCGGCACGACGTCGGTGTCGCCCTGCACGACCTCGATCGCCTCCGCGTCGATGCCGAGCTTCTCGGAGAGCACCTGCTTGAAGCTGGTGACGTGCCCCTGGCCGTTGTCCTGCATGCCGGAGATCACCGTCGCCTTGCCGTCGCCGCCGACCTTGAGAGTGATCGTGTCGCCGTTGCCGCCGCCGCAACGCTCGATGTACATCGCGAGCCCGATTCCGCGCAGCCGCCCGCGCTGCGCGCTCTCCGCGCGTCGCGCCGCGAATCGGGCCCAGTCGGCCTTCTCCATCGCGCGCCGCATCGCGCCCTCGAAGTCGCCGCTGTCGTATTCGCTCTCGACCGGCGTCTGGTAGGGGAACGCGTCGATGAAGTTGCGCCGGCGAATCTCGTCCGGCGCGAGACCGAGCTCGCGCGCGGCGACGTCCACCACGCGCTCGACGAGATAGATGCCCTCCGGCCGGCCGGCGCCGCGGTAGGCATCCACCGGCACCGTGTTCGTGAGCACGCCCTTGACGTTCAGGGTTATGGCCGGGATCCGATAGACGCTCGAGAGCACGAACAGAGCGAGCTGCGGGATGAACGGGCCGAAGTTCGAGAGGTAGCCGCCCATGTTCGCGTAGGTGGTCACGCGCAGGGCAAGGAACTTCGCGCCGCCGTCGAGCGCGAGCTCGACGATCGAGTGGTTGTCGCGGCCCTGCACGTCGCTCACGAACGTCTCGCTGCGCTCGCCGGTCCAGCGCACCGCGCGCTTCAGCCTGCGCGAGGCCCAGACGACGAGCGGTTGCTCGGGATGCAGGAAGATCTTCATGCCGAATCCGCCGCCCACGTTCCCCGAGACTACGCGCAGCTTTTCCTTGTCGAGCTTCAGGATCGCCTCGGCAATCTGGCCGTGGATGACGTGCGGACCCTGCGTCGGCGTGTAGAGCGTCGAGCGGTCCGTCGCCGCGTCGTAGTCGGCGACCGCGACGCGCGGCTCGAGCGGGTTGGCGACGAGGCGGTTGTTCTCGAGCTCGACCTTGACCACCCGGGCCGCGCGCTTGAATGCGGCGTCGACGGCCTTCGCATCGCCGAACGCGAACTCGAAGCAGACGTTGTCCTTGATCGAGGGCCAGACGAGCGCGGCGCCCGACCGCGTCGCGCCGAAGGTGTCGGCGACGGCGGGAAGCGGGTCGTAGTCGACTGCGACGAGCTCCGCCGCATCCTTGGCCCGCGCGAGCGTGTCGGCGACGACCAGCGCGACCGGATCGCCGACGTGACGCACGCGGTCGGCCGCGAGCAGCGGTCGCGGCGTCTCGCCGCGCGGGCTGCCGTCCGGGTTGGTCACCGGAATCATGCACGGGATCTCGCCGAGACCGTCCGCCTTCACCTCGGCGCCGGTCAACACCGCGAGGACGCCCGGGGCCTCGCGCGCCGCGGACGCATCGATCCGCCGGATCGCCGCGTGCGCGTGCGGCGATCTCAGCACGTACGCGTGCGCCTCGCCGGCGAGCCGGACATCGTCGGCGTAGCGGCCGCGGCCCTGGATGAGCGCGGCGTCTTCGAAGCGGGGGACGGATTGCCCGGAGGCGAACTTGGTCATGGCGAGCCGCGGGAAATGTACGGGGGAACGGAACGAGCGCCGATTCTCTCCCGTAGGGCGCCGTACGCGCAATGCGGATATCACGCGGGCGTCCGCGCTCGCCGCAGCGCTCGAACGCGGGTCGCTGAAGTCGTACCGGGCCGTATAGAATTGCGCCATGCGCTGCAGATGGGTCTCGCGCGTTCGGAAGTGACCGGACGCGGCCTTGGCAGAGGGTCGGATCGATGAGCGCAAAACCGGACCCGGCTGACGACCGCGCGATCGAGCGCGGGGAATCCTTCGTCGGCGACGGAACCCCCGCAGCGGCCGAGCGCCAGCTCTGCCGCGCCGATCTCGAGGACAACGCGCTGCGGCGCGCACTGGAGGCGTCGCCGCTCGCGGGCGAGCTGCTGTCGGAAACCGAGCTCGACGCCTCGCTCCAGGAGGCGCTTGCCTCGTCCCACCGCCTCCCGGACGTCTGGCTGTTCGCCTATGGGTCCCTCATCTGGAACCCCGTGCTCGAGTTCGACGAGCGCGTGGTGGCAACCGCGCACGGGTGGCACCGCAGCTTCTGCCTCGCCTCGCGCGTGAATCGCGGCACGCCGGAGAAGCCCGGCCTCGTGCTCGGGCTCGATCGCGGCGGGCGCTGCACCGGCGTCGCCTACCGCATTCCCGAGCGCGTCGCGGAGCAGGAGCTGCGCCTGCTGTGGCGGCGCGAGATGCTGCTCGGCTCCTATGCGCCGCGCTGGGTGCTCGTGACCCACGGCGCGCGCTCGCTCCGCGCGCTGGCGTTCGTCGTGCGCCGCGGACGCTCGGGCTACGCCGGCCGGCTGCCGGCCGAGACGATCGTCGAACGGCTGATCCACGCCCGCGGGGCGATCGGCACCGGGATCGACTACCTGCGCCAGACGATCGACGGCCTCGCCGCAATCGGCATCCGCGACCCGAACCTCATTCACCTGGACGCGCTCATCCGCGTCCGGTTGGGCGAGGAGGAACCACACCGTCCGCGCGCCGACCTGCAGCTCTGAGCACTATTGCACGGCGCGACGCCCCGTCCGAGTCAACGATCCGCGATGAGCCGCGTTCCAAGACGTGTCCCCACCCTGGCACCGCCCGTGTCGCTGACTCGCGAAGACCTCGAGACCGGTCGCTTTCGACGACTGTGGCTGGAGTGCGGCCTCGGGCTGCGCCCCCTCTCGGACGACGAGCTCGAGGCGTCGATCGTCCAGGCGCTCGACGGGGCGTGCCAAGGCGCCGACATCTGGGTGTTCGGCTACGGCTCCCTGATCTGGAACCCGCTGTTCCACTACGAGGAGCGGCGCCGCGCCACGCTCCGCGGGTTCCATCGCCGGTTCTGCCTGTGGTCCATGATGGGTCGGGGCAGCCCCGAGCAGCCGGGCCTGGTGCTCGGGCTGGACAATGGCGGGGCGTGCCGCGGCCTTGCGTACCGGCTGCCCGCCGGCAAGGCGCTCGGGGAGCTGATGCTGCTCTGGCGGCGCGAGATGGTGGTCGGATCGTATGTGCCGCGCTGGGCACGGGTCGAGACCGCGCCGGGCAGCGGCGGGCGCCGCTGCGTCGAGGAGCTGCGCGCGCTCGCCTTCGTCGTGAACCACGAACATCCGAACTACGCCGGCCGGCTTCCGTTCGACGAGGTGGCGCGGGCGCTCGCCGGCGCGCGCGGCCATCTCGGGAGCTCCGCCGACTACCTCTTCCACACCGTCGATGCGCTCGAGGCGCACGGCCTGAGGGATGCGCACCTCGAACGGCTGCGCGACCGCGTGCGCGCCCACCAGGCCGCCCCGGCCATGCCGGGCCGGCATGACGGCTAGCGCGGCGCCCGCCCTGCCGGAACGATCGCGTCGCGGCTAGAATCCGCGACTGCGCTGCGCGTACACTGCGCGCTTTCGCTGAAGGCGCGACGCCATGATCTTCGACCTGCGCATCTACACGCTGCACAACAACAAGTTCGGCGACTGGCTGAAGCTCTACGAGCAGTACGGGCACGCGACGCAGGTGAAGCACTGCGGCGAGCCGGTCTTCTACGCGACGACCGAGGTCGGCACCCTCAACCAGGTCGTGCACGTGTGGAAGTACGCAAGCCAGGCCGACCGCGAGGCGAGACGCGATGCGCTCATGGCCGACCCGGCGTTCCAGGACTACCTGCGGCGCAGCCGCGAGCTCGGCGCGCACCAGCACCAGGAGTGCCGGATCCTGAAATCGACGCCGTTCTCGCCGCTGTAGCGCGATGGCCGCCGCTCCGAAGGCGTGCGTGATGGGCCACCCGGTGGCCCACTCGCGCTCGCCGATGATCCACGGCTACTGGCTGCGCACGCTCGGGATTCCCGGGGCCTACGAGCTGATGGACCTCACGCCCGAGTCGTTTCCCGAGTTCCTCACCCATCTCGCAGCGCACGGCTTCGTCGGCGGCAACGTCACCGTGCCGCACAAGGAAGCCGCCTTCCGGCTCGTGGACCGGCGCGACGAGGCGGCCGACGCGGTCGGCGCGGTCAACACGGTGTGGCTCGAGGACGGCCGGCTGATGGGCGGGAACTCCGACACCCACGGCTTCCTCGCGAACCTCGACGATCGCGCGCCGGGCTGGGACGTCTCGGGCGGGCGGGCGGTGATTCTCGGCGCCGGGGGCGCGGCACGCTCGGCGGCCTACGCACTCGCGACGCGCGGCCTGACGGTGGCGCTGGTCAACCGCACGGTGGAGCGGGCGCGCAGCCTCGCCGCGGACTTCGGCCCGCGCGTAAGCGGACACGGGTACGCCGCGCTCCCGCGGCTGCTGCCCGAGGCGGACCTGCTCGTCAACTGCACCTCGCTCGGCATGACCGGCAAGCCGCCGCTCGAGCTGGACATCGCCCCGCTCAAGCGGAGCGCCGTGGTGTACGACGTCGTCTACGTGCCGCTCGAGACCGATCTCCTGGCAAACGCGCGCGCGCGCGGGCACCGGACGGTCGACGGCCTGGGCATGCTGCTGCAGCAGGCCGGGTTCGGCTTCCGCAAGTGGTTCGGGGGGGATCCACGAGTGACCCCGGAGCTGCGCGCGCTGGTCGAGGCCGACATCATCGCCAAAGACCAGCGCGCCAAGACCGGGAAATGACGGGTAAGCTCCCGTCCCTCAAGACTTTCGCCTGGAGGAGGATCCAAATGAAGAATCGAGTCGCAGTCATCGCCACGGCCCTCGGCCTCGCCGCGGGCGCGGTTCACGCGCAGCAGACGGTCAACATGCCGATCGTCATCGAGCTGTCCGGCGCGGGCACCGTGTCCGGCACCAACTTCCGCGACGGCGCGGTACTCGCGATCGAGGAGATCAACGCCGCGGGCGGCATCCTCGGCCGCAAGATCGTCGCCCCGCAGTCGGACACGCAGTCCAACCCCGGCGTCTCGCGCGCCCAGGTGCAGAAGGCGATCGACAGCAACCCCTACGTGATCCTAGGTCCGGTGTTCTCGGGCTCGGTGAAGGTGAACATGATCTTGGCCCAGCAGGCGGAGGTGCCGCAGATCACCGGGGCGGAGGCCGCCGACATCACGCAGGCAGGCAATCCGTACATCTTCCGCACCTCGTTCGGGCAGCAGATGAGCATGCCGAAGATCGCCAACTACATCCGCGACGGGCTGAAGGCGAAGACGGTGGCGGTGCTGTGGGTGAACAACGACTTCGGCAAGGGCGGGCGCGACACGTTCGTCAAGGAAATGGCCGCGCGCAATATCAAGGTCGTCGCTGACGTCTCGACCGAGTCGGGTCAGGTCGACTTCGCCGCCGACGTCGTGAAGGTCAAGAGCGCGAACGCCGACGTGATCTTCGTCTACACCAACGAGGAGGAGAGCGCGCGCTTCCTGCGCGAGGCGCGCAAGCAGGGTGTCAAGACGCCGCTCATCGGCGAGACGACGCTGCTCGGCCAGAAGGTGATCGAGCTCGCAGGCGACGCGGCGAACGGCGTGCGCGGCCACGTCGGGCTCACCGTCGATGCCCCGGTCGCCTCGGTGCTCGCGTTCCGCGAGCGGTTCTTCAAGCGCCACAAGTACGTGCCCGACCACAACGGCCTGAAGGGCTACACCGGGGTCTACGCGGTGAAGCACGCGACCGAGAAGATCGGCAAGTTCGACCGCAAGCTGCTCGCGAAGACGATGCACGGCCTGACCATAAAGCCGGAGCAGGAGCCCGGCATCCTGATGGAAGCCACTTGGGACGCCAACGGCGACATCGACCGGATCAGCTTCCTCGCCGAGGTAGTGGACGGCAAACAGAAGGTCGTGTCGATCCTGCCCAAGCTGCGCAAGTAGGCTCGCGCGTCGCCTTCCGGAGGGCCGGCCGCGCGCCGGCCCTCCGTGCTTCGTAACTTCGTGGCCGACCTCCTACAGCTCCTCGTCGCCGGGCTCGCCACCGGCGGCATCTACGCGCTCGTCGCGATCGGCTTCGTGCTGATCTGGCAGACCTCGCAGACGATCAACTTCGCGCAGGGCGAGTTCGTCATGCTGCCCGCGTTCTTCGTCCTGGCCGCGATGAAGTTCGGCGGGCTCTCGTTCCCGCTCGCGATGCTCGTCGGCCTCGCCGTTGCACTCGTCGTCCTCGGGCTGCTCTTCAAGCAATGGGTGGTCGATCCGATCATCCGGCACGGCGTGCTGCCGCTCGTCATCTCGACGATCGCGCTTGCGATCTTCTTCAAGGAGAGCGTCAAGGAGTTCTACGCCGCCGACGCGCAGCCCTTCCCCGCCGCCTGGGCGACGACCAACCTTTCGCTCGGCAGCGCGGTCATCTCGGTGCAAAACCTGGTGATCATCGCGGTCGCAGTCGTCGCAGTCGTGGCGCTGCAGTACTTCCTCGCCGGCACGCGCACCGGCCGGCAGATGCAGGCAACCGCGCAGAATTCCACGGTCGCCCGCGTCCTCGGCATCCCGGTCGAGCGGATGATCCTGTACACCTTCCTCATCAACGCCGCGCTGGTCGCGATCGCCTCGTTCCTGGTGAGTCCGATCTACCTCGCCAAGTTCACCAACGGCGAGACGCTTGGCCTGGTCGCCTTCGTGGCGGCGATCGTCGGCGGGTTCAATCAGGTGCGCGGCGCGATCGTCGGCGGCCTCCTGCTCGGCGTGGTGGACAACTTCGTCGCCGCGTACTGGTCGGCGCAGTACCGCGCCGCGATCCCGCTCTTCCTGCTGATCGCGGTGATCCTGTTCCGGCCGCAGGGGCTGCTCGGGCGCGCCGAGGAGCGCACGGTGTGAGCGCGCCGGGCCGCACCCGGATCGCCGTCGCGGTCGCCGCAGCGGCATTCCTCGTCCTCGCGCCGTTCGGGTTGAAGCCGTACGGCATCTACCTCCTCAGCCTCTGGGCGGTGACGACGATCGCCGCGATCGGCCTGAACCTGACGCTCGGCTACGCCGGGCAGATCTCGCTCGCGCAGGCCGCCTTCGTCGGCATCGGCGCCTACACCGCCGCGCTCCTCACGACGCAGGGCTGGCCGCTGTGGTCGGCGTTCCTCCTCGCGACCACGCTGTGCTTCGTGATCGGCTGGGTGCTCGGCTACCCGGCGCTGCGGGTGCAGCACCACTACCTCGCGTTCGTCACGCTTTCGTTCGGCACGCTCGTGTTCCTGATCCTGCGGAACGAGGAGTGGCTCACGAAGGGCGTGTACGGCATCAGCGGCATCCCGCGGCCGACCGTGCTCGGCTGGTCGACGAAGGGCCCGATCGACTTCTACTTCTTCTGCCTCGGGATGCTCGCCCTGGTGACCGCGGCCACCTGGTGGCTGATCCGCTCCCCGTGGGGACGCGCGTTCACGGCGCTGCGCGAGAACCCGATCCGCGCCGACTCGCTCGGCGTCGACGTGCGGCGCTACACGCTGATCGCTTTCGCGATCGGCTCCGCCCTCGGCGGGATCTCGGGCGCGCTCTATGCGCCGCTCGTGCAGTTCATCGAGCCCACCGCGTTCGCGCTCAATCTCTCGCTCAACCTGCTGCTCATGGTGATCGTCGGCGGCGCGGGCTATTTCTTCGGCCCCTTTCTCGGCGCGGCGGTGTCGGTGCTGCTGCCCGAGTGGCTGCGCTTCAGCGAGGGGCTCTACCTCATCTTGTACGCGATGTTCGTGATGGTCCTCATGGCGTTCTGCCCTTCGGGGCTGCTCGGCCTTGCGGAGCGGTTCAGGAAGCCGGCAGCGGCGCGCCCGCCGGAGTCGAACCAATGAGCGCCGTCCTCGAGGTCCGCGACCTGACGAAGACCTTCGGCGGCATCAGCGCCGTCTCCGGTGTCTCGTTCGACGTGCACCCGGGCGAGATCCTCGGCCTGATCGGTCCGAACGGCTCGGGCAAGTCGACGCTGTTCAACTGCATCCTGGGGCAGCTCGCACCGTCCTCCGGCGAGGTGCGCCTCGACGGCCGGTCGATCACCGGCATGCGGCCCTGCGACCTCAACCGCCTCGGCATCGGCCGCACCTTCCAGCTGCTGCAGGTCTTTCCCCAGCTCACGGTGCGCGAGAACCTGATCCTCGCCGGCCAGGAGCACCAGGGCTCGATGTGGTCGCGCCTGCGCGGGCGCCGCGATGCAGGCCTCACCGACGCGGCGAACCGGATGATCGAGTTCTTCCGCCTCGGGCATCTCGCCGACGAGCGCGCCGGCAGCCTGAGCTACGGCCAGCAGAAGCTCCTCGACGCGGCGATGGCATTCATGGCCGGGCCGCGGCTGGTGCTGCTCGACGAGCCGGCGGGCGGCGTCAACCCGACGATGCTCGCGGGCCTGCGCGAGCGCCTGCGCGAGATCAACCGCAGTCAGAACGCGACCTTCGTAGTGATCGAGCACAACATGGAGTTCGTCATGTCGCTCTGCACGCGCATCCTCGTGCTCGCCGAGGGGCGGGTCATCGCCGAGGGTGACCCCGAGCGCGTGCGCAGCGACCCTGGCGTGATCGAGGCGTACCTTGGACGGTAAAGCGGGCGACACGATCCTCGAGCTGTCGGAGGTCGTCGCCGGCTACGGGAAGCTCACCGTCCTGCACGGGGCGAGTTTCGGGGTGCGCCGCGGCGCGATCACCACCATCATCGGCCCGAACGGCGCGGGCAAGTCGACGGTCTTCAAGACCGTCTTCGGCCTGCTGCCGGTCGCGAGCGGGCGGGTGACCTTCGACGGCCGCGAGACGGCCAACCTCGCCCCGCGCCGGCTGCTCGAGCTCGGGATCAGCTACGTGCCGCAGGGGCGGAACATCTTTCCCGAGCTTTCCGTGCGACACAACCTCGAGCTCGGCGCGACCGCAGCACCCGCTGGAGTCGACGTCGCGGCGCGCATCGAGTCGGTGATGGACCGCTTCCCGATGCTGCGCGAGCGGGCCGACGCCCAGGCCTCGACGCTGTCGGGCGGACAGCAGAAGCTGCTCGAGATCGCGCGGAGCCTCCTTCTCGACCCGAAGCTGATGCTGATCGACGAACCGTCGATCGGCCTCTCGCCGCGCCTCGTCCAGGAGACCTTCGGCATCCTCCAGGACCTGCGCGCGAAAGGCGTCACCATCCTGATGGTCGAGCAGAACGCGAAGCGCGCGCTCGAGGTCTCGGACTTCGGCGTCGTCCTCGAGCTCGGCCGCACGCGCATGACGGGCGAGGCGCGCGCGATCCTCGCCGACCCGCGTGTGGGGCAGCTCTTCCTCGGCGGCGGGCTGGGCGCCGAAGGCGCTTGAGAATACCTACCTGGTCGCGTCGTCCTCGTGCGCGCGGCCGGGCGCCGCAAGCATTGCCGCCGCGCGCTCGTGCAGCCGCGCCAGCAGCCGCTCCAGCGCCCGCCGCTCCGGGGCGGTGAACCCGGCGGTCAGCGCGCGCTCGTGCGCCGCCGCGACCGGCACCATGCGGCGGTAGAGCGCGCGACCCTTGCGGCTCAGGCGCAGCATGGTGTGACGCGCGTCGAAAGCGTCCGCTTCGGGCGTCACCAGACCGCGTCGCGAGAGGCTCGCCGCGGCGCGGGCCACCTGCCCACGCCCGATCGCGGTGCGACGCGAGAGCTCGCCCGCCGAGAGCGGCCGGCCCTCGCCGAGCACGGCCAGGATGCGCCACTCCCTCGTTGCGAGGCCGAAACGCCGGAGGAAGCGCCGCTCGGCGGCGCGCACGAGGAGATCCGCGAGCGTCGCCACTCGGTTGGGCACGAGGTACGCGAGCGTCGCGTCGCGTCCGGCCGCGATGCCGGGGCGGCGCGCGTGCTGTCGCGGCTTGGCTGAGGGTCGGGGGCGTCGCACGGTCCCGAAGCATACAATCCCTTCCCGCTGCGACAGGCCGCCGGGAGCGCGTCATGACCGATCTGTGGGACAACCCGATGGGCACGGACGGGTTCGAGTTCGTCGAGTACGCCGCGCCCGATCCGAAGGCCCTCGGCAAACTGTTCGAGGCGATGGGGTTCATGGCGGTGGCAAAGCACCGCCACAAGGACGTCACGCTGTACAAGCAGGGCGACGTCAACTTCCTCATCAACGCCGAGCCGCGCTCGTTCGCGCAGAACTTCGCGCGGCGCCATGGGCCGAGCGTCTGCGCGATCGCCTTCCGCGTGAAGGACGCCCGCGCCGCCTACGCGCGCGCGCTCGAGCTCGGCGCCTGGGGCGTCGAGGGCGTTGCCGGCCCGATGGAGCTCAACATTCCGGCGATCAAGGGGATCGGCGACTCACTCATCTATCTCGTCGACCGCTATCCCGAGAACGACTACGGCCACACGATTTACGACGTCGATTTTCGCCCCCTGCCCGGCTTCGAGCCATTCTGGGCGGGAAAGGCGCCGGCGCCGCAGGGCGCGGGGCTCGCCTACGTCGACCATCTCACGCACAACGTGCACCGCGGCCGCATGAAGGAGTGGGCCGAGTTCTACGAGCGCCTGTTCGGGTTCCGCGAGATCCGCTACTTCGACATCGAGGGCAAGCTCACCGGGCTGAAGTCCAAGGCAATGACCAGCCCGTGCGGCAAGATCCGCATCCCGATCAACGAGAGCTCGGACGACCGCTCGCAGATTCAGGAGTACCTCGACGCCTACCAGGGCGAGGGCATCCAGCACATCGCGCTCGGCACCGCCGACATCCACGCGACGGTCGATCGCCTGACGGCGAGCGGCGTCGAGCTGCTCGACACGCCTGACACCTACTACGAGATGCTCGATACGCGGCTGCCGGGACACGGCGAGCCGGTCGAGGAGCTGCGCAGGCGGCGCATCCTGCTCGACGGCGGACCCGCCGGAGGACTGCTCTTGCAGATATTCACGAAGACGGTGATCGGCCCGATCTTCTTCGAAATCATCCAGCGCAAGGGCGACGAGGGGTTCGGCGAGGGCAACTTCCGCGCGCTGTTCGAGTCGATCGAGCTCGACCAGATCCGGCGCGGCGTGCTCAAGCCCGCGGCCTAGCGCCGGGGACGCGCCGGATACGCTGAACACCATGGACGCGGCGCTCGCCACCGCGGTCAGCAACGCGCCCAAGCCGAACCTGCGCGGCGACTACGCGCGCGCGGGCGGCGATTACGTCGTGCCACAGGATTGGAGTGGGTACACCGCGGACGAGCACGCGCTCTGGCGCCGGCTGTACGCGCGGCAGATGGCGCTCGTTCCGCGGTGCGCGTGCGAGGAGTACCTCGCCGGCCTCGCGCGGCTCGACGCCGCGGACGGGATTCCGCGGTTCGACGCGGCGTCCGCCATGCTCGAGCAGGCGACCCGCTGGACGCTGGTCGGGGTGCCGGGGCTCATCCCCGACCTGGTGTTCTTCGAGCATCTCGCCAATCGCCGCTTCCCGGTGACGACCTGGCTGCGCACGCCGGCGGAGTTCGACTACATCGTGGAGCCCGACGTCTTCCACGATTTCTTCGGGCACGTGCCGCTGCTCCTCGACCCCGTCTACGCCGACTACATGGAGGCCTATGGCGAAGGCGGGTTGAAGGCCGCGCAGCTCGATTCGCTCAAGTACCTCGCGCGCCTCTACTGGTACACGGTGGAGTTCGGGCTGGTGACGACGCCGGGCGGACTGCGGATCTACGGGGCGGGCATCCTGTCGTCGGGAGGTGAGGTGGTGCACTCGATCGAGAGCCCTGCGCCACGCCGGGTGCGGTTCGACCTCGAGCGCCTGCTGCGGACCGAGTACCACATCGACCGCTACCAGGACACCTACTTCGTCATCGACGGTTTCGCGCAGCTCATCGCCGACACCGCGCCCGACTTCACGCCGATCTACGAGCGCATCAAGACGCTGCCGTCCTACCGCACCGACGAGGCGCTGGCGGGAGACGTCGTCGTCCCAGGGCGCAGTTCCGGCGCCGCTCACGGCTAGCCCGCGAGCTTGCGCGCGGTGATGCGCACCCCGCCGAGCACGTTCCGCTCGTAGAGCGAGACGAAGAAGCCGTAGGCATCGTCGTACGCCTCGTATCGGGAGAGGCCGAACTTCGCGACCGTCGAGTCCTTCAGGCTGCGGTACATCTCGAGGCGCCGCTGGAGGAGCGCCGTCCACACGTCGCTCAGGTCGTCCACCTGCACGGGCGGACACGCGTGTTCCTCGAGCAGGCGCACATAGCCCGGCGCCGACTCGATCTCGATGAAGGTCATCCCTTCCTGCAGGCGGCGCGCGACCGCCTCGGGCAGCTCGTCCCGCCGCACGATGTCGGTGAACGCCAGCGCCCCGCCGGGCCTGAGCACGCGTACCGCCTCCGCGACGAGGCGGGGCTTGTCCGGGATGTGCGCCCAGGACTCCTGCGCGATTACGACGTCGAAGGTCGCCGCCGGGAACGGCATCGCGAGCGCGTTGCCGAGGCGATAGTCGACGAGGTGATCGAGCCTGGCGAGCTGCGTGAGCCGGACCGCGCCCCGGTAGCGGCTCTCGGTCAAGTCGAGGCCGGTCACGCGGCAGCCGAGCCAATGGGCGAGGTAGCGCGCCGGACCGCCCATCCCGCTGCACACGTCGAGCACGTGGTGCGCACGCGCGATGCCGGCGCGCCGGGCGAGCGTCTCCAGCGCCTCGACGCCGCCGTAGTGGTCCTGGTCGAAGGCCTTGAGGTCGCTCTCGGTTACCGCGTCGAGCGGGACACCCTGCGCACGCAGTGCGCCGAGAATCTGCTCCTCGTTGATCGGGTGACTGTCGTAGAAGCCGGTGACGCCGTCCACATGCGTCGCTGCGCTCATCTTGCTCCCTCCGTCGCCTGCCGCAGGCGCTCCCGTCGCGCGCGGCGCTACCATAGGCCATTCTCGACCGGAGCGCGCCATGGCCGCTACGAGCGCCCCCGCCGCCGACCTCGCCGCCCGCTGGCAGGCGATCGCGCGCGCGTACCGCGCGGACGAGGCCGAGGCCGTGGGCGCACTCCGGGCGCGGGTCCACCTGCCCCCCGCGCAGCGCCAGCGCGTCGCCCACCGCGCCCTCGACCTCGCGCGGCGCATCCGCGCCAAGGCCGAGGAATCCGCCGGCGCCGAGGCGTTCCTGCGCCGGTTCGCGCTCTCCACGCGCGAAGGGATCGTGCTCATGTGCCTGGCCGAGGCGCTGCTGCGCATTCCCGACGCCGACACCGCCGACGCCCTGATCCGCGACAAGCTCGCCGGTACGCGCTGGGACAACGACGATGAGCCCGAAAGCGGCCTGCTGCTGAACGCCGCGACCTGGGGCCTGATGCTCACCGGCACGCTCGCGGCGTGGCGCGACGAGTCGGGCGAGGAGCCGGCGACGATCCTGCGGCGGCTGGTCGCGCGGACGGGCGAGCCGCTGGTGCGCACCGCGATCCGCCAGGCGATGCGGATCATGGCCGAGCAGTTCATCGTGGGCGAGACGATCGAATTGGCGCTCGAGCGCGCCACCGAGCGCGAGGAGGTCGGGTTCCGGTTCTCGTACGACATGCTTGGCGAGGCGGCGCGCACCGCGCGTGACGCCGAGCGCTACCTCGCGGCGTACGAAGCGGCGATCGACGCGGTCGGCCGCGCGGCACCGCAGGACGTGCCGATCGAGGCGCGCCCCGGCCTCTCGATCAAGCTCTCGGCGCTCCATCCGCGCTTCGAGGTCGCGCAGCACGCCCGCGTCGCCGGCGAGCTGGCGCCTCGCCTCGCGGGGCTCGCGGCGCGCGCCGCCGCGGCCGGCATTCCGATCACGATCGACGCCGAGGAGAGCGAGCGGCTCGAGCTCACGCTCGAGATCTTCGCCGCGCTCGCACGCGATCCGCGCCTGGCCGCGTGGGGCGGCCTCGGCATCGCGGTGCAGGCCTACCAGCGCCGCGCGATCCACGTCTGCGACTGGCTCGTCGCGCTCGGCGCGGCGACCGGCCGCCGGCTGATGGTGCGCCTGGTGAAGGGCGCGTACTGGGACACCGAGATCAAGGCGGCGCAGATGCTCGGCCTCGACGACTATCCGGTCTTCACCCGGAAGAGCGCGACCGACGTGTCTTATCTCGCCTGCGCGCAGGCGCTGCTCGCCGCCGGGCCACGGCTCTTCGCGCAGTTCGCGACCCACAACAGCCACACGGTTGCCGCAGTGCTCGAGCTCGCTGCCGGCCGGCGCGACTTCGAGTTCCAGAAGCTGCAGGGCATGGGCGATGCGCTCTACGACGCGCTGGTGCCGGAGCTCGGCCTGCCGTGCCGCGTGTACGCGCCGGTGGGCGGGCACCGCGACCTCCTCGCCTACCTCGTGCGCCGCCTGCTCGAGAACGGCGCCAACAGCTCGTTCGTGCACCAGGTCGGCGATCCGGACGTGCCGCTAGAGTGGCTCGTGGCCGATCCGCTGGAGGCGCTCCCGCGGCCCTACACCGCGCACCCGCGCGTCCCGCGGCCGCGCGATCTGCTTCCCGACCGCAGGAACTCGCGCGGCATGGATCTCTCCGACCGCGCGGTGCTCGAGCGCCTGGGCGCCCGCATCGGGGCGGACCGATCCCGGCCGCTCGCGGCGCCGCCCGCCGCAACCGAGGCCGCGGTCGACGCCGCGGTGCGCGCGGCGGCGTCGGTTGCCCGCGCGTGGGACGGTACGCCGGCAGAGGACCGCGCGCGCTGCCTCGAGCGCGCGGCCGATGCGCTCGAAGCGCGCATGGACGAGTTCGTCTCGCTCGCGGTGCGCGAGGCGTTCAAGACGCTCCCGGACGCGGTCGCGGAGGTGCGCGAGGCAGTCGACTTCTGCCGCTATTACGCTGCGCGCGGCCGCGCCGATCTCGCCGCGCTCGCGCTGCCCGGCCCGACCGGCGAGTCGAACCGGCTCGAGTTCGGCGGGCGCGGCGCGTTCGCCTGCATCAGCCCGTGGAACTTCCCGCTCGCGATCTTCGCCGGCCAGGTCGCGGCCGCGCTCGCGGCGGGGAACACGGTGGTAGCCAAGCCCGCCGAGCAGACACCGTGCATCGCCGCGCGCATGGTCGCGCTCCTCCACGACGCCGGCGTTCCGCGCGAGGCGCTGCAGCTCGCGGTCGGGACCGGCGAGGCGGTGGGAGCCCCGCTCGTCCGGCACCCGGCCATCGGGGGGGTGGTGTTCACCGGCTCGTACGAGACGGCACGCGCCATCAACCGGGCGCTCGCCGCACGCGACGGCCCGATCGTGCCGTTCATCGCCGAGACCGGCGGAATGAACGCGCTTGTCGCCGACTCCTCGGCGCTGCCCGAGCAGGTGGTGGCCGATACGATCGCCTCGGCCTTCCAGAGCGCCGGCCAGCGCTGCTCGGCGGCGCGGCTTCTGCTCGTGCAGGACGATGCCGCGCCGCGGATCCTGGATTTGCTCGCCGGGGCGATGGCGGAGCTGGTCCTGGGCGACCCGGCGCGCCCCGAGACCGACGTCGGCCCGGTCATCGACGCGGACGCAAGACGCGCGCTCGACACCCACGTCGCGGCGCTCCGCGCGCGCGGCCGGCTGATCGCCGAGGCACCTGCCGCGACGGCGAGCGGCGATTTCGTCCCGCCGATCGCGGTCGAGATCGCACTCCCCGACCTGCCGCGACGCGAGGTGTTCGGGCCGGTGCTGCACGTGATCCGGTGGCGCGTCGACGAGCTGGACCGCGTGCTGGACGCGGTCGTCGCAACCGGCTACGGCCTCACGCTCGGCATCCACAGCCGCATCGAGCGGTTCGTCGAGCGGGTCCGCGCGCGGCTGCGGGTGGGCAACACCTACGTGAACCGGAACATGATCGGCGCGGTGGTCGGCGTGCAGCCGTTCGGCGGCGAGGGCCTCTCGGGCACTGGTCCGAAGGCCGGCGGGCCGCACTACCTGTCGCGCTTTGTCGTCGAGCGCACGCTCACGGTGAACACGGCGGCGGCGGGCGGCAACGCCGCGCTGCTTGCACAGGCCGACTGAGCCGGCAAGATCGGACAGCGAAGGGCGGTGCGGTGTAGAGTCGCCGCCACCCCGGAGCGACGTCGAGGATCGCGCATGGCCTACGATCTACTGATCAGGAACGGCAGGCTGATCGACGGCACCGGCGCGCCGGCACGACGTGCCGATGTAGGGATCGCGGACGGGAAGATCGCCGACATCGGCGATCTGGGAGCGGGCGCCGCGCACCGGACAATCGACGCGAGCGACTGCGTCGTGTGCCCCGGCTTCATCGATCCGCACACGCACTACGACGCGCAGATCTGCTGGGACGGCGCGCTGACGCCTTCTTCCTGGCACGGCGTCACCTCGGTGGTGATGGGGAACTGCGGCGTCGGCATCGCGCCCTGCCGCCCGGAGGCGCGTGAGATCGCGATGCGCGACCTCGTCAACGTCGAGGCCATCCCGTTCGAGGTGCTCGACGCGGGCATCACGTGGGACTGGGAAAGCTTCCCGGAGTACCTGGCGGCCGCGGCGCGGCGCGGATCCGCCCTCAACCTCGCCTTCCTTGCGCCGCTCACGCCGTTCCGACACTACGTCATGGGCGAAGCGTCGATGGAGCGCGCCGCGAGCGCGGCGGAGACCGAGCGCATCGCTGCGCTCCTCGGCGCGGCGCTGGACGCCGGCGCGTTCGGTTTCTCGAGCACGCTGCTCAACCAGCACCTCGGCTACCAGGGCCGTCCGCTTGCCTGCCGCCAGGCGAGCCGCGCGGAGCTCAAGGCCTACTGCAACGCGCTGAAGGCGCGCGGCAAGGGCGCGATCGAGATCGCCGTCACGCGCCAGATCTCGGTGCTCGAGGACGAGGACGTCGAGCTGCTCGGATACCTGCTCGACGAGAGCGCACGGCCGGTCACCTTCATCGCCATGTTCGACCGCGACGATCTGCCGGACGCGCTGCGCACCTCGCTCGCCAAGGCCGCGCCGCTGGTCGCGCGCGGCGCACGGCCGCAGACCTCGCCGCTGCCCCTCACGCGCGAGATCAGCATGCGCAGCCCGTTCTCGTTCGCCGCCTTCCCGTCCTGGAAGCGCGTCTTCGAGGACAAGTCGAAGCCGGCGCAGGCTGCAGTCTACCGCGACCCCGCCTTTCGCAACCAGTTCCGCGAAGAGCTGCAGCGCCCCGCCACCTTCGGGAACTGGGCGCGCATTACCTTGCACGAGGTGCGCAACCCGGCGCTGAAGCATCTCGAAGGCCGCAGCGTCGCCGAGATCGCGGCGGCCGAGGGCAAGGACGGCGTGGACGCGCTGCTCGACGTGACGCTCGCGGACGACCTCGAGAGCGAGTTCACGATCGCCTCGTTCAACACGCGCGTCGACCGCATGACCGAGATCCTGAACGACCAGTCCATCCTGCTCGGGCTCGGAGACGGGGGGGCGCACCTCGACATGCTGTGCGACTCGGGCTATCCGACCTACGTGCTCGGCACCTGGGTGCGGGAACGAGGCGCGCTCACGCTGGAAGAGGCGGTGCGCCGCATGACCTCCGACCCGGCGGACTTCTTTGGCATCCGCGACCGCGGACGACTGCAGGCCGGGCTCGCGGCCGACCTGACGGTCTTCGATCCCGCGACGGTCGGCTCGGGCGGCCGGCCGGAGCGGCGCTACGACCTTCCCGGCGGGGGGAAGCGGATGGTGATGCGCTCGCGGGGCGTCGAGTTCTCCGTGGTCAACGGCGGAATCATCTGGGAGCGCGGCGCGCTGACCGGGTCCGCGCCGGGGCGAGTGCTCCGCTCGTAGTCAGCCCGCCCGCTCGATCTCCCCGAGCGCGTCGCGCAGCGCCTCGACCGCGAAATCGATGTCTTCCGGCTCGATCACGAGCGGCGGCGCGAACCGCACCACGGTGCCGTGCGTGTCCTTCGACAGCACGCCGCGGGAGAGCAGGCCGTCCACCACGCGCCGCGCGGTGGCCCGCGCCGGGTCGATCTCGACGCCGACGAGCAGGCCCTTCCCGCGCACGTCCTGCACGAGCGGGCTCGCGATCGCCGCAAGCCCGGCCGCGAGGCGCGCGCCGAGCTCGGCCGCGCGCTCGGGCAGGCGGTCGTCGACCAGGACGTTCAGCGTCTCGAGCCCGACGGCGGCCGCGAGCGGATTGCCGCCGAAGGTGCTGCCGTGGTCGCCCGGTCTGAAGACCGCCATGACGTCCGCGCGCGCGAGGAAGGCGGACACCGGCAGCATGCCGCCGCCGAGCGCCTTGCCGAGCACGAGGCCGTCCGGCCTGACATTGTCGTGGTCGCACGCGAGCAGGCGCCCGGTGCGACCGAGCCCCGTTTGCACCTCGTCGGCGATGAATAGCACGTCGCGGCTGCGGCACAACCGCGCGCAGGCTTCGAGGTAGCCGGGCGGCGGGACGACGATGCCGCGCTCGCCCTGGATCGGTTCGACGAGGAAGGCCGCGGTGTGCGGCGTGATCGCGCGCTCGAGCGCCGCGAGGTCGCCGTACGGCACGAGCTTCAGTCCCGGCGGAAACGGCCCGAACCCCTGGCGATACTGCGGCTCCGACGAGAGGCCGGTGATGGCAATCGACCGGCCGTGGAAGTTGCCTTCGGCCGCGATGATCTCCGCGCGGTCGTGCGGCACGCGCTTCACCTCGTAGGCCCACTTGCGCGCGGTCTTGAGCGCGGTCTCGACCGCCTCGAGCCCGGTGTTCACCGGCAGCGCGCGGTCCATGCCGGTCAGCCGGCACAGCCGCGCGAGGAAGGCCGGCAGGCGATCGTTGTAGTAGGCGCGCGAAGTGACCGCAAGCCGCCCCGCCTGCTGCGTGAGCGCGCGCAGGATGCGCGGATGCGCATGGCCGAGGCTGACTGCGGAGTACGCGGACATGCAGTCGAGGTAGCGCCGCCCGGCCTCGTCCCAGACGTGCGCGCCCTCGCCGCGCACCAGGACGACCGGGAGCGGCTCGTAGTTGCGCGCGCTATGCCGGCGCTCGAGCCCGATCGCGAGCGGCGTGCGCCCGCCTGCGGCGCCGAGCATCGCCGCCGCAGCGTGCCCGACGAGCTGCGCGGTCGCGCCGCCCGCGTCCCGCAGCGGGTCGTACTCGGCGATCTCGACCGCGAGCGGAGGCGCCGCGCGCGCGATCGCCTCGAGCGCGGGAATGAGCTCCGCGGCCCGCAGTCCCTGCGGCACCGGGGTCGTCACGCCGGGCGCGTCGGCCGGATCGATCGCGTCCAGGTCGAGCGTGATGCCGTATCCGGCCGTGCCGCGGCGCACGCGCGCGAGCGCCTCCTCGAGCACCGTCTCGAGCCCCCGCGCGACGATCTCGCGCATCGGATACACCCGGACGCCGAGCGCGGCGAGCAGTGCCGCTTCCTCCGGTTCGAAGCTGCGTACGCCGACGACGCACACGTGCTCGGGCGCGAGCGCGGCCGCTTCGACGCAGAGCGCGTCGCCGCCCTGTCCGAGCAGCGCCGCGAGCGGCATGCCGTGCAGCCGTCCGGTGTGGCTGGTCGCGGGCGTGTGCGCGTCGAGGTGTGCGTCGATCCACAGCAGGCCGACCGGGCCGCGCGCCGCCTTCGCGACGCCGCGCCAGGTGCCCATCGCGCAGCTGTGATCGCCGCCGAGCACGAGCGGCGTCGCGCCGGCGCGCACCGCCGCCGCGACCGCGCGCGCGAGCCGCGCGCAGACCCGGGCGACGGCGTCGACCGTCTGCTCCTCGGGCGCCTGATCGGGCGCGAGCGTGTCGCGCCACTGAACGACCAGCCCGCGCGCGGCGAGGCGCGCGTCGAAGCCGTCGCGCTGCAGCCGCGCCGGGGCGTCGGCGCACCCCGACGCTTCGGCGCCGAGGCCGCTCGCCACGCCGAATATCCGGACCGACCGCGTGCGCTGCTGCGGCGCAGTCCGGACGCGCGCGTGAAGGGGATCGCGAACGTTCATGCCCCATTGGATTGCAAGTCGCGTGCCCGCGTTCGGCAACTTTGCCGGGGGCGGTGTGCATTAGTCCCCCGCACGACAGGGGCGTTGCGGTGCAGCGGCGGCCCGGCGGGTGGCAGTACACTCGTCACCCGCGTCGAAAGGAGCCGTCATGACCGTCGCCAAGCTCGCCGATCAGGAGATCGCCGCCGCCCTTGCGCAGCTCCCGGGCTGGAGCCGGGTGGACGGCCGCTCGGCGATCGCGAAGAAGTTCCAGTTCGCCGATTTCAATGCGGCGTGGGGCTTCATGTGCCGCGTCGCGCTCGCCGCGGAGAAGCAGGACCACCACCCCGAGTGGTTCAACGTCTGGAACCGCGTCGAGATCACGCTCTCGACGCACGACGCGGGCGGCCTTTCCGCGCGCGACGTGAAGCTCGCGGAGACGATCGAGAAGATCGCCGCGCGCTAGCGCCTCAGCGCCACGGCTCCACCACTGCCTGCACCGCCGCGGCGACCGCGAGCGTCCTGCGGTCGCTCCCGCCCACGCCCGCGATCGTGAGGCCGACCGGCGCCTCGCCCGGCCGATGGCAGGGAATCGTCGCGGCGCAGCCGTCGAGCGCGTTCGCGATGCCGGTGTTGCGCAGCACCTTCAGGTTCCAGTCGAAGTACGCCGCGTCGGTCGCGGACACTTCCGCGATCGTCGGCGGAATCACCGCCACCGTCGGGTAGAGCATCGCGTCGTAGGGCGCCACGAGCGCGTCGGCTTCGCGGATCGTCGCCGCGCGCTCGCGCTGGAGCTCGATGTAGTCGGCCGCGGAGAACGTCTCGCCCAGCGCGAGCCGCTGCGCGACGCGCGGGTCCATCTCGCCGAAGCGCTCGCGCCGCCCGCGGTGGACGTGCCAGCTCTCCGCCCCGGCGAGGCCGCCGTTGCGGAAGAGCTGCTGCGCGCGCGTGAAGACCGGCGCGTCGATCTCCTCCACCTTCGCGCCCGATTTCGCGAGCGCCTCGAGCGCGCGCGCGAACGCGCGACCCACGCGCTCGTGCAGATCGTCGAGCAGGCTCGACTTCGGCACGACCAGGCGCAGGAGGCGCGGCGGCAGGTCGGCGAGCGGCGCCGAGGGCTCGCCGGCAAGGATCGCGTCGTACGCCGCGCAGCACGCGACCGAATTCGCGAGCGGCCCGACGGAGTCGAGGGTGTAGGACAGCGGAAACGCACCTTCGCGCGGCACCCGCGCGGCAGTGGGTTTCCAGCCGGTCACCCCGCACAACGCGGCCGGAATGCGCACCGAGCCGCGCGTGTCGCTGCCGAGCGCCATCGCGCACATGCCGTCGGCCTGCGCGACGCCGGCGCCCGAGGACGAGCCGCCGGGAATGCGCCCGCTCCGGCGATCCCACGGTCCGCGCGGCGTGCCGTAGTGCGGATTGAGACCGAGCCCGCCAAAGGCGAACTCGACCATGTTCGTACGGCCGACGAGGATCGCGCCCGCAGCGCGCAGGCGCGCCACGGCCGGTGCGTCGGCTTCCGCATGCAGCGCGAGAACCTTGGACCCCGCGCGGGTCACGTCGCCCGCAACGTCGTAGAGGTCCTTCACCGCGACCGGCAGGCCGTCGACCGGCGAGCGCACGCCGCCGGCGCGCCGCAGCGCGTCGGCATGGTCGGCCTCGGCGCGGGCCGAGTCCGCATAGATCTTGAGGAAGGCGCGCGCCCCCTCGCCCTTCGGGTCGGCGATGCGCTCGAGCGCGGTCTCGACGAGCTTGCGGCTCGTGGTCTTTCCGGCGGCGAGATCCTGGGCGAGCTGGCTGACGGTCCACATGGGCGGCGGCGAATCCGGTGAGCGGAGGCGCGAGGATACCTCGCGGCCCGTGGCGAACCGGGGGCCCGGTCGTCGCGCCTCCACGGGAGGTGGCCCGACAGGCGTAGAATGCTGCGTTGCAGCATGCGCCGAGGTACCCCGCATGGCCAGCCACCCGCTTCCGTCCCGCCCCGCCGGCGTTCCCGCCAGCCGGCTCGCCCCGCTGACCCTCGCCGCCCTCGGCATCGTCTTCGGCGACATCGGGACGAGTCCGCTCTATGCATTCAAGGAGGCCTTCGCCAGCGCCCACGCGCCGGCGGCGATCGAGGCGAACGTCTTCGGCGTGCTGTCGATGATCTTCTGGGCGGTGACGCTGGTCGTGTCGCTGAAGTACGTCGTCGTGGTGCTCCGCTTCGACAACAAGGGCGAGGGCGGCGTGCTCGCGCTGCTCGCGCTCGCGAACCGCGTGACGCGTGCGAATCCGCGGCTGCAGTGGACGGTCGGCGTCCTCGCGATCTTCGCCGCCGCGCTCTTCTACGGCGACGCGGTGATCACGCCGGCGATCTCGGTGCTCTCGGCCGTCGAGGGCATCTCGGTCGCGACCCCGGCGCTCGAGAAGTGGGTGATCCCGGTGACGCTCGCGATCCTCGTCGCGCTCTTCGCGATCCAGCACCGCGGCACCGGGCACGTCGGCCGGCTCTTCGGACCGGTCACTATCGTGTGGTTCCTCGCCATCGGGGCGCTCGGCCTCGCGAGCATCCTCGAAACCCCGGGCGTGCTCGCCGCGCTCGACCCGCGCCATGCCGCGGCGTTCGCCGCCGCTTCGCCCGGGCTCGCCTTCCTCGCTCTCGGCGCGGTGTTCCTCACGCTCACCGGCGCCGAGGCACTGTACGCCGACATGGGGCACTTCGGGCCGACCCCGATCCGCATCGCCTGGTTCGGGCTCGTTTTCCCGGCACTGATGCTGAACTACTTCGGACAGGGGGCGCTGGTGCTCCGCGACCCGTCCGCGGTCAGGAATCCGTTCTACCTGCTCGCGCCGCCGGAGCTGCTCGTGCCCCTCGTGGTGCTCGCGACCGCCGCGACGGTGATCGCCTCGCAGGCCACGATCTCCGGCGCGTTCTCGGTGACCCAGCAGGCATCGCGTCTCGGCTATCTGCCGCGCGTCTCGGCGACGCACACCTCCGAGACCGAGCGCGGCCAGATCTACATCGGGCCGGTGAACTGGCTGATGCTCGGCCTCGTCGTGCTGCTGGTGGTCGGATTCGGAACCTCGAGCGGCCTCGCCGCCGCGTACGGCGTCGCCGTCTCCGGGACGATGGTGCTCACGACCGCGCTCATCCTCATCGTCGTGCTCTCGCTGCCGGGCGGCGCGAGCCCGCTCGCCCTCGCCGGGCTCGGCGTGATCGGCCTCGTGGAGATCGTCTTTCTCGCCTCCAATTCGACCAAGATCGACGACGGCGGCTGGTTCCCGCTGGTCTGCGGCCTCGCGATCTTCACGACGCTCACCACCTGGAAGCGCGGCATCGAGGTCCTCGGCGCGGACAGCGCGCGCAAGCGCGCGCCGCTTGCGGGCTTCTTCGACCTGCTCGGCGAGGTCACCACCGTGTCGGGCACCGCGGTGTACTTCTCGGCCGATCCGGGTTCGGTGCCGGTGACGATGCTGCACAACCTGAAGCACAACAAGGTACTGCACGAGCGGATCGTCTTCTTCACGCTCACTGACGAGGACGTGCCGCGCGTGCCCGACGCCGAGCGTACCGCGGTGACCGTCCTCGTGCCGCGGCGCGCCTGGCAGGCGACGGTGCGCTACGGGTTCATGGAGGAACCCGACGCGATGCACGCGCTCGCGCTGCTCGCGCGCCACGGCCTGCGCTTCGAGCGCGACGAGACGACGTTCTTCCTCGGCAAGTCGACGATCGCGCTCGCCGACCGCCCGGGCCTGTTCACCTGGCGCCGGCGCCTGTTCCGCTGGATGCAGCGCAACAGCCCGACCGCGGTCGAGTACTTCAAGCTTCCGCCCGACCGCGTCATCGAGCTCGGGACGCAGCTGCGGCTCTAGCGACGCGCGGCGCGTTACGATAGCGGCTCGCGTGCGGCCCGCCCGGGCCGCCTACCGTGGAGATCCCGATGGCTGCCACCCCCCAGGCCGAGCGCGCGCCGACCCCGGCCCGATCCGTTCCGGCGCCGCTCGCCTACCTCACCGGCTTCAACAACGAGTTCGCGACCGAGGCTCTGCGGGGCGCGCTGCCGGTCGGCCGCAACTCTCCGCAGAAGTGCCCGTACGGCCTCTACGCCGAGCAGCTCTCCGGCACCGCGTTCACTGCCCTGCGCGGCGCGAACCGCCGCACGTGGATGTACCGCATCCGCCCGGGCGCGGTGCACAAACCCTTTGGACGCATCGAGAACGGCCGGATGACGAACGACTTCGGCGCGACCGTCGCGACGCCGAACCAGCTCCGCTGGAGCCCGCTCCCGATCCCGACGCAGTCGACCGACTTCGTGGACGGCTGGGTGACGATGGCCGGCCAGGGCGCGCCCGACGCGATGGCGGGGTGCGCGATCCACATCTACGCGGCCAACAGGTCCATGACCGACCGGTTCTTCGTCGACGCCGACGGCGAGCTGCTGGTCGTGCCGCAGCTCGGCCGCCTGCGCGCGGTCACCGAAATGGGCGTGCTCGAGGTCGAGCCGCAGGAGATCCTGGTGATCCCGCGCGGCGTGCGCTTCCGGATCGAGCTCCCCGACGGCCGGGCCCGCGGCTACATCTGCGAGAACTTCGGCGCTTACCTGCGGCTCCCCGACCTCGGTCCGATCGGCTCGAACGGGCTCGCGAACCCGCGCGACTTCCAGTACCCGGTCGCCGCGTACGAGGACCGCGAAGGCCGCTTCGAGCTGGTCAACAAGTTTCTCGGCAACCTGTGGTCGGCGGAGATCGGCCACTCGCCGTGCGACGTCGTCGCGTGGCACGGCAACTTCGCGCCCTACAAGTACGACCTGCGGCGGTTCAACGTGATCGGCTCGATCAGCTACGACCACCCCGACCCGTCGATCTTCCTCGTGCTGCAGTCGCAGTCGGACACGCCGGCGGTGGACATGATCGACTTCGTCATCTTCCCGCCGCGCATCCTGGCGATGCAGGACACCTTCCGCCCGCCGTGGTTCCACCGCAACGTGGCGAGCGAGTTCATGGGGCTCGTCCACGGCGTCTACGACGCCAAGGCCGAGGGCTTCCTGCCCGGCGGCGCGAGCCTGCACAACTGCATGACCGGCCACGGGCCGGACGCGGAAACGTTCGAGAAGGCGTCGCGCGCCGACACGTCGAAGCCGCACTACATCCAGGACACGATGGCCTTCATGTTCGAGACGCGCCTGCCGATCCGGCCGACGCGCTTCGCGCTCGAGGCCGCGGAGCTGCAGCAGGACTATCACACCTGCTGGCAGGGCCTCGCGAAGCACTTCGACCCGCGGCAGCCGTGATGCACGCGCTCAACGAGACGCACGACCGGGGGCTCCGCAGCTGGGTCGACTCGGCCAACTCGGGCGCGACCGACTTCCCGATCCAGAACCTGCCGTTCGGCGTCTTCCGCCGCGAGGGCAAGAGCGAGCCGTTCCGCGGCGGGGTGGCGATCGGCGACCAGATCCTCGACCTCGCCGCCGCGCACCGGGCAGGCGCGTTCGCCGGCGAAGCCGCGGCCGCCGCGATGCACTGCGCCGGCCCGACCCTCAACGGCTTCATGGCGATGGGGCCGGGCGCCTGGTCCGCGCTGCGGCTCGCCCTCTCGCGCGCCTTGCGCGAAGGCAGCCCGATGCAGGGGAAGCTCACCGCGTGCCTGGTGCCGCAAGCACACGCGGAGTGCGCGGTGCCGGCGGCGATCGGCGACTTCACCGACTTCTACGCGTCGGTGCACCACGCCACGACCGTCGGCAAGCTCTTCCGCCCGGACAGCCCGCTACTGCCGAACTACAAGTGGGTGCCGATCGGGTACCACGGCCGCGCGTCGTCGATCGGCGCGAGCGGGCAGAGCTTCCGGCGCCCGGTCGGCCAGACGCTGCCGAAGGGCGCGGAGACGCCGGTGTTCGGCCCCTCGCGCCGGCTCGACTACGAGCTGGAGGTCGGCGTCTACGTCGGCGTCGGCAACGAGCTCGGCGAGCGCGTCCCGCTCGCCGCTGCGGAGTCGCGCGTGTTCGGCCTCGGCCTGCTCAACGACTGGTCGGCGCGCGACATCCAGGGCTGGGAATACCAGCCGCTCGGCCCGTTCCTCGCGAAGAGCTTCGCCACGACCCTCTCGCCGTGGATCGTGACGCTCGAAGCGCTCGCGCCGTACCGCGTCGCGTGGACGCGCCCGGCGAGCGACCCGCAGCCGCTCCCCTACCTCGAGTCGGCGGAGAACCGCGCACGCGGCGCGTTCGACGTCCAGCTCGAGGCCTGGATCGAGACGGAACGGATGCGGGCCGCGCGCAGCGGGCCCGCGCGCCTGTCGCGCACGAGCCTGCGGCACGCGTACTGGACCGTGGCGCAGCTGGTGACGCACCACACCGTCAACGGCTGCAACCTCCAGCCGGGGGATCTCCTCGGCACCGGCACGCAGTCGGGGCCGACGCCCGAGGAAGCCGGGTCGCTGCTCGAGCTCTCGGACGCGGGCAAGCGCCCGGTCGCGCTTCCGGACGGCGAGACCCGCACGTTTCTCGAGGACGGCGATACGCTTGTCCTGCGCGGGTGGTGCGAGCGGCCGGGCTGCGCTCGCATCGGCTTCGGCGAGTGCCGGGGAACGGTGCTGCCGGCCGCCTGACCGCCGCGCGCCCAAGCGCTCAGCGCACGAAGCGCCCGGTCCCGGTCGCGAGCACCGTGTCGACCAGCACCGAGCCCGTGCGCGAGCCCGGTCCGTAGGCCACCGCGAATCCGCCCACGTCGTGGTTGCCGAGCTGCTCGAGGCCCGCGACCAGGTCCTCGCGCGCGAGCCGTGCGGGCGCGCGCTGCAGTCCCGCGACCAGGACCTTCGCGCTGATGAACCCTTCGAGGCTGCTGAACGACGGCTCGGCGCCCGGCGCTGCGGCCTTGAGCGCCGCGCGGTGCTCGGCGACGACCTGCGGCGTCGCGCCCCACGGGAACGGCACCACCTGCGTGAAGATGATCCCGTGCGCGTCCTTTCCGAGCGCCCGCACCATCTGCTGCGCGCCGGAGTTCACCGCCATGAAGCGCGTGTCGGCGCCGCGCCCCCTCACCTCCCGGAACACCTCGCCGTACAGGGAGTAGGCGCCGTGGTTGAAGATCACGTCGAGCTTCGCCGCGACGACCTGCTCGGCGATCCGCTTCGGGTCGGGTTTCTCGTTCGGGATGGGGATGGCGGCCGCCACGTCCAGGCTGTAGCGCGCGAGCAGCTTGCGAACGTTCGCGAGGTGCTTGCGGCCGGTCTCGCTGTCGGAGTGCAGGAACCCGATGCGCCGCGCGCCCGATTCGACCGAGAGGTCGATCAGGCGCTCGAACTCGTTGTAGTGGGCCGCGCGGACGGGAAAGGCGTAGCGGTTGGGCGGCTCGCGCATCTCCGGGGAGCCGGCGAGGCAGGCCACGAGCGGGACGCGCTTCTCGGTTGCGACCCGCATGCTGGCGACGCACGGCCCGCCCTCGATGCCGCCGAAGACGGCGAGCACGTTCTCGCGGTCGATCAGCATGGCGGTGTTCTCGGCGGCCTTCGCGGCGCTCCCGGCGTCGTCGAGCGTCACGAGCACGATCCTGCGCCCGTGCACGCCGCCCGCCGCGTTCACCTTGTCGAGGTATGCGCGGGCGCCGAGCTGCACCGCCTTGCCGTGCTCCGCCTGCCCGCCGGTCAGGGCGATCGTCTGTCCGATCACGATGTCGTTGGTCGCCGCGTGTGCAAGCGCGGCGAGCAGCGCGAGGGCGCAGCCCGTGATCGTCCGGCTGGCGGGGGCGGAGGGTAATGCAGGCATGGCGGGTCGACTCCTTCAGGTTCGATTCGTGAGGGCGCCGGCGGCTAAGCAAGCCCGATGCCATTCGGCCGGTCGGCCGCGCCGGCGCGAGGCGCGGCGCGCCGCCGTGCCTCCTCGGAGCGCAAACACCGCTGAACGGCAAGGCTATTCCGGCGTCCACGACGCGAGCGAGTAGAATTCCCGCCTTTTCCGCGATCCCCCGGCATGAAACTCGGCAGTCTGAAAAACGACACGCGTGACGGCGCCCTCTGCGTCGTGTCGCGCAACCTCGAACGCGCAACGGTCGCCTACGACGTCGCGCCGACGCTGCAGGCCGCGCTCGACGACTGGGACTACTGCGCGCCGCGGCTGCAGGACCTCTACGACGCGGCGAACCGCGCGCCCGAGGGCTCGCGCTGGTTCGAGCCCGACTTCGCCCAGTTCCACGCGCCCCTGCCGCGCGCCTACCAGTGGCTCGACGCCTCCGGGTACCTGTCGCACGCCGAGCGCGCGCGCAAGGCGCGCGGCGCCGAGCTCACGAAAGCGTTGCGCGAGGAGCCGCTCATGTACCAGGGCGGGTCGGACGCGTTCCTCGGCGCGCGCGATCCGATTTCGGTGGAGAGCGAGGAGTGGGGCATCGACCTCGAGGCGGAGCTCGCGGCGGTCCTCGGCGACGTCCCGGCCGGCGTGAAGCGCGAGAAGGCCGCCGAGCACGTCCGCCTGCTCGTGCTGCTCAACGACGTCACGCTGCGCGAGCTCGTGCCGCACGAGCTCGCGAAGGGCTTCGGATTCGTCCAGTCCAAGGCCTGGACCGCGTTCGCGCCGGTCGCAGTCACGCCCGACGAGCTGGGAAACGCGTGGGACGGGCGCAAGGTGCATCTGCCGGTGACGGTGCACGTGAACGGCACGCTGCTCGGTCAGCCGAACGCCGGCGTGGACATGACTTTCGACTTCCCGCGGCTCATCGTGCACGCCGCGCGGACGCGGCCGCTCGGCGCCGGGACCATCCTCGGCGCGGGCACGATCTCCAACAAGGACGCGAAGGCCGGCGTGTGCTGCATCGCCGAGAAGCGTGCGCTCGAGACGATTGCGCACGGCGAGGCCACGACGCCGTTCCTGCGCTTCGGCGACCGCGTGGAGATCGAGATGCGCGACGCCGAGGGCCGCTCCGTCTTCGGCGCGATCGAGCAGGAGGTCGTACGCACCGGACACCGGACGGCGGCTGCCGAACCCGCGGCCGAGGCAGGCTAGGCCCGGCGTGCGCACGATTGCGCACCCGGCGCACGCTCCGGGCCGGGCGCTGATCGTCTACTGCGCAGGTATCTTCTCGCTGCTCGCGCTCCCGAGCGACCTCTACCTGCCGTCGCTGCCGGCGATCCGCAGTGCGCTCGGGGCGAACGACGCGCAGGCGCAGCTCACGCTGTCCGCGTTCGCCATCGGCTTCGGCCTCGCCCAGCTCGGCTACGGCCCGTTCTCGGACCGCTTCGGTCGCCGGCCGGTGCTGCTCGCCGGCCTCGCGCTCTTCATGCTCGGGTCGATCGCGTCGATGATCGCGCCGTCGATCGAGTGGCTGGTCGCCGCGCGCCTGCTCCAGGGGGTCGGGGCGTGCAGCGGCCCGGTGATCGGGCGCGCGATCGTGCGCGACGTGTTCGACCCGCTGCGCGGCGCGCGCGCGATCGCGCACATCATGATGCTGGTCGTGCTGGTGCCGATGGTCGCGCCGCTCGTCGGCGGCTACCTCACCGTGTGGTTCGGCTGGCGCGCGAACTTCGCGCTGATGCTCGTCTACGGGCTCGCGCTGTGGGCGGCCACCTGGGCGGTGCTGGCGGAGTCGAACCGGCAGCCGGAGCCGAGCGCGACGAGGGTCCGGCAGATCGCGCGCAACGCCCGCGCGATCTTCGCGCACCGGACGTTCGCCGCGTACGCGGTGTGCTTCACGCTCACCTACACCGGGCTCTTCTTCTTCCTCTCGGCGTCGGCCTTCGTCCTGATCGAGGTGCTGCGCGTGCGCCCGCAGGACTTCGGGCTCTGGTTCGTCATCCCGGTCGCCGGCAATTTCGTCGGCTCGATCGTGTGCGCGCGGCTGACGCGGCGCATGGCGCTCGCGCGCGTGCTCGGCGTCGGCACGGCGTTCACCGCCGCGGGCGGCGCGCTCATGCTCGCGCTCGCGGCCGCCGGCGTAGCGCATCCGCTCGCCGTTGTCGCGCCGATGGCCCTCTACCTCTTCGGACTGGCGCTGATCAACCCGGTGTCGCTCGCCGCCGCGGTCGCGCCGTTCCCGCAGCTCGCCGGGACCGCCTCGGCGCTGCTCGGCTGCGCGCAGCTCGTGGTCGCGGCGCTGGCCGGGCAGGTGTTCATGCGGGTGTTCTTCGACGGCGCGCCGATCCAGCTCGCGCTGGCGGTGGCGCTCGCGGGCGCGCTCATCGCGGCTTCGTACGTGCTGCTGATCCGGCCGCTCGAAAAGGCGTGAGCGCGCCGCTCAAGCCGGGCGATAGAGCCGGCGCACCTGCCGGAGCACGTCGGTGCCCGAGAGCGGCAGGATCTGGCGGAAGGTCTCGAGCACGAAGTTCCCCTCGGGCAGGGGCCGCAGGTCGTGCCAGGGCGTGGCGAGGATCGTGTCCAGGCCGAGCGGCAGCGCGACGGTCACGAACGCGCGCTCGAGCTGCGTCTTGAGGTCGGAGCCGTCCGCCGCCTTCGCCGGGAGCTGCTGCCCGATGTTGGTGATCCCGCCCGAGAGGTGGATGCCCTTCAGCTCGGGGTCGGCGCCGATCATCCTGATCGCCTCCAGCGCGGCGCGATTCTGGCCGGCGGTGTCCACGACCAGCGCGCTGACCGTGACGTCGACGATGATGTCGTCTCGGGCGAAGCCGTGGTCGTCCACCAGGCGCAGCGCGACGCGCCGGGCGGTGCCGGCGATCTCGACGCTCGTCTTGTTCGGACGACCCGCGCCGTCTTCCAGCCGCTCCGAGGCCATGACCATCGCGGTGAAGGGGCGGATCGCAAGGAGCTCGGTCATCTCCCACCGCGTCTCGGCGAGCGAGTTCACGATCGGCTTGCGCCCGCGCGCCCTGGCAGGGTCGTAGGCCTCCAGGCAGACGCGCTGGATCGCTGCGTCGGGATAGTCGAAGCAGAGGGGCACGTCGACCGCCGCCTGGATCGCGCGGATCACCTCGACGAGGAACCCGGGATCCGCGCCTGCGCGCGGCCCGACGGTGACGTCGAGCGCCGCCGCGCCGGCCTCGACCTGCCGGACCGCGAGCGCCTGGACCCCGGCGAGATCGTTCGCGTCCAGCAGCGCGCGGGTGCTCTTGAATCCGGGGTTGATCCGATCCCCGATGACGGTGAGGGCGGGCGGCTCAGTCAAAGTCGATCCTCCTCAGAAAGGTCTTCTGGAAGCCCGGCAACGAGCCGAGCTCGAGATAGCGGCAGCGGGCGCCGATCTCCCGCGCCCGCTCGCGCAGGGCCACCGACGTGAGCACCATTTGCACGCCGACGCCCGCCGCATTTCCGATCTGTGCAAACCGCTCGACCGGCAGCGCGGGCACCAGCCCGATCGCAATCGCGCTGCGCACATCGATGTAGGTCCCGAAAGCGCCGGCGATCAGCACGCGGTCGATCGCCGGCTCGTCGAGGCCGGCTTCGCGCAGCAGCAGGTCGATGCCCGACCGCACCGCCGCCTTCGCGAGCTGGACCGCGCGCACGTCGTCCTGCGTGAACGCGACCTCCGGCGCGAGCAGGAGCTCGCGGCGACCGCCCGGCTCGCGCACCGCCGGATGCCCGAGCCGGATCCTGCCGCGCGCGTCGAGCACGCCTGCGCCCCGCATCGCCGCCACGGCGTCGAGCACGCCGGAGCCGCACAGCCCGACCGGCTCGGCCTCTCCGATCACTCGCAGCTCGACACCATCGTCGCGAATCCGTACGCGCTCGATCGCGCCGTCGGCCGCGCGCATGCCGCACGCGATGTGCCCGCCCTCGAGCGCCGGCCCGGACGGGCAGGAGACGGTCGTGATGGCCCCCGCGCGCACGAGCGAGATCTCGGTGTTGGTGCCGATGTCCATCACGATGGCGGTTCCTGCGGCCCACTCGGCCGCGGTGGCGAGCAGCGTCGCCACGTGGTCGCCGCCGACGAAACCGCCGACGTTGGGCAGCAGGTGCACGTACGCGCCCGCCGCGGCGGGGACGCCGAGGTCGCGCGCCTTGACGTCGGTCGCGGCCGCCAGCGCCGGGACGAACGGCGCGCGCGCAAGCTGCGCAACCGGGAGCTGCAGCAGGAGGTGGTGCATGGCAGTGTTGCCGCACACCGCGACTTCGACGATGTCCTGCACCCGGGCGAACGCCGCCGCGCACAAGTCGTGCGCGAGCGCACCGATCGCATGGGTCGCGGCCCGGTGCAGCAGGTCGGCCCCGTCCGCCGCGCGCACCGCGTGGTCGATGCGGCTCACCAGGTCGGCGCCGTAACCGGCCTGGGGGTTCTCGATGCCGAGGCTGGCGAGGCGCCGTCCGCTCTCGAGGTCGAGCAGGAAGCCCGCGACGTTGGTCGTGCCGAGGTCGACCGCGAGCCCGAGCGCGCGGCGTCCGGGCGCACCGACCGCGATCACTTCGTCGCCGCGCACGCACACGCCGACCCGCCACCCATTCGCGCGCAGCCGGCCGGGAAGCTCGCGCAGTGCGGCGAGGTCGAACCGCTCGACGTGCGCATCGTCCAGGGCAGCGAGGAGGCGTTCGCCGTCGGCGCCGCTCGCCGCGAGCGTCGGCGGCGCGAGGGCGACGGTGTGCATGCGCACGGCGGGCGCCGCCGGCCACGTCGCGCCCCCGGCGCCCTCCACTTCGGTCCGCGCGACCGGCGCCAGGGACCGCGGCGAGATCTCGACCAGGCAGTCGCCGCGCGGCCGCGCGAGGCACGCGCGCAACCACCCGTTCGCGAGCTGCGCGCGCGCCTGCGGCGTCGGCGGTTGCAGCAGCTCGACCTCGCCTTCCGCGACATGAACCGCGCACGTGCCGCACACGCCGCGTCCCCCGCAGGCGCCGACGATGCGGATCCCGGCGCGGCGGGCGCCCTGGAAGATCGTCTCGCGGTCAGCGCACTCGGCGTCGTGATCCAGCCCCACGAACCGGATCCGCCGCCGTCCGGCCGTCGGGATCACGTCGGCCGGATGCGGCATCGGTCGCGGGCCCCGCAGCGATCGCAGCGTGCGCCGGCGGCGGCCGGGACGTCCCGGCCGAGCGCGACGACGAACGCGAGCGACTTCACCGGCCGCAGCATGCCCGCGGCCGTCGTCCCGATGCCCTGCGCACCGGTGCCGGCCAGCGCGAGCACGGCCTGCTGCTCGCCGAGCGACATGCCGGCGTCGCCGGGGTGCAGCGCCGCGCTCGCGCGCAGGCCCGCGCGCCCCGCCGCGCGGCGGATGCGCGCGGCGAGGCGGTCGCCAAGAGCGAACAGCCGCTCGGTGCCGATCGCGTCGAGCTCGAGCGCGAGCAACCGGCGGCGCGCGTGGAAGAGCGCCGCGACCCGCCGCTCGAGCCGCGGCCCGAGCGTGCACGCAGCCGCGGCCACGGCGGAGATCTCGCCCGCATAGCCGGAGAATCCGGGCACCGCGAGCGAGCGCGTGCCGAGGTCGAGGCCCTCGTCCCGCGCGCATCGCACCGGCCACACGCGAAACGCGGTCGCCGGCTGGATGAGCGATTCGGCGTCGACGAGCGCAAGCGCCTCGTCCCGCGTGCGAGCCCGAGCCACGTCGGCCCGGCTCCCGGGCATGCGGCCGGGCACGGCGGCCGCAGGGATCATTCGGTCAGGCTCCGATCCACTCGCGGCAGAGCGCGACCGCCGCCATCGCGTTGCCGCCGTAGGCGTCGGCGCGCGCGTGCGCCCGCACCGCCTCGTCCACCTGCCCGCCGCCGATCATGATCTTGCGCCCCTCGCGCAGGCCCGCCGCCTCGATCGCGCTCACCGTGTCGCGCATCGCGTCGAAGGCGAGCGTGAGGAAGCCGCTCAGGCCGATCACCGCGGGCTGGAATTCCCGGATCGCGTCGACGAACGTCGCCGCGGGTACGTCGATGCCGAGGTCCTTCACCTCGAAGCCGTTGACGTCGAGCATGAAGGTGACGATGTTCTTGCCGATGTCGTGCAGGTCGCCCTGGACCGTGCCGATCAGGACGCGGCCGTGGGTCTTCGCCGGCCCGCCGGGGGCCTTGGCGACGAGCGGCTTCGCGAGCGCGCCGATCGCCTCGAGCATCTCGCCGCCGAGCATGAGCTCGGGCAGGAAGTATTCGCCCTTCTCGAAGCGCTTGCCGACGATCTCCATGCCCTCGCGGCACAGTTCGAGCACCCGCAGCGGGTCGACGCCGCCGTCGAGCATCGCGCGCGCGAGCGCGATCGCCTCCTCCTCGCGCATGTCCGCCAGCGCGTCGACGAGCTGCCGTTCGTTCGCCTGCATCGTTCGCCTCCTGTGCGTGAGGGCCGCGCCGCGTCAGTGCGCGTACTTGCGCACCGACCGCGCCATCGCGAGCACGTTCTCGGTGCGCGCCTCGTCCGGGATGCTCGCCGCGCCGTCGAGGATGAAGCCGCCGCCCTTGCCGACCTTGGTGATCAGCATCCGGCAGTACGCGTCGACCTCGTCCGGCGTGCCGGCGATCAGCATCGAGGTCGGCACGTTGCCGCGCAGGCACACCGTGTCGCCGAGGACCGACTTCGCGCGCACCAGGTCGGTCTTCTCGAACCAGTACACCGCCTTGCCGCGCGGGATGTCGCCGATGAGCTCCAGGCGCGAGGTGCAGTCGCCCTCCCAGAGCACGACCGGGATCAGGTCGTGCTCGATCAGGCGCATGAGCACCTTGCGCAGCCCGGGCCAGTAGAAGGTCTGGAAATGCTGGGGCGACATGAAACCGTCGAGGCCCCAGTGCAGCGGAATGAAGACGTAGGGCGTGCCGCCTGCGCGCGTCTCCTCGACCACGCCGCGCAGGAGCAGCTCGCCGACCTTGTCGATCGCCTCGAGCAGCTTGTCCCGGTTGCGGAAGAGATCGAGCATCGATCCCTTCGAGCCGCGCAGGAAGTCGGAGATGTGGTCGTACGGCGCCTTGCAGAACCCACCGCCCGCCGACGGGAAGCCGAGCGCCGCCATCTTCCGCACGAACGCGGCCGAGCGCTGCGCCGCCTCCTCGGCGCGCTCGCCGACCTCGAGGAGTTTCTGCAGGCTCGCCCGCAGCTCCGGCTTGCCGAACGCCCGCATCGCCGCCACGAAGCGCCACTCCGAGAGCGACGGGAAGTCCGGCATGCGCGCCAGGCCCTCGAAGGCGCCGGCGATGCGCGGCAGGTACTGGCGCAGGCAGTAGCCGGTCGGGTCGAAGAGGTACGCGTCGTAGTCCTTCGCCGGCATGTACTCCCGGTCGAGGTACTGGAAGGTGGCGTTGCGGTCGGTGCCGTGCCCCGGCCACTGCATCAGCCGGTAGTCGAGCGCCGAGAGGGTCGGCCCGAAGATGTAGAGCGACGGCACGTAGCCGTCCGGTTCGAGCAGCACGAGCGCCTTCTCGAGCGCGTCGGCCGACTTCTCCGCGTCGTACATCTGCTGCTCGAACGTGATCCCGGCGTAGCGCGCGGCCCAGAAGCGCGTGGCGAAGACAAACGGCGTCCGGTCGGTTTCCCTGAGCGCGACCTGGTCGAGCAGCCGCTGGCGGCGCTCCTCGTAGCGCGCGTTCGCCGCGGTGTCGCTGTCAGCCATTGCCCTCTCCTCCGGCCGGCGCCTGGCGCGCGGCTCGCGCCGGCGCGGCGCACAGCGTCCGACCCTAGCGCCACGTCGGCCGCGGTTTCTTGATCTGAGTCACCTCGCCGGCGACGGACGCGGCAGGGGCGGCGGCGCGACCGCCGCTCGACGCGGTGTAAGCTCGCGGGGACCCCGACGACAGACGGGACCACCCTGCCAGGGGCCGCCCATGAAAAAGCTGCTGCTCGTCGTCTCGCACCTGCTCTTCGCCGCGATCGGCTTCGCCGCGGGCATCTACCTCCTCCCGATCCTCACCGCGCCGCCCGCCCCCACGGCGGCCGACGTGAAGGCCGCGGCGGGCGTTGCCGACTTCAAGGGCCTGTTCCGCCGCGACCTCAAGGACAGCGACCTCCTCCACTGGGGCGAGGGCACCGTCTCGGTGAGCCGGACGGCCATCACCCTCACCGGCAAGGTGGCTCCGGGGCCGGACTACAAGCTCTACCTGTCGCCCGAGTTCGTGGAGACCGAGGCGGATTTCAACCGCCTGAAGCCGACGATGGCCCGTGTCGGCGACGTGAAGACCTTCGAGAACTTCATCGTCCCGGTCCCGGGTAACATCGACCCCGCCGCGTTCAACACGGTGATCGTCTGGTGCGAATCGTTCGGCCAGTTCATCACCGCCGCGAAGTACAGGTAGCGCACGTTCGAGGAGGGGGAGATGGCGTTCAACGGCCGGATGGCTGTCGTCACGGGTGCGGGTTCGGGTTTGGGTCGCGCGATCGCGCAGATGCTCGCGGCGCGCGGCGCCGCGGTGGCCGCGATCGACCTCGACGGGGCCACGGCGAAGGAGACGGCGCAGCTCATCGCCGGCGCCGGCGGCCGGGCCGCGAGCTACCCGGCGGACGTCAGCCGCGCCGCCGACGTCGACGAGGCGATCACCACCGCCGTCCGCGACCTCGGCCCGCTCGAGATCATGGTCAACAACGCCGGGGTCCTCGACGGCTACTTCAACGTCGACGAAATGGACGAGAGCCTCTGGCGGCGCGTGATCGACATCGATCTCACGAGCGTGTTCCTCGGCTGCAAGCGCGCGCTGAAGGAAATGCTCCCGCGCGGCCGCGGCCGCATCGTCAACATGGCCTCGGTCGCCGGTCTCAACGGCACCGGCGGCGGCCCGGCCTACATCGCCGCCAAGCACGGCGTCGTCGGCCTCACGCGCCAGATGGCGGTCGTCTACTCGGCGCGCGGCGTCACGGTCAACTGCGTCTGCCCGGGCCCGATCCTCACCGGCCTGCGCCAGCACTCGCAGGCGATCCTCGGCCCCGGCGTCCCCGACATGAGCGGGCGCGGCGTGGCGGTGAGCGACGAGCAGATCCGCGGCCTCGTGCCGGCCGGCAGGCGCGGCACCGTCGAGGACGTCGCCGCGGCGGTGTGCTATCTCGCCTCGGACGAAGCCGGTTACGTCACCGGGCACAGCCTCGTCGTCGATGGGGGCTGGCGGGCGAAGTAGCGCGCTTCGGGCCGTGCCACAATCGCGCCGGTCCGAACAACCAGAAGAACGGGGAACCCATGCTCGAACGCGCGCTGCTCGTCGTCGCCCGCATCCTCATTCCAAGCGTGTTCGTCGGCCTCGGCCTCGAGCGTTTGCTTGTCGCGGCCGGCCTCGTCAGCGGCCCGCCGGTGTCCGCCGGCGCGGTCGCCTTCAGCATCCTCGAGCTCGCGGCCGGCCTTGCGATCATGATCGGCTGGCAGGTGCGCTGGGTCGCGCTGGTGCTCGCCGTCTTCATCCTCGTCGACGCGTTCGTCGCGCACCCGTTCTGGGCATTCGCGGGCGGCGGCGAGCGCCACGGCCAGCTGCTCCACTTCCTGAAGAACTTCTCCACCCTCGGCGGCCTGCTGCTGCTCGTCTGGATGAGCGGTGGACGCCGCACGCCCTGAGACGGTGCGGACGATCGGTTTCCCCGCTCGCTTCCGGCGCGACGTCGCGGAGGCCGAAACGGCGTGACTCGCGCGCCGTGCATCGCGTTCGTCGCGCTGCTCGCGCTCGCCGTCTGGAGCATCGCGACGTCCAGGCGCTTCCCGTGGCCCAGATAAGGAGATTCCATGATCGCCGTCATTTTCGAAGTCACGCCGGCCCCCGGCCGCAAGCAGGAGTACCTCGACCTCGCCGCCAGCCTGCGGCCCGAGCTCGAGAAGACCGACGGGTTCATCTCGATCGAGCGCTTCGCGAGCCTCAGCCACGAGGGCAAGGTGCTGTCGCTGTCGTTCTGGCGCGACGAGGAATCGGTGCGCCGCTGGCGCGAGTTCGAGGGCCATCGCGCCGCGCAGGTGCGCGGGCGCGGCGGAATCTTCGCCGACTACCGGCTGCGCGTCGCGACGGTCGCGCGCGACTACTCGATGACCGAGCGCGCGCAGGCGCCCGCCGACAGCCGCGCGCGTCACGGGTGAGCAGGTGCACCCCAACGCGGCGCTGATCGAGCGGTTCTACCGTGCGTTCCAGGCGCGCGACGCCGCGGCGATGGGAGCGTGCTACCACCCGGAGATCGAGTTCTCCGACCCGGCGTTTCCCGCACTGCGCGGCCGCGAGGCGGGCGCGATGTGGGCGATGCTGTGCGCCCGCGCGCAGGACCTGGTGATCGAGTTCGGCGACGTGCGCGCCGACGACGCGCGCGGCCGCGCGCACTGGGAGGCGCGCTACACGTTCTCGCCCACCGGTCGTCGCGTCCACAACGTCATCGACGCCGACTTCGGGTTTCGCGGGGGTCTGATCGCGCGCCACGTCGACCGGTTCGGCTTCTGGCGCTGGGCGCGGCAGGCCCTTGGACCGGCGGGGCTGGTCCTCGGCTGGACGCCGATGGTGCGCAACCGCGTTCGATCCGATGCGCGCCGCGGGCTCGAAGCCTTCCTGCGCAGGCAGGGCGGCGGCTAGCGCGAGCGCTCGCGCTGCAGGAGCCCGTTCCGCTCGCCCGTCGCGGTCATGCGCGCGCACTGCGCCGGTGTGAGTGACGTGTTGCCCGGCGCCGTCGCGTCGCGCATCAGGTTTCCCGGTTCGATGGAGTGCTCACCCGAGTCCATGAGCACGTGCGCGAGCTCGTGTGCCAGCGCGATCGGCAGATCGCGAATGTCGGCGGTGATCCAGACGGTGTACGCGAGCTCGGGCCGCGTCGCGGTGTTGCCCGAGCCGAACGCCTCGGCGTCGAAGACCGGCACGTGCCGCGAGTCGCGCACGAAGAAGACCGCGGGCTTCGCCGGCCGCACCCGCCGTACGAGCGCTCGCGAGGCCGGCGTCGAGAGGTAGCGGTAGCCGGGGTCGCCGCCATCGAAGCGGTAGAGCTCCGCGCGCTCGAGCCGGACTCCGCACTGCGCGAGGACCGCGCCCGCCTCGCGCACTGCCACGAGGATCGCCTCGGGTTTCCAGGGGGTGTCGGCGAAGGCGACGAGATCGAGCTGCAGCCGGTGGGTGGATGGCGCCGCGCCCGCGTATGGCAGCTCGTGTTCGGGCAGCGGCCAAGTGTCGGCGAGCCGGAACGGCGCAGCAGGCTGCGCGTGCGCGGCGATCGCCGCGGCGGCGAGGCAGGCAAGCAGGACGATGCGCACGATCACCCGATTCTAGATGCGGTTGAAATTTTCACCTTCGCAGTGCATAGTCCCGGCGGTCAACTCAGCACGCGCCCGCCATGATCAAGAACATTCTCCCGGCGCTCGCGCTCGCCGCGCTCGCCACGCCCGCGCTGCCGCATCACGGCTGGAGCGAGTACGACAGCTCGCAGACGCTCACGCTCACCGGCAAGATCATCGAGTCGGGCTACGAGCACCCGCACGGCCACATCAAGCTGCAGACGTCGGCGAAGACGTGGAACGCGGTGCTCGCGCCGCCGACGCGCATGGAGAACCGCGGCCTCCCGAAGGGCGCGCTGAAAGTCGGCAACACGGCGACCGTGGTCGGCTACCCGAACCGCAACAAGCCCGACGAGATGCGCGCCGAGCGCATCACGGTCGACGGCAAGACCGTCGAGCTGAGGTAGCGCGCGGCCGGCGTCGCGGGGGCGGCCCGAGAAAGCCCCCCGCCGCCGCGGCGCCAAGAGGAGGAGCGAGCGCGCGCCACCCGGCGCGCGCGGCCGGACATCATGGACATCGCCGAATGGCTTTCGGCCCTCGAGCATTCGCCGCTCGCGGAGCTGATGCGGCACTCGCTGTGGACCTACCCGATCGTCGAGGTCGTCCACATCGTCGGGTTCGCCATCCTCGTTGGCGCGGTGGCGCTCTTCGACCTGCGCCTCCTCGGCTTCTCGCGCACGGTGTCGATCCGCGCGCTCGAGCGGCATCTCCTGCCGTGGGCGTGGGTGGCGTTCCTGCTGATCGTCCCGAGCGGCGTCGCCATGCTTTCGGCGCACGCGACCGAGTTCATCGCCAACCCGGCGTTCCGCGTGAAGCTCGTGCTGATCGCGTTCGCCGGCGTCAACGCCCTCGTCTTCCACGGCGGCGTGTACCGCTCGGTCTCGTCGTGGGACCAGCACCTGCCGACGCCGGGCGCCGCGAAGGCCTCGGCGGCGTTCTCGCTCGCGCTCTGGCTCGGCGTCATCACCTGCGGCCGGCTGATCGCCTACGTATGACCGGCGAAACGGCCGCCGGCGCAGCGCCCATGCGCCTCGTTGCCCTGATTCTCCTCGCTGCAGTTGCGGTTGCCGGCTGCGCCGGCCCCACGCGCATCATCCAGGAGTGGCAGGACCCCGCGTACGCCGGCGGCCCGTTCAAGCGCATCTTCGTCATCGGCATCACACCCGACGCGACTGTGCGCCGCGTCTTCGAGGACGCGTTCTGCGCCGAGCTCCGGTCGCGCGCGGTCGAATGCATCCAGAGCTACACGCTCGTGCCCGAGGACGGCATCGCCTCGCGCGAACGCTACGACGGCGCGGTCGCGAAAGCGCGCGCGGACGGCGTCTTCATCGCCCGGGTGCTCCGGGTCGAGCGGCGCACCGAGGTGATACCGACCGCGCCGGTGACTTTCGGCGGGGCGTACGGCTTCTACGGTTCGGCGTGGGGCGGCCCCCTCTTCATGGGCTATGCCGCTCCACCGACGGTGGTGCAGTTCGACCAGGCTTTCGTCGAGAGCCGCCTGTTCTCGGTGACGAGCGACCAGCCGGTGTGGACCGCGCAGAGCGAGGTCTTTGCGCCGGGCAACCCGCAGCGGGACTCGGAGCACTTCGCGCGCACGATGATCGAAGCGCTCGCGACGCGGAAGCTCCTCTAGCGGTTCAGCCGCGGCGCTCCGGCGTCGGCGATCGCCTCGCCGTAGTACATCCTGGAGATGCCCGCCCAGTACGCGCCGGCCTCGCACATCGGGCAGGCGCGCGCGGTGCCGTACAGCTCGCAGCCCGCCAGATCGCGCGTGACGAGCCGCCGGGCGGCGTCGCGAATCCCCTGCATCTCGGCGTGGGCGGTGGGGTCGTTCGACGTGATCACCGCGCTGATGCCCTCGCCCACGATCCGGCCGTCCTTGACGATGACCGCCCCGTAGGCCTGGTCGCCGCGCTCGACCGAGATGCGCCGCATGTCAAGGGCGCGGCGCATGAACGCTTCGCGCGTCGGGCGCTCGGGCTGGACGATGCGGGGGAGGTCGCCGCCCTGGCCGCGGGACGCAGGAGCGATGAGGAGCGCTGCGGCGGCCAGCACGATGCGCCGCCGGGAATTCGAACGCTCACCGCTGGCGGTAGACACGCGCTCGGCGCCGCGTCGCGCGGCTAGCCCTTGTGGTCGAAGATCGACACGTACATCTCGCACTTGCGGCAGATTTCGGGCATGCGCTCGGGGTCGTACATGCTCGCGCGAATGCGGTTCGCTTCCGCCCCGGACCAGATCTCGGTCAGCGACTGCGTGGCGAGGTCGCCGACGATCAGCTCGTCCTTCACGTCGCGGCAGTCACAGAGCTTGAGCTTCAGGTCGACCGTGACGAGCGGCTTGATGTAGGAGATCTTGCACGGTCCGACCCGGGTAAGGCGCGGCTTCTTCTCCAGGGCGCCGACGCGATCGATGTCCTCCTCGACCAGGCCGCCCCAGGTGTCCACGAGCGTGTTGAGGGTGTAGGGCACGCCGAGCGAGTCGAGGAACGCCACGAAGTCGCGCTTCGCCGCTTCGCTGCCGTAGTAATCCTGGAGCCGCACCGCCACGGTGAAGTTCGGGTTTGTCCGGGCGATCGCCTGCACGCGCGCGAGATTGCGCTGCATGTCCTCGAAGCGGTCCACGCCCATCAGTCGCGCGTAGGCGTCCCGGTCGAAACCCGCGACCGAGACGTTCACGGTGAACTTGAAGTTCGACACTTCGCTCAGCGCGCGCTCGATCTTGGCGCTGACGTGAATGAGGTTCGTATAGAGAAACGCGGGTAGCCCGATCTCGTTGAGGACGCGCACCCGCTCCGGAAAGTGCGGGTCGATGAACGGATCGCCGACGGTGGGCGTGAGCCCGACCTCGATCCCGCCCGCAGCCTTGAACTCGGCGAGGATCCTGCGGAACTCGCCGACGTCCATGTACTTCCGCGGGTGCGTGTCGGCGATCTTCGGGTAGTAGCAGAAGACGCAGCGCGCGTTGCACACGTTCGTGCACTCGACGTACAGGCGCTCGGGGACGGCGTAGCGCCGCGCGTAGTACGCCTCGACCGCGTCGCGCTTCCACGCGAGGTTCGTCCGCGCGCGCAGGTCCTTGCGCAGCCGCGTGAAGCCGACGTCGAGGCGGTTCAGGAGCTTGTGCATGGGTGGTGATGCTACGGGAATTCGGACCCGCGCAGCCACCCGGGGTTAATCCATGCCTCGCACATGGATAAGGCCCGCCCCGTCCTCCGGCTCAGGCGTGCCGCCGGATGAACTCCCGGATGCGCGGCGCGATCGCCTCGCGCCACTTGCGTCCGCTGAAGATGCCGTAGTGACCGACGTTCGGTACGAGGTAGTGCGCGCGGCGCTTCGCCGGGACGCCGGCGCACAGCGCCTGCGCCGCTTCGGTCTGGCCGTTGCCGGAGATGTCGTCGAGCGCGCCCTCGATCGTGAGCAGCGCGGTCTGCGTGACGGCCTCGGGACGCACCGGCTCGCCACGCACCCGCATCGTGCCGTTCGCGAGCGCGAACTCCTGGAAGACCGTCCTGATCGTGTCGAGGTAGTACTCGGCCGGCATGTCGAGCACCGCGTTGTACTCGTCGTAGAAGCGGCGGTGCGCCTCGGCACTCTCGCCGTCGCCCGCGACCAGGTGGAGGTAGTAGTCCCAGTGCGCGTCGGCGTGGCGGTCCTGGTTCATCGCGACGAACCCGGCGTGCTGGAGGAAGCCGGGGTAGACGCGGCGCATGAAGCCCGGGTACTTCGCCGGCACGCGCTCGATCAGGCGGCGGTCGAACCAGGAGATCGGATGCTTCAACGCGAGGTTGGTGACCGCGGTCGGGCTGCGGCGCGCGTCGATCGGCCCGCCCATCATCGTCATGGTGCGCGGGGCCACCGGTTCGCCGTCGGCCGCCATCAGCGACACCGCGGCGAGCACCGGGACGGTCGGCTGGCACACCGAGATCACGTGCGCCTCCGACCCGAGATGGCGGAGGAAATCGCGCACGTAGTCGACGTAGTCGTCGAGGTGGAAGCCGCCCTCCGCGATCGGCACCATCTTCGCGTCGGTCCAGTCGGTGAGGTAGACGTCGTGGTCGGGCAGCAGCGCCCGCACCGTGTCGCGCAGCAGCGTCGAGAAGTGGCCCGACAGCGGCGCAACCAGGAGCACGACCGGATCGCGGCGTGCGACGGCGCGCTCGAAGTGCAGGAGGCGGCAGAACGGCTTGCGCAGCGCGACTCGCTCGGTCACTGCGACCTCGGCGCCGTCGACGACCGTATGGTGCAACCCGAACTCGGGCTTCTCGTAGCGCTTGGTCAGGCGATGGAGCAGGTCCGCGGAAGCCGCCACCCGCTTCGCGCCGGGTGCGTAGGCAAGCGGGCTGAACGGGTGCGAGAAGAGCTCGTGGTGGGTCCTCGCCCAGACGTTCCACGGCGCGAGCAGCGCGTGGTGCATCTCGTGCAGCGCGTAGAGCACTCCCTGAACTCCTGTCTTAACGAGACGGTTAACAGGCCTGGCGCTTTATACCAGAGGAGTTGCTGCGGTGCACTACGGGGCGCGCAAGCCGCCGTAAACGCGTCACGTCGGCGCGCTTCGGCGCCGCAAGAGCAGGTTGTTGGCCACCAGGGCTCCGATCACGAGCGCGGCCCCGCCGATCTCGAACGCGTCGAACGGCGTGCCGAGCGCGACCCCGATCGCGAACGCGATGATCGGCACGAGGTTCGCGAGCAGCGCGGCGTTGAGCGGGCCGACCCGCTGGATGCCGGCGATCCAGCACACCACCCCGACGATCGAGGTGAAGAAGATGAGGTAGGCAACCTCCCAGCCATGGGCGCGGAGCGTCGCCGCGTCCGGCACGACCGCCCCCAGCGCGGTGGCCACGACCGCGAGTGCGAAGAGCGCGGCCGCGCCCGGAATGCACGTGAGCGTCATGTACCGGATCGCGCTGAACCCGGAGAACCTGACCACGCCGAGCGAGAACACGACCCAGCTCACCGCCGCGGCAAGCGCGAGGAGATCCCCGACGAGCGATCCGCCGGCGAGCGCCGCCGCCGGATCGCCGTGCGTGGCCACTAGGAATACGCCGGCGAACGCGACCGCCATGCACGTGAGCGTGACGTTCGCGGGGCGCACGCCGCGCCACGCCCAGAGCGCGAGCGCGGTGATTGGCGCCTGCAGGGCGTTGATGAGCGCCACGTGCTCCGCCTTGCTGTACTGGAGTCCGATGAACGCGAGGGTGTTGAAGCCGCCGAAGCCGATCACGCCGATCACCGCCGCGGCGGCGAAGCGGCCTTCGTAGTCGAACGCGCCCCGGCCCTCGACGGCCGCCAGGATGCCGGCGAACGCGAGCACCGTCACGCCGTAGCGGATCGCTGCAAGCCAGAACGGATCGATGCCCGCCACCGCCGCCTTGCCGACGGGAAAGGTGCCGCCCCAGGACAGCACCGTGACGAGGAGCAGCGCGATGCCTGCGGCGAAGCGGTCCTGCCTCATCGCGAAAACGAAGAAGCCCGCCGGGCGCACCCGGCGGGCCTCCGCGGGCGGCAGTCGATCGTGGTTCTCCGCCCCCCGTTACGCCGCCTTCTTCTGCCCGACCTCCTCGTCGCGCAGCGCGCGGCGCAGGATCTTGCCGACGTTGGTCTTCGGCAGGTCGGTGCGGAACTCGATGTAGCGCGGGCGCTTGTAGCCGGTGAGGTGCTCCTCGCAATGCTTGCGGATCGCGTCCTCGGTGAGCGCGGGGTCCTTCTTCACGACGAACACCTTCACCGCCTCGCCCGACTTCGCGTCCGGCACGCCGATCGCCGCGCACTCGAGCACCCCGGGGTGCATCGCGAGCACGCCCTCGACCTCGTTCGGGTACACGTTGAACCCCGAAACGAGGATCATGTCCTTCTTGCGGTCCACGATCCGCGTGAAGCCCTCCTTGTCCATGTACCCGACGTCCCCGGTCATGAAGAACCCGTCCGGCGTCATCACCTTCGCGGTCTCTTCCGGGCGCTGCCAGTAGCCGGCCATCACCTGCGGGCCCTTGATGCAGATCTCGCCGGTGCACTCCTCGACCGGGCGCACGCCGTCCCAGATCGGCAGCCAGCGCCCGTCGTCGGCGCGGATCCCGATCTCGGTCGACGGCGCGGGCAGGCCGATCGAGCCGTTGTACTCGGCGAGATCGAGCGGATTCATCGTCGCGACCGGCGAGGTCTCGGTGAGGCCGTAGCCCTCCAGCAGCGGTCTGCCGGTGACCTGCTTCCAGCGGTCGGCGACCGCCTTCTGCACCGCCATCCCGCCGCCGATCGCGAACCGCAGGTGGCTGAAGTCGAGCTTGCCGAAGTCCGGATGGTTGAGCAGCGCGTTGTACAGCGTGTTCACCCCGGTGATGATGGTGAACTTGTGCTTCGCGAGCTCCTTCACGAACCCCGGAATGTCGCGCGGGTTCGTGATCAGCACGTTGCAGCCGCCCACCTTCATGAAGGTGAGGCAGTTCGCCGTGAGCGAGAAGATGTGGTAGAGCGGCAGCGGCGTGATCACCATCTGCGCCTCCTCGCCGAGGAACGGCAGCATGATCCCGCGCACCATCTCCAGGTTGGCGAGGATGTTCCGGTGCGTCAGCATCGCGCCCTTTGCCACCCCGGTCGTGCCGCCGGTGTACTGCAGGAACGCGATGTCGTTCGGGCCAAGCGTCATGGGCTTCAGCTCGTGGCGCGCGCCCTCGGCGAGCGCGTCGCCGAAGCGCAGCGCGTTCGGGAGCTCGAACGCCGGCACCATCTTCTTCACGTGGCGCACGACGAAGTTGACGATCTTGCCCTTGAATCCGAGCAGCTCGCCGAGCGAGGTGACGACCACCTTCTTCACCGGCGTGCGTGCGAGCACCTGCTGGAGCGTCGAGGCGAAGTTCTCGAGAATGACGATCACCTCGGCGCCCGAGTCCTTGAGCTGGTGCTCGAGCTCGCGCGCCGTGTAGAGCGGGTTGACGTTCACCACGATGCCGCCGGCCCGGTGCGTGCCGAACAGCGCCACCGGGTACTGCAGCACGTTCGGCATCATGATCGCGACGCGCACGCCCTTGCCGAAGCCGCTCGCCTGCAGCCAGCCGGCGAACGCGCGCGACAGGCGGTCGAGCTCGGCGAAGGTCATCGTCTTGCCCATGCAGTGGTACGCGGGCCGGTCGGCGAACTTCTTGACGCTCGCCTCGAAGAGATCCTTTACCGACGCGAACTCGTCCGTGCGCACCTCGTGCGGCACGCCGGGCGGATAGCGCTTCAGCCAGACTTTCTCCACGGTTTGCTCTCCTCTCGTCGCCGCGCGGGTCGGCGCGCGGACCCCTGCGTTGTGCGGGTCTTGGTCGCCTCTCGACCGACCGGGAGGTCCAGGCGCTGGTCGGGGGGCAGGAGATTATGCGGAAAGCCTCGTTCGCCCGCCACAGCCGGTCACTCGATGCCCCGCTCGCGGCGCACCGCGGCGATCATCGAGCTGCGCAGGAGGAACGCTTTCGCCAGCGCAGGGTCGGCGTGCGCCCGCCGGATCTCGTCGAAGCGGCGCCGCCGGGCGGCCGGGTCGCGCTCGGCCAGGAGCTGCAGGTTGCGGATCGACCCCTCCTGGACGTACTCGATGTTGACGGTCCGACGCTGACGCTCGTAGCGGTCGAGAAGCGCGGCGTCGGCCTCCCCGCGGCAGACCGGCCCGAGCTTCCCGGCGAGGTTGATCGCGTCGTGGATGCCGCCGTTCAGGCCGAAGGCCCCGAGGGGATTGTTGAGATGCGCCGCGTCGCCGGCAAGCAGGCACCGGCCGCGCCGGAAGGCCTGTGCGACGCGCTGGTGGACCTTGTAGATGCTCTTGTAACGGATCTCGTAACGCTCCGGCCGCGGCACGAAGTACTGCATGCGCCGCTCGATCTCGTCGGGCGCCAGCGTGACCTCGTCGGCCTCGTCGGGCGGCACCGGAAATGCGACGCGCCAGAGGCCCGCCCCCGCCTCGTCGGGCATTTTGAAGACCGCCGCCCACTGGTCGGGGTCGGCGACGTACGCGTTGGGCGTGATCCCGTGGGAGGCGAAGTCGTAGCGCGTGCTCACGACGACGAAGCGCTCGGGCCAGGTGAAGCCGTCCATCTCCACCCTCAGGCTCTTGCGCACGGCGCTGCGGCCGCCGTCGCAACCCACGAGCCACGCCCCTTCGACCCGCTCGCGGCCGGCCGCGGTCTCGACTTCCGCCCACGCGCGCTCCCCGTCCTGGTCAACGCCGATCACCGTCCCGCCGAAGCGCACCTCGACGTTCGCCATCGCCCGCACCTTGTCGTGGATGATCGGCGTGAGGCGGTGCTGCTCGAGGTGGAGCCGGTACGGGTAGGGCGTCTCGTCACGCAGGAGGTCGAGGTCCCACTGCGCGATCACGCCCTCCCGGCGGTCGCGCAACTGCCAGTGGCGCACCGGCAGGCCGATGCGGTGCATCTCGTCGGTGATGCCATAGGGCGCCATCATCTCGAGCGACGGCGGATGGAACGTGCCGGCGCGCAGGTCGTGCGTGAGCGCGGGCGCCGACTCCAGGACGACCACCGGAACGTCCTGGCGCGCGAGCGCGAGCGCGACGAGCAGGCCCACCGGCCCGGCGCCGACGACGATGACGCGGTTGCTGCGGTTCATTCTCCCGGGGTTCCGGATCGATGCAGGGACCGGCGCGGCGGGATCGGGCAGGTCCCCGCGGGGCGCGCCGGATGTTGGCAATCCCGCCGGCGTGCGTCAAGATGACTGTCCGCAGACGAGGGGGTCCCGATGAAGATCGACGCGTTCAACCACCTGTTCCCGAAGGCGTACTTCGACCGCATGCTCACGCTCGGCGCGGACTGGAAGGACATGGCCCGCCGCGTGCGCGTGATCCCGTGCATCGTCGACCTCGACGCGCGCTTCCGGATCATGGACGAGTTCGGCGCCGACTACCGCCAGATCGTGTCGCTCCCCGCGCCCCCGGTCGAGGACTTCGGGCGCGACGCCGCAGCGATGGCGAAGCTCGCGAACGACGCGTTCGCGGACCTCTGCGCCAAGCATCACGACCGGTTCTTCGGCTACGTCGCCGCGCTGCCGATGAACGACCCCGACGCGATGCTGCGCGAGGCCGAGCGCGCGGTGACCCAGCTCGGGGCCTGCGGCGTCCAGGTGTACACGAACGTGCGCGGCAAGCCGCTCACCGCGCCGGAGACGCTGCCGCTCTTCGACCTCATGGCGAAGCTCGACATGCCGATCTGGATGCACCCCACGCGCGGCGCGGACTTCCCCGACTACGCCTCCGAGACGAAGAGCGAGTGGGAGATCTGGTGGACCTTCGGCTGGCCGTACGAGACGAGCGTCGCGATGTCGCGCATGGTGTTCGCCGGGCTCTTCGACAAGCACCCCGGCCTGAAGGTGATCACGCACCACCTCGGCGGGATGATTCCCTACTTCGAGGGTCGCGTCGGGCCGGGCTGGGACCAGATCGGCAAGCGCACCTCGGGCGAGGACCTGCGCGCGAAGCTCGCGTGGATGAAGAAACGGCCGATCGACTACTTCCGGCACTTCTACGCCGACACCGCGGTGTTCGGCTCGGTGCCCGCGACCGAGTGCGGGCTCGCCTTCTTCGGCGCCGACAACGTCGTGTTCGCGTCCGACTCGCCGTTCGACCCGGAGCAGGGCTCGGCGTACATCCGCTGGACGATCAGGATCGTCGACGAGCTGAAGATCAGCGCCGCCGACCGCCAGAAGATCTACGAAGGCAACATCCGGCGCCTGTGCCGGCGCGAGGCGGCGCCCGCCGCGCGAGCGGCCTAGTAGCTGCAGATCACGTCGAGCAGCGCCTGCCGCCCGCTGCGCGTCGCGGCGATCGCGCGCGCGAGCGCGTCCGGGAGCGCCTCGGCGCGCTCCACCCGCTCGCCGTAGCCGCCGTGGGCCTCGACGAGCTGCGCGTAGTCGGGGCTGGGGGACAGATCGGCGAGCAGGGTGCCGCCCGCGCGCGCCGCAACGCCGTCCTTGTACATCGCGACGGTGGCGTTGCGCACTGCGGCCCAGCGCGAGTTGTTGAAGACCACCGTGAGGATCGGCAGGCCGTGCGCGCGCGCCACCCAGTGGCCCGCAGTCGGATTGGCGAACACGTACGCGCCGTCGCCGAGCGTCGCGATCACGAGCCGTTCGGGCGCGGCGAGCTTGGCGCCGAGCGCCGCACCGAGCCCCCAGCCCAGGCCGCCCGCGGGCGACAGCCCGAAGTAGCTCGCCGGCTCCTCGAAGGCGCAATGCTCGAGCCGCAGCGGATACTCGTTGATCACCAGCGCGTCGCCCTTCGCCTCGCCGATGCAGCGGCTGATCCACTCCGGCGTGATCGGGTCGGTCGCGTGCGCCTGCGGCCGCCGCGCGGCTGCGCGGACGGCAATCGCATCGCGCCGCGCCGCGAGCTGCGCGTCGCCGGCGTGCGGCTCGAGCGCCGCGGCAAGCACCTCGAGCACGGCGCGCGGGTCGCCCGCAAGCGAGAGATCGCTCGGGAAGCTGCGCATGGGGTAACGCACGAACGCCGGGTCGACGCCGACGTGCGCGACCCGCGCGCCGGCGCGCGGAGACTCGAGGTGCGGGAACCAGGGCGCGTCGGCCTCGATCACGACCACGAGGTCGGCCGCGCGCAGGGCATCGCCCGGCGCGTAGCCGAGGTGCATCGGATGGCTCGCCGGGAGGTTGACGTACCGCGACCACGCGCAGACGACCCCGACGCCGAACCGCTCCGCCAGGCGCGCGAGCGCGCCGGCTGCGGCGGGGTCGCGACCTGCGGCCGACGTGATCACCAGCGGGAACTCGGCGTCCCGTATCCACTGCGCGAGGCGCGCGACCGCGTCGGGGTCCGGGCGCGGCGCCGCCGGCACCGCGCGCGGCGCGGGGTCGATGCCCGCCGGCACCTCGCCCGCCAGCGCTTCGCGCGGCAGCACGAGGTACACCGGCCCGCGCGGCGGCGTCAGCGCCACCTCGACCGCGCGGCGCACCGCGTCGGCGGCCTGCTCGGGGTAGCGCAGCTCGTAGTCCCACTTCACGATCTCGCGCAGCATCCCGGCCTGGTCGAACATCTCCTGCGCCCAGTGGATCGGGCGCGTGCGCGAGCCCTTGCGGCCGTGCTCGGTCACCGGCGTGCGGCCCGCGAGCAGGAGGATCGGCACGTTGTCGCGCGCCGCGTTGATCAGGTTGTTGAGGCAGTTCGCGGTGCCGACGTTGACGTGCACCATCACCGCCTGCGGCCGGCCGGTTGCGAGGTAGTAGCCGTGCGCCATGCCCACCGCGATGCCCTCGTGCGGCACGACCATCGGCCGCGGATAAGCGTGCGCCGTCTCGGCGCCGCGCGCGAACGCCTCGATCAGCGGCGGGAAGTCGGTGCCGGCGTTGGCGAAGAAGTACTCGACGCCGTGCGCGCGGAGCGCGTCGAGCAGCAGCCCGGCGGCGGTGCCGTCAGCCGCCACCGCCGGCCTCCCGGGCGAGGGTCTCGCGCGCGTAGCCCGCGATCCGCTGGTAGTTGCCGGAGAGCGCGGCGAGCTCGGCCGCGCTGATCACGTCCTCGATGCGCGCGAAGGGCCTGTCGCCGGTGCGCCGCCACACCTCCTGCAGGATCACGTCCGGCGGCGTCGCGCGGTTCGTGAGCACCACCCTGTTCGCGGCCTCGAGACGGCGTGCCTCGTAGGCCTTGAGCGCCGCCTCGCCGTCGGGCTCGCGGGCGAGACAGTCCGCGAGCGTGCGCGCGTCCAGGATCGCCTGGCCCGCGCCGTTGGAACCGCGGGGAACCATCGGATGCGCGGCGTCGCCGAGCAGCGTGATGCGGCCCGCGGTCCAGAACGCGAGCGGGTCGCGGTCGACCATCGGGTACTCGAGGATCGTGTCGGCCGCGCGCATGAACGCCTCCGCGTCCAGCCAGTCGAAGCGCCACCCGGCGTACGCGCCGATGAAGTCCTCGAGGCGCCCGGGCCGGCTCCAGTCGCTCGTCGCGTGCTGCGGCGTCTCGATCTCGGCCAGCCAGTTGACGAGCTGGCGGCCCTCGGCGTCGACGTCGTCGCGGATCGGGTAGACGACGAGCTTGCCGGTCGCGAGCCAGCCGGCGCGCACCATCGTCGCTCCCGAGAGGATCGGCCTCCAGCGCGTGACGCCGCGCCACATGTTCACGCCCGAATAGACGGGCGGGCCTTCGGCCGGGTGCAATTGCTTCCGGACCGCCGAGTGGATGCCGTCGCAGCCGATCGCGACGGTCCCCGTGCGCGGCGCGAGCTGCGCGCCGGTCTGGGGGTCGACGAACCTTGCCGTGACCCCGTTCGCGTCCTGGTCCACCCCGACGCAGCGGTGGCCGAGCACGAGCGCCTCCGCGCCGAGCCGCTCGCGCACCGCTTCGACGAGCACCCCATGCAGGTCGCCGCGGTGGATCGAGAACTGCGGCCACTCGTAGCCGGCGAAGCGCCCGAGCGGCTCGCGGTAGATGAGCTGGCCGAAGCGGTTGAAGAACGCGGCCTCGCGCGTGGTCACCGCCACCGCCGCGAGCCGGCGCTCCAGACCGAGCGCGGCGAGCTCGCGCGTGGCGTGCGGCAGCAGGTTGACGCCGACGCCGAGGGGCTTCAGCTCGGGCGCCGCCTCGTACACGCGGCAGGCGACCCCGCGTTCGTGCAGGCTGAGCGCGAGCACCAGCCCGCCGATGCCGCCGCCGATGACGAGAACGTCCATTTCACTCGCAGCCCGGACCGAGCCGCGAGGGTAGCGACGGCGCCCGGCGGCGTCAAACGCGCGTCAGCTCCGCGCCGGCGGCAGCACGAACCGCCTGAAGAACTTCCACATCTCCTCGTTCGCGTCGATGACGTCGGTGCCCGGGCCGAGCACGCGCGGGAGGTAGTCGATCCGGCCGCCCGGCCAGACGTGGCCCGCCCCGGTGAGCTTCCACAGCGCGATTTCGCCGCCGTCGCGGCAGCCGGTGAAGGCGTACAGCGTGGCGGTGTGCGCCGCGGTCGGCGTGCCGGCCGCACCGCGGCGTTCCTCGCGCACGACGGGCTTGGGCGCGCACGCCTCGAACGCGACCCAGCGGTAGAGCACCTCCTCCGCGTTGGGATGCCGCGTGCGGACGCCGGTGAACGGGAACGGCTCGCCCAGGCCACCGAGATAGAGCGCGCGCTTGTCGTCCACGCTGTGGATGTGCAGGATCGGCACCGCGCGCTTGCCCGGCACCGCGAGCGCGGGCGACACGTCGTCGATCCGGCGCTCCGGCAGCACCATCGACCCGGCGACCGGCGCGATTGCGGCGATCCGGTCGGAGAGCTGCGCCGCCAGGCGGTAGCTCATCATCGCGCCGTTGGAGAGCCCGGTCGCATAGACGCGCGCCGAGTCGATCGGCGCGCGCGTGGCGAGCACGTCGAGCAGCGCGCGCACGAACCCCACGTCGTCCACCTTCTCGTTCATCGCGTACCCGCAGCACAGGCCCGCGTTCCAGGTCAGCAGCTTCTCCTCGAGCCGGCCGCTGCCGTTCGGGTACACGACGATGAAGCCCTCGCGGTCCGCGAGCGCGTCCATGCGCACGTAGTCGCGGTGGGCGCGCGCGTCGCCCCCACCGCCGTGGAAGTTCAGCACCACCGGGATCGGCCGGGTCTCGCCGGCGGACCGGTCGGGGACGTGAACGAGCGCCGTGCGCGTGCGGCCCTCGTGCTGGAGCGCGATGCCGTAGTCGCCGGTCGGACCCACCGGCACCGCGCGCGGCTGAGCGGCCGCGCCGGCGGCGATCGTCAGCGCCGCCGCCGCGGCCGCGGCGGCCTTCAATGACGTTGGCATAACGCGGATTCTACGCCGGCCGCGCCGCGGCGCGCCGCACCCGCGCGGCGAGCACGATCGCGAAGCCGGTCGCGAGGACCGACAGCCAGCCTACCGCGCCGAACCCGGTCAGCTCGCCGCCGGCGCCGCGCGCGACCATCGCGGCGGCGACGAAGGAGGCGATCCCGGCCGAGAGCTGCTGGAGCGCCGCATTGAAGCTCATGAAGCTGCCGCGCAGCGCCGGCGCGACCGCGCCCTGCAGGATCGCCATCGCCGGCACGAAGCGGCCCGGGAACGTGGACATCAGCAGGACCTGCGCGGCCACGGCGCCCCACAGCGGCACCGGCGGCAGGTGGGTGACGACCAGGATCGCGACCGTCGAGGCGGCCGCGATCCAGGTGAAGACCCGGCGCCGCCCGTGGAGGTCGGTGAGCCGTCCGGCGAGCCGCACGAACGCGAACGCGGCCAGTCCGCCGAAGAAGTAGGTCACCGGCAGCTGGGCCTCGGTGATCCCGACGTTGGCGATGAAGTACGGCGCGATGAACGGGACGATCAGGAAGCCCGAGAAGTTGAGCGCCATGGTCAGCCCGAACGCGCGCAGGTGGTTCGGCTCGCCGAACACGGCCGCGAGCCGGGCGCCCGGCGCATGCCCGCGCGCCGCCTCCATGTGCGCGCGGATGCGCGGAACCGTCCGGAACGCGGCCGCGAACACCGCGGCGCAGAGCAAGGTGTTCGCGAAGAACGGCGCGCGCCAGGAGAAGTGCGCCGCGAGCCAGAGGGACAGCGGGATGCCGACGATCGAGGCGAGCGAGGAGGCGCTCATCACCGCGCCGAGCGCGCGGCCGCGCCGGCCCTCGGGGATCGCGTCGCCGACGATCGCGAGCACGGTGGCGAACAGCACGCCGCCGAACGCCCCGGCGGTCGCGCGCGCGACGAGGAGCCACGCGTAGCCCTGCGCGGTGGCGGTGAGGATCGTGGTCAGGGTGAACCCCGCGCCGAGCGCGAGGAGCATCGCGCGCCGGTCGAAGCGGTCCACGACGAACGACATCGCGAACCCGGTCGCGGCCGCCGTGACCATGTAGACCGCGACCAGCAGCCCGAACTCGGTCGGCGCGAGCGCGAACAGCCGCATCAGGCCCTCGCCGAGCGGCATCAGCATCATGAAGTCGAGCACGGTGGCGAACTGCACGCCCGCGAGGGTGGCGAGCAGCCACCGCTCGCCCCGCTGCGACAGCGCGGTCATCGGCGCGCGAAGCCGAGGAGCACCGGCGCGACGAGCGCCCCGACGCCGAGCGTCGCGAACGCGATGCCCCAGGCTGCGATCGACTGGTTGCCGCCGGCGAGGTCGAGCGCGGCGCCGAACACGAGCGGCGACACGAACCCGGCGCCGAACCCGAGCGTGGAGTGCACCGCCATCGTCGCGCCCTTGAGGCGCGGGTCCGCGGCGGCGACCATGCCGGCGGTGAGGGTCGAGGAGTCGCTCATCACCAGCAGCATGTGCAGGACGACGAGCGCGACGACGGCGAGCCAGGGCGCCGCCGCGGCAAAGCCGAGCAGGCAGGTGAGCAGTCCCGAAGCCGCCATGCCGGCGACGATCACGCGTGCGCGGCCGACGCGCAGCGCCGCTTCGTTGCCGATGATGCTTGCGGCCGGCGACCCGAGATTGGCGAGCGCGTGGATCGCGGCCGGCGACAGCGGCGCGGGCACGAGCGTCTGCGCGAAGGTCAGGAACGCGACCATCCACGACCGGGAGCCGAAGAGCTCCCAGCAGTGCACCGCGTAGCCGTAGATGTAGCGGCTCGCCTCGCGGTTCGCGAGCACCGGGCGGAAGTCGAGCAGGTGCGTGTGGGCCACCGCCCCGCGCGCAGCCCGCGGCGGCAGCCCCGCGAGGATCATCGCCGCCGCGACGAGCGGCCCGATCGCGGCGGCGCCGAAGGCCCAGCGCCAGCCGTAGCGCTCGGCGACCTGCTGCGCGAGCACGAGCGACAGGCTCACGCCGATGCCGAAGAACGCGGTGTAGAAGGACACCGCCCGCGTCTGCGCCGGCCCGTGCACGTTGTCGGTCAGCGCGCGCAGGCCCGGCATGTAGGTCCCGGCGATGCCGACGCCGACGAGGAGCTGGTAAAGCCCGCCCGCGACCGGGCCGTCGGCGAGAAACGCGAACCCTGCGGTGCCCCCTGTCGCGACGAGGCTCGCGACGAGGTAGATGCGCCGCGCGTCCAGCCGGTCGGTGAGCGCGGTGAGCACCGGCACCGCCGCCATGTAGCCGGCGAAGAAGAGCCCGCTCACGAGTCCCGCCTCGGTGTTCGACATGCCCCACTCGCGCTGCAGGCCCGGCAGCAGCGCCGGGTAGGTCGCGAAGCCGGTCATGCTCAGCACGTGGGCGGCGCACACCCAGGCGATCAGCGCTGCCGGCGAGCGCAGGCGGTCGCGCACCGGCGGTCCCTAGCCGGGCACGCCGCTAGCGGTGCTTGAACGCGGGCTTGCGCTTCTCGACGAACGCCCGCATGCCTTCCTTCTGGTCTTCGGTGGCGAAGAGCGAATGGAACATGCGGCGCTCGAAGAGGATCCCTTCGGCGAGCGCGCTCTCATAGGCGCGGTTCACCGACTCCTTGGCCGCCATGACCACCGGAAGCGAGAACTCGCAGATCGCGTTCGCCGCCGCCAGCGCTTCGTCGAGCAGCTTGTCGGCCGGGACGATGCGCGAAACGAGGCCCGCGCGCTCGGCCTCCTGCGCATCCATGTTGCGTGCGGTGAGAATGAGGTCCATCGCCTTCGACTTGCCCACCGCGCGCGGCAGGCGCTGCGTGCCGCCGGCGCCGGGGATGACGCCGAGCTTGATCTCGGGCTGCCCGAACTTCGCCGTCTCCGCGGCGATCACGATGTCGCATGCGAGCGCGAGCTCGCAGCCGCCGCCGAGCGCCCAGCCGGCGACCGCGGCGATCACCGGCTTGCGGATGCGCTTGATCGTCTCCCAGTTGCGCGTGATGTACTCGGACTTGTAGACGTCCATGTAGCCCCAGTCCTTCATCGCCCCGATGTCCGCGCCGGCGGCGAACGCCTTCTCGGCTCCGGTGATGACGATCGCGCCGATGCCATTGTCCGCCTCGAACTTCAGGAGCGCGTCGCCGAGCTCGTTCATGAGCGCGTCGTTGAGCGCGTTGAGCGCCTTGGGACGGTTGAGGGTGACCAGGCCGACGCGGCCGCGGGTCTCGACGAGGATGTTTTCGTACATGGGTCGCTTGCGCTCCGGGAGGAAGAAAGGGGTGAGGCGCGGCAGCAGTCGCGCCGCCTACTGCTCGATCGCTCCGCTGTCGCCGCCTGCGCTGAACTTCGCCTTCCACTCCGACAGCGGCAGCACCTCGGGCAGCGCGAGGCGTTTGCGGTCGGGCTCGACGGCGGCGAGCGCCTCGGTCGCGCGCATCGTGCGCAGGCTCCGCACCGCGAGCTGCTGGTACAGGCGGGTCGCGTCGGCCTTCCAGGCGAGCTCCTGTGCGCTCAGCTCGCGCCGCACCTGCGCCGGGATGCCGGCGGCGAGCGAGCGCGGCGGGATCTTCGTCTCCGCCTTCACGAAGGCAAGCGCCGCGACGATTGCCGAGTCGCCGACGACCGCGTTGTCGTTGACCACCGCGTGGATGCCGACGAGCGCGTTGCGGCAGATGCGCGCGCCGTGCACGATCGCGCCGTGGCCGATGTGGCCGTCCTCCTCGATCACCGTGTCGGAGCCGGGGAAGCCGTGGACGACGCAGCAGTCCTGGATATTGGCGCCGCGCTCCACGATGATGCGGCCGAAGTCGCCGCGCAGGCTCGCGCACGGGCCGATGTACACCTGCGCGCCGACGATGACGTCGCCGATCAGCACGGCGCTCGGGTGGACGTAGGCCTCGGGATGCACCACCGGGGTGATGCCGTCGATCGCGTAAACCTTCACCATGCGTGGTCCGGGGCCCGAGTCGTGGTTCGCGGCGGCGGGATAGACTTGGCCCCGCAACCGATGACGCCGGGGATTCTAGCCCAACCCGTGCTGCGCTCCGCCGCCCTCGCCGCGCTCGCGCTCATGACCGCCCACGCCGCCGCCTTCGATCTCCAGGGCCATCGCGGCGCGCGCGGGCTCGCGCCCGAGAACACGCTTCTCGCGTTCGCGCGCGCGCTGTCGATCGGCGTCACCACGCTCGAGATGGACGCCGGGCTCACCGAGGACGACGTCGTCGTGATCGCTCACGACCGGCGCCTCAACCCCGACATCGCGCGCGGGCCCGACGGCCGCTGGCTCGCCGGCCGCACCCCCGCGATCCGCGAGCTGACGTCCCGCGAGCTCCAGCGCTACGACGTCGGCCGCATCAAGCCGGGGAGCGACTACTCGCGCCGCTTCCCCGAGCAGCGGCGCCAGGACAAGGTGCGCGTTCCGACGCTCGAGGAGGTGTTCGAGCTGACGCGGCACGCTCGCAACGGCGAGGTGCGGTTCAACGTCGAGACCAAGATCTCGCCCGAGGCGCCGGAGGACACCGCCGACCCCGAGACGTTCACGCGGGCGCTCATCAAGGTCGTGCGCGAGAACGGCATGGCGAGCCGCGTCACGATCCAGTCGTTCGACTGGCGCACGCTCGCGATCGTGCAGAAGGAGGCGCCGGAGATCGCCACGTCTTACTTGAGCTCACAGCAGCAGGCGCTCGACAACATCCAGGCGGGACACCGCGAGGATTCGCCGTGGACGGGCGGCGTTCGCTTCCGCGACCACGGCTCGGTGCCAAAGATGGTGAAGGCAGCCGGCGGGAAGATCTGGTCGCCGAACTACGTCGGACTCACCGAGCCGCTGGTGAAGGAGGCGAAGTCGCTCGGTCTCGCGGTGCTGCCGTGGACCGTCAACGACCGCGCCGAGATGGAGCGCCTGATCGACTGGGGCGTCGACGGCATCATCACCGACTACCCCGACCGGTTGCGCGAGGTGATGGCCGGTAAGGATCTGCCGCTGCCGCGGCCGACGCCGGTGACGCCCTGACGGCGGGCGTGCTCAGCGCCAGAGGTGCGCGCCGTAGTCGATCGAGGTCGGCTCCATGAACCGGACATCCGCGGCCGGGAGTTCGTCGGCCGTTGCGGCCGTTTCCTCCGTCGGGTTCGCATTCCCCGACCCGAGCGCCGTTGCGGCCATCCATGCGCCAGCGGCGAACAGGCACGTCATGAGCGCGTACCCGGCAGTCTTCCTCGTGTAAGTCATGATCGATCATCCTTTGTGCGATGTGGCGCACGAAGAATGACGCGCGTCAGCCTACCGCCCGCTTACCGCTCGCATCGACCATTCGGGCTAGCCCGCCTTCACGCGAGCGCCGCGGCGATCATCGTCAGCCCGGCGAGGAGCATCAGGGCGTCCATCAGCAGCCGGAACTGCTCCGGCGCCATCCGCAGCACGAACGGCTTGGACGCGTACGAGCCGAGCATTACCGCCGAGCCGACGATCAGTCCCTTCACGAACGTCTCCCACGGCAGCGCGCCGAGCTGATTGAACGTCGCCGCCTTGGCGACGTACATCGAGAGCGACGAGAGCGCCTCGGTCGCGAGAAAGGCACCCTTGACGAGTCCGAGCGCGAGGAAGAACGGCGTGTTGATCGGCCCGGTCGACGCGACGATTCCCGTGAGATAGCCGATCACCGCGCCGACGACGGCGAGCTGCCAGAGGCGGATCCGGAACCCGCTGGCCGTCAGCTTGCGGCGCACCGGGATCATCAGGAGGAAGAACACCCCGAGCGCCACCTCGATCGCGACGGAGCTCATGTGCACGAGGGTCGCGGCGCCGAGTGCGGCCGCAGGCGCTGCGGTCGCGCTGTAGACAGCGCACGCCCGCCAGTCGATTTCTCGCCACCACACCGCGGCGCGCGAGACGTTCGCGAGCAGGGCGGTGACGGCCATGATCGGCACGGCCTCCCTCGGGCCGAACACGACCACCAGCGGCGGCAGCAGCATGATCGAGGTGCCGAAGCCGACGATGCCGCTGAGCGTGCCGGCGACGAGTCCGATCACGAGGACGAGCACCCATTCCATGACTGGATTATTGCCCGCGCCGCACCCCTAGGTTTAGCTCCTTCGTGCATTGCCACGTAAGCAGCGTGTACGCGATCGTCACCAACCATGACGCCTGGAGCTACACGCCATGCACAATCTCGTCCTCCTCGTCGCCTGCTTTGCGCTCGGCGTGCTGCTGCGCCGCTCGGGCCGCCTGCCCGATAGCGGCCCGGCCGCGCTGAACGCGTTCATCATCAACGTCGCGCTGCCGGCGCTGATCCTGAAGCACCTGCACGCCGTCGAGCTGAGCTCGTCACTCGTCCTCGCCGCCGCCGTCGCGTGGGTGCTGTTCGCCCTCAGCATCGCCTTCTTCGGGATCGTCGGGCGCGCGGCGGGCCTCGCGCCCCGGTCGGTCGGGGCGCTCACGCTCACCGGCGGCCTCGCGAACACCTCCTTCCTCGGGGTGCCGATGATCGAGGCGTTCTACGGGTCGAGCGGCGTCGCGCTCGGGCTGGTGATCGACCAGCTCGGGTCCTACCTCGCGCTCGCCACGCTCGGCATCGTCGTGGCGGCGGTCTACTCCGGCGCCGCCCTCGACCGCCGCGCGATCGTGCGCAAGATCGCGTGCTTTCCCCCGCTGCTCGCGGTGCTCGCGGCCCTGCTCCTGCGTCCGTTCGAGTATCCCGAGTGGGCCGCCGCGACGCTCGGGCGCCTCGGCGACACGCTCGCGCCCCTCGCGCTCGTGTCGGTGGGCGCGCAGATCCGCCTCGGCGCGCTCGCGGGCAACGTCGAGAAGCTCGCGCTCGGCCTCGGCTTCAAGCTCGTGCTCGGCCCCGCGGTGCTCGTCGGCTTCTTCGTCGCGCTCGCCGGCATCGACACCGATCACGCGCGCATCGTCTTCTTCGAGGCGGCGATGGCGCCGATGATCGGCGCCGCGATCGTCGCCACCGAGCACAGGCTCGACCCGCCGCTCACGACGCTCATGGTCGGGATCGGCATTCCCCTGTCGTTCCTGACCGTCCCGGCCTGGTGGTACGTCCTCGCAATGCTCTAACCGAAGGGAGAACTCCGATGAAAGTAAAACTGATCGCCATTGCTCTTTTCGCCGCCGCGGCGCTCGCGCCCGCGATCGCGCACGCCAGCGACGCTCTCGAGCGCGCCGAGGAGGCGTGCGAGAACTACCAGTGGCGCGAGGCGCTTGCGTGGTTCGAGGTCGTGGCCGAGTCGGGCGACGCCAGGGCGCAGCAGATCGCCGGACTCATGAACCTCTACGGCGAGCGGCTCTATCCCGGCGTGGCGCGAGACGTTGGGCGCGCGAAGGCCTGGCTCTACCGCGCCGAGGCGCAGGGCAGCGAGGAAGCCAAGTACATTCTGTCGCGGCTCGAGCGCGACCCCTGGCTCGACCCCGCGCGCCTGATCGCATCGGGCAGCGACAAGCCGAATTCGCGGTAGCGCGCGCATGCGCCATCTCGAGCCGCTCGCGGCCGCGCTCGCCCTGGTCCTCGCGCTCGTTTCGGCGCGCGCGGACGGGGCCGAGCCGGCGCGGCTGCGCTTCGACCCGCAGTTCGTGCTCGCACAGGTCGCCGCGCGGCTGGGCGTGCGCCTCGACCCCGCGATCGCGCCGCCCGCGGTGCACCTCGAGAGCGCCACGCCGCTCGCGCAGTTCCGCGCGGCGATCGCCGCGCAGTGGGGCTTCCGCCCGCACGTCTTCGGCAACGCCTACGCGGTCGAGCGGAACGAGATCTACCTTATCGACGAGCCCGGCTATTACGCCCGCCTGGGCCGCTCCCCCGACGAGTCGCTCGCCCACGAGCTCGCGCACTACGTCCAGGTCCGGTACCTCGGCGCCGACCTCGCCGAGCCTTCCTGGGAAGCAGAGGCCATCGCGGTGCAGGCCTGGTTCAGCGCGGCCCATCTTCAGCCACCCCGGGCGACGCTGGCCCCGTAGACGGGCTCCTCCTCGTCCCGCCCGCGGAGTACGCTGTGCCGTATGACGCGGACGGTCCGACGCTTCGGGCTCGCGCTGGCGGCAGCGGCCGCAGCGGCCTACGCGACGGGGGCGGCGCTCCTGTGGCGTAGCCCGGATCGGTTCGTCGCCTTCCCCGAGCTCGAAACGCCGCTCACGCCCGGCGCCCTCGGCATCGACTACCGCGGGGTGTGGCTGCGCGCGGGTCCCAATCGCGCGCTGGTGCACGGCTGGTGGCTCCCGAACGGGCGCAACCTGCAGGCGGTGCTGCTCCTGCCCGGCACCGGCCGCTCGAAGGCGGGCCTCGTGCACGTCGCCGCCGCGATGCACGCCGCGGGGGCGGCGGTGCTCATGATCGACTACCGCGGGCTCGGCCGGAGCGACCGCGGACCGCTCACCGAGGCGAGCATGTTCGTGGACGCGGAGGCCGCGTGGCACGAACTGCGGTGGTACCAGCCCGAAGGGGGCCGCCGGATCGTGTACGGCCATTCGCTCGGCGCGGCGGCGGCGCTCGAGCTCGCCGCGCGCTATCCGGACGTGGAGGGGGTGGTGGTGGAAGGTGCGCCGACGTCGATCCGCGAGCTGCTGCGCGGCGGGTGGATCGCGCAGCTCTATCCGGCCGAGCTGCTCCTGGCCGGGCGGTTCGACGTCGCATCCAAGCTGCGCCGCCTGAACGTCCCGCTCCTGGTGATCCACGGCAAGCGCGACCCGATCGTGCCGCCCGCGATGGGACTCGAGCTCTTCGCGCGCGCGCCCGGCCGCAAGGCGCTGCTGCTGGTGGACGCAGCGGCGCACGCCGACGCGGCGCGCGTCGATGCCGACGCCTACCAGGCCGCGGTCGAGCGGCTGATGCCGGGACCCGACCGGGCCTTCGCCGGGCTTAGGCCGCGTGCGGCGCCCAGCCCAGGGGGCTGACGCATTCGCGCCGCCGCCTCGTCAATCGGCGAGCGGGTTGAGGTGCGTCACGCCGGCGCGCGTGGTGATCCGGAGAAACTCGAGGATCACGATCCACGGCAGTCCGACCCAGCTCGACCCGGAGAGGATCTCCTGCAGCCATCGCTTCGCGCACTCGTGATGCGGCGAGTCGGCGTCGATGGGGTAGATGAGGAGCTTGGCGTCGACCAGGATCACTTGCGCAACTCGAGTTTGCGCGCGATCTCCTCGTCCTCGAGCGATGCCGCGAGGCGGAGCGCCTTCGTCAGATCCATCCCGGGCAGCACACCTCCCAGCGACGCGGGTTTCACCCGGTAGGTCCGTGCGCAATGTGGCGCTTCGCGCGCCGCGAGGCCCGCCTCGAGCGTCTCGTTCAGCACTTGCTTGAACGGTTTTCCCGAGCGATGGGCGAGCGCCTTTAGCAGCCGCGCGATTCGGTCGTCGATAGTGAGGGTGGTGCGCATGCCCGCCACCCTAGCATCAATGCATCAATCCATTAATCATCAATTCATCAAACGCGGGAAGGCTCGCCGCAAGCTTGCACCGCACCGGGATCATAGCCCCGCGGCTTTCAGTCCGCCGACCAACTTCTCTCGGTGCTCGGCAATCTTGTAGGGCCAGCGCTGCAGCCAGGTATCGATAGCGAACCCCGGAACCAGAGTCCGGATCTGATCGGCGGCCCACTCGGCCTCGCCCTGCTGCCCGAGCTTCGCATAGGTGGCCGCCAGCCAGACATGGCTGGGTACGAAATTGGGATCCTTGGCGGCACCAGCCAGAAATGCCTCCAGCGCCTCGCGGTAGCGTTCCTTCAGATACAGGCGGCGTCCACGATGAATGTCCAGGACGAAGCTTGCGGTGGGACTGAGCCGCAGGGCCTCGCGGTCGAGCGCCTCGGTCTTGTCCAGGTCGCCGATGAAGAAATAGGCGGAGGACAGCAGCACGTAGGCGTCCGCATAGTTCGGATCCAGCGCCAGCGCCCGTTTCGCTTCCGCGATCGCCCGTTCGTGCTGTGCGCGCCCATAGAGATTGACGAACCCCAGCGCGAAGTGCGCCCGGGGCAGGGTTTCGTCCAGCACTACCGCACGCTCGGCCATGCGCAGCGCCTCAGTGGCGGCGACCTCGCTGTCCGGCCCGCTGCCCTGGCGAAAGTCATCGAGATAGGTCAGGGCGAGCCCGGCATAGGCCAGCGCGAAGCCAGGTTCCTGCTCCAGGGCACGGCGGTAGGTGGCGCGAGCGAGCGCCCGCTCCCGCTCGGTGAGATTCCCGTAGCCGACGCGCCCGCGCAGGTAGAGGTCGTAGGCGGTGAAGCTCGTCGTCGGCCGCGCGGCCAGGCGTTTGCGCTCGTCCTCCGTCAGCGTCACCCGCAGTGCGGTCACCGTGCCCGCGACCACCCGATCCTGCAGCGCGAACAGATCCGCGGTGCCACCATCGAACTGGTCGGCCCACAGATGGACGCCGCTGTCGGTGTCGATCAGCTTCGCGGTGACGCGCAACTTCTCGCCGGACCGTCTCAGGCTGCCCTGCAGTACGTAGCGAACGCCGAGCCGGGTGGCCGCCCGGCGCGGATCGACGTCGCCCCCAGCGAAAGCGAAGGCGGAATTGAGAGCGATGACGCGCAGGCCGGAAATCCGCGAAAGGCCGGTAATCAGATCTTCCGTCACGCCATCGCTCAAGTAGCGTTGGCCGGTGTCTTCGCTCAGGTTGGCGAACGGCAGCACGGCCAGGGAAGGGAGGTCGGCGGCGCGAGGGATGATCGGTTCCGGAGCGCGGCCGGCGGGGAACCACAGTGCGGCCGCTGCGGCCAGCGCCACCAGCGCGGCGCCGGCGAACGCGAAGGCCCATCGCCGGACCTTGACCGGTGCGGGTGCCGACGCGGATGGCGAGGCGGACGCTGAGACCTGCGCCGTCGCGCTCGGCGCCTCGCTCGGAGTCCTTGCTTCGGGCCTCGCCTGAACGTCGCGCTTGACGGGGGCAAGCAGGCGGTACCCCCGCTTGGGGATCGTCGCGATATAGCGCGGCTCCCGGGGTTCGTCGCCGAAGGCCTTGCGCAGCTTAATGATGGTGTTGGTCACGGCGTCGTAGCCGACGATCGCGCCGCGCCAGACCTCGCGCTCGATATCGTCGCGCGTGACGACGTCGTCGGCGCGAGACACCAGATACGCCAGAACCTCCATGACCTTGGGTTCGAGCCGCACGATTTCGCCGCCTCGTGCGAGCGTCCCTTCCGGCGGACAGACACGCCATTCGCCGACGAGAAAGGCTTCCTGCCTCGGGATTGCCATGCCGCCGCCTACCTCGCTGCGGTGACGGACGATTACCGTCGTCGCCCGTTGTTGTTCGTCGCCTCTTCTCCAACGTGCTGATTCTTGGCGAAACCCCGATCGTCGCCGTTTAAGCGTGGGATGGTCGTGTTTCCACGGGGACTTCCGCCCTAAGCATAGTCAAGAATCCGATCCGACGTGCAGGGAATTCCGACCTGGCCGAGGTGGCCCGGGCCTGCGTCGTCGAACTGAACGGGGAGGATTTGCCATGAAAGCGCCTTCGACACTGATCGCCCTGGTTGCCGCTTTGCCGACCGCCCCGCTGACGACCTGGGGCAGTGGAACCCATGCAGGCGCCCTGATCGAGGAACTTGGCGCTGCGACCCGATGGACTGCCGGCTTCTCCCAACGGTGAAGGAGATGTGTATGAAATCGAACCGTTCCATGCGTTTTTGCGCCCTCGTGCTGGGCGCGGCCGCGTCGCTGGCCAGCGCCCAGGATTCGGGGCGCACAGTGACCCCTGGCGAATTGCAGTGGAAACCGGGAAGGCACCCGGGCACCGAAGTGGCCGACATCGTCGGCGACCCGTCCAAACCGGGACCGTACATACAACGGGTGAAGTTCCCGCCGAACTTCAAGGTGCCGCCGCACACCCATCCGGAGGAGCGGCAAAACATCATCCTTTCCGGAACCTGGTATGTGGGCTGGGGCGCCAGGTTCGATCCGGACACAGCCAGGGCGCTGCCCGCCGGCAGCGTCTACACGGAGCCGGCAAACTCGGTGCATTTCGTGTTCAGCAGGGACGAACCGGTGATCTTTCAGATCAGCGGCGTCGGCCCGACCGCGACGCGCCCGTCCGCGGCGGCGTTCGTACCGTCGATCGCCGACTCGAACGAGGCGCTCGCGCGCGCCGAAGCAGCGTGCGACGACTACAAGTGGAGCGAGGCGCTCGCGTGGTTCGAGGCCGCTGCAGAGGCGGGCGACCGCCGCGCCCAGCAGGTGGCGGGACTGATGCACTTGTACGGGGATCGCCTCTATCCCGGGATCGCGCGCGACACCGATCGCGCGAAGGCGTGGCTCCAGCGTGCGAAGGCGCAGGGCGGCGAGGAGGCGGCGTTCATGCTTGCGCGCATCGAACGGGCTGAGGCGCTCGCCACGCCCCCGGCTGTCGCAACCGTTCCGCGAGCGCGTCGGGCGCACTAGCACCCGCGGCCCGGGCTCGGCGGGAGTGCCCGCTCGCGTTTCGGCGCGCAGCGCGAGTCAGGCGCACCGGGCGCGCAGCGGCCCGGTGGAGTGTCAGGCCGCGTGCGGCGCCCAGCCCAGGGGGCTGACGCGCTCGACGAACTTCGCGCACGTCAGGATCCGCGGCTCCGAGAACCTCGGCCCCACGATCTGCAGGCCGACCGGCAGGCGCGACGCGGTGAGCCCCGCCGGCGCGCTCGCCGCGGGCAGCGTCGCGAGCGACACCAGGAACGTCTGCGCGACCCAGGCGATGTAGTTGTCCAGCTTCTTCCCGGCGATCTCGGTCGGGTAGTTCTGCTCGACGGGGAACGGCGGCACCGGCGTGCACGGCGTCAGCACCAGGTCGTAGCGCTCGAACAGCGCGCGCCAGCGATGAAAGATCTCCATGCGCTTCCGCTCGGCGCGCGCGATGTCGAGGATCTTCACCTCGAGCCCGAGCCGGATATTGCCGGCGAGGTTGGGGTTCAGGCGGTCGAGCTTGTCCAGTCGGTCGAGATGGTTGCCGATCATCGACTCGCCGCGCAGCGTGAGAAAAGGCTGCACGCCGTCCGAGAAGTCCGCTGCGATCTCCTCCACCGTGGCCCCGTCGCGCTCGAGCGCGCGCGCGGCGTCGCGGCACACGCGCGCCACCTCCGGGTCGATCCCCGTGCCGCCCAGGTCGGGTACGTAGGCGAGGCGCAGGCCGCGCAGGCTCTCCGTCTGCGCGACGATCTCGTAGGCGCTCGGCCACGGCGGCGCGACGGACCCCGGGTGCTTCAGCGAGAAGCCGGTCATCCCGTCCAGCATCAGCGCGCAGTCTTCCGCGTCGCGCGCCATCGGGCCGGCGACGTTCTGGTCGTGCCACGGCATGTTCATCGGGTAGCGCGCCACCAGCCCGGTCGTGGTGCGCAGGCCCACCACGCCGCAGAACGACGCCGGCGTGCGCAAGGATCCGCCGAAGTCGGAGCCCTCCGCGAGCGGCACGAGCCCCGCCGCGAGCGCGGCCGCGCCCCCGCCGGTCGAACCGCTCGCGGACATCCGCAGATCCCATGGATTGCGCGTCGCGCCGAACACGCGGTTCACGGTGTTGCCGCCCGCAGCAAACTCGGGGGTGTTCGTCTTGCCCACGACCACGCAGCCGGCGCGCTTGAGGCGCACCACCGTCTCCCCGTCTTCGTCCGGCACGTGGTCGGCGTACAGCTCGGAGCCCCAGGTCGTGCGGATGCCCGCGGTCGGCGTGACATCCTTGATCCCGACCGGCACGCCGGCGAGCGGGCCGAGCGGCTCGCCTGCGGCCACCGCGCGATCGACCGCTCGCGCCGCAGCGCGGGCCGCCTCCGGCGCGAGCGTGACGAACGCGTTGACCGGCGCGTTCGCGCGGTCGATCGCCGCGAGATGCGCCTCGAGCACGTCGACCGCGCTTGAACGCCGCTCGCGGACGAGCCGCGCGAGCGCGCGCGCGGGCAGCCGGTGGATCCGCTCGGCCATCAGAAGCGCTGCAGGTACTTGTTGACGTCCACCCGCTCGGGCAGCGTGCCCATGCGCGTCGAGTAGTCGATGAACGTCTGGAAGTCCTGCCGGTCGGTGTTGGTCAGGCTCGCAACGTTCGCGAACTTCACCAGCGGCACCGAGTCGACGAGATCGTCGGGCGTGAGCGTGTTCTTGAGCAGCGACTTGCGTGCCTCCGCCGGGTTCGAGTTGATGAAGTCGATCGCCTTCGCCCAGGCGACGGCGTAGCGTTTCGCGACGTCGGGCCGGTTCTTGATGAAATCGGTCGAGATCACGCCGCCTCCGACCCAGGCGTTCGCGCGCGGGTCGCCGAGGATGTACTTCGCGATCACCCCCGCCTCGAGCGTCGTGGCCACCCCGTTCTTGCGCATGATCGCGGCGTTCGGCTCGAGCGTGTACCCGGCGTCGAACGTTCCCGCGGTCATCGCGTTCACGTGCTGGCCCATGTCGAGCTGGTCGAGCTGGTAGTCGCCCTCCTTCAACCCCGCCACCGCGAGCACCGCGCGCGCCATCGACACGTTGGCCGGTCCGGGCGCGCTCATGATCTTCTTGCCCTTGAGGTCGGCGAGCGTGCGCACGTTGAGGCCCTTGCGCACGACGAACTGCTCCATCTGGTACTGGGCGTTCTGGCCGTTGAGCGAGATGTACATCGCGACCCCCGGCTTCTTGAGGTTCGCGTTCATGCCCTCGATCGTCACCAGGATCGCAGAGGCGTCGATCTGGTTGGTGATGAGGCCGGAGACGTTCGGCGGCCCGCCGATGAGGCGGATCATCTCCGCGTCGATCCGCTGCTCCCGGAAGAAGCCCTTGTCCTGCGCGACGAAGAACGGCAGCGACGAGCTGACCGGGAACACGCCGACCTTGACCTTGTCCTGCGCGACCGCGGGCGCGGCGAGCGCGGCGGCGAGCACCGCTCCGAGCAATGTGACCTTACGCATGGGGTTTTTCCTCCGGTTCTCCGACGTCGTCATGACACGCGCTGCCCCGCGCTCTCGGCGAGCGCGGCGAGCGCCTGGGTGAAGCACTCCATCGGCGGGCGCACGATGCCGGCGCCCACCTGGCCGACGCCCGCCTCGCGGTGCGCCATGCCGGTGTTGATGATCGGCGCGATGCCGGTGTCCACGACCTTGCGGACGTCGATGCCGGCGGGCGAACCCGCGAACTGGAGCATCGGGATCGTGAAGGCCGGGTTGGCGCCGAGCGTGACGTGCCGCATGGTCAGCGTCGCCGCGAGCGCGCGCTGCGGCGTGCCGCCGATGAACTGCACGATCGCGGGCGCCGCCGCCATCGCGAAGCCGCCGATCCCGGCGGTCTCGGTGATCGCGCTGTCGCCGATGTCGCGACCCGCGTCGGCCGGCCCGTAGCCCGGGAAGAACAGGCCGTCGGGCACCTGCGCGGGCGCGGTGAACCAGCGCTCGCCCGTGCCGCTCACGCGGATGCCGAAGTCGGTGCCGTTCCGCGCCATGATCGTGACCATCGTGCTGCCGGGCACCCCGTGCGCGGCGTCGAGCATGGCCTTGCAGGCGGCCATCCCGACGTTGAGAAAGAAGAAGTCGTTGCCGTTGAGGAAGTCGACCACCGCCGCAGCGTCGGCGGCCGGCACGCCCGCCTTGACGATGCCGGCGACCAGCCGCTTGAAGAGCAGGGCGGAGGAGGCCGCATTGCGGTTGTGCATCTCGTCGCCCATGTGCACGGCGCGGCCCATCAGTGGCTTCAACTCGATCGGCCCGGTCGCCGCGAGCGTCCTGGCCAGAACGGGCCCGAGCGTGCCGCCCATCCACTTCAGCTTTGCGAGCACCTCGGAGCTGTTTGCCCCGTAGCGCAGCACCTTGCCGAGGCCCTCGTTCATGTTGCTGAACGACCGGTTGCCGTGGACCGGGTTGCGCAGCATCCAGACCGGCATCGACGGACTGATGATGCCCGCCATCGGACCGACGGCGGCGTGATGATGGCACGGGTCGAAGCGGATCTCGCCACGCTCGGCCATCGCCTGCGCGCTCGCATGGTCCTTCGCCCAGCCTTCGAGCAGGCAGGCGCCGATCACCGCGCCGCGCATCGCCCCGCCCATGCGCGCCCAGTCGATCGGCGGACCGGCGTGCAGCAGCATCCGCTCGCCGAGACCGGGGATCACCTCGCGCGCAACGCCCACGCCCTCGAGCACCGGCTCGGCCGCAAGGTAGGCGTCGAAGGCCTGCCTGTTTGCCGCCTCGACCGCCGGGTCGGCGAGCAGCCGCGCGAGCGCCGCGGCGAGCGCCGGGTCGCCGCCGGGCGGGCTCCACTGCACGCGCGTTACAGGCGCCCCGGCGGCTGCGGCGTTCTCGCCGAACGACGCGAGGCCGACGTTGACCACGCGGAGCGGCGCGCCGAGAAGCGGCTTCATTTCCGCGCCCCGCCCGCGAGCTTCCCGGCCAGGCGCGCCGCCGCCGCGTTGCTCGACTCGAGGCGCACGCCTTCCTTGCGCAGCGCCGCTTCCTGCCGCGCCAGCTCCTGCGGGTCCGCGTCGGTGCCGCACACCGAAGCGACGAGCGCGACGCGCCGGTTGCCCTTCCGTGCCGCCCGCAGCGCGGTCGCCATCTCGGCGGCGGGGTCGGGATGCGCGCCGAGGCCGAGCACCACGTCGAGCAGGATCGCACCGACTTCCGGATCCCGCGCCGCGTGCACGATCCGCTCGTTGCGCAGGCGATGGTCGATCATCGGGTGCGGGCGCCCGCGCGTGTACCGGTCGTCGCCGAGGTCGACGAGCTCGTGATGCGCACCGAGGATGAGCTCGGCTTCGTAGCAGAACGTCCCGCCGCTGAAGAGGCCGCAGACGCGGCGCCCCGAATTCGCGTGGCGCGGCACCGGCGCGCCCCTCGGCGGCTTCTTTCCCCGCGCCAGCGCGACCGCCGCGCGGGCCGCGTCCTCCAGGGTGCGCGCGAAGTGCAGGCTCCTGCCGCGCGCCGCGGCGTCCGCACCGATGAAGTTGACGACGACCGGCTTGCGCGCGCGCGCCGCCGCCGCGATCACCTTCTCCGCGACCGCCGGGGCGGGCGGCTTCGAGATGAGCACGATGACCTTCGTGTCGGCATCCGCGGCGAGCCGCTGCAGGCCGGCGAGCATCGTGATGCCGCCGACCGCCTCGCTCAGGTCGCGGCCGCCGGTGCCGATCGCCTGCGAGATGCCGAGACCGAGCCGGTGGACGAGCGTCGTGACCTGCTGCAGGCCGGTTCCCGAGGCCGCGACGCAGCCGATCGGGCCGCGCCGCACCACGTTCGCGAAGGCGAGCGGCACGCCGTCGATGATCGCGGTGCCGCAGTCCGGCCCCATCACGAGCAGCCCGCGCGCGGCGGCGCGGCGCTTGAGCGCGACCTCGTCCTCGACCGGCACGTTGTCGCTGAAGAGCATCACGTTCAGGCCGCGCGCGAGCGCCTTGGCCGCCTCGGCGGCGGCATACTCGCCGGGCACCGAGATGAGCGCGAGGTTCGACTCGGGCGCCTCGGCGAGCGCCATGCCGAGCGAGCGCGGCGCGATCGCCTCCGCGGCGACGCCGGACTGCGCCGTCGCGGCTATGCCTTCGTGCAGCCGCGCCTGCGCCTGCGCCACCGCGCCCTGCGCCGCCGCGGCGGTCTTTGCCCGGACCACGATGAGGAGATCGCTCGGGCGCGCCGCCACTTCGCCCTGGAGCAGCCCGACTTCGCGCAGCAGCGCGAGGTTGCCCGGCGTCGCCATGATCATCGACGCCTCCTCGACCCCGGCGAGTTCGCGGAGCGCGACGGAGAGCTGCATCAGCGCGACCGAGTCGCGGTAGGTGTTGGCGACGATGTGCGCGGCGGTCGGCACCGCTATTTCCCCGACCAGTGCACGTAGCGCTTCTCGATCAGCAGGAACAGCAGGTTCAGGCCGTAGCCGAGCGCGCCCGCGGCGAAGATCGCCGCGTACATGTCGGGCATGGCGAAGAGCTGCTGGGCCTCGAAGACGCGATGGCCGAGCCCGTCGGTCGAGCCGATGAACATCTCCGCCACCACCACGATCACGAGCGCGAGCGAGACGCCGTTGCGCAGGCCGACGAACGTCTGCGGCAGCGACTCGAGCAGCATCACGTCGGTCAGGACGCGCAGCCGCGAGGCACCCATCACCTTCGCCGCCAGCAGCCGGGTCTTGCGCGCGTTCATCACGCCGTACGCGACGTTGAACAGGATCACGAGCAGGGCGCCGAACGAGGCGACCAGGATCTTGGTCGTGTCGCCCACCCCGAAGATGACGAGGAACAGCGGGAACATCGCCGAGGCCGGCGTCGAGCGGAAGAAGTCGATGACGAACTCGACCGCGCGATAGGCCTTCTCGTTTGCGCCGAGCAGGACCCCGAGCGGGATTGCGATCACCGCGGCGATCGCGGTCGCGTACGCGGTGCGCTCGACGGTGCGCCAGAAGTCGTGCCCGAGCCTGCCGCCGGCCATGCCCTTCACCAGCGCGGCGAACGCCTGCTCGGGCGGGGGCAGCAGCACCGGGTCGACGATCCGCGTCCACACCGCGAGGTACCAGATCGCGACCAGGCCGGCGACGCCGACGAGCGGCAGCAGAAGCGCTTCGTGCTTCATCGTTTGAACGCGTCGCGCCTCATCCCTTGCGCACCTCGCGCTGGAAGACTTCCAGGCAGTGGCCCTTGACGGCCACGAACGCCGGGTCGGAGAGCGTCTCGTCATCGCGCGGGCGCTTCATCGCGATGACGGGGAAATCCGCGACGCGCGCCGGACGGCGGGACAGGAGCAGCACGCGATCGGCGAGGTACACCGCCTCCTCGAGGTCGTGCGAGACGAGCACCGTCGTGGTCCGCGTCTCCATGAAGATGCGCTGCAACTGCTCGCGCATGAACAGCGTCATCTCGTAGTCGAGCGCCGAGAACGGCTCGTCGAGGAACAGCACCTCCGGCTCCACCACGAGCGCGCGCATGATCGACACGAGCTGCTGCTGGCCGCCGGAAAGCTCGTAGGGGTAGCGCTTGAGGTCGATCTTCACGCCGAGGTGCGCGACCAGCCGCTCCACCTTCGCGTCGCGCTCCGCCTTGGGAAGCCTGGCGAGCTTCAGCGGGTACTCGATGTTGTCGATCGATCGCAGCCAGGGGAAGAGCGCCTCGCGGTAGTTCTGGAACACGTACCCGATCTTGGTCTCCTTCAGCGCCTTCCCGCCGAAGAGGATCGTGCCCGCGTCGGCCGGGATCAGGCCGGCGACGATGTTGATGAGCGTCGACTTGCCGCAGCCGTTGGGGCCGAAGATCGAGAGGAACTCGCCGCGCGGGATGTCGAAGTCGAACCCGTCGTAGATCACCGCGCCCTGGAAGCGCTTCGACAGGCCGCGGATGGTGATGTGCGCCGCGCCCGGGGCCGCGGCGGCCGGGGTCGCGAGCGCCGCCGCCGCCCCGCTCACCAGGTTCATCCCCCGCGCTCTACTCGCCGAGATCGACGATCGCGATCACCGGCCCGCCGCCCTGCGGGCCCTGGTGCATCGCATCGACCGAGACGAACACCGCCGGATCGCCGATCGCGGCCGCCGCGACGCCGCCGACGGCCGCCTTCGAATGGCGGTGGTGATGCACGTCGGAGTCGTCGAGCATGATCTGCCGGCGGCCGCGCAGCGTGCCGCGATGGTCGGCCTCGCACTTCATGAAGCAGTTCACCAGCCGCCCCTTCAGGTCCTCGGCGCGCGCCCGCTCCGGGAGGTCGAGGCCGGCGTTGCGGATCGCGGCGTAGATGCCGTCGATGTCGATCGCGTCCTGCATCACCGCGTGGCCGATGCGGTAGCGGCCGCCCGCGCCCGCCTTGTTGCCCATGAGCACGATCTGTCCGGCGTCGAGCTCGACGCCGGACGAGCACGACGCGACCGAGGAATACAGGTCGAGGTTCTTGCAGATCTCCTCGGGCCGGTAGGACCTCACCTCGCCGAGCGCGACCGCGATGCCGAGCGCGGTGGTGCCGTTGGAGACGCCCATCGAGTCGTGTACCTCGCAGGCGACGCTCTTGCCGCGGCTGTGGGCGTCGCGGACCGAGTCGATGGTGAGGAGCGGGGTCTTCGTCTGGACGTAGTGCACGTCCTCGGGAGCGTCGATCCCCGCATCCCTCATCGCGAGCCGAACGCCTTCGGCGATCTTCTCGACCATCGCCGGCCGGCCGATGTCCTCCGGCAGGATCTTCGGGCTCATCGCCGCGCCGATCACCAGACGGTCCTTCGACTTCGGGCCGGTCTTGTCGTTGCGCGCGAACACCGTCGCGTGCGGCGTGATGACGCCGTCGCAACCGCCCGACCACACCATCGGGATCTGCTTGACTTGCTCGAGCGTCCGCTTGCCGTGCTTCATGAGCACTGCCCGGAACGCCTGGTCGGCGAGGATGCGCGTGAAGTCGTTGACGCCGCCGTTGCCCTCGGTCTTGCCGACGACCGCGACCACCTGGTCGGCGGTGAACTGCCCGGCGAGGATCCGCTCCTCCATGCCGGAGGCGTCCTGCACGGTCTTGAGGATCACTTTCGCGACTTCGATTGCCATTTCATCTCTCCTAGAGCCTGGGTCCGAACTCGCCCCGAAGCATCTTCTCGTAGCCCGGTCCGCGGTCGATGAGCGGCAGCGGGTCCTTGCGCGCCGCGCGCAGCTCGGCGCGCACCCTGGCCGTCGCCGCTTCGTCGATCGAGTACTCGCCGTCGCGCTCGACGATCACGACGCCGTACGACTCTCGCGCCGCGGCGACCGACACCTTCGCCTGCACGACGTCGCGCAGCACCCAGTCGGGCTCGCGCTCGAGCGGGTCGCCCCAGCCGCCGCCGCCGGTGGTCACGACGCGCACCACCTGACCCGCCTTGACGGGCTCGCCGTCGACGAGGCCGCCGAGTTCCTTCGCCCTGCCGTGAAGGTCGACGGTCACGCAGAACGGCTCGCCCGCGCGCCCGCCCGCGACGCCGTAGCACCCGAGCCGCACGCGGTCGGCGGTCACGATCGTGTGGCAGTCGACGAGCACGCGATAGTGCTTGTCGTACCCGAGTCCGCCACGGCGCTTGCCGGCGCCCCCGGAGTCGGTGCGCAGGCCGAGCTTCTCGACGATCACCGGAAAGCGGTTCTCGGTGAACTCGGCCGGCTGGTTGCGCGAGTCGGGGACGATGTGGATCGCGTCGTTGCCGTCGGCGTACCAGCGCCCGCCGGAGCCGCCGCCGAGCACCTCGCGCGAGAGGAACGCGCGGCCCTGCGGGTCGGTGCCGTAGAAGCCGGTGTAGCGGATGGTCTCCTGGTCGGCGGGCATGCGGCCGCCGGTCGCCTGCGCCACGACGCCGGCGAGCAGCCCGAGCGCGCGCAGCAGGACGAACGAGCGCGCGTTGGTCGCCGCCGGCCACTCCGGGGTGATCAGCGTGCCCTTCGGCGGGAACACGACGTCGAACACCTCGCACACGCCCTCGTTCACGTGGATCTCGGCGGCGCGCTCCGGCGTGTCGGCGAGGTTGCGCAGGATCGGGGCGATCCACTTCACGAGGAACGCGCCGTCGGCGTAGTCGGCCGGCCAGTTGATCGGGCCGGAGGACTGCGGCGCGGTGCCGTTGAAGTCGAGCGTGATCCGGTCGCCCCGCTTGATCATCCTGAGCGCGAGCCGGTGCAGCTTCGGGTCCGACACGCCGTCGTGCTCGACGTAGTCCTCCCACGCGTACTCGCCGTCGGGGATCTTCGCCAGCAGCTCGTTGCGGTAGATGTCCCGGCACTTGTCGAGGATGGCCTGGAAGCACGACTCGACGGTCTCCGCGCCGAAGCGGCGGAAGAGCTCCTCCATCCGCCGCGCGCCCATGCGGATCGCCTCGATCTCGCTGTCGAGGTCGGCCTCGAGCATCTCCGGCACGCGCGTGTTGCGGCGGATGATGCGGAAGGCCTCCTCGTTGCGGCGTCCCCCGTCGTAGATCTTGATCGGCGGGATCGCGAGCCCTTCCTCGAACACCGTCACCGCCGTGCCGGGCATCGATCCCGGCACGCGCCCGCCGATGTCGTCGTGGTGCCCGAACGCCTGGATATAGGCGACGACCTGGCCCTCGTGGAACACCGGGACGGTCGAGCAGACGTCGGGGAGATGCCCGATCGAGCCCTCGGTGAGATAGGTGTCGTTCATCAGGAACACGTCGCCGGGCTTCATCGTGTCCGGCGGGTAGTCGCGCACGACCGCGTTCGGCATCGCGGAGTACGAGCGCCCGGTGAGCTTGCGGCAGAAGCGGTCGAAGAGCCCGACGCGGTAGTCGTGCGCCTCGCGGATCATCGGCGAGCGCGCGGTGCGCTCGATGGCGTACTCGATCTCCGCCTCGATCGAGTTGAGCGTGCCCTCGACGATCTGCAGCACGATCGGGTCGACGTCGCGCGGCTTCTTCCGCGCGGGCGGGGTCGGCCAGGGTTTCGGGACGGCGGCCATTCCGGGTCAGGCCTTTCTCACGATCATGATCCCGTGCGGGTCGACGGCGAGCGTCTGGCCGGGGAAGACGACGGTGGTCGAGCCGAACTCCTCGATCACCGCCGGCCCGTCGATGCGCGCGCCCGCGGGCAGCGTTCCGCGCGGGTAGATCGGCGTGTCGACGAATGCGCCGGCGAAGAACACCTTCCGCCGCGAGTGCGGCACGGCCTTCCCCGCGGTCGCGAGCTTCGGCAGCTGCGGGCGGTCGATGAGGCCGAAGCCCGACACGCAGTAGTTGACCGCCTCCACCTTCTGCTTGCCGCGGTAGCTGTAGCCGAACGCCTTCTCGTGGGCGGCGTGGAACGCGTCGACGAGCGTGCGGACGAACGCGCCGTCGATCCGCCCGGCCGGCGCCTGCACGCGCACCTCCATCGACTGGCCGACGTAGCGCAGGTCGGCCTCGCGCACGAGGCGCACGTTTCCGCGGTCGATGCCGTCGCGCACGAGCGTCGCCGCGGCCTCGTCCTCCAGCCTGCGGTAGATCGCTTCCAGCGCCTGCGGCTCGAGCGCATCCTCATGCCGGACCTGCGTCGCGATGTGGTCGGTGCGCCAGTCGACCGCAAGCAGCCCGAAGGCGGACAGGTTGCCCGGGTTGAGCGGCACGATGCAGGCCTGCATGCCGAGGAGCTCCATGACTGCCGGCGACTGCGCCGGGCCGGAGCCGCCGAACGAGAGCAGCGCGAACCCGCGCAGGTCGATGCCGCGCTGGATGGTCATCTGGCGGATCTTGTTCGCCTGGTTCCAGTTCGCGATCTCGATGATGCCCTCGGCGAGCTGCTCGACGGAAAGATCCCGACTCAGGCGCTTCCCGAGCGCCTCGATGCCTGCCCGGGCCCGCGCGGCGTCCAGGCGAATGCCCCCGCCGATCAGCGCCGGCGGGATGCGGCCGAGCACGAGGTTCGCATCGGTGATCGTGGGCTGGTCCCCGCCGTTCGGGTAGCACATCGGGCCGGGCACTGCGCCCGCGCTCTTCGGCCCGACCTTGAGGTGGCCCTCGCGGCTGATCCAGGCGATCGACCCGCCGCCGGTGCCGACCGTCTTGATGTCGATCATCGGGATGCGGACCGGGAACGGGCCGACCGCGCCGCCGTTGGTGATCTTCGGTTCGCCCGCCTCGATCAGGCAGAGATCGGTCGAGGTGCCGCCCGCATCCAGCGTGACGACGTTCTCGAACCCGGCGATGCGCGCGACGACCGCCGAGCCGAGCGCGCCGGCCGCGGGCCCGGACAGCGCGGTGGTGATCGGCTTGTTCACCACCTGCGCACTCGAGATGACGCCCCCGGAGGACTGCATCACCAGGAACGGCTTCTCGCGCAATCCGGCGCCGAGCTCGTCGTTGATGCGCTGGAGGTAGCGCGCCATGTGCGGCTTCACGAACGCGTCGACGAGCGTGGTGACCGCGCGTTCGTACTCGCGGTACTCGGGCAGCACCTCGCACGAGAGCGACACCGCGCACTCGGGGTACTCGGCCGCGAAGATCTCGCGCACGCGCCGCTCGTGGCGGTCGTTCGCATAGGAGTGGATGAGGCACACGCCGACCGCGCGGGCGCCCTGGCGCTTCAGCTGCCGCGCGGCGCGGCGCACGCTCTCCTCGTCGAGCGGGCGCAATTCGTTGCCGCGGAAGTCGAGCCGCCCGCCGACCTCGTGCACGAGCTCGACCGGCACGATGCGCTCCGGCTTCACCCAGAAGTACGAATTGCCGTAGCCCTCGGGCACCGACTGGCGCGCGATCTCGAGGATGTGCCGGAAGCCCTCGGTGACGACGAGGCCGAGCGCCTCGATCTCGCCCTGGAGCAGCGCGTTCGTCGCCACGGTGGTGCCGTGCGCGAGCCCCGCGAGGTCGTCGACGCTGCGTCCGGTCTGCCCGAGGATCTGGCGCACGCCCTGCACGAGGCCGATCGCCGGGTTGGCGGGCGTGCTCGGGACCTTGGTGACCGCGACGCCGCCGGTGGCGCCGTCGACCGCGACGATGTCGGTGAACGTGCCGCCGGTGTCGATGCCGATCCGGACGCGGCCCGCGCTTTCCGCGCGCATTGCGCGCCTCCCCCTCGTTGGACGCCTCGCCGGGCGGCGGGGCGAGCGCCACGATAAGCGCGGGCGCTCGGGGGCGTCAAACAGTACGGGGCGATCGGTTGATCGGGGGGGCCGATGGGACAGGGGCTAACATCCCGCGTCCCCACGAGAGGCACGCCATGAGCGACTCAGCCCGAGACCGGATTGCCGAAGCCACCGCCCGCCGCTTCGGCGAACCCCTGCGCACAGCGCGACCGCTACCAGGCGGCGACACCCTCGCGACGATGAACGAGCGCTCGGTCTGCCGCAGCTACCGTCCGGACCCCGTTCCCGACGACCTCCTCCGGCTGCTCTGCGCCACCGCCCTTGCCGCGCCAACCAAGAGCGACCTGCAGCAGGCCGACATCGTGCGCGTGCGCGCGCCCGAAAAACGCGCCGCGATCAACGCCCTTCTGCCCGCCTCGCCCTGGATCGCCGGCGCACCCGAGTTCCTCGTGTTCTGCGGCGACGGCTTCCGCTTCCGGCACCTCTTCGAGCGCCGCGGCGCGGCGTTCACGAACGACCACCTGGACGCCTTCTTCAACGCGACAGTCGACGGCGCGATCGTGCTCGCGACCTTCGTGCAGGCGGCGGAGCTCGCCGGCCTCGGCAGCTGCCCGATCAGCGAGATCCGCAACCACGCGGCGACCATCAGTACGCTGCTCGAGCTCCCCGATCGCGTCTTCCCGATCGCCGGGCTCACGCTCGGCTACCCGGCGACCAAGGAACCGATGAGCCCGCGGCTCGGGCTCGACGCGACGGTGCACGTCGACCGCTACCGCCAGGAGCAGGTCGACGCCGAGCTCGAGCGCTACGACGTGCGCCGCGTCCGCGACCGGCCGTACCGCCGCCAACGCGCCGTCGAGCGCTTCGGAACCGTCGAACCCTACGGCTGGACCGAGGAGAAGATGCGCCAGTACGCCGATCCCCAGCGCGCGGAGTTCGGCGCCTTCGTGCGCGCGAAGGGCTTCCGGCTGGACTGACCGCCTAGAAGAACCCCGCCCCGCGCGCCGCCTCGACGCCGACGCGCGCGAGCTCGCCCATCTGCGCGTTGAGGTTCGACGATGCGGGCGTCGTGACCTTGCTCGACCACATCAGCTTCACCGTCGCCGCGTCGGTGAGCACCATGTTCGCCGCGTAGCCGGTCGTCGCCTGCCCGCCGCCGACCGGGAAGCCGATGCCGACCCCGCTGCCGACGACGGTGCGCCCGCCCGACCCGCCCCAGCCGCCGACGCCGATGCTGACGGCCGGCCCGGGGCTCACGACGGTCACGTCGGGCCCGATCACCGCGCCGAAGATCGCCGTCGCGCCGGCGCCGCGCGCCGCGGTGAGGGTCGCGTCGTTGGTCGGCGGCGGCCCCGCCGTGAGCCCCGCATTCGCGCTGATCACGGGCACCGCGCCCGCCGTCCGCAGCTGTGTTGCGATCTGGTCCTGGCAGACGCGCTGCATCGCGACGTCCGGCGCGTCGCAGACGACGAGCACCTTTTCGCCGCGGAGCGACCGGCCCTTGAACTCCGGTTCGGTCCACTGGACGTTGACTTGCGTCGTCGCGCAGCCGGCGACGAGCACGAAGCCGAGCAGCGCTGCAATGTGTCGGACGGGTACCACGGCCGTGCCTCTCGCAGAACGAGCAGACGCCCAGTCTCGATCAAACGGATGACGGTGTCGAGTCCCCGCGCGTGCGCCGCGCGCTGCCGTCGCCGCGGCGTGAATTACGCACTGCCTCCCGCCGCCGGCGCTTGACGCGCCGGCGCATCGGCGCGCGTCAGGAACGCACGCACCGCGTCGATCTGGTCCGCGCTCATCAGCGCGGGCGCGTGCCCGACGCCGGCGAACTCGACCGACTCCACGTCCGGCTTGCGGCGCTTCATCTCCGCCACCGTCGCGCGCTCGAGCACCTCGGAGGTTTCGCCGCGCAGCACGAGCACCGGGCAGGCGACCTGGTCCCACGCGCTCCAGAGGTCGACGCCGCGCAGGAAGTCCGGCCCCGGCGGCAGCTCCGGGTCGCGGTGGCCGTGGAAGGCGCGGTTGAGCGCGGGGTCGTAGCGCAGCGCGTACGACCCGTCGTCCCGCTGCGCGACGCCGTGGACGGCGAGATGCCGCCACTGCTCGTCGGTGAGCGTTCCGAAGGACGCGCAGACCTCGCGCAGGTACGCTTCCGCGGCCTCGATCGACGCAAACGGCCCGCCGCGGCCGACGTAGCCCTTCAGCCGGAAGAGCGCGTGCCAGGGCACGAGCGGGCCGACGTCGTTCAGCACCAGCCGCCGGATCGGCGCGCCGCGTTTCGCCGCAAGCAGCATCCCGATCAGCCCGCCCATCGAGGTGCCGATCCAGTCGAGGCGCGTGCCGCCGGCGCGCTCGGCGCGGCGCGACCACAGGTCGGCGAAGAACCGCGCGCGCACCGGCGTCGTGACGCGCGCGATGAGCGCCGCCGCGTCGCCGAGGTAGGTCGAGAAGGTGTAGTCGGCCTTGCTCTCGAGCCAGTCGCTCGCGCCGCGACCGACGACGTCCATGCACACGACGCGGCAGTCCCGCGCGAGCGCCTCGGCGAGGTAGTCGAAGTCGCGGCTGTTGCGCGCCAGGCCGTGCACGCACAGCACGATGTGCGGGTTCGCCGGGTCGCCCCACTCCGTGTAGGCGACGCGGTGGAAGCCGCTCGGGCCGAGGCTGAGGAAGCTGTGCTCGGTCGGCAACGCGCGACCCGCCTCAGGCCCGCCAGACGGGCGGCGGCGCCGCGTCGCGCCCGGCGAGCGCCGGCCGCACGATCGCCCACAGCCGCGCAAAGTACTCGCGCGCCGCCGCGCTGCTCGCGCCGAGGTAGCGGGCCACGAGCACGCCGGGCAGCGCGGTGATCGCGCCGGTGCCGGCGACCGGGTGCGGCGCACGGCACGCGTCGACGAGCGGCGCGTCGATCTGCGGCGCCGCCGCGAACAGCGTCCCGAACACCGGTTCGCCGGCGAGGCCGAGCGTGGAGTCCAGGAGATCGGCGCCGCCCTCCAGCTGGGCGCGCGCCTGCCACGCGATGCGGCCGTCGCGCCGGATCGTCGTGCGCGTGCGGAGCTGGCCGCGCGCGGCACGCTCCCCCGGGCCGGCGCGCGCGAGCCGGAGGATCTCCCAGCCGATGAAGCGCGCGTCGGCGGCAAGCCGGATGTCGGCCTCGAGCTCCGCCGCGGCGCCGTCGTACACGATGGTTTCCTGGGGCAGCCACTCCAGCACCGCCCCCGCGCCGGCCTCCAGCGCGACGTGCTGGTGCGCCCACGGCCCGGCAGTGCGGTGCCACTTGCCGGCCCCGGGCGTCGTCAGCAGCGCGCGCGCCCCGGCCTTGGCGCGCACCGTCAGCTCCAGCTCGTCGCCGCCCGCGATGCCCTCGGGCGGATGCGCGACGAGCGCGTGGCAGACGGCGTCGCCCTCCGGATACTGCGGCCTGTGCACCGTGACCGGCCCGGCGTGCCGCCGCTCCGAGAGCACGGTGCGCGCGCCGCGCTGGGCGAAGTCGAGCGCCAGCCGCGCGCGCCAGCCTGCGATCGGCACCGCTTCGGACGGGTGCATGCGCCGATCATACTGCGAGCCGCGCGCGCACTCCGTCCCGCTCCATGTCCGCGCCCAGACCGCGCGCGACGATCTCGCCGCGCTCCATCACCAGGTAGTGGTTCGCGAGCGAGCGCGCGAAGTCGTAGTACTGCTCGACCAGCAGGATCGCGATGCGGCCCTCGCGCGCGACGGTGCGGATCGCGTCGCGGATCTCCTCCACCTCGGCGAGGCGCCGGACCGCGCGCTCGATGTCCTTGATGATCGACGGCTGGATGCCCTCGGTCGGCTCGTCGAGGATGAGGAGCCTCGGGTCCATCGCCAGCGCGCGGCCGATCGCGAGCTGCTGCTGCTGCCCGCCGGAGAGGTCGCCGCCGCGCCGGCGCAGCATCTGCTTCAGCACCGGGAAGAGCTCGAACACCCGCTCGGGAAGCCTGGCCCGGCGCGGCTTCGACGCGAGCCCCATGAGCAGGTTCTCCTCGACGGTGAGCCGCGGGAAGATCTCGCGCCCCTGCGGCACGTAGCCGAGGCCGGCGGCGGCGCGCTGGAACGGGGCCGCGCGTGTGATGTCGCGCCCGCCGAACGCCACCGTCCCGGTCGCCGACGGCACCAGGCCCATCAGCGTCCGCAGCAGGGTGGTCTTGCCGACGCCGTTGCGGCCGAGGAGCGCCGTCACGCGGCCCTGCGGCACCTCGAAGCTGACGTCGCGCAGGATGTGGCTGCCGCCGTAGTACTGGTTGAGCCCGGTCACCGTCAGCATCGTCAGCGCCCGAGATAGACCTCGATCACGCGCGGATCCTCCTGCACCTCGGCGAGCGCCCCTTCCGCCAGCACGGCGCCCTCGTGCAGCACCGTCACCTTGCGCGCGATGCGTTCGATGAAGGCCATGTCGTGCTCGACGACCACCAGCGAATGCTCCCCCGCGAGGGACAGGAACAGCTCGGCCGTGCGCTCGGTCTCCTCGTCGCTCATGCCGGCCACCGGCTCGTCGAGGAGCAGCAGCTTCGGCTCCTGCATCAGCAGCATGCCGATCTCGAGCCACTGCTTCTGGCCGTGCGAGAGCAGCCCGGCGGCGCGGTCGGCGGCGTCGGCGAGCCGGATGCGGCGCAGCGTCTCGGCGATCCGATCGCGCTCGGCCGGGGCGATCCGGTGGAAGAGCGTGCCCCGCACGCGCTTGTCGGCCTTCATGGCGAGCTCGAGGTTCTCGAACGCGGTGTGGTGCTCGAAGATCGTCGGCTTCTGGAACTTGCGCCCGATCCCGGCCTGCGCGATCTCGGCCTCCGCGAGGCGCGTGAGGTCGATCGTCTGGCCGAAGAACGCGGTGCCGGCGTCGGGCCGCGTCTTGCCGGTGATGACGTCCATCATCGTCGTCTTGCCGGCGCCGTTCGGGCCGATCACGCAGCGCAGCTCCCCGGCGTCGATCGCGAGGCTGAGCCCGTCGAGCGCCTTGAACCCCTCGAACGAGACCGAGATGTCCTCGAGGTAGAGGACGACGCCGTGGGTCGTGTCCAGCGCGCCGGTCGCGACGTGCCCGGTCGGCGCGCCGCCGCCGACGCCTTCTGCGCTGTGGACCGCGCCCGGGCTCATTGGGCCGCCCGGGCGCGCGGCGCGCCCGGAGTCTCCGGCGCGGAACGAACCGGGGGCGGCGCGGGCGCCGGTCGCCGGTGCTGGAGGAGCCCCATCACGCCCTGCGGCAGGAACAGGGTGACGAGCACGAACAGCAGCCCGAGCACGAAGAGCCAGTACTCGGGAAACGCTTGGGTGAAGAAGCTCTTCGCGCCGTTCACCAGCCCGGCGCCGAGGATCGCGCCGGTGAGCGTGCCGCGACCGCCGACCGCGACCCAGATCGCGATCTCGATCGAGTTCGCGGGCGACATCTCGCTCGGGTTGATGATGCCGACCTGCGGCACGTAGAGCGCGCCCGCGATCCCGCACAGCACCGCCGACAGGGTCCACACCGCGAGCTTGTAGTGCACCGTGTTGTAGCCGCAGAACATGACCCGCTGCTCGGCGTCGCGGATCGCGGCGAGCACGCGGCCGAACTTCGAGGTGACGATCCAGCGCAGCAGGACGAGCGTCCCGATCAGCACCGCGCCGGTGATGCAGAAGAGCACGATGCGCATCTCGTCGGTGGTGATCGGGATCCCGAGGATGCGCTTGAAGTCGGTGAAGCCGTTGTTGCCGCCGAAGCCGGTGTCGTTGCGGAAGAACAGCAGCATCGCCGCGTAGGTGAGCGCCTGGGTGATGATCGAAAAGTAGACCCCCTTGACCCGCGACCGGAACGCGAAGTAGCCGAAGACGAAAGCGAGCAGGCCCGGCACCAGCACGACCAGCAGGAGCTGCGCGACGAAGCTGTCGGAGAGCGCCCAGTGCCAAGGGAACTCCTTCCAGTCGAGGAACACCATGAAGTCCGGCATGTTCACGCGGTACTGGCCGTCCGCGCCGATCTGGCGCATCAGGTACATCCCGAAGGCGTAGCCCCCGAGCGCGAAGAAGAGACCGTGCCCGAGCGACAGGATGCCGGCGTAGCCCCAGATGAGGTCCATCGCCAGCGCCACGATCGCGTAGCACATGATCTTTCCGATCAGCGTCACCCAGTAGGCGGAGACGTGGAACGGGCTGGATTCCGGCACCACGAGCGCCAGGATCGGGAACACGACGAAGGCCACGAAGGCGAACGCGGCGATCGCGGCCCAGCCGCGCGGGCCGTAGAGGCGCGTGATTCCCGAGGAAAGCGGCCCCATGATCGTTCAGGCTTCCACGGCGCGGCCCTTCATCGCGAAGAGCCCCTGCGGCCGCTTCTGGATGAAGACGATGATGAAGACGAGCACCGCGATCTTGGCGAGCACCGCCCCCGACCACGACTCGAGCAGCTTGTTCGCGAAGCCCAGGCCGAGCGCCGCGTACACAGTGCCGGCGAGCTGTCCGACGCCGCCGAGGACGACGACCAGGAACGAGTCGACGATGTACGCCTGCCCCAGGTCGGGCCCGACGTTTCCGATCTGCGACAGCGCGCAGCCCGCGAGCCCGGCCAGTCCCGACCCGACGCCGAACGCCCAGGCGTCGACACGCGCGGTGGGCACGCCGACGCACGAGGCCATCGCGCGGTTCTGCGTCACGCCGCGCACGAAGAGCCCGAGCCGCGTGCGAGTCAGCAGGAGCCAGATCCCGGCCAGCACCGCCGCGGCGAAGGCGATGATCACGATGCGGCTCCACGGCAGCACCACGTTGGACAGGATCTGGAGGCCGCCGGACATCCACACCGGGTTCTCGACCTGGACGTTCTGCGCGCCGAAGATCGTGCGCACCGCCTGGATGAGGATCAGGCTGATGCCCCAGGTCGCGAGCAGGGTCTCGAGCGGCCGGCCGTACAGGAACCGGATCACGGTGCGCTCGAGGAGCACGCCGACGGCCGCCGAAACCGCGAAGGCGGCCGGCACCGCACACAGGAGATACCAGTCGAACGCCCCCGGCGCGTGCGATCGGAACAGGTTCTGCACGACGTAGGTCGTGTACGCGCCGATCATGATCAGCTCGCCGTGCGCCATGTTGATGACGCCCATCAGCCCGTACGTGATCGCGAGCCCGAGCGCGGCGAGCAGGAGGATCGACCCGAGGCTGACGCCCGCGAACGCGAGCCCCGCGCGCTCGCCCCACGCGAGGCGGTCCTCCACCGCGCGCAGGCTCTTCTGCGCCTCGCTGCGGAGGTCCTCGTCGGGCTCCGCATAGCTGCCGTCCTTGCGCTTCTCGACGAGCGCGAGGAGCAGCGTCTTGGCATTCGGATTGCCGGACGACCCCAGCGTCCGGATCGCCGCGAGGCGCGCGTCGCGGTCGCCGCCGCCGAGCTCGAGCGTCGCGGCCACCAATTCGAGCTGCGGCTTGATGACCGGGTCCGACTCCTGCGCGAGCGCCTTCTTCACCAGGGGCAGCATCGAGGCGTCGGGCCCGCCCGCCAGCTCCTTCACAGCGGCGAGCCGCGTCGCGCGGTCGGGCACGACCAGCTTCAGTGCCGCGAGCGCGGAGGCGATGGCGCCGCGCAGCCGGTTGTTGACGACCACGTCCTCGCGGTCCGGGGGCAGCGGCGCAACCGCCTCGCCGGTGGCCGCGTCGGTGGCCTGGTCGCCCTTCACGACGAGCACGCGCTTGCCCGCGACCTGCACCTCGCCCTCGGCGAGCGCCGCGAGGAGCTCCGCGGCCTTCGGGTCACCGGTCGCGGCGAGCGCATTGATCGCCGCGACCTTCTCGTCGCTGTCGCCCAGACCGAGCTGCTCGACCACGGCGGCGTCGAGCGCGAAGGCGGGCCTGGCAAGCAGCGCGGCGGCGGCGAGCAGAATGGCGGGCAGGGTGCGCATATGTGAGCGCGCCGGGCTTCGGGCCCGGCGCGCATCGGGTTGGTGCATCGGCCGGGCGGTGGTGCTCGCCGCCCGCACCGTTGCGGACGCTATTGCCTGGCGGCCATCTTCGCGGGCTCGTCCTTCTTGCTCTCGTTGCCGGCGATGAACGGGCTCCACGGCTGGGCCCTGATCGGGCCCTTGGTCTTCCACACGACGTTGAACTGGCCGTCGGCCTTGACCTCGCCGATGAACACGGCCTTGTGCAGGTGGTGGTTCTTCTCGTCCATCTTCGACACGATGCCCGAGGGCGCCTTGAAGGTCTGGCCGGCCATCGCCGCGATCACCTTGTCGGTGTCGAACGACTTCGCCTTCTCGACCGCCTGCTTCCACATGTAGATGCCGATGTACGTGGCCTCCATCGGATCGTTGGTGAGCGGCTTGTCGGCCCCGGGCAGCTTCTTCGCCTTCGTGTAGGCCGCCCACTTGGCCTTGAACGCGTCGTTCTCGGGGTTCTTGATCGACATGAAGTAGTTCCAGGCCGCGAGGTGGCCGACGAGCGGCTTGGTGTCGACGCCGCGCAGCTCCTCCTCGCCGACCGAGAACGCCACTACCGGCACGTCGGTGGCCTTCAGGCCCTGGTTGCCGAGCTCCTTGTAGAACGGCACGTTCGAGTCGCCGTTGATCGTCGAGACCACCGCGGTCTTGCCGCCCGCGGAGAACTTCTTGATGTCGGCCACGATCGTCTGGTAGTCGCTGTGGCCGAACGGCGTGTACTTCTCGTCGATGTCCTTGTCGGCGACGCCCTTGGACTTGAGGAAGGCGCGCAGGATCTTGTTGGTGGTGCGCGGATAGACGTAGTCGGTGCCGAGCAGCACCCAGCGCTTCGCGCCGCCGCCTTCCTTGCTCATCAGGTACTCGACCGCCGGGATTGCCTGCTGGTTGGGCGCGGCGCCGGTGTAGAAGACGTTCTTCGAGAGCTCCTCGCCCTCGTACTGGACCGGGTAGAAGAGCAGGCCGTTCAGCTCCTCGAAGACCGGCAGCACCGATTTGCGCGACACCGAGGTCCAGCAGCCGAACACCGCCGCGACCTTGTCCTGCGTGATGAGCTGGCGCGCCTTCTCGGCGAAGAGCGGCCAGTTCGAGGCGGGGTCGACGACCACCGGCTCGATCTTGTAGCCCATCACGCCGCCCTTGGCGTTGATCTCTTCGAACGCCATCAGCGCGGTGTCCTTGAGCACCGTCTCGCTGATCGCCATCGTGCCCGAGAGCGAGTGCAGCACCCCCACCTTCACCGTCTTGCCTTGCGCCGCCGCTTCCAGCGACAGCCCGGCGAGGCTCGCCGTGAGTGCGAGCGCGAGCGTGCTCCTGACGAACGTCCGCCTTTTCATCTGCATGTCCCTTTGTTCCCGTTGACCGAGTCGCCCCGAAGGGTCCGCGGGCGAGTAGTGCAAGCGCTGTGCCACTGCGCTCGCTGCGCCGTTTTCCCGTTCAGAACTAGGGTCTTAGGAACAACACAGGGCGCGGGGCAGGAGCGCGTGGCGGACCGTCGCGCGCACGCTTTCGGTGCAGGCGCGTCGGCGCGGTGCACTGCTTTGCGGCGAACGGACCTCTAGCGCGCCCGCGCGAGATGCGGCACCGGCTCGGACCGCGGCGACGCGTCCGCGCCCCGCAGCAGCGCGGCAAGCAGCGCGAAGTGCGCTTCGCGACGCGGCGATTCGGTCGTGCGCCGGCGGCACAGCGCGAGCGCGACCTTGCGCGTCGGCTCGAAGGCGAGCACGCGCAGCACGCCGCGCTCGGCCTCCTCCGCGGCGGCGGCGGCGGGCATGATCGCGCAGCCGCGGCCCTGCCGGATGATGGTCTTCATCGTCTCGACGTTGTCCGCGACCGCGAGGATGTTCGGATGCATCCCGAGGTCGGCGAAGAGAGAAAGCACCACCTCGCCGTAGCCGACGGTGAGCTCGCTCATCACGATCGGCTCGGCGACGAGCGTGCCGAGGTCGACCGGCGGCTTCGCGCGCGCAAGCGGGTGGCCGGCGTGCACGACGAGGCCGAGATCGAGCTCGAGCAGGCGCTCGGAGGCGAGTCCCGCCGGCACGCGCTCGGGCGCCGTCTCGATCGCGATGCCGAGGTCGATCCGCCCCTCGTGCAGGTCGCGGAAGATGCTCTTGGTCGGCGCGGTGAGGACGTCGAGCCGCAGCCCCGGCGCGCGCTCGCTCACCGCGGGAAAGAGCCGCGGGACGAACACCTGCGCGAGCCCCGAGCCCATGCCGAGCGCGATCGACTCGACGCGACGACCGCGCAGCCGCTCGGCGGTGCGGGCGAGGCCCTGGAACTCGCCGGCGACGCGCTCGGCCTCGCCGAGGAACGCGCGGCCGGCATCGGTCAGCTCGATCGAGTGGCCGACGCGCGCGAAGATCTCGAAGCCGATCTCCTCCTCGAGCTTCGCGACCTGCTCGCTCACCGCCGACTGCGAGACGTGCAGCCGCTGCGCGGCGCGCGTGAAGCTGCGCTCGCGCGCGACGGCGAGGGCGTAGCGGATCTGGCGGAGCTCCATGACGCGCCCGAAAGGTGGAGGCGGGAGGATGATACCGCGCAGCCCCACTGCGGCACGACCGCGCGCAGGACGGGCCGGCGCGTCACTTCACGACCAGCACCGGCAACTTCGAATGTTCGAGCGTCTCGCGCGTCACCGAGCCGAGCAGCGCGCCGGTGTGCGTGCCGAGCCCGCGCGTGCCCATGGCGATATGGTCCGCGCCCTGCTCCGCGGCGAAATCGGCGAGCACCCGGCCGGGCTGGCCGACGAACCGGTGCACGCCGTAGGGGATCCCGGCCGCGTCGAGTAGCGCGCGGGCGCTTGCGAGCGCCTTGTCGGCAGCCTCCAGGTGATACGCCTGGAGATCGTCGCGCGGCACGAACTGGGCCACGTCGCTCGACACGCCGCGCTGCACGTTGACGAGGTCTACCTGCAGGCCGAGGCCCGGCGCGAGGGCCTCGCGCAGGGCGATCACGCGCCGCACCGCGGCGAGCGACCCTTCCGAGCCGTCGGCCGCGACGACCACGCGCACTGCCCGGCCGGCGGGCACCGGGCCGGCTTCGGCGGCGAGCGGTCTGCGCGGGACGACGGCGCGGGCGCGTTCCGCCCGCTCGGCGAGCGTCTTGCCGACCGCCACCACGAGCAGCGCGCCGGCGGCCGCGGCGCCGACGTCAAACCATTCCGGCACGCCCTCAAGGTGCGGCTTCACCGCGACATCGGTCACCAGCATCTCGCCGGCGATCCACCCAAGCAGCGCGCCGCCAAAGGTGATCACAACCGGGTAGCGGTCCATCAGCTTGAGCACGAACTTGCTGCCCCAGACGACGATCGGGATGCTGACCAGGATCCCGAACACGACCAGGCCGAGGTCGCCCTTGGCCGCGCCTGCCACCGCGATCACGTTGTCGAGGCTCATGACCGCGTCGGCGACGATGATGGTCCGGATCGCGCCGGCGAGCGTGCTCGCGCCATCGACCTTGCCGTGCGCGCCGCCTTCCTCGTGCTCGGGCAGCAGCAGCTTCATCCCAATCCACAGCAGCAGCAGGCCGCCGACGACCTTCAGATACGGGATCGCGAGCAGCTGCAGCGCGAAGAAGATCAGCACGACCCGCAACCCGATCGCGCCGACCACGCCCCAGAAGATGCCCAGGCGGCGTTGCGCCTCGGGCAGGCGGCGGCAGGCGAGCGCGATCACCACCGCGTTGTCGCCGCCGAGCATGATGTCGATCGCGATGATCTGCGCGACCGCGATCCAGAACTGCGGACTGCCGAACTCCACTTGCGCGCCTCCTCAGTCTGCCCCGCGCCGGGGCCGGGACTCTCACCAGCCGATCCGACCACGTGCGGCGCGGCGGGTTCCCGCCGCGCCGCCGGGGCCGCGTCAGGGCATCGGCGCCACGCTCGCCGCGTCGCGCGTGACCGGCTGGCTCTTGATCGCCGTGAAGATCACGTACATCAGGATCCCGACCACCGCCGAGGTGGCGATCGCCGGCAGGCCCTGCGGGAAGACGCCGGGAATCGTGATCGGCAGGAAGCCGCCCGGGAAGCCGATGTTGCCCCCGATCCCGATCACCATGATCACCGCGCCGACCGCGAGCTGCAGCGGGTCGAACAGGTTGACCTTGTTCTCCTGGATGAGCGCGATGCCCTGCATCCCGATCACGCCGAAGAGGTAGAGCGCCAGCCCGCCGCTCACGAACACCGGGATGGTCGCGACGAACGCGGACAGCTTCCCGACGAACGCGAGGAGGATGCAGATCACGCCGGCCGCGATCAGCGCCGGGCCGGAGTAGTTCCGGGTGATCGCCATCAGCGAGTTGTTCTCCCCGTAGTTCGTGCCCGCGGTCGCGCCGAAGAGCCCGTGCAGCACGTCGCCGATCCCGTCGAGGATCAGGTTGAAGCCGACGTGCTGGTCGAGGTGGTACTTGGGACGCGCCTGCTCCGCGGCCAGGCGGTCGACGTAGAGGCTCATCTGGTAGAGGTGCGCCGTCGACTCGGGGATCGTCGCGAGCGCCATGATGCTGATCGAGAAGATCGCGGTCAGGAGCAGCGGTCCCGAGAAGCTCGGCACGGTGAGGTGCGGCGCGGCGATGAGCGGCGCCTCGGCGACGCGCGCGAAGTTGATCTGGTCGGGAGCGACGACCAGGGTCAGGAGATAGCCGACCGCGGCGCCGAGCAGGATCGGCAGCATACCGATGAAGCCCTTGCCCTGCAGAAGGTAGGAGAACGCCACGGTGGCGATCAGCGTCACGAACGCGATGCCCCAGTAGCCCGGCACCACGGTCAGCGACATGTCGAGCGCCGCCTTGGCAAGGCCGATGCCGATCACGCAGGCGACCGAGCCGGTCACGATCGGCGGCAGCACCCGGTCGACCTTCGCCTTGCCGACCTTCTTGATGACCAGGCCCACGATGATGTTCAGGAACCCGGTGGCGATGATTCCCGCCTGCATGAGCGAGATCACCTCGTCGGGCGCCGGCACCCCGAACTGCACCTTGTGCCCCATCGCCTGCGCGATGCCGAGGTAGGCGGCGATGTAGCTGAAGCTCGACCCGTAGAAGAGCGGGATGAACATCCCGATGCCGCGCTTGGAGAGGACGAGCGCGACGATGGTCGAGACCCCGGCGCCGAGCAGCACCGTGCTCGGGTGGAAACCGCAGAGCAGCGCGACGAGCACCGTCGCGGGAAACATCGTGACCACGTGCTGCAGGCCGAGCAGCACCAGCCGTCCCGTTCCCGGCCGGTCGTTGGGCAGATAACCCGACACCTGTGTTGCCATGGCTGTTCTCCTCTTTATGGTTGGCAGCGGACGGCCCCTGGACGCGCCGTCATCCCGGCGACCCCGCCAGCTCCCAGAGCCGGCAGGGACTCAGCGGAATCTCGTTCAGCTCCTTGCCTTTCATGGGCAGCTCGAGCGCGTCCTCGAGCGCCTGCGCGAACAGCGGCCCGCCCGGAATCGCGCCCGCCTCGCCGACGCCCTTGATGCCTAGCGGGTTGAGCGGTGACGGCGTGACGGTGTGGCCGAGCTCGATGCGCGGGACGTCGAGCGCGGTCGGGAGCAGGTAGTCGGCGAGCGTCGCGTTGAGGAGTTGCCCCTCCGCGTCGAACGCGAGCTGCTCGTAGAACGCGTTGCCGATCCCCTGCGCGACGCCGCCGAGCACCTGGCCCTCGACGATCATCGGGTTGATCACTACGCCGCAGTCGTGCACCACGACGTACTTGCGGATCGACGGGATCATCGTCTCGGGATCGACCTCGACGATCATCGCGTGGACGCCGGCCGCGGTCGCCCCGCTCTCCGGCCCGAAGTAGCTTGTCGCCTCGAGGCCCGGCTCGGTGCCGGGCGCCACCGCCCCGCGCATCGGGTTCGCGTGCACCGCGAGCTCGCCGAGCCGGATCGACCGCCCCGGTACGCCGGCGATCGCGACGGCGCCGTCGGCGATCACGAGGTCGGCCTCGGCGCACTCGAAGTGCTCGGCCGCGACCCTGAGGATCTTCTTGCGCACGGCGAGCGCCGCCTCGTTCACCGCGTTGCCCGCGACCACCGCGCCGCGGCTCGCGAAGGTCCCGGCGCCCCAGTAGAACTGGTCGGTGTCGCCGGTGATCACCTCCACGTCGCTCACCGCGACGCCGACCTGGTCGGCGACGAGCTGCGCGAAGCTCGTGAAGTGCCCCTGCCCCTGCGTGCCGATGCCGGTGAGCAGGCTCACCTTCCCGCTCGTCTGCACCTGCACCTTCGCGCCCTCGTACGGGCCGATGCCGGTGCCCTCGACGTAGCACACCACGCCGATGCCCACGTGCCGGCCTTCCGCCCGCAGCTTCGGCCGCTCCTCGCGCACGAAGCGCTCGTACCCGACCATGTCGAGCGCCTTGTCGAGCATCGGCGCGTAGTTCCCGCTGTCGTAGCCGAGCCGCGTGAAGTCCTGGTAGATGATCTCGTTGTCGTAGGGGAACGCGTCCTTCGGGATGAGGTTGCGCCGGCGGATCTCCGCGAGGTCTAGCCCGAGCTCGCGCGCCGCAAAGTCGAGCAGGCGCTCGATCACGAACACGCCGTGCTGGCGGCCGGCGCCGCGGTACGGCGTCACGATCGGCTTGTGCGTGAAGACCGCGGTGAACGTGCTGTCGTAGTTCGGAATCGCGTACGGCCCGAGCAGCGTGCACTGGCTGTTGATCGGCACGGTCAGGCCGTACGGGTCGTACGCGCCCGTGTCGTGCAGAAAAACGTCCCTCACCCCCAGAATGCGGCCGTCGCGGTCGAGCGCGATCTCCGCGTCGTGCACCTGCCCGCGCTCGTGGGTCGTGGCGAAGAAGTGCTCGGCGCGGTCCTCGATCCACTTCACCGGCCGGCCGAGCTTCATCGCCGCCCAAGGGATCAGCACCTCGTCCGGGTAGAACAGCATGATCTTCGGCCCGAAGCCGCCGCCGATGAACGGCGCCACCACCCGCACCTGCCGCTCGGAGAGCCCGAGCATCGCGGCGAGCCCGTTGCGGATCGCGATCGGCGCCTGGGTCGTGTCCCACACCGTGAGCCGCTCGGCCCCCGCGTCCCATTGCGCCACGACGCCGCGCGTCTCCATCGGCTGCGCGCAGCCGTGGTCGTAGGCGAAGCGACGCCGGATCACAGTGTGGGCCCGCCTTGCCGCCGCCGCGTAGTCGCCTTTCGTCTGGCGCACGCGCGCCGCCACGTTGTCGGGAAGATCGTCGTGCACGCGCGGCGCGCCGGGCGCGGCCGAGCGCTCGAGATCCGCGGCGACCGGCAGCGGTTCCCACTCGACGGCGAGCTCGGCCGCGGCGTCCTCGGCCAGGTAACGGCTCGCCGCGACCACGAGCGCGACCGGCTCGCCGACGTGCCGCGCCTTGTCCTTCGCGAGCGGTACCTGGGTGCGCTCGTTGAAGACCGCGCCCGCGACCGGGGGCGGCGGCACGACGACCGGGCCGGGGCGCCAGTAGTCGCCGAGATCGTGCGCGGTGTAGACGGCGACGACGCCTTCGCGCGCGAGCGCGGCGGAGGCATCGATCGATCGGATGCGCGCGTGCGCGTGCGGGCTGCGCACGAACGCGGCGTGCAGCATGCCCGGGAGGTGCACGTCGTCGACGAACTGCGCCCGCCCCGACAGCAGTCGGGCGTCCTCGTTGCGCTTCACCGACGCGCCGAACTGCCGCGTCGTCATCGGCCGCGCTCCGCGGCGAGCTTCACTGCGTCGACGATGTGCTGGTACCCGGTGCAGCGGCACAGGTTGCCCGACAGCGCCTCGCGGATCTCGGCCTCGCCCGGGTCCGGGTGCTCGGCGAGGAACGCCTTCATGGTCATCAGGATGCCGGGCGTGCAGAACCCGCACTGCAGGCCGTGCGCGTCGCGGAACGCTTCCTGCAGCGGATGAAGCCTGCCCGGCGCCGGCGCGAGCCCCTCGACCGTCTCCAGCGCGCGGCCGCTCGCCTGCACCGCGAACATCAGGCACGCGCGCATCGGGACGCCGTCCACGAGGACGGTGCAGGCGCCGCATACGCCGTGCTCGCAGCCGACGTGCGTGCCGGTGAGCCCGAGCTCGTGGCGGATGAAATCGGAGAGCAGCAGGCGCGGCTCGGTATCGCGCTCGACCCGCGCGCCGTTGACCGTGGTACGGACCTTGACCTTGTCGTCGCTCACGCCGCCCGACCTGCCCGTTCGAGCGCTGCGGCGAGCGCGCGCCGCGTCAGCACGCCCGCGAGGTGGCGCCGGAACGCCCCTGTCGCGTGCACGTTCTCCGGCGGGTCGATCGCCTTGCGCACCTGCTCCGGCGCGCCGTCGAGGTCGTCGACGGCGACCAGCACCGGCGTCACGCCCGCGTTGCACAGCGCCACGCGGGCGGAGGCGACCTTGCCGTCCGCGCCCAGCGTGACGACCGTGGCGACCCCGACGAGCGCGTAGTCGCCGCGGCGCCGCGCCACCTCGAGGAAGCACGTGCCGGTGCGTGCCGGCACCGGCGGCAGCTCGACCTCGACGAGCATCTCGTCGGGCGCGAGCGCGGTCGTGAACACGCCGCGGAAGAAATCGCTTGCGCCGACCCAGCGCTCGCCGCGTGTCGACCGCACACGCATCCGAGCGCCGAGCGCCAGCACGACGGCCGGGAACTCGGAGGCGGGATCCGCATGGGCGAGGTTGCCGCAGAGCGTGCCGCGGTTGCGGATCTGCGGGTGCGCGACGTGCGGGGCGGCCTCGGCGAGCAGCGGCGCGTGCCGCGCGACGAGCGGATCGCGCTCGATCCTGCGGTGCCGCGCGAGCGCGCCGATGCGCAGGGCCCCGCCTTCGGTGCGCACGTCGTCGAGGTTGGCGAGCCCGTTGAGGTCGATCAGCGTCGCCGGCTGCGCCAGCCGGAAGTTCATCGCCGGCACGAGGCTCTGGCCGCCGGCGAGGAACTTCGCGTCCTCGCCCTCGTTCGCCTTCGCCGCGAGCGCGTGCTCGAGCGACTCGGCGGCGACGTACCGGAACGGGGCGGGCTTCACGCCGCGAGCCCCGCCTGCCGGCGCAGCGTCGCGGCGTCGAGCAGCCGGCCGTGGCTCACCACGTGCGCGGGCGGCGCGTGCCAGCGCAGCGCCTCCAGCTCGTCGGGGACGTCGAGGACGACGAGGTGCGCGGGCTTCCCCACCGCGAGGCCGAAGTCGCCGAGGTTCATCGCCTGTGCCGCCGCGGTGGTGATCATGTCGTAGAGCCGGTCGATGTCGGCGCGTCCGGTCATCCACAGCAGGTGCGAGGCCAGGAACGCGACCTCGAGCAGGTTGTTGCGCCCGAACGGATAGTACGCGTCGGAGATGTCGTCCTGCCCGAGGCAGACGGTGATCCCCGCCTCGGCGAGCTCGCGCACGCGCGCGTGCAGCGGCCCGGTGTGCGGGTCGGTGACCACCGGCACCCGCGCGCGCGCGAGCAGCGGGAGCAGCTCGCCCAGGTACGCGTCGTCGTAGAGCGCCATCGCCCGGCAGTGATGCGCAAGTGCGCGCCCTTCCCAGCCGCGCTCGATGGCCGCGCGCGCCATGAGCTCCAGCGTCCGCAGGCGCGCATCGCCCACGTCGTCGAGGAGCATCGAGACGTCGCTTCCGAACTCGTGCGCGAGGTCGAAGCAGCAGCGCACGTGCTCGGCGCGGTCGGCCGCGGTCGCCTCGATCCACGGGATGCCGCCGACCACGTCGGCGCCGAGGCGCATCGCCTCGCGCATGAGCGCCGCGGCGCCCGGCTCGCGCACGATGCCGTCCTGCGCGAAAGCCACCACCTGCAGCGCGACCACGCCCCGGAACTCGTCGCGCACGCGCAGCAGCGCCTTGACCCCTTCGAGGCGCGCCTTGGTGTCGACGTCGGCGAGCGCGCGGATGTGGAGGTTGCCGTGCAGGGCCGCGAGCGCCACCGCGCGCCGCGCGTTCTCGGCGATCCAGGACTCGTGGTAGTTCGCCTTGACCTTCGCGGCGAGGTCGATCGCGTCCGCGGCATGCGCCATGCTCGCGCCGTGGTACGCCGCCTTGGCCGCGTCGCCGGCCATCGACGCGGTCCAGACCTTGCAGAGGTGCAGATGCGGGTTGACGAAGGACTCGGTGACGAGCCCGCCGCGCGCGTCGAGCTCGGTCGCGCCTCGGCCCGCGAGCCGCTCGCCGATCGCCGCGACACGGCCGCCGGCGACCGCGACGTCCACGGGCTCGCCGGGACGGCCCCGCAGCACGCCGCGACGGATCAGGATGTCGTACCGCTCCAAGCGCCTTCTCCTGGTGCGGCGCGGCTGCCGCAAGTCGGGCGCCGCGCTTCGTCAGCGCGCGATTGTGCACCAGGCGCCCGACGGCGTGCGGGGAGCGGTTCGGGCTATTTCCTGCGGCGCGCGGCCTTCTTCTTCGCGGCAGCCTTGCGCGGGTGCGCGGCCGCGCGCTTGGCGGCTCGAGCCTTCGCGGCCTTCCGCTTCGGCGCGGGTTTGCGCCGGCTCGCGGGCTTGCGCGCCGCGGGCTTCTTGCGGGCGGTCGCCGGCCTGGCGGTCTTCTTCGGAGTCCGTGCCTTCGCTGCCCGCACGGGCTCTTCGACGCCGGGGCCCGGCGGCAGCACCACGCGCCGCTGCGCGAAGAGCCGGTCCCAGTCGAGGTGCGGGTCCGGATCGGTCGCGAGCGCGCGCTCGACCCAGTCGATGTGCTGCTGCTCCTCCTGGATCATCGCGGCCGCGAGCATCTTCACGTCCGGATCGGTCGCGTTGGCGAACACCTCCTCGAAGTACGCCCGCGCCCGTTGCTCGGCCTCGAGCGCGACCTTGAGCGCGTCGTGCGGCGTCATCAGGCGGAAGACGAACTCGTGCGCCACCGTCTCCGGAGGGCCGGCGTCGAACCACGCGTGCTCGTACGACCGGAGCGCGGGCAGCTGCAGCCCCCTCACGCGCGTGACGATTGCGTCCGCGTGCTCTTCCTCGATCTGCGCGAGCCGCGCAAAGAGCTCGGCGACGGGCCTGTTGTCGTGGTCGGCCATGAACTCGGCCAGCTCCGCGTAGCGCGCCGCGGCCTCGCGCTCGACCGCGAGCGCATGCGTGTAGAGCTCGGCGATCGACCCGATCGCCCGCTTGTCGGCCATCTCGTTTGCCTCCGGACCGGCCCGCACACCGCGTGCGCGCCCGAGTCCAGTCTGCCGCGCCGCGGCCGGGCGCGTTTGACGCGGGTCAAACCGCGGGATGCATCCCGCGCCCGTCGCCCCGATCCGCCGCCGTCCCGGCGTGCCGCACCAGCGCCGCGGCGAGCCGCGCCGCGTGCTCGGCCTCCTCCGCGGCCAGCGCCGCGGCGAGCCGGCGCACCGCCGCCTCCCCGGCGGTCGCCGCGATGCGCTCGAAGTGCGCCTGCGCGCGCTCCTCGCTGCGCAGGGCCGCGCGCAGGACGGCCTGGGGCGTCAGCGACGCCTCCTCGTCGAGATCGGGCGACTCCAGGCCCGCCGCGTCCGCTGCGGGCGGCAGCGGGTGTCCGGCGAGGCGGCGCTCGAGAAAGCGGGCGTGGTCGCGCTCGAGCCGGCCGAGGCGGGTGAAGAGGTCGGCGAGGTCGTCCTGCTCGCGCTCGGCCATGCGATGCGCGAGCGCGGCGTAGCGCGACGCGGCGGCGCGCTCCATGACGAGCGCGACCGACAGCAGTTCCTTGACCGAACGCAACTCCGGCGCAGGATCCACCGGTAACCTCCTCCTGACGGGACGATCGTCGGGCAGGGCGCGCAGAGCCGGTGTGATGCGTGCTAAAGCGTTGCGCATTCCGCTCTGCAGCATGCCGGGCGCCGTCGGCGATGGCCGATCGAAGCGGCACCGCCGGTTCCAATCTGCGGAGGGTACGACCATGAGACGCAACGCACTCAAGCGCCTGCTTGCATTCCTCGCGATCGCTCCGGCGCTCGCGCTCGGCCAGGAAGTGGAGCTCGGGACGCTGCTCGACAAGGGCGCCGTCCGGCAGAGCAAGGCCGACCTCGAAGCGCTGGTGCCGGGCGCCACGACCAAGTTCACACGGTGGAGCGTCGGCGCGCAAGGTCAGGCCAACGTCAACTACTCTTGGGAAAACGCGGCCGGCGGCAAGATCCCCCGCGCGTATTGGCGCGGAGTGATGAGATCAGGGGACGGGACCGGGACGTGGTCGCTGTCCGGTGATGGCCGCTACTGCTGGAATGTCACGTTCGAGCGCGAGTGGAAGGCCTGCCAGATCGTCTTCAAGGTCGGCGACGGCTACTACATGTCGCCGTCGTCCGACAATCGCGCCGCGAAGGCCATCCCGGTCAAGTTCGAGAAGTAGGCGGCTCGTCCGCGCTCCGGTGCGGCCGCTCGCGAGGCGGCCTGTTGCGCTGCGATAGAATTCGCGGATGAATCGCAGCGAGCCCAAGGCATCCGGCGAACCGTCGGCCACCAACTTCATCCGCACCATCGTCGAGGGCGACCTCGCGAGCGGGAAGTACGCGTCGCGCCGCTGGGGCGGCCGCCCGGGCCTCGCCGAGACGCACCTCGCCGGCTCACCCGACCCCGCCCGGATTCGCACCCGCTTCCCGCCGGAGCCGAACGGCTACCTCCACATCGGCCACGCGAAGTCGATCTGCCTCAACTTCGGGCTGGCGCGCGACTACGGCGGCGTCTGCCACATGCGGTTCGACGACACCAACCCGACGAAGGAGGAGCAGGAGTACGTCGACTCGATCCTCGAGGCGGTGCGCTGGCTCGGCTTCGACTGGGGGCCGCACCTCTACTACGCGTCGGACTACTTCGATCTCCTCTACCGTTTCGGCGAGGAATTCATCACCCACGGCCTCGCCTACGTCGACGACCTCACCGCCGAGGAGATGCGCGCGCTGCGCGGCACGCTCACCGAGGCGGGCGAGAACAGCCCGTACCGCGACCGCCCGGCCGCCGAGAGCCTCGACCTCTTCCGCCGCATGCGCGCGGGCGAGTTTCCCGACGGCGCGCGCGTGCTGCGGCTCAGGATCGACATGGGCGCGCCGAACATCAATCTGCGCGACCCGGTCGCCTACCGCATCCGGCACGCGCACCACCATCGCACCGGCGACAAGTGGTGCATCTACCCGATGTACGACTACGCGCACGGGATCTCGGACGCGCTCGAGAACATCACCCACTCGATCTGCACCCTCGAGTTCGAGGACCACCGCCCGCTCTACAACTGGCTGAACGAGCGGCTCGGCGAGATGGGGCTGCTCAACCGGCCGCTGCCGCAGCAGATCGAGTTCGCGCGCCTCAACCTCACCTACGTGCGGCTCTCGAAGCGCAACCTCATCCAGCTGGTGGACGAGGGGCGCGTCGACGCATGGGACGACCCGCGCATGCCGACGATCATGGGCTTTCGGCGGCGCGGCTTCACGCCCGAGTCGATCCGGCTCTTCGCCGAGCGCATCGGCGTGGCGAAGTCCGACTCGTGGATCGACATGTCGGTGCTCGAGGACTGCCTGCGCGAGGACCTGAACGAGCGCGCGCCGCGCGCGACCGCGGTGCTCGACCCGCTCAAGCTCGTCATCGACAACTACCCGGCCGGGCAGGTCGAGGACATGGAAGCGCCGGTGCATCCGCAGAAACCCGAGCTCGGCAAGCGCAAGATGCCGTTCGGCCGCGAGCTCTGGATCGAGCGCGAGGATTTCCAGGAGTCGCCGCAGAAGGGCTACTTCCGCCTGTTCCCGGGAAACATGGTGCGGCTGCGCTACGGGTACGTCGTGAAGTGCACCGGCTGCGACAAGGACGCCGCGGGCAACGTGACCGCGGTGCACTGCGAGGTTCTGCCCGATTCTCGCTCCGGCACCGCGGGCAGCGACAAGTACAAGGTGAAGGGCAACATTCACTGGGTGAGCGCCGCGCACGCCTACGCCGCGGAGGTGCGGCTCTACGATCGCCTCTTCTCGGTGCCGTTTCCCGGTTCGAGGCGCGGGCGCGAGCCGGCGCCGCTCACGCACGCGGGCGTGACCGACGAATCGGGCAAGGCGCACGCGCTCGAGTCCGCCGAGGAACACAGCTGGCTCGACGACATCAACCCGAACGCGAAGAGAGTGATCACCGCGTACCTCGAACCGGCGCTGCGCGACGCAAGGCCGGAGGACCGCTACCAGTTCGAGCGGCACGGATACTTCGTCGCCGACCTGCGCGACTCGCAGCCGGGCAAGCCGGTGTTCAATCGCGCCGTCACGCTGCGCGACTCGTGGGCCAAGGAAGCGCCAAAAGGCTGAGCGCGCGGGCGTAAGCGCGCGCATTCGCGAGGCGCGCACGCCTGAGCCCATGTCGACCGCTCACGCGAACGTGTCGCCCATCAGCGTCCGGAACCAGACGAACATTTCCTCGTAGTTGTCCTTGGAGGGCGCGCGCGCCTCGCCGGCCGAGGCGGGCACCGCCTTCATCGTCCGGGTCGCAGGGTCGTAGGCGAACACCGCCGTGAGCCAGGAGGCAGTCGCGGCGGTGATCGGCGAGTAGCACGCCGAGTTGGTGACCGGCGCCGGGTCGAGGGCGATGCCGCCGAGCAGCCGCGTGACCGCATCTGCGCACACCTTGCCCTCCTGGTTGCCGATGTGGCCCGCCTTGGGCTGCGTGGTGCCGCACGAATCGCCGATGACGTGCACGCCTGGCGCCGCGGCGGACTCGTAGGACAGGACGTCCACGCCCGCCCAGCGCCCGCCGACCGTGGCGAGGCCGGTCTGCGTCACGATCCGACCCGCGCGATGCGGCGGGATGGCGTTGATGACGTTCGCCTTGAAGTCGCCGAAGCTCGTCTTCACCGTTTTCGTCGCGACTTCGATACGGTCGATCGTCACGCCGGGCACGTACTCGATGACGCCGCGATGGATGTTCTCGAATGCGTTGGTGAAGTTCGCGCGCTCGGCGACGATCCCCGGATTGGCGTCGAGCACGATCACCTTCGCCCCCGGCTTTCGCGTCTTCAGGTAGTCGGCGACGATGCAGGCCCGCTCGTACGGGCCCGGCGGACAGCGGTAGGGTGTCGCCGGAACCGTCATCAGGAAGACCTGGCCGGGCTGCATCGCCTGGATCAGATCGCGGAGCTGCGTGGTCTGGGGCCCTGCCTTCCAGGCGTGCGGCACCTGCGCCTGCGCGGCCGGATCCTCCAGGCCGGGCAGCGTGTCGAACTCGACGCCGGGCGCCAGCACGAGCCGATCGTACGCGATGCTCGCGCGCCCGCTCGCGCCCTGGACGTCGATCGTGCGCTTCACCGCGTCCAGGCCGAGCACGTCTCCGGGGACGATCTTGATCCCGTAGGCCTGGGCGAGGCGCGCGTAGTCGAACTGCAGAGTCTGCAGCGACACGGAACCGTTGAGCACCAGGTTGCTCAATATGCAGGACTGGTAGCGCGGCTCGCGCTCGACGAGGGTGACCTCGACGCCGGTGCCGCCCCAGACGCGCAGGTACTTCGCGACGCTCGCGCCGGACATTCCGCCGCCCACGACCACCACCCTTCCGGATGGTCCGGACGTCGGCACGGGCGCGGGTGCCGGGCCGGTCGAGCCGCTGCGCCGCCGCTCGGCGCCGAATCCGGCCATGGGCAGGAGGGCGCCGAGCGCAGACGCGCCGGCGTAGGACAGAAATTCGCGACGTCGGGTCATGTTCGGACCTCCTCAGTCGTCGCGGCGCGCGGTCGAGGTCCCGCGGCGCACGGTGGAAAGGTAGGCGGAGAGCGAGCGAAGCTGGGCGTCGGTATACCCGGCTGCGTGCTTGGCCATGACGCCCTCCTCGGGTGCGCGCTGCATCTCGCGCAGCTTGTCGTAAATCTCATTAGTGGACTTGCCGGCGATCTGCTCGAATCCGCCGCCGCCGTCGGTGCCGTGGCATTGGAAGCAGTTGGATGCGAGCAGGCGTCCCGGCGGCGGCGAAACCTGCGCATGCGCGGGGGTAGCGATCGCGGCCAGCGCAATCGCTGCGTGCAAGAGGGGGCGGTACACGTGTTGTTCTCCCTTGTGCCGCGCATGGCGCCGCGCGGACCGGCGAGCGCGCGAGGCGCGCTATGACATCAGCATAGCACCGCGATATGACGATGGCATCTATTTTCGGCGCCTTGGCGCGCGCCGCGCGTGTCGTTCGAAGTCGACATGGAATGCGCGCGATTCTCATTCGCGCACGCGCGCCGCGCAGCGTCATGATTAAATTGGCCATGGCACAACGCACTGCAGTCGTCGTCGGCGCGCTCGGCGTGATCGGGCGCTACATCGTGGAGAAACTTGCGAGCCTGCCCGACTGGCAGGTGATCGGCCTCTCGCGCCGCAAGGGCGAGGACGGACCGCGCGTGCGCTACGTCCCGGTGGACGTCCTGGACACGCGCGAGGTCGAGGCGAAGCTCGCCGGCCTGGAGGACGTCACGCACGTCTTCTACGCCGCGTTCCAGGCCTCCGCCGGCGCGGCCGCGAACTACGCGACCAACGTCGTCGCGAACCGGGACATGCTGGTGAACTCGGTGAGCGCGATCGACCGCGCCTCGTCGCAGCTCGAGCGCGTCGTGCTCGTCACCGGCACCAAGTACTACGGCTCGCACCTCGGCCCGTTCCGTACGCCGGCGCGCGAGGACGATCCGCGGCACATGCCGCCCGACTACTACTTCGACCAGATCGACTGGCTGACCGATTTTCAGGCTAGCAGCCAGAAGCGGGGCCGGCGCTGGAGCTGGACGGAGCTCCGCCCGCAGACGCTGTGCGGCTTCGCGCCCGGCACCGCGATGAGCATCCTGCCGGTGATCGCGGTGTACGCCGCGATCAGCAAGGAGCTCGGGCTGCCGTTGCGCTTCCCGGGCAAGCCGGGCGCCTACCGCTCGATCTACCAGGTCACCGAGTCGTCGCACCTCGCGAACGCCGCGCTCTGGGCGGCGACCGAGCCGCGGTGCGCGAACCAGGCGTACAACATCACCAACGGCGACTACTTCCGCTGGTGCAATCTCTGGCCGAGGATCGCGCAGGCGTTCGACATGCCGGCCGGGGACGTGCAGACGATCTCGCTCGTGCAGCACATGGCGGACAAGGCGCCGCTCTGGGACCGGATGGTGGCCAAGCACGGGTTGAAACCCTTCCGCTACGAGGAGATCGTCGCCTGGCCGTTCGGCGACTACGTGTTCGGCTGCGACTGGGACGTGATGACCAGCACGACGAAGGCGCGGCTGCACGGCTTCCACGACGTGGTGGACAGCGAGGAGATGTTCGTCCGCCTGCTGCGGCGCTTCCGGGAAGAGCGCATCGTCCCGTAGCCCGATGGAAGTCGCGCGCACCCTGGCCGTCGGGGGCGTCGCGCTCCACTACCGCCTCGCGCGGAGCGGCGCCGGCGGCGCGCCGCTCGTCCTCGTCCACGGCGTCGCGAGCAACCTCACGCGCTGGTCGGAGTTCGTCGAGCACACGACGCTTGCGCGCGGCCGCGACCTCCTGCGCGTCGACCTGCGCGGGCACGGCGAGTCGCTCGCGCGCACGCCGACCGGAATGGCGCGCTGGAGCGACGACCTCGCGGCGATCCTCGACGCCGAGCGCTACCGGCGCGCGGTCTTCGTCGGCCACAGCCTCGGGGCCAACCTCGCGGTGCACTTCGCGGCGCGGCATCCGGGCCGGGCGGCGGGGCTGGCGCTGATCGACCCGGTTCTATCGCAGGCGCTGCGTGGGCGCGCCCGCTGGCTCCGCCGGCTCGCGCCGCTCGCGTGCGGCCTCGCCGTCGTGGTGCGGCTCGCGAATCGGCTGGGCCTCCACCGGCGCCGGATCCCGGTCCTCGACCTGCGGCAGCTCGACGAGTCGGCGCGCGCCGAGCTCCTCGCGCACGGTCGCACCGGGTCGTTCGTGCGCCGCTACAGCTCCCCGTTCGCCGACCTGGCGTTCGTCCCGACCGCCGTCTATCTCCAGGACGTCGCCGAGCTCGTGCGCCCGCTCCCGGCCCTTGCGGCGATCCGAGTGCCGGTGCTCGCGATTCTCTCGAAGGGGGTGACGTTCACCGACCTCGCGGCGACGACCCGGCTGCTCGAGACGCTGCCGAAGGTCGAGCTCCGGGTGATCGACGCGACGCACTGGCCGCTCACCGAGCAGCCGGAGGTCGTGCGCGCGGCGATCGAACGCTGGTGCGTGCAGCTCGCCGCCTGAATCAGCGCGGCGCGAGCGGCGGCGTCCGGAACGACCGCAGCGCGCGCAACAGCGGCCGCTTCTTCGACTGGTGCGTCTGCATGCGGCGCAGGATGTCGTCGAGCATGCGGATCGCATCGAGCACGTGCGGGCCCTTGTTCAGCATCACGCACTCCGCGCGCTCGCCCATCGCGGCGTCGGTGATCTCGGCGCGCGACGGCCGCCCGGTCTTGGCGAGCGTCTCGAGCACCTGCGTCGCCCACACGACCGGCATGTGCGCGGCCTCCGCGAGCCACAGGATCTCCTCCTGCACCTCGGCGAGGCGTTCGTAGCCGCATTCGACCGCGAGGTCGCCGCGCGCGATCATGATCCCGGCCGCGCGGCTCGCCATCGCCGCGAACGCGAGCTCGGGCAGGTTCTCGAACCCGTGCCGCGTCTCGATCTTGAGAATCAGGCCGAGGTGCGCCGCGCCCAGCCCCTGCAGGCACTCGAGCAGCGTCGCGACGTCCGCCGCGCGCTGGGCGAACGACAGGCCCACGATGTCGGCGTGGTGCGCGACGATCGTGAGGTCGGCAACGTCCTTCTCGGTCAGCGCGGGCAGCGTCAGGGCGCTGTCGGGCAGGTTGATGCCCTTGTCGCCCGCCAGCGCCTCGCCCCCGTCGCGGGCGTGCGTGATCTCGACCTCCAGGCGATCGCGCGTCGCGCGTCGCACCACGCCGCCGATGCGACCGTCGTCGAACCAGATCCGCTCGCCGCGCCGCACCTGGCCGATGACCTCCGGGAGCGTGCACGGCACGGTGGCGGGGCTCGCCTTCCTGCGGCCATGCGCATCGGTCGCGGGGCGGCCGAGGCCGCTGCGCGTCAGGTGAAGCATGTCCCCGCGGCACACGCGCACGTTGCCCGCTGTGGGTGGAAACCCGACGAGCTTCGTGCCGCGGGCGCCTTTGCCGTTGCGGCGGCGGCGCAGCTTCGTGTCGGCGGTCAGGTAGACGGTCTTGGCCGCCTCCAGGACCGCCGTGCCGTCGCCTGCCTCGGTCACGCGGAACGTCCGCTCGGCGCTGCGCGCGTCGGTGCAGTCCACGCGGTGCCCCGCGCGCAGTCGCCCGAGCCAGTCGGCGGGCGCGCACAGCGCATGCTCCGCGGCATCACCGGGGTTGTCCGCCCCGGCCGCGTGCAGCACGAGCCGCGCGGGCGCAGTCACGCGGCCGTAGGCGTCGCGCGCGGGACGCAGCTTCATCACCGCGGGTCCGGCAGCGATCGGTCCGGTGCGCAGTTTGGGGCCCGCGAGATCCATGAGGATCCTGACCGGCCGCCCAGCGGCGTCGGAGGCGCGGCGGACGTGCCCCGCCATCGCCTCCCACGCCGGCGCATCGTCGTGCGCGCAGTTGATGCGCGCGATGTCCATCCCCGCCGCGACGAGCCGCCGGACGAGGCCGAAGTCGCCCGCGGCCTCCGCCGGCAGCGTCACCATGATCCGCACGCCGCGCTCGGCGGGCGGCGGGCCCAGCAGCGCGGCGGCATGGCGCTCGAGCGCCGCACGACCGCTGTTGAATCCCACCGGCTCGTCCGCGGTGCGCGGCGTCCATGGCCGGTCGGCCAGGCGGTTCAGGATGCCGAGGACCTTGTCGAGATTCGCGAGGACGTGAGTCTCGGCGCGTCCGAGCGACGAGACGCCGACCCACGCGAGGCGCTCCTGCAGGACGCGGATGTCGGTGCGCCGCAGTGCAAGGTAGTGCGCGAGGTTGCGCGCGCTCGCCGCGAACGCCGGCTCGACACTCCGCAGGCGGGACGTGAGCCCGGCCTCGAACGCGACCATGCCGGCGCGCAGCGCGGAGAGCTCGGCGATCAGGCTGTCGACCGCATCGCGGTTCCAGGCCTCGCCGTGGATCTCGTTGCCTGCGCCCATGCTCTCCCTCAACCGCGCGCACGATCACGCGAAAGGGAGAGTGTGTGACGCCGATATTGCAGCCGGATGACGGCGGCGCGACGGGCGCGGCCCCGCGTTAACATCGAGCGCACGTATCGTCGTTGCCCATGCCCAAGACAGCGCACCTCGACTCGGCCCCGCGCAGCGCGCCGGCACCCGGCGGCTTCGCCCTGTGGGCGCTCGGCTTCCGGCCGTTCTACCTCCTGGCGAGCATCTTCGCCGCGCTCTCGGTGGCCGTCTGGACGCTGCAGTACGCGGGCCGGATCCCGCCCGTTTACGCCGCCGGGCCCCTCGCTCATGCCCACGAGATGCTGTTCGGCTACACGCTCGCGGTGGTGGCCGGCTTCCTCTTCACCGCCGTGCGCAACTGGACGGGGCGCCCGACGCCGACCGGCGCCGCGCTCGCCGCGATCGCGGGCGTGTGGCTCGCCGGTCGCGCGCTGATGCTGACGCCCTACGGCGTCGCGGCGGCGGTCGCGAACGTCGCCTTCCCGGTCGCGGTCGCCGTCGGCATCGGCGTTCCACTCGTGGCGAGCGGCAACCGGCGCAACTACTTCTTCCTCGCGCTGCTCGGCGCGCTGGCGGTCGCGGCCGCATTCGTCCACCTCGCCCTGCTCGGCGCGATCGCGGCGCCCGGCTGGCTCGGCATCCAGGTCGGACTCGACGTGGTGCTGTTCGTAATGGCGGTGATGGGCGGGCGCGTGATCCCGATGTTCACGAACAACGGCGTGCCGGGGACGAACGCGCGCCGACATCCGCTCGTCGAGCGGCTCGCGCTCGGCAGCGTGCTCGCGCTCATCGCCGCCGACCTCCTGCGCCTGCCGGCTCCCGTGCTCGTCGCGCTCCTCGCCGTCGCCGCGTGCGCGCACGGCGCGCGCCTCGCGCTCTGGCAGCCGTGGCGCACCCTCGGCACGCCGCTCGTCTGGGTGCTGCACGTCGCCTACGCCTGGATCGTGCTGCACCTCGCGCTGCGCGCGCTCGGCCTGGCCGAGGTCGTGGCCACGCCGCTCGCCACCCACGCGCTCACGATCGGCGCGATCGGCGGACTCACGATCGGGATGATGACGCGCACCGCGCGCGGCCACACCGCCCGGCCGCTCGTGGCCGACCGCTACGAGGTCGCGTGCTATCTCCTCGTCCTGGCGGCGGCGCTCGTGCGCGTCTTTGGGCCGCTGGCGATGCCAGCCGCGTACCTGCAGATGGTCGAGGCCTCGGGGATCCTGTGGTGCGCCGGGTTCGCGCTCTACGCCGTGCGCTACTGGCCGGTGCTCACGCAGACGCGGCTCGACGGCAAACCCGGCTGAGGCGCCGCCTCAGCAGCGATCCGCGCCGGACCGGCGCGCGCCGGATCGGCAGGCAGGGCGGCCGCGCTTGGTTGCCGCGGCCCGCCAAGCCGACAGGCCACATCGCGCAGCCGCAACCCGACCCTCGCCCGCTTGCTGAGGGCGTGGATTCGGATCGCGGCTGCGGTCTGGTGGTCGGAAGCCTTTACTGCAGGGATCAGGCGAGGTCGAAACGATCGGCGTTCATCACCTTCGCCCACGCCGCCACGAAGTCCTGCGCGAACTTCTCCTTCGCGTCCGCGGCTGCGTAGACCTCCGCGATCGCCCGCAGCTGGGAGTTGGAGCCGAACACGAGATCCACGCGCGTGCCGGTCCACTTGACCTTGCCCGTCGCGCGGTCGCGGCCTTCGAACACCTCCCTTGCTTCCGAGGTCGGCTTCCACTCCGTGCCCATGTCGAGCAGGTTGACGAAGAAGTCGTTGGTGAGCGTTTCGGGCTTCTTGGTGAAGACCCCGTGCTTGGCGCCACCGACGTTGGCGCCCAGCACACGCAGGCCGCCGACGAGCACCGTCATCTCAGGCGCGGTCAGCGTCAGCAGCTGCGCCTTGTCGACCAGCAGCATCTCGGCCGACACGGGGTGCTTGCCGCGGAGGTAGTTCCGGAAGCCGTCGGCGACCGGCTCGAGCACCTCGAAGGACTCGACGTCGGTCTGCGCCTGCGACGCGTCCATGCGCCCGGGCTTGAAAGGCACCTTGACGTTGACGCCGGCCTTGGCCGCGGCCTGCTCGACGCCCGCGCAGCCCGCGAGCACGATCAGGTCGGCGAGCGAGACTTGCTTCCCGCCGCCTTTGCCAACCGAGGCCTTCTTGTTGAAGTCGGCCTGGATGCCCTCGAGGACTTTCAGCACCTTCGCGAGCTGCGCCGGCTGGTTGACTGGCCAGTCCTTCTGCGGCGCGAGCCGAATGCGTGCGCCGTTGGCGCCGCCGCGCTTGTCCGAGCCGCGGAAGGTGGACGCCGAGGCCCACGCCGTCGACACGAGCTGCGACACCGACAGCTTCGAGGCGAGGATCTTCTTCTTGAGGTCGGCGATCTCCTTCTCGCCGATCAGCTTGTGGTTGACCGCGGGGATCGGGTCTTGCCAGATCAGCTCTTCCTTCGGCACCTCCGGTCCCAGGTAGCGGGCGCGCGGGCCCATGTCGCGGTGCGTCAGCTTGAACCAGGCGCGTGCGAAGGCGTCGGCGAAGGCCTGCGGATCGTCGAGGAAGCGGCGCGAGATCTTGCCGAACTCCGGATCGAAGCGCAGCGTCAGGTCCGTGGTCAGCATGGTCGGCTTGTGGAACTTGCCCGGGATGTGCGCGTCGGGAATGATCTCCGGCGCGTTCTTCGCCACCCATTGCTTGGCGCCGGCGGGCGACTTGGTCATCTCCCACTCGTACTTGAACAGGATCTCGAGGAAGCTGTTGCTCCAGAGCGCCGGGGTCTTGGTCCAGGTGACTTCGAGGCCGCTCGAGATCGTGTCGGCCCCGCGCCCCGACTTGTAGTTGCTGATCCACCCCAGGCCCTGCGCCTCCAGCGGCGCGCCTTCCGGATCCGGGCCCTTGTGCGATTCCGGGGCCGCGCCGTGGCACTTTCCGAACGTGTGGCCGCCAGCAATGAGGGCGACGGTCTCCTCGTCGTTCATCGCCATGCGGCCGAAAGTGGCGCGGATGTCCTTGGCGGCGGCCAGGTAGTCGCCGCTCGCGTTCGGGCCTTCCGGGTTCACGTAGATGAGGCCCATGTGGGTGGCGCCGAACGGCCCCAGGTCCCGATCGCCGCTGAAGCGCTTGTCGGCGCCCAGCCAGGCGATCTCCTCGCCCCAGTTCACGTCCTCGTCCGGCTCCCAGACGTCGGCGCGGCCGCCGCCGAAGCCGAAGGTCCTGAAGCCCATCGACTCGAGCGCCACGTTGCCCGCGAGGATCATCAGGTCGGCCCAGGAGATCTTCTTGCCGTACTTCTGCTTGATCGGCCACAGCAGGCGTCGCGCCTTGTCGAGGTTGACGTTGTCGGGCCAGCTGCCGAGGGGGGCGAAGCGCTGCTGCCCGCGGCCGCCGCCGCCGCGGCCGTCGGTGACGCGGTAGGTCCCGGCGCTGTGCCAGGCCATGCGGATGAAGAACGGGCCGTAGTGGCCGAAGTCCGCCGGCCACCAGTCCTGCGAGTCGGTCATCAGCTTGACGAGGTCCCTCTTCAGCGCCTTGTAGTCGAGGCTCTTGAACTCCTTCCCGTAGTTGAAGCCCTTGCCCATCGGGTCGGACTTCGCGGAATGCTGGTGCAGCAGCTCCAGGCGCAGCTGGTTGGGCCACCAGTCGCGGTTGGTCCGGCCGACGCCGGCGACGTGGGTGTACGGGCACTTGCCCGCGCTCGTGTCAGTCTTCGTGTCCATGTGGCGCCTCCTTCGCTGGATGTAGAGCAGCGCCATTACAGTGCGGCGGTGCTCGTGTGTCGAATTGGTTCTTCCTTCGAGGTCGATAGGCTTGCCCTATCTAACGCGGTCGGCGAGAGGGAGGGACCTGTCGGCGCACTGCAGTTCCATCCTGAAATACCGTTCTCAGCGCCTCCTCGCAAGAAGCGCCGGCCCTCGAGTTCCGTAATGATTCCCTTATGCCGTTTGCATCCTGTTCCTCGAGGGCCTGCCGAACCTCCAGGAACTGGGCAGGCTCCTGATCGAACTGATCGAGGCAAACGAGCTGAGCGGTCGCGCCGTCAGAGCTTGAAGGCCAGGTACCCCTCGCGCTTTACCTGCTCGACGAGCGCCACTTCCCAGTCGAGATAGTCCTGCATCGCCTGCTCGATCTGGGCCTGGCGGTCGTAGGGCTTGTAGTACACATCGTCGAGCTCCGCCGCGAGCCGGGTATTCCCCTGCTCGACCGGAAGGTCGGTCGCTTTCCAAACACGCGTGCCACCCGCGAGGACCGCGACCGGCACGTCCGTCACTGAGCGCGCGTCGAGCGCCGCGAGGCGCGCGAGCGTGCCGTCCGGCGAGGTGAACACGAAACGCTGCGCCGGCCCGATCCGATCGAGCGCATCACGCAGGCGACTGCGCACCGCGAACCACGCGCCCGGGATGTGCCCAGCGCGGTACTCGAGGCTGGTCGCGAAGTCCACGACGGTCGCCTCGCCCGCGGCAAGCCACTTCTGCAACCTCGCGGCATCGATCTCATCGAGCTTCATCCCGTCGAGTCCGAGCACGCGCATCGCCTCGGCGCCGGAGACCAGCGCGCCAGTCGGCGCATCGTGGTCGAGCACGTACACCTCGGGCCATCCCATCTGCAGGAGCCACGAGGCGGTCATCGTCGCGCGCACCCCATCCGCGTCCGCGAGGACGATGCGCGCGTTCCGAACGGCGGCGTACGTGTCGGTCGCCTGGACGAGCTGGCCGCCCGGCGCGCTCGCGAATCCCGCGCGGTGGCCTGCGCGGTACTCGTCCGGGCTGCGCACGTCGAAGCAGTACAGCGTGCGGGATGCGTCGGCGCGCATCCCTTCGAGCGCCGCGACGCCGATGCGCTTCACGCCGAAGCGCGCGGCGACCCGTGCGGCCGCCGCGCGCGACTGCGCGAGCGCGTCCTCCCGCGGGGCGGGCGCGTGCCGCATCGAGCCGTGCTCGAGCGCGAGCCCCGCAAGGTGCCAGCCCATCGTCCCGTTCTTCAGCGCGACGACCCTGTTCGGGATCCCGGCGTTGATCAGCGACTGCGCACCGATGATCGAGCGCGTTCGTCCCGCGCAGTTCACCACCACCAGTGTCTCGGGCCGCTTCACCACCTCGTGGACGCGATACACGAGCTCGGCCCCGGGGCAGTCCGCCGCGCCGGGAATGTTCATGACGCGATACTCGTCCATCGGGCGCGAGTCGAGGATCACGACGTCCTCGCCCGAGTCGAGCTTCGCCTTTAGCTCCGCGGCGCCGATGCGCGGGGTGCCGCACTCGTGCTCGACGAACTCGCCGAACGCCTTGCTCGGCACATAGACGCCCGAGAACAGTTCGTAGCCGGCCGCCTTCCACGCACCGACCCCGCCGGCGAGCACTGAAATGCGCCGGTAGCCGAACCGTCGCATCGCCGCAGCCGCGCGCTGCGCGAGCAGTTCGTCGTCGTCGCACAGGACGATGCGGGTGGATCGCCGCGGCACCATCGCGTCGAGGCGCATCTCGAGCCGCGAGAGCGGCAGGCTCGCCGCGGTGAGGAGGTGCGCCTTCGAGAACACGCCCTCTTCGCGCACGTCGAGCACGGCGAGCTCCGCGCCGTCGCCGAGCATCGCGCGCAGCTCCGGCGCGGTCACGAGCGGGCTCACGATCTCGGGCTTCGCCATGAAGCGCCGGTAGGCGCCCCCCGCGTCGCTCTCGAAGCCGATGCGGCCGGGCAGGTCCTCGAGCGTGCTCCCGTAGAGATGCAGGTGCAGCTTCGGCCCGTCGCCGCGCGTCTCGATGGTGTGGAAGTCGTCGGGCATCAGCGCACAGGCGCTGCCCTTGCGCACGGTGACCTCCCCGGTCTTCTCGAGCGCGCCGCGCCCCTGGACGGTCCGGTCGTCGCTGCGCCGATAGAACACGTTGTGCTCGTCGCCGTAGATGCCGGCGATCACCGCCCAGGTGGTGTGGTCGTGCGGGAGCTGCTTCGCGCCGGGCAGCCCGGCCGAGCCGTAGAGCGCGAAGCCGCCGTCCGCGTCCTCGGCGAGATGGAAGATGCCGTTTGCGCGCCCGGGCGGAATGCGGAAATGCTCGGGCGGGAAGAGCTCGCCGCGCTCGCCGAGCGCAATGAGCAACGGCTCGAGCGCGTCGAGCGCCGCGCGCGTGACGCCCATGCGTCGCACGACGTCGCGCGCCTCTTCGATCGTCGCCGCGACGGCCGCGGCGCGCTGGTCGGTGATCGACATCGATTCTCTCCTGGTCAGGCCATTAGATCGCGCGCCGCGGGCAGCCCGGGCAGCCCGGCCGCCGCGCGCACCGCGCGCACGACCGCTTCTGCCACGACCTCGGCCGAGAGCGCGCCGATCTTCGTCAGGTCCGGCGCGCCGGGCAGGGCGCCGGTCGCGACGACGAAGATCGTATCGCCGTCGAGCGGCGTGTGCGCAGGCGCGATCGCGCGCGCGAATCCGTCGTGCGACATCTGCGCAAGCTTCCGGGCCTGCGCCTTCTCGAGCGCCGCGTTGGTCGCCACCACGCCGATCGTCGTGTTCTCGCCCGGCCGGGCGAGCGGCTCGAAGCCCCCGGCGCGCAGCAGCTTGCGCGCATCGGCGAGCGCACGGCCGTCCTCGGTGCGCACGCCGGCGATCACCCGACCGGTCGCCGGATCGAGCACGTCGCCGACTGCGTTCACGGCGACGAGCGCCGCGACGACCAACCCGTCGGGCAGCGTTATCGAGGCGGAGCCGAGGCCACCCTTCATCGCGCGCGCGCGTCCGGCGATCTTGCCCACGGTCGCACCGGCGCCGGCGCCGACGTTGCCTTCCGCAACCGGCCGGTCGCTCGCCGCCCGCGCGGCGCGATAGCCGCTGTCGGCCGTGGGCCGCACGTCCGGTCGCGCGCCGACGGCGAGGTCGAACAGGACGGCCGCCGGCACGATCGGCACCTTCGCCACGCCGACGTCGAAACCGATGCCCTGCTCCTCGAGATAGCGCACGACGCCGGCGGCCGCGTCGAGCCCGAACGCGCTACCGCCCGTGAGCACCACCGCGTGCACTTTCTGCACCGTGTTGCTCGGATCGAGGAGGTCCGTCTCGCGCGTACCCGGCGCGCCGCCGCGCACGTCGACGCCCGCGACCGCGCCGCACCGGGCGAGGACGACGGTGCAGCCCGTCGGACGCTCCGCAAGCGTGTCGTGTCCGACTTCGAGACCAGGGACGGCCGTGAGGCCGGGATCGGATTGCGGCGGTGCGGCGGACGGCGGGCGGGACACTCTGTGTATTAGAGCGCACTTCCGGAGGCCCGCCTAACCCCTACGGCGGGACCGGCGCGTTTACCGCCCGGACCCTTCACGAAAGGACCGCCATGCGCCGCCCGCTCGCCGCCTGCCTCGCCCTCGCCGCCCTCGCCGCCGCATCGGCGAACGCCGCCCCCGCCGCAACGGCACCCCGCAAGACCCTGGCCGCCTTCGCAAGCGAGCAGGAGCTCGATCTCCTTTTCAAGGCCTGGGCGGCGGAGGCGCAGCGCCGCCGCGACGAACAGCGCGCCCTCGCGGGGAATGCGCTGCTCAGCCAGGCTTCGCCGGCGGCCCCTGCGCCGGCGGCCAAGGCCGCCGAGGCCGCCGCCAGGGACGAGTCGGTCACGAACGTCCAGCACGCCGGCGTGGACGAGGGCGGGATCGTCAAGGTGCACGGCGACCACCTCGTGATCCTGCGGCGCGGGCGGCTCTTCACGGTGCGGATCGGCGACGGCGATCTGCGTCCCGTGTCCTCCGCCGACGCGTTCGGTGGAGACGTCGATCCGCGCGGGGCGTGGTACGACGAGATGCTCGTCTCCGGCAACACCATCGTCGTGATCGGCTACAGCTACGCGCGCGGGGGCACCGAGGTCGGGCTCTTCGAGATCTCGCGCGCGGGCCAGCTCACTTACAAGGCCACCTATCACCTGCGCTCGAACGACTACTACTCGTCGCGGAACTACGCGAGCCGGCTGATCGGCACGAAGCTCGTCCTCTATTCGCCGCACCAGCTCAACCCGTGGGGCGGCGACCCGTACGCGGCGCTTCCTGCCGTGCGCCGGTGGCGGCCGGGCGCGCTCCCTACCGAGTTCAAGCGCATCGCCCCGGCCACGCGGATCTACCGCACCGACGAGCCGCTCGACCCGTTCCAGGGCGTCGCGCTGCACAGCGTGTCGGTCTGCGATCTCGCCAAGGCGGAGATGACGTGCGAGAGCACCGCGGTGCTCGGCCCGCCGGGGCGCGTGTTCTACGTGTCGCCGGGCTCGGTCTTCGTCTGGACCACGGCGTGGCGGCGCGGCCCGCAGTCGCCTGCGCCCGCCTCGGCGGTGTTCCGCATCCCGCTCGACGGCGCGGCGCCGAGCGCGCTCAAGGCGGCGGGTGCCCCGATCGACCAGTTCTCGTTCCACGAGGGCGGCGACGGGACGCTCAACGTGCTGGTGCGCTCGAACGGCCGCGGCGACGGCATGTGGGGAGCCGAGACCAATGCGGGGGATCTTGCGCTGCTGCGCGTGCCGCTCGCGAGCTTCTCCGACGGGCGCGACGCCGCGCCGGCCGAGTCCTACCGCGCGCTCCCCAAGCCGGCCGGCCATGCGCTGCAGAGCCGCTACGTCGGCCCGTACCTGCTCTACGGCGCCGGCACCGGCTGGCGCCGGCCGCAAGCCACGACCGAGTCGCAGGTCTACGCCGTGCGCTACGCGAGCGGCGACGTCTACGCGCTGCCGCTCGTGCACGCGGTCGATCGCATCGAGGCGCTGGGCGCGCACGCGCTCGTCGCCGGCAGCGACGGACGCGACCTGCACCTCACGAGCGTCCGCCTCGCGCGGCTGCCGGTCGCGGTCGACCGTTTCACGCGCAAGGACGCGGCGCAGGGGGAGACGCGCAGCCACGGCTTCTTCTACAAGGCCGAAGCCGAGCTCGACGGCCTGCTCGGCCTGCCGGTCGTGGGCGGGAACGAGCCCGGCACACGCCACTTGCGCAAGACTTCCGCGGCCCTCCTCTATCTTCGCAACCAGGGTCTCTCGTTGAGCGCGCTCGGCACGCTCGACGCGCGCCCGGGCGAGGTCGACCGCAGCGACGGCTGCCGCGCCTCGTGCGTCGACTGGTACGGCAACTCGCGACCGCTCTTCGTCCGCGGCCGCGTCTTCGCGCTGATGGGCTACGAGCTCGTCGAAGGCAAGGTCGACGCGAGAAGGATCACGGAGGTGCGGCGCGTGAGCTTTGCGCCGACCGCGGTCGGGATCGCGCGCTAGCACCCGCCTCCATTTCGCCACAATTCGGCTCCGGATCGCCCGCCGTGCGCCCGCGCGCGGGCCGCGCGGCAAGCGCAAATACGGTCACCGTGCCCGCGCGCCGCGGGGCCGATCTCGGAGGGAAGTGACCGTGTTGCAGCGTCTGCGGGACGTGGTTCGAGCGATTCGTGATTGGGCGGCACCTCGGGTGCCGCGACTCGCCGGGGCGGCGGCGAGCGGCGTGCGCGCCGGCGCCGCGCGGACGGCGTCGGGCGCCGCACGTGCGCGGGGCGCACTGCTGGCACTCGCGCTCGCCGCCGGCCTCGGCTACGTCGCGGTTTCGCATCCGCCGGTGGCGAACGTCGGCCGCGGCGAGGTCGGCGTGCGGGCGAACCGCGTCACCGGCAGCGTGAGCCAGTGGCGCGACGGCGCGGTGCTCGTACTCCCGGGCCTCCACGAGATGACCGTGTACTCGCTGCGCGACCGCACCTACCAGCCCGAGGGCATCCGCCGCGCGGACGGCCCGGCGCCGCTGCAGTCGATCGAGGGCCTGTCGCTCGGGGTCGACCTGTCGGTGCGCTACGCACTTGACCCCGATCAGCTCGCCGCCGTGGCCAAGCGGCTGCCCGAGGACGTCGGGGCGGAGGTCGTCGAACCGGTGGTGCAGGGCGTCGTCTACAGGACCTTCGCGCGCTACACCGTGCGCGAGATCTTCTCCGCCAAGCGCGTCGAGATCCAGCAGGCGCTCGAATCCGAGCTGAAAGGGAAGCTTGCCCCGGACGGCATCCTGCTGCGCTCGGTGCAGGTCGGGAAGGTCGACCTGCCGGCCGACTACAAGCGCCGCATGGAGACGCTGCTCGCCGAGGAGCTCGCGACGCAGAAGATGCGCTACACGCTGGAGCTCAAGGAGAAGCGCGTGAAGGAGATCGCGCTCGATGGCGAGGCGGAGAAGGTGCGCAGCGAGAAGACCGCCGAGGCCGCCGCACGCGCGCAGGTCATCGCGGCAAAGGCGCAGGAAGAAGCGATGAAGCACGTCCTGCCTTTCAAGCAGCGGCAAGTGGAGCAGCGCCAGCTCGAGGCGGAGGCCGAGAAGGCCGCGCGCATCCGCGGCGCCGAAGGCGCCGCCCAGGCGCGCCGCATCGAGGCAGGCGGCGAGGCCGACGCGCGCCAGAAGCTCGCCGATGCGGAGGCCTACCGCCTCGACCGCCTGGGCAAGGTGAACGCCGAGCAGATGGCGCGCGAGGGCGACCTCCTCACCCGCCATCCCCTGCTCGTGCAGAAGGCGCTCGCCGACAAGCTCGCCGACAAGGTGCAGGTGATCATCGCGCCCACGCCGGCCGACGGCGGGTTCCTTGGCGCGTCGATCACTGGCGCGCCCGCGCTGCAGGCGGTCCGGCGATGAGGCGCGCTTCGCGAGGGGCGGTTGCGCTCGCCCTGGCGTGCGCGGCGCTTGGCGCGGCGGCGGCTCCCGGCGCCGCGATCGTGGTCCGCGACCAGGCCGCCCTGCGCGCCGCGCCGCGCGATTCGGCGCGCGCGCAGGCGGCGCTGTGGCAGGGCGAGATCGTCGAGGTGCGCGCCGAGCGGCTCGACTACCTGCAGGTCTACGACTACCGGCGCGAGCGCGGCGGGTTCGTGCGGGCGAGCCAGGTCCGGCGGCTCGGCGCAGGCGAGCCCGCCGAGCTGCTCGCGCTCCTGCGCTTCCTGCGCGAGGCCCCCGGCAGCGAGGCGCTCGGCATCGGGCTCGCGATGGCGTTCGTCCAGGCCGCGCCCGCCGACGCGCTGCGCGGTCCGGCCGGCGCCGAGGCGCTCGACGCGCTCGGGGGGTTCGCCGACCGCCTCGCCGAGCGCGCCTCCGCCGCCGCCGGGCCGTCGAAGGCGCTCGAGGCGAAGATCGCCGCCCACCTCGACGTCGCCACGCGCTACGGTCTGCGCTTTGCGACCTACGAGCGCGCCGGCCGCATGCAGGTCTGCTACGACGGCGACGCGTTCCGCCGCGTGCTGGCGGCGCCGTCCGCGCCCGAGCAGCGCGCCCGCGCGGCGCTCGCGCTGACCCGCCCCGAGTGCGTCGACCCCGACCTCGGACCGGCCGCGCACGCGGCGCGCGACGAGTGGCGCGCGGACGTGCTCGAGCGCGTCGATGCGGGCGCGCTGCCCGGCTACCTTGCGAACCGCGTGCTGATGCGCCGCGCCGCGGTGTGGTCGAGCGTCGCGTTCGAGCGCGCGCGCAACGGCGAGGCGGCCGGCGACGCCGCGGGGCGCGCGGTCGCGGCGCTCGCGGGCGTCCGCCGCGCCGAGCTGACGGACGACGATCTGCGCGAGTACGACGACGCGGCGATGCGCGCGAGCGCCTCGCGCTGGGCGGCGGCGCCGATCGCGGCCTCGCCTGCGCCGCGGCCGGTGCACCTCGTGCTGGAGCCCGGCGCGCCCGGCGAGACCTGTGTCCTCGTCGTGGATGCGAAGCACGCGACGCGCGGCCCGCTCGCGCGCCGCTGCACCTACGGCATCGTCTGGCCTGCGTCGGCGACCGCAAACCGGGAGGGCAACGCGCTCGCCGTGGCGGTCCAGCCCGTCGCGACGTGGCTCGAGCTGTGGGTGTTCCATCGCGAAGGGAAGCACTGGGCGGTGCGGATCCTTCCACCCGCCGCGACGGCGCCGGAGCTCGGCTACGTCGAGTGTGCCGGGTGGGTGCCGGGCGGCACGCAGATGCTGGTGGTGCGCGAGGCACGAGGCGACGGAAGGTACCGTCGCGCGTACGAAGTCGTCCGCCTCGACACGCTCGCCGTCGTACGGCAGGCAGGCGATCCGGCGATCCTCGGCTCTTTCAAACGCTGGCAGGACCCGGCGTGGAAGGGCGCGACGCTCAGCATCCGCTGACCGCGCACAGCGACTTTCCGGGATCGGGTAGGCTCGCCCAGGGAGGACGAAGGCGTGAGGGAAAGGCGCAACTCCGACGTTTCACTGTGGGGCCTTGCCCTCGCGGCTCTGCTCGCGACCGGCGCCGTCGCGGCACAGTCCGCTGGCGCACCGCAGATCGGCCAGGAGAGCCGCGACTCGGTTTGGGTGCCGACGCCGGAGCGGGTCATCCGGCGCATGCTGCAGATGGCCGACACGACGCGCGAGGATCTGGTGGTGGACCTCGGCTCCGGCGACGGGCGGATCCCGGTTTATGCGGCGAAGCACTTCGGCGCCCGCGCGGTCGGCGTCGAGCTCGAGGAGAACCTCATCCGGCTGTCGCTCGAGGCCGCGCGCGCGCAGGGCGTCGCCGACCGCGCGCGCTTCGTCCGGCAGGACCTCTTCGACTACGACCTCGCGAGCGCGACCGTGATCGCGCTCTACATCAGCCCCGCCGTCATGACGCGGCTCAAGCCGCGGCTCCTCGCGCTGAAACCGGGCACGCGCGTCGTGTCGCACTTCTTCACGCTCGAGGAATGGGAGCCCGACGAGACCATCCGCGTCGAGGACCGAACCGCCCACCTCTGGGTCGTGCCGGCGGACGTCCGCGGCGTCTGGACGGTGCGCACGGGCGAAGACGTGCTGAGGGTGACGATCGAGCAGGTGCGCCAGCGGATCGAGCTGCGCGGCGAGCGCGCGGGGCACGAGGTCCCGATGATCGGGGCGCGCCTGCGCGGGACCGAGATCGCCTTCACTTCCTTCGACGCCGACGGGGACGTGCGGCACTACCAGGGGCAGGTCGCGGGCGCCCGCATGAGCGGCGCATCGGGCAGCCAGGGCGTGGCACCCGTGCGCTGGTCGGCGACGCGCGACTAAGCCAAGCGCGCGCTTCCTAGCCGATCACGCGCGCGCCGCGCGGATCGCCCGCGCGCGCTCGAACAAGGGGGCACCACCCCCTTGTAAATCCCCGAGTCAGCCGATCACGCGCGTGCCGCGCGGATCGCCCGCCAGATTTTCTCGCGCGTGATCGGCATGTCGATCTCTTTCACGCCGAGGTCGAGCAGCGCGTCGATCACCGCGTTCACCACCGCCGGCACCGCGCCGTGCGTGCCCGACTCGCCGGCGCCCTTCGCGCCGAGCGCGTTCAGCGGGCTCGGCGTCGACTCGTCGAAGTGGCACTCGAGGTCGGGGACGTCGTCGGCGCGCGGCATGGCGTAGTCGGCGAACGAGCCGGTGAGGAGCTGCCCGCTCTCCGGGTCGTACACCGTGCGCTCCACCAGCGCCTGCCCGATGCCTTGCACGATGCCGCCCTCGATCTGCCCGTGGGCGATGAGCGGGTTCATCACCCGGCCGATGTCGTCGACCGCGACGTGGCGCGTCACCTCGACGACGCCGGTCTCGGGGTCGATCTCCACCTCCGCGATCTGGCAGCCGTTCGGCCAGGTCTGATCCTTCGCCGTCTCGGACGCGCTCGCCACGAATTTCGCGCCGGGCTGGCGCTTGGCGAGGTCGAAGAGCCCGATGCCGCGGTCGGTGCCGCCGATCACGAAGCGCCCGGCGCGGAACTCGATGTCGCCCTCGGCCGCCTCCAGCGCGACCGCCGCGAGCTTGCGCCCCGCATCCACGGTCGCGTTCGCGCCCGCGAGCACCGCCCCGCCGCCGACCTGCAGCGAGCGCGAGCCGCCGCTGCCGCCGCCCGACTTCACGATCGCGGTGTCGCCCTGGATCAGCGTGACGACGTCCGGCGACACGCCGAGCCGCTCGGCGACGATCTGCGCGTACGAGGTCCACAGCCCGGTCCCCATCGCCTGCGTGCCGGAGACGACGGTGACGCGCCCGTCGCCGCTCACCGTCACGTCCACGGCTTCGGTGAGGTTCGCGCTGCCGGTGACCTCCACGTAGCACGCGAGCCCGCGCCCGGCGAGCCGCCCGCGGCGCTTCGCGTCGCTCTTCCGCGCGGGGAACCCGTTCCAGTCGGCCGCCGCGAGCGCCTTGTCGAGCACGCCGGGGAAGTTGCCGCAGTCGTAGGTGTACCCGGCCGCGTTCTTGTACGGCATCGCCTGTGGACGGATCAGGTTCTTGCGCCGCAGCTCGACCGGATCGACCCCGAGCTCGATCGCGGCGCGGCTCGCGAGGCGCTCCATCAGGTAGCCCGCCTCGGGGCGACCGGCGCCGCGATAGGCGTCGACCGGTCCGGTGTTGGTGAGCATCATCCGGATCTCCTGGTGCAGGAGCGGGATGTCGTAGACCCCCGTCGGCGTACGCGCGCCGGACATCGCCGGCACCGCCGCGCCGAAGTTCGAGATGTACGCGCCGATGTTCGCGTAGGTCAGGATCCGCATCGCGGTGAAGCGGTGATCCCTGTCGATCGCGACGGCGGCCTCGCTCACGTGGTCGCGGCCGTGGTTGTCGGAGAGGAACGTCTCGGAGCGGTCGGCGAGCCACTTGACCGGGCGGCCCACCTTGCGCGCCGCCCAGGGCACCGCCGCGTACTCGGGGTATGGCCAGACGCGCGTCCCGAAACCACCGCCGAGGTCGCCGCAGATCACGCGGAACTTGTCCTTGGGCACCTTGAGCACGCTCTCGGCGAGCTGCGCGAGCATGAGGTGCGTGTTCTGCGTCGGGCACCAGAGCGTGAACGATTGCGTCGCCGCGTCGTACTGCGCCACTACCGCTTTCGGTTCGATCGGGTTGGAGACGATGCGGTTGTTGACGATGCGGACCGACACCACCTTGTGCGCGGCCTTGAAGGCCGCGTCGACCGCGGCCTGGTCGCCGATGCGGTAGATCGCCGCGATGTTCCCGTACTCGGGCGAGTACGCGGGCTCCCAGTGCTTCGGCACGTCGGCGCGCGCGGCGTCGACGGCGTCGACGATCGCCGGCAGCTCCTCCCACTCGACCTCGACGAGTTCGGCCGCGTCCTTCGCCTGGTTGCGCGTCTCCGCGATCACCATCGCGTAGGCGTTGCCGACGAACCGCACCGCGTCCGCGGTCAGCGGGTAGCGCGGCGGCGCGACCACCGGCGAGCCGTCCGGGCGCTTGTGCATCTGCGCGAACGGCAGCGGCTGGACGCCGTCGGCGATCAGGTCCGCGCCGGTGAACACCGCGATCACGCCGGGCGCCTGGCGCGCCGCGGTCGTGTCGATCCGGACGATGCGTGCGTGCGCGTACTGCGAGCGCGCGAACGCGCAATGCGCCTGGTTCGGCAGGTTGACGTCGTCGGTGAACGTGCCCCGCCCGGTCATGAGGTGCTGGTCCTCGAGGCGGCGGACGGGCTTCCCGATCCACTGGCTCTTGCCGGGCTGGAGGTACTCCGGTGCGGTGCTCATTGTCGGTTGCGTGATCGACGGGGACGAAGCGCGCAAGGGTAATGGAGCGCGGCGACTTAGTCGAGTCGCCGACCGAGCGGCTCAGTCGAGTCGCCGACGGGGCGGCTCAGTCGAGTCGCCGACGGGACGGCTAGGTCGAGTCAGGCCGGGAGAGTTCGCCGACGCGGACCCCGAGCAGCCGCACCCGCCGGTCGAGCTTGAGCCGGCCGAGGCACTCGAACGCCGCCTTGCGGATCGGGAGCTCCGCGTCGACCGGCTCCGGCAGGGTCTTCTCGCGCGTGTGGGTCTCGAAGTCGGCGAAGCGCAGCTTGATGCCCACGGTGCGCGCGCGGTAGCCCTCGTCCCGGAGTTCCTCCGCGACGTCGCGCGCAAGCGCGGCGATCGTGCGCGCGATCGTCTGCCAGTCGCCGGTGTCCTCCTGGAAGGTCGTCTCGCGGCTGCGCTGCTTAGGCTCCCAGTGGGTGACGATCGGGTCCTCGTCGATCCCGCGCGCCGCCTCGTAGAGGAAGACGCCGTACGAGCGCCCGAACTCCTCGACCAGCGTCTCGACCGGTACCGCGGCGAGCTCGCCGATCGTGTGCACGCTCATCTCCGCCAGCCGCCCCTCGGTCTTCGGCCCGATGCCCGGCACCTTGCGCACCCCGAGCGGCCAGATTCTCGTCTCGACGTCCTCCGGCACGAGGATCGTGAGGCCGTCGGGCTTCTGCATCTCGGAGGCCATCTTCGCGAGCAGCTTGTTAGGCGCGATCCCGATCGAGCAGGTGAGCCCGGTCTCGGCGCGGATCCGCTGCTTGATCTCGCGCGCGACGGCCTCGCTCGAACGATCGAGCGCGGAGACGTCGAGGTACGCCTCGTCGATGCCGCGGTCCTCCATCAGCGGGGAGACGCTGCGCATGACCGCCTTGAATCTGTCCGAGTAGCGGTGGTACTCGGCGAAGTCGACCGGCAGGAAGACCGCCGCCGGGCAGAGCTTGAGCGCGGTGCGCAGCGGCATCCCCGAACGCACGCCGAACGCGCGCGCCTCGTAGGTCGCAGTGGACACCACGCCGCGGCGCGTCGGGTCGCCGCGGCCGCCGATCACCACCGGCTTGCCCTTCAGGTCGGGACGCCGCAGCAGCTCGACCGCCGCGAAGAACGCGTCCATGTCCAGATGAAGAATGCGACGCGCGCCGCTCATTCCGGCGCGAGCCAGCGCACGCGCGCACCGCCCGCGCCGTCGACCGCGAGCGCGCGCCACAGCCAGTCGAGCATCGTCCGCGCCTCCGCTTCGAACCCGAACGGCGGATTGACGATCAGCATCCCGCAGCCGCGCATGCCCGCCGCCCAGCCGTCCGGATGCACCGCGAGCTCGGCCTGCAGGATCTTCCGGATCCCGGTCGCGAGAATGTCGCGCTCGAACGCCCGCATCGCGAGCGGCTCCATCAGCGGGTACCAGAGTGCGTACACCCCGGTCGCCCAGCGCCGGTGCGCGTCGGCGAGCGCGTCGGCGAGCCGCTTGAACTCCCGCGCACGGTCGAACGACGAATCGACCAGCACGAGGCCGCGGCGCTCCCTTGGCGGCAGGTGCGCCTTGAGCGACTGGTAGCCGTCCATCAGGTGGACGGTCACGCGCCGGTCGGCGGCGCTGCGCTCGGCGAGCACGGCGCAGTCCGCCTTGTTCAGCTCGGAGAGGACCAGTCGGTCGGGCGGGCGCAGCAGGCGCTGCGCGAGGCGCGGCGAGCCGGGGTAGAAGCGTAGCCGCTCACTGCGATTCTCGGCCCGGACGGCATCGAGGTACGGCGAGAGCAGGTCGGGTGTGTCGTCGCGCGCCCACAACCGGCCGATGCCGTCGCGGAACTCGGCGTTCTTTCGCGCCCACTCGTGGGCGAGGTCGTAGACGCCCACACCCGCGTGGGTGTCGACGTAGCAGAGCGGCTTGTCCTTGCCCGCGAGCGCGACGAGCAGCCGCGCGAGCAGCGCGTGCTTGAACACGTCGGCGAAGTTGCCGGCGTGAAAGAGATGGCGATAGGCGAGCAACCCGAGCTACAGCTTGTCGTACTTCGTGGCCCTCCCGCGCGCCTTCTCGACCGGGTACTTCTGCGCGTTGAGCGCGAGCTTCTTCTCCGCGGCGGCGAGCGGGTCGATCCTCAGCCGGTCGGCGAGCTCGACCAGGAAGATCAGGACATCGGCGATCTCGTGCTCGACTTCGGCGAGCGTCTCGGGCGGCAGACGGTCCGCCTGCTCCGGCGTGAGCCACTGGAAGTGCTCGACGAGCTCGCCTGCTTCCGCGACGAGCGCCATCGCGAGGTTCTTCGGGTTGTGGAACTGGCCCCAGTCGCGCTCGGCGATGAAGAGGCGCAGCCGATCGCGCAGGATGTCAATGGAATCGATGCGCGGCATGAGGGACTCGCGTGGACTATAGAGGCCGCGCGAGTTTACCCCGCACCGCGCCGCGCGGCGCCGTGCGGGATGAAGTAGTCGCTTAGTTGAGCTCCTTGTCCTTCCAGACCTTCGTGCCGGCCACCGCGCCGCCGGCCTGGAAGCCTGTCTTCGTCAGGCTGTAGACGTTGCCGCCGGTGAACTGGCCGCCGGTGCCGCCGCCGCCCGTCTTGCCCGCCTTGGCGCCCGCGCCGCCCTCGGCGCCGGCTTCCCAGCCCGAGTCGATGAAGCGCTTCACCGACGCGGCGTCCTTGAAGACGAACAGGTACCGCGCCTCCTGCGCGCCGAGCTGCAGCCCGGCGCTTGCCTGCGCGAGGTCCATGTACGTGTTGTGCTTGGTCTTGTTGTCGTGGACCATGCCTTTTCCGCCGGCACCGCCGATCAGGAAGCTGAGCCCGTAGGTCGTGAACACCGCGTAACCGGGCGCCTTCTCGACCTGGGCCTTCAGCTTCGGCTCGGCCTTGTAGAAGTCGGCGAGCGTCTTCTCAGCGTTGGTGCGGACTTCGGCCTGCTTCTTCTCTTTCTCGGACTGCGCGAAGGCGCCAGTCGAGGTGAACGCTACGGCCGCCGCAGCGACGACCGCGAGTAATCCGTTGAGCTTCATGGTGTTGCTCCTTTAGTTCAGAGGACGTTGGATGCTTGGGGGAGGGAAGCCGCGGCGGGGCGTCGAGACGTTCGACAGAGGCCGCAGCGCGGCGCAGCAATTATCGCTCAAATCGCTGCCAGTAGTCATCGACGACGCGCTGGATCGCGGCAATGCGCGCTTCGTCCCGCTCGGGCTCGAACAGGTGGCCGAAACGGCCCTGCCTCCGCAGATAGTTCTCGACGGGCAGGCGCGGATGCGGGATCTTGGTGTGCGACACGGCGCCGTCGACGTACTCCTTGAGCGGGAACGCGCCGGTGCGCACCGCGAGCCGGCCGATCTCGACTGCGTCCTGCGGATCGAAGCCCCACCCGGTCGGGCAGGGCGCGAGCGCGTGGATGAGCCGCGGGCCGCGCAGCGAGAGTGCGCGCTCGATTTTCTTCGCGAGGTCGAGCGGCTCGGCGCCGATCACCGTCGCCGCGTACGCCGGACGGTGCGCGACCCAGATCGCGAAGAGGTCCTTCTTCCAGCCGCCGTACCCGAGCGGCGTGGTCGAGGTCCGGGCGCCGTGCGGGGTCGCACCGGAGGCCTGCTGCCCGGTGTTGCCGTAGCCCTCGTTGTCGTAGCAGAGGTAGAGGAAGTCGAGCCCGCGCTCGATCGCCGCCGAGGTCGCCGAGAGCCCCATTCCGTACGACGACCCGTCGCCGGCCAGGACGACCGCGGTCATGTCCTCGTCTGGGGAGAGCCGTCCCTTGCGGACGAGGATGTCGAGGGCATCGCGCACGCCCTGCGCCCCGGCAGACGCGGACGCCATCGACGTGTACAGCCAACCACCGCGGAACGGCGTGAACGGATAGGTCGACAGCAGGGTCATGCAGCCCGCGGCGTTCACGAACACGCTCTTCGCACCGATGAGGTCGTAGATCTCGTGGATCGCTTGCAGGCCGCCGCAGCCCGCGCACATCGCCGTGCCCGCGCCGAGCAGGTGCGTCGACGGCAGGTCCTTCATGCTCTTGATCAGCGCTTCCTTCATTGCGCTCCTCCTTCGCGCTCGACGTGCGCGATCGCCTGCAGCTTGCGCACCTCGCGGAGCTCGCCGGCGGTGTAGAGCAGCCGCGGCGCGGGTGCGACGCCGTCCGACAGCGCCTGGCGGGCGAGCTTCGCCATCTCGAAGAACTCCTCGCGCGCGAGGTCGCGACCGCCGAGCGCGCCGACGAAGGAGAGGAGCAGCGGCGCGGCCGGCTGTCCGTACAGGGCAGAGGCGAGCTCGGCGTGGAGCACCCCGCCCTTGCCCATGGAAAGGTTCTGGTCGACCACGACGACCGCCCGCTTGCCACCAAGCGCCGCGCGCAGGGCGGTCTCCGGGTACGGACGCAGCAGCCGCGGCCGTACCAGACCGATCCGCCAGCCGGCCGCGCGGAGCCGGTCGACCGCGTCCTTCGCCTTGGTGGCGAACGAACCGATCATGAAGAACACGATCTCCGCGTCGTCCGCGCGATACGTTTCCACCGCCGGCCAGCGCCGCCCGAACTCGCGTGCGAACGCGTCGGCGACCTCGTCGTAGGCGGGCAGCGCCTGCAGCGCCGCGAGATGCGCCTCGTAGCGGAAGTAAGAGTAGGGCCCGCCGCCGAGCACCGCGACCGCCTGGCTGATCGGCCGCGACGCGCGGAACGCGATCGCGCGCGCGTCGAACGGCGGCAGGAAGCGCCGCACGGCGTCGGGGTGCGGCATCTCGACCGGCTCGCGCGTGAACGAGAGGTAGAAGCCGTCCTCGTTGACGATCACCGGCAGGCGTACGCGCGCGTCCTCGGCAAGCCGGTACGCGATGAGGACGCTGTCCAGGACCTCCTGGCAGGTCGCGCAGTGGAGCTGCAGGAATCCGCTGTCGCGCGCGGACAACACATCGGTGTGGTCGGGCTCGAGCGTGATCGGGGAAGCGAGCGCGCGCGAGACGTTGAGCAGCACGAACGGCACGCGCCAGCCGGCCACGGTGAAGATCATCTCCATCGCGTACTGCAGGCCCTGGCTCGAGGTCGCGGTGAACACGCGCACGCCGGTCGCCGCGGCCGCCGCAGCGGCAGTCACCATCGAGTGCTCGGACTCGAGCGTGACAAGGCGCGCATCCATTTCGCCCGACTCGCACCAGCGCGCGAGCGTCTCCACGATCTCGGTCTGCGGCGTGATCGGGAAAGAAGGGATGTAGTCGACGCCGGCGAGCCGCGCGCCCCAGGCGGCGGCGCCGTTGCCGGTGAGCAGCCGTCGGCTCATGCGGTCTCCCTCGCACGCTCGGGCACGGCCCGGATCGCGTGCGGCGGGCAGACGGTCACGCACACCATGCACCCCTTGCAGTGGTCGTAGTCGATGCGCGGCGTGTGGTCGGCATCGACCTTGATCGCGCCGTCGGGACAGAAGGTGCCGCACACCCACGAGCAGCGGTTGCACCGGTCGTAGTCGATCACCGGGCGCAGGGTGCGCCACAGGCCGGTGTTCGACCGCTCGCTCGTGAGCGCGCCACGGATGTCGGGCGCTGCGATGCTCACATCCTCGGTCGGGAGGTCGATCCATTCGGGCGGCGCACAGTCGAGCGCGGAAGTCTCGCCTGGCTCGCGCACGAGACCGGCGTACTGCGCCATCGCGTCATACACGGCAAGTGCCTGAGCGAGACTGCGTTCCTGCGCCGTCGCACCGAGCTGGCCGACCTCCTCGCCAACCGCCTGCGCGAGCGCATCGCGCGCGATCACGCCCACGAGCCGCGCCGCCGCCCCCGCGCACGCCGCACCGATGAACGGCAGTTCGTCGCGGTCAGCGCCCCCTGCGGCCACCGGCAAGGTCAAGACCGGGCCGGCAAGCTTCAGGCGGTCCTGCCACGTCGCGGCCGGTTCGGCGCTGTTGACGAGCAGCACGGTCCGCTCGGTCAGCCCCTGCAGCACGCCGGCGGCGGGAACCGGCACCAGGGTTTCGTCGGCAACGACCGCGAGGTCCGGTCGCGAGATCACGCCGCGCTCGTGGATGGGCGCGCGCGCCGCCCGCACGTACGCAAAGATCGGTGCGCCGCGCCGCTCGGCGCCGTAGCGGGGCGCGTCCTGCACCTCGAAGCCCTCGGCAAAGAAGGCGCTGCCGAGTACCTGTGCGGCGGTCTTGATGCCCTGCCCGCCGCGGCCGTGGAAGCGGATGCGATACATCGCCTCAATCCGGTTGGCTCCCGCTTCTAGCAGGCCACGGGCGCCGGCCGCGCGTGTTGACCGCCGTCAACCGCCGGCGCGATCAGCCGAACATCAGCCACTCGGGGCGGAGCAGCATCAGCGCGCCGATGCCCAGCAGGACCCCGCCGCCGACAAGGTGCGCGATGCGGGTGTAGCGCCCGGTCGCTCCAGTCACCTCGAGGGTGACCATCGCGGAGAAGAACACCAGGAGGTCGTCGAGCATGAAGACGAGGATGTACAGCGCGAGGTACGCGTGGTGCTCCCAGCGCGGCAGCTCGTTCATGGCGAGCAGCTGGGTGTAGATCGCGGGAATCCCCGCCGAGCACAGGAGCTCGACCACGTTCACCGCGAATGCGAGCAGCACGATGCCGGCGAGGGCGGCGACGAAGCGCCGTTCGGAGGCGAGCGCGCGCAGCCGCTCGAAGACCCGGCGGCGGCGCTCGGGCCGCGTCACCTCGCACACCGCCGCCCTGTCCAGCACGAACTCGCGCAGGTAGTAGAACCCCGCGGCGAGCGCCACCAGGCCGATCGCGGCGCGGATCCACGCCACCATGCCGAGGAACAGCAGCGCGTTCAGCCACGCGGCCATGATCAGGTAGTACACCAGCGCGGACGCGGCGACGAAGGCGGTGCCGAGCGCCCAGCGCCGCCCCCGATCGGGCATGCCGACGAGCAGCCCGATCAGGAAGACGAGCGTCCACATCGCGCACGGGTTGAAGCCGTCCACCGCCCCGAGCACGACGGTCAGCGCGGGCAACGACAGGTTGCGCAGCGCGACCTCCCCGAGCAGCGGCAGCCGCACTGTCTCGGGCACCGCGCGCGGGGCGGGCGCCGGCGTGCTCGCCCCGGCGCCGGCGAGGAGCGGCGCGACGACGTCCGGACAGCCCGCCGCGGCGCAGGCGAGCACGAGCGCGCGCAGATCCGCCCCGGTGGACGCGTCGTCGAGATAGCCCTCGACCACCCGGTCGCCGACCACGGCGAGCGGCACGCCGGGATCGGCGATCCGCGCCCGCTGCACGATCTCGAGGAACGCGTCCCGGTTGCGCGTGTCGCGGGTGACCTCCAGGCGGTGCACGCGCAGCCGCGGCACCTCCCGCTCGAGCCGCTCGAGGAAGGCGAGCGCGCGCTCGCAGTGCGGGCAGCCGAGCGCCCAGAAGAGGTACGCGTCGACGGACGCAGGGGACTCGTCCGCGCGCGGGGCCACGGGTGCGAGCAGCAGCGCGAGCCCGATCAGCAGCGCAGCGAGGCGTCCGCGCACGCTGGCGACCTACATGACGTTGAACCGCCGCGTCGCCATCGCGGCGCGCACGCGCGCGGTGGCGAGCTCGAGCGCCGCGGCGCGCGGCATCGCGCCGTCGCGCTTCGCCGCCGCCAGCACCGCCCCGGTGTTGGCGCGGATGCGCTCGGCGATTGCGTCGAACGCGGCACGCTCGGTCGCGCCGGCGTGCTCCATCGCTCCGCAGATCACGCCACCGGCGTTGGCGACGAAGTCGGGCACGACCACGACGCCACGCTCGTGCAGGATGCGCTCGGCCCCCAGGGTGAACGGGATGTTCGCGCCCTGCAACACGAGCTTCGTGCGCAGCCGGGCGACGTTGTCCTCGCGGATCACGTCCGGCCGCGCCGCGGGGATCCAGATGTCGCACTCGACGTCGATCACCGCGTCCGACGCGAGCTTTCGGCCGGACGGATAGTCCGCGACCGTCCAGCCATCGGCCTTCAGCCGCGAGAGCGCGGCGACGTCGATCCCCGCCTCCGCGACCAGCGTGCCGTGCGAGTCGGACGCCGCGACGAGCCGCGCGCCCTGCTCGGCGAGGAACCGCGCCGCGTGCCGGCCGACCGCGCCGAAACCCTGGATCGCGACGCGCGCGCCGTCGAGCGCGAGGCCGGCGTGCGGAGCCGCGACCGCGGCGCAGTGGGCGAGCCCCCAGCCGGTCGCGCCGAGCTCGTCGAGCGGGATCCCGCCGAGCGCCGCCGGCAGGCCGATCGCGCGTCCGATCTCGTCGTGGACCCAGGCCATGCAGGTCTCGTCGGTGCCCATGTCGGGGCCGAAGATGTAGTCGGACTCGCCGCGCAACGCGTGGGCGAACGCGCGGACGAGCGACGCCTTGCGCTCGCGCGGCATGTGCGGGTCGCCCCAGAGCACGGACTTGGCCCCGCCGTGCGGCAGGCCGGCGGCCGCGTTCTTCATCGTCATCGCGCGGGCGAGTCGGAAGCACTCCTCGACCGACACGTCGGCGGCCATCCGCAGCCCGCCGATCGCGGGCCCGCGCGCCACGTTGTCGACCACGAGCGCCGCCCGCAGCCCGAGCGCCGGCTCGTGCACGTGGATGACCCTCGCCGGACCGAGGTCGTCGGCAAGCTGGAAGACGTCGCGCATGGATCGCTCCTTCCTTTGCGGGGCGCTCAGAACTCCACGAACGCGCGCGGCACCTCGGTGCGGCGGCCCACCTCGAAGCCGCAGTCGCGCGCGGTGAGCGCGCGCGCGAAGTCGCGGTCGGCCGGGAATTCCGAGTACACGCGGTAGAGCGGCTCGCCCTTGCGCACGCGGTCGCCGAGCTTGCGGTAGAGCTCGACGCCCGCGCCCTTCGCCATCGGCGCGCCGGCGAGCCGCGCCACGCGCGCGAGCAGCAGGTTGTCGACGCCGGTGACGAAGCCCGCCGCGGGGGCGCGCACCTCGAAGCCGAGACGGCCGAGGCGCAGCCACTCGTCGCGCCGCCCCTGCGCGTCGACGATCGCGTTCATCTTCGCCAGCGCGCGGCCCGAGTCGAGGATGTCGCGCGCGATCGGGAAGCCGTCGCCGCCGCGCACGTCGGGGTCGAACTCGAGGACGCGGCCGGCGAGCCGCAGCGCCTTCTGGCGCAGGTCGGACGGCGCGGCCGGATCGCCCTGGAGCACCTGCATCACGTCGCGCGCCTCGAGCACCGGGCCGATGCCGCGGCCGACCGGCTGGCGGCCGTCGGTGATCACCACCTGCACGTGCAGTCCGAGCTGCACCGCGACGTACTCGAAGAGCTTGCGCAGCCGCTGCGCCTCGCGCATGTGGCGCACCTTCGCCGTCGGGCCGACCGGCAGGTCGATGAGGAGGTGGGTCGAGCCCGCGGCGACCTTCTTCGACAGGATGGAGGCGACCATCTGGCCCTGCGAGTCGAGGCTGAGGGGCCGCTCGACCGAGATCAGCACGTCGTCGGCCGGCGCGAGTCGCGCGGTGCCGCCCCACGCGATGCAGCCGCGCTCCTTGCGCACGATGCGGCGCAGGCGCTCGAGCGGCAGCTCGACGCCCGCGAGCACCTCCATCGTGTCGGCGGATCCGGCGGGCGAGGTGATCGCGCGGCTCGAGGTCTTCGGGATCAGCATGCCGTGCGCGGCGACGATCGGCACGACGAGGAGTGACGTGCGGTTGCCCGGAATGCCGCCGATGCAGTGCTTGTCGGCGACCAGCGGCTCCTGCCAGTCGAGCCGTTCGCCCGAGTCGATCATCGCGCGCGTGAGCGCGAGCACCTCGTCGCGGTCCATCTCCGTCTGCCCGGTGGCCACGAGGAAGGCGCTGATCTCGGTTTTCGCGTAGCGGCTCGCGGTGACGTCGCGGATGATCGCCGCGTAGTCGGCCGGATCGAGGCGCTCGCCGGCAATCTTGCGACGCACCGCCTCCATCGACGCCGGGGGCTCGGCGTGCCGGATGCGCAGCGCCTGGCCCGCGCGGCCGCCGAGCTGCGCGAACGCCTGCTCGGACAGGCCGAGCTCGCCCGGTGCGACGATGCGCGCGTCGTCCACGACGTTGAGCACCGCGAGCACGCGCGCCCCGTTCGCGCTCACTTCCACCTTCGAGAGCGCCTGGAAGCCCTCGGCCCGGTACACCGGGCACTCGCGATGCAGGTAGGCGACGTTCTCGCGGTAGGTGTCGATGGCGACGCGGCGCAGACGCAACGCCCGCTTCGGCTGGCCTTTCATGGCATCACGATACCGCGCGGTCACCCGCGTCAAGTCGACCCAGATCAAACCGCGGCCCGAACCGCGCGCCGCTAGATGATCCTGAACCGCACCGGGAGGAGGATCGACTTGTGCGCCGACGCCGGCCCAAGGCTGCCGAGGCGCTTCACCGCGCGCACCGCCGCGTCGTCGAGCGTGGGGTGGCCCGACCCGCTCGCGATCGACGCGTCGAGGATGCGGCCGCCCTCGCCAAGCTCGACCAGGATGACGACCTCGCCCTCGAGCCCGCGCCGGAGTGCGTCGGCGGGATAGAGCAGCTCCTCCGACAGCCGACCGAGCGTCTCGCGCAACTGCTCGGGACTGAGTCGCTCCGCGGTCCGCGCCTGCGGGATGCGCAGGTCGAGGCCCTGGCCGAGCGGCGCCTGCGGCGCCTCGGGCGGCGGTGGCGGCGCCTCGAGCTTCGGCTTCGGGGTCTTTGCGGCCTGATCCTTGTCCGCGATGCGCCGGCGCTCGCGCGACCGGATTGGGTCCTCGAGTGGCTTGGCCTGCGGCGGATCGAGCGTGTTCTTGAGCACCTCGGGCGGCGCCGCGGGCTGGGCCGGCGCGGGCTCGATCCGCGTCGCGAGAAGCGTGACCGCCTCCGGGCGCACCGGTGCGGGCCGGTCCAGGCGCGGCCCGAGCAGGAAGAATGCGATCGCGTGCAGCGCGAGCGAGGCGACGAGCGCCTGGGGCAGCGCGCTCCGCGAACGCCGCATCACCCGCCGAATCCGTCCGCCACCATGACCTCGACGAGGTTCGGCCCGCCGCGTGCGGCGGCTTCGCGCAGCGCCGGCACGACGTCGTTCGGGTCGGCAACGCGCCGCGCCGGCACGCCCATCGACTGCGCGAGTTGCGTGAAGTCGATCGCGGGATCGCGGAGGTCCATGCCGACGAACCGGTCGGTCGCGCGCATCGACACGAGCCGCTCCTTGAGGATGCGGTAGCTGCGATTGTTGGCGACGACGTAGGTGACCGGCAGCTTCAGGTGTGCCGCGGTCCACAGCGCCTGGATGCCGTAGAGCGCGGCGCCGTCGCCCACCACCGCGGTCACCGGCCGCCCGGGCAGCGCGAGGCTCACGCCGATCGCGCCGGGCAGCGCGAAGCCGAGCCCGCCGCTCGCAAGGCCGTAGAACGCCTGCCGGTCGGCGAGGCGCAGGAACCCCGGCAGCGCGACCGACGAGGTGAGCGCCTCCTCCACCACGACCGCGTCCTTGGGCAGGTGCTCGCTGATCCGCAGCATCAGGTAGCGCGGATCGATCGGCGTCGTCTCCGCGTCCTGCAGCGCATCGACCGCCGCCTTTGCGCGCTGCGCCGACCAGTTGCGCGCCTTGAGCTCGGCGAGTCTTCCCGACGCCAGCGTCGCGGCCACCGGCGTGCGGCGTGCCCGCACGCGCGGAAGCAGCGCGCGCAGGGTCTCCTTCACGTCGGCCTGGACGGCGAGATCGGTGCGGTAGTTCTTGCCGAGCTCCCAGCCGCGCTCGCTCACGTGCACCACCGGGAGGCCCTCGGGCAGCGGCTCGACCGGGCTGTACACCGACATGCGCAGGAGGTCGGCGCCGAGGCAGACGAGCAGGTCGTACGGCTCCAGCGCCGCGCGCACCTGCTTCTGGTTGCGGGTCAGCGACCCGAGGAAGGCGGGATGCGCGGTCGGAAACTGCGCGGAGTACGGGATCGGCGATCCGAACACGGCCGCGCCGAGCAGCTCCGCGAGCTCGGCCGCCTCCCCGAACGCGTCGCGCGCCGCGAGCTCCTGGCCGGCGAGGATGACCGGGCGGCTTGCCGCCAGCAGCGTCGTCGCGAGGCGATCGAGCGCCTCGTCCGACGGTCGTGCGCGCGCGTCCACGCGCACCGGGCGGCCCATGTCCAGCTCGGCCTCGGCGTCGAGCACGTCGCCGGGCAGGCTGATGAACACCGGTCCGGTCGGCGGCGTGAGCGCGACCTTCGCGGCGCGCCGGACGATGCGCGGCAGGTCCTCGACGCGCGTCACCTCCACCGCCCACTTCACGAGCGGCTGGGCAAGCGGCACCAGCGGGTCGTAGAGCAGCGGCTCGAGTAGGCCGTGCCCCTGCTCCTGCTGCCCCGCCGTGACGATCAGCGGCGAGTTGGAGAACTTGGCGTTGTAGAGCGCGCCCATCGCGTTGCCCAGCCCGGGCGCGACGTGCACGTTCGCCGCCGCAAGGCGGCCGGAGGCGCGCGCGAACCCGTCGGCCATGCCGAGCACCACCGCTTCGTGCAGCCCGAGAACGAACCGGAGCTGCGGGAAGTCGGGGACGACCTCCATGATCGGCAGCTCGGTCGTCCCCGGATTGCCGAAGAGGTGCGTGATCCCCTCGTCGACGAGGAGCTGGAGGAAGGCGCGGCGGCCGGTGAGCTTGGGCATTGGCGCAGGTCGGAACGGGCGGGCGTTCGGGTCGCAATGTTAGCGCGGACGCGCCCGCGTCCCGCTCGCGCGCCAGTTAAGGAACAGTTAATCCCGCGCGCTTACCCTCGGCTCGTCCTCCGCAACAGACGGGAGCAAGTGATGAGACGAGAGCTTCGAACGCTCGGCCTCGCCGCCGGACTGCTCGGCGCGGGCCTCGCGGCCGCGCAGTCCCCGACCGAGATCCAGCGCCGCTACGAATCGGCGGCGCGGCAGGCGGCGCCGGCGTTCGCCGGCCTCTCCGCGCAGCGTGGCGAGGCGTTCTTCAAGTCCGCCCACGGCGGCGACTGGAGCTGCGCCTCCTGTCACACCCAGACCCCGCTCGCGGCGGGTCGCCACGCGGTCACCGGCAAGGCGATCGCGCCGCTCGCCCCGGCCGCAAGCCCGGCGCGGTTCACCGACCCCGCGAAGGTCGAGAAGTGGTTCAACCGCAACTGCAATGACGTCCTGAAACGCGTATGCACCCCGGCCGAAAAGGGCGACGTGCTCGCGTACCTGATGTCGCTCAAGTGACGGGAACCGAACATGACCAATGATGACAAGCGGAAGGCCTTCGATCTCGTCGTATGGACGTCCAGCGTGCTCTTCGCCTGCGCGTTCGTCGCACACGAAGCGCTTGCGAAGGACAAGTCGTTCGTCGTGACCAACCCGGTCTACCAGACGGAGTGCGGGAGCTGCCACGCGGCCTACCCGCCGGCGCTGCTTCCGGCGGACTCGTGGCGGGCGGTGTTGAACGGCCTCGACCGGCATTTCGGCACCGACGCGTCGGTGGATGCGACCACCCTTTCCGCGCTCCAGGCGTTCCTCGCTTCGAACGCGGGGCGCGACCGGCAGCCGAACGCGGGAACACCGGGCCTCCGGATCACCGAGTCCGACTGGTTCCGGCGCGAGCACCGCAAGGTGCCGGCGGCGGGGAAGGGCGCGGCGGTGAAGAGTGCTGCGAACTGCGCCGCGTGCCACACCGGCGCCGAGCGCGGCGATTACGGCGAACGCGGCATTCGCGTTCCGAAATGAGGAGATGTCCACGATGACCAAGAGCAGGATTCTCGTCTGGGATGCGCCCACGCGCGTCTTCCACTGGGCACTCGCCCTGTCCTTCGTCGGTGCCTTCGTCACCGCCGACAGCGAGCGGCTGCGCGACGTGCACGTCGTGCTCGGCTACACGGTGTTCGGCCTGATCGCGTTCCGGCTGATCTGGGGCGTCGTCGGCACGCGCTACGCGCGCTTCGGCTCGTTCGCCTTCGGGCCGACCGCGGTGGCCGACTATCTCCGGTCACTGCTCGCGCTCCGGCCGCAGCACTTTCTCGGCCACAACCCCGCCGGCAGCGTCGCGATCTACGCGCTCCTCGCGCTCGGGCTGCTCGTCGCCCTTACCGGCTACGCGCACTACAACGAGCTCGGGGGCGGATGGCTCGAGGACTTGCACGAGGGCCTCGCGAACGCCATGCTCGCGGTTGTGTTCGTGCACGTCGCCGGAGTCGTCGTGAGCAGCCTGCTGCACCGGGAGAACTTCGCGCGCGCGATGGTGACGGGCTACAAGACGGGCGACCCTGCCGGAGCGATCCGGGGTGCGCGCTGGCTCGTCGCGGCGCTGGTGATCGCCGGCGTCGCCGCGCTGTGGACCGGCGTCGTACCCGTCACCGACACCGCGCCGGGCGCGAGCGCGGTCGCGGCGGCGCGGCCGGCGCGACACGCGGAGCGCGATCGTCGCCGCTGACTCCGACGATGCGCATCCTCGTGGTGGAAGACGACCCGCTCCTCGCCGACGGGCTCCAGGCGGGGCTGCGCCAGGCGGGCTTCGACGTCGACCACGCGCCGGACGGCGTCGCGGCGGATCTCGCGCTCGGGGCCCACGCGTATGCCGCGGTCGTCCTGGACCTGGGTCTGCCGCGCCGGGGCGGCCTCGACGTCCTGCAGCGCCTTCGCGTCCGCGCGGACGCCGTGCCGGTGCTGATCCTCACCGCCCGCGACCGCGTCGAGGACCGGATCACGGGGCTCGACACCGGGGCGGACGACTACGTGGTGAAGCCGGTCGACCTGGGCGAGCTCGCGGCGCGCCTGCGGGCGCTCGTGCGGCGCTCTCGCGGCGAGGCGGCCCCGGTGCTGCAGGTCGGCGCGCTGCGGCTCGATCCGGCCGCGCGCCAGGTCACCTTCCGCGGCGAGGGCGTCGAGCTGCAGGCGCGGGAGTTCGCGATGCTGCACGAGCTGATGCTCAACGCCGGCCGCGTGCTATCGCGCGAGCAGCTCGTCGAGCGCCTGTACGCGTGGGGCGAGGAGATCGAGAGCAATGCGATCGAGGTCCACGTGCACCACCTGCGCCGCAAGCTCGCGCCGGAGGTGATCCGCACCGTGCGCGGCGTCGGCTACCTGGTGCCGCGGAATCAGGATGGCTAGGGCGCGCGCGCCGACTTCGATCAGGCGCCGGCTGCTCCTCATGCTGCTCGGCACGGTGGCGGTCGTCTGGCTCGCCACCGCGGGCTACAGCTATTGGGACGCGCGGCACGAGATCGGCGAGCTGCTCGACGCGCATCTCGCGCAGTCCGCGGCGCTCCTGGTCGCGCAGGCCAGCCACGACATCGAGGAGCTCGACGTGGAGCACGCGCCCCAGCTGCACCGCTACGAGCGCCGGGTGGCGTTCCAGATCTGGGAGCGGGGCCGCACCCTGCGCCTGCATTCGGCCAACGCGCCCAACGTGCGCTTCTCGCCGCGCGACGAGGGCTTCAGCGACGCGGTGGTCGGCGACCGGCGCTGGCGCGTCTTCAGCAGCTGGGACCCGAAGCGGCGGTTCCTGGTCCAGGTCGGCGAGCAGCGCGCCGCCCGCGACGAGATCGCCGCGCGCATCGGCCGGAACCTGCTCGTGCCGCTCGCCTTCGCGCTGCTGGGGCTCGGCGCGCTCGTCTACCTCGTCGTGAGCCGCGCGACACGCCCTCTCGCGAACGTCCAGACCCAGGTCGCCCAGCGCGATCCCGACAACCTGCAGCCGATCGCCGTGGGCGACTGCCCGGCGGAGGTCGTCCCGCTCGTCGAGGGCCTCAACCGGCTCTTCGGGCGGGTGGCGAAATCGATCGAGAGCGAGCGCCGCTTCACCGCCGACGCCGCGCACGAGCTGCGCACGCCGATCGCGGCGCTGCGCATGCAGGCGCAGGTCGCGCGCGCCGCGGCCGACGATCGCGAGCGGCGGCGCGCCCTCGACAACGTGATCGCCGGCTGCGACCGCGCCGCGCATCTCGTCGCCCAGCTCCTCACGCTCGCGCGGCTCGACCCCGCGTACGTGCGGCTCGAGCCCGGGCCATGCGACCTGCGCGCCATCGCGCAGTCGGCAATCGGCGAGGTCGCGCCGCGCGCCGTGGAGAAAGGCACTGACATCGAGCTCGAGGACGGTCCGCCCGCGCCGGTACTTGGCGATGCCGGCCTGCTCGCCATTCTGGTCCGCAATCTCGTGGACAACGCGGTGCGGTACAGCCCCGCGCGAACGATCGTCCGCGTTCGCGCCGCACCCGCCGACGCGCGCAACGGGCCGGCCGTCATCGTCACCGACGAGGGGCCCGGCGTGCCGCCCGAGGAATTGCCGAAGCTCGGCGAACGGTTCTACCGTGCGATGGGGTCCGGGGAGAGCGGCAACGGGCTCGGGCTCTCCATCGCGCGGCGCATCGCGGAGCTGCACCGCGCGGTCGTGCGCTTCGAGGCCAGCCCCGCCGGCAAGGGATTGCAGGTGACGGTAGGCTTCGCACAGCCCTCGCAACCCGGAGGATCCATCCGATGAAAGCCGTCGCCCTCACCCGCTACCTGCCGATCAGCGATCCGGAGTCGCTCGTCGACGTGACGCTGCCCGAGCCGGCGCCGAAGGGACGCGACCTTCTCGTCCGGGTGGCGGCGGTGTCGGTCAACCCGGTGGACACCAAGCAGCGCGCCCCGAATCCCAAGGTGGAGACGCAGCCGCGCGTGCTCGGGTGGGACGCAGCCGGCACCGTCGTCGGAGTCGGGTCGGAGGCAACGCTCCTCAAGCCCGGCGACGAGGTGTACTACGCCGGTGACGTCACGCGCCCGGGCTCGAACAGTGAGCTGCAACTCGTCGACGAGCGCATCGTCGCGCGCAAGCCGAAGACGATGGACTTCGCGCAGGCCGCGGCGATCCCGCTCACCGCGATCACCGCGTGGGAGTCGTACTTCGACCGCATGAAGATCGACCCGAACGGCGCGCACCGCGGGCGCACGCTGTTGATCATCGGCGGTGCGGGCGGCGTGGGGTCGATCGGGATCCAGATCGCGAAGGTCGTGGCGGGCCTGAAGGTGATCGCCACCGCGTCGCGCCCCGAGACGACGGCCTGGGCGAAGGAGATGGGCGCCGATCACGTGATCGACCACTCGCAGCCGCTGCGGCCGCAGATGGAGGCACTCGGGCTCAGGTTCGTCGACTACATCGCGAACTTCAACGACACCGACCGCTACTGGGACGCGATGGGCGACCTCGTCGCGCCGCAGGGCGCGGTGTGCATGATCGTGGGCGGCAAGGGCCCGCTCGCGCAGGACGCGGTGCGCGCGAAGAGCGCCACGGTCTGCTGGGAGCTGATGTTCACGCGGCCGCGCTTCCAGACCCCCGACATGATCGAGCAGCACCGCCTGCTCACGCGCGTGGCGGAGCTGATCGATGCGGGCAAGATCCGCGGCACGCTGCGCGCGACGCTCCGGCCGATCAACGCGGCGAACCTGCGCGCCGCGCACGCGAAGCTCGAGTCCGGGAAGACGATCGGCAAGCTGGTCGTGGCGGGCTGGCAGTGACCCGCTAGCTCGTCAGGCGCTTCAGCTTGCGCACCGCGCTCTCGGGGCTGGTCAGCACAGGGCAGCGCGCCGCCGACTGCACTGCGTCGCGCGCCGGCGCCATCGAAAATTGCGCGAGCATGAGCACGTCGCACGCCGCGAGCTCCGGGCGCTGGGCCGCGTCCCGCAGGAGCGCGTTGTGCGCGGTCATGTCGCCGCGCCGCGCGGCCGCCATCGCCTCGGGCACGCAGAGCGTCGTGATCGGGGCGCCACCCGCGCCGGCCTGGGCGCGAAACTCGTCCTCCATGCCGGCCACGCTGGGCGGGTAGGTCGCGAGCATGCCGATGCGCCGCCCCGCCGCGAGCGCCTCGTCGAACATCGCCTCGTTGGGCTTGAGCACCGGGATGCGGCTCGCGCGCGCCACCGCCTCGATCGCGGCGCCGAACGCCGAGCAGGTGTAGAGGATCGCGTCCGCGCCGCACGCGTGGGCGTAGTCGGCGAGCGCGGCGATGCGCGCCGCGATCGCCGGCGTGAGCGCGCCGGCGCGCTGCCGGTCGCCCGAGAGCGAGTCGTCCAGTAGGTTGATTCGCTCGGCCTCGGGCCACAGCGCGTCGAACGCCGCGGCTACCGGCGCGACCGCCATCGGCACCGCGTGGATCAGCGCGACGCGCATCACTCGGCCTTGATGCCGGCCTCCTTCATCGCCTTCGCGTAGCGCGCGAGCTGCGTGCGCGTGATCGACCCGAGCTCCTCCTGCGAGGTGCCGCGCACCGTAAACCCCTGCGCCGCGAGCTTCTCGCGCACGTCGGGGGCGGCGAGCGCGCGCGTGATCTCGGCGTTCAGCCGGACGACGATGTCCTTCGGCGTGCCGGCCGGCGCGACGATCGCGAACCAGGAGGTGAACGTGAACCCGGGTAGCCCCGACTCGCCGATCGTCGGCACGTCCGGGAACTGCGGGTGGCGCTGCGGCGTCCCGACGCCGATCAGGCGGAGCTTGCCGGCGCGCACGAGCGAGGCGACGGTCCCGAGCCCCTGCATGCCGACCGGCACCTGCCCCGCCGCGACGTCGGTCGCGGCCTGCGTCGCGCCCTTGTACGGCACGTGCGCGAGCGAGATGTTCGCGGTCGAGGCGAACAGCGCCATCGCGATGTGCTGCGGGCTGCCGTTGCCGCCGGAGGCGTAGTTGATCCTGCCCGGGCTCGCCGCCGCCGCGGCGATAAGGTCGCCCGCGTTCTTAAAGGGCGCGTCGTTCGAGGCGATCAGTCCCCACTCGATCGTGCCGACGAGTGAGACCGGCTCGAAGTCCTTGATCACGTCGAACGGCATCTTCGCGTGCAGGTTCGGCAGCATGGTGAGGATGCTGTCGTTGAACGCGCCAATCGTGTAGCCGTCGGGCGCGCTCCTGGCGAGGCGCTCGGCGCCGATCAGCCCGGAGGCGCCGGCGATATTCTCGAGCACGAACGGCTGCTGCATGTTCTCCGACATGCGCGCGGTGAGCACGCGCGCCGCGTTGTCCACCGCGCTCGCCGCGGCGAGCGGGATGATCACGCGGATCGGCTTGTTGGGGTAGGTGCCCTGAGCGGCCGCGGTGCCGGCGAAGAGGGCAAGCGCAAGGGTCGACGCGATGCGTTGCACGAAGGCCATGTTCACTCCAGTCCGAGCAGGCGGGCCGCGTTGCGGCCCAGGATGCCGTCGCGCTCGGCCTGCGTGAGCGCTAGCCGGCCCACGGTCTCGAGCGGTGCGGCAAGGCCCATGTCGAAGCAGTAGTCGGTGCCGAGCAGCACGCGGTCGGCGCCGACCAGGCGCACGAGGTGCTGGTTGATGCGGTCGTCGTGCCCGATCGTGTCGTAGGTAAAGCGCCGCAAGTACGCGCTCGGCGGCTGCTTCATGTGCGCGAGCTCGGGGCGCACCTTCGCCCCGTGGTCGAGCCGGCCGATCACGGCGGTCAGAGTCCCGCCCGCGTGCGGCAGGTTGACTTCCAGCTTCGGGAACGCGTCGAGCACTCCGCCGAAGATGAGGTGCGCGGCGGCCACTCCGGTGTCGTAGGGGTTGCCGAGGAGGTTGCGCAGGTAGAACCGCTGCGTGCGGTCGCGGCCGATCGTGTCGACCGGATGGAGGCAGACCGGCCAGCGTAGCTCCTCGCACTTCGCGTAGATCGGCCAGAACGACTTGTCGTCGAGCTCGGTGCCGTTCACGTTGGTCGCGAGGTAGAGCGCGCGCAGGCCGGGGAGCTTCGCGGCGCGCTCGAGCTCCCTGAGCGCGAGCTCGGGCGCCTGCATCGGCAGCATCGCCGCGGCGAAGAGCCGCGTCGGATGCTTGCGGTGCGCCGCCGATGCGGCGTCGTTGAACGCCTGCGCGAGCGCGAGGCCGAACTCGCCCGGCGCCCAGTACACCATCGGCGAGGTGAGCGACACGAGCTGCGCGTCGACGCCGGTCCGGTCCATGCCCGCAAGCCGGCGGTCGAGATCCACGAACTCGTCGGTAAAGACGTTCGTGAGAAGCTCGGTCGTGACCTGGTAGCCCTTCGGCGTGCGCACGAGCTTCGCGCCGAAACGCCCTGCGTCCTGCTCCATGAGGCGCACCCACTCGGGCGGAAACCAGTGCGCGTGGATGTCGATGGTCTTCACGTTTCTCCTCTTTCTCGTCTCAACGTTCTAGCGGTGCCAAGCCGAGCTCGGCGGCGACCTGGTCGAGTGCGGCGACGAGCTGTGGCGCAAGCGGAATGCCTTCGCGACCATAGGCGACGCGCTTCGCGTGGCTCTGCTCGCCGGGAATCCAGATGCGCTCGACGCCCGGCATCCGCTCGGCGTTGCGCATGTCGCGCACCACCTTGTCGACGCGCCGCTTGAACTCGACCACGTCGCCGAGCGCCGCAACGTCGATCGCGACGATCGCCTGGCCCGTGTTCGAGGCCCCCTGGAAGTCGGCGTTGAAGTCGAGCACGTCCCTGCCCATCGCCGCGCCGTTCAGCGTGCCCGCGAGCAAGCCCACGATGAGCGCGAGACCGTAACCCTTGTACCCGCCGATCGGCAGCAGGAAGCCCTCGGCGGCGCGCTTCGGGTCGGTGATCGGGCGTCCCGCCCGGTCGATCATCCAGCCCTCGGGCATCGTCTCGCCGCGCTGTGCTTTCGCCTTCACCTTCCCGTACGCGGCCACCGTCGTGGCCATGTCGAGAACCACCGGTGCCTCCTCGAGCGCTGGGATCGCGGCGGCGATCGGGTTGGTCGAGAGCAGCATCTCGATCCCGCCCCACGGGGGGAGGTGGTTCGCGTTCCCGACCGCGAGGTAGAGCCCGATCATGTCGTGGGCGAGCGGCATGCGCGCGTAGAGCGACGCCGGCCCCGCGTGATTGCTCCATTGCGTGCCGACCCAGGCCACCCCGGCGGTGCGCGCCTTCTCGATCGCGAGCGCGGCGGCGCGCTTCATCACGAGGTGTCCCATGCCGTTGTCGCCGTGCACGAGCGCCATCGCCGGCCGGTCGACGCTCACGCGGATCTTCGGCCGCACGTTGACGCCGCCCGACTTGATGCGCCGCACGTACGGTGCGAGCCGGATGACGCCGTGCCCGTCGGAGCCCTGCAGGTCCGCCTCGGCCATGAGGCCGCCGAGCGTGAGGGCGTCCTCGGCCGGAATGCCGACGCGCTCGAACGCTGCCGCGACGAAATCGCGCAGGCGCTCGTACGGGATGCGGATCGGCGTGGCGGTCACGGGGATTGCCGGATCGTGGCGGGCGCGCAATGGTAGCAGCGCGCCGCGCCCCCATCGAATAGACTCCTGCGCTCGCCGCACCGGAGGCCCGCAATGTCCGCCACACCGCGCATGCCGGTCGTGTTCTTCGGCCACGGCAGCCCGATGAACGCGATCGAGCCGAACCGCTACGCCGACGCGTGGCGCGGGATCGGCGCGCGCGTCCCGCGCCCGCGGGCGATCCTGTCGGTCTCGGCGCACTGGTACACCCGCGGCACCGGGGTGACCGCGATGCCGCAGCCGCGCACCATTCACGACTTCTACGGCTTTCCGAAGCCGCTCTACGAGGTGTCGTATCCGGCGCCCGGCGACCCGGCGCTCGCCGCGCGCGTGCGCGACCTGGTCGCGCCGGTCGAGGCGCATCTCGACCAGAGCTGGGGCCTCGATCACGGGACCTGGCAGGTGCTGCTGCACGCGTTCCCGGCCGCCGACATCCCCGTCGTCCAGCTGAGCATCGACGGCACGCAGCCTGCGCCGTTCCACTACGACCTCGGCAAGCGACTCGCGCCGCTGCGCGACGAGGGCGTGCTCGTGATCGGCAGCGGCAACGTGGTGCACAACCTCGGGCTGATGCGGCGCAGCGGCGAGGCGGCGCCGTACGACTGGGCGGTGCGGTTCAACGAGCGCGTGCGCACGCTTGTCGCCGCGCGCGACCACGCGCCGCTCGTCGCGTACGAGTCGCTGGGCGAGGACGCGCGCCTCTCGATCCCGACGCCCGATCACTACCTCCCGCTGCTCTACTGCATCGCCCTCCACGGCGCAGGCGAAGCGCTCGACTTCCCGGTCGACGGGATCGACATCGGCTCGGTGGGCATGCTTTCGGTGGTGATCGGGTGAATCGCGCCGCGGAGCGCACGGGGCTCTCGCCGGGCCTGATGGCGCTCCTCACCGCCACCTGCTTCACCACCGCGGGGACGGTGCACTTCCAGACGCCGATGCTGCCGGAGTTCGCGCGCGAGTTCGGCGCGAGCGCCGCCGCGGCGGGCTGGGTCGCCACCTGCAGTTTCGGCGGCTTCCTCGCCGGCACGCTCTCGCTCGCGCCGCTCGGCGACCGCTTCGACAAGCGCAGGCTGATCATCGGGCAGCTCGCGTGCCTGATCGCCGCCGTGCTCGCGATGGGCGCCGCGCCAACCCTGCCGCTGCTCGTCGCCGCCGCGTTCTGCGTCGGCGTGTTCGCGAGCATCTCGCAGCACATCCTGCCGTTCATCGCCGAGTTCTCCGCGCCCGGCGAGCGCGGCCGCGCGATCGGCACGGTGATGTCGGGGCTCTTCCTGGGAATCCTCTTCGGCCGGGTGGGCGGCGGCTTTGTGACCGCGTACATCGGCTGGCGCTGGACCTACGTGATGTCGGCCGCGCTGATGCTCGCGCTCGCGCCCGCGCTCATCGCGCGCCTGCCGAGCGCGCCGCCGAAGACGCGCCTGCCCTACGCCGCGCTCATGCGCTCGCTCCTCGGGCTGGTGCGCAGCCGCGCCGACCTGCGCCGCGCCTCGGCGGTGCAGTTCCTGCTCGGCGTCTGCTACGGCGGGTTCTGGGCGACGCTCGCGCCGATGCTCGCCGCGGTGCACGGAATGGGGCCGGCGATCGCCGGCCTCTTCGGCATCCCCGGCGCGGCGGGCGTGCTGGTCGCGCGCCCCGCGGGCCGCTGGATGGACCGCGTGGGCGTGCGCCCGGTGGTGACCACCGGCATCTGCCTCGTCCTCGCCGCCTACCTGACGTTCGGCTTCGGGGTCGCGACGGTGGGCGCGATCGTGGCCGGCGCGATCCTCCAGGACTGCGGCCTGCGCTCCGCGATGGTGGCGAACCAGGCGATGGTCACGACCGCCGATCCCGAGACGCGCAGCCGCTCGAACACCATTTTCGCGATCCACGTGTGGGGCGGCAACGCGACCGGCGCGTTCATCGCCACGACCGCGTGGACGTTCGCCGGGTGGCTCGGCGTGTGCGCGAGCGGCGTGGCCGCCGCGCTCGTCGCGCTGGGCGTGTACCGCCTCCGGCGCGATCCCCGTTGACGCCCTTTTCACCCGATAGAGGAATCCGAATGCCTTCAACCACCACTGCAACCGGCCTCGTGATCGAGGATCTCACCGTCGGCACTGGCGAGGCCGCGGCCGCGGGCCGCAGCGTCACCGTCCACTACACCGGCTGGCTCGCCGACGGGACGAAGTTCGACTCGAGCAAGGACCGCGGCGATCCGTTCGTCTTTCCCCTCGGCGCGCGCCACGTGATCGCGGGCTGGGACGAAGGCGTGCAGGGCATGCGCGTCGGCGGAGTGCGCAAGCTCACGATCCCCGCGGCGCTCGGCTATGGTGCGCGCGGCGCCGGCGGCGTCATTCCGCCCAACGCGACGCTGGTGTTCGAGGTGGAGCTGCTCGGCGTGGGCTGAGGCGCCGCCTACTGGGGCAGCTCGCGGCCGGTCACCTGGCGCCGGAGCTCGCGCAGCTTCGCCTTCACGCGCGCGGCGTTGTCGGGGCCGATGCGGATCAGGATCTTCTGCCCGGCCGAGCGCGCCTCGAGCGCGGGGTCGGCGAACTCGTACAGCACGTGCGGCTGCGCCAGCTTGATCGGTCCCGGCACGTTCGGGGTGGCGAGGAGGTGGTCGATCACCTCGATCAGCCGGTCGTTGAAGTACCTGTCGGGGTAGCCGAGGTCCCTGTACGCCTGCTGGAAGAGCGGGTAGAGGCGCACGTACAGCGCGACGAGCTTCCCGGTGTCCATCGACTCCATCACGCGCAGCGCAGGCTCGTAGCGCCGGTAGTTTTCCGCGCCCAGGTACACCGCGTCCTTTCCGCCGGTGGTGACGAACGGCCCGGGCGTCGGCGTCAGCGGCCAGACGCGCCGCGGCGCCTTGTTGCGCGGCAGGTTGTCGATCGTCGCCACGACGCGGCGAACGAAGCCGGACAGGCTCGCGAACTGCTCGAGCGGGCCGCGGCCGACGAGCTCGGCGAGCGCGTCGGCGACCGCCTGGTCGCTCTCGTCGAGCGAAGGCGGCGCCGCGGCCGCGACTTCCGCTTTGGCCTCGGGCCGGGCCTCCTCGATCGGATGCTTGATGGCCGGCTCGGCCGGTGTCGCAGGCGGTGCGCTCGCGACCGGGGGGGCCGGGGGCGGCGGGGGCGCGGGGCGCTGCTGGAGCCAGTACCAGACCGCGGCGACGGCGGCGAGCAGCAGGAGCGCGGCGCCCCACGCCAGCAGGCGCCGGTTCGCACCGTCGCGCGCTTGCGCGACGTGCGGCGGGGCGCGTCCCAGGTCGAACTCCGGCTCTGCGGGCGCGCGCGTGTCCACGAATTCCCCGCGGCCTTGCGGGGGCCGGGAGGGCGAGTCCGCCTGCGATTCCTCTCGCATCATTTCCCTCCGACCGGCGCCACGGGCGCGGAGTTCACGCCGAAGCGATCTAGAATCTGCGTCGCTGCACCCCGACAGCGATCGAGATGACCCGCGCGCGGAAAACGCAACGCCCCTCGGACGCCGAGGCTTGAAGCGTGTCGGCATCTTACATGGCGCGCAGACCCCACGTGCTCGTCGCCGGCGGCGGGATCGGCGGGTTGACTGCCGCACTCGCCCTGCTGCAGCGCGGCTTCGACGTCGACGTGTACGAGCAGGCCGCCGAGCTACGCGAGGTGGGCGCCGGATTGCAGATCAGCGCGAACGGCAGCCGCGTGCTGCACGAGCTCGGCGTGGGCGCGGCGCTGCGGGCGCTCGCGTGCGAGGCCGCCGGCAAGGAAGTGCGCCTGTGGAACACCGGCCAGACGTGGAAGCTGTTCGACCTGGGCGCCGTCTCGGTCGAGCGCTACGGCTTCCCCTACACCACCGTCTACCGGCCGGACCTGCTGGCGGTTCTCGCCGACGCGGTGCGGCGCGAGAAACCGGATGCGATCCATCTGAACGCGAAGTGCACCGGGTTCTCGCAGGACAAGGACGGCGTGGCGCTGCACTTCGCGGGCGGCGAGGCGTGCGGCGACGTGCTGGTCGGCGCCGACGGGGTGCACTCGCGCGTGCGGCAGGCCCTGTTCGGCGCGGACGCGCCGCAGTTCACCGGGCTGATGGCGTGGCGCGGCACGATCCCGATGGACCGGCTGCCGGTGCGCATGCGCCGGCTCGTCGGCACGAACTGGATCGGGCCTGGCGCGCACGTCGTCCATTATCCGGTCCACCGCGGCGAGCTAATGAACTTCGTAGGCGTCGTCGAGCGCGACGACTGGCGCGTGGAGTCCTGGACCGCGCGCGGGACGCGCGCGGAATGCCACGGCGACTTTCCCGGCTGGCACGACGACGTTCACCTGATGATCGAAGATATCGCGACGCCGTTCAAGTGGGCGCTGATGGGGCGCGCGCCGCTCGCCGAATGGACCGTGGGTCGCGCGACCCTGCTCGGCGACGCGTGCCACCCGACGCTCCCGTTCCTCGCGCAGGGCGCGGTGATGGCGCTCGAGGACGGCTTCATCCTCGCGCGCGCGCTCGCAGCGCACACGAACGCGCCCGAGGAAGCGCTGGTTCACTACGAGAACGCGCGGAAAGACCGCACGGCACGGATCGTCCAGGGCTCCGCCGACAACGCGCGCCGCTTCCACGACCGGGCGCTCGCCGATCCCGCCGGCGCGCAGGCCTACGTCGACCGCGAATGGGCCGAGGAGCGCGTGAAGGCGCGATACGAGTGGCTGTTCACATACGACGCGACGGCGGTCGCGGTCTAGCCGGTCAGTCCAGCTTCGCGCCGGAGGCCTTCACGCGCTTCTCAGCGAGCTCGCGGTCGGTCTTGAGGAATGCCGCAAATTGATCGGGCGTGTCCGCGACCGGGACGAAGCCGAGATTGTTCAGGTACTTATCGCGGAACTCCGGTGTGTTGACGATCTTCGCCGCCTCGGCGCCGATCTTCGCCACGACCTCGCGCGGCGTGCCGGCGGGGGCCGCGAGCCCGAAGTAAAACGAGGCATCGGCGCTCGGGAACCCGGCTTCGGTGAACGTCGGAACGTTGGGCACGAGCGGATTGCGCGCGGTCCCCGAGACCGCGAGACCCTTGAGCTTGCCCGCGTTGAGCAGTGGCGCGGCGCCGCCGATGACGGCGAACATCACGTCGACGCGCTCCTCCCCGACGTCCTGCAGCCCCTGCACGAGGCCCTTGTAGGGGACGTGCTCCATCTGGAGCCCGTTCTGGGTCGCGAACCACGCCATGCCGAGATGGTTCACCCCGCCGGCGCCGACCGAGCCGTACGTCACCTTGCCGGGATTCTTGCGCGCGTACTGCACGAATTCGGCGACGGTGTTTGCCGGGAGCTTCGGCCGCGCGACCAGCATCAGGTTGGCGGTCACGAGCCGGCCGATCGGGACGAAGTCCTTCACCGGATCGTACGGAATCTTCGAGTACAGGTGCTGGTTCAGCGTGAACACCGCGTCCGAGGCGAGCAGCAGCGTGTAGCCGTCGCCCGGGGCGCGCGCGACCGTCTCGGCGGCGATGATCTCGTTCGCGCCCGGGCGATTCTCCACCAGTACCTGCTGGCCCCAGGTCTCGGTCATCTTCTGCCCCATGCCGCGCACCAGCAGGTCGGCGGGCCCGCCCGCGGTGTACGGCACGAGGATGCGGACCGGTTTGGCCGGAAACGGCTGCGCCTGGGCGAGTGCCGCGAGCGGCGCGACGGCAAGGGCGAACACGAGCGTGCGCAGGACGTACATGGCGGATCCTCCTGATGTGTTGTTTTCGAACGGCCCGCACAGAATAACCCGCGCGCCGCCGCGCGGTCACCCGCCGCGCCGGTGGGGACCTTCCCACGCGCACGGTCGCGCCGGGTCGCGTCCTCGCCATTGACGCCCGCCCGGCCGGGTGCCATCGTTTGTGCGATGAAGCGGATCGACGCCCTCGCGCTGCGTTGCGCTTTGCTCGCCGCGGCCGCCATGCCGCTCGCCGCCGCCCCCGCCACCTACAAGTGGATCGACGAGCGCGGCGTGGTCAACTACGGCAACGTCCCGCCCCCCGCGGGGCGCGATGTCCGCCGGCTCGACGAGAGCGCGTCGCGGGTCAGCACGATCGAATCGGTGCCGCCGGCGCAGCGCGCAAGGGAAGACGAATTCCTGCTCCGCGCGCGCATCGCCAGGCTGGAGGCCGAGCTCGAAGCCGAGCGGCTCCGGCGCGCGGTGACGCCGGCTCCGGTGCCCGTATACGCGCCGTACTTAGTGCCTGCGCCGGTCGTCGCCGCCCCCTTCGCCGCCTACGGCGTTCCGTTTCACTGGTCGCGCGCCACTTGGGTCCATCGACCGGTGCACCCGCCGCCACGCGGCGGCGTGACGATCCGCGTCGGCAAGCGCCGATAGCGGCGCGCCCGCCGTTCAGTCGACGACCCGCCGTCGCTGCGCCTTCAGCTGCCCGCGCCGCACCTTGCTCTCGACGCGCCGCCGCTGCGCGGCCTTCGTCGGCTTCGTGGGCCGGCGCGGACGCGGCACCGCAGCCGCGCGCGCGACGAGCGCCTGCAGGCGCGCGAGCGCCTCGTCGCGGTTCTTCTCCAGGCTGCGGTGCTGCTGCGCCTTAATGACCACCACGCCATCGGCGCTGATGCGCTGGTCGGGCAGCCGCAGCAGCCGCTCCTTCACCGCTTCGGGCAGCGAGGACGCGCGCACGTCGAAGCGAAGGTGGATCGCGTTGGAGACTTTGTTGACGTTCTGCCCGCCCGCGCCCTGGGCGCGGATCGGGACGAGCTCGACTTCCTCAGGCCGGATCCTGATCACATCAGCGGTCGAGCTCGGGGTACCGGCGCCAGACGTCCATCTCGTTGAACGGCAGGCGCCGGTCGGAGGCGAGGTAGGCCGCGACGCGCGGCCGCGCGGCGACGCGGTCGTGGAGGCGCATCAGGCTTGGATACCGGGACGTCCGCCGCGCCATCGCGCGCGGGAACGCATAGCGCAGGCCAGCGACCACCTGGAACATCGAGAGATCGACGTAGGAGAGGCGCGGGCCGAGCATCCAGCGGCCGCCACGCCCCGCAAGGACGCGCTCGAGGTAGCCGAGGTACTTCGGCAGGCGCTCGCGCACGAAGAGGGCCGCACGCCGCTTCGCCTCCGGCCTCTGGTCCTCGTAGTAGAGGCTGTTTGCGATCGGATGGTGCGTGTCGTGGGTCTCGGCGACGAAGTCCGTGACGGTGAGCTGGAGCTGGTGCGCCCACAGGCGACCTGCTTCGGCGCGCGGCGCGAGGCCGAGGCGCGGACCGAGAAAATGGAGGATGTTCGCCGTCTGCGCCACGACGCGCTTTCCTGCCTTGAGGAACGGCGGCGCAAACGGCGGCTCGGTGCGGCGTTCCATCAGCCGCATCATGGCGGCCACGCCGCCCCTGCGGGTGCGCGCGACGTCGACGTAGTCGGCCCCCGCCTCCTCCAGCGCAAGACGGACGAACTCGCCGCGACCCTGGATCTCGGGCCAGTAGTAGAGCTCGTAGCGCATGCGGCGCGCGCCCGTCACTGCGTGCGCGGGCGTCCGGCGACGCCCGACGCGACGATGACCTCGGCGAGCGCCGAGTGGAACTGCGGCGCCATCACGTGCACGCCGGCGATGCCCGGGATCGCGGCAAGTGCGCGGATCACCTCGATGCAGATCGCCTTGCCCTCGGCCTTCGGGTCGGCGGCGCGCTCCAAGCGCTCGACGATCGCGTCCGGAATCACCGTTCCGAAGAGCCGCTCGCGCATCCAGCGCGCGGACCGGGCGGACGGGATCGGCGCGACGCCGACGAGGATCGGCACCCGACTGCCGACGCCGAGTTCGGCGAGGCGCCCCGCGTAGCGCCGGGCGACCGCGGGATCCATGCAGAACTGCGTCTGGATGAAATCCGCGCCCGCCTCGATCTTCGCGACGAGCCCGGTGGGCTGCCAGTCGGGCGCCGGGTCCACGACCGACTCCGCCGCGCCCAGCACCAGGTCCACGGCGCCCTTGATCTCCGTGCCGGAGGGCAGGCGATGCTGGGCGCGCATGTCGCGCGCCATGGCGAGCGCCTGCGTGGTGCCGAGGTCGAACACCGGCTTGGCGTCCGGCTGGTCGCCCACCCGCGGCTCGTCGCCGCGCAGCACCAGCACGTTGCGCAGCCCGAGTGCGACGGCGCCGAGGAGATCGGCCTGCAGCGCGAGCCGGTTGCGGTCGCGGCACGTCACCTGCAGGATCGGTTCGATGCCGCGCTGCGCGAGCGCGTGCGCCGCCACGAGGCTCGCGACGTGCGTCTTCGCGCCGGCGCCGTCGGTCACGTTCACCGCCGTCGCGATCCCGGCGAGCGGGGCCGCGCGCGCCACGAACTCCGTCAGGTCGGTCGCGACCGGGGGCGTGACCTCGGCGGTCACGACGAACTCGCCACGAAGCAGGGCCCGCGCGAGCGCGCTCGCGCCCTCGCCCGTCCGCGCCGCGCCGCCGGATTTCGCGTTCACCCGTCCCTCCGCCCCATGGCCGGGGAGTTTAGCAAGCAGCGCCGGCCGCCGTTCGTGCCGCGCGTTCTTTGACCTCGCGCAAGCGGCCGCACGCGACCTCGACTAGGCTGAGTGCTTCGAACGCCACTGGGGAGTGTTGCCATGAGCAGGCCGACCGACGCCTGGCGCGCCGAGCACGAGAACTTCGCGCGCCTGCTCGATCTGTTCAGCCGCGAGGTGGACCGGTTCCACGCCGGCGAGCACCCGGACTACGAGCTGATGCTCGACGTGCTGACCTACCTGCGCCACTTCCCGGAGCGCACCCACCACCCGCGCGAGGACGTCGCCTTCGCGCGCCTGCTGCAGCACGACCGCTCGATCGAGCCGGTCGTGAGCCGCTTCCTGCAGGAGCACCGCGTGATCGCCGAGGCCGCCCGCGAGGCGCAGGCGCTGCTCGAGGCGGTCGAGGGTGACGAGTTCGTGGCGCGCGAGCGAGTCGAGGCGGCGTGCGCGACGCTGCTCGTCTACTACCGCCATCACATCGCCGGCGAGAACAGCCTCATCCTGCCGCTCGCGGCGAAGCACCTGACGCGCGAGGACTGGGATGCCGTGGGCCGGGCGGTCACGGCCGAGACCGATCCGCTCTTCGGCGACCAGGTCGACAGCCGCTACCGCGAGCTGCGCGCGCGGATCGAGGCCGAAGCGCGGGGCTAGCGAGCGCGCGACCCGGGGGCGGGGCGCGGCCGGCGCGACGGCGGCTCGTAGCGCACGTCCACGAGCTTCCGCGGGCGAAAGCCGTCGAGCGTCAGTTCGACGCCGTAGCGCGGGTTGGCGAGCACGAAGGTGCCGTTGACCGCCTTGCGCACCTCGCGATAGCCCTCCACCAGGCAGATCCAGACGAGCGACAGCAGCGCCGCGCGCGCCTCCGGGCTGTCGCAGAGCGGGTAGTAGCCGAGCAGCTCCTGCGCCTCGACGTTGTTCTCGAAGTCGTCGTAGCTCTCGCGCAGGTTCGGCAGCCGCGGGTGCGCGGCGCGCGGGTCGAAGAACGCGAACGGCCCCTCGGAGGGCGACGCCGCGCGCGGCAGCGCGAGACGCACGTTGCGGTACTCGAGGTCGTCGGCGTCGGCGAACTCCGAAGGCGTGACGCCCACTTTTTGCGGACAGACGAGCAGCGCGAGCGCGAGCGTCACGCACGCACACCGCTCGTTGGGGTCGACCCACGGCGCCGACGCGAGGGCGACGAGGCGATCGACGAGGGCCCCGTCGTGCGACGTCTCCCGGACTTGCTTCGCGTGCATCGCTCACCCTTCCGAGTTCGGTTCCTGGGCCCGGAGGTTAGCGGCGCGATGCGCGCGCCGCCTCGTCTTTGTTCACGAAAGCGCGCGCGGCGCTCGGGCCGCGCCACGCGGCGAGACATAGCGCACGGCACTGACCGGGGATCGACAGTCGGGCACGGAGCTTGCGCGCCGAGCCTTTCCGCGCCCTCGCGTTACCATCCGCCCTGACAGCGGCGATTCGGCCGCGACTACAGCAATCCTCATGCGTCTCCTGCAAGCGACATTCGTGCTACTCGTCGCGCTCACCGCGAGCGCGCACGCAAACTATGAGAAGGCCTTGGCCGCGGTCGAGCGCAACGACTCGGCCGCGGCATTCAGGGAGTTCCGGTCCGCCGCCGAGGCGGGCGACGAGCGCGCCTTCATTCAGGTCGCCCGCGCTTACGCGGTCGGCGTGGGAACACCGATCGATCTGGGCGCAGCGCGGCGCTGGGCGGAGAAGGCGGCCACGAAGGGCGCCCCGGACGCGCAATTCCTCGTCTACGCGGTGATCGTGTCGACGCCGGAGCTCAACTACTTCGATTCCAAGGGTCAGTTCGACGCGAAGCGCTACGCGGCGCTCGCCGCGCGGCCGATCAGCCAGCGCGAGGACGAGATGGTCGCCTACGACATGCTCGGAAAGGCGGCGGCCCAGGGATACCCCGACGCGCTGCTGCGACTCGCGGGTTTCTACGCCGACAACGTCGGCGAGGGCAATCGCAAGCGTGCCGCCGAGCTGCTCGACAAGGTGCCGAAGCGGCCGCCGGTCTTCGACGGCCTGCGCAAGGCGCTCGCCGAGCTGGATGCCATCGGCCCCACGTTGATGACAGTGCGCATCGCCGACCAGGCCATTCCGGCAGCGAGTCGCGTCGCGCAGGCGGCGGCTGCAGAGAAGGACAAGTCGAAGGCCGAGTGCAAAGCGGTGAATCCGGCGCGCGCGCAGCGGACGGGCCCGATCAACAAGCCCATCTGGCTGCCGCTCGCGGTCGACGGCCTCAAGACCGCCTACCTCATGAGCGGCGACTGGCGCGAGCGCTGGACCTTCGACGTCTGCGGCGCCGAGACCGCCGTGCAGGTCATGTTCGTCGCCGACGGCCTGGGCGGCGCGCGCCATACGGTCGAGAAGGAGCGGTAGCCGGTCAGGCCGGGCGCGGCAGCGGCCGCTCAGCGCGCCGCGCCCGTGCTCCCGCCCGTCTGCAGCGCGCGGCGCATCGCTCCGAAACGTTTGCGGTACTGGGCCGGCGTGAGGCTGACGCTGCGGCGGAACAGCCGGCCGAAGAATCCCGCGTCCTCGTAGCCCACCTCGTTCGCGATCGCCTCGATCGGCGCGTCGCCGGACTCGAGCAGCTGCTTCGCCTCCTCCAGCCGCAGCGTGTGGACGTACTCGAGCGGCCCCATGCCGGTGGCCTGCCGGAAGCGGCGCTTGAACGAGCGCTCCGGCAGCCCGCTCAGCCGCACCATCGCCGCGACCGGCGCCGGCTCGTGGTAGTGCTCGGCGATCCAGGTCTGGCAGCGGGCGATCGCCGCGTCCTCCACCTGGCGCGAGCGCGCGAGCCGCGCGAAGGGCTGCTGCCCGACGTCGTGCCAGTCGATCAGGTTGATGCGCGCGGTCTGCATTGCCGCCTCGATCCCGGCGTGGCGCGCGACCAGGTAGAGCGCGAGGTCGAGCCAGGAAGTGCCGCCGCCCGCCATGACCAGGCGCTGCCCGGCGCCCGACACGACGAGCGCGCGCTGCGGCCGCAGCTTGATTTTCGGATAGCGCCGGGCGAGCGTGTCGCAGTATGCCCAGTGCGTCGTCGCTTCCTCGCCGTCGAGGAGCCCGGCCTCGGCGAGCAGGATCGCGCCGGAGCACGCGGTTGCGAGCGTCGCGCCCGCCGCGTAACAGCGCCGCAGCCAGTCGATCTCGGCGGTGAAGCGGCCCTCGATCGGCGCCCCGGGCGGGATCGCAACCTCGGGCACGCACGCGACGTCCGGCGCCGCTCCGTCGTCGAGCGCAGCCTCCGCGGCGATCGTCACGCCGTTGCCCGCGACGAAGGCGCCGGCAGAGCGCGCGACCACCCGCGGCTCCATCAGGGTCGGGCCGGGCCGCCCTTCGGTGACGATGCCCCAGTCGCGACCGGCGGACGCGAAGAGATCGTACATACCGTAGACGACCGAGGCAGTGGCCTCGGGAAACGCGAGGATCGCGACGCGCGCGGGGCGGGGCGCCCGGGTCATGGCCGATTCGTCCGGTTGGTTGCCGATATGGCTTTGGGGTTGCGGGCGCGCAGGGCCTAGATTGGCGGCCTGCGGAATTGAACCCCAAGGAGACTCGGATGCCAACACCGATCGAAGTCCTGCTCGACCCCGTATCGCTCGCGGTCATGGCCCTTTACGGCGCGCTGACCGCCTGGGAGGCGGCGGCGCCCGCCAGGCGGCTCCCGGCAGTCAGGGGCTGGCGAGCGCGGGGGCTCGCCGCCTTTCTCGCCTACGTGATGATCTCGACCTACCTGCCGCTCCTGTGGAGCGAGCACCTTGCGCCCTTCCAGCTGTTCGATCTCACCCGCCTCGGCACCTGGGGCGGCGCGGTCGCCGGGGTGCTCCTCCTCGAGGGCGGGATCTACGCGTGGCATCGCACGATGCACGGCTCGAGCGCGCTCTGGCGCGTCTTCCATCAGATGCACCACAGCGCCGAGCGCCACGACACCTTCGGCGCGTTCTGGTTCAGCCCCTTTGACATGGCCGGGTGGACGGTCCTGTCGAGCCTCGCGCTGACCTTGGTGATCGGCATCACGCCGGAGGCCGCCACGCTCGTGCTGCTCGCAACCACGTTCTTCGGCGTGTTCCAGCACGCGAACATCCGCACTTCGCGCTGGCTCGGCTACCTCGTCCAGCGGCCCGAGAGCCATTCGCACCATCACGAGCGCGGCGTGCACGCGCGCAACTACTCGGATTTGCCGCTGTTCGATCTGGTGTTCGGCACGTTCCACAACCCGCGCGACTTCGCGCCAGCACAGGGTTTCTACGACGGCGCCTCGGCGCGGGTCGGGGAGATGCTGCGGTTCCGCGACGTCTCGGCGCCCGCGCCCGCACGATCGCGGCCGACCGCGACGCAGCCGGTGCCCGGAGACGCCCGAACCGGCGGGCGTCTGGCGCCGCCGCCCGCGCGCTACGACTTCCTGCCTTGCTCGTAGAGCGACGGCGTCGCCTTCGCGCGCGCGAGGTACTCGCGCAGGCCGCGCACCCCCTGACGGTCAAGGGTGCTGCTGTGGTGCGGGCGGTGGAGGGTGCCCTCGTAGCCGTTGAGGACGACGCGCACGCTCGTGCCCGAGGTCTGCTCCATCTTCGCGCCGAGATGGTTGAGCAGCGACTCGACTTCGCGCCAATGGATGTTGCCGCTGATCGGGTCGTGGAAGATGGTGCGCAGCAGCTGCTCGTGCTTGTGGCTCATGGTGGCCGCGACCTCGCCGGGTGCCCGCGCGTGAGCATACTCCGCCGCGCCGATTGGAGGCGGTCCTCGACCACCGCCCTTGCACTGGACGCCCCGCGCCCCCATACTTCGCCCATCAAGGTCTTCTCGGCTGGACACTTGCGCCCTCTCCGGGCGTTCTCGTTGGTCTTCCCCGATCGGAACTCTGATGCCGCTACCCAATGTCGGGTGCGGCGACGCCAGATTGGAGGAAAACCATGTCTACTGGCACCGTCAAGTTCTTCAACGTCACCAAGGGCTTCGGCTTCATCCGGCCCGACGACAGCGACAAGGATGTGTTCGTGCACATCTCCGCGGTCGAGCGCGCCGGCCTCGCCGGCCTGAGCGAGAACCAGAAGGTCTCGTTCGACACGGAGCGCAGCCGCGACGGCCGCGTCGCCGCGACGAACCTGAAGGCGCTCTAGTCGCAGGCGGGCCGCCCCGTGCGGCCCATTCCGTCACTGCGCCTCGTCCGGCCGCCGCGAGCGGACGGGCGGGGCGCCCATTCGCCATCGAGGCACACTGCATGTCGAAGGAAGAGATGATTGAAATGGAGGGCACCGTGAACGAGGTGCTCCCCAACACCGTCTTTCGCGTGACCCTCGCGAACGGCGCCGAAGTCACCGCCTATGCCTCCGGAAAGATGCGCAAGCACCGCATCCGCATCCTCGCCGGGGACAAGGTCACGCTCGAGATGTCGCCTTACGACCTCTCCAAGGGCCGGATCAGCTTCCGCCACAAGGACGAACGCGCGCCCGTGACGCCGGTGGCGAGGCGCCCCGGGCAACCTTGGAAGCGCTGAGCGCGCGCCCGATCCGCTCGTCGGGCTAGCGCCTGCGCTTGCGTGCCGGCGCCTTGCGCGCCGTGGCGGCGCGCCGCTTCGCCGGCGGGGCGGCCCACGCCACGCCCGGGATGTAGCCGATCGCCTCGACTTCGAGCTCGCAGTCCATCGGCGTGCGGCCCGCCTGCATGCGCGTGCGCGTCGGCAGCGCCTCGGTCGACGAGAAGTAGGTGCGGTAGATCCGGTCGAAGGCCTCGGCCTTGGTCTGGTCCTTGAGCCAGACGATCACCTTGAGCAGGCAGTCCATGTTCGACCCTGCCGCCTCGACCACCTGCTTCACGTGGTCCATCACGATGCGCACCTGCTCGTCGAACGGCGCCTGCACGTACGGCGGCGGCCGTTCGCCGCGCGCCCGGGCCTCCCGCATCTGGCGCGCGTACTCCGCGTCGAACGGCGGCAGGCCGGATACGAACACGAGCGGCCCGTACGTGACACCGAGGTTGAACGGCCCGCCCGTCTCGGGCACGCCGCTCCGCACGACTTTCTTGCTGATCGCCATAGCGCGCTCCGGTGAAGATTGCGCCGGGCAATTCTAGAAGAGGAAAGCGCCGCCGTCGCCGGCGGCGGCCGGGACTACTTCGCCTGCCCTTTCGCCTCACCCTTCGGCTCGCCCGCACGCGTCTTCGAGGGCGAGGATTTGGCTGCTTTCTGCCCGGAAGACTTCGGCTGCCCGGACGGCTTCTGCTTGGCGGCCTTCTTCGTGTCGTCGGCCTTCGCGGCCGGCGTCGCGGGCGAAGCGGGTGTCGCCGGCTGCGCGCCGGGTTGGGCGGGCGTCGCAGGCGAGGCGGGCGCGGCCTTCGGTGCATCCGCGGACTTGGCGCCCTGGGCGAGCGCAGTCGCGCTCGCGAAGGCAAGTACGGCGGCCGAGATTATCGTGCTGAGTCGGTTCATGGCGGATCGCTCCTTGCAAGGTACGGCAGCAGGCTCGCTGCCTGCATCCTTCAACGTCGGGCCATGGCGCGCGTTGACCCGTCGGCGTCATCATTTCACGCGATTGCAGCGCGGCGCCGGCGCGATCCTGCGATCCCCTGTATAGTGTCGGGCCAAGGCATCGACGCATCTTCATCCGGTTCGCGTCGGGCCATCGTGGTTGGTTCCTGCGCAGTGCTTCCGCGCTCGTTCCCGAACTCCCGATCCAATCCGCAGGTAATCGCATTCGCCTGAACCGGTTCTGACGGCTCCGCGCCGCAGCAGGCCGTGCTCAGGAGATTTTCGTTGTCACAGTCGTTTGAAAGCCTCGGGCTCATGCCCGAGCTCGTCCGCGCCGTCGCGGACGAAGGCTATACCGCGCCCACGCCCGTCCAGGCGCAGGCGATTCCCGTCATCCTCGCGGGCCGCGACGTCCTCGCCGGCGCCCAAACCGGCACCGGCAAGACGGCCGGTTTCACGCTGCCGCTGCTGCAACTGCTCTCGTCTCAAGCGAATGCTTCGCCTTCGCCCGCGCGCCATCCGATCCGCGCCCTGGTGCTCACGCCGACGCGCGAGCTCGCGGCGCAGGTCGAGGAGAGCATCCGCATCTACGGCAGGCATCTGCGCCTGAAGACGACGCTCGTCTACGGCGGCGTCGGCATCAGCCCGCAGATCGACGCGCTCCGGCGCGGGGTCGACATCCTGGTCGCGACGCCCGGGCGCCTGCTCGACCACGTCGGGCAGAAGACCGTCGACCTGCGCCACGTCGAGATCCTCGTGCTCGACGAGGCCGACCGCATGCTCGACATGGGCTTCATCCGCGACATCCGGCGCATCCTCGCGCTGCTGCCGGCACGGCGCCAGAACCTGCTCTTCTCGGCCACCTTTTCCGACGAGATCCGCGCGCTCGCCAACGGGCTGCTCCACGATCCTGCGATGGTGCAGGTCGCGCGGCGCAACGCCGAATCGGAGCTGGTGGCGCAGCGCGTATACGCGGTGCCGCAGAACGACAAGCGCGCGCTGCTCGCGCATCTCGTCGCCTCGGGCGACTGGCGCCAGGTGCTCGTCTTCACGCGCACCAAGCACGGCGCGAACCGGCTTGCGGAGCAGCTCTGCCGGGACGGCATCGAAGCGACCGCGATCCACGGCAACAAAAGCCAGGGCGCACGCACGAAGGCGCTCGCGGGATTCAAGGCCGGGGAGGTGCGCGTGCTGGTGGCCACCGACCTCGCCTCGCGTGGCCTCGACATCGAGGAGCTGCCGCATGTCGTGAACTACGAGCTGCCCAACGTCCCGGAGGACTACGTGCACCGCATCGGCCGCACCGGCCGCGCGGGGAGCGCGGGCGAGGCGATCTCGCTCGTGTCGCCGGACGAGGCGCCGCTGCTCGCCGACATCGAGAAGCTGCTCAAGCGCAAGCTGGAACGCACCCCCGCGCCGGAGTTCGAGCGCCGGGCTCCCGCCCCCGTCGAATCCAGGCCGCAGGTGCAGGCGCGGCCGCGCGGAGGCAATCAGCCTCGCCGGCAGCAATCGCGCGCCGCCGACGCGCAGCCGCGCCGCCACGCTGCGCGCGACCCGAACGCACAGTCGCGCGGCCAGGCGACGCGAGACCCGGACGCGCAGCCGCGCTACGAGGGCGCGCACGTGGCGCGCACGCAGCCGCGTCGCCAGTCCCCTCGCGACGGAAACGCGCTACCCCATCACCGGGGCGCACGCGACCCGGACGCGCAACCTCGCCAGCGCCCCGCGCACGATCCGGACGCGCAGCCGCGCTACGAGGGCGCGCACGAGGCGAATGCCTGGTCGCACCGCCAAGCGCAGCGCGAATCGCACGCGCACAAACACCACCACCCGGCGAACCCGAACGGTGGGACCGATCACCAGGAGCCGCCGCAGCCGGCCAGCCACGAATCGGCCCTCGGCAAGCTGCACGACCACTCGCGCCGTGCGCCTCGCTCCGGCGGACGGCGCGAGGGGCCCGTGCCCGCGCTGCTGCGCGGCACGCCGCGGCGGACGAGTTGACAACGGATTCACGAAGGAGGTCGCAATGGAAATTTTCGTAGGCAATCTCGCCCCGCAGGCCACCGAGGCCGAGCTGATCGCCCTTTTCAAGGCGTTCGGCGACGTCAAGTCGGCAGAGGTGAAGCGCGAGATGTTCACTGGCACGTCGAAGGGCTTCGCGTTCGTCGAGATGCCGGGCAAGCAACATTCGCTGGCCGCGATCGCGGGCCTCAACGGCAAGGACCTGCACGGTCAGCCGCTGCGCGTGAACGAGGCGCGCAGCTTCGGCGGCGGAGGCGGCGGCCGGTCGCGGCGGCGCTGACCGACTCGGCGTATAGTGAGTCGTCCGATCTCCGCGGGCCCCGAGCGACCTTGCACCCAGCGGCGTGGTGCGTAGCCTCGGTCCGACGGAGACAGGAGGAGCAATGCTGTTGACGAAGAAGCTGCGGCCGGTGGGCGTCTGCTCCCTGTGCCACGCGGTGACGTACAAGATGGAAACCATCAACCAGCGCTGCGGGCGCAGTCCCAACGGCCGGCGCTGCCGCGGCGAGTTCAAGGCCGCGACTCGCGAGGTCGGCTGGAAGGCCTGCACCTCGTGCGAGCAGACTGGCGTCTTCGAGTCCCGCCCCTGCCCGTTCTGCAATGGTGTCGGCTGGCACCTGATGCGGGCAGGCAGGCTCTGAGCGCGGAGGCCGGAACCCCCGCGGCCGCAAGCGACGCGGGGAGCCACCCTTACTCGGCCCTGACGCCCGACGTCGTGCTCGACGCGCTCGAGGCAGTGGGCTTGAGCGGCGACGGGCGCATGATCGCGCTAAACAGCTACGAGAACCGCGTCTACCAGGTCTTCATGGAGGACGGCGCGCCGGTCGTCGCCAAGTTCTACCGGCCGCGGCGCTGGACCGATGCGCAGATCGGCGAGGAGCACGCGTTCGTGGGCGAGCTCGCCGAGCGCGAGATTCCGGTCGTGGCGGCTCTGGACCTGGGCGGCCGCACGCTCAACGAGCATGCAGGGTTCCGCTTCGCCGTTTATCCGCGTCGCGGCGGACGCACGCCCGAGCTCGAGGATCCCGAAACGCTCGAGTGGATGGGGCGCTTCATCGGCCGCATCCATGCGGTCGGCGCGACGAAGCCCTTCGTGCACCGCCCGGGGCTCGACATCGAGACATTCGGCGTCGAGCCGCGCAACTGGCTGCTCGAGCACGACTTCATCCCGCCGGATCTGCTGCCGGCGTGGACGAGCGCCGTGGAGCACGCCCTGGCGGGCGTGCGCCGCTGCCACGACCGCGCCGGAGACGTGCGCACGCTCCGGCTCCACGGTGACTGCCACGCTGGGAACGTGTTGTGGACCGACGACGGCCCCCACTTCGTCGACTTCGACGACAGCCGGACCGGACCGGCGATGCAAGACCTCTGGATGCTGCTCTCGGGCGATCGCGCCGCGATGACGAAGCAGCTCTCCGACGTGCTCGCCGGCTACGAGGATTTCGCGGAGTTCGACCGGCGCGAGCTCGCGCTCGTCGAGGCGCTGCGAACTCTGCGATTGATCCACTACTCGGCGTGGATTGCCCGGCGCTGGGACGATCCGGCGTTCCCCGCCGCGTTCCCGTGGTTCAACACGCAGCGCTACTGGCAGGACCGCGTGCTGGAGCTCAAGGAGCAGATCGCGCTCATGGACGAAGCGCCGCTCGGACCGGTCTGACACCGGTCCGGGCGGTGCGCTGACTTGGGGGATCTGCAAGGGGGGTGCCCCCTTGCTCAGTCGGGCACGAGGCGCCGCCAGGACCAGTGTAGCCTCGGTTCGGGCGAAGAACGAATCGACGGGATGGTACGCTCACGCCCTCGAGATCGACCGATGAACGCCAAGCCGACCATCGCGCTTTTCGCCGGCGACCCCGCCGGAATCGGCCCTGAGATCGTTGCGAAGCTCCTCGCCGAGCCGGAGACGGCGGGCAGCGCCGAGGTACTCCTGATCGCGAGCCGCGCGAACATCGACGTGCGCGCGAAGGCGACCTGGGTCGAGTGGACGGGCTTCGACGCGCCCGCGTTCCCGCGCGGCGTCGCCGGACCGGACAACGGCCGCTTCATGCTCGCGGGACTGAAGACCGGCGTCGACCTCGTCCGCGGCGGAAAGGCCGACGCGTTCTGCTTCGCCCCCCTCAACAAGGGTGCGCTGCGCGCTGGCGGGATGAACCACCCCGACGAGATGCACTGGTTCGCCGAGGCGCTCGGGTGGACCGGACCGTGCGTCGAGTTCAACGTGCTCGAGGATCTGTGGACCTCGCGCATCACCTCCCACGTGCCGCTGAAGGACGTCTCGGGACTGCTCACTATAGACAGCGTCGCGGACGGCATCGGGCTCCTCCACCGCGGGCTCCAGAGCGCGGGCAAGGCACAGCCGCGACTCGCGGTGTGCGGGTTCAACCCGCACAACGGCGACGGCGGCAACTTCGGCCGCGAGGAGATCGACGTCATCGCGCCGGGCGTGAAGCGCGCCGCAGAACGCGGCTGGCCTGCCGACGGTCCCTTCCCCGCCGATACGATTTTCGTGCGCGCACTGAACAAGGATGCGGGAGGCGGCTACGACGGCATCGTCACGATGTACCACGACCAAGGCCAGATCGCGATGAAGCTGATGGGCTTCGAGCGCGGCGTCACCGTGCAGGGCGGGCTGCCGATCCCGATCACGACCCCGGCGCACGGCACGGCCTACGACATCGCCGGCCAGGGCAAGGCGAACGTCGGGGCGATGCGCAACGCGTTCGCGCTGGCGTGCCGCATGGGCGCGGCGCGGCGGAGCGCGAAGTGATCCTGGTCCACGGCGGCCGCGTCCTGCGGCCGGACGCGCTCGAGTTCGAGCCGCTCGACGTCGTCGTCGACGGCGACACGATCGCCGCGCTCGTCGCGCCCGGCACGGTTAAGGACGAGTCGGCGCAGCGCGTCGACGCGCGCGACCGGCTGGTGATCCCGGGCCTCGTCAACGGCCACACCCACGCCCAGAACGGCCTCGCAAAAGGCCTCTTCGACCGTTACACGCTCGAGCTCTACCTCAACGCGGTGCCGTGGGCGACCGGCCGGCGCACGCTCGAGGACAAGTACCTCTCCGCGGCGATCGGCGCGGCCGAGATGGTGCGCAAGGGCTGCACCACCGCGTACGACATGTTCGCGGACTTTCCGCTGCCCACGGTCGAAGGCGTCGGCGCCGTGGCGCAGGCCTACGCCGACGTCGGCATGCGGGCGGCGGTGTCGATGATGAGCGCCGACCGGACGCTGTACGAGGCGATCCCGGGTCTCGCCGAGGTGCTGCCGCCTGCGCTCCGCGCGCCAGCGCTGAAGACGAAGCTCGCGCCGCACCAGGAAACGCTCGCCGCGTGCAGGCGCGTGCTCGAAGGGTGGTCGCACGATCGCGCGCGGATCCGCCCGGCGCTCGGGCCGACGATCCCGCACCACTGCTCCGACGAGTACCTCGCAGGATGCCGGGACCTCGCGCGCGAGCATGGCGTCGGGATGCAGATGCACGTCGGCGAGACGAAGCCGCAGGCGGTGGTGGCCGGCATGCGGTACGGGAAGACGCTCGTCGGCCACCTCGATTCGCTGGGCATGCTGAACCCGGGGTTCTGCGTCGCGCACGGCGTGTGGCTCGACGACGACGACCGCGCGCGGCTCGCCGACTGCGGCGCGTCGATCGCCCACAACCCGGGCTCGAACCTCAAGCTCGGGTCCGGGATCGCCGACATGCGGCGCATGCTGGACGCCAAGGTGAACGTGGCAATCGGCACCGACGGCGTCTGCTCGTCGGACAACCTCAACGTGTTCGAGGCGATGCGGCTCGCCTCGTACCTCTCGCGCGTGCAGGACCACCCGGTCGAGCGGTGGGTGACAAGCCGCGAGGCGTTCCACGCCGCGACCGAGGGCGGCGCGAAGGCGCTCGGGTTCGAGCGCATTGGGCGGATCGAACAAGGCTACATGGCCGACCTCGTGCTCCTCGACCTCGGGGCGCTGCACTACGTCCCGCTCAACGCGGCCTTGAACCAGATCGTCTTCGCCGAGGACGGGACCGGCGTCGACAGCGTGATGATCGGCGGGCGCATGGTGCTCGACCGCGGGCGGCTCACGACCGTGGATCCCGCGCGACTGCGCGCGCAGGCCGAGGAAGCCGTGGCGCGGCTAGCCGCCGCGAACGCCGAGCAGAAGGCGCTCAGCGAGAAGCTTGCGCCCTACGTCGGTCGGTACTGCGGCGGGCTGGCCGCGCGGCCGTACCACGTCCACCGGTTCTGCAGCCCGCCGCCCGCCGGCGGCTGAGCCGCCCGGAGGGCGTTGGTCACGCACCGCCGCGTGCCGTAATGCGCGGTTTCGCGGCGCATCGTCGCTGGCGCAGCGTGCCGGATGGCACAATCGCCCGGAACTGCGTCGACCGCCGCACCGCATGATTCCCCACGCTCTGGGCCGCTACAAGATCCTCGCCGAAGTCGGCCGCGGGGCGATGGGCATCGTCTACAAGGCGCGCGACCCGGTCATCGAGCGCGACGTGGCGGTCAAGATCCTGCATCCGGACTGCCCGCCCGAGGAGCTGCCCGAGGTGCGCGAGCGCTTCCTGCGCGAGGCGCGCTCGGCCGGGCGCCTCACTCATCCCTCGATCGTCATCATCCACGACGTGGGCGAGAGCGACGACGGCACGGCCTACATCGCGATGGAGCTGCTGCAGGGCGAATCGCTCAAGGCCACGCTCGCCCGGCCGGCCCGCATCGCCCTCCAGGTCGCGGCCGAGCTCGCGGCGCAGATCGCCGAGGGCCTCGACTACGCGCAGCAGCACGAGATCGTGCATCGCGACGTGAAGCCCGCGAACATCATGGTCACCGGGCCGAGCGCGGCCAAGCTGACCGATTTCGGCATCGCCTACGTGCCCTCCGCGTCGGGGACGAAGACCGAGATGCTCGGCTCGCCGAAGTACATGTCGCCCGAGCAGGTCAAGGGCGAGGCGCTCGACGGGCGGTCGGACATCTTCTCGCTCGGCGTCGTTCTCTACGAGATGCTCACGCGGCGCACGCCGTTCGAGCGCTCGACCGACGCCAGCGTCTACCCACTGATGCAGCGCATCGTCGCCGCCCCGCACCAGCGCCCGAGCGAGATCGATCCGTCAATCCCGCGTGGCTTCGACGTCGTCCTCGCGCGTGCGCTGGCGAAGGACGTCGGGCGCCGGTACCAGCGCGGCGCCGAGTTCGCCGCCGACCTGCGCCGGCTCCGCGCGCTGCTCGACGGAGACGATTCGGCGCCTGCCGTCGCCGCCGCTCCGGGCGCCGCCGCCGAGCCGGCGGCCGCGGTCAAGAGCGGCGTGCTCGGGATGCTCCGGCAGAAGGCCGCCGCGGACGTCGCCGCGCGCGCCACGGCGGAGGTTTCCCCGGAGGCGATCGATGCGCGCATGCGCGCGGCGTTCCGCTATCTGAACGAGCTCGGCGCCACGCTCAAGGAGGCGCGTCCCGCGCTGCAGCGGCGCGCCGAGCTCGTCTTCCTCGGGACGCTGCCGGAGTTCGTCTACACCGCGCCGTTCGTCGACTACCGGACGCGGCCCGGGTCGGAGTCGGGACTGTGCGAGCGCATCCTCTTCACGGCGCGCGTCGAGACGCCCGAGCCGGTGCGCATCGACCTCGTGCGCGACGAGGTCGCGCTGATGAAGAAGGAGCTCGAGCGGATGCAGTTCAAGTTCGAGTGCGCGGAGACGAAGAACGACTTTGGCGTCGTGATGCGCGGGCGTTTCTCGATCTCGGCCGGGATGCCGGTGAACGCCGAGCTGCACGCCGACTACTCGACCGGCATGGTGCAGGTCCACCTGCGCAACATCGGGCTTTGGGGAAGCGCGAAGCTTCTACTCCCGGCCGGCGAGCTCGACGACGACTGGCTCGAGGAGTTCAGCAAGCTCGTGCTCGGGATGGAGAGCCGGCTCGGGGAGAGGCTGGGGACGAAGAACTAGTAGGCGGTGTCCGGCACGGGCTGCGCGCTGCGCCGGCGGGACAGGAGACTGACCGATGGCAAGACACGCCGCACGCGGCGACGCGCTGCGAACCGCCGCGGCCTGCGGTTTTCTCGCTCTCGTTCCGCTCGGCGCGGCAGCGCAGTCGGGCATGAACCGCGCGGAGGCGGCGCAGCTCTACACGGCGGCGGGCTTCCGCATCGTCAACGATCAGCCCGTTAATCGCTGCGGCAGGCCTGCCAAGCCGCGCGTGACTTTCGTCGACGTCAACGGCGACAAGCGACCGGAGGCGCTTTTCATCGACGAGGATCCCTGCTACGCATCGTCGGGGCGCTATTTCTCCGTTCTAGTCAAGGAAGGCGCGGCCTGGCGCGCGGTCATCAGCGGCGCCGGATCGGTCCAGGCGCTGCCGAGCAGGACCGCCGGCTGGATGGACATGCGCGTCAGCGACCCCAGCTGCGTGCGGGATCACCGCTACGGCGGCCGCAACTACGTCGCGGCGACCGACTGCGCAGGCCGTTCGCTCGCAACCGCACCGCAACCCGCTATACCGCAGGCCGCCAAGCCGACACCGCCCGCGCCACGGGCGCAACCCGCGCCGACAGCACCCACCAGGAAAGCAGCGGTCGCCGGACTGCAGCCCGCCGATGAGGCGGCGCTCTTCAAAGCCGCCGGTTTCACGCGGCGCGGCAGCGCATGGCGGAGCGGCTGCGACGATCCCACCGCCAGCTACACGCCCGGCAGGATCGAGCAGATTGCCGACCTGAACGGCGACGGCCTGCCGGAAGTCGTTCTTTCGGAAGGCGGAACCTTCTGCTACGGCAACACTGGCCAGGCGTTCTGGGTGGTGAGCAAGCTCGCCAGCGGCGGGTGGAAGCTCGTGACGAACGGCACCGGCACTCCGCAGTTCCTCGAAACGAAAGGCGCGGACGGCTGGCCCGACATCAGCGTCGGCGGCCCCGGTTTCTGCTTCCCGGTCCAGCGCTGGAACGGCAAGGGGTACAAGCTCCAGCGCTGGGAGTACGAAGGCAAGGCCTGCAAGCCGCCGCGCTGACCGGACGCGCCGGTCACAGGCGCAGCACCTCGCCTTTGAGCGAGTAGAGCACCGCCACGACCTCGTTGACCTCGGGCGGCGCCACCTTGTGATCGCTCAATGCCGCCACGATGTCGTCCACCGTTGCCATGAACTCCTGCTCGCTCACGTTCATGCCGGCGTGCGCGGTGCGCAGGTCGCGCCCCTCGTAGCGCTGCGGGCCGCCCGCGCCCGCGCAGAAGAACTGCGTGCCGAGCTGCTTGAGCTTGATGAGGTCCTTGCCGCGGAAGCGCGGCGCCAGCACCGGGTTGACGGCATGGCGATCGATCGCGTTCTCGATGATCGCGGCGATGCGCTCGGCGCCGCCGAGCCGCTGGTAGAGCGTTTCAGCCATGGGTCGCCTCCGCCGTCAGGCGTTCGCGAACCACGAGGCGTACTCGAGCGTCCCGGCGTCCCGGGTCAACCACGAGTCGTACTCGAGCGCGCCCGCGTCCTGACCGAGCCACGAGTCGTACTCGAGCGCGCCCGCGTCCTCGGCCTGCTGCTTCAGCGCATCGCGGCGAAACGCCCGGAACATCAGCCCGGAGGCCTCCTCGAGCTTCTCGATCGTCTCCGGCGTCACCGGCTCGCGAATCGCGAGCATGGCCCGCCCTCCTTCAGGAATCGAAAGCATCATCTGCCGCACGTCCATGAGCCTCTCCTTTCAGGTGCGCCGCCCGGCGCGTACATCGATCCAGGTTCGCAGGCGGGTCCGCCGCCTGTCGGACCAGAGCATCCGGGCGCGCCGTTCCTGAAACGTTCCCGGCCGAAGCGGTGGCTCTCCCGACGGGCCGGACGTAAGATGCCCCCGCCATGCCGGTGAAGGCCCCTGCCGCAACGACCGGAACCCGCAATCGCGTCGAGGTCCGCCTCTTGGGCGGCTTCGCGGTGTCGGTCGACGGTGTCGACATTCCCGCAGACGAGTGGCCCAGCTTGCGCGCTGAGCAACTCGTCCAGCTGCTCGGCCTCGCCGATGGGCATCGCCTGTTGCGCGAGCAGGTCATCGACACGCTCTGGCCGGAGCTCGATCCCGAAGCCGGTGGCGCGAACCTCCGCAAGGCTGCGCACTACGCGCGCCAGGCGCTGCGTAGTCACGACGGTGTCGTCCTGCAGGGCGGCGAGGTGATCCTCTGCCCCTCGATGGACCTCGTCGTGGACGCCGCGCGCTTCGAGCGCCTCGCCGACGCCGCCCTCGCGCGCCGCGATTCCTCCGCCTGCGCCGAGGCCGCGCGCGCCTATGGCGGCGATCTCCTGCCCGGCGCGCAGTACGAGCCGTGGACGGAGGCGGCGCGGACGCGGCTGCGCGCACGCTACATCGCGCTCCTGCGCGCAAGCGCGCAGTGGGAGCGCGTCGTCGAAGCCGACCCGACCGACGAGCCTGCGCACCGCGAGCTGATGCGGCGCGAGTTCGACGCCGGCAACCGGGCGGCGGCGATCCGCCGGTACGCGCGCCTGCGCGGGGCGCTCCAGCAGACGCTCGGCGTCGCGCCCGACCGGACGACCGTCGCGCTCTACGACGAGTGCGTCGCCGGACTGCGCCCGTCGGGCCCGGCATTCGTCGGGCGGCAGCTGGCGCTCTCGGCGCTCGACGCGTGGCTGCGGGCGCCGCCGGGCGAACGAACCGGCGCCCTCGCGGTGCGCGGCCCGGCGGGGATCGGCAAGTCCGCCTTCTGCCGCGAGATCGGCGCATCGGCGCGTGCGCAGGACTGGACCGTCGTCCGCGTCGACGCGGCGGAGCCCGACCGCCCCTACGCAGTGATCGCCGCGGCGGTCGAGCAGCTGATTCGCGCCGACCGGTCCGTGCTGGAGCGCGTGGATGCACGGACCCGCTCGGTGCTCGCGCTGCTGACCCCGCTCGCCGCGCCAGCGTCCGGATTGCCGGGCCCGCTCGGGCGCCACCAGGTGATCGGAGCCTTCCGCCGCACGCTGCTCGCCGCCGCCAATGGCGGGCCCGTGATCGTGGAGGTCGACGACGCGCACCTGATCGACGACGCGGATGCCGACGCGCTCCTGCACCTCGCCGTCACCGGTCGCCCGGTGTTCGTGGTGCTCGCCATGCGGCCATCGCAGGAGACTTCGAACCTCGCCCGCGGCCTCGCACGCCTCGCCCGGGGCAACCATCTGACGACGATCGACCTCGGTCCGCTCGCCGACGAGGACGCCGCGGCTCTCGTCGCGCACGCCGCGGACGGACCGCTCGACCCAGCGCTCGTGGCGCGCATCGTCCGGCTCGCGGAAGGCAGCCCCTTCGGCGTGCTCGAGCTCGCGCGATCGATCCGCTCCGGCACAGACGTGCGCCTGCCCGCGAGCGCGCGTGAGGCGATCACCGCCAGGCTTTGCGACGTCGACGACCCGACGATGGCGCTCGTCAGGCGCCTCGCCCTCGCAGGCGAGGAGATCGACACGACGACCGCCCTTGCCTTCTCCCCGAATGACGAGGGCGATACCTTCGGCCTGCTCGATCGCGCGCTCGCGGCGGGCGTGCTCGTGGTCGCGGACGCGCGCTACCGCTTCCGGCACGAGCTCGTGCGCCAGGCGCTTCTCGAAGAGACTCCGCCGCACCAGCAGCTCAAGGTGCATCGCGATGCCGCGCGGCGTCTCGCGCAGCTCGGCGCGCCGGCCGCGGCGATCGCGCGTCACTGGCTCGCCGGCGGGAGCCCCGCGGAGGCGACGGCGTGGCTGCTCGCCGCAGCGCGCGACGCGACGCGCCTCGCCGCGTTCGCGGACGCACTTCGGCACCTTCAGCCGTTGCTCGACTTCGATCCGGCGCACGCGGACGGCCTTCGCCTGCGGGCGGAGGCGCTCGACGCGCTCGGAGATCCAGCCGCACCGGCGGCGTATCGGACCGCCGCAGAAGCTGCGGGCGAGCCGCTGTCGCACGATCTGCGCGCCAAGGGGGCGCTGGCGCAGGTGAAGCAGGGCGATCCGCGCGGCGGGCTGCGCGCACTGGAGGGCGTGCGGCCGACGACCGTGGAGGGCCGGCTTTCCGAGGCGCTCGCCTACAGCGGCGCGGCCGCGCTCGGTGTCGCCGATCCCGCGATGGGCACGGCCAAGGCCGCGGAGGCGCGGCGGCTCGCGCTCCAGACCGGCGACACCGCGTCGATCGTCATCGCGTCGTGGGCGCAGGCGGCGGCCGCGCACGCGCGCGGCGAGCTGCACTCGAGCGTCTGGGCCGACCTGCACGAGACGCTCCACGTGCCCCATCTCGCCGTGCGCGTGTTCGATGGCCATCTCTGCATCACCCAGCGCTTCCTGTACGGGGCGAAGCCGTATTCCGAGGTCATCTCGTTCGCCGACTCGATCGCGACGGAGGCGCAGCGCCTCGGCGCGGCGCGCGGCCATGCGTTCGGCGTGACGCTGCGCGGCGAGGCCGAGCTGCTCGCCGGCGATCTCGACGCCGCCGAGCAGCATCTGGCGCTCGGCGGGCGCCTGCATCGCGCGATCGGCGGCGCGACCGGCGAGGCGCTGTCGTTGCAGCGGCGCGCGGAGCTGGCGATGCACCGCGGCCGGCGCGACGAGGCGCAGCGCCTGCTCGACGAGGCGCTCGACCTCGCGCGCTCGACGGACATCGGGTTCCACCTGCTCGACCGGATCTACGGCACCCGCGTGGCGCTCCTTGGGACCGACCCCGCGGCGGCGTTCGCCGCGCTCGAGGACGCGCAGGACGCGGTGCGGGGGCCGCTCGAGACCTGCCCGGGCTGCCGCATCACCTTCGCGGTGCCGGCCGCGATCGCGGCGGCGCGCGCCGGCCGGCTCGATCTGGCCGAACGCTACGAACAGGCGGTGGAGTACCTCGCGAACGTGGTGATGCGGTTGCCCGCGTGGTACGCCGCGCACGACGAGGCGCGCGCACACGTCGCGCTCGCGCGCGGCGACCGCGCGTTCGCGGCCGATCGATTCGCTAGGGCGGCACAAACCTTCCGGGCGGCGGGCCAGCCGCTCGACGCAGCGCGCTGCGCGTCCCTCGCGCGCTAGTCGCGACGCCGGAAGCCGGCGATATGAATGCCACCGGCCGCTCCATTCGGCCGCGGCGCCGGAGTCCTAGTTCGCCGCGGTCACTTCCGCCGGTCGGCAGCGGGCCAGTCGTCGTCGAATTCACGCACTTGCTACGCCCTGGCGCGCACGTCGCGCTCGACCGTGGGCACGATTACGGAGCTGACGGCACATCCAGCTCCTGCTCGGGGGGGTCAGGCCCGCTTCTTCGTCCTGCGGCGCCTCCTCGCCCCGGGCGCCTTCCGGCCCGTTCCGGGCTTGTTCTTCATCAGCGACTCGATCACCTGCTGCACGCGCCGCCCCGTCAGCTGCCCGATGCGATCACCGACCGCATCCAGGTCGCGTTGCAGCGCCGGGATCTTCACTTTTGCGCGCAGCGACTTCAGCAGCGAGATCGCCCGCCTGCTGTCGGCCTCACCGAATACTGCATTCCTGTTGCCCGCGGATCTCGCCGCGACCCGGATGACCTCGCCGGTGCCCGCGAGCAATTTCGCGTCGCGCATCGCCGCCGACAGCAGGGCGAACTGCGCGCGCTCGAACAATGCGATCCACTCGCGGCCTGCGACGGTGGTCGCCAGCAGATCGTCGCGGATGGTGCGCAGGGCAGCCGCCTCGGCGTCGCCAGCGAACAGCCGGAGGCCGATGAGCTCGATCGCGCACACCGACTGCTGCAGCAGAGCCAGCATCGCCGCCTTTGCGTCGCGCTTGACAAGCGTGGGGTCGGTTGGGTGGAACGATTCGGCGGCGTTGCCGGTGTTCGGTCCAGTCTCGAAGGTGAAGCCGTAAGTCTTTCGCAGGCTGGAATTCGCGATGTGTCTCGAGTAGGCGTAGTCGCCCTGCGTGCCGGTCGTGGGATACAGGGCATACGAGGTCTGCGCCGTGTAGCGGCGCCCGCGCACGGCGGCGATGTCGGCAACGATGCGTCCGGCGACCGTCCGGAAGCGCTGCACGTCGCGCGGGTGCATGTATTCGGCGTACGTGGACGGAATGCTGGCCGTGCACGTGCCCGTCGGCAAGCCGGTGAAGCGCTGGCTCGGGTCGGTGGACTGCGTGGGGGCATGGCCCCACGGGTACAACACGAGCTCTGAGAACGAGTGCACGTCGACGAAGGAGACGATGCGTTCGCTGTCCAGGATGTGCTTGACATTTCGCGTCTCGGGCTCGCTGAAGGCCGACGGCCCGCAGTAGATATCCGCGCACGGTGAACACGAGGTCTGGCCCTGCGCCACGCCCCAGACGAGATCGGCGTTGCGATTGAGGTCCACACCGTCGCAAGGCGTTCCCGGGTTGTCGCGCCGGTTCTTGCGCCACATGTCGTCGACCGTCATCACGTGGTGGCGCCCATCCGGGTTGACGCAAGGCAGCAACCAGATGTCCATTGCCTCGAGGATCAGCTTGACGTCGTCGGCCGTGAACGTCTTGCCGCCGTAGCGGATGTTGGTTCCGTTCGAATAGCTCAACAGCAAGTCGATCGCGAGTTCGATGATCGCGTCCGGATTCATCAGCTCGCGCGCGTGCGTACCGCCCACGATGAGCACGCCGCGGCGTCCGGTGCCGCTGCCCGCGCGCACGCGCAGCGCGTAGACCGGGCGCCCCTGGACCGACGCCTCGGGCAGCGCGACGCGGGTGAAGAGGTGCGGAAACCAGCTGGAGAGGATGTTGATGGCCGAGTCGATTTGCGCGACGGTGCGATACATCACTGGCCTCCCTTTTTCGGGACGCCCTTCACCCGCTGCTCCAACAAGCGTTGGGCTTGTTCGTCGGACATGACCAGCTTCCGGTTCAGCGGCGCGACGGGAATCGCCGCGGTCAGGTGGACTTCGTAGCCCTGCTCCAGCAACCGGCGCGCGTCATCAGCCGTCAGCAGCAGCTTGACCTTGCCGTCGGCATCGGGCAGCCGGTCCAGGTCGAGCTCCGCGGCCGCCAGCGCCGCCTTGCGGTGGGGCGTCGAGCCCAAGGTGGCCTCGAACCGAACCGAGGTGGCTTGGGTGACTCTTGGAGGAACGGGCTTCTTTCGAGTGGCCATGGCGTCTCCGGTTCTGGTGCCGTTAGTGTGCAAACGGCGGATGTGTATCGAGTTCGGGCGACGCGGACCCGCCGCGATGTCAAGTCGCCGGCAGCGGACCGTCCATGCCCACGCGCTCTTGCGACTCTATACACCCGCGGCCCTGCGGTCATTCGTCCGATTGGTCTAAGCGCGTTCCCCTCAAACGGCTACGGCCCGGCTCGTCGCCCATTCGCGCTTCCCCGGTAGAATCCCGGCCGGACCGGGCGGGGACGAGCAGCGAAGCGCATGAACGACATCGTCACCCCCACGCCCGAAGCCGCCGCGCCCGAGCACGCGCCCGACGCCGGCGCGATCGTCATCCGCGGCGCGCGCCAGAACAACCTCAAGAACCTCACCGTTTCGATCCCGGCCGGCGAGCTGGTCGTCGTGACCGGCGTGTCGGGCTCGGGCAAGAGCTCGCTCGCCTTCGACACCCTCTACGCCGAGGGCCAGCGGCGCTACGTCGAGACCTTCTCGCCGTACGCGCGCCAGTTCCTCGACCGGATGGACAAGCCGCAGGTCGACCGCATCGACGGCTGCCTGCCCGCGATCGCAATCGACCAGACCAACCCGGTGCGCACCTCGCGCTCGACGGTTGGCACGATGACGGAGCTGAACGACCACATCAAGCTCCTCTTCGCGCGCGCCGCGCGACTCTACTGCCGCGGCTGCGGCGCCCCGGTCCGCCGCGACACGCCCGACACGATCCACGACGAGATCCACCGCCGCGCCGCCACGGCCGGTGATCCGCGCCTCGTGCTCGCCTTCCCGGTCGAGGTGCCGAAGAACTTCGCCGAGGCCGAGATCCTCCAGCTTCTCGAGCGCCAGGGCTACACGCGCGTCCACGCGAAGTCTGGCGCCACGCTCGAAGTGGTGCAGGACCGTTTGCGGGCCTCGAGCGCCGAGCGCGCGCGCGTCATGGAGGCGATCGAATCCGCGCTCAATGTCGGACGCGGCCGCGTGAACGTCCACGCCCTCGCCGACGACGGCCAGGATGCCGCGGTGTGGCGCTTCTCGAGCGACCTCCACTGCGCCGACTGCGACATCCACTACAGCGAGCCGACGCCGAGCCTCTTCTCGTTCAACTCGCCGATCGGCGCATGCGAGACCTGCCGCGGTTTCGGCCGCGTGATCGGCGTCGACTACGGCCTGATCGTCCCCGACGAGTCGAAGACGCTCGCCGGCGGCGCGGTCAAGCCGTGGCAGACCGAGAGCTACCGCGAATGCCAGGACGACCTCGAGAAGATGGCGCGCAAGCGCGGCGTCCCGCTCGACGTGATGTGGCGCGACCTCACCGACGCCCAGCGCCGATGGGTGATCGAGGGCGACGACGGCTGGGTGAGCTGGCGCAAGTCCTGGCCGGGCACGTGGTACGGCATCGGCCGCTTCTTCGCCTGGCTGGAGACGAAGAGCTACAAGATGCACATCCGCGTGCTCCTGTCGCGCTACCGCGCCTACACGCCGTGCGACGCGTGCGACGGTGCGCGCCTCAAGCCCGACGCCCTGCTCTGGCGCCTCGGTGAGCGGACGGACGCGGACGCGGCGCTCGGAAGCTACCGGAGGTTCAAGCCGCGCAGCGTGAAGTTCGACCACGCGACGCTCGAGGCGCTGCCCGGCCTGTCGGTGCACGACCTGATGCTGCTGCCGATCGAGCGCGCGCGCGCGTTCTTCGCGACGCTGCATCTGCCCGCGCCGCTCGACCAGGCGACCGACCTTCTCCTCACCGAGATCCGCACGCGCTTCGGCTATCTCGGGGAGGTCGGCCTGAACTACCTCACCCTCGACCGCCAGTCGCGCACGCTCTCCGGCGGCGAGGTGCAACGGATCAACCTCACCACCGCGCTCGGCACCGCGCTCGTCAACACGCTGTTCGTCCTCGACGAGCCCTCGATCGGCCTGCACCCGCGCGACATGGGCCGCGTCATCGACGTGATGCAGCGGCTGCGCGACGCCGGCAACTCGCTCGTCGTGGTGGAGCACGACCCGCAGATCATGTTCGCCGCCGACCGCATCCTGGACATGGGCCCCGGCCCGGGCGAGCGCGGCGGCGAGATCGTCTTCTTCGGCCCGCCCGGCGAGCTGCGGCGCGCGCGCACGCTCACCGCGGACTACCTGTCCGGCCGCAAGCGCGCCGACGCGGGGCTCGCCCCGCGCGCGATCGATGCGACGGGGCCGCGCATCGAGATCCGCGGCGCGACCGAGCACAATCTGAAGGGCGTCGACGTCGCCCTGCCGCTGGGTGCGCTCGTCTGCGTCACCGGCGTCTCGGGATCGGGAAAATCGACGTTGGTCCAGGACGTCCTGTACGCGGCGCTGCTCAAGGCGAAAGGCAAGCCGACCGAGGTCCCGGGCGCGCACCGCGAACTCGTCGGCGCCGATCTCGTCGACGCGGTGGTGATGGTCGACCAGACGCCGATCGGCAAGACCACGCGCTCGAATCCCGCAAGCTACGTCGGCGCCTTCGACGCGATTCGCAGCCGGTTCGCCGGCGCGCCGCTCGCGCGCGAACGCGGCTACACCCCGGGGACCTTCAGCTTCAACGCCGGCAACGGCCGCTGCCCGACCTGCGGCGGCAACGGCTTCGAGCACGTCGAGATGCAGTTCCTGTCCGACGTCTACCTGCGCTGCCCGGACTGCGACGGCCGGCGCTTCCGGCCGGAGGTGCTCGAGGTCAAGTGGCGCGACCGCAGCATCGCCGACGTGCTCGAGCTCACCGTCTCGGAGGCGGCCGCGGTCTTCGCCGACGAGGCCGACGTGATCGCCCGGCTCCAGCCGCTCGCCGAAGTCGGCCTGGAGTACCTGCGCCTCGGCCAGCCGGTGCCGACGCTCTCGGGCGGCGAGGCCCAGCGCCTCAAGCTCGCCGGGCATCTCGCGGAGGCGGCGACCACGACGCGCGGCGCCCGGGGCTCGCTCTTCCTCTTCGACGAACCGACCACCGGGCTGCACTTCGACGACGTCGCGAAGCTGCTGCGTGCGTTCCGGCGCCTGATCGACGCAGGCCATTCGCTGGTCGTGATCGAGCACAACCTCGACGTGATCCGCGCGGCCGACTGGATCGTCGACCTCGGTCCCGAGGGCGGCGACGCGGGCGGCGAGCTCGTGTGCGCCGGGACGCCGGCGGAGGTCGCGCGCCACGACCGTTCGCACACCGGCCGCGCGCTGCGCGAGTACGAGGCGGCGCTCGGCGCTCCCGCTGCGCCGCCGCGAGCCGCCGAGCCGGCCGGCGCGCCGTTGCGGGCGGCGCTCCGCGATCGCGCCCGCCGGTCGATCCTGGTCCACCGCGCCCGCGAGCACAACCTGAAGAACATCGAAGTCGACATCCCGCGCGACCGCTTCACCGTCGTCACCGGCGTCTCCGGATCGGGCAAGTCGACGCTCGCGTTCGACATCGTCTTCGCCGAAGGCCAGCGGCGTTACCTGGAGTCGCTCAACGCGTACGCACGGCAGTTCGTGCAGCCGGCGGCGCGCCCCGACGTCGACGCGCTCTTCGGCGTGCCGCCGACGGTCGCGATCGAGCAGCGCACGAGCCGCGGCGGCCGCAAGTCGACGGTGGCCACGCTCACCGAGGTCTACCACTTCCTGCGGCTGCTCTACATGAAGCTCGGGACGCAGTTCTGCCCGGACTGCAACGTGCCGATCGAGCCGCAGAGCGCAGAGGCGATCCTCGCGCGCATGCTCCGCGACTATCGCGGCAAGCGCATCGGCCTGCTCGCGCCGCTTGTCGTCAACCGCAAGGGCTACTACACCGACCTCGCCAAGTGGGCGCGCGGCAAGGGTCACACGCACCTCCGCGTCGACGGCGAGTTCCTGCCGACGGACAAGTGGCCCCGCCTCGACCGCTTCAAGGAGCACACGATCGAGCTGCCGGTGGCCGACCTCGTGGCGACCCCCGAGCGCGAAGGCGAGCTGCGCGCGGCCCTGGCCCGCGCGCTCGAGCACGGCAAGGGGGTCGTCCACTTGCTCGACGGGCTCGACCGCCTCGCGGCGGCGGCGCGCGCGACGAAGGCCGCGCGGGTCGAGCTCGCCCTGCCCGAGGCGATCTTCTCCACCAAGCGCGCCTGCCCGTCGTGCAACCGCAGCTTCCCGGAGCTCGACCCGCGCCTCTTCTCGTTCAACTCCAAGCACGGCTGGTGCCCGACCTGCTACGGCACCGGCCTCAAGCTCGCCGGCTTCGACTCGGAGCAGACCGGCGAGGAGATCTGGTGGAACGAGTGGTGGGAGGACGAGACGCAGGCCTGCCCGGCCTGCGAAGGCAGGCGCCTCAACCCGGTCGCGCTGAACGTGCGCTTCCGCGGCCACTCGATCGCCGAGCTGACCGCGCAACCGGTCGCGCGCGCGGCGCAGCTCTTCCGCAGCCTCGCCCTGGAAGGCCGCGAGGCCGACATCGCGCGCGACATCGTTGCGGAGCTCCGCGCGCGGCTCGGGTTCCTCGACGAGGTCGGGCTCGCCTACCTCGCGCTCGACCGGTCCGCGCCGACGCTCTCCGGCGGCGAGGCGCAGCGCATCCGGCTCGCCGCGCAGCTCGGCTCGAACCTGCAGGGCGTGTGCTACATCCTCGACGAGCCGACGATCGGCCTGCACCCGCGCGACAACCGGGTGCTGCTCGACACGCTCGCGAAGCTGCAGGCCAAGGGCAACACGCTGCTCGTCGTGGAGCACGACGAGGAGACGATCCGCCGCGCGCACCACGTCATCGACCTCGGCCCCGGCGCCGGACGGCTCGGCGGCGAGGTGATTGGCGCCGGCACGGCGCAGGCGCTGATCGCGAACCCGGCGTCCACCACCGGCCGCTTCCTCGCGCACCCCCTCCGCCACCCGCTGCAGCCGCGGCGCAGGGTGAATGCCGGCGATCCGTCGCTCGAGGTGCGCGCGGCGCGCCTGCACAACCTGCGCTCGATCGACGCGCGCCTCCCGCTCGGCCGTCTCACGGTGGTCACCGGCGTCTCGGGCTCGGGCAAGTCGACGCTCGCGCGCGACGTGCTGCACGACAACCTCGCGCGCCTCGTCGCCGCAAGCCGGAAGCGGGGCGCGGGGGGCGCGACGCTCGCCGGGTGCGACGCGATCGAGGGCGCCGAGGCGGTCGGGCGCGTGCTCGAGGTCGACCAGACGCCGATCGGCAAGACGCCGCGCTCCTGCCCGGCGACTTACGTCGGCTTCTGGGACGCGGTGCGCAAGCTCTTCGCCGACACCTCGGATGCGCGCATCCGCGGCTGGACCGCGAGCCGGTTCTCGTTCAACACCGCCGGCGGGCGCTGCGAGGCGTGCGAGGGCCAGGGCATCCGCAAGGTCGAGATGAGCTTCCTGCCGGACGTGAAGGTGCCGTGCGACGTCTGCCGCGGATCGCGCTTCAACGCCGAGACGCTGACCATCCGCTGGCGCGGAAAATCGATCGGCGACGTGCTCGCGCTGAGCGTCGACGAGGCGGTCGACTTCTACGCCGCGCACCCGTCGATCCATCACGCCCTGCGGCTGCTGCAGGACGTCGGCCTCGGCTACCTCACGCTCGGCCAGCAGAGCCCGACGCTCTCGGGCGGCGAGGCGCAACGCATCAAGCTCGTGACCGAGCTCGCCAAGGTGCGCGCCGACGGGGCGGACGCCGGGAACCGGCCGGGCCGGGCGCTCGCGCAGCGCCACACGCTCTACGTGCTCGACGAGCCGACTGTCGGCCTGCACATGGCCGACGTGGAGAAGCTCGCGCGGGTGCTGCATCGGCTCGTCGACGCCGGGAACACCGTCGTCGTCATCGAGCACAATCTGGACGTCATTGCCGAAGCCGACTGGATCCTCGATCTCGGCCCCGAGGGCGGCGACGCCGGCGGGCGGATCGTCGCGATGGGACCGCCGGAAACGGTCGCGCGGCGCGCGACGCACACCGGCCGCATCCTGGCCGAGTTCCTGGCCGAGCGCGGTGCCCGCGTGGAAGATCGCACGCGCGCAGGGGCCGCGCTTTGACATCCCGGGGCACATCGGAGAGGATGCAGGGTCTTGAATAGCAAACGCTTTCGATGGCCCCGCTGAAGTCCATCCGCCGCCTCGCCGCCGCCACGCTGGCGACGCTCGCGCTTGCCGCGCACGGCGCCCTGCCCGACCCGGTGCAGTTCGGCGTCGCGCTCGAGCGCGGCGACGTGAAGGCGGTGCGCGCCTGGCTCGACGAGGGCCTGCCACCCGACTACCTCGCCGACCGCATCGGCACCGGCCTGATGATCGCCGCCTGGGAAGGCAACATCGAGCTGATGACGCTCTTCGTGAGCCGCGGCGCAAACGTCAACCGCACCAACGCGAACGGCGAGCAGGCCCTGATGTTCGCGGCCTGGCGGGGGCACCTCGACGCGACGCGCTGGCTCCTCGACCGCGGCGCGCAGCTCAACCGGCGCGGCCTCGAGTGGACCGCGCTGCACTACGCGGTGTTCGCCGGCCACGAGCAGGTCGCGCAGCTCCTGCTCGAGCGCGGCGCCGACATCAACGCGCGCTCGACCAACGGCTCGACGCCGCTGATGATGGCCGCGCGCGAAGGCCGCCAGCGGCTTGCGACCTGGCTGCTCGAGCGCGGCGCGGACGCCAGCCTGCGCAACGACGTTGGCGAGGACGCGTTCGTCTGGGCGATGCGCAACAAGCACCCGCAGATCGCGAAGTCGCTCGGCTCGCCCGAGCGCCTCGCGGCCGCGGCGCGCGAACCGGAGTCGTTCGGTCCGCAGACGCGCTCGCAGCCGGTGCCCACGCGCATCGACGACCTGCTCGCGGAGATGCGCAGTGCCGCGGCCGAGGGCCGGCTGACGCTCGAGCTCCAGAGCGCCTACCTGGCGGCGGTGCGGGACCTGCGCCGGACCCAGGCCGCAGCGGCCGAGGCGACGCGGCGCGACGCGCCGAAGGCGCTCGAGATCCGGGCGCGCCGCGGCGAGCCCGGGCGCGAGCAGGCCGTGCTGGTCTACGAGGGCGACGGGGCGCGCGATCTATTCGGCGGGCATCCGGGATTCGCAACGCCGGCGCCAGAGCCGGCGACTGCGCCGGCCGACATCACCCCGCCGCAGTAGCCTCCCCGGGCCCGACGGCCTGCTAGCGCAGGTCGCGCGACTCGCCGAGCGCCGCGTGCGCCGCGGCGAGCCGCGCCACCGGAACGCGGTACGGCGAGCACGACACGTAGTCGAGCCCGGTGCGGTGGCAGAACGCGATGCTCGCCGGGTCGCCGCCGTGCTCGCCGCAGATTCCCACCTCGAGTCCCTTGCGGCGGCGCCGGCCTAGCCGCAGGCCGAGCGCCATCAGGTGCCCCACCCCGCTCTCGTCGAGCGTGGCGAACGGGTTGCGCAGCAGTATCCCCTTCTGCAGGTACTCGCTCAGGAACCCGGTCTCGGCGTCGTCGCGCGAGATTCCGAAGGTGGTCTGCGTCAGGTCGTTGGTGCCGAAGGAGAAGAACTCGGCGTACTCGGCGATGCGGTCGGCGACGATCGCCGCGCGCGGTACCTCGATCATCGTGCCGAACTGGTAGCCCACCTTCTTCCCCTGCTCGCGCATCACCGTCCGCGCCTCCTCCTCGAGCAACGCGCGCTCGACCTTGAGCTCGCTCGAAGTGGCAGCGAGCGGAATCATGATCTTCGGGGTCACCTTGAGGCCGTCTTTCGCGCATCGGCACGCCGCCTCGAAGATCGCACGCACCTGCATGCGCACGAGCTCCGGCATGTGGATGCCGAGCCGCACCCCGCGCAGGCCGAGCATCGGGTTCTGCTCGCGCAGCGCCTTGACCGCGTCGAGCAGCCGGCGCTTGTCCTGCAGCGCGCGGGCAAGCTCGGCCGGATCGCCGTCCTTCAGGCGCGCTCGCGTCTCGAGCTCGACCACTGCCCTCTGCAGGTCGTCGTGGTTCGGCAGGAACTCGTGCAGCGGCGGGTCGATGAGCCGGATCGTCACCGGCAGCGCGCCCATCGCGCGGAAGAGCCCCTCGAAATCGGCGCGCTGCATCGGCAGCAGCCGCGCGAGGTGCGCGGCGCGCTCGTCCGCGTCGCGCGCGAGGATCATCGCCTGCACGATCGGCAGCCGCTCGGCCTCGAAGAACATGTGCTCGGTGCGGCAGAGGCCGATGCCCTCGGCGCCGAACCGGCGCGCGCGCTCGGCGTCGCGCGGGTAGTCGGCGTTCGCCCAGACGCCGAGCCGGCGGATCCCATCCGCCCACTTCAGGAGCTCGAGCAGGTGCGGGTCGGCGACGTCCGGCACGACCGTCCTCAGCTCGCCCGCGTAGACCTCGCCGGCAGTGCCGTCGAGCGACAGCCAGTCGCCTTCCTTGAGCATCCGACCGCCCGGCGCGCGCACGCGCCGCGCCTCGAGGTCGATCTCGAGCGCCATTACGCCGACGACCGCCGGCTTGCCAAACTGGCGCGCGACCAGGGCGGCGTGGCTCGTGCGCCCGCCGCGGCTCGTCACCACGCCCTGCGCCGCGAGCATGCCGTGCACGTCGTCGGGCTTGGTCTCCGGCCGCACGAGGATGACGCGCTGCTTCTCCTCGCGCGCCCAGCGCTCGGCGGTGTCGGCGTCGAGCGCGATGCGGCCGATCGCGGCGCCGGGCGACACGTTGAGGCCGGTCGCGATCAGCGCGCCTTCCTCCTTCGCCTTGCGCCGCGCCGCCGGGTCGAGCTGCGGGTGGAGGAAGTAGTCGACGTGCTCCGGCGACACCCGCTTCACCGCCTCGGCGCGGCTGATGAGCTTCTCCTTGGCAAGCTCCACGGCGATCCGAATCGCCGCCTGGGCGGTGCGCTTCGCGTCGCGCGTCTGCAGCATCCACAGCTTGCCGCGCTCGATGGTGAACTCGATGTCCTGCACCTCGCGGTAGTGGCGCTCGAGCGTGCGCGCGATCGCGCGCAGCTCGCGGTCGATGCGAGGCATGAGGCGCGCGAGCTCCTGGATGCGGAGCGTGGTGCGCGTGCCGGCAACGACGTCCTCGCCCTGCGCGTTGATCAGGAAGTCGCCTTCCATCTCGTTCGCGCCGGTGGTCACGTCGCGCGTCGTCGCGACACCGGTGCCCGAGTCCTGCCCGAGGTTGCCGAACACCATCGTCACGATGTTCACCGCGGTGCCGAGATCGTGCGGAATGCCCGCCGCGTTGCGATAGTCGAACGCGCGCTTCCCGTTCCACGAGTTGAACACCGCCATCGTCGCGAGGCGCAACTGCTCGATCGGGTCGTCGGGGAACGGCCGCCGCGCATGCTCGGCGACCACCCGCTTGAACTCGGCGGTGATCGCCCGCAGCTCGCCGGCCGGCAGGTCGGCGTCGTTCGCGACGTCGTGCCGCGCGCGGTGCGTCGCGAGGACGTGCTCGAACGGTTCGTCGGGCACGCCGAGCACGACGCGGCCGTACATCTGCACGAGGCGCCGGTACGCGTCGTAGACGAAGCGCTCGTCGCCGGTCAGACGCACGAGGCCGACGGCCACCGCGTCGTTCAGGCCGATGTTGAGCACCGTGTCCATCATGCCCGGCATGGAGAACTTCGCGCCGGAGCGGCACGAGACGAGGAGCGGGTTGTCCGGGTCGCCGAAGGACTTGCCGGTCGCGCGCTCGATGCGCCCGACCGCCGCGAGCACCTCCTCCCACATGCCGGGGGGAAACTTGCCGTCCGCGGCGAGGAAAGCCTTGCAGGCTTCGGTCGTCAGGATGAACCCGGGCGGAACCGGCAGCGCAAGGCGGGCCATCTCGGCGAGGTTCGCGCCCTTGCCGCCGAGCAGGCCGCGGACGCCGTCCCACGAGCCGGCGGCACGCTCGGCGAGGCGCACCTCGTCGAACGAGTAGACGTGCTTCGCACGGCGCGATTTCGTCCGCGCGGCGCGCGGCGGTGCGGCTCTTCTGCGCTGCATCGAGCTCTCCTGACAATCAGCCCCAATTCCGGCGGCTCTGTCGCGCCGGCACCCGAAAAATTGTCGCCCGCGGGAGTCGCGCAGTTCTTGAACTAGCGCAAAGCGCAGGCCCTCCAGAGGAGGAGCATGGTTACAAAGTTTTACCCTTGGCGTAGTCAGCGAGGCGCACCATAAAGACGTTCATCCACCTAGGTGTCACGCGGCAAGAGGACTCGGCGGGCGGCCTGCCCGACCCGCCGTGCAAGACAATGAAATCCTGGAAATTCGTGCTGACGCTCGCCATCGCCCTGCTCGGCATCGCGCTGGTGAGCGAGCCTGCTTTCGCGGGCGGCCGTTCACGCGTCGTCGTCGGCGTCGGCGTGGGCGTGGGCCCGGGATGGTGGGGAGGCCCTGGCTGGGGCCCGGGTTGGGGCTGGGGCCCAGGGTGGGGCTGGGGCGCCGCCGGCTGGGGCTGGGGTCCGGGCTGGGGCTGGGGTCCGGGCTGGGGTGGACCGGTCATGGTCGGACCGCCGGTCGTGATCCAGCAGTCGCCCCCCGTATTCATCGAACGCGACCCACTGCCGCAGTCGGCGCCTGCGCAAGTAACACCGCCCCCGCCGAGCGGTTGGTGGTACTTCTGTCCCGGCGCGGGCGCGTACTACCCGTACATCCGGGAATGCCCGGGTGGGTGGCAGCGCGTGGCGCCGCAGCCGCCGTCGTGACGCGGTGACGCCGTGACCCCGCGCGTCAAACGTCTTTCGCTCGTCGGACTCGCGCTGCTCGCCGGGTGCGCCGCGCTGCCGAGCGGCCCGAGCGTGATGTCGCTGCCCGGCAGCCGCAAGAACTTCGACGAGTTCCGCGTCGATGACGCCGCGTGCCGGCAGTTCGCCTTCGAGCAGGTCGGCGGCGCCTCGGCGCAGCAGGCCGCGAACCAGAGCGCGGTTGGGTCGGCCGTCGTCGGCACGGCGGTCGGCGCCGGCGCCGGCGCGCTGATCGCGGGCTCCAGCGGCGCGGGCGTGGGCGCCGGGGTGGGCCTCCTCACCGGCGCGCTCGTCGGCCAGAGCTATGCGAGCGGCTCCTACTGGTCCGTGCAGCAGCGCTACGACTTCGCCTACCAGCAGTGCATGTACGCGAAGGGCAACAAGATCCCGGTCTCCGTGGGCTACGCCCGGGCCATCCGGGAGCAATCGGCGGCAGCGCCGCCGGGCCCGCTCGCGCCCTATCCGCCGCCGCCGAATCAGCCTCCGCCGCCGGCGCCACGCTGATCGCGCGGTCCGGGCGACGTTCCCGACCGGCGTCACGCTGCGCGGCGCGCCGCAGCCGCCTTCCTGCTCCAGGCCCAGACGTACTGCACGCCCGAGAGGATCACCGTCGCCAACACCGTCACGAATAGCGCCGGCAGCCACGCGCGCGCGTCGAGGAACCCGGCCGCCTGGGCGAGCACAGCGGCGAGCGCCGCGAACTCGAGCGCGGTGTTCACCTTCGAGAGCCACGTCGGCGCCATCTCGACGTGCCCCACCACGAGGCGATAAGCCACCGCGCCTCCGGCGATGACGACGTCGCGCAGCACGATCGCCGCAGCGAGCCACAACGGCAGCCACGACTGCCAGGCGAGCAGCACCGTCGCGGTGAACATCGTGAGCTTGTCGGCGATCGGGTCGAGCCGCGCGCCGAACTCCGACACGATCCGGTAGTGCCGCGCGATCGCACCGTCGGCGAAGTCGCTGATCGCCGCCGCCATGAACACGACGAGCGCCGGCGCGTACTGCCGCTGCACCAGCAGGTAGGCGATCACCGGGATGAGCAGCGCCCGGATTACCGTAATCACGTTCGGGACATTCAGCACGCCCCGAGCTTACGACGCCGCGCGGCGTCACGCGTACGCGCGGTACTCCGGCTGGTACATCTGCCCGCGCACGTCCGCGAGCACGTCGGCCGGCGGCGGCCGCGTCGCGAGCCCGCGCGCATGCGCGACCTCCACCACCGCGGCGGCGATGCGCGCCGAGACCTCGCGCACCCGCGCGAGCGGCGGGTACAGGCTGCCCTGCGCGAGGTCCGCGTCGCCGACCTGAGCGGCAAGCGTCCGCGCCGCCGCCAGGAACATCTCGTCGGTGACCCGACGCGCGCCGCAGGCGATGGCGCCCAGTCCCACGCCCGGGAAGACGTACGAGTTGTTGCACTGGCGCGGCACGTGCGTCGCGCCGGCCAGCGTCACCGGGTCGAAGGGGCTGCCGGAGGCGAACAGCGCGCGGCCTTCGGTGGCGCGGTAGGCCTGCTCGGCGGTGCACTCGGACTTCACGGTCGGGTTGGACAGCGCGAACACGATGGGGCGCGGGTTGATCGCCGCCATCGCCTTCAGCACGTCCTCCGTGAAGGCGCCCCCCGCGGTCGACACGCCGACGATCGCGGTCGGCCGGAGTGCTCGAACTGCGTCGAGAAAGCTGGCGACGTGCGGGTGCTCGTGCGCGAACGGACGCTTGTGCTCGGCGAGGTCCGGCCGGCCGGCGACGACGAGCCCCTTGGTGTCGAACATCCAGAGCCGCCGGCGCGCCTCGGCCTCGGGAAGGCCGTCGATCGCCAGCGCGGCGGCCACCATGTTGCACAGGCCCGCCGCGGCGCCGCCCGCGCCTAGGCACAGGATCCGCTGGTCCGCGACCCGGCCGCCGGTCGCGCGCATTGCGCACAGCATCCCCGCGAGCAGGACCGCGCCGGTGCCCTGGACGTCGTCGTTGAACGCACACACCCGCTCGCGATAGCGCGCGAGCAGCCGGAAGGCGTTCACGTTCGCGAAGTCCTCGAACTGGATCAGCACGCCCGGGAACACTTCCTGCGTCGCGGTGACGAACTCCTCCACCAGCGCGTCGTACTCGCCGCGCTCGATCCGCCGCCGCCGCGTGCCGGCGTACAGCGGGTCGGCGAGGATCGACTCGGTGTTGGTCCCGACGTCGAGCGCCACCGGCAGCGTGCGCGTCGGCTCGACGCCGGCGCAGGCGCTGTAGAGCACGAGCTTGCCGATCGGAATGCCCATGCCGTTCGCGCCGAGATCGCCGAGGCCCAGGATGCGGCCACCGTCGGTGACGACGATGATCGCGACGTCGCGGTATGGCCAGTTGCGCAGCACCGCGGCCACGCGGCCGCGGTGCTCGGGCGTGATGAACAGTCCCCGCGGCCGCTGCACGATGTGGCTGAACTGCTGGCACGCCGCGCCGACGGTCGGCGTGTAGACGAGCGGCACGATCTCGTCGGGATGGTCGACGATCGTGCGGAAGAAGAGCGTCTCGTTGCGGTTGTGCAGCCCCTCGAGGGCGATGTACTTCTCGAGGGGCGTGGGCAGCCGCCGCAGGTTCTCGAGCACGAGGCCGACCTGCTCCGCGAGCGTGTACACGCGCGGCGGCAGGAGCCCGTCGAGCGCGAGCGCGGCGCGCTCCGCGGCGGTGAAGGCGCCGCCCTTGTTGAGCGCGGGATCGCGCAGGAGCGCCGCGCCGCGCGGCAGTTCGGGTGACCGGTCAGCGGACATGGGGTCCTCCGGCGGGCAAGGGGCCGGCGCGGTCGCGCCGACCGACGACTCCATTGTCGGGAACGGCGTCCCGGCGCTGTTGACCGAGGTCAACCGCGGGCGATCGCCCGCTCAGAGCGCCTCGAAGGTCCGGATCATCCGCTGCCGGAGCGCCGCGTCCGGCAGTCGCCCGTACAGCGCGCCCATGTTCTCCAGCATGTGCGCAGTCTGCGACGTCGCGGGAATCGCGCACGTCACCGCCGGGTGCGACACCGCGAACTTGAGGAAGAAGGCGGCCCAGGTCGCGCAATCGAACTCGCGCGCCCACGCGGGGAGCGGACGGCCCCGCACGCGCGCGAAGAGGTGGCCGCCGTCGAAAGGCCGGTTGGCGATCACCGCGATGCCGCGCTCGGCCGCGGCCGGGAGCAGCCGGTGCTCGGCCGAGCGGTCGGCGAAGTTGTAGGTGAACTGCACGAAGTCGAACGGCTCCGAGGCGATCGCGCGCTCCATTTCGGCGTGACGCGCGCCGTGCGAGGTCGTGATGCCGACGTAGCGAACGCGCCCTTCCGCCTTCCACGCGAGCAGCGTCTTCAGGTGCGCCGGCCAGTCGACCATGTTGTGGATCTGCATCAGGTCGAAGCGCGGGACACCCCACAGCCGGCGCGAGGCCTCCATCTGCGTAATGCCGGCGCCCCGCCCGACGATCCACACCTTCGTCGCCGTGAACGGCGCGGGCCGACCGGGCATCCGCGGCAGCAGCGCGCCGATCACCTCCTCCGCCGATCCGTACATCGGCGAGGAGTCGATGAGCGCGCCGCCGCGCTCGAAGAACGCCCGGAGCACCGGTGCGAGCGCGTCGCGGCGGCGCGGGTCGGTGCCGGCGTCGAACGTGATCCAGGTGCCGAGGCCGATCGCGGGCAGTCGCTCGCCGGTCGCCGGGATCGGCCGCAGGATCGGCACTTGCGGCTGTGCAACACCGGTGCGACCTGCCCAGCCGGCTGCGGCGACGCCGAGGGCGGCGAGGAAGGTGCGGCGGCCCGTTGCGGGGCGACGATCCATGCTTGCTATCATCGCGCGGCATGAGCCCGCCTGTCGACAATCCGCCGCTCGACGCGGAGAACGCCGCGTTCATCCGCTGCGGCGTCATGGTGAGCGTCGCCTCGCGCGACGCGAGCCACGTCGCGTCGCTCTCCCGCGCGCTGGGCTGCCGCGTCGCGCCCGACCGGCGCCGCGTGACGGTGGTCCTCTCCGCCTCCCAGTGCGAGACGCTGCTGCGCGACCTGCGCGAGACGGGAACGGTCGCCGCGGTCTTCACCCAGCCGAGCACCCACCGCACGATCCAGCTCAAGGGCACCGATGCGGCGCTCGGCCCGCTTGCGCCGGGAACCACCGCCCTCGTCGACGCCAACATCGACGCGCTGGTGAAGGACGTGGCGCCGCTCGGCTACAGCGAGATCTTCGTGCGGACCGTCCTCGCCTACGAGCCGGAGGACCTGGTCGAAGTGACCTTCACTCCGACGTCCGCGTTCGCGCAAACGCCGGGGCCGCAGGCGGGCAGGCGGCTGTGACCTTGACTGTCGACGCGATTCGCGAGTGCCTCGAGGGCAACATCCCGAGCCTGGTCGCGACCTGCGCGCCCGACGGAACGCCGAACGTGTCGTACGTCTCGCAGGTGCACTACGTCGACGGCGCGCACGTGGCGCTCACCTACCAGTTCTTCAACAAGACGCGCGAGAACGTCCTCGCGAACCCGCGCGCGACGCTGTTCCTGGTGCACCCGACGACGTTCGCCCGGTACCGCCTCGCGGCCACGTACCTGCGCACCGAGACCGAAGGACCGCTCTTCGAGAGCATGAAGGCCAAGCTCGCCGGGATCGCGTCCCACACCGGCATGAGCGGCGTGTTCCGGCTGCTCGGTTCCGACATCTATCGTGTGATCGGCATCGAGACTGTCCCGGGGCCGGTCGTTCCTGCCCTGCCGCCGCGGCGCAGCCTCCTCGCGTCGCTGCGCGCCGCCTCGCAGCGCCTCAACGCGTGCACCGACCTCGCGAGCCTGCTCGACGAGGCGCTCGACTCCCTTGCACGGGTGTTCGGGGTCGACCATGCGATGGTGCTCATGTTCGACGCCACCGCGCAGCGGCTCTACACCGTCGCCAGTCGCGGCTACGAATCCTCCGGAGTCGGGTCCGAGATTCCGCTCGGCCAGGGCGTGATCGGCGTGGCGGCGCGCGAGCTGACCCCGATCCGCATCTCCCATGCGACCACCGAGTACGGCTATGGCCGCGCGATCCGGGCCGCTGCCGCGGCGGCCGGCATGGCCGACCGCCTCGAAACCGAGATCCCGTTCCCGGGGTTGCCCGAGTCGCGCAGCCAGCTCGCCGTGCCGATCGTCGCCTGCGGGCGCCTGGTCGGCGCGCTGTACGTCGAGAGCACCGAGGACCGGCGCTTCGGTTACGACGACGAGGACGCGCTCGTCGCGCTCGCCGCGCAGCTCGGCACCGGGATCCACATCCTGCAGGCGACCGAGGGCCACGACGAGGCGCCCGCCGGCGCGGCGGGGCGATTGCCGGTCGAAGGCGCGCCGGTGGTCGTGCGCCATTACGCCGAGAACGACAGCGTGTTCCTCGGCGAGGACTACCTGATCAAGGGCGTGGCGGGGGCGATCTTCTGGAAGCTGGCGCGCGACTACGTGAACGAGCAGCGCGTCGAATTCACCAACCGCGAGCTGCGACTCGACCCGGCTATCCGGCTGCCCGACATCAGCGACAACCTCGAGGCCCGGCTGGTCCTGCTCCAGCGCCGCCTCGACGAGCGGGAGGCAGCGCTGCGCATCGAGAAGACCGGCCGCGGACGCTTCCGCCTGTGCGTCCGGCGGCCAGTCAAGCTCGTCGAGGTCGCGCCGGCCTAGGCCCGCCTATACGGGCAGGGGCGCGATAGCGGCCATCACCTGCGCCCAGTCGCGGTCATCGAGCCGGGGCCGGACGAGGTCGAACGCCTGCGTCGTCGCCCCCGCGGGCGCGTGCTGGAGCAGCAGCGTGAGGAGGCCGGCGACGGCGATCGGATCGGCGCTCTCGCAGTCGAGCATGTCGAGTTCCATGGCGTGACCTTTCTGTCAGGATCGACCTTCGATGGGAGGGAAGCTTAGGCATCGCCGCGCGACGGCGTTCGTAAATCTTGGCTCACGGGACCTTAAGAGTTTCTTAAGGCCCGTCCTGCCGGCCCGCGGTTCAGAACAGGTCGAGCTGCGGCCCGGTCCGCGGCGGACGGAACCGGGACGTGTCGAGCGGCTCGCGGCCGCGGCGAACGAAGCCGAGACGCTCGCAGGCGAGGTCGAACCGCTTCCCGACGAGGTCGGCGAAGTTCCCCCGCCCGGTCTGGCGGACGCCGAAGCCCGACTCGTACTCCTTCCCGCCGCGCGTCTGGCGGACGAGGCTGATCACATGCGCCGCCTTGAGCGGATAGTGGGTCGCGAGCCAGTCCTTGAAGAGCGGCGCAACCTCGAGCGGCAGGCGCAGGAGGATGTAGCCGGCGGAGGTTGCGCCCGCCTCGCGCGCGCGCTCGAGAATCTCCTCCATGAATCGGTCGGTGACGAACGGGATGAGCGGCGCGACGAGCACGCCGACCGGGATCCCGGCCTCGGCGAGCCGGCGGATCGTCTCCAGGCGCCGGTACGGCGCCGAGGCGCGCGGCTCGAGCTTGCGTGCGAGCGCGGTGTCGAGGTTGGTCACCGAGACGTATGCGCGTGCCATGCCCTTCGCCGCCATCGGCGCGACCAGGTCGACGTCGCGCTCGACGAGCGCGTTCTTGGTGACGATGGTGAACGGGTGCTCGCACTCGGCGAGCACCTCCAGGATCGAGCGGGTGATGCGGAGCTCGCGCTCGGCCGGCTGGTAGGGATCGGTGTTCGCGCCGAGCGCGATCGCGCTCGCGCGGTAACCGGGTGCCGCGAGCGCCTTCCGCAGCAGCGCCGCGGCGTTCGTCTTCGCGAAGATGCGCGTCTCGAAGTCGAGACCGGGAGAGAGGCCTAGGTAGGCGTGGGTCGGGCGGGCATAGCAGTACACGCACCCGTGCTCGCAGCCGCGGTACGGGTTGATCGACTGGTCGAACGGGATGTCGGGCGAGTCATTGCGCGCGATGATCGACTTCGCCGTCTCGTGCGCGACCTCGGTGCGGATCGGCGGCAATGCGTCGTCGTCGCGCCGCCAGCCGTCGTCGACCGCCTCGCGCCGCACGGACTCGTAGCGGCCCTCGAGGTTCGAAGGCGCGCCGCGACCCTTGACCGGGCCGCCCGGGTCGCCGCGGGTCGTCCTGAGCGCCATACTGGCATTTTAGACAGTATTGGCGCGGCGTGGAATAGTTCCGCTGAGTCGGCGCAAGGGGCGGGTAAGATGCGCGCCTTCGGCCCGGGCTCCCCGGGCCCGGCGGAGCGGTCTTCCAGTGGCAGCCGGTCGTTGTGCAGCGCAAAGGGCCCCGGCCGGGAGGCCGTTCCGTGGCTGAGACGACGCGCCGGCTCGCGTTGCAGGGGGAGCCGGGCGCCGTCGGGCGAGCCGCCGACTGGATCCGCGGGCTGGGTGCCGAGTTCGCGATCGAGGCCGAGGACGTCCGGCGCCTCGAGCTCTGCACCGCCGAGCTGCTCGGCAACATCGTCCGCCAGGCCGATGGGGCGCAGGGCGAGCACCGGATCGAGCTCCGCGCGCGCGTGAACGAGCGCACCGCGGCGCTCGAGATCGCCGACGATGGCCAGGCGTTCGATCCCACTGCATGGCGCCAGCCCGAATCCGCGTCCGGCGGCAACGCGGCGCAGGCGAGCGCATCGAATCTGCGCGTGGTGCAGCAGTTTGCGGACGAATGCCGCTACGCCCGCCGCGGCAAGAAGAACGTGGTGACGCTCGTACTGAAGCGCCATCCGCCTGCCGCCGGGCACGCGCCGCGCGGGCCCGAGCGGCGCCGACGCACGGCCCCGGCGGCGGTCCCGCTCTGGCGGCGCGACGGCACGCTCGTCCTCGCCGACGAGCGCCACGGGCTCGACCGGCGCCTGCGCGGCTTCATCTCGCAGTTCGAGGTGTTCCGCAGCGTCCCTTACCACCTCGTCGAGGACGCGGTCGCGGCCTGCCGCATCGTCAGCTACCCGGACGGTCAGGTGCTGCTGCGCCCGGGCGAGCGCGGCGACGCGCTCGTGTTCGTGCTGAGCGGGCGGCTGCGCGTGCACCTCGACGCACCCGATTCGGCGAACTTCTTCACCATCGGCGCGGGCGACTTCACCGGCGAGCTGTCGGTGATCGACGGCAAGCCGGTCTCGGCGTACCTGGTCGCCGACGCGGGCTGCCGGGTGATGCTGGTCGACGCCGAGACGCTGTTCCGGCGGCTGCTCACGGTGCCCGAGGTCAACCGGAGCTTCATGACCGCCTACTCGGAGCGCGTTCGCGGCACGAGCGTGCACATCATCGAGCAGCTGCGCGCGGAGATGGCGCACCGCGAGGCGCAGTCCGCGCAGCGCATCCAGGCCGCCCTGCTGCAGCCGGGCGCCTCGCTCCTGCCGGAGCGGCGCGAGGTCGACTGCGCGGCGCTCGTGCGCGCGGCGCGCGACGTCGGCGGGGATTTCTACGATGCGTTCTTCCTCGACCCGGCGCGGGCCTTCGTGTCGGTCGGCGACGTGAGCGGAAAGGGGCTGCCGACGGCGCTGTGCATGGCGCGCGCCCTGACGGCCCTGCGCCGCGAGGTGACGGGCGGGACGCTCGCGCACGCGGTCGGGCGTGCCAATCGCCTCCTCTGCGAGGCGAACGACGCCGGGTTGTCGGTGAGCCTGTTCTGCGCGGTGCTCGACACCGCGACCGGCCGGCTCGAGTACGTGAGCGCGGGCCATCCGGCGCCGGCCCTCGCGCGCGGCGACGGGCTGTTCCGGCCGCTCGAAACCGTGCGCAACCCGGTGCTCGGCGTCGTCGCGGACGCGGCGTATGCCAGCGGCACGATCGATCTCCCGCCCGGCAGCGCGCTGGTGCTCCGCACCGACGGGGCGACGGACGCGCAGACCTGGAGCCGCGAGGCGTTCGGCGACGCGCGCCTGCTCGACGCACTGAACGAGGCCGACGACCGGAGCGCAGCCGCGCTGGTCGAGGACACCGTCGCCGCGATCGATCGCTTCGTCGGCGACGCACCGCAACCCGGCGACATCACCCTCCTCGCCCTGCGCTACCGCGGCCCCGCGGCGGCCTGACTGCGGCGCGACGTCCGCAGGCCGTCGACCGGACTGAAGGCGAACGGCCGTCCGAGCGCCGCGCGCACGGGACCGTCGCGGTCGTACACGTCCGGCCGGAAACCGATCCCGCCCGCGCCGTTCGGCGCCGCGGTGAAGTAGAGCAGCAGCACCGGGACCTCGCGCCGCACGAGCACCGTGCGCGTCTCGCCGGTGGCGATCGCCTCGCGCACGCGCTCGGCGCTCCAGCGCTCCGCGTCGGCAAGCAGCAGCGCCGCGAGCTCGATCGGCCGCTCGATCCGGATGCAGCCCGAGCTGTAGGTGCGCTCGGTCCGGTCGAAGAGGGCTCTGGCGGGCGTGTCGTGGAGGTAGACGCTGTGGGAATTGGGGAACATGAACTTGATGCGCCCGAGCGCGTTGTCGTCGCCCGGGTCCTGCACGATCTGGTACGGGAAGGGCCGCGCCGGGTATTGCGGCCAGTCGACGCGCGCCGCGTCCACCGGCCGCGCCCGGTCGTCGACCACGTGCATGCGGTTCCTTGCCAGATAGGCCGGATCCTTCGCGACCCGGGGCAGAACGTCCTCGCGCAGGATCGTCGGCGGCACGGTCCAGGTCGGGTTGAGCACGAGGTACTTCATCGTCGCGCGGAAGACCGGCGTCCGGCGGTACGGACGCCCCACCACGACGCGCGAGTGCCACACCCTCTCGCCGTCCAGGTAGAGCGCGGCGTCGAAGCCGGCGATGTCGACGACCAGGAAGTCTCCCGTCAGATCCTGCGCCACCCAGCGCGCCCGCTCCAGGTTCACGCGGATCTGCTCGATGCGCCGCGCGACGTCGACGTTCAGGGCCGCGATCGTCTTGCGGCCCACGGCACCGTCCGCCGCGAGACCGTGACGGGACTGAAAGCGCTTCACCGCGTCCTCGAGCGAGGAGTCGAAGCCGTTCGGCTCCGCCGCGGCATCGGCCGGCAGATCGCCACTCGCGGCGAGGCGCTCGCGCAGCGCCGCCACGCGCGCGTCGCTGACCCCCGGCTTGAGCGTCGGCCCGGTCGTTACCGCGGGCCAGCCGCCCCGCACCGCGATCTCGCGATGCGCCGCGAGGCCCGCCTGCAGCGCCCGGTACTGCGGCAGCTGCGGCGCGTAGGCCTCGATCGCAGCGCGGAGATCCGGCGCGGCGATCGCAGCCTCCAGCGCTTGCGCGGGGTCGATCGCGCCCAGCGCCCGCGTGAAGTTCCAGTCCGGATAGAGCTCGCGCGGGTTCACCTTCCCGAAGCGGAGGTGATAGGCCAGGCGCACGAGGGCATCAGTCAGCACGAGTTCCCGGTCCGCAGCCGCGCGCGCATCCGAGGGCGGGCCCGCGGACACGATACGGCGCAGCGTCTCCGCGTGGTAGTCGGCCGGATCGAGCCCATGGTCGCGGCTCGCATCGACGACCGCGAGCATCGCCTCGGCGCGAGCCGGGCGATCCCACGCGGACCGGAACGCCCGCCGCTCGTAGAACTCGGGGATCAGCGTGCGCGCCGCGATGCGCGCGCCGTCGATGCGCACGTCCTGCCCGGCGCGCAGCTGCTCGACGCGAAACCGAAGCGCCTCCGCCGACCAGTCGGCAGCGTGCGCGGCCGCGCCGGCGAGTACCGCGACGAATGCGAGTGCCGCGAGCGGGAATTTCTTACGCAGTCGATGCATCCTCAGGGTCACTGCTTCTTGGGGAAATGGCGCGCGCGTTATACCATTCGCGCTTGACCGTCACGCTCGAACAAGGACCGGCACGATGAGAGACTCGCCCGATCGCAGCGCCGCGCGCCGCCGCATGGTGCTGAAGGGGCTCGCGCTCGCGCCGCTCGGGCTGGCCGGGCCGCGTCTCGCGCACGCTCACGAGGAGCGCGCGCTCTCGTTCCGCCACACCCATACCGACGAGCGGCTGCGCATCGTCTACTTCGAGCGCGGAAAGTACGTGCCGGACTCGCTCGCGCGCATCGACCGGCTGCTGCGCGACTTCCGCACCGGGGACGTCCATCCGATCGAACCTCGCCTGCTCGACACCGTCTTCGCCCTCGGCGCCGCGTGCGGCGGCGGCACGTTCGAGATCATCTCCGGCTTTCGCTCGTCGCGAACGAACGCGCTGCTGCGCAGCACCGGTGGCGGCGGCGTCGCGAAACAGAGCCTGCACATGGACGGGCGCGCGCTCGACGTGCGGCTCGTCGGGTGCGACACGGCACGATTGCGCGACGCGGCGATCGCGCTCGGCCGCGGCGGCGTGGGGTACTACCGCGCGTCCGATTTCGTTCACCTCGACACCGGTCGGCCCCGCACCTGGGGCTAGCCGTCGCCCGCGCTCAATCGAGCACGTGCGAGACGAGGCCGTCGGCGAGCTTCGGGTCGAACCACGTCGACTTCGGCGGCATGACCTCGTCGGCGTCGGCCACCGCCATCAGGTCCTCCATCCGCGTCGGGTAGAGCGCGAACGCGGCCGCCATCGCGCCCGAGTCGACGCGCCGCTCCAGCTCCGCGAGGCCACGCCCGCCGCCGACGAAGTCGATGCGCTCGTCGGTGCGCAGGTCGCCGATGCCGAGGACCGGTGCGAGCACGTGCTCGGTCAGCAGGTTCGCATCGAGGTGCTGGGCGGGATCGGGCACCTCCGCGAGGTCGGTGCGGAGCGTGAGCCGGTGCCAGCGTCCGCCCGCGTACAGCCCGAACTCACCGTGCCGCGCGGGGCGCACCGCGGCCGCGCTCGACACGACGGCGAACTTTTCGCGCAGCCGCGCGAGGAACGCCTCGATGCTCATCCCGGCGAGGTCGCGTACGACGCGGTTGTAGTCGAGGATGCGCAGCTCGTGGTGCGGGAAGGCGACGGTGAGGAACCATTCGTGGCTCTCCTCGCCGGTGGGCCGCGCGAGCGCCGCGCGCCGCGCCGCTGCCACGCGCGCGGCGGCGGCCGAGCGGTGGTGGCCGTCGGCGATGTAGAGGGCCGGCAGCTCGTCGAACAGCGCGGTGATGCGCACGACCCGCGCTGCGTCCCGCACCGGCCAGAGCGCGTGGCGCACTCCGTCGTCGAGGATCGCTTCGGTGTCCGGCGCGCCGCGCGCCGCGTCCGCGAGCACCTCGTCGAGGGCCGGCGCGCGCGGATAGGCGACCAGCACCGGGCCGGTCTGCGCGTTGAGCGCCAGCATGTGCCGCACCCGGTCGTCCTCCTTGTCCGGCCGGGTGTGCTCGTGCCGGCGCACGCGGTTCTCCTCGTATGCCGCGACCGACGTGGCAGTGACGATGCCGGTCTGCACGTGGTCGCCCGCGGCGACGCGATAGACGTAGTACCCGGGCGCCGCGTCGCGCACCAGCACGCCGGCGTGGATCAGGCGCGCGAGGTTCTCGGCCGCCTTCGCGTATGCCGGCGGCGCGTGCGGATCGGCCCCGGGCGGAAGGTCGATCTCGGGCTTGGAGACGTGCAGGAAGCTCCACGGCCGCCCGGCGGCGCGCGCGCGCGCTTCGTCGGTGGTCACGACGTCGTACGGCGGCGCGATGACCTCGGCGGCGCGGCCGGGCGCGGGGCGCAGGGCCGCGAGGGGGCGGACGAGGGGCAAGGAGACTCCGACGGACTGCAGCGAGAGGCGATTCTACCGCGCGCGTCGTGCCGCACCGCTACAATCGCCCGCATGCTCGTGCGCTTCGACAGCAAGGTCGGCACCTTCACGATGTTCGGCGACGCCGCCGTCGAGCTCCTCAGGATGATGGGGCACAGCGGCACGGTGCCGAGCGCGCTGCTTGCCGCCGACATCCCGGCCGCGCTCGCGCGGCTGAAACCCGCGGTGGCGCGCGCGCCCGAGCCGCCTGCGCCGCCGCCCGAACCCGACGGCCGTCCGGCGCCGCCGCCGGTCTCGGTGCGCCAGCGGGCGTATCCGCTCATCGACCTGCTCGAGCGCGCGGCGAAGGCGAACGCCGACGTGCTGTGGGACAAGGCGTAACATCCGTGCGCGTCGTCTGACCAGGAGGGAATCGCAATGCCCGTCACCGACCTCAATCACTACTTCGTCCGCGCCAACGACCTCGAGCGCACCAAGGACTTCTACTGCAGCGTCCTCGGCTTCGAGGTGATGCCGCGCCCGGACTTCCCGTTCCCGGGCTACTGGCTCGGCGCCGGCGGCAAGATCCAGGTGCACATGGGCCCGCACGGCATTCCGAACTCGGAGCTCTACTACCTCGGCACCACACCGCAGTCCGCCACCGACAATACCGGCGTGGTCGATCACATCGCGTTCCTTGCGACCGAGCCGGAGAAGTTCAACGCGCGCTTCGAGAAGCTCGGGATGGCCGCGCGCAAGCGCTACTTCCCGGAGTTCAAGCTCTTCCAGATGTTCGTCAAGGACCCGAACGGCCTGACGATCGAGCTCAACTTCCACGGCATCGAGAACGAGCCCAAGTGGGGCGCGGGCAGCGAGAACTACGCCGAGATGCCGCGCGTCGCCGAGACCGCGAAGTGAACGCGCGGGCGAAGCCGGCGAGCTTCGCCGACGTCGGGTACGACGAGGCGCTCGCGCGCGCGCGCGCTCTCGTACCCGCGCTGCGGGAGCGTGCGGCCGCCGCCGAGCAGGCGCGCCGCCTGCCCGCCGAGACGATCGCCGACCTCGACCGCACCGGGCTCTTCCGCATCACGCAGCCGAAGCGCTGGGGCGGCATGGAGCTCGATTTCATCTCCATGCTCGAGATTCCGGCCGAGCTCGCGCGCGGCTGCGCGTCGACCTCCTGGATCGTCGGCAATATCACCATCCACCACTGGATGGTCGCGCTCTACGACGAGCGCACGCAGGCCGAGATCTGGGAGGCGAACCCGGACGCGCAGATCGCCTCCGGCATCGCCTACCACCAGGGTCGCGCGCGCAAGGTGGACGGCGGTTACGTGGCGAGCGGAACCTGGAATTTCTCGAGCGGCGTGGACGGCGCGGACTGGAACATGCTCGGCGTCACCGTCCGCGACGGGGACAAGGTGGTCGACCACCGCATGTGCCTCGTCCCGAAGTCCGACTACGAGGTGATCGACGACTGGCACGTGCTCGGCATGCGCGCGACCTGCTCGAAGACGGTGCGCGTGAAGGAGGTGTTCGTTCCGGAGCACCGGGCGCTCAGCGCCTACTCGATCCGCGGCGGGGCCGCTTTCCCCGGCGCGAAGGTGCACCGCAACCCGCTCTACCAGGTGCCGCTCGCGACGCTGAGCTCGCACCCGATCGTCGCCGCCGCGCTCGGCAACGCGCGCGGCGCGCTCGAGCTGACCTGCGACGCGGTGAAGGGGCGCAGCACGAGCTACACGGGGGCGAGCATGCGCGACTTCCAGGCGGTGCAGCTGCGCGTTGGCGCGGCCGGTGCGCGCGTCGACGCGGCCTGGCAGCTTGCGCGAAGCGACTGCCTGAAGGCACAGGAGTGGGCGGCGCGCGGGTACATCCCGACGGTCGAGGAGAAGCTCGCGATCAAGCGCAACGCCGCCTACGAGGTGACGCTCTGCACCGAGGCGGTCGATCTCCTGCACGCCATGGCGGGCGCCAACGGGATCTACGACAGCTACCCGATCCAGCGCCTCTTCCGCGACCAGCACGCGCTCGCCGGGCACTTCGGGTTCTCGTTCGACATCCACGGCTCCAACTGGGGCTTCGCCGCGCTCGGCGGCGAGTACAAGCTGCCGACCCTCTGAAGGCGCGTGGCGCGTGGACCCGCTCGCGCAGCTCGTCGTCGCGACGCTGGCGTTCGTCGTCACGCACTTCGTCTCCAGCACCCCGCTGCGCGGGGCGATCGCCGGTGCGCTCGGCGAGAAGGCGTGGATCGTTCTCTACTCGCTCGTCGCGTTCGTCGCCATCGGCTGGATGGCCTGGGCGTACGGCGCTGCGCCGCGCGCCCCGCTGTGGCCCGGCCTGCGGCTGCTGCCGCTCCTCGTCATGCCGGCCGCGCTCGTCCTGCTCGTGGGCGGGGTGCTGGGGCGCAACCCGACCGCCGTGATGCAGGAGCGCGCGCTGCGCTCGAGCGAGCCAGCGCGCGGCATGATCCGCCTCACCCGCCACCCGGTGATGTGGGCGATCGCGCTGTGGGCGGCGGCGCACGTCCTCGCGCGCGGCGATCTCGCCTCGCTGATCTTCTTCGGCGGGTTCCTCGCCGTCGCGCTGCTCGGCACCGTTCTCATCGACGCGCGGAAGCGCGCCGCGTTCGGCGAGGACTGGCGGCGCTTCGCCGCGGTCACGTCGAACGTGCCGTTCGGAGCGATCGTCGCCGGCCGCAATCGCCTCGTGCTCGGCGAGATCGGCTGGCGGGTCGTCGCGGTCGCGGTGGTCGCCTACGTGGCGCTCCTCGCCGCGCACCCGCTCGTCTTCGGCGCGCGTCCCTACTAGAGCGAGAGCCGCTGCCGCAGCAGCGGCTCTCCCGGAATTGGGGAGCCCGAGGGGGGTGTGGCCCCTCGGGTCGTAACGACTAGACCGGCACCGCCACCGCCTGCAGCGCCTTCATCGGCCCGGCGGCACGAAGCATCGCCATCTCGGCCTGGTCGCGCACGAAGAGCGATCCTGCGAACCCCAGCGCGTTGACCGAGACCACGCCGAAGTGCTCCCGCAACCGCGGCACGAGCAGCATCCAGCGCCGCGTGACGAGCAGGTTATAGGGACCGCGCTGGCGTTCCGGCTCGTTCGCCGCGCGCCCGCCGTCGTTCGCCGCGTCCTCGCGCAGGCCGCAGGCGGCGATCATCAGCGCGTACTGCTCGAGCAGCCGCTCCCCCGCGTCGGGCGCCTCGAAGAGCGCGCGGTCGAGCACGGCGAAGGCGGTGCGGAAGGGCAGGCGGAGGAGCCGCGTGGTGCCGCCGCCGCTCGACCACTGGTCGAACACCGCCTCCATCGGCACCCCCCACGCGCCGGACGCGAGCGGGAGGGGGACGAGCTGGAGGTGCCGGTGCGGCTGGCTCGCCCCGGCCTCGCGTCCGCCGTTGTAGAAACCGAGCCCGTCGACCTCGCGCAGGCATGCCGCAAGCGCCGAAAAATCGGCTGCGTCGAGAAGCGTCTCCTGGTCCACGAACTCGCGCGTGACGATCAGGAGATGGCGCGGGACGACCGGGTACTTGTTGAGCACGCCGACGTGGGTCGGCGTGACCTCGCCGACGACGAGCTCGGAGTCGGGCGGCGAGAAGGGATTGGGCCGCGCCGCGTCCTTCGGAAGCGCGCCGGCCGCGCGCTTGCGGGCGAGACCGGAAACGCTGCGCACGACGAAGCGGACGTCGCCGTCGTCAAGCGCCGTCTCGTCGGTCTCGATCGGCTCGAGCGCGCCGCTCGCGAGGGCGTCCCGGGTGCGCGCGGCGATCGCCGCCTCGAGGCCCTCAGAAATCGGCGTCGCCTTCGCCGGCAGCCGCGGCACGCCGCTTCTGGCGCTGGTGCTGCCAGAGCGCGGCGACGATCGACGCGGCCGACAGCGCGAGCAGCGCGCCCGAGATCGGCCGCGTGAAGAAGAGCGCGGGGTTCGGGTCGGACATGATCGCCCGGATCAGGTTGCGCTCGATCTCGTCGCCGAGGATTACGCCGAGGATGAACGGCGCGAGCGGAAAGCCGAACTTCACCATCGCGTAGCCGAGCAGCCCGAACGCTGCGAGCACGTACACGTTCGCCATCGTGTTGTTGAGGGCATACGCGCCGACCACGCACAGCACGAGCACGACCGGAAACAGCGCCGCCTTCGGCACCGTCACCACGCGGATCATCCAGCGAGCGCTCACGCCGAGAATGATCACCATCAGCGGATGGGCGATCAGGTACGCGGCGAAGATGCCGTAGGCGAGCTCGGCGTTCTGCGAGATGAAGAGCGGCCCCGACTGGATGCCGTGGATCGTGAGCGCGCCGAGCATCACGGCGGTCACCGCGTCGCCCGGGATCCCGAACGCCATGATGGTCACGAGCGATCCGCCGACGTTCGCGTTGTTCGCCGACTCCGAGGCGATGATCCCCTCCGGCGTTCCCTTGCCGAAGCGCTCGGGGTGCCTGGAGAACTTCTTTGCCTGGTCGTAGGCCATGATGTTCGCGGCGCTGCCGCCGATCGCCGGCAGGACGCCGATCAGCACCCCGATGAACGAGGCCCACACGAGCAGGAAGGGCCGCGACACGATCTCCCAGATCACCTTCAGCTGCGCGGCGGCGAGCTTGCCCGCGCGCACGACCGCCTCCCCCGCCTGCGCCGCGCCGCCCATCCGCTCGAGCTCGGTCATGATCTGCGCGAACGCGAACACGCCGATCAGGACCGGCAGGAACTGGATGCCGCCCTCGATCGCGTCGATGCCGAGGGTGAGCCGCGGCGCGCCGAGGATCGGGTCGGCGCCGAGGATGGTGACGATCAGCCCGAGCGCGCCCGAGAGCAGGCCCTTGAGGAGCGAGGACTCGACCAGCCCCGCCACCATCGAGAGCGCGAGAATGAACAGCGAGAAGAACTCCCATGCCCCGAACTGCAGCGCGAACCGCGCGAGCGGCCCGGTCGCCGCGACCAGGAACACGCCGCCGAGCAGGCCGCCGAAGCAGGACGCCCAGATCCCGAGCCAGAGCGCGCGCCCGGGCTCGCCCTTCTTCGCCATCGGGTGCCCGTCGAACGTCGTCGCGATCGCCGACGGCGTGCCCGGCAGGCCGAGCAGGATCGCGGTGACCAGCCCGCCGGCGGAGCCCCCGACGTAGACGCCGGTCATCGCCGCGAGCCCCTGGAGGGGATCGAGGCCGAAGGTGAAGGGGAGCACGACGATGATCGTCATCGTGATCGTCACGCCCGGAAGCGCGCCGCCGAAGACCCCGGCGAGCGTGCCGAGAAAGAGCGGCAGCAGGTACTTCCACTGCAGGACGTTCGCGATGCCCGCGCCGAGAAGTTCGTACATCTGCTAGAACCCGGTCCACCGTCCCCGGGGCATCAGGACCGAGAGGTAACGTTCGAAGACGAAGTAGGTCACCGCGGCGGTGACGAGGGCGAGCACGAGCACCTTCGCCCAGCCGGCTGCGCCGCGCGGCCGTTCGAGCAGCGCGGCCGTGGCCGCGACGTAGACGAAAGTCGCGATGCGGAAGCCGAGGTACGGCAGCGCGGCGACGTAGATCCCGAAAATCGCGAATGTCGCCGCGACCAGCGCGTAGTTCGGCCGCGCTGCGGGGCGCGGCGCCGCGGCCCTCGGGCGGGCCAGCAGGTCCGCGCCAACCAGCAGCGCGGCGAACGCCGCGGTGACCGCGATGACGATGCGCGGGTAGAACTCCGGCCCGATCGGGACCAGGGGGTTGCCCTTGATCCCGAGCGTGAGCCAGTAGAGGACGGCGCAGAACGCGAGGACGACGAGCCCCGCCCAGCCGTCACGGCCGATCATCTGCGCCCTCCTCCTCCCTGCCGCCCTCCCGACCGGGACGAGCGGCGTACCTCAGCGCTTGGACAGCCCGAGGTCCTTCGCGAGGTTCTTGTTGAGCTCGTCGTTCTTCTTCAGCCAGGCCCCGTAGGTGGCGCGGTCCATGTAGCGGACGTCGGTGCCCTGCTTCTTCATCGCCTCTGCGAACGCCGGCTCCTTGGCCGCGGCCGCGCAGGCCGACCCGAGCTTCGCGATCGCCTCGGCGGGCGTGCCCTTCGGCACGATCAGGCCGCGGTTCACGTCGTACACGACGTTGACCCCGAGCTCCTTGAGCGTGGGCACACCGGGCATGTCGGGGCTGCGCTTTTCCGTCGCGATCGCGAGGAACTTGAGCTCGCCCGCGTCGACCTTGCCCTTCTGGGTCAGGTTCGAGTCGGTGAGGTCGATGTGCCCCCCGAGGATCGCGTTCATGCGCGGCGCGAGGCCGTCGTAGGACACGTACTTGAACTTGACCCCGGCGGCCTGCTCGATCAGCGCCGGGAAGAAGTGGCTGGTCGAACCGAGGGTGGCGCCGACCGAGACCTGCCCGGGGCGCGCCTTGGCGTCGGCGAGCAGGCCATTCCAGTCCTTCCAGGGCGTCTTCGGGCTCGCGGTGAGCACCGAGGCGGTCGAGCTGATCATGCAGACCGGCTCGAAGTCGGTGTAGTTCACGTCCGCGACGCCGGTGTAGTACGTGGAGTGGATGTAGTCGTGCACCGCGAGCACGGTGTAGCCGTCCGCCGGCGAGTCCTTGACCTCCTTCGCGCCCTTGGTGCCGGACCCGCCGCCGACGTTGGCGATCACGACCGTCTGGCCGACGTGCTTCTGCAGCAGCGGCGCGAACGGCCGGAAGATGTTGTCGGTGTCGCCGCCCGCGGCCCAGGGCACGACGAGCTTGATCGGGCGGTCGGGGTACGCGGCCATCGCCGCGGTGGAGACGAGTGCGGCGAGCGCGCCCGCCACGGTGAGCAACTTCTGCATGGTCCTTCCTCCTCGGGTAGGTCGAAGCGCTGGTGAGTGTACGCCGCGGGGCGAGTGCCGGGCAAACGGGCGGTGCGTGGCACAATCGGTTGCATGCGCATCGGCATCCTCGGCGGCGGCGTCATCGCGCGGCTGATCCTCGAGCACCTCGCCCGTGGCGAACTCGGCGATTTCGAGGTCTGCGCCATTGTGGGGCGCAACGCCGGCTCGCGCGGCAGGCCGCTCGCGCAGCAGTACGGCGTTCCCTTCGTCACCGGCCTCGATGCCCTGCTCGCGCAGAAGCCCGAAGCGGTGATCGAAGCCGCCTCGCATGATGCAGTGCGGGAGTTCGCCGCGCCACTGCTGGAGCGCGGCATTTCCGTCATCCTGCTGTCGGGTGGCGCGCTCTGCGACGATGCGCTGCGCGCGCGGCTCGAGCGCCTCGCCGCAGAGAAGCGCACCCTCCTCTATGTGCCGTCCGGCGGGATCGGGGGGCTCGACGCGTTGAAGGCGGTCTGCGTCGCCGGCGCCGACGAGGTCGAGATCGCGGTCACCAAGCCGCCTGCCGCATGGAAGGACATTCCGTACGTCGAGCGCCTCGGCATCGATCTCGACCGGCTCGCGGGCGCCACGACGCTGTTCGACGGCACCGCGCGTGCGGGCGTGCCGCACTTCCCGGCCAACGTGAACATCGCGGCGGTGCTCTCGATGGCAGGCATCGGATTCGACCGCACGCGGCTGAAAGTCGTCGCGGACCCGGCGCTGAAGTTCAACACGCACTACATCAACATCCGCGGGCGCACCGGCACCATCTCGATCAAGTTCGAGTCGGTGCCCTCGCCCGACAATCCGAAGACGGCGATGCTCGCGTGCTACAGCGCGCTCGCTGCCCTCAGGGCGTTCGGGTCGCCGGTGCGGTACGGCACGTAGCCGCGGCCATGGCGCGTGGGCTCGGCACCTTCGACTACGTCATCGTCGGCGCCGGAACGGCCGGCTGCGTGCTCGCGAACCGTCTGTCCGCCGATCCGGGCGTCTCGGTGCTGCTCGTCGAGGCGGGCGGGAAGGACGACTGGATCTGGATCCACATCCCGGTCGGTTACCTGTACTGCATCGGGAACCCGCGCACCGACTGGTGCTATCGCACCGAGTCCGATCCGGGCCTGAACGGCCGCTCCATCCTCTACGCGCGCGGCAAGGTGCTCGGCGGATGCTCGTCGATCAACGCGATGCTGTACCTGCGCGGCCAGACGCGCGACTACGACGAGTGGGCGCGGCTCGCGCACGATCCGTCGTGGGCGTGGGAGAACGTGCTGCCTGTCTTCAAGCGCTCCGAGGACTTCCACAAAGGCGCCGACACGATGCACGGCGCGGGCGGCGAGTGGCGCGTCGAGCGGCAGCGCCTGTCGTGGGAGATCCTTGAAGCGTTCCGGGAGGCAATGGTCCAGGCCGGCATTCCGCAGACCGACGACTTCAATCGCGGCGACAATCACGGCGCCGGGTTCTTCGAGGTGAACCAGCGCCGAGGCGTGCGGTGGAGCGCATCGAAGGGGTTCCTCAAACCGGTGATGCACCGGCCAAACCTCTCGGTCGTGACCGACGCGCTCGTCGAGCGCGTGCGCCTCGAAGGCCGGCGCGCCACGGGCATCGAGCTCGTGCGCGGCGGCGAAACCGGCTTTGCCGCAGCGCGCATCGAGACGATCCTCGCCGCCGGCGCGATCGGCTCGCCTCAGATCCTGCAGCTCTCGGGCGTTGGGTCGGGTGCGCTGCTGCAGAGCCACGGCATCGCGGTCGCGCACGACCTGCCGGGCGTCGGCGAGAACCTCCAGGACCACCTCCAGCTCCGCACCGCATTCAAGGTGCGCAACGTCGTCACGCTGAACCAGCGCGCGAACAGCCTGTGGGGCAAGGCGATGATGGGCCTCGAGTACGCGCTGTTCCGCACCGGACCGCTGACGATGGCGCCGAGCCAGCTCGGCGGCTTCGCGCGCTCCGACCCCGCGCACGCGACGCCGAACGTCGAGTTCCACGTGCAGCCGCTCTCGCTCGACAAGTTCGGCGACCCCCTGCATCCGTTCCCCGCGTTCACCGCCTCGGTGTGCAACCTGCGCCCGACGAGCCGCGGGCACGTGCGGATCCGGAGCGCCGATCCGCGCGCGCACCCCGCGATCATGCTGAACTACCTCTCGACACCGGAGGATCGCAAGATCGCGGCCGAGTCGCTGCGGCTCGCGCGCAAGGTCGCGGCGCAGCCCGCGCTGGCGAGGTACCAGCCCGCCGAGTTCAAACCCGGGATCGAATTCCAATCCGACGACGAGCTGGCCAGGGCCGCCGGCGACGTCGGCACGACCATCTTCCACCCGGTCGGGACCTGCAGGATGGGCGTTGCGTCCGATCGGATGGCGGTGGTCGACTCGCGGCTGCGGGTGATCGGGCTCGAGCGCCTGCGCGTGGTGGACGCGTCGATCATGCCGACGATCACCTCGGGCAACACCAACTCGCCGACGGTGATGATTGCGGAGCGCGGCGCGGAGATGATCCGCGCCGACCGCACAGTGCTCGCCTAGCGCTGCGCGCCTGGATTCGGGGGGATCTACAAGGGGGGATGTGTCCCCCCTTGTTCGTTCGAAACCATTGCGGAGCGCGGCGCGGAGATGATCCGCGCCGACCGCACGGTGCTCGCCTAGCGCTGCGCGCCTGGATTCGGGGGGATCTACAAGGGGGGATGTGTCCCCCCTTGTTCGTTCGAAACCATTGCGGAGCGCGGCGCGGAGATGATCCGCGCCGACCGCAAGGTGCTCGTCCAGCGCCTACTTCTCCGGCAGCGGGATGCGCTCGGTCTCGCCCGGCACCGGCGGGAACCGGTCCTCGCGCCAGTCCGCCTTCGCCTGCTCGATGCGCTCGCGCGAACTCGACACGAAGTTCCACCAGATGAAGCGCGCGCCGTCCATCTTCGCGCCCCCGAGCAGCATCACGATCGACGCGGCATCCGCGCGGACCTCGGCGTCTGACCCGGGCGCGAGCACCGCCATCGCGCCGGGCTCGAGCGCCACGCCGGCGACGCTCGCGGCGCCGTCCACGAGATAGACCGCCCGCTCCTCGTGCTCGGGGAGCAGCGCAAGCCGGGCGCCCGGCGCGAACTCGGCGGCCGCATAGAGCGTCGGGCTGAACACGTCGACCGGCGACCGGGCCCCGAGCGCCGTCCCCGCGATGACCCGCACCGCGACTCCCGGCAGCGTCACCACCGGCAGCGTCGCGGCCGGGTGGTGCGCGAACGCCGGCGCCGTCTCCTCGTGCGCGCGCGGCAGCGCGACCCACGTCTGGATCCCGTGCACGCGGGCGCCCGCGGCGCGCAGCCCGGGCGGCGTGCGCTCCGAGTGCACGATGCCGTGGCCGGCAATCATCCAGTTCACGTCGCCGGGCCGGATCGGCTGCACCGACCCCACGCTGTCGCGGTGGAGGATCTCGCCGTCGAAGAGGTACGTCACCGTCGCGAGCCCGATGTGCGGGTGCGGGCGCACGTCGAGCCCGTGCCCCGGCGGGAGCGCGGCCGGGCCCATGTGATCGAAGAAGATGAACGGCCCGACCATCTGCGTCGGCCAGGCCGGCAGGACGCGGCGGACGGCGAACCCGCCGATGTCGCGCGGCTTGGCGCGCAGGATCTGGGCGATCGGGCCGGGCATGGATGGCGAGCGCCGGGGGCAGGTCGCATTCTAGGCAGCCCCGGGAACGAGGCGCCAGCAGGGGATTGCGCGACTTATCTCATGTCCTACCTATGGACTCTTCGACAACCTATTGACAAATAGAGATATTTCGATCAGCCTCTGATTCAGAGGGAACAAGCTCGGAATCGGGGGAGAACGGCCATGTCGTCCCGCAGAGGAGGACAGGGGAAAATCGCGCTGCTCGGGCTGGCGGCCTGCCTGCTGCCGTCCGCCGCCGCCGCGCAAGTCCAGGTCTTCAACCGCCACGCCTATGTCGGGCTGGGGCTCGGCCAAGGTCAGGGCAAGGTATTCAACGGCAACCTGTCGCCGGCGTGGATGGAGCAGCAGGTCGCGCAGAACCTGGGTCTCCCGCCCGGCACTCTCGACGGCACGCTCGGGCGCTCGACGCACGAGCTGGACATCGGCGGCAAGGTGTTCGTCGGCTACCGCTTCCACCCCTACGCCGCAATCGAGGCCGGCTACTCGAACCTGACGCTCAGCCGCTACTTCAAGTTCGACTACCAGGGCACCGGCGCGCTCAACGGCAGCACGTTGAACGGCAAGTACTACGCCAGCGCCTGGTGGGTCGGCCTGGTCGGCACCGTGGCCCTCCCGGTCCACCCGGCGCTCTCGTTCTACGGCAAGGCCGGCGCCGCGTACACGAAGGCGGAGTTCGACGTGTCCGGCGTCGGCATTCCGTACCAGTCGAACGCGAAAGCGTACAAGTGGACACCGCTGCTCGCGGTCGGCGCACAGTACGACTTCACGCCCGCCTGGGCGGCGCGCCTCGAGTACGAGAGCTACGGCCGGATCGGCGACGCCGACACCACTGGCCAGGTCGACGCCCGCCTGGTGACCCTCGACGTCCTGTACAAGCACTGACGCGCGCGGGCGCGCCGGGCCCGCGGCGCCTCAGCCGCGCACGCGAACCACGATCTTCCCGAGGTGGTCGCCCGCCTCCATGCGCGCCACCGCGGCCGGCAAGTCGGCAAACGGATAGATCCGGTCGATGACCGGCCGGATCCGGCCGTCGGCGATCGCGGGCAGCACGTCCGCCGCGAAGCCCCGCACCGTCTCGGCGCGCTGCGCCGCGTCGCGCAGCTTGTTGCTCACCCCGAAGAGATGCAGGCGCTTCGTGTGCAGCGCCTCGATGTCGATCTCGCTCCGCATCACGCCGTCGAGGTAGCCGACGGTCGCGAACCGCCCCTGGAACGCCGCGGCGCGCATGCACGCGTCGAACACGGTGCCGCCGACGTTGTTGACGATCAGGTCGGCACCCTTTCCGCCGGTGGCGTCCATCACCGCCCCGACGAAGTCGGGGCCGCGGGTGCAGACGCCGACGTCGAGGCCGAGGGCTTTCAGCCGCTCGAGCTTCGCCGCCGAGCCGGACGTGCCGATCACGCGGGCGCCGAGCTGCTTTCCCACCTGCACTGCCGCCACGCCCACGCCCGACGAGGCGCCGGTCACCAGCAGCCACTCGCGGGCGCGCAACCGCCCCTGGGCGATCAGCATGTCGTGCACGACCATGAACGCGAGCGGGATCGCCGCGGCCTCCTCCCAGGAGAGCCGCGGCGGCACCGGCAGCGCCTCGCGCGCGTCCATCAGCGCGTACTCCGCGAAGCCGCCGGCGCAGCGTCCCATCACGCGGTCGCCGGGGTTCACGGTCGTGACCCCGCTGCCGACGCGCGCCACCTCGCCGGCGCACTCGGCGCCGCCGGGCTTCGCGTCGGCTGCCGGCTTGCCCGGGACCGCGTGAATGCCGTGCCGCACGATCAGCTCGCCGCGGTTCAGCGACGTGGCGTGAACGCGCACCAGCAGCTGACCGGCTTTCGGCTCGGGCGCCGGCGTCTCGCGCAACTCGAGGACGGGACGGGCGCCCTGGGGGCGGATCCAATACGCCTGCATCGTCGTGGCCTTTCGCTTGGAGGCGCGCGAAGCGTAGCGGAAACGCGTGCGCGGGTCTTGTAGACTCGCCCCGACGTTCACCTCCGCGGCGCCCGACCCATGCGAGACCCCGTTCCGACCACCATCCACCTCAAGGACTACGCGCCGCCCGCGTTCCTCGTCCGGACCGTGGCGCTCGACGTCGCCCTCCACGCCGAGCACGCAGAAGTGCGCGCGCGGCTCGCGCTCGAGCGCAATCCCGCGGCGCGCGACCGCGCCGCGCCGCTCGTGCTGGACGGCGACGACCTGGAGCTCGTTGCAGTCGCGCTGGACGGCCGCCCGCTTTCCGCCGCCGACTACGCGCTCGACCCCGAGCGCCTGACGATCCGCGCCGTGCCCGACGCGTTCGCGCTCGAGACGGCAGTGCGGATCGCGCCGGGCAGGAACACGAAGCTCATGGGCCTCTACGCCTCCAAGGACGGCTTCTTCACCCAGTGCGAGGCGGAGGGGTTCCGGCGCATCACCTTCTTCCCGGACCGGCCGGACGTGATGGCGCGCTACACGACCACGATCCGCGCGGACAAGGAGCGCTGCCCCGTGCTGCTGTCGAACGGGAACCTGGTCGCCGCCGGCGACGACGGCGCGGGCCGGCACTGGGCAAGGTGGGAGGACCCGTTCCCCAAGCCGTCGTACCTCTTCGCGCTGGTGGCGGCCCGGCTCGACGTCCTGGAAGACACGTTCGTCACGCGCTCGGGCCGGCGCGCCCGGCTCGCGATCTACGTCGAGCCGGGCAAGCTCGACCAGTGCGCCTTCGCCATGCAGGCGCTGAAGAAGTCGATGAAGTGGGACGAGGAGACCTTCGGCCTTGAGCTCGACCTCGACCACTACATGATCGTCGCGGTCGGCGACTTCAACATGGGCGCGATGGAGAACAAGGGCCTCAACATCTTCAACACCAAGTACGTGCTCGCGCGCCCCGACATCGCGACCGACACCGACTTCCTGAACATCGACCGCGTGGTCGCGCACGAGTACTTCCACAACTGGACCGGCAATCGCGTCACCTGCCGCGACTGGTTCCAGCTCTCGCTCAAGGAGGGGCTCACCGTCTTCCGCGACCAGGAGTTCGGCGCCGACACCTACTCGCGCGCGGTGACGCGCATCCAGGAGGTCAGGGCCTTGCGCGCCGCGCAGTTTCCCGAGGACGCCGGCCCGATGGCGCACCCGGTGCGCCCGCAGTCGTACATGGAGATCTCGAACTTCTACACCGCCACGGTGTACGAGAAGGGCGCCGAGGTGGTGCGCATGCTCCACACGCTGCTCGGCGTCGCCGGGTTCCGGCGCGGCATGGATCTGTACTTCGAGCGCCACGACGGCCAGGCGGTCACCACCGACGACTTCGTCGCCGCCATGGCGGATGCGAACGGCGCCGACCTCGTGCAGTTCAAGCGCTGGTACGACCAGGCCGGTACGCCCACGCTCGCCGTTCGGGGCGAGTACGACCCGGGGGCGCAGCGCTACGTGCTCAGCGTGGCGCAGTCGGTGCCGCCGACGCCGGGGCAGCCGGAGAAGCTGCCGCTGCACATCCCTCTCGCGGTCGGGCTCATCGGACCCGCCGGCCGCGAGGTCCCGCTGCGGCTGGAGGGCGAGCCGGCGCCCGCCGGCACCGAGCGCATCGTGTCGGTGCGCACCGCCGAGGAGCGCTTCGTGTTCGTCGACGTGCCGCAACGGCCCGTCCCGTCGCTGCTGCGGCGCTTCTCGGCGCCGGTCAACCTCGCGTTCGACTACGCCGAGCAGGACCTGGTGGACCTGATGGCGCACGATTCGGACGCGTTCAACCGCTGGGAGGCCGGCCAGCGCCTCGCGCTCGCGCTCATCCTGCGCGGCGTGGACGCGATCCGCGCCGGACGGGCGGTCGACGTGCCGCGCGCCTACATCGGCGCGGTGGCGCGCGTGCTTGCCGACGGCGTGCGCGACCCGGCGTTCGCCGCGGAGGCGCTCGTGCTGCCCGCAGAGCCTTACGTCGCGGAGCAGCTGGAGGTCGTCGATCCCGACGCGATCCACGGCGCGCGCAACGCGCTGCGGCGGGCGGTCGCCGCCGCGCTGCGCCCGGAGCTCGAGCGCGTCCACCGCGAGTTCGAGGGGCGCGGCGCGTACAGCCCGGACGCGCAATCGGCCGGCCGCCGGGCGCTGCGCAACATGGCGCTCGGCTACCTCATGGAGCTCGGCGCGCCGGAGATCGAGGCGCGCTGCGTCGCGCAGTTCGACCGCGCCGACAACATGACCGACCGGATGGCCGCCCTCGGCGCGCTGGCGAACTCGGACGCGCCCGCGCGTACGGCGGTGCTTGAGCGCTTCTACGCGAAATGGAAGCACGAGCCGCTCGTCGTCGACAAGTGGCTCGCGGTGCAGGCGACCTCGCGCCGCGCGGACACGCTCGAGCGGGTCGGGACGCTTCTCGCGCACGAGGCCTTCGACCTGCGCAACCCGAACAAGGTCTACGCGCTGATCCGCAGCTTCTGCGCGAACCACGTGCGCTTCCACGCCGCGGACGGCGCGGGCTACGCGTTCGCCGCCGAGCGGGTGCTGGAGCTCGACCCGCTCAACCCGCAGATCGCCGCGCGCATCGCGCGCGCCTTCGACCGCTGGCGGAAGTTCGACGCCGCGCGGCAGGAAAAGGCGCGCGCCGCGCTCGAGCGCATCCGTGACGCCGCCCGCCTGTCGAAGGACGTGGCGGAGGTGGTCACGAAGGCGCTCGGCTGAGCCCGGGCGACCCCTCAGACGAGCGGCGCGCGCGTGACCCGGCTCAGGTCGGCGTTCACGTCGAAGACGCGGGCGCGCACCGGGCCGATGCCGAAGGCGGCGATCCGCGCGGTGTGCTTCGCCGCGTAGGCGCGCGCGCTCGGCTCGTCGTCGAACAGGTACACGCCCCCCGCCTCGCCGGTCGCGGCGTTCTCGGTCCAGAACTTCCAGGCGAGTCCCGGCTCGGCGGCGATGTCGGCGGCGAGCCCGCCGAGCGCGCGCGTCATCTCCGCGCCGAACGGGCCCGCGTAGGCGAAGTCGATCTGCAGCAGCTTCATCGTTTCCCCCATCGGTTGGTCGCTTCACGTCGAAGCGGGGCGAACGATAGCGGCGCGCGGGCGCCTTTAGAATCGCCTTCCGCGGCAACGGATTGTTGCCGCGCCGGAAAGGGTGTAGGGGCGCGTGGATCGGCTGGCGAGCATGCAGGTGTTCGTGAAGGTGGTGGAGAACGGCAGCTTCGCGGGCGCCGCCGCGAAGCTCGACGCCACCCCGAGCATGGTGACCAAGCACGTCAACCGCCTCGAGGCCCATCTCGGGGTACGGCTCCTCAACCGCACGACGCGGCGCGTGAGCCTCACCGAGCCGGGCAGCGCCTATTACGAACGCTGCGTCCGCCTGCTGGCCGAGCTCGACGAGACCGAGGCCGTGGTCGGACGGCACGGCGCCGAGCCGCACGGCACGTTGCGCCTGACCGCGCCGACCGAGTTCGCCGGCCTGCACCTCGGGCGGCCGATCGCCGCCTTCATGCGTCGCTACCCGGAGGTGAACGTCGACCTCTCCTGCACCAACCGGGTCGTCGACCTGGTCGAGGAGGGCTACGACGCCGGGGTCCGCGCCGCCCGGCGGCTCGAGGGCGACTTCGTGGCGCGCCGCATCGCCTCGTCGCAGCTCCTGGTGGTCGCCGCGCCGGCCTACCTGCGCGCCCACGGCGTCCCGCGCACCCCGGCGGAGCTGGAGCGGCACGCGTGCGTGTGCTTCTCCGAGCCGGCGCCGATGGTCGAGCTGCACTACTCGGCCGCGGGGCGCAACGGCAGCGTCCGCCTGCGCGACCGGCTGCGCACCAACCAGAGCCTCGTGCTCCTCGACGCGGCGCGCGACGGGCACGGCGTCTGCCTCATGCCGAGCTTCCTCGCCGGGGCCGAGTTGCGCGCGCGCAGGCTGCGCCGGCTGCTGCCGAACGTCGATTTCGGGACCTTCGGGCTCCACGTCGTCTACCCGCACCGCCGGTTCCTGCACGCGAAGGTGCGCGCCTTCGTCGACTTCATGGCCGGCTGGTTCGGGGGCGACCCCGACGCGGACCCGTTCCTGCGCTGAACCCGGTCGTGTGCCGCACGGCGCGCGCAAGGGAGTGGACGCCGCAACCGCATCGGCTTAGCCTTCCACGCTCATGGGAGCGGAGGCGGGTGGGCCCGGCACGGCGCGGGCCCGGCAGGTGGCGATCGGCTCGCGGCAGGCGGGTTGCCTCCCCCTTCTTGCCGCCGCCCTCGCCCTCGCCGCCTGCGCGACCCCGCACTCCTACCCGACCGCCGCGGCGCCGACCGGCAAGCGCGCGGCGCCCGCCGAAGCCGAGTTCCGGGCCACGGACCTCCTCAAGAGCGACGTCGACTCGGCGGCCGAGCTGCACCTCCAGGAGAGCCTCGCCTCGACGCGGCTGCTGATGGAGAAGCTCTACCGCCGCAATCCGCGCGAGCTGAAGAAGAGCGGGTACCTCACTGTCGAGGCGGCGGTGGCGCGCGGCTTCGACCCGAAGTACGGCTTTCGCCTTCCCGAGCTCAAGGGCGCGCACGGCACCGAGGCGATCCAGCTCGCGCTCAAGCCCGAATACGCGGGCGACCGGGTGTTCGCGTTCTCGGTCGGGCTCGCCGGCATGGTGCTGCTCGCCTACGGGGACAAGACCGAGATCTACCTCACCGACACCCTCGACCCGCAAAAGCTGTACAACGCGGCGCGCAACGTCGAGATCGCCGCGTGGAAGCTCGCCAATGCCCGCGACCCCTACGGGCAGCTCCTGCTGCTCTCGAACGAGGCGGCCGCGGACGTGAAGAACCTCTCCTTCGAGCGCGAGTTCGGCAAGCTGATCGCCTACCAGGACGTGATGTCGCGCGTCGCCGCGCAGCGCACGAACCGCACCATCCGCCGCTCGACGCAGTTCATCGCGACCGCGATTTTTCTCCCGATCTAGCGCAGTGCACGAGGCAGTCCTCTTCGACCTCGGCAGGGTCCTGCTCGACTGGGACCCGCGCTACTTCTACCGCCGGTTCTTCCCCGACGAGCCCGCGCTCGAGCGCTTCGTGCGCGAGGTGGTCGCGCCAGAATGGATCCTCGAGATGGACGCCGGCAAGCCCGCGGCGCAGGCGATCGCCGAGCGAGTGCGCCGCTTTCCCCAGCACGCCGAGCTGATCGCGCTGTGGCCGGAGGGCTGGCCGACGATGCTGCGCGGGGAGATCGCCGGCAGCGTCGCGATCCTGGCCGAGCTGCGCGGGCGGGGCGTGCGGCTCTGCGCGCTCACCAACTTCTCGACCGAGACCTTCCCGGTCGCGCGCGCCCGCCACGCCTTCCTCGACTGGTTCGAGGACGTGGTGGTGTCGGGCGAGCACGGCGTCGCGAAGCCCGACCCGCGCATCTACCGCATCGCGATCGAACGCTGCGCGCTCGATCCGGCCGGCACGGTGTTCGTCGACGATTCCGAGGGCAATGTCGCCGCCGGGCGCGCCGCGGGGCTGCACGCGCTCCACTTCACCGCGCCGGAACGCCTGCGCGCCGAGCTCGTCGCGCTCGGGCTGCTCTAGGGGCGCCTAGCCGCCGCGCGCCTTGCGTTCCATGCGCTGGTCGAACCGGGCCACGTTCACCACCACGCGCTCGTGCGTGCCCGCGCTGATCGGCTCGCGCTCGTCGCTCGCCCGCACGCGGAACCGCAGCGCCCGCCCCTCGACCGCGACCAGCTCCGCCTCGGCGCGCACGCGCATCCCGACCGGCGTCGCCGCGAAGTGGCGCACCGCGAGGTCGGTGCCGAGCGACTGGTGCCCGGCGGGGAGCAGGTGCTCGACCGCGGCGAGCGCGGCGGCCTCGAGCAGGTTGATGACGACCGGCGTCGCGAGCACCCGCACGCGCCCGCTGCCTACGTGCGGGGCGGTGTGCTCGTCGCCGACGGTCAGCTCGACGCTGCCGCGCAGGCCGGGGGCCAGGGTGCTCGAAAGGTCCACGCGACGCGCTCCTGCGGTCGGCTCGGGCGGCCATGGTATCGCGGCGGCGCCGCGCGAAGCGTGGAACAATCCTTGCATGGGATTGCTAGTCGAGGGCGTGTGGCGCGACGACTGGTACGACACGCGCATCAGCGGCGGCGCGTTCGTGCGACCGGAGACCGCGTTCCGCAACCGAGTCGCGGCGGACGGCAGCAGCGGTTTCCCGGCCGCGGCGGGCCGGTACCACCTGTATGTATCGCTCGCGTGTCCATGGGCGCACCGTACCCTGGTGGTGCGCGCGCTGAAGGGCCTGGAGGACGCGCTGCCGGTCTCGATCGTGGATCCCGACAACGTCGCGCAGGGCTGGGCGTTCACCGGCGCGGACGGCACCACGCCCGATCGCGCCAACGGCACCCGCTTCCTGCACGAGGTGTACACGCTCGCGCGGCCCGCTTACACCGGCCGCGTGACGGTGCCGGTGCTTTGGGATACGCAGACGCGGACGATCGTCAACAACGAGTCCGCCGAGATCATCCGCATGCTCAACCGCGAGTTCGACGCATGGGCGATGCGCGACTTCCCGGACCTCTACCCGCCCGATCTGCGCGCCGAGATCGACCGCGTCAACGAGCGCGTCTACCGGGCGGTGAACAACGGCGTGTATCGCGCCGGGTTCGCGACCGCCCAGGACAAGTACGACGAGGCGGTGACCGCGCTGTTCGAGACGCTCGACTGGCTGGAGGACCGGCTCGCGCCGCAGCGTTGGCTGTGCGGAGACCGCTTTACCGAGGCCGACGTGCGGCTCTGGACGACGCTCGTGCGCTTCGACGCCGTGTATCACGGCCACTTCAAGTGCAACCTGCGCCGGCTCGCCGACTATCCCGCACTCTGGGGGTACACGCGGGACGTCTACGCGCTGCCCGGCGTCGCCGTGACGGTCGACCTCGCGCAGATCAAGCACCACTACTACGGCAGCCAGGTGAAGGTGAACCCGACCCGCATCGTCCCGAAAGGGCCGCCGGTCGACTTCACCGCGCCCCACGACCGCGCGCGTCTCGGCCCCGCCCCGGTGCCGTCAAAGGCGGGCGCATGATCCCAGCATGACAGGACCTCCGCAATGACCGATATCGCCGACCGCCTCCGCCTCGCCCCCAGCCGGCCGCAGCTGCCGGTATCCGCCTACTTCGATCCGGAGATCCTCGCGCGCGAGAAGGCGCTGCTCTTCGACCGCGGCCCCGGCTACGTGGGCCACGAGCTGATGGTCCCGAACGCCGGCGACTTCATCACCCTCGAGTGGGCGAAGCACGGCAAGGCGCTGGTGCGCGGCTCGCGCGGCGTGAACCTGCTCTCGAACGTGTGCCGCCACCGCCAGTCGCTGCTGCTCGAAGGCCGCGGCAACGCGCAGAACATCGTCTGTCCGGTGCACCGCTGGACCTACGACCTCGAAGGGCGGCTGATGGGGGCGCCGGATTTCGCGCAGACCCCCGACGCGCCGCTCAAGGCGACGCCGCTCCAGTCGTGGCAGGGCCTGCTCTTCGCGGGAAGCCGCGACGTCGGCGCGGACCTGGCGGGCTTCGACCTCGCGTCCGACTACAGCTTCGAGGGCTACGTGTTCGACCACGTCCAGGTCGACCGCTGCCCGTTCAACTGGAAGACGTTCCTCGAGTTCTACCTCGAGCTCTACCACGTCGAGCCGTTCCACCCGGGGCTGAAGAAGTTCGTCGACGCGGGGAACTACCAGTGGGGCTTCGGCGAGCGCTGGTCGTGGCAGGTCCTCGGCATCAAGGACGGGTTCCGCTACCAGACCTCGCGCAACTACCAGCGCTACCGCGACGCCTACCTGAAGTGGTCGGGCGGGCAGATGCCGAAATACGGGACGCTCTGGTCGATCTACTACCCGAACGTCATGCTCGAGTGGTACCCCGGCGCGCTCGTCATCAGCACCGTCGTGCCGGTTGCACCCGGCGAGACGCTGAACGTGCTCGAGTTCTACTACCCGGAGGAAGTGGCGCTCTTCGAGCGCGAGCTGGTCGAGGCGCACCAGGCCGCCTACCAGGAGTCCGCGGCCGAGGACGCGGCGGCGTGCGTGTGGCTGCAGAAGGGCCGCGCGGCCCTGTACGCGCTCGGCGAGGAGGACGCCGGACCCTATCACTCGCCGCACGAGGACGGCATGGTGCACTTCCACGAGTTCTGGCGGCGCGAGCTCGGGGTCTAGCCCGACCGCGGCGTCAGGCGGGCGCGGACTCGCCCGCCGGAGCGTACTCGACCGTCCGCATGAAATTGGCGAGCGCCCCGTCCATCGTGGCGAGGTGGTGAAGCAGCCAGTCGGGCAGCTCGCGCGCGAGCACGCGCCCGACGTGCACCTTGCCCTGCGCGACGTGGCCGCGGACCTCGCGCATCACGCCGAGCACGCCTTCGTGCTCCGCCTCGTGGCAGTGCACCGGCGGAAAGCCGGTCGCGCGCATCCACAGGCTCTCCTGCGCGAAGTGCGCCTCGGTGTGGGCGATGAAGGCGTCGAGCAGGCCGAGGAGCGCGTCGTCGCTCGCGGCGTCGAGCGCGTTGAGGTGGTCCACGAATTCGCGGTGCGTCGCATCCATCGGCCCCACGCCGAGCGCGAGCGCGTCCGTCCAGTCCATCACTGCCATGCCGGTCTCCGTCGAGGCGCGGGAGTCTACGCGAGCCCCGGCCGGCCGGGTTTGATCGAGGTTAACCCGACGCCCGCACCCGGTGCTTCGCGCGCAGGTAGAGGTTGTTGGCGATCAGCGCCCCGATCACCAGCCCGGCGCCGAGGAGCTCGGCCGGCTCGAAGCGCTGGCCCTGCGCGAACTGGATCGCGAACACGATCACGGGCATCAGGTTCTGCATCAGCATGGCGTTGAGCGCGCCGATGCGCTGGGTGCCGGCGTTCCACATCAGCATTGCCGCCGCCACACCCGCGAGCGCGAGAAAGGCGAGCTGCGGCGCGACCGACGCGACCGCGGCGGGGCTCGGGACGTGCGAGAGGCCGAGCGCGACGAGCAGCGCAGTCCCGGCCACGAGGCCGAGCGAGCCGGGGATCAGCGTTAGCACGGTGAGCTTGAGCGCCGACCAGCCGCGAAAGCGCTCGGTGCCCATGGTGTAGACGACCCAGCAGGCGGCGCCGACCAGGACGAGGAGGTCGCCGGCGATCTCGCGCGCGCTCAGGCCGAGCGCGGGATTGCCGCGCGTCACCACCAGCACGACGCCGGCGAAGGCGGTGGCGATGCAGCCGAGGGTGAACGGCGCGGGGCGCCGCCCGCGCAGCCACCAGTCGGCGATCGCGGTCATCGACGGCTGGAGGGACACGATGATCGCGGCATGCTCGGCGCGCGTGAGGCCGAGCCCGGCGAAGACCAGCATCGGCGAGCCCGCCATCCCGATCACGCCGATCGTGGCCGCCGGCCGCACGCGGCCGTAGTAGCGCAGCGCGGCCGGGCCCTCGATCGCGGCGACGATCGGGATGAGGAGCAGCGTGGCGACGCCATACCGGATCGCGGAGACGTGGAACGGGTCGACCGCGGGAAACGCGCTCTTCGCGATCGGGAACTGCGCGCCCCACGCGATCACCGCGAGCAAGACGAAGAGGAGGCCGGTGGCGAACTTGGAGGGCTGCATCGGGCGCGTGGCAGGCCGCAGCCTACACGCGCGACCGGGGTGACGTGCGCTGCGGGCCGGAGGCGCCTAGAGGCGTCTCGCGGCGACCTTGTCGCGACCGCCGCGCACCGCCTCGGCGAGCGCTTCGTCGGCGCGGCGCACGAGCGTGTCGGGCGTCCACTCGACCGCGCCCTCGCTCGCCGAGACGCCGAACGTCATCGTGATGTTCACGTTCTGGTGCCCGACCGCGATCGGGGTCTTGCGGATGCGGCTCCGCATGCGCTCGGCGAGCGTGGTCCCGTTCTCCAGGTCGCAACGGCCGAGAAACACCAGGAACTCGTCGGGACCGAAGCGCGACACGGTGTCGGAACGGCGCACCACGCCGCGGATGCGGTTCGTGACCTCGCGCAGCACCGCGTCGCCCGCGGGGGCGCCGTGCTGCTTGACCACCACGTCGAAGCGGTCGATCTCGCCGAGGATCACCGCCACCGCCTCCTGCTCGCGCTTGGCGCGGTGGAACTCGCGGTCGAGCAGCTCGAACATCGCGTGGCGGTTCCAGAGCTGCGTGCGCGTGTCGACGAGCGCTTTCGTGCGCTGCTGGTCGCGCTGCTTCAGCAGCTCCGCCTGGGAGCGGCCGAGCGCTGCGAGCGCGAGTTCCGACTCGGCGAGCCGCCCGAGCTCGCGCAGCAGCAGCAGGTCGCCCTCGGCAAGCGCGTTGGGCGCGCGGTCGCACACCGCGAGCGTGCCCGCGACGGCGCCGTCGGGGCCGACGAGCAGCGTCCCGGCGTAGAAACGCAGCTGCAGCCGGCCGGTCACCCACGGGTGCTCCCGGAAGCGCGGGTCGTCGAGAAGATCCGGGATGACCAGCGGGCCCGCGCCGGCCAGCGTGGCGGCGTCGAACGCTACCTCGGTGCCGAGCGCGCTCGCGGGGACGCCCTGACCGGTGAAGAGCCGCGGCGCGCGCTCGTGCACGAGCGAGAGCAGCACCACCGGGACGCGGAAGAGCCGCCGCGCGACGCGCGTGACGATGTCCAGCCGTTCGGCGAGGGTCACCCCCTCGGGGTCGGCGGGCGCCTGGGCGGTCTCGGGAGCGGTCGTGGCCATCGGGCTGGGTCCGGAGGCGGGGACGCCGCACCGGAACCGGCCCGATCATGGCGGCGTCCCCTGCCGGCGTCTACCGCGGAACACGCCGGGGCGCGAGTTTGTTCCCCTCCGGCGACACGCGAGCGGCGAATTGTCACGCGGGAAGCGGACGATCCCGGCGGAACCCCGGCGCGCCGCCCGGGTCTACCCGGGAGTTGCACCCCCGAAGAACAACCGCGAGATCCCCCGATGCGAACGATCGACGATCTGGTGCGGGAGCGCCCCGCGCCGGCCGGCACGCCGCCCCAGGTGAGGCAGGAGCCGCTGGCAGCCTATCTCGCGCGCGCCGATTACGGCTCGAGCTCGACCCTGCGCCGGGTGCTGCGCTCGGGTCCGGCGGCGGCCGATGCCCCGTTCGAGGACGACGGCAGCCAGCGGCTCGCGCAGGCGCTCCACGCGCTCGTCTTCGAGCCCGCGCGCTTCGCCGCCGACCACCTCGTGCTCGACCGCGACACCCCGCCGGCCGAGGAGGCGATCGAGGCGCTCGACCGCACCTGGATCACCGGGACGGAGTTCGCGCGGCTCGCCGGCGCGCGCGACGCGATCCGCGCCTATCCGCGCGCCCCGCTCGCCGAGTGGATCGACGCGGGCATGAAGGAGATGTCGATCTACTGGACCGACGAGGCCGGCCGGCGCTGGAAGGCGCGCCCCGACTGCTTCTCCGACGAGGTCATTCTCGAGCTGAAGACCACCGGCGACGTGCGCCCGCGCGCGTTCGGGCGCACCCGCAAGCGCTTCGGCTACGACCTGCAGGCGGCGCACTACGTGGACGCGGTGCGGCGTCTCACCGGCCGGACGCCGCGCTTCGCCTTCGTCGCGGTGGAGCTGCAGCCGCCGCACTATGCGTGGCTGCACGAGCTCGCCCCCGCCGAGCTCGCGCGCGCCGGGGCGCTGCTCGAGCTCGCCCGGCAGCGGCTCGCCGCCGCGCGCGCGTAGCGCGGGGAGTCCGCCCGCCCGGCGCACGTAGTATCGTGCGCCGCCGATGTCCGACGCCCCCGCCGACCGCCGCTGGCTCGACAGCCTGCTCGCCTGGTACTTCGTCTCGGTGTGGGGCTCCGGGTACCTCGCGACCCGGGTCGGCCTGCAGTACGCCGCGCCGTTCACGTTCCTCACGCTGCGCTTCGTCCTCGGCGTCGCACTCATGGTGCCGGTGGTGCTCTGGCTGCGGCCGCGCTGGCCGGCCACGCCGCGCGAGCTCGGCCACGTGGTGGTCGCCGGCCTGCTCATGCACGCGGTGAACCTCGGCGGCAGCCACTACACCCAGTACCTCGGGCTGTCGGCCGGCATCACCGCGCTCCTCCTCTCGGCGCAGCCGCTGCTCACCGCGCTCGTCGCGGCGCGCTGGCTGCGCGAGCGGCTCGCGCCGGCGCAGTGGACCGGGATCGCGCTCGGCCTCGCCGGCGTCGCGCTCGTGGTCTGGCACAAGGTGGACGTGCGCGCGATGAGCCTCGGGGCGCTCGCCGCGGTGACCGTGTCGCTCGCCGCGGTGACGGCGGGAACGCTCTACCAGCGCTTCTTCTGCGCCGGGGTCGACCTTCGCGGCGCGCCGCTCATCCAGTTCCTCGCGTCGCTCGCGGTCATGGCGCCGCTCGCCTGGGCAGTCGAGGGGCTGCGCGTCGACTGGAGCGGGCCGCTCGTGGGGGCGGTGGCCTTCCTGGTCGTCTTCGCCTCGATCCTGGCGGTGAACGCCCTGCACGTGCTCATGCGCCACGGGCAGGCGGCGCGCGTCACGACGCTCCTCTACCTGACGCCGATTTTCGCGGTCGCGCTCGAGTACCTCATGTTCGGAGAAGTGCCGAGCGCCATTAGCCTCGTCGGCGTCGTGGTGACCTGCCTTGGCGTCGCTATGGTGGCCTGGCGGCGCTAGCCGAACGGTCGCCGGCAGCAGGTACAATCGCCCCCCGTCGCAGGCATCCCCCACCAGGAGATCCCATGAAGCGCATCATGCTCTTCGTCCTCACCAACATCGCCGTGCTGGTGGTGCTGACGGTCGTGCTCAGGGTGTTCGGGCTCGACCGGGCCATCGCGCAGGAGGGCTTTGCGGTCGGGCCGCTGCTCGCGTTCTCGGCGGTGGTCGGCTTCACCGGCGCGATCATCTCGCTCCTGATGTCGAAGCAGATGGCGAAGTGGTCGACCGGCGCGCAGGTGATCGACGGCACCGAGAGCGCCGACCACGCGTGGCTCGTCCAGACGGTGCGCGGCTTCGCGCAGAAGGCGGGGATCGGCATGCCCGAGGTGGCGGTGTACGAGGGCGAGCCGAACGCCTTCGCCACCGGCGCGTTCAAGAACTCCGCGCTGGTCGCGGTGTCCACCGGGCTGCTGCAGTCGATGAACAAGGAAGAGGTCGCCGCGGTGCTCGGCCACGAAGTCGCGCACGTCGCGAACGGCGACATGGTGACGATGACGCTGATCCAGGGCGTGGTGAACACCTTCGTCGTGTTCCTGTCGCGCATCGTCGGGACGATCGTCGATCGCGCCGTCTTCCGCACCGAGCGCGGCTTCGGCCCGGGCTACTTCATCACCGTGATCGTGTGCCAGATCGTGTTCGGCCTGCTCGCCTCCATCATCGTCGCGTGGTTCTCGCGGCAGCGCGAGTTCCGCGCCGATCGCGGGTCGGCGGACTATGTCGGCAACCCGCAGCCGATGATCAACGCGCTCAAGCGCCTGGGCGGAATCGAGCCCGGCCCGCTGCCCGAGTCGATCAAGGCGCTGGGCATCAGCGACCGGCCGGGCTGGATGGCGCTCTTCTCTACCCACCCGCCGATCGAGCAGCGCATCGCCGCGCTGCAGTCGCGCGGCTGAACCCTCGGAGCACGCGACCATGATCGACCTCTACACCTCGGGCACTGCCAACGGACATCGGGCGGCGATCGCGCTCGAGGAGTCCGGCCTCGCCTACCGCGCGCACAAGCTCAATCTCCAGGCGGGCGACCAGCGCAAGCCCGACTACCTGAAGATCAACCCCGCCGCCGCGATTCCAGCGATCGTCGACGACGAGGGCCCGGGCGGGAAGCCGCTCGCGCTCGCGCAGTCGGGCGCGATCGTGCTCTACGTGGCGGAGAAGTCGGGGCGTTTCCTGCCGCAGGATCCGGCGCGGCGTGCCACTGCGCTGCAGTGGCTCATGCACGCCTGCTCGGACGTCGCCGGCGCGAGCGGCACGATCTTCCAGCTCTCGATGGCCGCACCCGAGAAATCGGCGGCGAACGTCGAGTTCTTCGAGAAGCGCCTGGTGAACGCGCTGCGCGTGGCCGACGGGCGGCTCGCCGACCGCGAGTACCTGGTCGACGAGATCTCGGTGGCGGACCTCGCGCTCTATCCGGTGGTGGCCACGCGCAAGCCCGTGATCGACAAGCACGGCGGCCTGCCGCACCTCGCGAAGTGGGCCGAGCGGATGGCGTCGCGCCCTGGGATCGCCAAGGGCATGCAGGTCTCCGTCTGAGCGGCGTCGTCGGGCGTCGCGCGCCCGACAGGCTGTCGATTTCCTGCAGCGGCCGCTGTCGGCAGCGTTGACAGCGTCAGGGGACCTTTTTCCCGCGTCGTCGCGATGCCGCGGCGATTCGACCCCCGCAGTGCGGAAAATGTCCTCGGCGGCGGTCCAGATGCCTCGGCGACCGGGCTGCTGGCAGCGCTCTTGCTACTCGTCTTCCGTCTGGCCCGCACGCGCGGATTTTTTCACGCGCGGGCGGCCCGGCGCGAACCCCGAACCCATGAGCCAGCCGCAGCCGACCCTGACCGACGAAACGTTGCCGTCGCTCGCGACGTCGCAGCCGGTGCTCACCGTTCTGCTCGACCGGCTGGACGGGATGGTCTACCGCCTGCGCGTGGACCCCGACTGGACGATCGAGTACGTGAGCGACGGCTGCGCGCCGCTCCTCGGGCTCGCGCCCGCCCGGCTCGCGGGGCAGGCGCGCATCGTCTACGACCGGCTGGTCGACGCCGGCGATCGGCAGCGGGTGCGCGCGGAGCTCTATCGCGCGCTCATCGAGGCCCGCCCGTTCGAAGTCGAGTACCGCCTGTCCCTTCCCGACGGCACCGCGAAGTGGGTCCTGGAGCGCGGCGCCGCGTTCCGGGACCGCCACGGACGCCGCATGGTCGAGGGCTTCGTCGAGGACATCACCGACCGGCACCGCGCGGTCGAGGCGCTCGCGAACGCGGAGCGGCGGTTCCGCTCGATCTTCGAGAACACCGTCGAGGGCATCTACCAGACCACCGCCGAGGGGCGCTACATCAGCGCGAACCCGGCGCTCGCCCGCATCTACGGCTACGAGTCGCCCGAGGAGCTCATGGGCTCGCTCGCAGCGTCCGGCCGCAGCCTGTACGTCGAGCCGAGCCGGCGCGCGGACTTCGAGCGGCTGATGCGCGAGACGGGCGCGGTCACGCAGTTCGAGTCGCAGGTGCACCGGCGCGACGGGTCGGTGATCTGGATCTCCGAGAACGCGCGGGTCGTGCGTGCCTCGGACGGGCGCGTGCTCCACTACGAAGGCACCGTCGAGGACATCACCGAGCGCAAGCGCTACCAGGCCGAGCTCGAGTTCCAGGCCACCCACGACGCCCTCACCGGCCTGCCGAACCGGGGGCTGCTCGAGGACCGGCTGCGCCAGGCGCTCGGCTTCGCGCACCGCACCGGCTCGCTGGTCGCGGTCGCGTTCATCGACCTCGACCGCTTCAAGGTGATCAACGACAGTCTCGGGCACGGCTCCGGCGACGAGCTGCTCATGCGCATCTCGCGCCGCATCCGCGGCGCCCTGCGCGAGATCGACACGGTCGCGCGCCAGGGCGGCGACGAGTTCGTGGTGGTGCTCGCCGAGCAGCCGACCGTCGAGTCGGTGGTGGCGGTGGTCGAGCGCATCATCGCCGAGGTGTCGCAGCCGGTCACGATCGACGGCCGCGAGCTGTACGTCACGTGCTCGGTCGGGATCGCGCTGCACCCGAACGACGGCAGTGACACGACGACGCTGCTGCGCAACGCCGACGCGGCGATGTTCAGCGCGAAGGAGCGCGGGCGCAACAGCTTCCAGTTCTACGCGCCGAACATGAACGCGCTCGCCCTGGAGCGCCTCGCGCTCGAGGGCTCGCTCCGCCGCGCGACCGAGCGCGAGGAATTCGAGGTCCACTACCAGCCGCGCGTCGACATCCGCTCGAAGAAGATCGTCGGCATGGAGGCGCTGGTGCGCTGGCGCGACGCCGAGCTCGGCTTCGTGCCGCCGGCGAAGTTCATCCCGGTCGCCGAGGAGGCGAACCTGATCAACCAGATCGGCGAGCAGGTGCTGCGCGCCGCGTGCCGCCAGGCGCGCTACTGGGTGGATCTCGGGTTCGACGAGCTCAGCGTCTCGGTCAACCTCTCGGCGCGCCAGTTCCGCCAGGGCCGCCTGGTCGAGACCATCCGGTCGGCGCTCGCCGAGACCGGGCTGGACGCCGAACACCTCGAGCTCGAGCTCACCGAGAGCACGATCATGGGCCACGGCGAGGAGTTCGTCGCGATGCTCGCCGAGCTCAAGGGCCTCGGGGTGCGCGTCGCGATCGACGACTTCGGCACGGGCTATTCCAACCTCTCTTACCTCTCGCGCTTCCCGATCGACGCGCTCAAGATCGACCGCTCGTTCGTGAGCGAAGTCGCGACCGACCAGCAGCACGCGCTGCTCGCCAAAGCGGTGATCTCGCTCGGCCACAGCCTGCGCCTGAAGGTGGTCGCCGAGGGCGTCGAGACCGCCGAGCAGCTCGACTTCCTGCGTCACCACGGCTGTGACGAGGTGCAGGGCTACTTCTTCTCCAAGCCGGTGCCGCCCGAGGAGTTCGAGCGGATGCTGGCGCGCTGGACCGGCGCGACGAACTGATCCCCCCGGCGCGGTAACGCGCCGCTCGTCCTCCCCGATTGACCGCTCGCGCGCCCCGCGGTCGGTTAAAGGAGCGCCTTGACCAGCGTGAGCACGAGGTCCTTGACCGGGACCTGGAGCGCAAGCACCGCGAGCATCGGCGCCACGGCCGCGGCCGCGAGCGGGACGACCGTGGCCTTGCCGAGCGGGAGCGTGCGCATCGCCTTGACCGCGTCGTATACGGCGGCGGTGTCGGCGACGGGCCCCAGCTCCGGCGCGGCGAGCAGCGCGTCGTCGCCGACGGGCTTGCCCTGGATCCAGCGCTCGTGCACGAGGCGGCCGTGCCGGCCGACGAGCGCGCCGTAGTCGAGCAGCGCCTGCCTCTTCGCGCGCTTCAGGGGCCCCGCGAACGCGGCGAGCGGCAGCAGGAAGATGACGACCGAGAGCACGACGAACGCGATCATCTGCGCCTTGAGCGACGGCAGGGCGAGCCCGTGGTAGACGGCGTCGTGCGCCCACCGCGACGCGACCACGCAGCCGATCGCGAGCGGCACCGGGGCGAAGAGCGGCGGCACCCGCTCGAGGAAGCCGAGCCCGCCGACGCGGTCGGGGTGCGTGGGCACGAGCGCCAAGTCGAGCCGGGCGATGCGCCAGAACAGCACCGCGAGAAGCACGACCCGCCAGAGCCAGGCGAGGACCAGCGTGAGGTAGATCGAGCGCGCGACGTAGAGGTACCAGAGCGCGCCGAAGCCCGGCCGCCCGTCGGAAGCGCCTTCCCAGTCGATCTCGTGCGAGCGGTGAGCGATCTCGGAGGTGGACGCGAACGCGACGACGATCCCGAGCATGACCGCCCAGGGCAGCGTGGCGTCGCGCAGCCGCGCGGTCGCCGCGATCGCCGCGCGGAACGGCTCCACCCCGGACGGCGGCACGACGCCTGAGCGCACGAACTGCGGGAGCAGGCGCGTGGTGAGGGCATGCACCGGGCCCTCGGCGAGGATGAGGAGCGGGACCGCGACGAGGAACCGCGCATGCACGCCGAAGTGCGCGAGCAGCGGTTCGCCGACGACCCCCGGCATGGCGCGGCCGACATAGAGCGCCCAGAGCACGATCGGCAGCCACGCGACGAGCGACCAGAACACCGCGCGGCGCACCAGGCCGAGCCCGCTCGCCGGGACGAGCCCGACGCGACGCTGCAGCCTGAAGAGCAGGTCGCCGCGGACAACCGAGAGCTCGAAACCCGGCTCGGCGGCGGCGTTCGCGCTCATGGGTGACCCGCGCGAGTCGTCACGGCGCGACACGCTGCCAGATCGGGGCAATGCGGCTCGTCGCGCGGGCAATCGCGTCGGCGGCCGGCTCGAAGAAACGCCCGTGCCGCCCGCACGCGCCGTACAGCCAGGCCTCCACCGCGGACGACGCGCGCTCGACCTGGCACGGATAGGGCGCCCCCGCGATCCGGTGGCAGTAGAGCCCGTCGCGATCGGAGGTGCGAGCGTGACGACACGCATCGCACAGGCGGTCGGGCGCGGCAGTGAGAAGACGATCGAGCGCGTTCATCCGTGTCCCCTCCCCAGTGGTTCGCTGCGAGGACAGCGTAGAGCGGATCGCCGCGCGCAGCTGTCAGGCGCGCGACAAGTCGCTACCGCTTCTCGGGCGGGTACACGGTCCGCCAGTCGTTCTTCATGCTGACGATCGTCCAGCCGCGCTTCGGGCCCTCGTCGAGGCCGCGCGCGAGCCGCCCGATGTGGGAGTTGCGGTCGTAGGCGAACTCGCGCTCGGCGTCGTCGTGGTGAACGATCAGCCCGACCCGCGCGCCCGGGGCCGAGGTGGTCCACTCGAGCATCTCGAAGTCGCCGTCGGAGTTGCCGAACGCGGCGATCGGGCGCTTGCCGATGAATTTCTGGATGCCCACGGGCTTGCCGGCCTTGTCGTCGATGAAGTCGATCTGCGGGAGCCGGACGATCGCCGGTTTGCCGCCGCGAATCTCGTATTTCGTCTTCACGCTCGAGCCGACAACCTGCTGCGGCGGCACCCCGTAGCGCGCCTCGGAGAACACCCGCACGAACTCGATCCCGCCGCCGGACACGATCCAGGTCTGGAAGCCGTTCGCGCGCAGGTAAGCGAGCAGCTCGAGCATCGGCTGGTAGACGAGGTCGGTGTACGGGCGCTTGAGCTTCGGGTGTCGCGCCGCGGCAAGCCAGTCCCTCACGATCTGCGCGAACTCGTCGCTCGTGAGGTTGGCGTGCGTGGCCATGACCAGCTCGAGCAATCCCTTCTCGCCTGAAGCGGCGAGCGCCTTCATGTCGCCCTCAAGCACCGCCTTGAACGGCTGCTTCGTCTTCCACTCCGGGTGCTTCGGGGCGAGCGCCTTCACGCGGTCGATCGCGAACAGAAGCTGGAAATAGGCCGGCTGCTCGGACCAGAGCGTCCCGTCGTTGTCGAAGACGGCGATGCGGTCGGCGGGCGGCACGTAGTCCTTGCCACCCTGCTCGGTCACCGCCTGCACGAAGCCGACGATGCGTGCCTTTGCGGGCCCGTCGTTCCAGGAGGGGAGCGGATCGGTTTGCGCGCTCGCCGCATTGAGCGCGGCGAGCGCGACGAACGCGACGATCGAAAGGAACGCCGCGCGCGCCCGCCGGGTCACTTCACTGCCTGCCAGACGCCGCCCGCGCCGTCGCCGGTCTTGTCGCCGGTCTTCTGGTCGCCGACGAACGTGTACAGCGGCTTGCCCTTGTACGCCCACTGCGGCGAGCCGTCGTCGCGTTTGATGATCGTGAAATCGCGCACGTCGCGCTCGCCGGCGTTCGGCCGGAACGGCGGCCACTTCGCGGTGCACTCGCCGGCGCACATGCTGCGCGGCGGATTGGTCGGGTCCGGCGCGTAGGTGTACAGCGATTTGTGCGAGTAGGCCTCGGTCAGCACGCCACCGCGCATCTCGGCGGGGGCGACGACGCGGTCGCTCGCGCAGCCGGCGAGGGCTGCGGCGGACACCAGAGCAAGCGCTGCGAGTCGGAAGGTCTTCATCGTCGAGTCTCCCTGGTGATCACTGCTTCGAGCTGCTCATCACCGTTTCCATCACCCGCTCCAGGTTGAAGCTGCCCGGCTTCTGGCGCGGCGGAAACTCCTTGAAGCTCTGCAGCCAGCGGCCGACGTAGGCGCCGGCCGGGGCGATCAGGAACATGCGCTCCATGTACCAGCGCTGGTAACCCATCGCGTTCTCGTGCTCGGCGCGCTCGAAGGGGTCCATGCGCAGATTGGTGATGAGCGGCGCCCGCAGCGTGGTGAAAGGCTCCTGCCACACGCGCAGGCCGTGCGCCTTCTGCTCGAGGAACGTGATCTTCCAGCTGTCGTAGCGCAGCGCCGCGACGCTGCCGTCGTCGGTCCAGTAGATGAACTCCTTGCGCGGCCAGGCGGCTTCGCCACGCAGCGCCGGCCCGAGGTCGTAGCCGTCCAGATGAACCTTGTAGGTGCGGCCGCCGATCGAGGCGCCCTTCTTCAGGTCCTCGGCCACGTTCTTGCCGCCGGCGGCGTTCACCAGCGTGAGCAGCATGTCCTCGTGCGCGCCGATGTCGTTGACGACGGTGCCGGGTTTGATGACGCCGGGCCAGCGGATCGCCGTCGGCACGCGGTAGCCGCCCTCCCAATTCGTGTTCTTCTCGCCGCGGAACATCGTCGTGCCGCCGTCGGGCCAGGTGAAGGTCTCGGCGCCGTTGTCGGTCGAGTACATGACGATGGTGTTCTGGTCGAGGCCCAGTTCCTTGAGCTTGGCGAGCAGCTGGCCGACGTGGCCGTCGTGCTCGACCATGCCGTCGGCGTAGATCCCCAGCCCCGTCTTGCCGTCGGACTCCTTCTTGAGGTGGGTGAAGATGTGCATGCGGGTGGAGTTCCACCAGATGAAGAACGGTTTGTTCGCCTTCTTCGCGCGCTCCATGAAGTCGATCGACTTGGCCATGACCTCGTCGTCGATCGTCTCCATGCGCTTGCGGGTCAGCGGACCGGTGTCGGTGATGCGGCCGTCGGCGAAGCTGTGGATCACGCCGCGCGGACCGAAGTTCTTCTTGAACTCCGCGCTCTTCGGGTAGTCGGGGTTCTCCGGTTCCTCCTCGGCGTTGAGGTGATATAGATTGCCGAAGAACTCGTCGAAGCCGTGCGCGGTGGGCAGCATGTCGTCGCGGTCGCCGAGGTGGTTCTTGCCGAACTGCCCGGTCACGTACCCCTGAGCGCGGAGGAGCGTCGCAATCGTCGGGTCCTCCTTCTTCATGCCCTCGGGCGCGCCCGGCAGGCCGACCTTGGTCAGACCGGTGCGGATCGGCGACTGCCCGGTGATGAAGGCCGCGCGGCCGGCCGTGCAGCTCTGCTGGCCGTACCAGTCGGTAAAGATCGCCCCCTCCTTCGCGATGCTGTCGATGTTGGGCGTCTTGTAGCCCATCATGCCCATGTTGTAGGCGCTGACGTTGAACTGGCCGATGTCGTCGCCCCAGATCACGAGGATGTTCGGCTTCTGCTGCGCGAAAGCCGACGTCGCCGCGACGAGGCCGAGCACAAGACCTGCCAGGCCGCCGATGAGATCTCTCCAAGTCCGTTGCTTCATGATGTTCCTCCTGGTGGGAGAACGAGCGAGGCGGATGGTAGGCACGGTCTTCGCGCGCACGTGTCCGCCGCGCGACAACTCCGTCGGTCGCGCGAAAGGCACGGGAGGCGGGTCGGGCATAATTGTCGGCTGGACGACAAATAGGGCGCCCCGGGCGTGAACACAGAAGAACAGCAACAAGTCCACCGGTTCCTGAGCGCGGGCGAATGGTACGGGGGCCTGCCCGCGGCGCTGCAGGAGATCATCCTCGCCCGCTCCTTCGTCCGCAAGTACGCCAAGGGACAGGTCATCAGCCTGGAGGCGAGCGCGCCGAAGGGCCTGTACGCCGTGCTCGACGGGATGGTTCACTGTGTCCGCGAAGTGGGCGACGGCGACGAGGCGCTGATCCACGTGTGCGAGCCGGGCTTCTGGTTCGCCGAGTACGCGGCGCTGACCGGCCGGCCCACGATCGGCACGTTCCTCGCCCACACGCCGGTGAAGGCGCTCCTGCTGTCGAAGGTGCAGCTCGATCGCATCGTCGCCGAGGAGCCGCGCTACTACGAAGCGTTTGCCAGGCTCGCTCTGGACCGCTACGCGGTCCTGGTGCGCATGCTCACCGAGGTCCGCGACCTCACGCCGGAGGCGCGCCTCAAGGGCCGCCTGGTCCTCCTGACGCAGATGCGGATGAGGGAGCGGTCGGTGTCCTCCGGAGGGGTGTCGCTCGCCGTGTCGCAGTCCGACCTCGCGCGCATGATCGGCGTCTCGCGCCAGACGCTCAACGCGCTCCTCGCGAAGCTCGGCCAGGAGGGACTGATCGACGTCGGGTTCCGGCGCATCCGCGTGCTCGATGCGGCGCGCCTCGCCGATCAGGATGCACCGCCGGCCGAGGCGGAACGCGCGGTCAGAGACGCGCGACGCACGCCGCACCAGCCTGCGCGCGCGGGCGGCAGCCGCGTCGACTGACTGCTCCTTGCCGCTCGGCGTGCGAGTTGCGGACAAGCCTGCCGAGGGGACGTAGCCAGAGCATCGATCGTCACCAAGGAGTTGAGCAATGAACCTCGAGCGCATCGTCGAAACCGCCACGACCAACCTCACCGCCTTCGGCCTGAAGGCGCTCGGGGCGCTCGCCGTCTGGATCGTCGGGCGCTACCTGATCAACCTCACCGTGAGGCTGGTCTCGGCGGCGCTCACGCGCCAGGAGGTCGACCCGACCCTGCTGCGCTACATCGGGAACATCGTGAGCGTGGCGCTCAACATCGTGCTGGTCGTCGCGATCCTCGGCTACTTCGGCGTGGAGACCACCTCGTTCGCCGCGCTGGTGGCGGCGATGGGCATCGCCATCGGGGCGGCCTGGGCGGGGCTGCTCGCCAATTTCGCCGCCGGCGCGTTCCTGATCGTGCTGCGGCCGTTCAAGGTGGGCGACTACGTGAAGGCGGGCGGCGTCGAGGGGACGGTCAAGGAGATCGGCCTGTTCGCGACCACCATCCTGACCCCCGACAACGTCAGCACCTTCGTCGGCAACAACAAGATCTTCGCCGACACGATCCAGAACTACTCGACCAACCCGTTCCGGCGCGTCGACCGCCTCGCGCAGCTCGCGCACAGCGTGGATCCGCACGACGCGATGCGGCGCCTCAGGGATGCACTCGCGAAAATCCCGCACGTCGAGAAGACGCCCGCCCCCGACGTGGAGATCGTGGACTTCAACGAGCGCGGGCCGGTGCTGGCGGTGCGGCCCTACACGCACACCGACCACTACTGGCAGGTCTACTTCGATACCAACAAGGCGATCAGCGACACGTTCGGCGCGGCCGGCTACGCCGTGCCCGAGGCGCGCTACCGCATCGCCCAGGGCGCCTGAAGCGGCGCAACCGGCGCGGGCAACCGCACCGAGCCGAAGACGGCCGCGGACACGAGCAGGAAGACAACCAGCGAGGCGAGCGCCGCCGACTCGCTGCCGGTGGCCGCCGCGACCGCACCGAAGACGAGCGGTCCGAGCGCCGCCGACAGCCGGCCGGCGATCGCGTTGAATCCGAAGAGCTCGCCCGTCTTCTCCTGCGCGGCGAGCAGGGCGAAGAGCGACCGGCACACCGCCTGCACCGAGCCGTACACCAGCCCGAGCAGCACCACCACCGCGACCGGCGTCGCCTGCCACGTCCCGAACGCCAGCAGGAGCAGCGCCGCCCCGAGGATCGCGATCTGCACGTAGATCGTCGGGCGCTGGCCCCAGCGGTCCGCGGCGTGGCCGAACGCGAGGGTCGCCGGCGCGGCGAGCACGTGGTACAGGAGCACGAGCCACAGCAGCCCCTCGATCGTCAGGCCGAACCTGGCGCGCAGGACGATCGCGATGAAGAAGAGCACGGTGACGAGCACGTCGTTCAGCAGGTAGTAGCCGATCAGGAAGCGGAAGACCTCGCGGTGGCGGCGCCAGTGTCGCAGCGTATCCACCACGGCGGCATACGCCCCGCGCGCTGCGGGAGCTTCCCGTCCGGCAGTGTCGGTCGCCGCGAAGCGCCGCAGGCCGGCGAGCGCGGGGACGGCGAGCGCCGCGAACAGGAGCCCCGTCACCATGAACGCGTCGCCCAGCCGCGCGGCCTGCGCGTCGGCCGGCACGCCGCGCATCACTGCGAGCGCCACGAGCAGGGCGGCGATGCCGCCGGCGAACCCGACCGCCCACCCGAACCCGGACACGCGCCCGACGTGCGTGTGCGGCGCGAGCCGCACGAGCAGCGAGTCGTAGATCGCGACCGCCAGCGTGTAGCCGACCTGCGCCAGGACGAACAGCGTCGCCGCCAGCGGCACGCCGCCGCGCGCTGCGGCCGGCATCGCGACGGTGGCCACGACGCACAGCGCGGTGGCGGCGAGGAGCGCGCCGAGCCAGCGGCCGCGCCGGTCGGTCGCGGCGCCGTAGAACGGCGCGGCGGCCCCGCCGAGCGCGAGCGCGGCCGCGGCGATCATGCCCCACATTGCCTGAGCGCCGGGCAGGTCCTGCGCCACGACCGCGACGAAGAACAGGCCGAAGAACACCGGGACGACCGCGGCGAAGCTCGAGGCTGCCACGTCGTACAGCGCCCACGCGAGCACCGGTCGCGTGAGCCAGCGGGCGCGCGGAGCCCTCATTTGGCGTTGGGCACGGAGATTGCGGCGCGGACGGTCGATGAAGCGGCCGATTATGCCCGAGCGCCGTTGCGCGGCGGGGCGCTACCATCGCGGGCCATGGACCTCAAGCGCCTGATCCGCACCGTTCCGGACTACCCGAAACCCGGCGTGATGTTCCGCGACATCACCACGCTGCTCAAGGATCGTGCGGGCTTCGGCGCGACGATCGACGCGCTGGCGCGCCGCTACGAGGGCCGCCGGATCGACAAGGTGGCGGGCATCGAGTCGCGCGGGTTCATCATCGGTGCGGCGCTGGCCGCGCGCCTCGGCGCCGGCTTCGTCGCGCTGCGCAAGCGCGGCAAGCTGCCCGCCGCGACCGTCGGCCACGAGTACGAGCTCGAGTACGGCGTCGACCGCATCGAGATGCACGTCGACGCGATCGCCGCGGACGAGCGCATCCTGCTCGCCGACGACCTGATCGCCACCGGCGGCACCGCCGCGGCCGCGATCCGCCTGATCGAGGGCGCCGGCGCCCGCGTGGTCGAGTGCTGCTTCGTGATCGACCTGCCCGACCTCGGGGGACGGCAGCGGCTCAAGTCGCTCGGGCACGCGGTCTTCGCGCTGGTCGAGTTCGCCGAGCATTGACCCGATCGCGCACCCGTAGAATGCGGGCCTGCCGGGGCCCGCATTGACGCTCGCCGCAATCATCCTCCTCGTCGTCCTGACGCACGCCGCATTCGCCGGCGCACGGGTCGGGACGGCGCTCTTCGCGCTTTCGCTCGGCGCAAGCACCTTCGAGGTCGGCGTCATCGGTGCGCTCTTCGCCGCGCTGCCGATGTTCTTCTCGGTGAAGGCCGGGCGCGCGATCGATCGCGTCGGCGTGCGCCCGCCGTTCCTGGTCGGCACGGCGCTCACCGCCGCGGGCACGGCGCTCGCGTACGTCTGGCCCGTCCTGCCTTCGCTCTACGTGGTCGCCACGCTGGTCGGCTCGGGTCTCGTGATCGTCCACATCGCGGCCAGCAATGCGGTCGGGGCGCTCGGCGCGCCACCCGACCGCCCGCGCAACTTCAGTTTCCTCGCGCTCGGCTTCTCGGCGTCCGGGTTCCTCGGGCCGCTCGCCGCCGGGTTCATGATCGACGGGCTCGGTCATGCGCGCGCCTTCCTCATCCTGGCGGTGTTCCCGCTGGTCGCGTTCCTCGCCCTCCTCGTCGGGCGGTTGCGCCTGCCGCGCCCCGCCGCGCAGCCGGCGCAGCGCGTCGAGCGGCGGCTGATCGACCTGCTCGCCGACCGCCGGCTGCGCCACATCCTCGTGATCAGCGCGCTCTTCAACGTGGCGTGGGACGTGTTCGTCTTCTTCGCGCCCATCCACGGCACTGCGCTCGGGCTCTCGGCGAGCGCCATCGGCGTGCTGCTCGGCGCATTCGCCGCCGCGACCTTCCTGGTGCGGCTCGTGCTGCCGGCGCTCATCCGCCGCGCGCGCGAATGGACCCTGGCCGGCGCGGCGCTCGGCATCGCCTGCGCGGTGTACGCGCTGTATCCGCTGTTCCGCGAGGTCGGCGTGCTGATGGCGCTCGCGTTCGTGCTCGGCATCGGCCTCGGGATGTCGCAGCCGATCGTGATGTCGCTGCTCTTCTCGGCGGCGCCGCCGGACCGCGTCGGCGAGGCGGTCGGGCTGCGCACGACCGCCCTCAACTTCGTCCAGACGTCCATCCCGCTCGCCTTCGGGGCGCTCGGCACCGCGCTCGGGGTCGCGCCGATCTTCTGGGCGATGGCGCTCGTGCTGGCGGGCGGCATGGCGTTCGCACGCCGCCGGCCCTGATGCGGCGCGCCTTCGCCCTCGCCGCCGCCGCCGTTCCGCCGCTCGCCGTCCTCGCCGCGGCCGGCTGGCTCGCCGAGTGGCCGGGCGGGCTGCCGCCCGCCGTGGCCGCGATCCTCCCCGGCGCGGCGTACGGGGCGCTCGCCGTCGCGCTCGTCCTCGGCCTCGCGTTCCACCGCGGGCGGATCGTGTTCGCCGCGATCGCGATCGCGGTCGGCCATATGGCGTTCGTGCAGTTCGTCGCCGGTGCGCCGCCGGGCCTCGCTGCGCGCGCGACCTTCGCCGGCCTGGCCGTCCTCGCGCCGGTCGTGCTGGCGACGCTCGCGTGGCTCGAGGAGCGCGGCACGCTGAGCGTGCACGCCCTGCCCCGCATCGGCGTGATCGCGGCGGCCGTGGCGCTCGTCTGGTGGATCGTCGCTTCCGGCCGTGCCGTGACCGTGAACTGGGCCTACGCGCCGCTCACCGCTGCGCCCCTGCCGATCGACACGCCCGTCCCGCAGCTCGGGCTCGTCTCGACTGCGCTCGGGCTGGCGGCGATCGCCGTCGCCGCCCTGCTGCGGCGCTCGGCGGTCGTGGCCGCGCTCGGCTGGGCGCTCGCGGCCTTCGCGCTCGCCCTCCATTTCTCCGCCATGAAGGGGGCGCCCACGATCTTCGTCGCCGCGGCGGGGCTGGTGCTCGTGGTCGGCGTGCTGCAGGAGACCTATCGCCTCGCCTTCCGCGACGAGCTCACCCGGCTGCCCAGCCGTCGCGCGCTCAACGAGCGGCTGCGGTCGGTGTCGCGGCGGTATGCGATCGCCATGGTCGACGTCGACCACTTCAAGAGCTTCAACGACACCTACGGTCACGACGTCGGCGACCAGGTGCTGCGCATGGTCGCCGCGCGGCTCGCGCGCGTGGGCGGCGGCGGGCAGCCTTTCCGCTACGGGGGCGAGGAGTTCACCGTGCTCTTCGCCGGCAAGTCGGCGGACGACGCGCTGCCGCACCTCGAGGCGCTGCGCGCGGACATCGAGGGCTACCGCATGGCGATCCGCGCTCCGGACCGGCCGCGGCGGCGGCGGGCCGGCAAGCGCCGCCGGTCGGGCGCCCCGAGCGCGCAGTCCGTCTCGGTCACGGCGAGCATCGGGGTCGCCGAGCGCAGCGAGCGCCATGACCACCCGGAGGCGGTGATCAAGGCCGCGGACAAGGCCCTCTACCGCGCCAAGCGCGCCGGGCGCAACCGGGTGGCGACCTGAGCATCGCTCACTCGCAGGAGAACTCGACGACCGAGGCTTCGGGGTCGCTCGTCCGATGGCCGAGGGCGATGCGGCCGCGCCCGCGCAGGATCAGCTCCTCGCGCCGCAGGCCCATCTCGGCCTCGCCCGCGATCTGGACGAAGGTGCCGTTCGAACTGTGGTCGACCAGCACGAACTTGTCGCGCCGGCGCTCGATCTTCGCGTGCTGCCGCGACGCCTTGCGGTCGTCGAGAACGATGTCGCAGGTCGCGTCGCGCCCGAGCGTCACCGCGCCCTTGCCGCTGCCGTCGAACCAGAGCTCGCGCCCTCCGAATGCCAGGCGCAGGCGCGGGACGCGCTCCTCGGTGAGGCGCGTGCCGAGCATGGTGAGCTCCTCGGCGTCCTGCCAGACGAGCTCGTGGATCTCCACCGGCTCGCGCTTGCCCTTCACCGCGACGCGGTCGAGCATGCGGGTCTTGTCGCGCATAAGCCGGTCGAGGCGCGCGACCACGTCCTGCGTCGCAATGATCTGGCCGACCTTGGCCACGCCCGCAACCCGCGCCGCGACGTTCACCGCGTCCCCGTAGAAGTCCCCGCCGCTTTCGATCGTCGGCCCGTAGTGGCAGCCAACGTGGATCGCGAGCGCCGGCCCGCCGAGCGCGTGCTGCTCGAAGACGCGCACCTGCATGCCGTGCGCGGCCTGCAGCGCCTCCGGCGCGTCGTCGAACGCGCACATGAGGCCGTCGCCGGTCGACTTGACCACCCGGCCCGCGAGCTCCTCGGTCACCCGCTGCAGCAGGCGCAGGCAGGCCTCGACGCGCGCGAGCGCCTGCGCATCGCCGAGCTGCTCGTAGAGCTGCGTGCTGCCGCTTATGTCGACGAAGAGGATGGCGCGGTGGATCGGTTCGCTGCTCATGCCCACCCCATGTACATGCGCCCAGCAGTATATGCGGGCCGGGAGGCGGGCAAAGTGTCGAGAACCCGCCTTTTGTCCTAGGCGCTCGCCGGATTGACGCCTCCCCCGACCCCCGCCTAGTATCGAACGCTCCCTGCGGCTCGGGCGCAGGGGGCGCAACACCGGCCGCAAAGGCCGCCCACCAGGAGAGGGGGAAACGCGTGCGGAGTTCGCGCGCATCGGCTGTGCTGCTCGCCGCGGCGTGCCTTGCGGCGGCGTTCGCGTGCGCGGGCGCCGAGCTCCCCGCGGCTGTCACGCTGCTCGAGGGCCAAGCCGCGGTGCTGCGCGGCACGGCGCGCTTCGCGCTTGCCGAGGGCGTGCGGCTCCATTCTGGGGACATCGTCGAAGTCGGCGACAAGGGCCTCGCGCAGTTCGAGTTCGCCGACGGCCTGATCCTCAGCCTCGGCCCCGGCGCGCGCTTCTACGCCGCCGCGCTCGCCTCGCGCGCCGCCAAGTCAGGCGGCATCTCCGAGCTCTACCTGATGCGCGGCTGGGTCAAGTTCGCGAACCCGAAGGCCGCGGCGCCGCTGCGGCTGTCCACGCCGGTCTTCGGCCTCGCCGCCGCCGAGACGGTGGCGGTGGCCCAGATCGGCGACGCCGAGGGGGCGATCTTCGTGGAGTCCGGGGAGGCGCGCATCGCCGAGGGCTTCGTCAAGGCCGTGCCGTCGAGCCCGATCCGCGTCCGCGGCGGCGAGTACTTCATGCGCAGGAGCGAGGGCCGCGGCGCGACCCAGCAGCGTCCGGCCGGCGCGTTCGTGAGCGCAATGCCGAGGAGCTACATGGACAACCTGCCGGCGCGCCTTCCGAAGTGGAAGGACCGCGAAGTGCAGCCGCGGCCGCTCGGCGCGCTCGCCTACGGCGACGTCGAGATGTGGCTGAAGGCGCCGCCGGAGATTCGCAAGGTGATCATGCGTCCCTTCATCCCGAAGGCGAACCAGGACCTCGCCTTCCGCACGGCGCTGGTCGCGAATCTGCGGTCCCATCCCGAGTGGGACCCTATACTGTTTCCCGAGAAGTACAAACCGAAGCCGCCGCCCGAGCCGCTGGCGGCCGAGTCGCCGCCCGTCGCGAAGTCCGGGCCGTCGCAATGAGCGCATGAAGCTGACCAGGAGGCCGCTATGAAGCTGATGTTCAAGTTCAACCTGGTTTTTCTCCTCGTGTTCCTGCTGGGACTCGCCGCGGCGGGCTACGTGTCGCACGATCTCCTGCAGAAGAACGCGCGCGAGGAGATCCTCCAGAACGCGCGCCTGCTCATGGAAACGTCGCTTTCCACGCGCGCGTACACGTCCGGCCAGGTGCGCCCGCTGCTCGATACCCAGATGAAGTACACCTTCCTGCCGCAGTCGGTCCCGTCCTACTCGGCGACCGAGGTGCTGAACGGCCTGCGCAAGAAGTTCCCGGAGTACAGCTACAAGGAGGCGGCGCTCAATCCCACCAACCCGCGCGACCGCGCGGTCGAGTGGGAGGCCGACATCATCAGCCAGTTCCGCGCCAATCCCGACCGCGGCGAGATCATGGGCGAGCGCGACACGCCGACCGGCCGCACCCTCTACATCGCCCGCCCGTTCCAGATCAAGGACCCGGCGTGCCTCGTCTGCCACAGCACGGTCGAGGCGGCGCCGAAGACCATGGTCGACCGCTACGGGCCGGCGAACGGCTTCGGCTGGCAGCTGAACGAGGTCATCGGGGCGCAGGTGGTGGTGGTGCCGACCGCAGTCCCGGTGGAGCGGGCCAACGCCGCGTTCAAGACCTTCATGACTTCGCTGACCGCGGTGTTCGTCGTCATCGGCGTCGCGCTCAACCTCATGCTGCTCGCGATGGTGATCCGGCCGGTGACGAGGCTCTCGAAGCTCGCCGACGACGTGAGCCTCGGCAACATGGACGTGCCCGACTTCCAGGTGCGCGCCCGCGACGAGATCGGGACGCTCGCCGATTCCTTCAACCGCATGAAGAAGAGCCTCGTGCAGGCGATGAAGATGCTCGAGGAGTGACCCGGGCAGACCCGACGACGATGCTCGACGTGCGCAGAAGCGATCGACCGGTAAGGCGGTGCGCCCCGCGCCCGCCGTCCGCACCCATGCGGCCCGCCGCGCCGCGCGATTGAGGCCATGGCCGCACCGGACCGCCTGGGGAAGTACGAGGTCACCGAGGTGCTCGGCAAGGGCGCCATGGGGGTGGTCTACAAGGCGTTCGACCCGAACATCCGCCGCACCGTCGCGCTCAAGACGATCCGCAAGGAGCTGATCGACGACGACGACCGCGCCGCGTCGATGCTGGCGCGCTTCAAGAACGAGGCGCAGGCCGCCGGGCGCCTCTCGCACCCCGGCATCGTGGCGGTCTACGAGTACGGCGAGGAACGCGACCTCGCCTACATCGCGATGGAGTACGTCCAGGGCAACCCGCTGCGCGAGTATTTCAATCGCGGCACGCGCTTCGAGGACCGCGACGCGATCAGCATCATGGCGCAGCTCCTCGACGCACTCGCCTACGCGCACGAGCAGGGCGTCTACCACCGCGACGTCAAGCCGGCGAACCTGATCGTGATGACGAACGGCCGGCTCAAGGTCGCCGACTTCGGCATCGCGCGCATCGACTCGTCGAACCTCACCCAGATCGGCGCGATCATGGGCACCCCGGGCTACATGGCCCCGGAGCAGTACGCCGGCGCGGACGTCGACTGGCGCGCCGATGTCTTCTCCGCCGGGGTGGTGTTCTACCAGCTCCTCACCGGCGTGAAGCCCTTCGCCGGCAGCGCCGAGTCGATCGCGTACAAGGTGTGTTACGAGACCCCGCCAACGCCCTCGGAGGTCGATCCGGAGCGAATCCAGGCGAAGTACGACGCAGTGGTGATGCGGGCCATGGCGAAGAAAGCCGAGGCGCGCTTCCCGACCGCGCAGGCGTTCCGCACCGCCGTGCTCACGGCCTACGCCGCCCCCGTCAGCCCGACCGTCTCCGAGGAGACGGTCATCACCGAGATCGTCCCGACGACCGTCCGGATCGAGCCGACCAGCCCGTCGGCCAACTCCGGGCCGTCGCGGTCGCAGGCGAGCGATTCGTCGCCGACGCCGGCGAAGACCACGCAGCCGCCGCCGGGCTGGGACCCGGCGGTCCTGAAGTCGGTGGAAGGCCACCTGGCGCGCTTCGTCGGGCCGGTGGCGAAGGTCATGATCAAGCGGGCGGGCCTGCAGACCACCGATCTCGACGCGCTCTACGGCATCCTCGCCGAGAGCCTGGCGACCGACGCCGAGCGCAAGAGCTTCCTCGCCACGCGCGCGCAAGTGAGCGGCGCCCCGCCCCCCAAGCCGCAGCCCGGTGCGCGCACCGGCACGGTCGAGGCAAGCACGCTGCTCGCCGCGCGCCTCGCCGGCGCGCAGCTCACGCCCGAGCTGGTTGCGGCGGCCACGAAGAAGCTGACTGCCCGCGTCGGCCCGATCGCGAAGGTGGTGGTCAAGAAGGCCGCGTTGCAGGCGACGACCGCCCAGCAGTTCTACACGCTGCTCGCCGAGAGCCTGCCGACCGAGACCGAGCGCGTCAGGTTTCTCGAGGAGCTCGGGAAGTCCTGACGAGCGTCGCGATCGCCTCCGCCCGCTCGGGCGTGAGGCTGCCTTTCGCGACCGCGATCGGAATCACCCGCCGCGCCATCTCGCGGTAGAGCGCCGCGCTGCCACCGTCGAGCGCGTCGAACGCCGCCAGGTGCCGCGCCACCGTGCCCGCGTCCCCGCGGGCGATCGGTCCGGCCAGGCCGCGCACGGTGCCGTCGCGGGCCACCGCGTCGAGCGTGCCGCGCGCGAGCGGAACGAGGGCGGCGAGCGCGTCGGCCTCGCTCATCCCGAAGCCCTTCCAGATCTGCACCGCCTCGTGCAGGAGTGCAGTGACGAACGGCGCCGCGAAGCTTCCCGCGCCGTGGTAGAGCGCGCGGACGCCGGCGGGCAGCCGAATCGGTCGCATGCCGAGCGCGGACGCGAGCCGAGTCAGGCGGTCGGCGAGCGCCGCGCCCGCCTCGATCGCGACCGCGCACCCGGCGAGACCGGCAAGCGCGACCTCGGGATCGGCAAAGTTCTGCAGCGGATGGAATCCGCCGGCGAGCGCCCCCCGCGCGGTGGCGGGCGTAAGCACGTCGACTTCCGCTGCCCCGCTCGCGTGCACGACACCGGTGTGTGCGCGCCATGCGATCGCGGCGGCGGCGGACGCGATCGCGTCGTCCGGCACCGTCAGGAAGACGAGGTCGGCGGCGTCCGCCGCCTCCTGCGGGGATGGCGCTGCGCGGCACCCGGGCACTGCTGCAGCGAGCGCCGCTGCGGAAGCCGCGCTCCGGCTCGCGACTGCGACGACCGGGAAGCCCGCGCGCGCGAAGCCGCGCGCGAGCGCGCCGGCGACGCGCCCGGCGCCCACGAACGCAATGCGTAGCCGCTCGGGAAGGGCGGCTGCGTCGCCGTCGGTCATCGGCCGGGCACGCGAGTGCGGGCGCCAGAAAGCACACGGCCGGCGCCGCGCGGAGCGCGAGGCCGGCCGTGAAGGAGGAAGTGGCCTACTTCAGGTGCTTGCTGACCAGCTTGGTCATCTCGAACATGGACACCTGGCGCTTGCCGCCGAAGATCTCGCGGAGCTTCTCGTCCGCGTTGATCATCCGCTTGTTGATCGCGTCCTGCAGCTTGTTCCTCTTGATGTAGCCCCAGATCTTCTTCGTGATCTCGGTGCGCGCCTGCGCGATCGGCCCCACCACCGCCGCCAGTGCGGCGCTCGGGGTCATCGGCTTCATGAACGCGGGGTTGGGTTTGCGCTTCGCGCCGGATTTCTTCTTCGCCGGGCGGCGCGCCGCCATTTTCTTTCCGGACTTCTTCGCAGACTTCTTCGCAGCCTTCTTCTTCGTCGCCATCGTATAAACCTCCACTAATCGTGTTGTGGTCCTGCACCTTATGCTCGCCGCTCCTCTATGGGAAGCGACTCGGCGACGAGAGGATGCCGAAGTGAAAGCGGGAGCGCAAGCGTTTTTTTCACTCGTAAACCGCCTTTCCCCTCTATGACGCGGAGGGTGCGCGGGATGCGCGCGGTGCGCGCCGTCGCGATGCCGTCGTCCTGCGCGCCCGCTCGGGGCCGCGTGTAAGCTCACGCTCTCGCAAGCGAACGCCGTCCCGCTGCGCGGTCGCGGGACGCACGAAAGGGGACCGGGAATGCGGACAAGTATCGGCGGAATCAGAGTTTTCACGCGAATGGCGGCGTGCGCGGTCGCACTCGCGGGCGCGCTCCTGGCGGGCGGGGCGGCGGCGCAGGGCACCGCGAAGGCGACATTCGCCGGCGGCTGCTTCTGGTGCATGGAACCCCCCTACGACAAGCTGCCGGGCGTCGTCTCCACCACCTCGGGCTACATGGGTGGCACGAAGCGCTTCCCGACCTACGAGGAGGTCTCGAGCGGGACGACCGGCCACACGGAGGTGGTGCAGGTCGTCTACGACCCGGCGAAGGTGAGCTACGAGAAGCTCCTCGAGGTGTTCTGGCGCAACATCGACCCGACCGTCCGGGACCGCCAGTTCTGCGACACGGGCTCGCAGTACCGGACGGCGATCTTCTATCACGACGACGAGCAGAAGCGCCTCGCCGAGGCCTCGAAGGCGGCGCTCGAGAAATCGAAACCGTTCAAGGCGCCGATCGTGACGCCGGTGCAGGCGGCGGGCGATTTCTGGCCGGCCGAGGACTACCACCAGGACTACTACAAGAAGAATCCGGTGCGCTACAAGTACTACCGCACCGGTTGCGGCCGCGACGAACGGCTGCGAGAGCTCTGGGGCAAGGCCGGCGATTGAAGCGGAATTCGACCGCAACCTCCGGATGGCGGCGCCCCGGGGCGCGGCCCTAGACTGCGCGCCATGAACGCTACCGCTCCGACCGCATCGAGACCCGACGCCGCACGCTGGCGCGCGATCCGCAATCGCGCCGACGGCGCCTTCTACTACGCGGTCACGACGACCGGCGTGTACTGCCGGCCGACCTGCCCGTCGCGGCGACCGCGTCCCGAGCACGTGCGCATCTTCGACACCGCCGAAGCGGCCGAGCGCGCGGGCTTCCGGGCCTGCCGGCGCTGCCATCCCGAGCGCCGCATCTCGCCGGAGGCCGACGTACGCGACCGCGTGCTTGCGGCGTGCCGCGCGATCGACCGCGCCGAGGCGCCGCCGACGCTCGCGACGCTCGCGCGCACGGCGCGGTTGAGCCGGTTCCACTTCCAGCGCCAGTTCAAGCGCATCGTCGGCGTGAGCCCGCGCGAGTACCACGCCGCGCGCCGCCGCGCCCGCCTGCAGGAAGCGCTCGGCCGCGGCACGGCCGTCGACGCCGCCCTCTACGACGCCGGCTACGGCAGCCCCAGCCGCGTCTACGAGCGCGCCGATCGCCTCCTCGGCATGTCCCCGGGCGCCTACCGCAACGGCGCGCCCGGCGCGGTCATCCGCTGCGGCTATGCGCGCACGGCGCTCGGGTGGCTCGGGGTCGCCGCCACGGCGCGCGGCGTGTGCGCGCTCGAGCTCGGCGCGAGCCGCGCCGAGCTCGCCGAGCGCATCGGCCGGCGCTTCGCGCGCGCGAAGCTCGTAGGCGCCGACGCCGAGCTCGAGGCCTGGCTCGCCGCGATCGGCGCGTTCGTCGCGGCGCCGGCACGCGGGCTCGACCTGCCGCTCGACGTGCGCGGCACCGCGTTCCAGCAGCGCGTGTGGCGCGCCCTGCAGGAGATCCCCTCCGGCGCGACGGTCTCCTACGGCGAACTCGCGCGCCGCGTGGGCGCACCCCGCTCCGCGCGCGCGGTGGCGCGCGCCGTGGCCACGAACCCGGTCGCGCTCGCGATCCCCTGCCATCGCGTGATCGCCGCGGATGGCGGAATCAGCGGCTATCGCTGGGGCGTGTCGCGCAAGCGCAAGCTGCTCGAGCGCGAGCGGGCCGCGCCGTAGCGCCCCGCGTTGCACCCCGCCGACCTCATCCGCCTCGTCGCCCTCGCCGCGATCTGGGGCGCCTCGTTCATCTTCATCCGCATTGCGGTCGTCGCGCTCGGCGCCATCGGCACCGCGGAGACCCGGCTGGTACTCGCCGGCGCGACGATCGCGCTCGTGCTCGCGTTCTCCGGCAAGCGGCTCGAACTCGCGCGCCACTGGCGCCACTTCACCGTCGTCGGCGTGCTCAACTCCGCGGCGCCGTTCGTGCTCTTCTCATGGAGCGCGTACCACCTGCCGGCGTCCTACCTGGTGGTCCTGAATGCGACCGCGCCGCTCTTCGGTGCAGTCGTCGCCGCCGCGTGGCTCGGCGATCCGGTCACCGCGCGCGCGGCGCTCGGCCTCGCCGCGGGCCTCGCCGGCGTCGCGACGCTCGTGGGGCTCGGTCCGGTCGCGGCGACTCCGGTCGCCATCGCCGCGGCGCTCGCGGCCCTGGCGGCCGCTCTCAGCTACGCTCTCGCGAGCGCGTACGTGAAGCGCCAGTCGTACGCAGTCGACCCGGCGGTGCTCGCCGGCGGGAGCAACGTCGCGGCCGCTGCGGTGCTCCTCCCCTTCGCGCTCGCCGCCCCGCCGGCGGGACTGCCGACGGCCGACGTGGCGTGGGCCGCGGCGGCGCTGGGCGTGCTCTGCACTGGCGTCGCCTACCTTCTCTACTTCCGCCTGATCTCCGACGTCGGGCCCGCGCGCGCGCTCACCGTCACGTTTCTCATTGCCGTGTTCGGAACGCTCTGGGGCGCGCTCTTCCTCGGCGAGGCGATCACCGCGCCGATGCTCGCCGGCGGCGCGCTCGTTCTCGTCGGCACGGGGCTGATCCTCGGGCGAGCCGCGAGCCGGTCGGCGGCAAGAGCCGAAGCGTCGGGCGCGGGCGACCGCTGACGCCGCCCGCTATCCCATCGAGTCGAGCCACGCGACCAGGCCGTCGGCATTGAGGTCGACGTCCTGCCCGTACGCGGCCATGACCTGCGCCTCGGTGAACGGCGCACCGTAGCGGCGCACCTCGTCGAGCAACAGCGCCTTCACGCCCTGCCACAGCCGCGCGCGGCGCTCGGGACCGGCGTCCTTCGCGCGCAATCCGACCGCGGCGAGCGCGTCCACCTGCCGGTGCAGCGTCGCCAGCCGCGCCTCGACCTCACCGACCTGCCCGTAGTGGGTTACGTACACCGCGCCGCGCGCGAGCCCCGCGATCAGGTCGAGCGAGCGGTGGTAGGGCGCGGGGTCGAACTGCGTCGGGCTCGAGGTCGCGAACGCGAAGCGCCGTCCCTGCCAGTCGAGCTCCGGATACGACAGCCCGAACGTGTCGCCGGCGAACACGTGTCCGGACGCGGCGTCGTGGATCGCGACGTGGTGCCGCGCGTGCCCGAAGGTCTCGTGGAAGCTCAGGGCGCGGCCGTTCAGACGGATCGACGCGCCGTCGGGCGTCTCGAGGATGCGCCCCGCGGGCACCGGGACGATGTCGCCGTACAGGCGCCGCGTCTCGGCTGCGCCGTAGACGCCGATCGTCCCCGCGACGAGGCGGGTCGGGTCGGCCATATGGCGGGCGCCGCGCGGGTGGACGGTGAGCGTCGCATTCGGGAGCGCGCGCATCAGCAGGCCCGAGCCTCCCGCATGGTCGAGGTGGATGTGCGTGAGGATCACGTAGTCCACCTGCCCCGGCCGAAAGCCCTTCGCCGCCAGCGCTTCCAGGATCAGCGGCACGGACGCGTTGGTCCCCGGGTCGACGATCGCCGCGCGGTCGCCCTCGATAATCGCGTGCACCGCCATCAGCAGCGGGCGCAGGTACGCTCCGTCGATCGCGCTGATGCCGTGCTCGTAGTCGATCACGCCCATCGGTGCGGCGGATTCTAGCGCCACGCACGGTAGAATCGCCGTGCCCATGGACATCGCCCGCCTGCGCCGCGAGTACAGCCGCGAGAGCCTCGACGAGTCCGACGTCGATCGCGACCCGATCGCGCAGTTCGGCAAGTGGTTCGACGAGGCGCTCAAGAGCGAGCTCCCCGAGCCGACCGCGATGGCGCTCGCCACCGTGGGCGCCGGCGGGCGGCCGTCGTCGCGCATGGTGCTGCTCAAGGGGTACGACGCGCGCGGGTTCGTGTTCTTCACCAACTACGAGAGCCGGAAGGGGCGCGAGCTCGCCGGCAATCCGCACGCCGCGCTGCTTTTCTTCTGGCCCGAGCTCGAGCGCCAGGTGCGCATCGACGGCGTCGTCGAGAAGGCCTCCGCCGCCGAGTCCGACGAGTACTTCGCGACGCGCCCGCTCGCGAGCCGCATCGGCGCGTGGGCCTCGCCGCAGAGCCGGCCGCTCGGCAAGGGCGCGCTGATGGCGCGCGTGGCGGAGATGGGCCTGCGCCACGGCATCAGCCCCTCGCGCCCGCCGCACTGGGGCGGCTACCGCCTTGCGCCCGACGCGTTCGAGTTCTGGCAGGGACGGCCTTCGCGCCTGCACGACCGTGTCGGCTACCGCAGGGACGGCGCGGGCTGGATCGTCGAGCGGCTCGCGCCATAGCGCTCGCGCTGTGGCCGACCCCCCGCAGCCTCCCGCCGGCGTCTCCCGCCTCGGCGCGCTGCCTGCGTCGGTCTGGGCGCTCGGCGTCGTGTCGCTGCTCATGGACGCGTCCTCGGAGCTGATCCACGCTCTCGTCCCGATCTTCATGACGACAGTGCTCGGCGCGAGCATGGTGACGGTGGGGATCGTCGAAGGCGTCGCGGAAGCGACCGCGGCGATGCTCAAGGTGTTCTCGGGCGCGCTCAGCGACTGGCTCGGACGGCGCAAGCTGCTCCTCGTCGCCGGCTACGGCCTCGCTGCGCTCACGAAACCGCTCTTCCCGCTCGCGACGTCGGTCGCTTGGGTGTTCGCGGCGCGCTTTGTCGACCGCGTCGGGAAAGGGATCCGCGTCGCACCCCGCGACGCGCTCGTCGCCGACCTCGTGCCCGAGCCGCTGCGCGGCGCGGCGTACGGACTGCGTCAGTCGCTGGACTCGATCGGCGCGGTCTTCGGCCCATTGGTCGCAATCGCACTCCTCGCGGGTCTCGCCGTCGACCTCCGCACTGCGCTCTGGTTTGCCGTCATCCCGGCGGCGCTCGCGCTACTCGTGCTCCTGGTCGCCGTGCGCGACCCGGCGCGCGCCGCGCACGCGCCGCCGCGCACGCCGATCCGGCTTGCCGCCGCCTGGCGGCTCCCCGGCCGCTACTGGCTCGTGGTCGCGCTCGGCGCGGTGCTGACCCTCGCGCGCTTCAGCGAAGCGTTCCTCGTGCTGCGCGCCGCCGACCTCGGGCTCGCGGTCGCGTGGGTGCCCGGGGTGATGGTCATCATGAGCGCCGTCTACGCGCTCGTCTCCTACCCCGCCGGACGGGCGTTCGACGCTGGCCATCGCCGCGCACTGCTCTTCTGGGGTCTCGCCGCACTGATCGCGGCCGACCTTGCCCTCGCGACCGGATCGCTGCCGATGCTCTTCGCCGGCGTGGCGCTGTGGGGTCTGCACATGGGGCTCACGCAGGGACTGCTCGCGACGCTCGTCGCCGCGACTGCACCGGAGGACCTGCGCGGCACCGCGTTCGGGCTCTCCAACCTCGTTTCGGGCGCAGCGCTCCTCGTCGCAAGCGTGATCGCCGGCGCGCTCTGGCAGGCGGTCGGCCCTGCAGCGACGTTCTATGCCGGCGCCGCGTTCACCGCCGTGGCGTTCGCCGGTCTGATGTCGTATCGTGCGCCGGCAAGGCCCTAGGGAGGGGACGCCGATGACGATCGAGCTCGCGACGCTCGTCCAGCACCACGCGCGCTACCGGCCGGACGCGATCGCCGTCGTCTTCGAGAGCGAGCGCCTCACCTACGCGCAGTTCTGGGCGCGCGTCGCGCGCGCCGGAAATCTCCTGCGCGGCCTCGGCATCGGCAAGGGCGACAAGGTCGCCACCGTGCTCGCCAACTCGCTCGAGCTCCTCGAGCTGTACTGGGCGATCCCGACGGTGGGCGCGGTGCTGGTGCCGCTGTCGCCGCTGCTGATGGGGCCCGGGCTCGCGAGCCTGGTGCGCGGGTCGGATGCGAAGTGCGTCGTGACGCAGCGCTCGATGCTGCCGGTCGTGGCGCAGATCCGCGCGGACCTGCCCGCGCACGTGCTGCTCGCCGACGGCGCGGCCGACGGCTTCGCCGACTATCGCGCCGCGTGCGCGGCGCAGCCCGACACGCTCGTCCCGGCTGCGTGCACGGCCGAGGACCTCTTCAACATCATGTTCACCAGCGGCACCACCGGGACGCCGAAGGGCATCATGCACACGCACTTCACCCGGTCGATGTATTGCTTCGTGATGGGCGCCGCTTTCCGCATGACGCCGGAGTCGGTCGCCCTGCACGCCGGGGCGATCGTGTTCAACGGCGCGTTCGTCACGATGATGCCCACGTTCTGGAACGGCGGGCGGTACGTGCTGATGCCGCAGTTCGACGCGCCAGCGATGATCGAGACGATCGCGCGCGAGCGCGTCACGCACGTGATGCTCGTGCCGGCGCAGATCATCGCGCTGCTCGGCGCGCCGAACTTCTCCGCGGAGAAACTCGCCTCGCTCGAGTGCATCCTGTCGCTCGGCGCGCCGCTCCTCCAGGAGCACAAGGACAAGCTGAACGCGCTCCTGCCGAACCGCTTCTACGAGCTGTACGGCCTCACCGAAGGCTTCATCACGATCCTCGACCGCACCGACGCGGTGCGCAAGTCCGGCTCGGTCGGCGTGCCGCTGCCGTCGAGCGCCATGCGCATCCTGCGCGCGGACGGCACCGAGTGCGCGCCGCGGGAGATCGGCGAGATCTGCGGAACGAGCCCGATCAAGATGGCCGGTTACTACAAGCGTGCCGACCTGACCGCGCAGACGATCCGCGACGGCTGGGTGCATTCCGGGGACATGGGGTACGTCGACGAGGAGGGGTTCCTCTACCTCGTCGACCGCCTGAAGGACATGATCGACTCGGGCGGGATGAAGATCTACCCGAAGGACGTCGAGGAGGTCGCGGCCCGCCACCCGGACGTGCGCGAGGTCGCGGTCTTCGGCGTGCCGCACGACAAGTGGGGCGAGACGCCGGTCGCCGCGGTGATCCTGCGCGAGGGCGCGGCGGTGACCGCGGAGGCGTTGCGGGACTGGATCAACGAGCGCGTCGGCGCCCGCTACCAGCGCGTCTCCGAAGTCCTCGTCATGAAGGACTTCCCGCGCAGCGCGGCAGGCAAGACGCTCAAGCGCGAGATGCGCGAGCCGTACTGGGCGGGGCGGGAGAAGAAGATCTAGCCGCGCGGAAGCTCGACGCCCGCCACCCGCGCGTAGTACTTCGCCACCGCCGCGTCGTCCTCCTGGCCGTGCCCGAGCGCGCTGGTCGCGATGAACGACTGGCGTGCGGCGGCGCCGATCGGCAGCGCGGCGCGCGCGGCGGCGCCCGTCTCGAGCGCGAGCCCGAGATCCTTCGTCAGGATGTCCACCGCCGCCTTGGTCGAGTAGTCGCCCGCGAGCACGCGCGGCATCCGGTCGCCGAACGCCCAGCTCGCGCCCGAGCTCGCGCTCACCACGTCGAAGATCGTCCGCGGATCGAGGCCGAGCTTCAGCCCGAACACCATCCCCTCGCACGCCGCCGCGAGATTGATGCCGGCCATGAGGTTGTTGACGAGCTTCATCTTCGAGCCGTCGCCGGTGCGCGCGCTCACGCGGAAGCGCTTCCCCGAGACCGTCTCGAGCACCGCGCGCGCCTTCTCGAACGCCGCCGGCTCGCCCGCGACCATCATCGACATCGTGCCGTCGAGCGCGCGCGCCGGACCGCCCGAGATCGGCGCGTCGAGGGCGAGGATCCCGCGCGGCGCCAGGCGCTCGGCGAGCGGACCGGAGAACTCGGGCGACACCGTGCTGCACATCACCAGCACGCCGCCCGATTGCATGCCTTCGGCGACGCCGTGTCGCCCGAACACGACATCCTCGGTCTGGTCGGCGTCGACCACCAGCGTGATCACGACCGGGCACGCCGCCGCGGCCTCGGCCGGCGACGCGCACACCGTCGCGCCGGCGGTGCGCGCCTCGTCCTCCGCCTCGCGCCGGATGTCGCGCACGTGCACCGCGTAGCCGCGCGCGAGCAGCCGCTTCGCGACGCCCATCCCCATTGCCCCGATCCCGATCACGCCCGCCCGCATCGCCGTCTCCCTCGCGCCGTCGCGGGCATTCTAGCCACGCTCGTGCCGCACCGCGTCTTGCATTTCGCGTGGGTGAAGCTCAGGCTCTCGGCTCTCCCTCTTCCGTCCCACCGCGACCGCGGAGGCCCCATGCTGACGCTGCAGGACTGCCTCGAACTCTGCGAGCTCACCGAGGACGAGGTGCTCGCGATCGCCGAGCACGAGCACCTCACCGAGATGGCGGCGCTCGAGCTCGGCAACTACCTGGTGCACACGCCGGAAGGCGAGCGGCGCATCAAGGCGATGATCGCCGAGGACATCGACGCCGCCCGCGGGCGCGGCGAGCTCGTCCACGCGGCGATGCTCAAGCTCGTGCTCCAGCGTTTCGTGGAGACGCACGCCGCCGCGCGCTAGTCCGCCGCCGTGGCACACTGGCGCCCCTTTCGCGCCGAGGGGGCGCCGTGAAGCGGGTCGTCGTGCTCGCGCTCGCCGCCGCGGGCGCGCTCTGGAGCATCGGGTGGTGGGTGACCGCGGGCCGTCCCGCGGCGATCGTCGACGCGCCCTCCGATCGCCTGCCCTGCGTCTCCTACGCCCCGTTCCGCCACCCCGGCCAGTCGCCGCTCGTGGCGGGCACGCGCGCCACCGAGGCGCAGATCGACGCAGACCTCGCGGCGCTCGCGCCCCGGACCGGCTGCGTGCGCACCTACTCGGTCGACCAGGGCCTCGACGCGGTGCCGCGGCTCGCGCGCAAGCACGGCCTGCGCGTCCTGCTCGGCATCTGGATCGGCCGCGACGCCGCCGAGAACGAGCGCGAGATCGGGCGCGCGCTCGAGGTGCTCCGGCGCGACCGCGACGTGCTCGACGCGGTCGTGGTGGGGAACGAGGTGCTCCTGCGCCGCGAGCAGCCGGTGGCGGGGCTGCGCGCATACGTGGAGCGCGTGCGAGCCGCGACCTCGATCCCGGTGACGTACGCCGACGTGTGGGAGTTCTGGCTGCGCAACCCGGCGCTCGCCGACGCGGTGTCCTTCGTCACCGTCCACATGCTGCCCTACTGGGAGGACGAGCCGCAGCCGGTCGAGCGCGCGGTCGACCACGTGCTGCGCGTCCACGAGCGCGTGCGCGCGGCGTTTCCCGGCAAGCCGATCCTGGTCGGCGAGGTGGGGTGGCCGAGCGAGGGACGGCGCCGCGAGAACGCGGTGCCCTCGCCCGCGAATCAGGCGCGCTTCATCCGCGAGTTCGCCGGCGCCGCGGCCCAGCACGGCGTGCGCTACAACGCGATCGAGGCGTTCGACCAGCCGTGGAAGCGCCGGCTGGAGGGCACCGTCGGCGGGTTCTGGGGGCTGCTCGACGCCGACGCGCGGCCGAAGTTTCCGCTGCGGGGACCGCTCCCGCCCATCCGCGACGCGGCGACGGGGTGGGCGGCTGCCGGGGTCGGCGCCATCGCGTTGCTCGTCCTCGGCTGGGCGCCGCGATGGCTCGGGGGGGCGTTCCTGCTCGCCGCCGGCAGCGCGCTCGGAATCGGCGCGGCGGCCCAGTGGCACGCGGTGCGAACCGCGTACCGGGACGCGTTCGAATGCGCGGTCGGCGGCGGGTTCTCCGTGCTCGCCTTCGCGGCCGCGTCGCTGTGCGCGCTCGCGATCGCACGCCGGCTCGACGGGCAGCCGGGCGCCACGCCGGCATCGAGTGTAGAAATTGCGCGATGGTTGCATTCTGACGCGTCGATCTGGTCGACGTCCGAGCGCGTGCTCGGGGCGCTGCGGTTCGCGGTGCTCTTCGGCGCGGCGTTCGTGGCGCTCGGCCTCGCGGTCGATCCGCGCTACCGCGACTTCCCGCTCGCGGCGTTTGCGGCGCCGGCGGCCGGTTTCGCGCTGCTCGCGTGGCTGACCGGAGCGGCCGCACGCGCCGCGTCGGTCGGTCGCGAGGAGCGGGTCCTGGCGGCGGTGCTCGCGCTCTGCGCGCCGGTGATCGTCTGGCGGGAAACGCTGGCCAATACCGACGCGCTCGCGTGGGCCGCCCTGTGCGTCGTGCTGGCCGCGACCGTCGGCTTGCCGCGACGCGTGCGCGGGCACTAGACCTTCTTGGCCAAAGGGGAAAGCCCCGGCGCCAGGCACCGCCGGCCGGTGGGGGTGCTGCTATCCTGCACGCATCCCGAGTCAGGTTGCCGTGCCCATGCGGCTGCGCCTCGTCGAGCGGAAGCTGAAGAACGCCGTGGTGCGGGCGGAGATCGCCGCGAACCGGCTGCTCCGGCGCGAGTTCGTCCCGGTCGACCTCGGCGCGTTCAACATCGAGACGACCGGGGTCTGCAACCTGAAGTGCCGGTTCTGCGCCTACGAGAAGAAGCGCTCGCCGAGAGTGACCATGGCGAACGAGACCTTCGGGCGGGTGGTCGAGCAGGCGCTCGGCCTCGGTTTCGACCGGTTCCACCTCACGCCGTGCACCGGCGACGTGTTCATGGACCGGCACCTCTTCGCGAAGCTCGCCTTCCTCGAGGCGCACCCCCGGGTCAGGGGCTACCACTTCTTCTCCAACCTGACCATCCCGACGCGCGAGCAGCTCCTGCGCCTGGCCGAGCTCGGGAAGTTCGAGCGCATGACGATCAGCGTCTACGGCCACGACGAGGCGAGCTTCGTCGCGATCACCAAGTCGAGCCCGAAGGTCTACCGGCGCCTGCTCGCGAACCTCGAGACGGTGCTCGAGCACCGCGCGCGCTGGCCGTTCCGCTTCGCGATCGGGCACCGGTCCTCGTTCGACGCGCCCGGCGACGACGCGACCGACCTGATGCGCCTGCTCGCGCGGTTCCGGGCGGCGGGCGTGGCGGTCAACGCCTCGCACGGGATGTACAACAATTGGGGTGGCTACGTCACGCAGGCCGACGTCGCCGGCCTCGACATGCGGGTCGCCGCCGCCGCGGACACGGCGAAGGCCGGCGCGTGCGTCAAGCTGTTTGACTCGGTGCAGGTGATGGCGACCGGGGTGGTGAACGCCTGCGCGTGCCGGGACGTTGACGCGACCCTCGCCATCGGGCACGTCGACGCGCGGCCGCTCGCGGAGATCATCAGCGCGCGCAACGCCGAGTACCGCCGGATCATCGACGAGCAGCAGTCGGGACGGTTCCGTCCGGTCTGCGCCAGCTGCGACTTCTACCGCAGCATCTACCACCAGCCGAAGAGCTATCGCCGCGGCCGGGTGCCGACCCAGACAGTCCGACGGTACCTGGGCGCGATCGACCGGCGCGTCGCCCCCGCCGCCGCCGCAGCCGCGTCAGCCCCGGTCGGGATCGACCGCGCGCGGGCGGGCGAGCGCGAGCAGGCCGAGCAGCAGCCCGACCGCCCCCGCCTCGACCGAATACAGGACGAGGCCCGCGACCCCTAGGGCGACGGCGGCGAGCGCCGCGCCCGTGCGGCGGGTGACGGTCGCGACCACGCCGGCAAGGACCGCCGCTGCCGCGAGCGCCCCGCTCCCGAACGCGGCGATCGCGGCGGCCCGGGCCGCGCACCACCATGGCGCGCCCGGGGCGCTGCAGAGGTGCGCAGTGGCCTCCGGCTCGACGACCAGGAACCGCAGCGCCGCAGCGGCGATCGCGGCGACGGCAATCGCAATCGTCAGGGGAACGAAGGGTTTCACCGGTTAATGTCGGGGCCGGGAGACACTAGGCGCGAATCACCCGCTCGGGTATCTTCCGCGGCGCGCTGAAGATCCGCCGGCGCGCGGAACTTTTGCCGGCCGGCGGGCACTATGCCACGGGTGGCATCGCGCTTGCTCTCCCGGAGCTCAACCCCAACATTCCGAGCCGCGTTGTTGCGGCTTCCCCATTCATTCGATCGATGAGCCCAGTGATCCGTTCGCATGCTCCCGCGCTTTCGCGCCCCGGCGCCCCCGGCCGCCTCGTCGGCCTCGTCACCGCCCTTTCGGTGACGGCGCTCGTCGCGGCGTTCAACCTCGGCGCCTGGACCGGGCTCAACCCGGCGCTCGACCTGCCCGACTGGGAAGGACCGGTCGCCGGTGTGGCGTACAGCGGGTTCCAGCGCGACCAGGACCCGACGCGCGGCCGGTTCCCGACCGAGGAGGAACTCGCCGCCGACCTCGACCGGATCGCCGCGATCAGCAGCCGGATTCGGACCTACAGCGCGGTCGAGAACCGTGCCGTCGCGGCGCTCGCGCGCGACCGGGGCCTCCGGGTCACGCTCGGCGCCTGGCTCGACAAGCGGGTCGACAACAACGACATCGAGGTCGCCGCCGCAGTGCACGCCGTCCGCGACAACCCGGCGGTCGAGCGCATCATGGTCGGCAACGAGTCGGTCCTGCGCGGTGACCTCACCGTCGACGAGCTCGTCGCATACCTCAAGCGCGTCAAGCGGTTCTCGAAGAAGCCGGTCTCCACCGCCGAGCCGTGGCACGTCTGGCTGCGCTACCCGGAGCTCGCGCGCCACGTCGACTTCATCACCGTGCACCTGCTGCCCTACTGGGAGGGCGTGCCGCGCGAGCACGCGCTCGACTACGCGCTGGCGCGGTACGACGAGCTGAAGCGCGCCTTCCCGAAGAAGCGCATCGTGATCGGCGAGATCGGCTGGCCGAGCCGCGGCGACCGGGTCGGCGGCGCGGTCGCCTCGCCGGCGGAGCAGGCGCGCTTCGTGCGCGAGTTCCTCGCCCGCACCGCGCTCGAGCCCCTCGACTACTACCTGATGGAGATGTTCGACCAGCCCTGGAAGCAGTCCGCGGAGGGCCGCACCGGCGCCTACTGGGGCATCGCACACGCCGACCGCACGCCGAAGTTCGCGTTCGCGGGTCCGGTCGAGCCCGACCCGGCCTGGCGCCAGAAGGCGCTCGCGGCGACCCTCCTCGCGGCGCCGTTCGTGCTGTGGTTCGCGTTCGCGTTCAGGCGGCTGAAGCTCGCCGGCCTGATCGCGTTCGGCGCGCTGATCCAGCTGGCCGCGGCGACGCTCGTGTGGCTCGCAGCGATCCCGCTCGAGTTCTACCTGCGCCCCGTCGACTGGGTCGCGCTCGCCGTGCTCCTCCCCGGCGCGGCGGCGATGCTCGCGGTGCTCCTCGCCCAGGGCTTCGAGTTCGTCGAGACGCTGTGGGCGCGGGGCTGGCGCCGCGAGTTCCGGTCGGTGCCGCTCCTCCCCGGCGCGCCCGAGCCGTTCGTGTCGATCCACCTGCCGGCATGCAGCGAGCCGCCCGAGATGGTGATCCTCACGCTCGACTCGCTCGCGCGCCTCGACTACGCGAACTTCGAGGTGATCGTCGTCGACAACAACACCGCGGACGAGGCGCAGTGGAAGCCGGTCGAGGCGCACGTCGCGACCCTCGGGCCGCGATTCCGGTTCTTCCACCTGCCGAAATGGCCGGGGTTCAAGGCGGGCGCACTCAACTTCGCGCTCGGCAAGACCGATCCGCGCGCCGAAGCGATCGGGGTGGTCGACGCCGACTACGCGGTCGATCCGCAGTGGCTGCGGCGGCTCGTCGCGCACTTCGTGGATCCCGACGTGGCGGTGGTCCAGGCGCCGCAGGCCCACCGCGAGTTCGCGTCGAGCCCGTTCCGGCGCATGGCGAACTGGGAGTTCGAGGGCTTCTTCCGCATCGGCATGCACCACCGCAACGAGCGCAACGCGATCATCCAGCACGGCACGATGACGCTCGTGCGCCGGAAGGCGCTCGAGCGGGCGGGCGGCTGGGGCGAGTGGTGCATCTGCGAGGATGCCGAGCTCGGCCTGCGCCTGATGGAGGCCGGCCACGACGTACGCTACGTCGACGAGGTGCTGGGCCGCGGCCTCACGCCGAGCGATTTCCGCGCGTTCAAGTCGCAGCGCTTCCGCTGGGCGTTCGGCGCGATGCAGATCCTCAAGGCGCACGCCGGCGCCCTGTTCGGGCCGAGCCGCCTCACCGCCGGACAGCGTTACCACTTCCTCACCGGGTGGGGCGGGTGGTTCGCCGACGCGCTGCACCTCGTATTCGCGTTCGGCGCGCTCGCCTGGACGGCCGGGGCGATCGCCGCGCCGCATCTCTTCCCGCTGCCGCTCGACCTCTACCTCGTCCCGGTGGTGGCGTTCCTCGCCGGCAAAGCGGTGCTGAGCCCGCTGCTCTACCGCGCCCGCGTCCGGTGCAGCTGGGCTGACGTGGCGGGAGCCTCGCTCGCCAGCATGGCGCTGTCGCACGTGATCGCGCGCGGCGTTTTCGAAGGGCTGTGGCGCCGCACCGGCGAGTTCAAGCGCACCGCGAAGGGGGTGGGGCGCGCGCCGCGCTTCGCGTGGCTCGCCGCGGTGCGCGAGGAGGCGCTCTTCCTCGGTGCGCTCGCCCTCGCCTCCGCCGCGGTGGTGTGGCGCTTCGGCGCGGATCACGTCGAGGCGATGCTCTGGGCCTTCATGCTCGCCGCGCAGGCGCTGCCCTACGCTGCCTCGGTCGCTGCGGCGCGAATTGCGGGGCGCGGCACCCGGGCCGGACGGTCGGTGCGGCCGGCGCCCGAGCCGGCGCCGCACGCGCGGCCGGCGCTCGCCGCCGTGCGCGCAGCGGCCTGAGCCTCAGAGGACGTCGACGGCGTCGAGCAGCCCGCCCAGGCCTTCGACCGCAAGGTCGAAGAGGTCGGTCGCGGCAAGACCGCCGTCGAGGACGGCGCCCGGGCGCGACCAGCGCTTCGCTTCGCGGTCCGCGCGCGCCTCGGCCGCGCGCATGTCGAGGACCGCCTGCGCGATCGACGCCCGCGTCGCGACCGGGCGGCGTTTCTCGGCCTCCGACCACTCCCGCAGCGCCTTCGCGACCGCGTCCGCGTCGAGGATGGCGAGCGGCGCCTTGCAGTAGCCGCACGCGGTGTCGCGCTGGAGGTCGATCGGCGCGCCGCAGCTCGAGCAGCGCACGACCTTCAGCTCCGCGCGCACGCGGCCGAGCTCCGCCGGCGTGAGCGCCCGCACGAACCGCTTCTCGCGCAGGAACTGGAAGAACGGCGTCAGGCGCCCGTGCTCCTCGGGGCAGCGCCAGTAGGAGAAGCGGCCGGCCTTCGCGAGGTCGTGGGCGAGCGCGAGCGGCTTGCGGCAGCGCGGGCACCCGAGGCGCGCGGCGAGCGGGTTGCGCGCCTCGTCGTGGCGCGCATGCACGTCGCGGAAGAGATCGATGACGCCGCGCGGCGCGAGCTGGACGCTCTCGTTGCGGTCGAACCAGATCGCGTGGCAAGGGTAGCAGAGATCCAGGCACACCGGAGCGCCGTCGTGGCTCGGCAGCGCGCGCTTCGTCATCGGCTGCGCGCAGCTCGGGCAGGCGACCTTGGGATCGCAGACGGCGGCGTCCATGGCTCGGGGCTCAGAGGATCGTGTCGGTGCGCACGCCGAGCGCTGCGAGCGCCCGTTCGGCGGCGGCGACGCCACGATACTGCGCTTCCTCGAACAGCGAGAAGCCGCTCGCGTCCGAATGCGCAAAATGCACGCGCGCCGTGCCGCGCTCGACGCGCCGGCGTGCAGCGCTCCACACCGCGCCCGGTCGCGGGCAGGCCATCGCGTGCCCGTTCGCGAACACGTCGAGGGTGCGCACCGTCTCGCGGATCTCCGGATGCGCTCGCGCGAGGTCGGCGAGGATGCGCTCCGCCCAGGCCTCGCGTGGGGTCGACAGCAGGCGCTTGCGCGCCCCGGGCGGCGGTTCGTCGCACAGCGGCCAATAGTGGGTGAGCACCGTCGGGCCGCGGTGCGAGGCGATGCTCTGGTGCGTGGCGACGACGTAGCCGAGCGCCGGACTGTCGTAGAGCACGTTGTCCCAGGCGAGGGGCGCGCCATGCCGGTCGTGTGGTGTCTCCTCCAGCGTGAGGTTGGCGACGAGCCACGGCGCGTACTCGAACGACCGCAGCGCCGCGACGAGTTCGGATTCGCTGCCGGCGAGCGCGCGCGCGGCGTACGCGGCGGGCGCCGCCCAGAGCACGTGCTGCGCGACGATCGCGACCGAGCGGTCCTCGTCCGGGAGATACGCCTCGACGACGACCTCGCGCGCGCGCGGTTCGACCCGATGCACGAGCGCCGCGGTCGTGAGCGGCGGGGCCCAGCGTGCGAGCATCTCGCGGACGAGCCAGCCGTTGCCGGCCGGCCACGTCAGCACCGTCTCCGGGTCGGCGTCCTGCGCCTCGGCGTCGCGGCTCGCGAAGTAGTGGATCCCGGCCCACGCCGACACCTGCCGGTAGTCGCAGCCGTAGTCGTCGCGGCAGCCGTAGTTGACCGACCAGTGCACCGCCTCGGCCGTGAAGCCTTCGGCGACGAGCCAGTCGCGCATGGATACCGCATCGAGCGCGACGAGCTTCGGGTCGCGCGAAGAGAGCGCCATCGGGATCGCGAACGCGCGCCGTCCGTCGGCGCCGCGCAGGCGCTTGAACGCCGCCATGCGGTCCTGGAAGCGCCGCCACTCGTCGCGTTCGGCTGCGCCCGCGCGCGCGAGCGGAACGAGCCCCTCGTGCCACGCCCCGTCGCGATAGAGGCGCTCGTGGGGCGCAAAGCACAGGAACCGCTCCTCGTAGCGCGGGCTCGGCGCCAGCGGGTCGCCCTGGAGCACGCCGAGGTCGGCGAGGAGCAGCCGCACCGCGCGCGCCTCGCGCGTGGGAAGCGGCAGGTAGTGCGCGCCCCACGGAAACGCGCTCACCGCGTTCTCGCCCCAGCGCGCGTTCCCCCCGGCGGCGTGCTCGAGCTCGACGAGCTCGAAGTCGTCGAACCCCGCGCGGCGCAGGCGCCAGGCGGCCGAGAGCCCGCCGACGCCGGCGCCGACGATCACCACCGCGCGGCGCCGCGTCGCGGTGGCGCGCGGCAGGCCGCCGTCGCGCAGGCGGTGGCCCACTTCGTGGCGCGGCGCGAGGAACGCGCCCGGCGGCAGCGGCGGCGCGGCGCGCCCGCCGCACGCCGCGGTCAGCAGGGCTGCCCCGCCCGCGGCGATGAACTCGCGGCGCTTCATCGCGCGTCCCTCATTCGACCGGTGCGCGCTTCCATTCCGCCTCGTAGTACTGGACGAGCACCTGGTTGTTCAGGCGATTGACCGCAGTCGGCACGCGCGCCATGTCCTTCGGGAAGCTGAAGAGCGCCGGATGCAGCTCGGGCGCAAGGAAGCGCATCTCCTGCTCGTAGGCGGCGGGCGGCGCGTAGGGCTCGCGCGAGGCGATGACGAAGCCCCACTCCCCGAACGAGGGCACGAGCGCGTGGTAGGGCGTCGCCTTCAGCCCTGCGGCCTCGATGGTCGTCACGACGCACCAGAACGACTTGCGGGCGTAGAGCGGCGAGGTGGACTGGATCACCGCCAGCCCGCGCGCGCTGAGGCGGCGCTCGGCGAGCTGGTAGAAGGCGGTGGTGTAGAGCTTGCCGAGCGAGTAGTTGGACGGGTCGGGAAAGTCGACGACGATGAAGTCGAAGTGCTCGCCGGTCTCCTCGAGCCACTTGAAGGCGTCGGCGTTGATCACCTTCACCTTCGGCGAGAGCAGGGCGTCGTGGTTGAGCGCACGCAGCAGCGGCGCGGTCGCGAAGAGCCGCGTCATCTCCGGGTCCAGGTCGACGAGCGTCACCGATTCGACGCGCGGGTAGCGCAGGATCTCGCGCACCGCGAGCCCGTCGCCGCCGCCGAGCACGAGCACGCGCCGCGCGGCCGGGAGGGCCGCGAGCCCCGGGTGGACGAGCGCCTCGTGGTAGCGGTACTCGTCGCGCGAGCTGAACTGCAGGTTGCCGTTGAGGAAGAGGCGCACGTCCTCGCGCCACTTCGTCACCACGATGCGCTGGTACTTCGTCGAGCGGGCGTAGACGATCTGGTCGGCGTAGAGAGCCTCCTCCGCGAGGGTGGTGAGGCGGTCGGCGCCGGCGAGCCCGGCGGCGAGGAGCGCGATCACCGCCCCGGACTGCACCGCGCGCAGGGCGAGCGGCGCGAGCTGCGCGCGAAAGAGGTAGAGCGCCCACAGCGCGACGAGCGCGTTCATCAGGCCGAACAGGAACGCGGTGCGGATCAGCCCGAGGTGCGGCGCGAGCACGAGCGGGAAGGCGACCGACACCGCGAGCGCGCCGAGGTAGTCGAACGAGAGCACGTTGGCGACGAGCTCGCGGAAGCCGAGCCGGTCGCGCAGGATGCGCATGACCAGCGGGATCTCGAGGCCGACGAGCACGCCGACCGCGACGACGAACCCGAACAGCACGAGCTTGAAGCTGCCGGGGACGTGCGCGAACGCGAGGAACATGGTCGCCGCGGAGACGCCGCCGAGCACCGCGATCGCGAGCTCGATCTCGAAGAAACGCGCGATCAGCCCCTTGCGCACGAAGCGCGACAGGTACGACCCGACGCCCATCGCGGCGAGGTAGGTGCCGATGACGAGCGAGAACTGGGTGACCGAATCGCCGAGGAGGTAGCTCGCCGCGGCGCCGGCGATGAGCTCGTAGACGAGCCCGCACGCCGCGATGACGAACACCGAGGCGAGCAGCGCCCGGCTGAGCGCGCCGGGGCCGGGCGGCTCGGGCGCGCCGAGCTCGCCGTCGGGATCGACGCGGCGGGGGGAGAGCATCGCGGGCGCCCCTCGAGGGGCACGCGGGTCAGTGCATGGCCGAGGCGACGATGATCGCGATCGCGATGATCATCGCGGCCACCACCGTCGCGACCGCCTGGTTGCGCTCCTCGATCAGCTCCTTCCACAGGTCGCCCGGGGTGAGCCTGTCGACCACCACGAACGTGATGATGACGAAGATCACCCCGAGCAGCGAGTAGACGAACGAGCCGATCAGCGCCGCCGGCTTGAGATACTCGAAGATCATCATCGGACGTTTCCTCCTGAGTGGATCACTTGCCTCGCGTGCCGGTTGAAGAAAGCCGGCTCGGCTCCTTGGTGCCGGCGTCCGAGCCGTAGATCGACCAGTGGTTGTACTGCGCGAAGCCGAACACGCCGACCATCAGCGCGGCGAGCACGGCGTAGATCCGGTCCATTGCGTGCGCCTCCTCAGTCGTCGTCCCCGTCGTCGTCCGAGGACGACGGCGCGTGATCGCTCTCGGCCCAGCGGCGTGTCTCGTACCGCGCGCCGCGCCACCAGGCCGCGACCGGCCAGAGCGCGAGCGCGGCGAGCGCGATGAAGAGGTTGGTCCAGTCGGGCGCGTCGCGCGCCACCTCGACCCGCCCGCGCACCGGCCGGCCGCGCGGCTCGCCCTCGGCGTCGATCTCGAGGTAGTAGCGGCCCGGCGGCACCTTCGCGACGCGCGCGCGGTCGTCGCGGCTGCCCTCGGACCAGCTCTCGCCGCCGTCGACCCCCGCGTAGTAGGACACCTCGCGCCCCACCCGCCAGGCCTCCCCGGTCTTCTCGTCGACCAGGGTCATGTCGAGGTAGACCCAGCTGTTGTCGACGTTCGCAGTGGTGCGGATCGCAAGCGGCGCGGGCCGCGAGCCGCGCACCTCGAACGTCTTCGTCGTGAGGTCCGCGAGCGGCGCGCCGGGCCGGAACTCGAAGTCCTGCGCGACGAGGACCGCAGTGTCGGAGAAGAGCCGCAGCCCGAGGTGCACGACGAGCGCCGCGGCCGCGAACACCGCGTACCACTTCCAGTACGCCCGCGCTCGTCCCGCGTGCGGCGAGGGCTGATTGGGCGCGATGCCGACGCGCTTCGGCCGGGCGGACTTGAGGCCGAACGCCTTCCACAGTGCGTCGGGCTCGACGTACTCGCCGAGCGACCAGCCCTGCTCGGTCGGAGTGCGCTCGTAGGAGAGGATGTAGGGCGGCGAGACGTAGTCGTCGCAGTGTGCCTGCTCGCCGACCTTCACCCGCCAGTAGAACTCGCCCACCACGTAGGTCACCGTCGCCGGGTACCCCTGGAAGTGCTTGAAGTCGCGCCCGAGGTAGCGCGCGAGTGGCTGGGCGGACGTGCGCGTCACGCGCGGCGCGTCGGACGTCGACTTGATCAGGCTGAAGTGCCCGTCGTACTCGGAGAGCCAGCGGTAGCCCTGCTCCGGGTTGTGCAGCAGGTACTCGCCCCACTCATAGGCGGCGCCGTCCGCGGTCATCTGGCGGCGCATGTAGCCGATCACCTCGTACTCGGCGCCGGCGAGCCTGCCGCGCGCGCCGAGCGGGATCGAGAGCTTGAACTTCGCCGCGTTCGCCTCGGCGCGGGAGACGATGGCGAGCCCGGGCGTGGCCACGTCGACGACCGCGCCGCAGCTCCCGCACGCCACGCTCTCGGTCGTCTGGACGCGCTTGGTCAGCGGCGCCCCGCAGCCGGGGCACGCGAACGCAAAGGCGGCGGTGGTCGCCGCCCCGGTCCGCGTGGGGTCGCGCAGGTGCGCGAACTTGAACGACTCGAACGGCTTCTCTTCGCCGACGAAGAGGAGCGGCGGATCCTCGCTGTAGTCGAGCGTCGCGAAGCGCCCGTCCTCGCCGCGCAGGTCGACGAAGATGGCCTCGTAGCCGGCGCCGACCCTGAACGGCAGCTCGCCCTGGCCGGCGATGACACGGGCGCGCTCGACGTTGGCGACCTCGTAGCGGCGCCCGTCGAGCTGCGCGGCGCGCCCCACCTCGATCTTGTCGAGCGGCGGCAGCCCGCCGGTCCGGCGCAGGAACGTCATGAGGTAGTTCCCCATGGCGTCCGACAGCCAGCCGGTGCGCTTATCGTCGAAGAGGCAATACCACTCGTTCCACGCGCCGGCGCCGTAGCGGTACTGGATGCGCCCGATCAAGGCGAAGTGGATGCCCTTGTAGCGCCCCTCGGTGCCGAGCTGGAGCGGCGAGGCATCCTCCGCGAGCTCGGCCATCTTGCCGATGTCCTCGAGCTTCGCGCCGTGCTTGACGAGCGTCGAGCGGCAGAACTCGCAGATCGCGACGATGGACTGGGCGCCCCGGAACCGGATCGGGGCGCCGCAGGACGGACAATTCGCGGAAGCCACTCGTTATTCGTTGTGCCCGCGTAGGACCGGCGCGTCCCCCACGCGCCCGGGGACTGCGACTACATCTTCGCGAGGAGCTCGGCCTTCTTCGCGTTGAACTCCTCCTCGGTGATCACGCCCTTGGTCTTCAGGTCGTGGAGCTTCTCGAGGAGCGCCATCGCGTCCTGCGTGGACTTCGCCTGCGCCGCCGGCCCCGCCGCCCCGCCGGCCGCTCCCGCGGGCTGCATCGCCTGTCCGATGGCCTGGCCCATCGCCTGGCCGATGCCCATCCCGGCGCCGAGGCCCGCGCCGATGCCCGCGAGACCGCCCTCGTTCGCGGCAGCGGTGCCGATGTTCGAGGCCACCTCGTACTGCGTGTAGCGCTGCATGTCGCCGACCATGTTCATGGCGATACGCTTGTCGAGGACCTTCTGCAGCTCCTCGGGCAGCGACAGGTTCTCGACCACGAACCCGTCGAGCTCGAGCCCGAACTTCGCGAAGCCCTCGCCGACCTTCGCCTTCAGCTGCGCGGCGAACTCGTCCTGGTTCGCCGCCATGTCGAGGAACGGCACCTGCGACTCGGCGAACAGGTCGGTGATCGAGCCGACCACCGTCGAGCGGAGCTGCCCGGAGAGGTCGTCGACCGTGTAGCGCTCGCGCGTGCCGCTCACGTTCAGGTGGAAGCTCTTCGGGTCCCTGATGCGGTACGAGTAGATGCCGAACGCGCGCAGGCGGATCGCCCCGAACTCCTTGTCGCGGATCGTGATCGGGTTCGGCGTGCCCCACTTCTGGTCGACCTTGAGGCGCGCGCTGAAGAAGTAGACGTCGCTCTTGAAGGGCGACTGGAACAGCTTGTCCCAGTTCTTGAGGTAGGTGAGGACCGGAATCGTCTGGGTGGTGAGCTTGTACCGGCCCGGACCGAACACGTCGGCGACCTTGCCCTCGTCGACGAACGCCGCCATCTGCGACTCGCGCACGGTGAGCTGCGCGCCGTACTGGATCTCCATGTCCTGCATCGGGAACCGGTACGCGAGCGTCGTCTCGTCCTCCTCGGTCCAGTGGATGACGTCGACGAACTGCTTCTTGATGAAATCCGTGAGCGCCATGGCGGCCCTCCTGTGCGAGTTTGCGCGGCGTGCGCGGAGTCTACCCCCAAGCCCCTGCCGCGCGCGGGGTCGGCGCGTTCCGGCCCGCGCGCCGGTGTGACTTTCTGCGGCTCGCCCGGCGCGCGCGGTAGGATTCGGCCCGCGCAAGAGGGGAGGGACGATGGCCAAGGCGCGGCGCAGACGGAGCAGGGTGAAGCCGGCATGGGAGCGCGGCTACCTCTCGCACGGCCTGTGGGTCGGCAGGCAGCGGGTGGGCATCGTGCGGATGGACCGCGACGCGCGACCGGAAGCGAAGTACCGCTGGGAGGCGGGAACGCTGGCCGGGCGCGCCGCAACGCTCAAGGAGGCCAAGCGCGCGGTCGAGGAGGCGGTGCTCCTCGGCGCGATGCAGCTGCCGCTCTTCGATCTGCCGCAGCGGGACTAGGCCCGCCGGGGCGCCCCGGTTTTATGACAAAGTCATGAGACTCCGGTAGCATCGTCCCGCCGTCCGGTGCGCTCGGGCCGGCGGCGCAGCCGAAGGGGGCCTCATGACGACCGCACTGCGACGGGCGGTTCTCGCCTGCGTGCTCGCGCTGGGCGCTGCGGGTCCGGCGCACGCCGACTGGCGCGACCTCGGCGTCAACATCTACGGTCTCTCCTATCACTTCAACCAGGACGAGGCTGAGCGGCTTGGCGTCGACAACAACCTCAATCCGGGGCTCGGGCTGCGCTACGAGTTCGCGCGCCGCGAGCGCTGGTCGTTCTTTGCCGATGCGGGGGCGTACTACGACTCCGGCAAGAACACGGCGCTCTATGGCGGCGTGGGCGCGCTGTGGCAGGTCGTCGGCGGCCTGAAGATCGGCGCCGCGCTGGCGGTCATGGACAGCGACACCTACAACGACGGCAAGACGTTCGTCGCGCCGCTCCCGCTCGTCGCATACGACTTCGGCCCGGTGGCGGTGAACCTCACGTTCTTTCCGAAAGTTTCGAAGTTCAACGACGTCGCGACGCTCGGCCTCTGGTTCACGGTCTGGCCGGGGCGCTTCCGGTAGGCGCCCGCCCCGTCGCGCTCAGCGGCCCGACGCCAGCCGGTGCGCCTGGCGCGTGGTTTCGGGAAGGCGATAGCGGGGCGCGCAGGCGAGCGTCCAGCGTATCGCGGTCCGCAGGCTCACGCGGTGGCCGATCGAGACGTACAGCGGCTTGACGCCCGCGCGGGTGCGCAGCACTGCGCCGATGGTCTCGGGCGCCTCGCGCAGGGGCGCCCATGCGCCACGGCGGTTCGCGGGCATCCGGTGCTCGCCGACCAGCCGGGTCTTCGCCACGCCGATCGACGGGCAATCGAGCAGCACCCCGACGTGGCTCGCGATCCCGAAGCGCCGCGGGTGTGCGATTCCCTGGCCGTCGTAGAGGATGAGGTCGGGTGCCATCCGCAGCTTCTCGAACGCGGCCAGGACGGCCGGCGCCTCGCGAAACGAAAGCAGGCCGGGCACGTACGGGAACCGGGTCGGGACGCGGGCCACCGACTGCTCCACCAGCGCGAGCCCGGGGTAATCGAGCACCGCCACCGCCGCGCGCGTGATCCGTCCCTCCGCCTCGAACCCGACGTCGACTCCGGCGACGCGCCGCACCGCGCCGATCCGGTCGGCGCGCTCGACGCGGTCGCGCAGCCGCGTCTGCAGCGCGATCGCCTCGCGGGGCGAGAGGTCCCAGCCGTGCAGCGGCCGCGCCTTCACGCGCCGAGCGGCCTCACAGAAACCGCTGGCCGACCCACCACGCGACCGCGGCGATGAACGCCGAGCACGGAATGGTCAGGATCCACGCCCAGACGATCGTGCCCGCCACGCCCCAGCGCACCGCGGAGAGCTTGCGGACCGAGCCGACCCCCACGATCGAGCCGGTGATGGTGTGGGTGGTCGAGACCGGGATGCCGAGCCCGGTGGCGAGGAAGAGCGTGATCGCGCCGCTCGTCTCCGCGCAGAAGCCGCCCACCGGCTTGAGGCGCGTGATGCGCTGGCCCATCGTCTTCACGATGCGCCAGCCGCCGAAGAGGGTGCCGAGCGCGATCGCCCCGTAGCAGGCGAGGATCACCCACACCGGCAGCGGGTCGTCGGCGCCCAGGGTGCCCGCGGCGAGCAGCAGCATCCAGACGATTCCCATCGTCTTCTGCGCGTCGTTGCCGCCGTGGCCCAGGCTGTAGAAGGCCGCGGACACGAACTGGAGGCGACGGAACCAGCGGTCGACGCGCCGCGGGGTGGCGCGCGCGAAGAGCCACGATACCGCGAGCATCAGGAGCGAACCGAGCGCGAAACCGAGCGCCGGCGAGAGCACGATCGCCGCCGTGGTCTTGAAAAACCCGCTCGCCACCAGGTTCGCCGTCCCGCCCTTCGCGATCGCCGCGCCCGCGAGGCCGCCGATCAGCGCGTGCGACGAGCTCGACGGAATGCCGTAGTACCAGGTGATGACGTTCCAGGCGATCGCCCCCACCAGCGCTCCGAACACGACGTAGTGGTCGACGGCGGCCGCGTCGATGATGCCCTTGCCTACGGTTGCGGCCACCGCGACCCCGAACACCGCGAGGGCGGCGAAGTTGAAGAACGCCGCCCAGACCACCGCCCAGTGCGGCCGCAGCACGCGCGTCGACACGATCGTCGCGATCGAGTTCGCGGCGTCGTGGAAGCCGTTCATGAAGTCGAACGCGAGCGCGAGCGCGACGAGGAAGACGATGACCTCGAGGCTCATGCGAGTCGGCTCCGGCGCGGCCCGGCGCTCACGCGTTCTCGAGCACGATGCCTTCGATGATGTTGGCCACGTCCTCGCACGCGTCGGTGATCTGCTCGAGGATCTCGTAGATCGAGCGCAGCTTGATGATCTGCTTCGCGTCCGGCTCCTCGCGGAAGAGCTTCGCGATCGCGGCGCGCATCACGTGGTCCGCCTCCGACTCGAGCTTGTCGATGTCGGCGCATACCGCGAGGGTCGCGCGCGGGTCCTTCAGGTTAGCGAGCCCGCTCACGCCGGCCTGCACCTTCTCGGCGCAGCCGACGCAGATCTCGGCGAGCCGCTTCATCTCCGGAGTGGCGGTGCGCACGTCGTACAGGTTGATCGACTGCGCGCAGTCCTCGATGAGGTCGAGGATGTCGTCCATGCGCGTGACGAGCTGGTGGATGTCGTCGCGGTCGAGCGGGGTGACGAAGGTCCGGTGCAGCGTCTCGATCGTCTCGTGGGTGATCTTGTCGCCGCGCTTCTCGATCGTCTCGATCGCGAACGCGCGCCGCTCGATCTCGTCGAAGCCTTCCATGAGCGAGGCGAGCTCGCGGCTCGCCTGCACCGCCTCGCCGGCGAGCGCGTTGAAGAAGTCGAAGAACCTGCCCTCGAAGGGCAGCAGCCGGCCGAGCATGGGTCCCCCTTGCGCGCGCCGGTGGTCCGGCGCTTTGGCGTAGCTGGGGATTCTACCGGCCCGCGCGACCCGGGCTCCCGGTCAGGCCTTCTTCGCCTTGGCGAGGAAGCGCTTGCGGAACTTCTGCACCTTCGGCGCCACGACCCACATGCAGTACGGCTGGCCCGGATTGTTCCTGAAGTATTCCTGGTGATAGCGCTCGGCCATCCAGAAATCCGCGGCCGGCGTCACCTCGGTGACGATCGGCGCGTCGAAGACCTCCTGCTCGAGCTGTGCGATCGTCTCCGCGGCGACGCGGCTCTGTTCCGGCGAGTGGAAGAAGATCGCGGAGCGGTACTGCGTGCCGACGTCGTTGCCCTGGCGGTTGAGCGTCGTCGGATCGTGGATCACGAAGAACACCTCGAGGATCTCGCGGTACGAGATCACCGCCGGGTCGAAGGTCACGCGCACGACTTCGGCGTGGCCGCTGTCGCCCCCGCAGACCTCCTCGTAGGTCGGCGCCTGCGAGCGCCCGCCCATGTAGCCGGATTCCACCGACTCGACGCCGGCGAGCTCGTCGTAGACCGCCTCGAGGCACCAAAAGCAGCCGCCGCCGAGCGTGGCGACTTCCTTGCCTGCGGGGATCTCGGTGGGCGGAATCGCTCGAGCGGTCATCGTCGTTGCTCCGGGTGCGGGTCGGGTCGCGTCGTTGGTCGCGGGCGCGCCGGCTTCCTTGCGCCGCGAGAGAAAAGACCAGAGCGCCATCGCATGGTTCCTGGACGGAGGGACCGAGGCGAATTCTGCGCCGATCCGGCGCCGGCGCCCCGACTGTGACAAACTTCACGTCCCGACCACGATAGGTAGCGGTCGGATTCCCTTCGACCACTAGATCTAGGGCCTTGAATCGGGCGGCCTTTTCATGACGCTGGCGTTCCACGAGTTAAAGCGATACCTTAAGTGTCGTGATCGATGTGTTTGATGTGGCTCACGTCATGATCCACTGCCGGCTGCAATATTTCCGTCCCGAGAGGAGGGGCTCCGCGCCGCGCCGAGCGGCGTATGCTTCTCCGCTCAGTCTCTGGCACTCCACAACAATACAGGGATAACCATGCAACCAGCTGAAATTACAAAGGATTCCACCAAGGCAAGCGCCGCCACCCTGCCCGAGCAGGAGATCGCGGAGGAGGTGCTCCTGGAGAAGTACGCAAAGGGCGCCGAGCGCACGGCGACCGACGTCCGCCGCCGCGTGGCGCGGGCGCTCGCGACGGTGGAGACGGAGGAGAAGCGCGCGCAGTGGGAGGCGAAGTTCCTCGAGGCGCAGGAGCGCGGGTTCGTTCCCGCCGGGCGCATCAACTCCGCGGCGGGCACGTCGCTCACCGCGACGCTGATCAACTGCTTCGTCCAGCCGGTGGGCGACTCGATCACCGAAGTGGTCGACGGCCGCCCCGGCATCTACACCGCGCTCGCCGAGGCCGCCGAGACGATGCGCCGCGGCGGCGGCGTCGGCTACGACTTCTCCTCGATCCGGCCGCAGGGCGCGCTCGTGCGCGGCACGATGTCGCGCGCGAGCGGCCCGGTCTCGTACATGAAGGTGTTCGACGAGTCGTGCGAGACGGTCGAGTCCGCCGGCTCGCGCCGCGGCGCGCAGATGGGCGTGCTGCGCTGCGACCACCCGGACGTCGAGACCTTCATCCACGCGAAGGACGAGGGCGAGCTCACCAACTTCAACGTGTCGGTCGGCGTCACCGACGAGTTCATGCGCGCAGTGGAGTCGGACGGCCTGTTCGAGCTCGTGCACAAGGCCGAGCCGTCGCAGGACACGAAGGCCGAGGGCGCCTACCAGCGCGCCGACGGGTTGTGGGTCTACCGCAAGGTTCGCGCGCGCGACCTGTGGGACCAGATCATGCGCTCGACGTACGACCACGCCGAGCCGGGGATCCTCTTCCTCGACCGCATCAACAAGGACAACAACCTCTACTACTGCGAGACGATCGAGGCCACGAACCCGTGCGCCGAGCAGCCGCTGCCGCCCTACGGCTGCTGCGACCTCGGCTCGATCAACCTAGTGAAGTTCGTCAAGGCGCCGTTCACCGCCGACGCGGAGTTCGACTTCGCCGCCTTCGGCAAGGTGGTCGAGACCTCGGTCCGCATGCTGGACAACGTGCTCGACGCGACGCCGTGGCCGCTGAAGGCGCAGCGGGACGAGGCGATGGCGAAGCGCCGCGTCGGCCTCGGCTTCACCGGGCTGGGCGACGCGCTCATCATGCTGCGCCTGCGCTACGACACGCCCGAGGCGTGCCAGATGGCCACGCGCATCGCGGAGCACATGCGCGACCGCGCCTATTCCGCCTCGATCGAGCTTGCGCGCGAGCGCGGCGCGTTCCCGCTCTTCAACGCCGACCTCTACCTCTCCGGCGGGAACTTCGCCTCGCGCCTGCCGCAGGAAATCAAGCAGAAGATCCGCACGCACGGCATCCGCAATTCCCACCTGCTGTCGATCGCGCCGACCGGCACGATCAGCCTCGCCTTCGCCGACAACGCGTCGAACGGCATCGAGCCGCCGTTCTCGTGGACCTACTCGCGCCGCAAGCGCATGCCCGACGGCACGTGGAAGGACTACTCGGTCGAGGACTACGCCTGGCGCCTGTACCGCCACCTGGGCGGCGACGTGCGCGCCCTTCCGCCCTACTTCGTCACCGCGCTCGAGATCTCGGCGCAGGCGCACAAGGACATGGTGGCGGCAGTGGCGCCGTACGTCGACACGAGCATCTCCAAGACGGTCAACGTCCCGGAGGACTATCCGTACGCCGACTTCGAGGACCTCTACCTCACCGCGTGGCGCGCGGGCCTGAAGGGGCTGGCGACCTACCGGCCGAACAAGGTCCTCGGCGCGGTGCTGTCGGTCGAGTCCCAGAAGGCCGAAGGCGAGAAGCGCGGGCCGCAGGATGTCGCGATCGCGGAGGCGAACCGCCGCCTCGCGATCAAGAGCCTGCCGGCGCCGGTGCTCGCCTCGCTCGTCTGGCCGGGGCGGCCGCAGCTGCCCGCCGGCAACCTGGCCTGGACCTACATGATCCAGCACCCGGGCGGCGACTTTGCGCTGTTCGTGGGCCACGTGGAAGAGGACGGCCGCGCCTTCCCGTTCGAAGCGTGGGTGAACGGCGCCGAGCAGCCGCGCGGCCTCGGCGCGGTCGCCAAGACGCTGTCGATGGACATGCGCGCGAACGACCGCGCCTGGCTCGCCCTCAAGCTCGACGTGCTCGCGAAGACGCCCGGGGAGCAGTCGATCGAGCTGCCGTTCCCGCCGCACGGCGAGCGCAAGCTCGTGCCGAGCGTCACCGCCGGCGTCGCGCAGGTGATCCGCTGGCGCTGCGAGCAGCTCGGCGCGCTCGACGAGGCCGGCGCGCCCGACCTCATCTCGCCCGCGGGCCGGCCGCACCCGGTGCTCGACGCGATGTTCGCGGTCGAGGAGCCGAAGACCGGCACCGACGGCACGCTCTCCTGGACGGTCGACGTGCGCAATCCTGCCTCCGGCGAGGACTTCGTGCTCGGCCTGAAGGAGATCATGCTGCCGGACGGCGTGACGCGGCCCTACGCGATGTTCCTCTCGGGCTTCTACCCGCGCGCGCTCGATGGGCTGGCGCGGCTGCTCTCGCTCGACATGCGGGTCGTCGACCCGGCGTGGATCGGGATGAAGCTGCGCAAGCTCCTGAACTACTCGGAGCCGCTCGGCGACTTCCTCGCGTTCGTGCCCGGCGAGCGCCGCCAGCAGACCTGGCCTTCGACGGTTGCGTACGTGGCGCGCCTGATCATCCACCGCTACGCGAAGCTCGGCGTGCTCGACGAGCACGGCTACCCGCGGCAGGAGATGGGCATCCTCGAGGCGCCGCGCGACAACGGCCAGCCGAAGCTGATGCAGGGCGCGCTCTGCACCGAGTGCGGGAACTACACCGTCATCAAGAAGGACGGCTGCGACTTCTGTACCGCGTGCGGCGCGGTGGGGAGCTGCGGCTAGCGCGCAGCGCGTCGCGCTCTGCGAAACGCCCTGCCGCGCGCGGGGCGTTTCGTTTTCGGGCGCGCCCTACGCCGCGCGGACCACGCCCGGCAGCAGCGACTCGACGAGCGCGCGCAGCGCCGCCGGCTCGACCGGCTTCCGCACCAGCGCGCGGATCCCGGCCGCCTGCACCTCGGCCTCGGTGATCGGCTCGGCGTAGCCGCTGTACAGGACGATCGGCAGGCCCGGGCGGCGCGCGGCGAGCTCGCGCGCGAGCTCCACGCCGGTCTGCCGCGGCATCGTCTGGTCGGTGATCACGAGGTCGTAGCGCTCCGGGGCGCGGGCGAAGAGCGCGCGGGCCTCGGCGCCGTCGCCGGCCGCATCGACCTCCAGGCCCCAGCCCTCGAGCAGCTCCCGCATGAAACTCCGCACCATCTCCTCGTCGTCCACGAGGAGCACCCGACCGCGCAGGCGCTGCCTGCGCGCGGCCGGGGCGAACCCGGTCAGCGTCTCGTGTTCCGCGTCCACGCCTTCCGCGTGCAGCACCGGGAACAGCACGCGGAAGGTGGCGCCCGCGCCCGGCCGCGTGTCGACGACGAGGTGCCCGCCGTGGTCGTGCACGATACCGTGCACCATCGCCAGACCCATGCCGCTGCCCTTGCCCACCTCCTTGGTGCTGAAGAACGGCTCGAAGATGCGCTCCACCAGCTCCGGGGCGATGCCCGGCCCGTCGTCGCTCACCGCGAGCTCGACGAAATCGCCGTCGATCGCGCTCCGGCAGCTCGCGCAGACGGCCGCATGGTGCGCGCGCCGCACGCCGATGCGCACCTTGCCCTGGCCCGCGAGCGCGTCGCGCGCATTGATGCACAGGTTCAGCAGGACCTGCTCGGCCTGGGTCCGGTCGACCGACACCGGCGGGACCTCCGCCCCCGTCGACACCTCGAGGTCGAGCGTCGCCGGCATCGAGGAGTGCAGGAGCCGCGCCGACTCGGCCACCAGCCGGCGGAGATCCACCGGGCGGCGCTCGCCGCGCTGACCGCGGCTGAAGGTGAGCATCTGCTGGATCAGGTCGCGCGCGCGCCGGCTCGAGCGCGTCGCCTGCTCGAGGTAGCCGGCGACCTTCGGGTCCGCGGCCACCGTCTCGCGCTCGGCGGCGAGCGTCACGTAGCCGACGATGCTCGTAAGGATGTTGTTGAAGTCGTGCGCGATGCCGCCCGTCAGCTGGCCGATCGCCTCCATCTTCTGCGCCTGGCGCAGCTGCGCCTCGAGCGCGATGCGCTCGGCCTCGGCGCGCTTGCGGGCGGTGATGTCACGCCCGACGTAGAGCACGTGCGGCCGGCCTTGGTGCTGGATCGGGACCCCGCGCAGCTCGAGATCCCGGGCGTACCCGTCCTTGCCGATCATCTGCGTCTCGATCTGGACCGGCTCGCCCGCGAGCGCGCGCGTGTGGAGCGACCCAATCAGCTCGTGCACGTCGGGCGGGTTGGCCACGACGTAGCCCTTGCCGATCACTTCCTCGCGCCGGTAACCGCTCATCGCCTCGTAGGCGGGGTTGACGTCGACGATGCGGAAGTGCGCGTCGCGCAGCACTAGCGCGTCGTCCGAGGCGTCGAAGATCGCGCGGTACTGCTCTTCGCTGATGCGCAGGGCGTCCTCGGCGCGCTTGCGCTCGGTGATGTCGCGGATCGTCGAGATGACGATCTTGCGCCCGTCCAGCCACAGCCGGTTCGACGTGATCTCGATCGGGAAGACCGTGCCGTCGCGCCGGCGGTGGTAACGCAGCGGGATGTACACCCGGCCCTCGGGCGACTGGATCGAGCTGCGCGTCTGGTCGGGATCGGCCGAGAGGTCGGCCGCGGTCATCGCCAGGAGCTCGGCGCGTGAATAACCCCATAGCGACTCGGCCGCACGGTTGGCGTCAAGCAGGCGCAGCGTCTCCGCGTCGACCACCAGGATCGCATCGGACTCCATCTCGAAGAGGAGGCGGTAGCGGTGCTCGCTCGCGCGCAGCCGCTCCTCCGCGCGCTTCGCCTCGGTGACGTCGCGCAGGATGATCAGCGCGTGCGGCCGTCCCTGGTACTTCATCGGGATGCCGTGGATCTCGACGTCGAACTCGGTCCCGTCCTTGCGCCGGGTGCGCGCCTCGAGCCGGCAGGGCGAGCCGGCCAGGATCTTCGGCAGCAGCTCGGCGCACTGGGGCTGCAGCGCCGCGGGGATGAACAGCGGTTCGGTCTGCCCGACGATCTCGTCGCGCGCGTAGCCGTGCAGCGCCAGGAACGCCTCGTTCGCGTCGACGATGCGGTGGTCGGCGTCCCACAGCAGCAGGCCGTCGGCCGAGGCATTGAAGATCGCCCGGTATTGCTCCTCGCTCGCCCTGAGCGCCTGCTCGGCGCGCTTGCGCGCGGTGATGTCGCGCACGATCGCGAGCACGTGCGGCTCGCCGCGGTGCTGGACGGGGATGGTGCGCACCTCGATCTGCATCCGCTCGCCGCCCTTCCGAATCGCCTCGAGCTCGGCCTGGCAGGGCTCGCCCGCGAGCGTGCGCCGCACGAGCTCCTTGCGGCGCTCGACGTACTCGGCCGGCAGGTGGTTCGGATAGGAGGTGTCGACCACCTCCTCGCGCGTGTACCCGTACAGGCGCTCGTACGCCGGGTTGACGTCCACCCGCTTGATCTCCGAGTTCCACAGCACGAGCGCGTCCGCGGAGGCATTGAAGATCGCGCGGTACTGCTCCTCGCTCGCGCGCACCGCCTCCGCGGCACGCTTCGCTTCGGTGATGTCGCGCACGAACGCGAGGACACGCAGTTCGCCCGCGATCGTCGCGCGCTTCAGCGTCACCTCGTGCCACATCAGGTGCCCGTCCGCGTGGCGCGCGCGCCACTCGAAGCGCAGGGGTGCGCTGCGGACCTTCGCCTGCTGGACAAAGCGCATCGCGTCCTGCTCGGTGTACGGCGGGACGTTGGCGCTTATTTCTCCGACCCGCAGGTCCCGCAGCGCCTCGCGCGAGTGGCCGTACAGCTCGCACGCCTTCGGGCTCACGTCGAGGATCGCGCCGGTGTCCCAGTCGTGGACGAAGATCGCGTCCTCGGACGCCTCGAAGATCGAGCGGTAGCTCGCCTCGGAGGCCCGCACCGCCGCGTCGGCACGCGCGCGCTCGATCTCGGCGGCGGCGCGCACGGCGAAGATCTTCAGCATCGCCTCGGTCAGCGCGCGATCGGCCAGCGGGCGCCGGTCCATCACCACGATCAGCCCGAGCTGCTCGCCGGTGCTCGCGGTCAGCGAATAGGCGGCGTAGCTGTCGAACCCCTGCGACGCGAACAGCGTGCCGGGCGCGAACTCGGAATGCACGCCTTCGCGCACGTAGCGGAACTCCTGCCCGATGACGCCCGCGCAGGGCGACTGGGCAAGCTCGTAGTCGAAGCTCCTGAGGTTCCGGCCGTCGAGGCAGGCCGCGAGCGAGCGCATCTGGGTGCGGCGCGCGTCGAAGAACACCGAGATCATCGCGGCGCCGGCGCCCACGATGTCCGCGAGCTGCCGCACGAGCGTCTCGAACACCTGCGGCCCCTCGGCGGTGGACACCGCGAGCGCGGCCCGGCGCAGCGCTTCCTCGGTGCGCTTGCGCTCGGTGATGTCGATCGAGATGCCGCAGACGGCGTAGGGCCTCCCGTCGGGGCCGCGCAGCGGGAACTTGTTCGCGAGCAGCGTGCGCCGCTCGCCGCGAATGACGTTCGTCTCCTCGATCTCGAGCGGAGTGCCGGTCTCGACGACGAGGCGGTCGTTGGCGCGCAGCCCCGCGGCGATCTCGGCCGGGGCGATGTCCCCGGGCGTCAGGCCGACGATCTCCGCGGCCGGCCGGCCGACGTGCTGCTCGAAGGCCCGGTTGACGAAGAGATACCGTCCCTCGAGGTCCTTCGCGAACACGCGCACGGTCGTGCTGTTGTCGAGCAGCTGCTGCAGCGTGGGCTTGGCCTCGAGCGGCGCGGGGTCGAGGCGGGGCTGCCGCCCGGGGTCTTCGGCCTTCATGCGCGGAGTCTAGCGACGATTCCCGCGCGGGCGGGCGCGGTTACCCGCCGGAAACCATTGAAACAATCCGGTTACGTTCGGTCCGGCCCGGCGGCGGGCACGAACATGTAGCCGGCGCCGCGGACGGTCCGGATCGCGCGCGGGTTGTCGGGATCCTCCTCGACCTTGCGCCGGACGCGGGTGATGCGGATGTCGATCGAGCGGTCGAACGGCTCCCACTCGCGGTTGCGCGTCAGGGTGAGCAGGCGGTCGCGCGACAGCACCTGGTTGGGGTGGTCGACGAAGGCCTTCAGGAGGTCGAACTCCATCGCGGTGATCGGGACTTCGACGCCGTCCTGGCCGAAGAGCTGGCGCGACTGGAGGTCGAGCAGGCAGCGGCCGATCGGCAGCCGCTGCGGCGCCGCAGGGACGCTCGCCGCCGCCCGCGGCGCGCCCTGGGTCCGGCGCGCGACGCTCTTCACCCGGGCGAGGAGCTCGCGCAGGTCGAACGGCTTCGCGACGTAGTCGTCCGCGCCCATCTCGAGCCCCACGATGCGGTCCACCACCTCCCCCGCCGCGGTCACCATGATGATCCCGACGTCGTAGCGCTCGCGCAGGAAGCGCGCGAGCGTCAGGCCGTCCTCGCCGGGCAACCGCACGTCGAGCAGCACCACGTCCGGGGCGCCGCGCGCGAGCGCCGCGCGCATTGCCGCGCCGCCGTCGGCGGTCTGCGCCTCGAAGCCGTGCGACGTGAGGTACTCCGCGAGCATCTCCCGGATCTCGCGGTCGTCGTCGACGATCAATACCCGCCCGCTGCTCATCTCTCCCCGTCTTCTCCGGATGCGGTGCCGATTATAGGCGCCGGACCGCGCCACGCGGCGGGTTACACGGCGATACCCGATCGATACCGAGCGATCGGAAACCGAAAGCATCCCGATACCGGCCGTCCGTAGTCTGCAAAGCGTGTTCACGGCGGCCGATCGCGGCCCCGCGAACAAGACCCCGACCACCAACGCTAGGAGACACGACGATGAACGGTACCACCGCAATCCACGCCCCGGCGCCCCGCGCCATTCCGATCCCGCGCGCCCACTCGCACGTCGCCCTCGGGCGCCGCCGCCGCGTGCTCACCCGCGCCGTCGCGAGCGACCGCTCGCCCGTGCTCGCGGCGTTCCAGGCGCTCGCGCACGGCGTCGACGAGCGCACCGCGGCCGCGCGCACGAACGACTTCTATCGCTCGAGCGGCTTCGACTGGGCGCGCTGCCTGGGCTAGGGCCGGGCCAGGGATTACACACCGATACGAACTGTTTCGCGACTGCAATCGGACGAATACCGCTGCTGCCTAGAGTGCCGTCCGAGTCGCAACCCAACAAGGAGACTGCAAATGAATTTCTCGAAGATCGTGATCGCGCTGGTGGCGGGCCTCGCCGCGGCGAACGTCGCCATGGCGGTAGCGCCCGAGTGGGCCTACGTCGTCTACCCCGAGGCGAGCCACGTCGTCTACCCCGACGGGATCCTGAAGTTCGGCGACTGACGCACGCCGTTCCGACCCGCTTCCAACGCAAGAGGAATTCGTCATGACCGCCCGTCGCACCGAAGCCGCTGCCGTCGAGGACACGCTGCGCAGCCTGTACCGCATCGCGCCCGAGATGGCGCGCTCGCGGCATGCGGCCAGCACCGTCGACCGCAATCCGGCCGACCCGCACCGCGCAACCGTGCTCGTCGGCGCCGAGGAGGCGGACCTGCTGCCGTTCGCCGCCGAGCACGCCCTCGGCGGTCCGCGCGGCGGCGCCTCCCCGGCGGACATGCTCTGCGCGGCGCTCGCCGCCTCGCAGGACTCGGCGATCCGTCTCGCGGCCGCCCGCCACGGCGTGCGCATCGCGTCGCTCGCCGTCGAGGTGACCGGCTGGACGGACGTGCGCGGCGCCCTCGGTGCGGAGGACGACGTCCCGGTCGGCCTCCAGTCGCTGCACAGCACCGTGCGGCTCGAGGCGGCCCCCGGCACCGGCGAGCAGGCGCTGCGGCAGGTGCTCGCCGACGCCGACCGCGCCTGCATCGTGCTCGCCACGCTGCGCCGCGCGCTGCCCGTGTACGTCCGCATCCAGCACGAGGCGCAGGCGCCGCTTGCGCTCGCCGCCTGAAACGGAGAGTGAAATGGAACGCAAGTCCTGGACCGAACCCTACGATGCGCGCCTCGTCGCCGCAGGCCTTGCGCTCGCGCGGAACGATGTCATCGGCATCCGCAACGGCCGCGGGGCGCTCGTCTTCGTCGAGTCGGGCACCGCGTGGATCACGCAGGAGGACGACCGCCGCGACGTGATGGTCGCCGCCGGCGAGTCGTTCCGGCTCGACCGGAACGGCGTCGCCCTCGTGCAGCCGTACCGCGCCGCGACGATCACGCTCAGCGCACCCTTCGGGGACACCGATCCCGAGGTGTACCGCGCGAGGTCCGCCACCGCCCCGCGCGCTCGTCCCGGACATCCGCTCGTCCGCCGGATATGGGCGATCGTCCTGCGGCTCTACCGGCGGCACGCCCGCCCGCGCCCGTGGGAGATTCGTCAGCCGATTCCGCAGGCGAGCATCGCATCGCGCCTGCAGGTGCTCGACCCGATCGGGCCGGGCCCGCGCGCGCCGCGCGATCCCGCCGCGGAATTGCGCGCCGAAATCGCGCTCGACATGTCCCGGCACGCCTGACGCCCGGCGCTCTTGAACGAGGAACAAGCACCATGAACAACGCAAACGTACTGATGCACTTCGGCGCGCTGCTCGACGACCGGCAGGTCGACGAGGTCCGCGCCGCCCTGTCGAAGCTGGCCGGCGTCGCGCGCGTCGAGCCCGGCCGCAAGCTTCGCAAGGTCCTGCTCGTCGATTACGACCCGCATGTGGTCAGCGCCCAAGCGCTGGTCGCCGCCATGCGCCACCGCGGCTACGCCCCGCAGCTCGTCGGGATGTGACGCCGCCGCCTACACCGAACCCACCGAGAGGAGATTCGCCATGCAGCAAGCCGTGCAGCAGCCCACCGAAGCCAAGCGCTACGCGAAGGCCGTCGAGACGTCGAAGCGCATCCGCTTCGACATCGACAAGGACGTCATCCGCGGCCGCGCGTTCGACTTCACGAAGAAGTTCCTGCCCGACGGCCTGTCGAAGACGGGCGAGCTCGCGTTCCTCAGCGGGCGCGAGAAGCGGCTCGTCAGCCAGATCCAGGGCCGCAGCTACGCCAACATCTTCGGGCTGGTCGAGCGCTTCATCGCCGCCAAGGTGCTGGAAGTGAGCCGCGAGCACTGGTTCGGCGACCAGGTCGCGCTCGAGGCGCTGGTGCGCTTCACCGACGAGGAGATCAAGCACCAGGAGATGTTCCGCCGCATCGAGGCGATGATCGCGGCCGGGATGCCCGAGGGCTACACCTTCCTGCCCGACCCGAACGCGGTCGCCAAGGCGGTGCTCGGCAAGTCGACCTGGGCGGTGCTCGCCCTGATCTGCCACATCGAGCTCTTCGTGCTCGCGCACTACCGCGAGTCGATCGATCCGGACGCGGACCTGTCCGAGCTCTGGAAGGACGTCTTCCTGCACCACTGGCGCGAGGAGTCGCAGCACGCCATCCTCGACGAGCTCGAGTGGGCGCGCGAGGACGCGAAGCTCTCGGCCGCGGAGCGCGACCAGTCGGTTTCCGACCTGATCGAGCTCGTCGGCGCCGTCGACGGGATCATGCAGATGCAGTCGGCCGCCGACGCGGACTACTTCCTGCGCATCTGCGGGCGGACGTTCGTGCGCGAGGAGGCGGAGCAGATCCGCGCGACGTTCCTCGCGGCGTACCGCTGGCAGTACATCATCTCCGGCGTGCAGGGGCGCTTCAGCGAGGTGCTCGGCCGCATGATCACCCCGGCGCAGTTCCAGCGCATCGGGGCGGCGCTCGCGCCGATCATGGGCTGAGGCAGGGGCGGAGCCGGGGCGCGCGATGCTCGCCGCATTCTCAGCGCGCAGCGCGCGCCTGCCCGACGGACGCGCCGTCCTCGTCCGGGCGGCGCGTCCGGCCGATGCCCCGGCGGTGCAGACGTTCGTGCGCTGGCTCTCCCCGCTCGCGCGGCGCCGGCGCTTCCTCGGCGCCGTGAGCGAGCTATCGCCCGCACAGCTCGATCGCCTCACTCGCGTGCAGGATCCGCGCGACCTCTCGCTCGTCGCGCTCGCCGGGGGCGCCGAGGGCGGGCCGATCGTCGCGATGGCGCAGTACGTCCGCGACGATCCGGCGTCCGCCGAGTTCGCCCTGGTGGTCGCCGACGCGTGGCAGGGTCAGGGGCTGGGCATGCGCCTGCTCGAGCGCCTGCTCGCGCACGCCGGCGCGGCGGGCGTGCGGAAGATGAGCGGCTTCGTGCTCGCCGACAACGTGCCGATGCGCGCTCTGGCGGCCCGTTCCGGATTCGATAGCGCCCCGGACCGCGATCCCGAGCTGGTGCGCGTGGAAAGGCGGCTGGCGCCCCAGCCGCCCGCAAACCGGTTTGCGGAGCGGGTGCGGCGGCTCGTCGCGTCGCTCTGTGCGCTGCCGGCGATCACTCTCGGCGCAAGGGGGTAAGCGCGATGCGCGCGCTTCGCCGGTGGTACTGGCTCGCGACCGCGGCGATGCTCGCCGCCGCCCTCGTCGCTTGGCCCGAGGGCCTCGCCCTGACCATGGCCTTCGTGGCGCTCCAGGCCGTTCACTTCGCGCTGCGCGCCGGAGCGCCGCGCGCGTTCCCGGTGCAAACGCGCGCTGCGTACCTCGCCATCCTCGTCGCGGGCACCTGGCCGCCACTCGCGTTCCTCCACTGGCTGCAGCTCGCCGGCACCTGCGGGACGGTCGCGTTCGACTACTGCTTCCTGGCGCGGGTCCTGTCGCTCCTGCCCTGGAACCGGACGCGGCCGCTCAGCCTGCGGCTCGTGTGGCGGACCTTTGCGTCGGGCCCGGTACAGGGCAGCGTGCTCGGCATGCTGGGCTGAGGGCAAAGAGAATGCTCGCGCTCCCGACGACGTCGTCGCCGGCGCACGCCGATGCGCGCGAGGCGTGCGAGGAGGCTCTAGGCCTCTTCCTGCGCGGCGCGGGCGATCCGCGCCCGGCCCTCGACCACGCGCTCGACCTAGACCCGGACTGCGTCCCGGCCCTGCTCCTGCGAATCGGCATGGCGGTTGCCGCGAAGGACCGCGCGGCGCTGCCGGTCATCGACGCCGCGCTCGCGCGACTCGCCGGCCTCGCGCCGCGGCTCGACGCGCGCAAACGCGGCCATGTTGCAGCCGCTTACGCCTGGCGCGCGGGCGCGCCGGCGCGCGCCGCGGCGCTCTACGCAGACCTCGTGCGCCGCTGGCCGCACGACCTTCTCGCGCTGCGCCTCGCGCAATCGTGCTTCTTCCTGGTCGGCGACGCAGAGGCGCTGCACGACGTCGCGGCGGGCGCGATTCTCCACTGGCACGCCGGCCTGCCCGGCTACGACTGCGCGCTCGCGCTACACGCCTTCGGCCTCGAGGAGGCCGGCGACCCGGCGCGCGCGGAGCGCGTCGGCCGGCGCGCGCTCGAGATCGAGCCGCGCAACGCAGTCGCAGTGCATGCGGTCGCGCACGCGCTCTACAGCGCGGGCGACGCGCAGGCCGGCGCGCACTGGATGCTGCGGCACCGCCCCGCCTGGGCGAACGACGGGGCGATGGCAAGCCACAACGGCTGGCACCTCGCGCTCTTCCGCCTCGCGGCCGGCGCGCCCGACAGCGCGCTTGCGCTCTACGACGCGCTCGTCGCCCCGGCGGCCGGCGCAAGCGCCGCCGACGCCGCGGATGCCGCAGCGCTCCTCTGGCAGCTCGCACTCCAGGAGATCGACGTCGGCGACCGCTGGAATCCGGTCGCCGACGCGTTCGCGCTGCGGGGGCTGCCGGCGCTGTGGGCGCTCGTGGACGTGCACGCGGCGATGGCATTCGCCGCAGCCGGGCGTGCGCGCGAGATGGACCGGCTGCGGGACGCGTTGGCGCGCGGCAGCACGGCGGCCCGGGAAGTCGCGCTGCCGCTCGTGCGCGCGATCGTGGCGTATGCCGCCGGCGCGCATGCGGAAAGCGCCGCGATTCTCGCCATGCACCGTCGGGAGGCACGGCGCCTCGGCGGGAGCCCGGTGCAGCGGGAGATCGTCGACCTCACCCTCGCCGCGGCGCGCGCGCGCGCCGGACTCGGACGGGCGGCCGCCGCCTGAGCACTATCGGCGCGCGCGGCTAGGGAGATTCACCAGGACGATTCCCGCCGCGACGAGCAGCGCAGCCACGCCGAACGCGGGCGTGAGCCGCTCGTCCAGGAAGACGACGCCCGCGGCGACGCCGAAGAGCGGCGTCATGAACGTCAGCACCGAGAGCCGCGCCGCGTAGTACTTGGCGAGCAGCCAGAACCACACGAGGTAGCTCGCGAAGGCGACCAGCACGCTCTGGTAGGCCATGACCGCGACCGCGAGCGGGCTCACGCGCACCACGCCCGGCTCGCCCATCGCGACCGACACCAGGACGAGCACCACCGCCGACACTGCGAGCTGGTAGAAGAGCGTCTTGGTCGCGCTCGTCCGCGCGAGCTTGGTGGCGCGGATGACCACGATGGTCGAGGCCCACAGAAATGCGGCGAGCACGCCGAAGAGGTCGCCGACGAGCGTCGCCCCGCCCGCCGCAACGAACCCCTCGCCGAACGCGGCGACGATCCCGCCGAACGCGAGCAGCACCCCGGCCCATTGCCGCGCGCTCAACCCTTCGCTCTTCACGAACAGCGGCAGCATCAGCGCGGTCATGCAGGGGGTCGTGTAGATGAACACCACCATGCGCGAGGCGGCGGTGTAGGCGAGCCCGGCATAGATGAAGACGAACTCGAAGGCGAACATTGCGCCCGCCGCAAGCCCCGGCCAGAAGGTGCCGTCGCGATGGAAGAGCGGGATGCCCCGGAGCCACGCCCAGACGAGGAGGAGGGCAGTGGCGATCATCGAGCGCAGCCCCGCCTGCATGACGAGCGAGATGTCGGGCGCGGTCCACTTGATCGTGACCTGCTGGAAGCCCCACATCGCGCACAGCACGACCATGAGGCCGAACGCGAGGGCGTCGAGGGGCTTGCGGTCCGCGGTCATCGGCAGCTCGTCGAGGCGCGCGACTGTAACCGATAATCCGGGCATGGGACACCGCTACGCGACGCTCGTGCGCACCGGCCGGCGCGTCGAGAGCCTCGGCGACGAGCTCGCCGCGCTCTACGCGCGCGCGCGCTCTCTCTACCCTGAGGGCTTTCCCGCCGAAGAGACCGTCACGCTGGAGAAGCTGTACGCGCACGCCTCCTACGCGTTCGTCGCCGCGCTGCGCGCCGCGATCGCGGCCGAGCTCGCGATCCCGCCGGCGTGGATGCCGCTCGACCTCTTCCAGGCCTACGGCTGCGGCCCGATCGCGCTGCACGACGACCGGTTCCGCTTCCCCGGCGTGTACTTCGTGATCGTTGTGGCACACTCCGGCCGGCTTGGCGTCGTCGACCGGACGAGCCGGGCGGCGCGGCACGCCCCCGGCGAGATCCTGCTCCTCGACCCGTACCGGAAGCACGCACTGGTGCCCGAGGGGCGCACGGCGAGCGAGCATCCGTACGAGCGCACGCATGGGCTCGTCACCGACCCCGAAGACCAGTTCGTGTTCCTCGATTTCGACGTCCGGCGGCCGCTGCTGCGGTCCCGATTTCAGTTCCCCCAAGAAGGACCTTGAGAGCAATGAGTGCATCGAGATTCGGCGCCGCGCTTGCGGTCGCGGCGTTCGCGCTTGCCGGGACCGCCTCCGCCGCCGACCCCGCGCGCGGCCGCGCGCTCTACGAGGCGCAGTGCAAGGGCTGCCACAACGAGAGCGTGCACAACGACAACTCGCGCAAGGCGCGCAACTTCGAGGCGGCGCGCGCGCGCGTGGCGGACTTCAGCGCGCAGCTGAAGACCGGCTGGACGGGCGCGCACATCGACGACGTCGCCGTGTACCTGAACGAGCGCTACTACAGCTTCCCCTGCCCGCCGAAGCTCTGCCCGAACCCCGCGCCGGCCAAGCGCTGAGATTCCGCATTCCGGGAATCGGCTTCGCATGTTGACTGCAGGCCGGCCGCGGGCGTAGCGTGCGCGCTTCGCTCGCCCGAGCGGACAACGGAGAGGAGGCATCCATGCGCAAGCATCTGGTTGGCGTTCTGGTCGCGGCCCTGGCGGTGGCGATCGGACCGGCCGCCGCCCAGCAGTGGCCGGTCAAGCCGGTGCGTCTGGTCGTCACGTTCGCCCCGGGCGGCTCGAGCGACATCGTGGCGCGCGCCCTCGCCGTGCCGTTGCAGGGCAAGCTCGGCCAGCCGGTGATCGTCGACAACAAGCCGGGGGCCGGGGGCACGATCGCCGGCGCCGAGATCGCGCGCGCCGCGCCGGACGGCTACAACTTCCTGGTGTCGAACACCACCCCGATCTCGCTCACCCCGACGATGATCACGCCCCCGCCGTACGACGGGGTCAAGAGCTTCACCCACGTGAGCCTGGTCGCGATCGTGCCCGACGTCGTGATGGTGCATCCGTCGGTGCCGGCGAAGAACATGGCGGAGCTGGTCGCCTGGGTCAAGGCGCAGGGGAAGCCGGTCAACTTCGGCTCCGGCGGGATCGGCTCGATCGGCCACATCCTCGGCGAGATGTGGAAGAAGGAGACCGGCCTCAACATCGAGCACGTCGGCTACAAGGGCAGCAGCCCGATGATCACCGATCTGATCGCCGGCAACCTGAGCTTCTCGTTCGACACGCTGCCGCAGAACGTGCCGCACATCAAGTCCGGGAAGCTGCGCCCGATCGCGGTGACCTCGCGCAACCGCGCCGCGATCGCCCCGGACGTGCCGACCGTCGTCGAGGCCGGCATGCCCTACCTCGTCGCGGAGAACTTCATCGGCATCTCCGGTCCGGCGGGGGTGCCCGACCCGGTCGTGCAGCGGCTCCACGCCGCGATCCAGGAGTCGCTCGACGACCCGAACTTCGTGAAGCGGATGAGCGAGCTCGGGTTCGCGATCCACAAGCGCTCGACCGCCGACTTCCAGAAGTTCGTCCAGGAGCAGGTCACCGGCTGGGCGCCGGCGGTGAAGGCCTCCGGGGCGAAGCTGAACTAGGCAGCAGTCGGTTTCGCACGACCGGGCCCGGCCTCAGCCGGGCCCGTTTCGTTTCAGGCCTGCCCGGCGAGCTTGCGCGGCGCCTGCCGCGCGTGCCGGACGTGGCGATGCTCGAACCGGCCCTCGCCCTCGGGCAGGAACCCGTGGGCGTGGCGGAAGGCGAGCCAGCCGCCGTATGCAGCGAACCCGAGTGCGGCGATCTGCCCCAGGGCGAAGATCACATCGGCGAGCAATTCCATGGCGCGTCCTCCTCGTGGTCCCGGTCGTGATCGACCTGGGACCCAGCCTACGCGCCGAGCCCGCGGACGGGTGGTGACTACGGACGGTCCGTTTGTGACGTTTTCACGTGCATGGGGGCGGGCGCCCGTCACTGCGGCCTCTGCTCGGGGACCGTCGAGCGCGAGGTGACGCGCGGCGCGCGCGCGATGCGCCGGCGCGGGTGCAGCACCTCGCGCAGGCGCTCCGCGCGGGCGATCTCGCAGCGCATCGTCCCCTGCTGCGGGTAGTCGTCGCGGTGCTGCACGAGCGCGTCCTCGCGGCCGCGATCGGTGCGCGTGGTGCGGTATTCGCCGCGGCCGTACAGGCACACCCCGTCGCCGCTCGCGAGGTCGAGCGCGAGGAGCGCCATCGTCCCGGTCGCGCGAACGTTGCCGGCGCTCTTGAACACGCCGTCGCCGACGAACTCGGGCCAGGCGAGCGTGCGCGCCGCCGGATCGTACGCGAGAAAGCCCGCTGCCCCGCCGCGATGCGCGACGTCGGGCATCCCGTCCGGACTCACGCTCGCGAGGAACGACGTCTCCGCCCGTGCGAGCACGTCGGCGACGAGCGGATGGTCGAGCGGGAGCGACTCTCGCGCCGCCGGGCCGATGCGCACCGGCGCCTCGACGACGGCGACCGACGGGGCGAAGTACTTGCGGCAGAGGGTGAACGCCTCGCTCGTCGCGAGCTCGGCGGCGCCGTTGCGCCGGTAGAGGAACCCGTTGACGCGCGCGCGCCGCGCGAGCCCGAGGCTGATCACGAGCCCGCCCACCGCGGACGGCGTCGGGACGTGATCGGCCAGCCCGGCCGGCAGCTCGAGGTGGAGCGCCGCTTCGTCCGCGACGCGGACGAACGGCGCCGCGCCCGAGACCACCGCGAAGCGCAGCCCCCCGCCGTGCTCGGGCGCCGCGAGCACCACGAGGTCGGCGCCGCGCGCGAACTCGGCGACCGGGCCGACCCAGTCGGCGAGCTTGTCGGCGACGCGGCGCGTCTGCGCCTCGTCCTGCACCGCGCGCTGGCCGGCGTGATAGACGAGCGGCTTCATCGGCGCGCGTCCGCCGCTAGCAGAGCCGCCCGGGACGCGCGGCCGCTGCCGCGCCGGCGGCCGGCCGCGCGCGATCGAGCTCCTCGTGCACGCAGAGGATGTTGCCCTCGGTGTCGTTGAACCAGGCGGCCTTCTCGGCGCCGATGATCGCGACGTGCTCGATGGTCTTGAATCCCGGCAGGTCGTAGTCGTGGAACGCGACGCCGCGCCCCTTGAGGTCGCGGATCGCCGCGACGATGTCGTCGACGGAGAACGACACCGCGGTGTGCTCGGCCTTCGTCCCCTCGGGCTTCGGGAACAGCGCGAGGGTCGTGCCGTTGCAGCGGAGCAGGAACTTGCCGTCCGGCCGGGGCCCGATCGCCGCCAGGCCGAGCTTGTTGAGGTAGAAGTCGCGGGCCCGCTCCAGGTCCTTCACGGGCAGCATGGTCGTCACGGGTGAGCTGGTCAGCATGTCGGGCTCCTCAATGCGATTCACGCATGGGCGTGGGGCGCCTTGGCGTAATCGATCATTCCCTGGAAGTCGACGACTACCGCGGGTTCGTTGCCCACCACCCACGCGTCGTGGCCCGACGGCAGCAGCGAGACTTCGCCCGGCTTGCAGTCGAACTCGGTCCCGTCGTCCATCAGGATCCGCAGCACGCCCGAGACGTGGTACTGGAAGTGCGGCGCTTCGCAGCTCTTCGTGTTCACGAGCGGCTGGACCGACGTCGACCACTTCCAGCCGGGCTCGAAGACCGCCCGGCCGACGGTCGCGCCCCCAATCTTGATGAGCTCGAGCCTGCCCTTGGGAAACTCGCGGACTTCGTCGGGCTTGCGGAAGCCCTTGCACTCGGCCTTTTCCATGTCGCCTCCGGTTCGCGCCGGCCCCGCGGCCGGCATGGCGGCATTTGTAGACGGCGCGCGGCGCGCCGGGAATGCGTAGGCCTACGTACGACCGGACCTGACGGCCCGGCGGAGGGCGCTAGAGCTCGGCGATCAGCCGCGTGGCGACCGTCTCGAACCGCGCGACGTCGCCGTACGAGCGCGCGAGCAGCATCGCGCCCTCGAGCGAGCCGACGAGCGCCTGCGCGACGACCGCGGGCTCGCCCGCGAAGCGCAGCGTGCCGGCCTTGCGCCCGGCATTCAGGACCGCCACGAGCCATTCCTCGTTACAGTCGAAGAAGTGCTTGACGCCGTCCTTCACCGGCTTCGTGAGCGTGGCGTAGTCCGAGGCGAGCATGCCGCACAGGCACATCCGGTTCGCGCGCAGCACGCCGACGTAAATCTCTGCGTAGCGGCGCAGCTTCTCGCGCGCGTCACCGCCCGAGCGGTCGATTGCCGCAAGTGCGTCGAGAAAGCGGTTCTCGTAGCGCTCGATCAGCCGGCGGCCGAGCTCGGCCTTGGTCGGAAAGTGGTAGTGGAGGCTCGCCTTAGTGATCCCGAGGGCGTCCGCGATGTCGGCGTAGCTGAAGCCGTTGAACCCGCGCGTCTGGACCAGCCGCTCCGCGACGTCCAGGACCCGCTGCGCGGTGTCTGCGGTTGCAGTCGCCTTCCGGACCATGCCGCGATTACACTCCATCTACCTACTGGTTGACAAGCTCCCTACTAGTTGGTAGGTTGGCGGCGCGTTTCGGTCCAGGCCCGACCCCGGCGGAGGCGACATGGAAGCGCTGACCAGCAGTGAATTGCGCCGTGCGCTCGACACGCTGCACGCGATCGGCGCGGGCTGCACCGGACCCGACGACTTCGCCGGCCGCGGCGTGGAGTGCCTCCAGGAGCTGATCGGCGCCGACCTCACCACCCTCTCGACCTGCGACCTCGACAGCGGGCACCGCGCGGTGGTCAGCAGTCTCCCCGGCGCGATCTCGCGGCGCGAAATCGAGGTCTTCGACTACTACTTCCACGTCCATCCGCTGGTGCGCGAGCACGGCCGCAACCCCGCGGCCGAGACCAAGCGCATCGACGACCTCCTTCCCGGCGGCGCGTTCCGCAGCACGCCGCTCTTCAACGAGTATTACCGGAGGATCGGCATCGACCACGCGATGGCGGTGCCGATCCACGTCGACCGGCGGTTCCTGGTGAGCTTCGTGCTGAACCGCAGCGAGTCGCCGTTCAGCGACCGCGACCGCGAACTCGCCGAGGTGATCCGGCCTCACCTCGCCAACCTCTACCGCCTCGCCGTCGCGCGCGAGCGCACCCGTGACCTGCCCGCGGACGCGCCGTTCGATCCCGCCGCAGCGCCCCTCACCGCGCGCGAGCGCGAGGTGCTCGACTGGGTGGCGGCGGGCAAGACCAACCGCGACATCGCCGCGATCGTCGGCGCGAGCCCGCGCACCGTCGAGAAGCACCTCGAGCGCATCTTCGAGAAGCTCGGCGTGGAGACGCGCACCGCGGCGGTGATGCGCGTGCGCGCGGCGCTGCGCAGCCACTGACCCCCGGAGCACGCTAGAACGCGTAGCTCGCGTTCACGCCGACCAGCCAGTTGCGCGTCGGCGACGGCTCGAAGAACTGGCCGTTCGCGGCGTTGACGATCACCGCTCCCACGTACTGCGCGTCGGTCAGATTGTTCACCTGGACGAACTCCGCGACCCGCCAGCCGCGGGCGCGCTGGTCGAACCCGGCGCGCCAGTTGAGCACGGTGTAGCCGGCGGCGTACGACGTGTTCGCGTCGTCCGTGTAGACCCGCGACGCCCAGCGCCCGGCGAGCGCGGTGGAGAAGCCGAGCGGCCCGTAGCGCCACGCCACCTCGGCGTACGCCGAGGTCGCGGGCACGCCGGGGATGCGGTTGCCCGCGAAGCTCACCCCGCCGGCGCTGAAGTCCCGAAACTGCGCGTCGAGCCAGGTGAACGCGACGAGCGTCGAGAGCCCCGCCCCGAGCTGCGCGTCGAGCGCGAGCTCGATGCCCCGGCGATTGGTCTTCGCGGCGTTGACGAACGTGTTGCGGCCCGGCTGGAGCTGCGGGCCGGTGACGATGTCGTCCTCGGTGTCGACGTGGAAGAACGCGAGGTTTGCGCGCGCGCGTTCGCCCAGCATCGCCTTCACGCCGATCTCCGAGTTCACGCTGATCGCCGGCTCGAGCCCGAAGTTGACGCCCGGCTGCCCGTCGGGCCGGTACGCGATCTCTGCGAATGTCGGCGTCTCGAAGCCGCGCCCGACGGCCCCGTAGAGATTGAACGAATCGCTGAGCCGGTAGAGCAGGCCGAGCACCGGGCTCGTGCCGCTGTAGGTGAGCTTGCCGCTGTCGTCCGGATTGGCGGCGGTGACGAAGCCGTCCCGCACCCTGAACGGGACGCTCGTGTGGCGCACGCCGCCCGAGACGTTCCAGCGCGGCGCGAAATGCCACTGGAACTGCAGGTACTGGTCGAACGTGGCAACGGTGTCGCGCTCGTCGCGCCGCAGCGCGCCCTGGACGCCGAAGTCGTTGACGAAGCCCTTGCGCGTCTCCGCCATGGCGTTGTACTCGACCCCGAGCGTGAAGCTGAGCGGGCCGCCGGCGAGCGCGGTTGCGCGCGTCCACTGCAGACCCGCGCCCCCGAAGTCGCGGTCGAGGTCGACGACGCCGCCCGAGGACGTGGCCGCCGCGCCGGTGAACGCGAGGTACTGGTTGACGTCGCGGTGGCCGTAGTAGCCGATCGCGCTGATCGTGTCCTCGGCGCCGAGGCGGCGCTGGACCGCGACGCCGCCCTGGGTCTGGCCGACGCTCTTGCGCGTGTCGAAGAGCACCGCGCCGGTGCCCGCCTGGCGGGGGTTCTGCTGCACCTGCTGCGCGGTCAGGCCGAGCGGGTCCTGCGAGTCCGGCTGGTCGAGTGTGGTCGCGAGCAGCGTGACGGTCGAGTCGGCGTCCGGCGCATAGGCGAGCTTCAGGTTTCCGAGGTTGCGGCTGGCCGCGCTGTGGTCGCGATAGCCGTCAGTCATGAAGCGCGAGACGTCGCCGACGTAGTTGAGCGCTCCTGCCTGGCCGCCGAGCTGGGCGTTCGCGCGCCACGTCCCGAAGCTCCCCCGCGCGAAGCCGCCGGAGAGCGTCGGGCGCGGCGGCCCGTCCTGGGTGAAGAGCTGGATGACGCCGCCGGAGGCGTTGCCGTAGAGCGCCGCGAACGGGCCGCGCAGGATCTCGATGCGTTTCGCGGTGTCGAGCGCGAAGCTGCCGGTCTGGCCCTGGCCGTCGGGCATCGTGAACGGGATGCCGTCCTGGTAGAGCTTCACCCCGCGCACGCCGAAGCTCGCGCGCGCGCCGAAGCCGCGGATCGAGATCTGGATGTCCTGCGCGTAGTTGGAGCGGTTGTTCGCGACGAGTCCGGGGACCGCGCCGAGGCTCTCGCTGACGTTGACTCGGAGCTGCTGGTCCTGGATCGCGGCCGCGCCGACCGCGTCGATCGACACCGGCAGGTCGAAACTGGTCTGCTCGATGCGCGTTGCGGTCACGACTACCGGATCGCCCTGCACGACGGGCGTCTGTGCGGCCGCAGGATGCGCGGCCACCACCGCGAGGGCGGCGACGGCGACGGGAGGACGGGCGCGCGGGCGCATCGGGCGCCGCATTGTGCCCGGTTGGCCGGTGCTCGCGAAAGGGTCCGCGGCGTGCGCGCCGCCCGGCGCGCTATTCGTTCCGCGTCTGTGCGGGCACCGGCGGCGGCGGATCGTAGATCAGGATTTCGGTGCGCGCCGCGACGAACGGCGGGACGTCGCCGCAGGCGGCGCAGCCGTCGGTCTCGGGTGCCGTAAGGAGCACGCCGAGCACCAGCACGGCCGCTCGACCGAGCGCCGTCGCGCAAGCTGCCACGCGGTGGGTCATGGGAGGCCCCGTGAGCGGATGACGGCGTAAGTATTCGCGCGCGCCGGCCGAAAGCCAATGCGCAGGACTGCGTAATCCGAGTCCCTAAGCCGATCGGCCGAGGGGCGCGCGCGGCTAGTACGACTTCGGCAGGCCGAGCACCTTCTCGGCGATGAAGCAGAGGATGAGGTGGGGGCTGACCGGCGCGATGCGCGGCACCCAGGCCTCGCGCATGTAGCGCTCGACGTGGTACTCCTTCGCGTAGCCCATGCCGCCGTGCGTGAGGATCGCCTGCTCGCACGCGCGGAAGCACGCCTCCGCGCCGAGGTACTTCGCCGCGTTCGCCTCGGCGCCGCACGGCCGGCCGGCGTCGTAGAGCGACGCGGCCTTGAGCGCCATCAGGTTCGCCGCCTCCAGCTCCATCCACGACCGCGCGAGCGGATGCTGGATCGCCTGGTTGCGCCCGATCGGCCGGTCGAACACGACGCGCTCGCCGGCGTACCTCGCGGCGCGCGCGAGCGCGGCGCGCCCGAGCCCGACCGCCTCCGCGCCGATCAGGATGCGCTCCGGGTTCATGCCGTGCAGGATGTACTCGAACCCGCGCCCCTCCTCGCCGATGCGGTCCTCGACCGGCACGCGCAGGCCGTCGAAGAAGACCTGGTTCGAGTCCACGCACTTGCGGCCCATCTTCTCGATCTCGCGCACCTCGACGAAGCGCCGGTCGAGGTCGGTGTAGAAGAGCGAGAGCCCGCGCGTGCGCGCGCCGGCGGCCGCGGCCTCCTCGAGCGGCGTGGTGCGCGCGAGGAGCAGCACCTTCGTCGCAACCTGCGCGGTCGAGATCCAGATCTTCTGACCGCTCACGACGTAGTGGTCGCCCGCGCGCACCGCGCGCGTCTTGAGCTTCAGCGTGTTGAGGCCCGCGTCGGGCTCGGTGACCGCGAAGCACGCGCGGTCGCGCCCCGCGATGAGCGGCGGCAGCCAGCGGCGCTTCTGCTCGTCGGTGCCGTTCACCACCACCGGGTGCAGGCCGAAGATGTTCATGTGCACGGCGGAGGCGCCGGAGAAGCCCGCGCCCGACTCGGCGATCGCCTGCATCATCAGCGCGGCCTCGGTGATGCCGAGCCCCGCGCCGCCGTGCTCGGGCGGCATCGCGATGCCGAGCCAGCCCGCCTCGGCGAGCGCGCGGTGGAAGTCGTCGGGGAAGCCGCCGTCGCGGTCGCGCGCGAGCCAGTACTCGTCGGGGAAGCGCGCGCACAGCTTTGCGATCGCGGCGCGCAGCTGCTCCTGCTCGGGCGCGAGGGTGAAATCCACCTTCCGCCTAGGCGTCGCCGAGGATCGTCGCGCCGTCGGCCGCCATCGCGTCGATCTCCGCGTCGCCGAGGCCGGCCTCGCGCAGGATCGCGCGCGAGTCCTCGCCCAGGCGGCGGGCCGGGAACGGCGCGTCCGGCACGGTGTCCGACCAGCCGCTCGGCACGCCGAGCGCGCGCAGGCGTCCTTCGGTCGGATGCGCTTCCTCGTGCACGAAGCCGGTCGCGGCGAAGTGCGGGTCGTCGAGGAGGTCCTGCGGCGAGTTGAGCGGCTGGTTGGGGATGTCGGCGCCGTCGAGGAGCCTGCGCCACTCGGCGGTCGTGCGCGCCTTCATCGTCTCGCCCACCCAGTTGTAGATCCAGTCGATGTTCCGCGCGCGGGCGGCGTGGGTGGAGAAGCGCTCGTCGCGCTCGTAGCGCGCCGGGTCGCCGATCGCGGCGAAGAAGTTCCGCCAGTGCTTGTCGTTGTAGATCAGCACGCAGAGCCAGCCGTCCTTCGTCCGGTACGGGCGCCGGTCGCGCGAGACGAGGCGGCTGTAGCCGGCCGCGCCGATCGGGGGCACGAACGTGTGCCCGCCGCTGTGGTCGCCGAGCACGAACTGCGCGACCGACTCGAACATCGGCACTTCCACCGCCTGCCCCTTTCCGGTGCGGCTGCGCGCGTACAGCGCGGCCGACACGGCGAACGCGGTGTGGAGGCCGGTCACGCGGTCGCCGACCAGCACCGGCGCGTAGCAGGGCGCGGGCTCGCCGTAGCGCTCCATCAGCCACGGGATCGAGGTCGCCCCCTGGATGAGGTCGTCGTAGGCGGGCTTCTCGGCGTACGGCCCCTTCTGCGAGAAGCCGCACGCGCTCACGTAGACGATGAGCGGGTTGCGCGCCGCCACGTCTTCGTAGCCCAGGCCGAGCCGCCGCATCGCCGCCGGGCGCACGTTGGACACGAGCACGTCCGAGCGCGCGGCAAGCCGCAGCGCCGCCTCGCGCGCGGCCGGCTTCTTGAGGTCGAGCACCAGGCTGCGCTTGCCGCGGTTGAGATTGAGGTGGATGTGCCCCATGCCCGGATGCCGCATCTCACCGACGTGGCGCATGTTGTCGCCGTCGGGCGGCTCGAGCTTGATCACCTCCGCGCCGAGCTCGGCGAGAAGCTGGGTCGCGTACGGCCCGAGGACGACCGTGGTCAGGTCGAGGACGCGGACGCCTGCGAGCGGGCCGGGCATGGCTACTTGAACGCGATCGAGAGGCCCGGCAGCGCGATGCCGGAGAGCGTCGTGCTCCAGGTCTCGCCGGGCGCGACGCGAAGCGCGCTCGTCAGCGTGCCGGTGGTCACCAGCTCGCCGGCGGCGAGCGGCGGAACTTGGGGCAAGCGCGCGAGGACCTCGACGAGGTGCGCCAGCGCGAGGAGCGGCGAGTCGAGCGCGTTGGCCCCGATGCCCTCCGCGGCGACCGCGTCGCCCTTCTTCAGCGCGATGCGGAACTCGCGCAGCCGCTGCGCGCAGTCGGGGATCGACGCGACCGGCACCGGCTCGCCAACGAAGAGCTCGCCGTGCAGGCCGTTCACCGCGATGGTGTCGGCGACCTTGAACTTCCAGTGCGGGAACGGGCTCTGCACGATCTCGAAGCCGTGCGCGATCCAGTCGATGCAGTCGAGGATCGCCGCCTCGTCGCGCGTCGGCGGCGGCGCCGCCTTGAAGTGAAGCACGACTTCGGGCTCGATGCGCGGCTCGGCGAAGCCGGCGAGCGCGGTCGCGGCGCGGCCGCCGCGCGGGCGGAAGAGCGTGGTGTCGTAGACGTACCCCCAGATCGGCTCGCGCACCCCGTACTCGTCCCACATCGCCCGGTTGGTGAAGCCGATCTTCCGGCCGACAGGTCGCTCGCCGCGCGCGACGCGCTCCGCGTGCACCCGCGCGGCGACTGCATACGCCTGCACCGTGCCGAACGAAGGATCGCGCGCGGTGAACGGCTCGATGGCCTGCGCGGTGCCGAGCGCCCCGATCAGCTCGGCGGCGAATGCGTCGACGTGCTCCACTTGGTTTTCTCCCGGGTTCTAGCGCCGCGTCCAGGCCTGCAGGCCGTTCGCGCGATAGCGTGTCATGTCGAGCCGCTCGATCGCCGCCGCCGGCTCGACCGGGCAGGCCTGCGGCAGCTCGGCGGGGGGCAGCTCGGCGACGATGAACGCGCTCACCTCGTAGCCGCGCGCGACCGCGCCGTCGCGACACACGACCAGACGTGCGCCGCGCGGCTGCTCCGGCACCACGCGGAAGATCCTCTCGGCGTCCGCGAGGACCGAGCCCGCCGCCGCAAAGCGGCCGTCCTTGCGTTGAATGTAGAGGTGCACCGGCCGATCCCCCGTCGCGACGCGCTCGTGTTCCTGCCAGAGCCCGACGTCGGGGAGGCGGTCGGCGTTGAAGTCGTCCACCACGCGCGCCACCGGGTCGTCGAGAGTGCGGGTCTTGGCGTCCACCGTCCTGGTCGAGAGGAAGTGCTCGAGCGGCTCGGCCACATCCTTCTGCGCGAGCGCCGGCGTCCCGAAGGCGATCAGGACCGCAAGGAAGGCCCCGCGCGATCGCGCCCTCATCCGTGGTACTGCGTCACGCGCTCGACCTCATTCTTCGAACCGAGGATCACCCCGATCCGCTGGTGGAGCGCGGTCGGCTGCACGTCGAGGATGCGGGTGCGTCCGTTGGTGGCCGCGCCGCCGCACTGCTCGACGATCATCGCCATCGGGTTCGCCTCGTACATGAGCCGCAGCCGCCCCTCCTTGTGCTTGGCGTCGCGCGGATACATGAAGATGCCGCCGCGCGAGAGGATGCGGTACACGTCGGCCACCATCGAGGCGACCCAGCGCATGTTGAAGTCCTTCTCGCGCGGACCGGTCTTGCCGGCAAGGCACTCGTCGATGTAGCGCTTCACCGGCGGCTCCCAGTTGCGCATGTTCGACATGTTGATCGCGAACTCCGCGGTGTCGGCCGGCACTTCGATCGGCTCGCGCGTGAGGAAGAACGTGCCGAGGTCGCGGTCGAGCGTGAACGCGGCGGTGCCGTGGCCGACGGTGAGCACGAGCATGGTCGAGGGCCCGTAGACCGCGAACCCGGCGGCGACCTGGTTGCGCCCCGGCTGCAGGAACGCCTGCTCGTCCGGCTCGCGGCCCTCGGGGCACGGCAGCACCGAGAAGATCGTGCCGATCGAGACGTTGACGTCGATGTTCGACGAGCCGTCGAGCGGGTCCATCAGCAGGAGGTACTTGCCGCGCGGATACTCGCTCGGGATGATGAACGGGCGCTCGAGCTCCTCCGACACCATCGCGGCGAGCTGGCCGCCCCAGAGGTTGGCCTCGACCAGCACCTCGTTCGCGACCACGTCGAGCTTCTTCTGCGCCTCGCCCTGCACGTTCTCGGTGCCGGCCGATCCGAGCATGTCCGCGAGCGCGCCCTGGGTGACCGAGTGCCCGATGCGCTTGACCGCGCGCGCGATCACCTCGATGAGGAGGCGCAGCTCCGGCGGGACGTTGCCGTACTTGCGTTGCTGCTCGATCAGGTACTGGGTGATGGTGGCACGGCGCATGGGATGTCCTTCACGGCGGACCGGCGGCGATTATCCGTCCGAACGCGCGCTCCTGCACGAGCGGCGGCGCGGTGTGACAGAGTTTTGCGCGCCGCGCGCCGAAGGCGGAAAGCTGGATCGTGTCAGCGCGACCACGGCGCGCGCAGGCGCAATCGAACAAGGGGGCGGAGGGAAGGGTTGGGACCCTTCCCTTCCCAACCTGCCCCTTGTAAATCCCCCAAGTCAGCGCGACCAGGTCGCGCGCAGGCGCAATCGAACAAGGGGGCGACGCCCCCTTGTAAATCCCCCAAGTCAGCGCGACCAGGTCGCGCGCAACAGGTTGTCCTCCTTGTTGTACCGGAAGTCGAGCTCGCCCTTGTAGGCCGCCTGCACCGCCTCGGCGATGCTGCGCGCGAGGTGGGTGTCGGTGGTGGTGACGAGCACGCCGTCCTCGGCATCCTCGATCGTCATGATCCGCTCGAGCGGGTGCTCGGCCTTCTCGGTCGCTTCGCGGTTGCGCACGAGGTGCAGGATCTCGTCGCGATGTGCGCCGAGGAACTCGCCCTTGAGCGTCACGTAGCCCGCCGGGAACCGGTCGCGGATGCGGTGGCAGGCCGGGCAGAGCGCCTCGTGCGCGCCCGCGGGGGCGTCCGCCCACGTCCACCGCGCGCCGCGGAACACCGCGCGGCAGTCCGGGCACAGGGTGGGTTCGGGCAGCTTCTTCTTCGACTTGTAGCTGTCGTGCACCAGTTCCTGCATCAGCTGGTCGCGCCGCAGCGGGCGCCATCCTCCGCGTTCACCTTTCATGGCTGCACTCCTTTCGGCTTGCGCGCCTCACACGCCCTCGCTTGGGGCCGCGGGCGGCGGCGGGACGTGGGTCTTCACGTCCCCGCGCTGCACGTGCGCGTATTCCTCGAGCTGCCGCTTCGCCGCGTCGAACGCCTCCCGCAGTGCCACGTACACGTCCTCGTGGTGGTCGCGGCTGGCGACGATCTCCTTCCCCGGCACGCGCACGTCCAGGCGCACGGCGAAGTGCTTGCCCTGGTGCTTGTGCCGGTGCGTCGCCTCCACCGCAACGCGGCAGCTCATGATGCGCGGATAGAACGTTCCCAGCCGCGCCGCCTTCTCGCGGATCCGGGTCTCGAGCGCTTCGGACTGCGGTACATCGTGGAAGTTGATCTGGAGCGGGACTTGCATCGTCTTCTCTCTCGCAGTGGACGGAACGGTTTCCGCCCTGATTTCACCTTACTGCCCGGGTCCTGCCGCGTGTTTGACTTCCGTCAAGGCCGCCGGTTCGGCTGCAAGTCCCTGGGCCGCATCGGAAAACTCCCTCTCGCCGCCGCGGAATGCCGCCTCGAGCTCGGCGCGCAGCGCCGCCCCCCGCTCCGCGTACCGCGGCGAGAAGTGGAACGGCACGACGTTGCGCGCCCCGGCGAGCCGCGCAATCGTGCCCGCCTGCCCCGCCGTGAGGTGCTGCTTCTGCGTCGCGTGCGCGACGTCGGCGTCGAGGAACACGCTCTCGATGAAGAGGAGATCGGCGCCGCGCGCGAGCCGCGCGATGCGTTGGACGTTATCGTCGTGGAACACCACGTCGGTGACGTAGGCGATGCGCTGGCCGGGCACGAGCTCGAGCGCGGGCCGCAGCGCGCCGAACGTCAGCGTGCGCTCGTGCACCCCGTCGCCCCTGCGCCACCACGCGCGCACCGGCCGGTCGTCGCCGGCGCCGGCGAGCGCGAGCGCCTTCAGCTCGCCCACCCACGGGCCCACTTCGAGGCCCATCTCGGCGAGCCGGTTCTTCCAGACGTTGACGTGCGTCTTCTCCTCGAGCGCGAAGCCGAGGCAGGGCGTGCGGTGGTCGAGGAGCGCGCAGCGCACCCGGAACGAGGTTTCGTCGACGAGCACGCCGTCTTCGACCCGACCCGCCGGCTGAGGCTCGCGGGCGAAGCCGGTCCGGGTGCGGAAGCGCGCGCTCCGCGTGCGCCCCGCGGCGTCGACCTCGGTCGCCTCGAGCACGAGCTCGACGTCGTAGCGGTCGACGCGGTCCCAGGTGTACGCCGCGAGCCGCCGCTCGACCTGGTCGACGAACCCCTGCGGTCCGAAGAGGCGGATGGCCGCGTGCCGCCCGACGCAGATGCGCACGAGGCGGTCGAAGCCGATGAAGTGGTCCATGTGCGTGTGCGACACGAACGCGTGCGTGAGGCGCAGGAGGTGGCGCGGCGCAAGCGCAGCGTTGTCGCCCAGGTCGAAGAGGAGCGCGCGGCGCTCGAACTTGAAGTCGACGTAGACGCCCGGGTCGCCGAACGGGTCGTTGACCAGGCGGGCGTCGAAGGTGGCGCGCATCGGCGAGGGGGCGGGAAGCGAACGGCGTTCGGGTCTATTATGGCCCCATGCGCATCGCCGTCGAGTGCTACGCCGGGTACCGCGGCGAGCAGGAGCCGCGGGCCTTCACGCTTGGCGAGCGGCGCTTCGAGGTGCGCGAGCTCGTGGACCGGTGGCTCCACCCCGCCCACCGCTACTTCAAGGTGCGCGTGGACGACGGGCGCGTCTTCATCCTGCGCCACGACGAGGGCTCGGGCGAGTGGGAGCTCGCCGGTCTGGTCGGTACGCGCGCGTCGGGCCGCGGCGACGGGGGCGTCACGCTCCATTGACGGCGGTCAACGCGGCGCGCGCCGCCGGGCGCACGCTGAAGTCGAAGCTTTCGTCCCATGTCCGTTCACCTCGGCCTCATCGAATCGCCTTCGCCGGCCGCCGCGCCCTTCGAGATCGTCGAGCGCAAGGGCGTCGGCCATCCGGACACGATCTGCGACGCGCTGACCGAGGCGCTGAGCCACGCGCTCTGCCGGTTCTACATCGAGCGCTTCGGGCTCATCCTCCATCACAACGTGGACAAGGCGCTGCTGTGGGGCGGCGCGGCGCGGCCCGCGTTCGGCGGCGGCGAGGTCGTCGCGCCGATCGAGCTCTACATCGCCGGCCGCGCGACGCGCGACGCCCGCGGCGTCGCCGTGCCGGTCGAGGCGCTCGCGGTCGAGACGAGCCGCGCGTGGCTGCGCGCGAACGTGCCGGCGCTGGATCCCGAGCGGCACGTGCGCATCCACACGCTGATCCGGCCGAGCTCGCCCGACCTCGTCGCGCTCTTCGAGCGGCAGCGGAGCGCCGGGGTCGCGCTCGCCAACGACACCTCGTTCGGGGTCGGCTTTGCGCCGCTCGACCCGCTCGAGCGGGCGGTGCTCGCGGTCGAGCGGCGGCTCAATGGACCGGCGACGCGCGCGGCGCATCCCGAGGTCGGGCCGGACGTGAAGGTCATGGGCATGCGCGCGGGCGACGCGATGCGGCTCACCGTCGCCTGCGCGCTGGTCGGCCGGCACCTGCGCGACCTCGCCGACTACTTTGCCGCGAAGGCGCGCGTGCGCGCGCTCGCGGTCGGGGCGGCGCGCGAGGTGGCCGGGGCCGCGGACGTCGAGGTGGCGGTGAACACCGCCGACGGCGAGACGGCGGAAAGCGTCTACCTGACCGTGACCGGCACTTCCGCGGAGGGCGGGGACGACGGCCAGGTCGGGCGCGGCAACCGCGTGAACGGCCTGATCACGCCCTACCGCCCGATGAGCCTCGAGGCAGCGGCCGGCAAGAACCCCGTGACCCACGTCGGCAAGCTCTACAACCTGCTCGCGGGCCGGATCGCGCACGCGATCGCCGACGGCGTGCCCGGCGTGCTGGAGGCGCAGTGCTATCTGCTGAGCCGGATCGGCGCGCCAATCGACGCGCCGCAGGTGTTCGACGTCCGGCTGCGGCTCGCCGACCCGGGCGCGCTCGCGAGCGTGCGCGGTCGCGTCGAAACCATCGCACACGACGAGCTCGCCGGCATCCACCGCCTGTGGACGCGCGTGCTCGCGGGCGAGTGCCCGGTGTGGTGACGCGCTAGCCGGCGCGCCGCGCGCCCGCGCGGCGGTCGAGCCGCGTGATCCCGTGCCGCCGCGCGGCGGCGAGCGCCGCCTCGTACTCCGCGCGCGTGATCGGCCGGTCGAGCTCGGGATACTCCTCGGCCCGGTAGCACGGCCGGTACTGGTCCATCAGGTTGACGTAGGTGTGCGGCGAGACCTCCTCGGCGAGGAACTCGAGCACGCTGTCGGTCCCGGCGATGTCGTCCGGCAGCACGAGGTGGCGCACGAGCAGGCCGCGCTGCGCGATGCCGCGCTCGTCGAGCACCAGGTCGCCGACCTGGCGGTGCATCTCCTGGACCGCCTGCCGGTTCGCCTCGACGTAATCGCGCACCTTCGAGTACCTGCGCGCGAGCGCCGCGTCGCCGTACTTCATGTCGGGCATGTAGAGGTCGATGACGCCGTCGAGCAGCTCGAGCGCCTCCAGGCTGTCGTAGCCGCCGGTGTTGTAGACGAGCGGCAGCCGCAGGCCCTTGCGCGCCGCGATCTCCGTCGCCGCGAGGATCTGCGCGACGACGTGGCTCGGCGACACGAAGTTGACGTTGTGGCAGCCGTCGGCCTGGAGCTCGAGCATCATCGCGGCAATCGCGTCCGGCTCGACCTCGCGCCCGGCGCCCTGCTGCGAGAGGTCCCAGTTCTGGCAGTACACGCAGCGCAGGTTGCACCAGCCGAAGAAGATCGTCCCAGAGCCGCGCCAGCCGCGCAGCACGTCCTCCTCGCCGTGGTGCGGGCCCCAGCTCGCGACCACCGCGCGCTCGCCGGTGCGGCAGACCGCGCCCGCGACGCCGGCGCGCCGGTTGACGTGGCAGTAGCGGGCGCAGAGGTCGCAGTCCTCGAGGCGGCGCCACGCGGCGGCGACGCGCCGCGCGAGCTCGCCGGACTCGGCGAGGCGGAGGTAGGCGGGCACGAACGCGCCGCGCGCAGAGGCACCCGCCGCCCGGTTCATGACGGCTGGCATGATTCTCAACCTACGCGCCGGGCGCGGCGGCCGCTTGATGCGCGTCAACGCCGGGCGGGTTTGGGCCGGCGCGCCCAGATCAGCGTGCCGTCCCGCCACACCTCGCGGACCCGGTGCAGCGGCACGGTGTGGACGCTGCCGTCGTCCTCGACCGCCTCGAAGGCGAAGTGTTCCCCGCTTTCGAAGTGGACGCGCCGGAACGGCACGCGCACGACCGCGCGGGTCACGCGGTCGTAGTAGCCGATCTCGAACTCGGCCTTGCCGAAATCGGGATCCCACTGGATCCGGTGCAGCAGGTCCTGGATCGGGATCATCGGGCGTGCACCGCGACGCGCGCGAGCGCGCCGGAGGTCGCGACCGCGAACCGCACCGGCAGGAACTGCTCGATCAGCCAGATCGCGGTGCGGGCATGGCTCGTGACCTCGCGCGCGGTGAAGCGCCCGCCGCCGGCGAGCGCGAGCCAGACGAGCACCTGGTCGGCGGCGTGGATGTCGAGCGCCGCGCCGGCGGCGTAATCGGCGGCGAGCTCGGCGCCCGCCGCCTCGCCGAGGGTCTCCGCGCGCACGCCGCGCTCGGCGACGCGTCCCGCGCCCAGCACCGCGCAATCGGCGCGCGCCCAGAGCACGATCGCCCCGCCCTGCCCGATCGCCTCGTCGCCGCCGAGTACTCGCGTCTCGACGCGCGCGGGCGCGTCGAGACGCGCGAGCGCCGCCGCGCGCATTCGCTCGGCGATGTGCGCCGGCAGGTTCGCCACGTGCGCGAGTCCGTCCACGCGCCCGGGCGCGTGCCCGCCCTCGACGACGAGCGGCGTCGGCCGCGCCGGGATCACCGCCGCCTCGACCTCGCCGCCGCCCCGCGGGTAGTAGCCGCGGCGGTACACGCGCAGCGAGATCCGGACGCCCATCCGGTCGACGAGCGCGAGCAGCACGTGCGCGAGGTAGTCGAGCGGCGGCGCGGCGCGCACGTCGGTGCCGCCGACGACCGTCGCGCGCGCGGGTTCGGGCGCGCAGGCGAGCACGGGCAGGAGCGCCTGCAGCACGAGCGTCACGCTCCCCGCGGTGCCGACGTCGAAACGGAACGTCCCGCCGCGGAGCGCCCCGGGGGCGAAGGTGAACGCCTGCGACCGCAGCTCGAGCCCTTCGCATTCGGCGCCGCAGACGGCCGCCACCGCCCGCACCGCGGCGAGGTGCTGGGGCGCGAGGCCGGGCTTGTCGCGCTTCGCCCGGACGTTCGCGAGGCGCGCCGCCTTGCCGGTGATCGCGGACAGGGCGACCGCGGTGCGGACGAGTTGTCCTCCGCCCTCGCCGTATGAGCCGTCGATCTCGATCATTGGGGCACGCGAGGGCGGTCCAACTTGGGGGATCTACAAGGGGGCGTCGCCCCCTTGTTCGATTGGGCACCGCCGCCCTCGCCGTATGAGCCGTCGATCTCGAGCATCCGGCCATTCTCGCCGACCCGGCGCGCGCAGTCCGCTTGACCTTCGGCAAGGCCGCCCGCGGCGCACGGTGGATCATGGATCGATGAGGTTCTTTGCCGACCGGACGGATGCGGCACGCCGGCTCGCCGCCGCGCTCGAGCGCTATCGCGGCAAGAATCCGCTCGTGCTCGCCATTCCGCGCGGCGCGGTGGAGATGGGACGCGTTCTCGCCGAAGCGCTCGGCGGCGAGCTCGACGTCGTGCTGGTGCGCAAGCTCCGCTCGCCGGGCAGCGCCGAGTTCGCGGTCGGCGCGGTCGACGAGACCGGGTGGGCGTACGTCGCGCCGTACGCGGCGCAGTACGGGGCGGACGCCGCGTACCTCGAAGCGGAAAAGCGCGCGCAGCTCGAGACGCTGCGCAAGCGCCGCGCCGAGTACACGCCGGCGCGGCCGCCGATCGACCGGAAGGGCCGCGTCGCGATCGTCGTGGACGACGGGCTCGCGACCGGCGCCACGATGCTCGCCGCCCTGCACGCGGCGCGCGCGAAGTCGCCCGCGCGGCTCATCTGCGCGGTGCCGGTCGCCGCGCCCGACAGCCTCGACCTGGTGCGGCCGCACTGCGACGAGCTGGTGTGCCTCGAGGCGCCGGGCGACTTCTACGCGGTCGGCCAGTTCTACCGCGCGTTCGCGCAGGTCGAGGACGAGGAAGTGGTCGCGCTGCTCGCGCGCACGCCGCATGAGGCGGGAAAAGCCGTGAGCGAGCCGCTCGTCCGGGTTCGTGACCCATCGGATCGTCAACGTTGAGGAGACGACAATGAAACGCAGACTCCTACTTCTGGCGCTGTGCGCCGCCGTCGGTGCGCTGCCGTTCACGCAGGCCGCGTCGCAGGAACTGCTACCCGCCGCGATGAGCGGGCGGTGGATCGGCATGGGCGGGCAGGGCGCCAAGGCGGGCGGCATGATGCCGATCGACTTCGCCTGGTCCGTCAAGATCACGAAGCAGAACCCCGACGGCTCGATCGAGGGCACGATGACCTACGGCGGCCCGCAGTGCAGCGCGAGAGACGCCCCGATGACCGGCAAGTTCGACGGGAAGGAGCTGCGCCTCACCGCGCAGCTCGAGCCGAAGGCGCAGTGCGGGGTGCAGAACTTCCGGATGCAAAAGGCCGGCGGCAAGCACCTGTTCGAAGGCAAGGGCCAGAACCGCACGGGCTACCTCGACCCGAGCTGACCGGGGCCGACGGCGGGCCGCGGCGACGCCGTATCCTTGGCCGGTGAGCCGGCCGAGGATATCCCTGTCATGACGCCGCTGGCGACCGTGGTCGCGGCGTCGCGCCGCGCCGCGGAGACCGGCAGCCGGCTGGCGAAGCGCGACGCGATCGCGGCGTGCCTGCGCGCCGCGTCGCCCGACGAGATCCCGATCGCCGTGGCGTTGCTCTCCGGCGAGACGCGGCAGGGAAAGCTCGGGATTGGCTACGCCGCGCTGGGCGATTTGCGCGGCAGCGCGCCTGCGCCCTCGCCTTCGCTCTCGCTGCTCGATGTGGACGAAGCGCTCGCGCGCGTCGCGTCGACGCGAGGCAAGGGCGCGGCGGTCGAGCGCGGGCGGCTGCTCGGCGCGCTCTTCGCCCGCGCGACCCGCGACGAGCAGGATTTCCTTGCGCGGCTGCTCGTCGGCGAGCTGCGCCAGGGCGCGCTCGAGGGGGTGATGATCGAGGCGATCGCCGCGGCGGCGGGTGTCCCGGTGGCCGCAGTGCGACGCGCGGCGATGTTCGCGGGCGACCTCGGTTCGGTGGCGCGCGCGGCGCTGGTCGAGGGCGCAGCGGGGCTCGCGCGGTTCTCGATCCGGACGCTCCAGCCGGTGCAGCCGATGCTCGCGCAGCCGGCCGAGGACATCGGCGACGCGCTCGCGCGGCTCGGCACCGCGGCGCTCGAGTGGAAGCTCGACGGCGCGCGGGTGCAGGTGCACAAGAGCGGCGGGGACGTGCGGGTGTACACGCGCAACCTGAACGACGTGACCGCGGCGGTGCCGGAAGTCGTCGAGGCGGTCCGCGCCGCGCCGGCGCGCGAGCTGATCCTCGACGGCGAGGCGATCGCGCTCGGGCCGGGCGGCGCGCCGCAGCCGTTCCAGGTGACGATGCGGCGCTTCGGGCGCAAGCTCGACGTCGAGCGGCTGCGCGGCGAGCTGCCGCTGTCGGTGTTCTTCTTCGACGTGCTGCGGCGGGACGGCGCGGCGCTGGTGGACCGGCCGGCGCGGGAGCGGTTCGCGGCGCTGGGCGAGGCGCTGCCGTCTGGTCTCGTGGTGCCGCGCCTCGTGACGGGCGACGCGGCGCAGGCCGAGGCGTTCTACGCCGACGCGCTCGCGCGCGGGCACGAGGGCGTCATGGCGAAGGCGGTCGACGCGCCGTACGAGGCGGGCGCGCGCGGGGCGAGCTGGCTCAAGGTGAAGCGCGTGCACACGCTCGATCTCGTGGTGCTCGCCGCCGAGTGGGGGAGCGGGCGGCGGCGCGGGTGGCTGTCGAACCTCCATCTCGGCGCGCGCGATCCGTCCGGCGGGTTCGTGATGCTCGGGAAGACGTTCAAGGGGCTGACCGACGCGCTGCTCGAATGGCAGACGCGGGCGCTGCTGGCGCGCGAGCTCGCGCGCGACGAGTACACGGTGCACGTGCGACCGGAGCTGGTGGTGGAGATCGCGTTCAACGACCTGCAGGCGAGCCCGCAGTACCCGGGCGGGCTCGCGCTGCGGTTCGCGCGGGTGAAGGGATACCGGCCGGACAAGCGCGCCGAGGAGGCCGACACTATCGATACGGTGCGCGCGCTCTACGCCGGGCAGATGGCACGAGCGGCGGCGTGAACTGCAAGGAGGGCTGACCATGGCTGTCGAACGGATCGCGCTGCCGCCGCCCGACCGGGCGGGCGGGATGACGCTCGCGGAGGCGCTCGTGCGGCGGCGGTCGGTGCGGGCGTTCGCGGCGCACCCGATCACGCGGGCGGCGCTCGGGCAGGTGCTGTGGGCGGCGCAAGGCGAGGCGGACGCGCGCGACGGCGTGCGCACGGCGCCTTCGGCGGGAGCGCTCTATCCGCTCGTGCTGTACGTGGCGACGGCGGAGGGGGTGTTCCGATACGTCGTGGCGGAGCACGCGCTCGAGCGCGTGTCGTCGCGCGACGTGCGGGGCGACCTTGCCGCGGCCGCGCTCGGACAGGCGGAGGTTGCGGAAGCGCCGTGCGTGCTGGTGTTCGTCGCGGTGGTGACCCGGACGACGCGGAAGTACGGGGAGCGCGGAGAGCGGTACGTCTATATGGAGGCGGGACACGCGGCGCAGAACGCGCTGCTCGCGGCGGCGGCACTGGGGCTGGCGGCGTATCCGGTGGGGGCGTTCGAGGACGCGCGAGTGGTGCAGGTGATGAAGCTGGGGCGGAGCGAGGCGCCGCTCTATCTGGTGCCGGTGGGGGCGCCGAGGTTTGCGGTCGGAGGCGCGCGGTAGGTCAGGTTGCGGGCTGGCGGAGGGCACGGACCGGGCCTTTGCCCGTCCCGCGCGTGCGGGCGAGCGCGCGCCTGAAGCTCGCGAGCGTTGGTTTCGTCGGAAAGTAGAAGAGGTGCGCAGGGCAGCTGCAGTCGCTCGAGCCGAAGCCCTTCATCGGAATCGATGCATTGCTCAGGCTGCCGAACGCGCTTGCCCAGGCGTGCTCGCGGCGGACCGGATCGACGACGTACCAAACCTCGGCGACGCGCATGGCGCGTTTGAGGTGGTCGATGTGCCAGTGGCGCGGGCGCGTGGGATCGAGGTGGCGGGCGATGCGTGCCCGGAGTCCGCCCGGACCGAGGGCGCTGCCGACGTAGGCGTAGACGCCGGGCGGAAGGCCGAGCGGACCGAGTCGACCGACCGGAACCCTCGCGTACCCCGCGCTTTCGAGGATCAGCGCGTAGGTGCCGTGCGCGTCAGGTCGGGGAATCACTCAAATCGGCGCGCGCGCTAAGTCCGCTTTGCGGAAGGATCGGCCGAATCGGCGACCACTCGGCGGATACGCGCCTTCAGCCGGCTTCCTGCGCCGCCTTGCGCGCGACGCGGGCAGCGAGCGCGGCCACGACCATCCCGGGTATCGCCATGATGGCGAACAGCGCCAGGCCCAGGGGCCAGAGATTACCGAGCTCGCCGTTGCGAATCACCATCCCGACGAACTGGGCCATGAACAGGATGAACGCCGAGAGCCACGCGCGCGCGGGATAGCGGTAGCCGAGATAGCCGCAGACAGCGACGGCCACGGGGTAGATCAGCCACCAGTAGGTTGACGAGTCCCAGGGCTCCCTCTGCCCCGTGATGAAGGACGCCATGAACCAGAGCACGATTCCGGCGACGAGGGCGATCGTAAGCGGAGTGGTTTGCTTGGAGGCAGTCACGCAGGCTCAACGCCCCGAATCCCCTGCGGGCGGAAACGGGCGAAGCCCGCCGGAACGGGTCGCGCCGAACCGCAGGTTACCCGTCCCTCTCACGGGATATTGACTTCCGCATAGCTGCCCGGCGTAGCGGCCGCGATGGCCTTTGCGACCTCCGCGGTCGCGCGCTCGATTCGGGGCCAACTCGTCGTTAGTAACGCGACGATCGCGATGCGCCGACCGGCCAGGTTCTGCTGAAACTTGAGCTTAGTATCTGTCGTGACTAAGACTGCGAAGCCTTCGCGTTCGGCGGCGTCGAGCAACTCGCCGTTCTTGAGCTCTGACCAACCACGTTCGAACGCAGTGGAGACCTCGTGCTGCTGCAGGGAATCCCGCAGCGGGACGGGGGTACCCTGGTCAAACAGAACACGCACTTAGGCGGAAGCCAAGGCGCTCTGCTTCGCGTGCTCCAAGACAGCGCGGACCTGTTCGAGAGTCACGCCAGGGAACCACTCGACGAACTGAGCTGCCAACGCACCATCCTCGAGGTTCTCGAACAGTGCCGCAATCGGAACGCGCGTGCCTCGAAAGACCCAGGCTCCGCTGACGCGGTCTGGATCGCGCTCGACTGCGGGGCAGGTCGACCAATCGATCATGAGAGGAATGCTAGCACTGCGGCATCGAGACGGCTAACGCCGCCCCTTAGCGGCCCGAGACAGCGGGCGAAGCCCGCCGGCGCGGGTTCGCTGCATGCGCCGGTTGGGCAGCAACATCTAACTGGACTCGGCGGTCACTTGGGGACTGGAGGTCGCTCGGGCGTGAGCATTCAACGTATTCGCGAAAGCTCGCAAACGCGGCGACAGTTTCGGCAATTTCGGCAAGAGCGTCCCACGTGATGGCTTCTCCCTTGCGGCCGAGCGCACTTCATCGAGATACATCTTCAATTAGACCGGAGTTGACAATCGAGTTAAACCACACCTTCGGCGCCACCAAACTTTGGTACCCCAGCCAACTCCCCCACCGCGCTCCCCAACCCGTCCACCACCCTCGCCATCCGCGCGTAATCGATCTTCTCCGGCGTATCCGTCGCGCTGTGATAGTGCCGATACCGATAGAACGCCGTATCCGTCACCATCACCCCCGGATATCCCTCCCTCCAGAACGAAAGCTGATCGCTCCACGACACCCCCGGCACGATCCCCGGACTCGCCAGCTTCTCCGCCGGAAAATCCGAACCGCCCTTGAACGCCCGCACCACCTCCCGCAACGTGCGCCGCGACCGCAGATTCGAGACGAACGCGATGAAGTTCCCCGCCTCCGGATAGAAGTACCCGAGCAAAGGCGGATACGCCTGGCTCCCAGCCTCATCGCTGTAGCACCCCAGCATCTCGAGCGACAGCATCACCCGGATGTCGTCCCCCCGCGCCCGGGCCGCGCGCGCGTACACCCGACTTCCCATCTCCCCGAAATAGAAGAACGGCGGCTCCTCGTTCACGAACGCGATGAGCTTCACCGTCCGCTCCGGCGACACCCCGCGCAGCGCCCGCGCGACCTCGATCACCCCCGCCACGCCGCTCGCGTTGTCGTCCGCCCCCGGCGAACCGGGCACGGTGTCGTAGTGCGCCCCGACCAGCACGATCTCCGACGCGCGCGACCCGCCCGGAATCACCACCTCGAGATTCGACGACGCCACCCCCTGCGCCAGATACGTCTGGCGCGCGACGTGGTACCCGAGCGAACCGAGCGCGCCCGCGATGTACGCCTCGGCCGCGTGCAGCGCATCCGGCCGCCCGACGTGCCGCTCACCGATCTTCCCGGCAAGCGCCTCGACGTGCCCCCGAAGCCGGGCCTCCAGCGCCCGATCGTGCCGTCCGGAATTCGACACCGTCCGGTTCACTATATATAGCCTCGCGCCCGCTCATCCCCACATTAGCTCGAGCCGCCCGTCCTCCCGCACCCGCGCGCGCGTCCCGAACGCCCGGCCCTCCTGCGACAGCAGGTCCGCGAGCCACTGCCCGTCCGGAGCCGATGCCCGCTGCACGCGGAAATTCCGCATCTGCGTCGGCACGAGCTCCAGCCGCACGAACCGGCCCGTCGCGGTATCGATCGACGGAAAGTACATGAGACCCAGGTCGCCCCGGAACGACTCGTACCCGCTGATCCCCTCGTAGTCGTTCACGAAGTCGCCGCACCCGTACAGGATCAGCTTCCCCGCGTGCACCTCGATCGCCTTCGCGTGATGCGACGAGTGCCCGTGCACCACGTCCACCCCTGCCTCGTCGACGAGCGCGCGCGCGAAGCGCCGCTCGGCGCGCGAGATCCCGTATCCCCAGTTTCCACCCCAGTGAATCGACGCGACCGCGACGTCTCCCGGCCGCTTCGCCGCCCCCACTGCGCGCGCGACGCGCGCCACGCTCCGGTCGGAGAGGTCCTCGAGCGCCGCGACCCCGGGCGCCGAGTCCGTCGCCGCCCAGTCCTCCGGCACCCCGCTCGACGGCATCCCGTACGCGGCCACGAGCACGCGCCCGCCCGAAGCGAGCGGAATCGCCGCGGGCGTCTCCGCCTCCTGACGGTTTCGCCCCGCGCCCGCCGTCCGCAGCCCCGCCGCGCGCAAGGCATCCAGCGTCTCCACGAGCCCCGCCGGCCCCCAGTCGAGCACGTGGTTGTTCGCGAGCGCGCAGCAGTCGATCCCCGCCGCCGTCAGGCACGGCACGTTCGCCGGGTGCATGCGGTAGTTGATCCCCTTCGGCTGCCAATCGTCGCTCGTCGTGACCGCGGTCTCGAGGTTCACGACGCGGGCGTCGGGCATCACCCGCGCGAGCTCGGCGAGCGCGTCCCCCCACAGGTAATCGGGCGCGACCCCGCGCGGAATCGTGCCGTGCAGCGACTCGGCGAGCGCGACGTACCCGAGCGCGCTCCGCACGTAGCCCTCGTGCAGCGCCGGGTCGGACGGCCGCGCGAGCACCTGGTCGATCCCGCGCCCGGTCATCACGTCGCCGCACAGAAAGAGCGTGACCGCCCGCATCACCCTTGACCCGCCTCAATCCTCCGCCCGCGCCGCGTCGTAGATTGCAAGGTAAAGCGCATGCCCATGCCGGCATTTGCCGAACCCGCGTCCGACCTCGAGCGCAAGGTCGCCGTCCTCTCCCGCCGAGCGACCTACCGCGAGCCGACATCGCGCGTCGAGACGATCGAGACGCACATGTCGTGGGTGTTCCTGACCGGCCGTTACGCCTACAAGCTGAAGAAACCGGTCCGCCGTGCCTTCCTCGACTTCTCCACGCTCGAGGCGCGCCGGCGCGACTGCGAGGCGGAGCTCGCCCTCAACCGCCGCCTCGCCCCGGACGTCTACCTCGCGGTCGTCCCGCTCACCCTGCAGCCCTCGGGCGAGCTCGCGCTCGCCGGCGCCGGCCCGCCGATCGAGTGGCTGGTGAAGATGAACCGCCTCCCGCGCAATCGGATGCTCGACGCCGCGATCGCGCGCGGCGGCGTGCGCGACAGCGAAATCGCCGCGGTCGCCGACGTGCTCGCCGCGTTCTACCGCCGCCTCGCCCCGGTCCCGTTCGCACCGGACGAGTACCGCGACCGCCTCGCCCGCGACGTCGAGGCCTGCCGCGCCGAGCTCCGCGCGCCGGCGCACGCGCTGCCGGGCGCCCTCTTCGAGGACACCGCGGACGCCCTCCTCGCCTTCGTCGCGCGCGAGCGCGCGACGCTCGATGCGCGCTTGACGGCGGGTCGTATCGTCGAGGGCCACGGCGACCTCCGCCCCGAGCACGTGTGCCTCCTCGAGCGCCCGGTCGTCATCGACTGCCTCGAGTTCAACCGCGACTTCCGCGTGCTCGATGTCGCCGACGAGCTCGCCTTCCTCGCGCTGGAGTGCGCGCGGCTCGGCGCGCCCGACACCGGCGAAAAGATCGTCGCCGCGTGCGCCGCGCGCCTGGGCGACCGCGTGCCGCCACCGCTTCACCGCTTCTACTTCGCCTACCGCGCGCTCGTGCGCGCCAAGATCGCGGCGTGGCACGCGCAGGACGTGCCGGCGGCCGAGATCGGAAAATGGCGCGCGCGCACGCACGAATACCTCGCGCTCGGCGCGCACGCGATTCAACCCGGACCCTGACCTGCGGACCGGTCCGCCAGCAGCTCGTTGATCGAGCCGCCCTCGTGCAGCCGTCGGATCGCCTCGGCGACGAGCGGCGCGACGTCGAGCACCACGAGCTTGTCCGTAGCCGGTCCGCGCCCGAGCCGGAACGGCGGCACCGAGCTGGACACCACGACCTGCGCGATCGCCGGGTCGGCGAGCGCCTCCGCCGCGTTCCCCACGAACAGCCCGTGCGTCGCGGCGGCGTACACCGCGGTGGCGCCGTTCGCCCGGCACGCGCGCGCGGCGCGCGTAAGCGTGCCGCCGGTCGCGATCAGGTCGTCGACGACGATCGCGATGCGGCCGCGCACGTCGCCGACGAACGCCTCGCCGCTCAGCACGTCGAGCGCGCGGTGCTTCTCGACGAACGCGGCGCCGACCGGGCGGCCGAGCGTCGCCGCGAGGCTGCGCCGCAGCGCCTCCGCGCGCTTCACGCCGCCTGCGTCCGGCGACACCACCGCGACCTCGTCCGCGGCGAAGCGCGCCGCGAAGTGGCGCGCGAAGAGCGGCCGCGCCTCGAGGTGCACCGTCTCGCAGCGGAACGCGTTCTCGAACGCGGCCGGCGAGTGCACGTCGAGCGCCACCACCCGATTCACGCCGACCGCCTCGAGCATCGCGGCGACGTAGCGCGTGGTTACCGGGTCGCGCGATTGCGTGCGCCGGTCCTTGCGCGCATAGGCGAGGTACGGGATCACCGTGGTGACGCGCGCCGCGCCCCCATCCCTGAGGCACCCAGCGAAGAAGGCGAGCCGGCAGAGCTTCGCGTCCACCCCGGCCTGCGGCTCGCCGTAGAGGGCGTGGACCACGAAGGCGTCGCGACCGCGCACGCCGATGAGCGGCCTGACCTTGTGCTCCCCGTCCTCGAACTCGCGCTCCTCGTGCGGCGCGAGCGCCACCCCGAGCGAGCGCGCGACCGCGCCGCCGAAGCCGGCGGACGCGTTCAGCGCGAAGAGGCGAAGGTCGTCGAGCGGCATGACGCCGGTTCCGGATCCCCCTTCCCCGTGTCCCTCGCAAGGGGTCACGCCCCAGCCCCCGAAACTGCCGGGGGCTACGCCAGGAGCCGCGGCGCCGAAGGGGGCGTTGAGTCCACTATGCACCCCCGCGCGCGGCGCGCGTTGAGCTTCGTCAAACGCGCCCGGCTCAGTGGTCCTCGATCCGCGGCACCGATTCTTCCGCTGGCGCGCCGGTCTCGGCGTCGATCCAGTCCGCGATGCCGATCTCGTCCTCGGCCTCCGCGAGCGTCTCGCCCGGCTCGTAACCGGTCTCCGCGGCCGCCTGCATGTCGGCGACCGCCTCGATCAGGCTGGCGAACGGGCCGTATTCCCGCTCGTCGGCCTTCGACTGCCAGTAGAAGCCGTCGGGCCGCTCGATGATGCGCGTCCGGTCGAAGTCGGGCGGGGTTTCCGGGATTCTGGTTGTCATGGCCTTACCCTTGCTCTGCCGCGCCGGCGACGTCGCATGCCGCCCGCGCGGCCCTCGACTCAAGCGTAGGCGCGCCAGCGCGCGGGCGATTGACGCCGGTCAAGCGCCGCCGATTCGGCGGCTGCGGCGTCAGTACTTCCGCTTCAGCGCCTCGGCGACCGCCTCGATCTCCCGGCGGAAGGTCGTGTTCACCTGCTCGTAGCGGCCCTGCGCGAGGGCGTCGTCGTACACGCTCCGCACGTCCAGGTCGTAGACCGAGCGCACGCCGCCGTTGAACTCGACGGCCAGCTCGGCGGTCGAGCCCGGCGGCCCCTGGATGCGGAACTTCGGCACGATCGGGAAGAGGCCGCGCTCCATCGCGATCCGCTGGCCGCCCTCGGACAGGAGGAACTCGACGAAGGCGCGCGCCGCCTTCGGATGCTTCGCCCCGGCGAGGATCGCGGCGGGGCCCGAGGTGATCCAGGCCGTGCGCGGCGCGACGTAGCGGATGTCGAACCCGGCCAGGCGCTCCTCGAAGGCGAAGTAGCTCGGGACCGCGAAGCCCACCGCGAACTCGCCGCGCGCGACCACCGAAGGCACGTCCCGGCTGCGCGTGACGAAGAGACCGGTGCTGGCGGCGAGGCGCTTCAGCCATTCCCAGCCCTTCGCCTCGCCGTCGCGCTGCAGGATCACCTCGTACGCCGCGTGGCTCGACGACGAGCGGGTCGGCGGCGCCTGCGCGATCTGGCCCTTCAGCCGCGGGTCGAGCAGGTCGTCCCAGTCCTTCGGCGGCGGCACGCCCATGCGCTGCAGGAGTCGCGGGTGGTACGCGATCCCGCAGGTCTCGAGCACCGTGCCGACCCAGAACCCCTTCGGGTCTTTGAGCGCGACCGGTTTCGGCATCCCGAGGCGATCAGGAATCGCGCCGGTGACCGAATTCGGCAGCTCGAGCGGCGCGAGCAGGCCCTGCGCCGCGAGCCGGTCGTAGAGCGCGCTCTCCCCGCCCCAGAAGAGGTCGGCCTGCGGCCGCCCGGCCCACTCGACGATGCGGCCGTAGGCGAGCGGCGTGCCCGCGGAGAGCGCGGACGCCCTGACGTCGACGTTCCAGCGTGCCTTCGCGTACTTGCGGAACTCGGCGAGCGCCGGGTCGGAGAGACTGCGCCCGACGGGCGTGATCAGGACGAGCTCGTCCTCGATCGGCTGCGCGGCGGCGGCCGCGGTGGCAAGCGCCGCGGCGGCGGCGAGGATCGCTTTCCGGCGCCTCATGAATGCTTCCTCCGCGCGAAACGTATCACCGCAACGCCCGGCGCGCGCGGTTGACGCCGGTCAACCGTCGCGCGCGCGGAGCTGCGACGATCGAAGCGGACCGCGGCAAGGGAGACACCGGTGGCTCGAGGCGCGCGCGCGTGGGTCGGCACGAGCGGCTGGACGTACGACGGCTGGCGGGACGGTTTCTATGCCGGCGTCCCGCGCGCGCGCTGGCTCGCCCATTACGCGCGGCAATTCGACGCGGTCGAGGTCAACGCGACCTTCTACCACACGCTCGATCCCGCCACGTTCGCGCATTGGCGCGCGGAGACGCCCGCGCGATTCCGCTTCGCGATCAAGGGCACCCGCTACGCGACGCACGTCAAGCGGCTCGAGGTCGACGCCGCCATCATCGACCGCGCGCGCAGGCCGGCCGCAGGGCTCGGCGACAAGCTCGCGGTGGTCGTCTGGCAGCTCCCGGCGCGCCTCACGCGCGACGACGCCCGACTTGCGCGATTCATCCGGCGCCTCGCGCGCTGGAAAGGGCCGCGCCACGCAATCGAGTTCCGGCATCCGTCGTGGTTCGAGCCGGCGGTCGAGCGCCTGCTCGCGGACGCCGGCGTCGCGAACGTCCTTTCGGACGCAGCCGACTGGCCCCTGTGGGACGTGGTGACGACCGACCTCGCGTATGCGCGCCTGCACGGCCATGCGGCGACATACTCGTCCGCGTACGGGCGCCGCGCACTCGTGCGCTGGGCGACGCGCGCGCGCGCGTGGCTCGGCGAGGGGCGCGAGGTACACGTGTACTTCGACAACACCGACGCGGGTCACGCGGTGACGGACGCGACGATCCTCCGCGAGCTCCTGCGCGGCTGAGCCGATGCGATCGGTCGACGACGCCCGCCCACCCTCGCGGCGCGAGATGTGGATCCACATGCTGCTCTACCCCGGGCACACGCTGCCGACCGCGATCGCGCCAGTCCTGGTGGCCGCCGGACTCGCGATCCACGACCGCGTCTTCGCGCTCGGGCCCGCAGTGCTCGCCCTGGTCGCCGGCTGGCTCGTGCAGCTCGGCGGCGTGCTGACCGACAACCACGAGAACCTCGTCCGCCACCCGAGCGACCGCGAGCACCCGCAACTCGTCCTCGCCCTGCGCCACGGCGCGCTCACCCTCTTCGGCCTCAGGGCGGCGATCGTCGCGTGCTTCGGCGCCGCGCTCGCGATCGGCGTCTACCTCGTGCACCTCGGCGGGATCGCGGTGCTCGCCATCGGTCTCGCAGCCATCGCGGCCGCGGTGCTCTATTCCGCGGGCCCCGCACCCTTCGGCGCCCGCGGCCTCGCCGACCCGGTGTTCTTCGCCTTCTTCGGAACGGTGTCCGTAGTCGGGGCGTACTACGTCCAGGCCGCGTCGGCGCTCGGGCCCGTGGCGTTCGGGGAGGTCCTGCCCGCCGGGCTGCCGCTTGCGGCGGTCGCGCTCAGTCTTCCGGTCGGCGCGCTCACCACCAACATCCTGATCATCGACGACATCCGCGATCGGGAATTCGACGCGGTGAAGGGAAAGAACACGATCGCGGTGCGCTTCGGCGCGCGCTGGAGCCGCGCGGAGTTCCTGGCGCTCCTCGGATTCGCGTACGCGGCGCCGCCCTGGTTCGCGGCGGAACTGGAGTTCGGCCCCTGGGCGCTCCTGCCGCTCGCCTCGCTGCCCTACGCGGCGTCGCTCGCGCGCGCGGTGCTGACGCGCGACCGCTTCGAGGACCTGGTGCCGATGACGCCGAAGGCGGCGCGGCTGCTCGTTCTCTACTCCCTGCTGCTCGCGGTCGGGGTCGCGAAAGCCTGATCAGAACTCGGCGAGCGAGCCGACGAAACTCGCGAGCAGCGCGTTCACCCGCTCGGGCACCTCGATCTGCGGGAAGTGGCCGACCCCGGCGATCACCTCGATGCGCGCGTTCGGCACGCGCCGGCGCACCAGGTCGAGCCACGCCGACGACTCCCCCGCCTTCAGCGCGACGCGCTTGCGATCCGCGTTCAGCGTGGTCGTCTGGATCACCATCAGCGGCACGCGCACCGCGGCGAGCGCGGCGTCCATCCGCGCCGCGTCCCAGCGCACCATCGCGGGGAACAGCGCCGCGCCGAGGTCGCCCGGCAGCCGCTTCGCGCGCGCGACGATGCGCGTCGCGTCCGCGCTCGGCCGGAGGAACATCCCGCTGAAGAGCGCGTCGGCGAACGCGGGGAACCCGACGAACTCGATCGCCGCGCGCATCGCCTCCTCGGCCTGCGCGGGGTCGGCGTCGCCGAGCCGGCTGCCGTCGATCAGCACCAGCCCGGCGACGCGCCCGGGCGCGCGCGAGTACGCCTCGAGCACCACGCGGCAGCCCAGGCTGTGCGCGACCAGGATCGGCTCCTTCAGCCCGCGCTCGGCCACGAGCCGCGCGACGTCGGCGCCGAGCGTCTCGATCGAGGCGTCCGCCGGCTTGCCCGGCGTCCGGCCGTGCCCGCGCAGGTCGCACGCGAGCACCGCCTGCCGCGCGCCGAACTCCGCGACCTGCGCCGCCCAGTCGGTGTGGTCGCACCCGAAGCCGTGCACGAAGACGAGCTCCGGCACGCCGCTGCCGACGGATTGAACGAACGTTTCGGTGCTCACCCGCGCCCTCCTCGCATGCGGGGATGGTACACGCCCGCTCGGCGCAAGCCGAAAGCTCGGCGCAAGCCGAAAGCTCGGCGCAAGCCGAAAGCTCGGCGCAAGCCGAAAGTAGGGTAACTTCGGGCCCCACGCCCGCCCGCAGACCCGCCATGCCGAGACCCCAGGCCGCAGCCGCCGCAGCCGCCGCGCCGCACCGCGCGCGCGGCGAGGTGGAGTCCACCTACGCGTGGCTGCGCCTCGTCGCGGCGCTCGTGATCTCGAGCATCGGCGGCGTGGGCATGTGGTCGGTCGCGGTGGTGCTGCCCGCGGTGCAGGCGGAGTTCGGCATCGCGCGCTCGGCCGCCTCGCTGCCCTACACGGTCACGATGCTCGGCTTCGGCTTCGGCGGCATCCTCATGGGCAAGCTCTCCGACCGCTTCGGCATCGTGGTGCCGGTGGTGATCGGCGCGGTGACGCTCGCGGCCGGCTTCGCCGCCGCCGGGTCGGCCACGAGCCTGTGGCAGTTCGCCGCGGCGCAGGGCCTGCTCATCGGCCTCCTCGGCAGCTCGTCGAGCTTCGCGCCGCTGGTGGCCGACACCTCGCTGTGGTTCACGCGCCGGCGCGGCATCGCGGTGGCGATCGTCGCGAGCGGCAACTACGTCGCGGGGGCGATCTGGCCGCCGGTCATCCAGCACTTCGTCGAGACCGCGGGCTGGCGCCAGGCGTACATGGGCGTCGGGCTGTTCTGCCTTGTCACGATGCTGCCGCTCGCGTTCGCCATGCGCCGCAGGCCGCCCGCGCTAGAGGTGACGCCGGGCGCGGCGCGCACCGCGCGGTGGTCGGAGCGGCCGCTCGGGTACTCGCCCGCGACGCTGCAGTGGATTCTCTTCGCCGCCGGCATCGCGTGCTGCGTGGCGATGTCGATGCCGCAGGTCCACATCGTCGCCTACTGCGGGGACCTCGGCTACGGCGCGGCGCGCGGCGCGGAGATGCTCTCGGTGATGCTCGCCGCGGGCGTGGTGAGCCGGCTCGCCTCGGGCTGGATCTCCGACCGCATCGGCGGCCTGCGCACGCTGCTGCTCGGCTCGACGCTGCAGGGCTTCGCGCTGCTGCTCTTCCTGCCCTTCGACGGGCTCGTCTCGCTCTACCTGATCTCGGGCCTCTTCGGGCTCGTGCAGGGCGGCATCGTGCCGTCCTACGCGATCATCGTGCGCGAGTACTTCACGCCCAAGGAGGCCGGCGCACGCGTCGGCACGGTGCTGCTCGCGACGCTGCTCGGGATGGCGCTCGGCGGCTGGTTGTCCGGAGCGATCTTCGACCTCACCGGCTCGTACAAGGCGGCGTTCGCGAACGGCGTGGCCTGGAGCGTGATCAACGTGTCGATCGCCGCGTGGCTGCTGCGGCGCGCGGCACGGCGGGTGGCCGCGTGAGCAGCCCCGCCGACCCGTTCCTGCCGCTCCTCCTCGAGGCGTCCGAGCACATGCAGGCCGGGCGACTGCAGCGCGCCGAGGTGATCTACCGCGACATCCTCGCGCGCGCGCCGGACCACCCGGTGGCGACGCACTTCCTCGGCGTGTCCCTGGTGCAGTCGGGGCGCAGGGACGAGGGCCTCGCGGCGCTGGCGCAGTCGATGCGCGAGCTCGGGCGCGAGGCGCGGTTCCGGCACAACTACGCGCTGATGCTCGCGCAGGCGGGCGACCCCGCCGGGGCGGAGCGCGAGCTCGAGGCCGCGATCGCGCTCGATCCGCGCAACGTCACTTCGCACAACTACCTCGGCGTCGTGCGCCAGCACCTCGGCCGGCTCGACGCGGCGAAGGCGGCGTACGAGGCTGCGCTGCGGCTCGCGCCCGACGACCCGTTCGTCGCCGCCAACTACGGCAACTGCCTGCTCGCGCGCGGCGAGGTGGCGCAGGCGATCGAGTGCCTGCGGCGCGCGGTCGCGCGCGAGCCGCGCAACCCGGTCGCGCACAACAACCTCGGCTCGGCGCTCAACGCCGCCGGCGACGCGCGCGGCGCGGCCGCGGCCTACCGCAAGGCGGTGGAGGTCGAGCCGCGCTACGCGCCCGGCTGGTTCAACCTCGGGCTCGCCCTGCGCGCGCTCGGCGACGCCGACGGGTCGCTCGGCGCGCTGCGCCAGGCGGTGGAGGTCGGCCCCGATTTCGCGCCCGCCTGGCAGGCGTTCGCCGAGGCGTTCGCGAACGCGCGCTTCCTCGCGTGGAACGAGCACGCCGCGCGGGACCTGACGCGCGCACTCGGCCACCCTGCGATCGACCCCGGCCCGCTCGCCGAGGCCGCCGCGAGCCTGCTCGCGCTCGACCCGGCGTTCGCGCCGCTCTACCGCGCGCCGCCGGCCGACGGCGCAGGGCTCGCCGCGGCCGCGCACCCGATGCTGCTCGCGCTGATCGAGAACGCGCTGGTGCCCGACCCGGCGTTCGAGTCGTTCCTGCGTGCGCTGCGCGCCAACCTGCTCGCCGCATGGGCCGCGGGGACGCTGCCCGCGACGGCGCGCTCGATCGACCTCGCGTGCGCGCTCGCGCAGCAGTGCTTCCTGAACGAGTACGTCTGGCCGGAGAGCGCCGCGGAGAGCGCGGACATGGCGCGCCTCGCCGCGGCGGCGCGCGCGGCGCAGGGCGCGCTCGAGCTCGCGCTGCTCGGCGCGTACCGGCCGCTCGCGTCGCTCGAGGGCATCGCCCGGCCGGCGGGCGCGAGCCCGGCGTTCAGGCGCCTGTGGCAGCGCCAGGTCGAGGAGCCGGCCGAGGAGCGCCGGCTGGCCGCGGCGATCGAGGCGATCACGCCCATCGAGGACGAGACCTCGCGCGCGGTGCAGCGGCAGTACGAGGAAAACCCGTATCCGCGCTGGCACCGCGTGCCGGCGTCGCTTGCCACCGCCTACCCGCTGCAGCGGGCGCTGCGCGAGCTGTTCCCGCACGTCGACGCGGGGCGGCTGCGCGTCCCCGAGTCGCCCGAGATCCTCGTCGCCGGCTGCGGCACCGGCTACCAGGCGGCGATCACCGCGCTGCGCAATCCCGGCGCGCGGCTCCTCGCGGTGGACCTCAGCCGGCCGAGCCTCGCCTACGCGCAGCGCCGCGCGCGCGAGCTCGGCCTCGCGCACGTGCGCTTCGCGCAGGCCGACCTGCTCCGGCTCGGCGCGCTGCCCGACCGCTTCGACTTCATCGAGTGCACCGGCGTCCTGCACCACCTGCGCGAGCCGCTCGCGGGCGGCCGCGTGCTCGTTTCGCTGCTCAAGCCCGGTGGCGTCATGAAGCTCGCGCTGTACAGCGAGCGTGCGCGGGCGGGCGTCGTGGCGGCGCGCGAGCTGATCGCGCACGCGGGACTCCGGGGCGACCTCGAAGGCATCCGCGCGGCGCGGCAGCTCGTGCTCGCCGAGCCCGAGTCGAGCCCCGTGCGCGCGCTCGCGCTCGGCCCGGACTTCCACTCGGCCTCGGGCGCGCGCGACCTCCTGATGCACGTCCAGGAGCAGCGCTTCACCGCCGCGCAGCTCGGAGAGTTCCTGCGCGCGCTCGGCCTCGAGCTCATGGGGTTCGAATTCGGCGACCCGAGCATCCCGGCGGCGTATCGTCAGCGCTTCCCCGACGATCCCGCCGCCGCCTCGCTCGCCAACTGGGGGCGCTTCGAGGACGAGCGTCCCGAGGCGTTCACCGGGATGTACCAGTTCTGGGCCGCTCGGGCCGCGTAGCGCTAAGTGCGGGGCCGGAGCTGCCTCGCCACCCAGTCGAGCTTGTCGCGCATCTGCGCCTCGTCGGGGGGCTGCTTGCGCATCACCGGGTGCGGGAGCTCGAAGAACGCGCCGTCGGCTTTCACCGCGCGCCCGCCGCCGGTCTCGAGATAGCAGTAGCCGAAGCCGCCGAAGCTCGCATCCGGCGCGGTGCCCTTCAGGCGCGCGGCGATCTGGTGCCCGATCACCTCGCCGTGCTGCTGGGCGAAGACCCCTGCCTTGGGCAGGACGAGCGGCAGGTCCGGCTTGTAGCGCCCGGGCAGCGGGACGACGACGACGTCGCCCGCGGCGTACACGCGACCGCCCGTGTCCGCCGACTTCACCTCGAGCGTCTGCGGATCGACCGGGATCCAGCCCGACGCGTTCACGAGCCCCGCGTCGCGCACCACCTTCGGCGCCTCGTGCGGCGGCACCGCGATCAGCAGGTCGTAGCCCGCCTCCGTGCCGTCCTCGAATGCGATGCGTCGCGCGCCGGCGTCCACGCGCACCGGCCTCTTCTGCGGGTGGAACGCGATGCCGCGCTGCGCGAGCTCCGCCTTGATGTGGTTCCCCATCTCGGGCCCGGCGGTGGCCATCGGCGCGCCTTCCACGGTGTAGATCGCGATGCGCGTCCGGGCCCGCAGCCCGCGGCGCTCGAACGCGTGATGCAGCAGCATCGCCGCCTCGTACGGCGCGGGCGGGCACTTGAACGGCGTCTTCGCAATCAGGAACGCGACCTCGCCGCCGGCGAACTCGTCCAGCACCGGCTTCAGGCGCTCCGCCCCGGCCACCGTGTAGAACGTGTGCGCGGCCTCGGCGAGCCCCGGGACGCCGGCCTCGTTCACGTCGGCGCCGAGCGCGATCACGAGGTAGTCCCACGCGAGCGTCTCCGCGCGCGTCGCGACCTTGCGGTGCGCGATGTCGATCGCAGTGGCGTCGAGTTGCAGGAAGCGCACGCCCGGCTCGAGCAGCGCGGTGCGGTTCTGCGAGATTTCCTCGAAGGTCCGCTCGCCGAGCATGATCCAGGTCTTGCCCGCGCCGACGGAAAAGCGCGGCGCGCGGTCCACGACGACGATGGCGTGGTCCTTCGGCGCGAGCCGGCGCAGGGTGTTCGCGGCGGCGATGCCGCCGAAGCCGCCGCCGAGAATGACCGTGGTCTCGCCGCTCATGTCGTCTCCTTTCGCGCGCCGCTGCCGCCTACTTCGCGAGGATCTGCCACGCGATCGTCATCTGCGCGAAGAAGCCGGCCGCGAACGCCAGAGTCCGCACCCACGGAATTCCGAAGGTGTACGCGGCGAGGTGAACGACGCGCGCCCAGAAGTACACGACCGCCGCGGTGCCGATCGCGGCGTTGCTCACGCCGAGGGCGTGCGCGGCAAGCACGAGGGCGGCGAAGACCACAAGATTCTCCACCGCATTGTCGTGCGCCTTCATCATGCGCTGCGCCCACGCCGACTGCGGCTTGGGGTTCTCGGGGTACCCGACGGCGTCCAGCAGCCCGCGCGTTGCGATGCGGTCCAGGATATAGGGCACCCAGACGAGGCCCGTCAGCACGGTGACGAGCACGAGGTAGTAGAGCTCGGTCTTCATTGCATCCTCCCTTGGGTTGGATTCGCCCGCTCGATCAGGGTCGCAGCTCGACCACCGCCTCGCCCGAGACCGGGTCGGTGACGCCGAGGCCGCCGCCCAGGTCCTCCAGCGTGTCGCGGAAGCTGTCGAGGATGCCGATCATCTGCTCGCGCGAGGCGGCGAGGCTCGCGAAGTCGTTCCACTCGCCGATCATGCAGTAGGTCCGCTCGCCGGTCTTCACGAGCGCGCCGCGCCGGAAGCCGGGAAAGTCCGCCTTCGCCTTGCGGTGCGCCTCCACGAACTTGGCCTCGCCGCCCGGTTTGACCCGGAACCGCACTACGTTGAAAGCCGTCATGGCGCCTCCTGGTTCGCTGGTGGGGAGGGGCGCTGCCCGGCGTCCGGGGGACGCCGGTGCCGCCCGCGCCATTGTCGGCCTCGGGCCGGGCGGCCGTCAAAGCGCGTCGAGCGATCGCAGGCGACCGCAGCCGACGGCGCGCGAGCGCCCCGCGCTCAGCTCGCCCGCCGCATCGCCCCGCCCGCCTCGGGATGCCCGCCGCCGCGGCTGAGCGGCTCGTCGAGCGCCGCGGGCGCGGGCAGGCCGAGCAGCCCGTAGAGCCGCCGCAGGTTCTCGCGGAAGAGCGCGTCGAAGCTCGCCACCGCATGCGCCGGGTTGTAGTCGCCCAGCCACCAGAACCAGTCGGAGCCCTCGCACACCGCGAGCTGGCGCAAGGCCGCCTCGCGCGCCGCGCCGTCGAGCCGCCCGCCGTCGACCACCCGGTCGAAGCTCGCCTTCGCCGCGCAGAGGAGATCCCACGCGCGGTTCTTCTCCGGCGAGCCGATCCAGGTCGTGAAGTCGCCGTGCACCCAGCTCCCCGCCACCAGCCGCGGCAGGATCCCGGTCGCCGGCCGCGCCCGTCCCGACTCCTCGTCGCGCAGCGAATCGGCGAACGTCGCGGTGCGGATCGTCGGGTGCCGCGCGAGCCGGTCGTACAGCTCGTCGAGGAAGTAATAGCCGTTGTACGGGTAGTACTCCCAGCAGTTCTCGCCGTCGAGGATGACGCTGACGAGCGGCGGATCGTCGGGCCGCGCCGCCGCCGCGATCGCCTCGAGCTCGCCGACGAAGTGCGCGGCGGCGTCGCGCGAGTGCCACTTCGCATACTCGAAGCCGATCAGGTCCGAGAGCCGGTCGTCGCGGAAGAAGCAGGTGACCCCGTCTGCGCCGAAGCGGTACGGCCGGTAGAGATAGCGCGCGCGGTCGGTCGCGGGCGCGTTCGCCGCGTGCAGGCTCTGCGCGAGGACGCCCTCGCCCGACGCGGTCCAGCGCACGCCGTGCGCCGCAAGCTGCCCGAGGAACGGCCCCGACACCCCGCCTTCGGACGGCCACACGCCGGCCGCGCGCACGCCGAAGCGCCGCGCGTGCGTGTCGAGCGCCGACCGGACGTGGAAGCCGGCGCGCGCGGCACCGCCCGCGTAGCCGGCCGCGGCCGGCAGCGGCAGGTCGGGCCGCGCCTCGCGCGCGGCGGCGAAGTCGATGAGCAGCGGCGCGATCGGGTGGTAGTGCGGCGAAGTCGCGAGCTCCACCCGCCCGCTCGCCGCGAGGCGCGCATAGCGCGGGAGGATCTCGCGCACGACCTCGCCGAGCAGCGCGAACAGCGCCGTCCGGTCGGCGAGCGTGAAGCCCGTTCCCTTCGCCATCAGCCGCGTGACGAGCTCGGCGCCGCGCCGCACCGTCTCTCCGGTCCATGCGATGTGGTACCAGGTCACGAGGTCGTAGAAGTACTGGTCGGAGAGATAGTCGAGCGCGGCGCCGCCCTGGCGCTCGAGACCGCTGTAGAGCTCGTGCAGCCCGCGATAGGCCGGGTACGGCTGCACCATCTTCTCGTGGTTCGCGTGGAAGCAGCGGTCGATCGCAACCGCGCGCTCGGGACCAGCGAGCGGCGTCGCCGGATCGCGCGCGAGCAGCCGCAGCAGCGGGTCGCGGACGCGCCCGGTCGCGAACTGGTCGGAATAGTCCTCGAGCTGGTCGGCGAGCACCGGCACGAAGTTGACGGTGGCGCGCACCTCCGGGTGGCGCTCGAGGTGCGCGGCCATGTCCGCGTAGTCCTTGATCGCGTGGAGGTACACCCAAGGCTGCGCGAACTCGCCGGTAGCGCAGTCGCGGTACTCCGGCTGGTGCATGTGCCAGAGAAGGGCGACCGAAAGGCGCACGGGGTCCTGCATGGGCCCGATTAGGCCACGCTTTCGGGGCTAGCGGGCGTGGTGGACCTGCTGCCCGAGCATCTCCGGCGTGACGAGCACGATCCCGCGCTCGGTCAGGTGGAAGCGCCTGCGGTCCTCGGCCGGGTCGACGCCGATGCGCGTTCCCGGGGGCAGGACGCACTCCCGGTCGACGATCGCGCGCCGCACCACCACGTCGCGGTGCACCTCGACGTTGGGCAGGACGACCGAGTCCTCGATCGTGCAGAAGCTGTGCACGCGCACGTTGGAGAAGAGGAGCGACCGGCGCACGAGCGCGCCCGAGATGATGCAGCCGCCCGACACGAGCGAGTCGATCGCCATGCCGCGCCGGTTGTCGTCGTCGAACACGAACTTCGCCGGCGGGAGCTGCTCCTGGTAGGTCCAGATCGGCCAGTCCTGGTCGTAGAGGTTGAGCGGCGGGGTGACCTTGGTGAGCTCGATGTTGGCCTCCCAGAAGGCGTCCACCGTGCCGACGTCGCGCCAGTAGGGAGCGCCCTCGCTCATGTTCACGCAGCTCTTGCGGAAGTCGTGCGCGAACACGCGGTAGCCGCGGCCCACGACGTACGGAATGACGTCCTTGCCGAAGTCGTGGCTCGACCCGGGCGAGTCGGCGTCGCGCACGAGCTGCTCGTACAGGAACCCGGCGTTGAAGACGTAGATGCCCATGCTCGCGAGCGTGCTGTCCGGGCGGCCGGGCATCGCCGGCGGGTGCATCGGCTTCTCGAGGAAGGAGACGACGCGGCCCTCCTCGTCGACCGCCATCACCCCGAACGCGCGCGCGTCCCCGCGCGGCACCTCGACGCAGCCGACGGTGAGGTCGGCGCCGCGCGCGGCGTGCTCGGCGAGCATCTTGCCGTAGTCCATCTTGTAGACGTGGTCGCCCGCCAGCACCAGCACGTAGTGCGGCGCGTGCCGCCGCAGGATGTCGAGGTTCTGGTACACCGCGTCGGCGGTGCCGAGGTACCAGGACGAGTGGATGCGCTGCTGCGCGGGCAGCAGCTCGACGAACTCCCCCATGCGCCCGTCCATGCCGGCCCAGCCGCGCTGGACGTGGCGGATCAGGCTCTGCGCCTTGTACTGCGTCGCGATGCCGATGCGGCGTATGCCGGAGTTGACGCAGTTCGACAGCGTGAAGTCGATGATGCGGAACTTGCCCCCGAACGGGACCGCCGGCTTCGCGCGCCAGTCGGTGAGCGCCTTGAGGCGTTCGCCGCGGCCGCCCGCGAGCACCATCGCCAGCGTCTGGCGCGTGAGCTGCGAGATGTGGCGCGTCGCGCCTCCCTCGCGCACGGCCGCGGACGCGGGCGCCGCCGCGGGCGCCGGATGCGCCTGCGGCATCTCGTCGCCGTACTCCATGTGCGCGTGGATCGGCGGCGCGTCGGCGGGGACGTCGCTGGGGTGGGTCATGCGTCGCCTCGCCCTGCCCGCCCCGCTCAGACGCGGGTCCGCTTCGCGATCGCGGCCAGCAACTGGTCGAACGCGTCGGCGAAGAGCTTCACGCCGTCGGCGAGCAGCTCGTCGGTGACCGCGTCGAGCGAGATGCCGGCCGCGGCGAGCTCGTCGAGCGCGCGCCGCGCCCCCGCCACGTCCTCGGTGAGGCTCGCGCGCGCGCGCCCGTGGTCCCGGAACGCGTCGAGGGTCGCCGGCGGAACCGTGTTGACGGTGTCCGCGCCGATCAGCTCCTCGATGTACACGACGTCGCGATAGTCGGGGTTCTTGGTGCTCGTGCTCGCCCACAGCACCCGCTGCGCCTGCGCCCCCTTCGCCGCGGCGGCCTGCCACCGCGGCGCGCCGAACACTTCGAGGCAGGCCTGGTAGGCGAGCTTCGCGTTGGCGATCGCCGCGCGACCGGCCAGGGCGCGCAGCCGCGCGCGCTCGGCCTCGTCGCGCGCCGCGGCGGCGCGCGCGGCGAGCAGCTTGTCCACCGCGGTGTCGATGCGGCTCACGAAGAAGCTCGCGACGCTCGCGATGCGCGCGACGTCGCCACCGCGCGCGAGGCGCTTCTCGATCGCGCCCACGTAGGCCTCCGCCACCGCCCGATGGGTCGCGCGCGCGAAGAGCAGCGTCACGTTCACGTTGATGCCCATGCCAATCAGCGTGGCGAAGGCGGGGATGCCCGCGGGCGTCCCCGGCACCTTGATCATGAGGTTCGGCCGGCCGACCGAGCGCCACAGCCGCTCGGCCTCCTCGACCGTACCGGCGGTGTCGTGCGCGAGATGCGGCGAGACCTCCAGGCTCACGTAGCCGTCGCGCGCGCGCGTGGCGTCGTACACCGGCGCAAGCGCGTCGGCCGCATCGCGGATGTCGCGCACCGCCAGGCGCTCGTAGACGGTCTTCGTGTCCGCGCCGTCGCGGGCGGCCTGCGCGAGGAGCGCGTCGTACTCCGAGCCGGCGATCGCCTTCTCGAAGATCGCCGGATTCGAGGTCATGCCGGTGACCTCGCCCGCGGCGACGAGGCGCGCGAGCGCCCCGCTCTCGAGGAGGTCGCGCTTGATGAAGTCGAGCCAGATCGACTGGCCGAGCGCGGCGAGCGCCTGGAGCGGCGGCGCCGGCGGAGGTGCTTTGGGGTCCATCGGAGGTCCTCGACTGCGGATGCGCGAGAGCTTACCGCGCCCCGGGCGAGGGCGACGCCGGCCCTGCCGCGGACGCGCCGGGCACTAGGTCGCCGCGGCGGCGATCCGGGCGGACTCGAGCGCGCGATCGATCTCGCACTCGGCCGCGAGCCAGTCCGCGAGCTCGTACCCGGGCGCAAAGCCGCGCCGCTCGGCCAGATAGTAGGCCGCCTCCGCGATCATCTGGTCGCGCATTGCCCCCGACAGCGCGAGGGTCGGGTCGTCGGGCATCGCCTCGGACACGGCCGAAACAATCACGGCGGCCGGGCGCGGCGGGACGTGGAGGGATTCGCGATTGTCCATGACATCTCCTCGCTCGGTGGTGATGCGCATGAGCTCACCCTACCCCTGCAATGCGACCGCGCCTTGACAGCAGTCAAGTGCCGCAGTGCAGCGAGATTGCGCGCCGCAACGGGCGCGCTACGCGAGGTCCGGCTCGCCGCAGTGGCGCAGGATTTCCGCGCGCGCGGCGTCGCGCAGGCGCAGGGCCGCCGCCCAGTCGGTGCCGTCCGGCGCGAGCGGGGCGCCGAAGGCGACGCCGATGGGCCTCCGCCGCACGATCCACGAGTCGGCGCGCAGCACCGAGCGCGTGCCCCGGAACGCCACCGGCACCACCGGCGCGCCGGTCTCGGCGGCGATCACGAACGCGCCCATCCGGAACGGTGCGAGGCCGGGCGTGCGCGTGAACGTCCCCTCCGGGAAGAACGCCAGCGCCTCTCCGCTCGCGGCGAGCGCCGCGAGCGCGCGCGCGTCCTCGACGCCGCGTTGCGGGTCGAAGCGCTCGACGAAGCGCGCGCCGGCGGCCCCGAACAGGCGGCGCGTCCAGAAGCTCCGGGCGAAGCCCTCCTTCGCCGCGACGACATAACGCTGCGGCAGCAGCGCGTACAAGAGCAGACCGTCCACGTAGCTCGCGTGGTTCGCGACCACCACCACCGGGCCCGCCGCGGGCAGCCGCTCGCGCCCGGTCACCGTGACCGGCAGCCCCGACAGCCGGGCCATCGCGCGCGCGATGCCGTGCAGCGCGGCCCGACGCCCGGCCGCGGTCGGCACCACGAGCGCGGCGACGATCGCGCCAATGCCGAGCACGCCGAACATCGCCCACGCGTAGCTCGCGTAGGCGAGCTCGCCCACGGTGCGCGCGAGCTGCGCCGCACGCCCGCGCGCCGAGGCCGCGGCGAGCCCGACCACCTGCCCCCACACCGGGGCGGCGTGGTGCCCTATCGCGCCGCGCTGGTACAGCTCGCGGCTTGCCGCGCGGCGGATCTTGCCGCTCGAGGTCTTGAGCACGGTGTGCGGCGGCGCGAGCACCACGTCGTCGGCCGGCCCGCCGATCAGGTCGGCGGCGAGCGCGTTGATCTGCGCGCGCAGTCCCGCGCGCTTCGCCTCGTCGGCCTCGCGCGACTCGGCGAGCACCACGATGCGCTCGCTGCCCTTCTGCGCGTCGGGCACGGCGAACACCGCCACGCAGCCCTTGCGCACGCCGAGGACGTTGCCGACCGCCTCCTCCAGCTCGTAGGGATAGAGGTTCTGGCCGCCGCGGATCATCATGTCCTTCGCGCGGCCGGTAAGGTAGAGCTCGCCCGCGGCGATGTAGCCGAGGTCGCCCGAGTCGAGCCAGTCGCCGTCGAAGAGCGCGCGCGTCGCCTCGGGGTTGCGGAAATAGCCGGCGGTCGCGGACGGCCCCTGGAACTCGACCCGGCCGACGCCGCGCTCGGGCAGCTCGCGGCCCGCGTCGTCGGCGATGCGGATCTGGTAGCCCGGCAGCGGCTGCCCGCACGCGACGATGCGCAGCGGCTGCGGATCGCCCGCGGCCGCCGCGGCCGCGACCCCGGTGCGCGCGAGCCGTGCGCGGTCGACGCGGTCGACTGCGAGCCCGCGCCGCGGCGGCGGAAAGGCGAGGTCGAGCGCGCACTCGGCGAGCCCGTACACCGGAGCGAGCGCCTTCGGGTCGAGGCCGTAGCGCGCAAAGCGTGCGGCGAAACGCTCCATCGTCTCCGCGCTCACCGGCTCGGCGCCGTTGAACGCCCAGCGCCACGGCGAGAGGTCGAGCCCCTCGAGGTCGCGCTCGTCGAGCCTGGTCGCACAGATCTCGTAGGCGAAGTTGGGCGCGGCGGAGACCGTGCCGCGATAGCGGTGCATCGCCCACAGCCAGCGCGTCGGGCGGGCGAGGAAGTCGAGCGGCGACATCACCACGAGCGGCATCGTGAAGTAGAGGCTGCCGAGCCATGCGCCGATCAGTCCCATGTCGTGGTACAGCGGGAGCCACGACACGAACACGTCGCTCGCGCCGACGCCCGCCGCGCGCCCCATGGCGCGCAGGTTGGCGAGGAGGTTCGCGTGCGTGAGGATCACGCCCTTCGGGTTGCCGGTGGAGCCCGACGTGTACTGCAGGAACGCGATGTCGTCGGGCTTGCGCGCGACCGCGGCGAGTTCGGCGGCGCTCTCCGCGAGGTCGGCGAAGGTGACCACCCGCTTCAGCGTCGGCACCTGGCCCTTGAGCAGCGTGCCGAGCGGCTTCGCCTCGGGGACGGTGACGAGCAGCCGCGCCTCGGCGCTCGTCAGCACGCCGGCCTGGCGGCGCATGTGGTCGCCAAGCTGCGCGAGCCGCACCGGCGGGTAGATCGGCACCGGCACCGCGCCGGCGAGCAGACACCCGAAGTACGACGCGAAGAACTCGAGACAGGTCGGAAGCATGATCGCGACCGACTGGCCCGGCTCGACCCCTTCGTCCTGCAGCCCGGCGCCGGCGCGACGCGCCTCCTCGAGGAGCCGCGCGTACGTCCACGCCGTCGCGCGGTCGTCACCCTCGAGCAGCGTGACGTGCGTGCGCTCCGGATTGCGCGCGGCGTGCCACTCGAGCATCTCGACGAGCGTCGTCGCGGCGTCGGGCGTGGCGAGCGCGCGGCGCTCCGCGAGCGCGACGACCTCGGTCGCCTGCGGGACGTGCGCGGCGCCCGACGCGCGCAGGACGGCGGCCACGAGATCGCGCGGCGTGCGGGCCTCGGTCAGCGTCGCGTCCGGCAGCCGCACGCCGAGCGCCTGCTCGATGCGCAGGCCGAGCTCGACCCCGGTGAGGCTGTCGATCCCGAGCTCGCGCTCGAGGTCGCTGTCGAGCGTCGGCACCACCGGCGCGCGCCCCGCCGGCGCCGACTCCGCGACGAGCGCGGCGACGATCTCGAGGACCCGCGGCGCGAGCGCCGCCGCGTCCGGGAGGGCGAACGCGTCGGCGTCGGGCGGTTGGGCGGCGGGTCGATCCATGCGGGCGGTGGGCGTGCGGCGGCGCGCTGCTATCCTACGACGCTTTCGCAGGCCGACCCGTGCAACCGCTCCGCATCCTGTTCGCGACCTCCGAGTGCGCGCCGTGGGCGAAGACCGGCGGGCTCGCCGATGTGAGCGCCGGATTGCCCGCGGCGCTGGAGGCGCTCGGGCACGACGTGCGCGTGCTGCTGCCCGCCTACCCGTCGGTGGTCGCGCAGGCCGAGCATCGGCGGCCGTTCTACGAGGTTCCTGCCACCGCGCACTTTCCCGCGTGCACGTTGCACCAGGCGCCGCTGCCGAGCGGCGTGCCCGCGTGGCTCGTGAACTGCCCCGAGCTCTACGAGCGCGCCGGCGGGCCCTACCAGGACGAGGACGGCACCGACTGGGCCGACAACGCGCGCCGCTTCGCCCAGCTCGCGCGCGTCGCGGCGCTCGTCGCGGGCGCGGCGAACCCGCTCGACTGGCGGCCGCACGTGCTCCACTGCAACGACTGGCAGACCGCGCTCGCGCCCGCTTACCTGCGCTTCGCCGGCGGCGCGCGAGCGGCCACGGTGATGACGATCCACAACCTCGCGTTCCAGGGGCTCTTCCCACCGGACGAGGTCGCGCGCCTGGGCCTGCCGCCCGCGGCCTACGCGATCGACGGCCTCGAGTTCTGGGGGCGCATGTCGTTCCTGAAGGGCGGCCTGCAGAACGCGGACGCGATCACCACGGTGAGCCCGACGTACGCGCGCGAGATCCAGCGCGAGCCGCTCGGCTTCGGGCTGCACGGCCTGCTCGCGGCGCGGCGCGACGCGCTGCACGGCATCGCGAACGGTATCGACGTCGCGGAGTGGGATCCCTCGACCGACCGCCTGATCGCGCAGCGCTACGACGCCGACCGGCTGACCGCGAAGACGTTCAACAAGGAGGCGCTGCAGGAGCGGCTCGGCCTGCCGCAGGAGCCGCGCGTGCCGCTGCTCGGCATGGTGAGCCGGCTCACGCGCCAGAAGGGCATCGACCTCGTGATCGAGGTCGCGCGCGAGATCGTCGGCCTGCCGGCGCAGCTCGTCGTGCTCGGCACGGGCGAGCGGGAGCTCGAAGCGGACCTGGAAGGGCTCGCGCGCGCGAGTGCGCAGCGCATCGCGGTGCGGATCGGCTACGACGAGCCGCTCGCGCACCTGATCGAGGCCGCCGCCGACGCGTTCCTGATGCCCTCGCGCTTCGAGCCGTGCGGGCTCAACCAGATGTACAGCCAGCGCTACGGCACGCCGCCGATCGCGCGCGCGACCGGGGGCCTGGCCGACACCATCGTGGACGCGACGCCGGCGGCGCTCGCGGCCGGGACCGCGACCGGGTTCCTGTTCGAGGAAGAGAACCCGCTCGCCCTGCTCGCCGCGATCGAGCGCGCGGTCGAGCTCTACCGCGAGCCGAAGGCGTGGCGCCAGATCCAGCGCACCGGCATGGCGACCGACTTCGGGTGGGGTCCGGCAGCGAAGAAGTACGCGGAGGTGTACGCAGGAGTCGTTCAGGGAGAACCCTCTCCCCCGAATTTGGGGGAGAGGGCTGGGTGAGGGGGGCAGCGCGGCGATCGGGTGCTTGCGAGCCGCGCGGTGCTAAAGCTAGATCCAGAGCATCAACCCGAGCTCGAACGGGTGCCCGAGCAGCTCGTGGTGCGGGTACGCGCGGATGCGGTAGTCGAGCCGGCCGCACAGCTCGGGCGCGAGCTCGAGGACGAAGCGGTGCTCGCCGCCTTCGGCGCGCGTGCCGTCGGGCGCGAATGCGTGGCGCGTCGGTGCGCCGTGCGGCTCGAGCGCGCCGCGCGCGAGGATCAGCTCCACCGCGACGTCGGCGGGCGCCAGCCCGTCGAGATTCATCGCCACCTCCACCCGCACGCGTTCGCCGAACTGGATGCGCTTCTTCGGCGCGTCGAGGCGGCGGAGCGTCACCTTCGGCCACGCCGCGCGCACGCGCGACTTCCATTCCGCCATCGTCTTCGCGGCGCCAAATCCGTCGGCGGCGTACCGCCGGCCCTGCTGCGCGGCGGGCAGGTACAGCTTCGCGACGTACTCGTGCAGCATGCGCGCCGCGTTGAAGCGCGGCAGGATCGAGCCCATCGAGCGCTTCGCGACCTCGATCCACCCCGGCGAGTAGCCCTGCGGCCCGCGCGCGTAGTAGAGCGGGATCACCTGGTCCTGCAGGATCTCGTACAGCGTCTGCGCCTCTTCCCGGTTCCGCTTGTACTGGTCGAGCGCCTGCGCCGCCGGCTTGATCGCCCAGCCGTTGTCGCCCTCGTACCCCTCGCCCCACCAGCCGTCGAGGACCGACAGGTTGATCACGCCGTTCATGCCGGCCTTCATGCCGGAGGTGCCGGACGCCTCCAGCGGGTAGATCGGGTTGTTCAGCCACACGTCCACGCCCTGCACCAGCCGGCGCGCGAGCCGCAGGTCGTAGCCCTCGACGAGCAGGATCTTGCCCTCGAACTCCGGCATTCGCGCCACCTGGACGACCTGGCGGATCAGGTCCTGCCCGGGCCCGTCGGCGGGGTGCGCCTTGCCCGAGAAGACGAACAGCACCGGCCGCTCCGGGTCGCCGGTGATCCGGCGGAGCTCGTCGAGGTTCTCGAACAGCAGCGCGGCGCGCTTGTAGGTCGCGAAGCGGCGGCCGAAACCGATCGTGAGCACGGTGGGATTGGCCGGGTCGGCGAACTTGACGAGGCGATCGACGTGCGACTCGCTCACCTGGTTGCGCAGCTGCTGGTTGCGGATGCGGTGGCGCACGAGGTGGAACATCCGCGCCTTCAGGTACTGCCGGACGCTCCAGAAGATGTTGTCGGGGAGGCCTTCGAGGCGCTTCCACAGATCCGGATCGCCCAGGTGCTGCGACCAGCCGTAGCCGAGGAAGCGGTCGAAGATGTCGACCCACTCGAGCGCCAGGAAGGTGGGCACGTGCACACCGTTGGTGACGTAGTCGACCGGGTTCTCGTCCACGGGGATCTGGGGCCACAGCTCGCCGAGCACGCGCGAGGACACTTCGCAGTGGATGCGCGACACCCCGTTGTGGTGGCGCGAGCCGCGCACCGCGAGCGCGGTCATGTTGAACTCCCCGTTGCCCGGCAGGCTGCCGAGCGCGTGCAGCTCGTCGGGCGCCATCCCGCACTCCCGGCACAGGCCCTCGAAGTAGCCGCGCATCACGTCCCCAGCGAAGTAGTCGTGACCGGCCGGCACCGCGGTGTGCGTCGTGAACACCGTATTCGCGGCGACCGCCTCGAGCGCGGCGCGGAAGTCGAGCCCCTGCCGGATCACCCCGCGCATGCGCTCGAGGATGAGGAACGCGGCGTGGCCCTCGTTGATGTGCCAGACGGTCGGCTTCAGGCCGATCGCGGCGAGCGCGCGCACCCCGCCGATGCCGAGCACGAGCTCCTGCTCGATGCGCGTGGTGCGGTCGCCGCCGTAGAGCCGGTGCGCGATGTCGCGGTCGGGCTCGCCGTTCGCCTCGATGTCGGTGTCGAGCAGGTAGAGCGTGACGTGCCCGGCGCGCGCCTGCCACACCTTCACCGCCACGGTACGGCCGGGGAGCTCGACCGGCACGTGGAGCTCGCGGCCGTCCTCGCCGATGACCGGCGCCACCGGCAGGTCGTCGAAGTCGGAGTCGAAGTACTCGGCGTGCTGGCTGCCCTCGCCGTCGATGCGCTGGATGAAGTAGCCCTGGCGGTAGAGCAGGCCCACGCCCACGAACGGCAGGCGCATGTCGCTCGCCGCCTTGCAGTGGTCGCCGGCGAGGATGCCGAGGCCGCCGGAGTAGATCGGCAGGCTCTCGTGGAAGCCGAACTCGGCGCAGAAGTAGGCGACCAGGTCGGAGGCGGGCAGCGACGCCGCGCCGTTGGCGCGCAGCGGTTCCGAGTGATAGGTGTCGAACGCCGACAGGATGCGGTTGAAGCTGTTCAGGAAGACCGGGTCCTGCGCGGCGTCGACCAGCTTCTGCTCGTCGATGCGCTTGAGCAGCGCCTTGGGGCTGTGGTAGACCGAGTCCCAGAGCGCCGGGTGCAGGCGCGCGAACAGCTCGCGCGTCGGGCGGTCCCAGCTGTACCAGAGGTTGTTCGCGAGCTCCTCGAGCCGGACGAGCCGGCGCGGGACTTTCGGGTTCACCTCGAGCGTGAAGGACGTGCCGGGCGTGGTCATGGGCCGATTCTAGCGAAAGCCGTGCCAGCTCCGGCCGCCCGCGGGACGGTTTGCGCTGCGTCAACGCCCGGCCCGGGGTGAAAGGTAAGTTCAACCTAATGGAATCGATCCCCAAGACGCTGCGGGTGGCGCCCAACCTCGCCGACTACGCTGCCGTGCGCGCGTCGTTCTCGTGGGCGGCGGCACGGACGGGACTGGCGGGCCTGCCGGGCGGGCGCGGCCTCAACATCGCGCACGAGGCGGTCGACCGGCACGCCGCAGGCGCCTCTCGCGACCGGGTCGCGATCCGCTGGCTCGGGCGCGACGGCGCGCGCCGCGACCTCACCTACGCCGAGCTCGCCGCGCAGTCGAACCGCTTCGCGAACGCGCTCGAGTCGCTCGGCGTGCGGGCAGGCGATCGCGTCTACGCGCTGACCGGCCGGATTCCGGAGCTCTACTTCACCGCGCTCGGCACCTGGAAGGCGCGCGCGGTGCTCTGCACCCTGTTCTCGGCGTTCGGGCCGGAACCGATCCGCGCGCGCATGGCGATCGGCGCGGCGAAAGTGCTCGTCACCACCGCCGCGCTCTACCAGAAGAAGGTCGCGCCGATCCGCGCGCAGCTGCCCGCGCTCGAGCACGTGCTGATCGTGCCCGAGGGCAACGCGCAGAGCGCCGTCCCCGAAACGCGCGACTGGCGCGCGCTCGTCGCCGCCGCGGCCGATTCGTACGCGATCGGGCCGACCGACCCGGAAGCCATGGCGCTGCTGCACTTCACGAGCGGCACCACCGGCACGCCGAAGGGCGCGGTGCACGTGCACGGCGCGGTGGTGGCGCACCACGTCACCGGCGCGCTCGCGCTCGACCTCCATCCCGACGACGTGTTCTGGTGCACCGCCGACCCCGGCTGGGTCACCGGCACCTCGTACGGCATCATCGCGCCCCTCTCGAACGGCGTGACGAGCGTCGTGGACGAGGCCGACTTCGACGCCGCGCGCTGGTACGAGATCCTCGAGCGCGAGCGCGTGAGCGTCTGGTACACCGCGCCGACCGCGATCCGGATGATGATGAAGGCAGGCCTCGACCTCGCGAAGGCGCGCGCGCTGCCGGCGTTGCGGTTCCTCGCGAGCGTCGGCGAGCCGCTCAATCCCGAGGCGGTGCGCTGGGGCATGGAGGCGTTCGGCCTGCCGTTCCACGACAACTGGTGGCAGACCGAGACCGGCGGGATCATGGTCGCGAACTTCGCCGCGCTGGACATCCGGCCGGGATCGATGGGCAAGCCGGTGCCCGGCGTGGAAGTCGCGATCGTCGAGGCGCAGAAGGACGGCACGGTGCGCATCATCGACGCGCCCGGCGTGGAGGGCGAGCTCGCCCTCAAGCCCGGCTGGCCGTCGATGTTCCGCGCCTATCTCAACGAGCCGGAGCGCTACGCGAAGTGCTTCGCCGGCGGCTGGTACCTTTCCGGCGACCTCGTGAAGCGCGACGCCGACGGCTACCTCTGGTTCGTCGGGCGCAAGGACGACGTGATCAAGACCTCGGGCCACCTGATCGGGCCGTTCGAGGTCGAGAGCGTGCTGATGGAGCACCCCGCGGTGGCCGAGGCGGGCGTGATCGGCAAGCCCGACCCGGTGGCGGGCGAGGTCATCAAGGCATTCGTCGGGCTGAAGAAGGGATACGAGCCGGGCGAGGAACTGCAGCGCTCGATCCTTGCGCACGCCCGCAAGCGCCTCGGCGCGGCGGTCGCGCCGAAGGAGGTCGCGTTCAGCGCGAGCCTGCCGAAGACCCGCAGCGGAAAAATCATGCGGCGGCTGCTCAAGGCGCGCGAGCTCGGGCTGCCGGAAGGCGACACCTCCACGCTGGAGGGCAGCTGACGATGAAACCGATGCCGCAGGCATCGCTTTCCCTGGATTCGGGGAGCACGAGGGGGCGCCGCGCAGCGGCCTTGCCCCTTCGTGTCGTCCACTGACATGTCGGTCGAGCACCGCCCGCCCCACGCACCCGCGCTCGACCGCGAGCACGCCCACGAGCTGCTGCGGCAGATGCTGCTCATCCGCCACTTCGAGGAGAAGTCCGCGGAGCTCTACTCGGCGGGCAAGATCCGCGGGTTCCTCCACCTCTACATCGGCGAGGAGGCGGTCGCGGTCGGCGCGATGCAGGCCCTTTCGCCCGACGACGCGATCGTCGCGACCTACCGCGAGCACGGCCAGGCGCTCGCGCGCGGCGTCCAGGCCGAGGCGGTGATGGCCGAGATGTACGGCAAGCGCAGCGGCTGCTCGCGCGGGCGTGGCGGGTCGATGCACATGTTCGACGCCTCGCGCCGCTTCTACGGCGGCCATGCGATCGTCGGCGGCGGGCTTCCGTTCGCGGTCGGGCTCGCGCTCGCGGACAAGCTGCAGGGCAAAGCGCGCGCGACCGCGTGCTTCTTCGGCGAGGGCGCGGTGGCCGAGGGCGAGTTCCACGAGTCGCTCAACCTCGCGGCGCTGTGGCAGCTCCCGGTGCTGTTTCTGTGCGAGAACAACCTCTACGCCATGGGCACGGCGCTCGCGCGCTCCGAGTCGGAGACCGACATCCATCTCAAGGCGCAGAACTACCGCGTGCAGGCCGAGTGGGTGGACGGGATGGACGTGTACGCCGTCGAGAGCGCCGTGGCACGCGCCGCCGAGTCGGTGCGGCGCGGCGACGGCCCGTACTTCCTCGAGCTGCGCACCTACCGCTACCGCGCGCACTCGATGGCCGACCCCGAGCTCTACCGCGGCAAGGAGGAGGTCGCCGAGTGGAAGAAGCGCGACCCGATCGCGGCGTTCGCCGCGCGGCTGAAGGCCGGCGGGCTCCTCGACGACGCCGAGCTCGCGGCGCTCGAGAAGAGCGCGTGGCAGGACGTCGACTGGGCGGTCGACGCCGCCGAGCGGGGCGAGTGGGAGCCGGTCGAGGACCTCGAGCGCGACGTGTACGCGGGAGCGGGGGCGCCGTGAAGAAGACGCTGGTCGTCTGCCACTCGCGCACCGGCTACACGCGCCGCGTCGCGCAGGAGGTCGCGCGGCGGCTGCGCGCGGACGCCGACGAGATCGTCCTCCTCGGCGACCGTACCGGCGTCCTCGGCTACGCGCGCTGCGCGCTCGAGGCGCTCGGCGAGGTGACCCCCGCGATCCGGCTGCCGGCGCGCGCGCCTTCGGGCTACGACCTGGTGGCGATCGGGACGCCGGTCTGGTTCTGGGCGCTCTCCAGCCCGGTACGCAGCTACATCATGGAGGAGCGTCGCAACTTCGCCCGCGTCGCGTTCTTCTGCACGATGGGCGGGTCGGGCGCCGAGCGGGTGTTCGCGACGATGGCGGCGCTGTGCGGCAAGGACCCGGTCGCGACCCTCGCGCTCACCGACGCCGAGGTCGACGCCGGCGCGGCGAGGAAGGTGGGCGCGTTCGTCCGCGCGCTGCGGGGCGAGGCGGGCCCCCGGCGCAAACGCGCCGGAGCCGGGCGGCGATGAGACGCGCGCCGTCCCTCGCGCAGGTCGCGGCGGCCGCGCTCCTCGGCGCCCTGTTCGTCGCGCACCCGGCGGCGGCGCAGGGCCCCGACCGGATTGCCCTCCCGGCTGCGCAGACCGACGGCGGCAAGCCGCTTATGCAGGCCCTCAAAGCGCGCCGCACGAGCCGCACCTTCAGCGGCGAGGCGCTCCCGGAGCAGGTCCTGTCGAACCTGCTGTGGGCGGCCTTCGGCGTCAACCGGCCGCAGACGGGCGGCCGCACCGCTCCGTCGGCGCGCAACTGGCAGGAGATCGACGTCTACGTCGCGCGCGCGGACGGGCTCTTTCTCTACGAGGCGGCACCGCACGCCCTGCGCCGCGTGACCGCCACGGACCTGCGCCCGGCGATCGGCGGCCAGGCGCACTCGCGCGCGGCGCCCGTGACGCTCATCTACGTCGCCGACGGCGCACGCATGGGCATGGCGAGTGAGGAGACGCGCAATTTCTACGCGGCGGCCGACACCGGGGCGATAGCGCAGAACGTCTACCTCTACTGCGCGTCGGAGCAGCTCGGAGCGGTGGTGTTCGCCTCGATCGACCGCGAGCGGCTCGCGCCCGCGATGGGCCTGAAGCCCGGGCAGCGCATCACGCTCGCGCAGTCGGTCGGCTTCCCGCCGCGCTGAGTCGAAGGAGACGAGGCACCATGGCGAAGACGACCTTCCGCGAAGCCGCCCGCGCCGCGATGCGCGAGGCGATGCGCGCCGATCCGCGCGTGTTCCTCATGGGCGAGGACGTCGGCCGCTACGGCGGCGCGTTCGCGGTCAGCCTGGGCCTCCTCGACGAGTTCGGGCCGGAGCGCGTCCGTGACACGCCGCTCTCGGAGTCGGCGTTCGTCGGCGCCGGCATCGGCGCGGCGGTCGGCGGCATGCGGCCGATCGTCGAGGTGATGACGATCAACTTCTCGCTGCTCGCGCTCGACCAGATCGTGAACACCGCCGCGACGCTGCGCCACATGTCGGGCGGCCAGATCGGCGTGCCGGTCGTGATCCGCATGGCGAGCGGCGGCGGCCGCGGGCTGGCGGCGCAGCACTCGCACTCGTTCGAGGGCTGGTACGCGCACGTGCCGGGGCTCAAGGTCGCGACGCCCGCGACGGTGGCCGACGCGAAGGGCCTGCTGCTCGCGGCGCTCGACGAACCCGACCCGGTGATCGTCTGCGAGAACGCGACGCTGTACCCGATGCAGGGCGAAGACGAGGACGCCACCCCGATGCGGCTCGGCGTCGCCGCGGTGCGCCGCGCGGGCAAGGACGTGTCGCTCGTCACCTATGGCGGGTCCCTCCCGAAGGCGCTCAAGGCGGCCGACGATCTCGCCGCGCAGGGCGTCGACGCCGAGGTGCTCGACCTGCGCAGCCTCCGACCGCTCGACGTCGACGCAATCGTCGCCACGGTCGCGAAGACCCACCGCGCGGTGATCGTGGACGAGATGTGGCGCACCGGCAGCTTCGCCGCCGAGGTGACCGCGCAGATCGTGGAGCGGGCGTTCGACGAGCTCGACGCGCCGGTCGCGCGGGTGTGCTCGATCGAGGTGCCGATGCCGTACGCCAAGCATCTCGAGGACGCCGCGCTGCCCTCGCCCGAGCGGATCGTCGCCGCCGTCCGCAGCCTCCTCTAGCGCATGCCGGCCGCCGACTTCCTGTTGCCCAAGCTCGGTGCGGACATGACCGAGGGCCGGGTGGTCGAGTGGCTGAAGAAGCCGGGCGACCCGATCGCGCGCGGCGAGGTGGTGCTCGTGATCGAGACCGACAAGGCGAACGTCGAGGTCGAGTCGTGGGCGGCGGGCACGCTCGAGAGGATCCTCGTCGAGCCGGGCGACGACTGGCTGCCGGTGGGCACGCCGCTCGCGGTGATCGCGGGGGAAGGCGCCATCGCGCCGCCACCGACGGCGCCTGGCGCCGCCGCGGCTCCGGCACCGAAGCCGGCGCCCGTCGTCGCGACGCCGGCGGCGCGACCTGCAGCGCCCGCGCCGCGCCCAGCCCCGGAGCGCGTGCACGTCTCCCCGATCGCGCGCAAGCGCGCCGAGGCGCTGCAGCTCGACCTCGCGCACGTCGCCGGAACCGGCCCCGACGGCCGCATCACGCTCGAGGACGTCGAGCGCGCGGCCGCGGCGCGGCCCGCGGCGCCCACGAAGCCGGCCGACCGGCAGGCGCGCATGCGCGAGGCGATCGCCGCGGCGATGGCGCGATCGAAGCGCGAAATCCCACACTACTATGTTGGCACCACGATCGATCTGTCGAAGGCGCTCGCGTGGCTCGCGGCCGCGAACGCGCAGCGCAGCGTGACCGAGCGGCTGCTCTACGGCGTGCTGCTGATCAAGGCCACGGCGCTCGCGCTGCGCGAGGTGCCGGAATTGAACGGGTTCTTCGTGAATGGCCGCGCAGAGCGGCGTTCGAACATCCACGTCGGCGTCGCGATCTCGCTGCGCGGCGGCGGGCTGGTCGCGCCGGCGCTGCTCGACGCGGACAGGCAGCCGCTCGACGCGCTCATGCGCGCGCTGCAGGATCTCGTGCAGCGCGCGCGCGCGGGGAGCCTGCGCGGCGCCGAGATGACCGAGCCGACCGTCACGGTGACCAACCTCGGCGAGCGCGGGGTCGAGACCGTGTACGGCGTGATCTACCCGCCGCAGCTCGCGCTCGTCGGCTTCGGCGCCGTGGTCGAGCGTCCCTGGGTCGTCGACGGGCAGGTCTTGGCGCGTCCGCTCGTCAACGCTACCCTGTCGGCCGACCACCGCGCGACCGACGGCCATCGGGGCGCGATCTTCCTCGACGTCCTCGCCCGACTGCTGCAGGAGCCCGAGAAGTTATGAAGAACGAAGAGATCCGCACCCGCGTCCTGGAAGTGCTCGCGCGCATCGCGCCCGAGCTCGACTCCGCCGAGCTCGCGCCGGAGGCGAACCTGCGCGACCAGCTCGACGTCGACTCGATGGACTTCCTCAACTTCGTGATCGGTCTGCACAAGGCCTTCGGCGTCGAGGTGCCGGAGACCGACTACCGCAGGCTCCTCACGCTCGACGACTGCGTCGCCTACCTCGCCGGAAAGATCCGATGATCGAACCCCACGTGCACATCGCGTTCGCCCCGCGCGGCGCGGGCCTGCTCTGCGCGCTCCTCTACTACGTCCGGGACGACCACGTCCTCGGCTGGTTCACCGGCGCGTGCGCCCACGAGTTCCCGGCGAGCTTCTTCATGCTCGAGCACTACTACGCGACGCGCGAGACGGTCACCTACCGGTCGGTGCAAAACGACGTGTACGGCGACTGGCTGATCGCGACGCACACCACCGAGTCGCGCATCGATCCGCCGGTCCCGGTCCCCGAGCGCGAATGCCACGAGCTCGAGCGGCTGCAGGACGCGTTCGCGCACGAGTGGCTGTTCTACGCGGACGACCTCGCGCACGCGGCCGAGGCGGCCGCGCTGCGCGAACGCGAGCTCGCGGTCCTCCCGGTGAACGTCCGGCCGCGCAAGCTCGCGAAGCTGGCGACCGGGCAGCCGGTGTGGACATTCAGCTCGCCCGGCTGCGACGCGCACGTCGTGCGCTACCTCGCGAAGCGCTGGCGCATCGACTACGAGCCGGCCTAGCGGCGGGTGGCCCGATCGCGCCGATCGGACTAGAATCGCTGCTTCGACAATCGGCACGCGGGCGCACGCGGGCCGCTTCCGCCGGTTCCCGCTCCCGCGCCCGCTTCCCACCATGCGACTGTCGCTCCGCTTCGTCCTCCCGTTGCTCGTCGCCCTCGCGCTCGTCGCCTACGCGGTGCGACCGCTGGTCGACCAGCTCACGCTGAGGTGGTTCGTTCGCGACCTGGACATCCGCGCGGCGCTGATCGCGAACACCGTGCAGGAGCCGCTCGCGGAGCTCGCGCGCGCGAACGCGCGGCCCAAGCTCGCCGCGCTCTTCAACCGCATCGCGGAGGACGAGCGCGTCTACGCGCTCGGGTTCTGCGACGCCCAGCGGCGCCAGTTCGTCGGCTCGCGCGCGTTCCCGGCGGACATCGGCTGCGACGGCCTCGGGCGCTTCGCCGACGGCGACACGCGCGTGCTCGGCAGCGCCAAGGGGCCGCTGCACGTCGCGGTCGAGGAGGTGCGCGCCAACGGCGAGGCGCTCGGCACGCTCGTGGTCGTCCACGACATGAGCTTCGTCGCGCTGCGCAGCCAGGAGACCAAGCGCTACGTGTTCTGGTTCCTCGTCGCCCTCGGCGCGCTCGTGTCGCTTATCACGGTGGTCGTCGCGCAGCTCAGCTGGCGCGGCTGGGTGCAGGGGATGAAGGCGCTGCTGCGCGGCGAGGGGCTGCTGCGACCCGCGGCGCGCTTCACGATGCCCGAGCTGCAGCCGCTCGCGCGTGACCTGCGCACGCTCATGCACGAGCTGGAGACCGGCTACCGTCCGCGCGACGAGAGCCAGATCACCTGGACGCCCGAGACCCTGCGCGCGATCCTGCGGGCCGACCTGCGCGGCGAGGAGATCCTGGTGGTCTCGAACCGCGAGCCCTACATCCACACGCGGCGCGACGGCCGCATCGAGGTGCAGCGTCCGGCGAGCGGCCTGGTGACCGCGCTCGAGCCGATCATGCGGGCCTGCTCGGGGACCTGGATCGCGCACGGCAGCGGCACCGCCGACCGCGAGGTGGTCGACCGCCACGACCGCGTCGGGGTGCCGCCGGAGAACCCGCGCTACCGCATCCGCCGCGTGTGGCTCACCGCGGAGGAGGAGGCCGGCTACTACTACGGCTTCTCGAACGAGGGGCTGTGGCCGCTCTGCCACATCGCGCACGTGCGCCCGACGTTCCGCGCCGGGGACTGGAGCCGCTACCAGGAGGTGAACGAGCGCTTCGCGAAGGCGGTGGTGGCCGAGTCGCGCAGCGCGAACCCGATCGTGCTGGTCCAGGACTACCACCTCGCGCTACTGCCGAAGCTGGTGCGCGACGCGCTTCCCGAGGCGACGATCATCACCTTCTGGCACATCCCGTGGCCGAACCCGGAGGCGTTCGGGATCCTGCCGTGGCGCGAGGAGGTGCTCGCGGGGCTCCTCGGGTCGAGCATCCTCGGCTTCCACACGCGCTTCCACGTCAACAACTTCGTCGACACGGTCGATCGGGTGCTCGAGGCGCGCGTCGACCGCGAGACGTTCAGCGTCACCTACGGCGGACGCACCACCGCAGTTAAGCGCTACCCGATCTCGATCGAGTGGCCGCCGGTCGAGGCGGCGCACTGGCCGTCGGTGCCGGAGTGCCGCGCGGCGATCCGCCGGCGCTACGCGATCGGCGAGGACGTCGCGATCGGCATCGGCGTGGACCGCATGGACTACACCAAGGGCATCCTCGAACGCTTGGGCGCGGTCGAGCGCCTGCTCGAGCTCGAGCCGCACTGGATCGGGCTGTTCACCTTCGTCCAGGTCTGCGCGCCGACGCGCTCGCGCATCGAGGAGTACCAGGAGTTCGAGACGCGGGTGCGCGCGCTCGCCACCCGGATCAACGAGCGCTTTGCCCGCGGCGGCTGGTCGCCGATCGTGCTGCGCGTCGAGCACGCCGAGCCGCCCGAGGTGTACGAGCACTTCCGCGGCGCGGACGTGTGCTTCGTCTCCAGCCTGCACGACGGCATGAACCTGGTGGCGAAGGAGTTCGTGGCCGCACGCGACGACGAGCGCGGCGTGCTGATCCTCAGCCAGTTCACCGGTGCCGCGCGCGAGCTGCCCGAGGCGCTGATCGTTAACCCGTACGACGCCGACCAGTGCGCGGCGGCGTTCCACCTCGCGCTCACCATGCCGGCGGGCGAGCAGCGCGACCGGATGCACATCATGCGCGGCCTGGTGCGCGAGTTCAACGTGTACCGCTGGGCGGGGCGCATGCTGCTCGATGCGGCGACGATGCGCCGCCGCGGCCGGATCACCGAGCGCGCGAGCGGCAGCGTCATCCCGCTGCGCCGCGAGGCGGCGCAATGACCGCGCGCACCCCGGGGCGCGGCGCGGCCCCGCCCGACCCGGCGCGCGCCCTGCCGCCGTCGTGCGAGATCGCCCTCTTCCTCGACGTCGACGGCACGCTGCTGCACATCGCCGCCACGCCCGACACGGTCACCATCGACCCGGCGACGGTGGCGCTGCTCGAACGGGCGTTCCGCGCCACCGGCGGCGCGACCGCGCTGATCACCGGCCGGCGCATCGCCGACGTCGATCGGCTCTTCGCGCCGCTCGCGCTCCCGGTCGCCGGCCAGCACGGCTTCGAGCGCCGCGACGCGGCCGGCGCCCTGCACCGGCACGCGGAGTCGCTGCCCGAGCTTGCCGCCGTGCGCGCGCCGCTCGCGGCGTTCGCCGCCGACCATCCCGGCGTGCTGATCGAGGACAAGGGCCTCAGCGTCGCGGCGCACTACCGGCTCGCGCCGAACGCCGGACTGGCGCTCGGCGCGCTCGTCGAGCGGCTCGCCGCCGAGTCCGGCGGCGTGCTCGCGATCCAGCGCGGGAAGATGGTGTTCGAGCTGCGCCCCGCGGGAAAGGACAAGGGCACCGCGATCGCCGAGTTCCTGGACGAGCCCCCGTTCCGCGGCCGCACGCCGGTGTTCGTCGGCGACGACCTCACCGACGAATACGGGTTCAGCGTCGTCAACGGGCGCGGCGGCATGTCGGTGAAGGTGGGCGACGGCCCCACCGAGGCGGCCGCGCGCCTGCCCGACGTCGACACGGTCCGCGCGTGGCTCGAGCGGCTCGCCGCGGCGGCCGAGGCGACGGAGCGCTGAGGTGGCGGGCCCGGCGCCCGGCCCCGCCCTGGTCGCGGCGCTGCGCGAGCCGGCGCGCTACCCGCATCCGGTCGCGCAGGTCGAGCTGATCGAGACCCACATCTCCTGGGTGCTGCTCGCGGGCGACTACGCGTACAAGCTCAAGAAGCCGATCGACCTCGGCTTCCTCGACTTCTCCACGCTCGCCGCGCGCAAGCGCTGCTGCGAGGAGGAGCTGCGCCTCAACCGCCGCACCGCGCCGGCGCTCTACCTCGAGGTCGTCCCGATCGGCGGCACGCCCGAGGATCCGCGTCCCGGCGCGCTCCCCGCGATCGAGTACGCGGTGAAGATGCGCCGCTTCGACCAGGCGGGGCTCCTCGACCGCGTGGCGAAGCGCGGCGCGCTCACGCCGGCGCTCGTCGACGCGCTCGCGGCGGCGATCGCGGACTTCCACGCGCGGATCGAGCGCGCGCCCCCGGGCAGCGAGTGGGGCGCGCCGGAGCGCGTGCTCGCGTTCTGCGAGCAGAACTTCGAGACCCTCGAACCGCTCGCCGAGGCGCCGGCGGACCTCGAGCACCTCGAGCGGCTTCACACCTGGACGCGCCACGAGTTCAGCGCGCGGCGCGAGCGGTTCGTCGAGCGCAAGCACGGCGGCTTCGTGCGCGAGTGCCACGGCGACCTGCATCTCGGCAACATCGCGCTCATCGACGGCGCGCCGGTCGCGTTCGACTGCATCGAGTTCAACCCCGGCCTGCGCTGGATCGACGTCCAGAGCGAGATCGCATTCCTCGTGATGGACCTCCTCGATCACGGCCTGGACGCGCTCGCCTGGCGCTGCCTCGACCGCTACCTCGAGCGCACCGGCGACTACGAGGGGCTCGCCGTGCTGCGCTTCTACCTCGTCTACCGCGCGCTGGTGCGCGCCAAGGTCGCCGCCCTGCGCGCCGGACAGCCGGGCCTGGACGCGGCGGCGCGCGAGCGGGTCGTGGCGGACCAGCGCGGGTACTTCGAGCTCGCCCGGCGGCTCGCCGACGCGGCGCGGCCGGCGATCGTGCTGATGCACGGGCTGTCGGGCTCGGGCAAGACCACCGTCGCACAGGGACTCCTCGAGCACCTCGGCGCGCTCCGCGTGCGCTCGGACGTGGAGCGCAAGCGCCTGCACGGGCTCGACGCGCGCGCGCGCACCGGCGCGGGGCTCGACGCGGGGCTGTACGGCCCCGAGGCGACGCGGCGCACCTACGAGCGGCTCGCCGAAGCAGCGCGCGCGATCGTAGACGGCGGCTTCACCGCCATCGTCGACGCGGCGTCGTTGCGCCTCGCCGATCGCGCGGCGTTCCGCGAGCTCGCGCGTGGCCTCGGCGTGCCGTTCGCGATCGCGACGTGCGAGGCGCCGCGGACGGCGCTGCGCGAGCGCGTCGCCGCGCGCGAGCGGGCCGGCGCCGACGCCTCCGACGCGACGACCGCGGTGCTCGAGCGCCAATTTGCGACGCAGGAGCCGCTCGGTGAGGAAGAGCGGGCGGAGGCGGTCGTCTTCGACACCGGCGCCGGGCCGGACGCGATCGCGGGCGCGACGCGCGCGATCGCGGATCGGCTCACCCGCGTCGGGTAAGCTGGCGGTATGCAACGCATCGACGCCTTCAACGGCGACGCGGACGGCATTTGCGCGCTGCACCAGCTGCGCCTCGCCGAGCCGGCGGAGTCGGTCCTGGTCACCGGGCCGAAGCGCGACATCGCGCTTCTCCCCCGCGTCATGGCGCGGGCGGGCGACGAGGTCACGGTGCTCGACGTCTCGCTCGATCGCAACCGCGGCGCGCTCGAGGCGCTGCTCGAGCGCGGCGTGCGCGTGCGCTGGTTCGACCACCACTACCCGGGCGAGATCCCGTCGCATCCGCTCTTCGAGCCGCACATCGAGACCGCCCGCGACGTCTGCACGAGCATCCTCGTCGACCGCTACCTCGGCGGGCGCTACCGCGCCTGGGCGGTGGTGGCCGCGTTCGGCGACAACCTCGCGCGCGTGGCCGAGGCGCTCGCCGCGCCGCTCGGCCTCGACGGCCCGCGCATCGACCGCCTGCGCGATCTCGGCGAGAGCATGAACTATGCCGCCTACGGCGAGACCGAGGCCGACCTGATCGTGCCGCCCGCCGAGCTCTACCGGCTGATCCGCCCGTACGCGGAGCCGCTCGAGTTCATCGCGCACGAGCGCATGGCGGCGGAGCTCGACGAGGGCCGCTACGCGGACCTCGCCGCCGCCGCCGCGGTGCCACCGCATCGCGCGTCGAAGTTCTCCGCGATCTACGTGCTGCCCGACGCGCCGTGGGGCCGGCGCGTGTTCGGCGCGTTCGCGAACCGGCTCGCGGCCGCCGATCCCTACCGCGCGTACGCGGTCGCGGTGCCGAACTCGCACGGCGGCTACACGGTGAGCGTTCGCGCCCCGGGTGCCGGGCCGCTCAACGCCGACGCGCTGTGCCGCGAGTACCCGACCGGCGGCGGGCGTGCGGGCGCCGCCGGCATCGATCACCTGCCGCCCGGCGAGCTCGAGGCGTTCATCGCGCGGCTCGAGCAGTCGGCCACCTAGAGGCGAGGAGGAGCCATGTCGGTCTACGTGGAGCGGAATGGCCCGGTCACGACGGTGATCAACGAGCGCCCCGACGCGCGCAACGCGGTCGACCCGGCGACCGCCGACGCGCTCGCCGCGGCGTTCGAGGCGTTCAATCGCGATCCCGCCGCGAAGGTCGCCGTGTTCTTCGGGTCGCACGGCACGTTCTGCGCCGGATGGGACCTGAAGTACGGCGCGTCGCTCGCCGGCAAGGACGTGCGCGCCGAGCTGGCGCTCGAGTTCCCCGAAGGGTCCGCGCCGCCGCCGCGCGGGCCGATGGGCCCGTCGCGCCTCGAGCTCGACAAGCCGGTGATTGGCGCGATCGCGGGCGCCGCCGTCGCGGGCGGGATGGAGCTCGCGCTGTGGTGCGACATGCGCGTGATGGAGGAGGACGCGTTCTTCGGCGTCTACTGCCGGCGCTGGGGCGTGCCGCTCGTGGACGGCGGGACGGTGCGGCTGCCGCGCATCGTCGGAATGGGCCGCGCAATGGACCTCATCCTCACCGGCCGCAAGGTGGAGGCCGCGGAGGCGCTGCGCATCGGCCTCGCCGACCGCGTCGTGCCGCGCGGCCGCGCGCGCGAGGAGGCCGAGAAGCTCGCGCACGAGATCGCGCGCTTCCCGCAGGGCGCGGTGCGCGCCGACCGGCGCTCGGCGTACGAGACGCACGGCCTGCCGGTGCGCGAGGCGCTGAAGGTCGAATGGCGGAACGGCATGCCGACGATGGCGGAGGCGGTGAGCGGCGCGGGCCGCTTCGCGGCCGGGAAGGGCCGGCACGGGGACTTCGGGGCGATCTGACTCAGCGCGCCGCGTCGCCGACGAGCTGCGCGGAGGCGACGATCCGGTCGAACTCCGGCACGTAGCGCGCGAAGTAGTGGAGCTTCGCGCCCTGGAACCAGGCGCCGTAGAGCCGGCCGTTGCGGATTGTCCCGACGAACACGCCCTCGCGCTCCACTTCGTCGCGACCGATGAGCCGGGTCTCGAAGCGGAAGCCCTGCCCGTTCGCGACCGGCGCCGGCTTGAGGTTGCGCGCCTCCGCGATCGTCGTCCGGAAGTAGCGCGCCATCGTCGCCTCGAGCAGCTCCTGCACCTCGAGGGGGTTCATGGTCGCGCGGAACACCGCCGGCTTCTCCTGCTGCGCGGCCTGCGCGGCGCCGGTGAAGAGCGGCTCGCCGTCGGGCACGCCGGTGAAGAACGCGAGCGTGTTGAGCCGCGGGCCGTCCAGCGTCCACACCTCGACGTTGCCGCGGTACGGCGACTGCGCGAGCTTGTTCCATTTCAGGCCGGGCTGGACCGAGATCACGCCGCCGACGACCTGGCGCTCGGGCGGCACCAGCACGAACGGCGCGCATGCGGCGAGCGCGAGAACGGCGGCGAGGAGGAGCGGGCGCGGGCCGGTCACGGCGGAGCTCACTGCGCGAGCAGCATCTTCAGCGCGTCGGCGTCCGCGGCGCCGGGCTTCGCCCTGAGGTAGGCCTCGAAGGCCGCCTGCGCACGGTCGCGCGCGCCCGCCTTCAGCTCGACGAGCATCGTTCCGCGCAGCGTCTCGGGCGGCGCGTTCTTCGTCTCGAGCGCCCGCGCGTAGGCGGCGAGCGCGCGCGCGCCGTCGCCGTCCTCGCCCCGCAGCCGGAACACCTCCCCCTTCGCGAACCAGAGCTGGCCGTCGTCGGGCCAGCGCGCGAGCAGGCGCTCGAACACGAGCTCGCTGCGGGCGTACTGGCGCAGCGCGAGCTCGTCGCCGATGAGCTGCGCGCGCACGCCGGAGAGCTTCGCCAAGTAGCGCTCGTGCCCCCGATCGCCCGATTCCCCGCCGACCTTCGCCGCGGCCTCGCGCAGGGTGCCCATGCGCTCCTCGGGATCGGGGTGCGTCGCGAACAGGAGCTGGCGCGAGCGCTCCGCGGTGCCCGCCTTGTACTCCGCGATGAGCTGCTCCCACACCTCGGCGGCCGCGACGGGCGCATAGCCCGCCTTGGTCATCAGCTCGAGCCCGACCTCGTCGGCCTCGCGCTCCTGGTCGCGGCTGAACCCGAACGTGCTCGCGACGAGCGCGAGCTGCGCGAGCTGCCCGACCGCGCCGAGCCCCGCGACGGCGAGGCCCAGGCCGAGGAAGGTGCCGAAGTCGCTCTTGTCGCGCGCGTCGCGCCAGCGCTCGACGGTGTGGCGGCGCAGGTAGTGGCCGAGTTCGTGGCCCAGGATCGCGGCGAGCTGCGCCTCGTCGCCGCAGCGCAGGAGGAGCCCCGTCCAAACCTCCATCATCCCATTCGGCGCCATGCTCGCGTTGAACTGCGCGGTGCGGACGACGTACGCGCGCACGTCCGGGCAATGATCCTTCGCCAGCCGGCACACGATGCCGCGGACGTACTCGTTCAGCGCCGGGTCGCGGACCACGAAGCGCGAGAGCTTCAGCTCGCCCTCGACGCGGTCCATCAGGCTCCACAGCCCCTTCTCGTCGCTCGCCGGCGCCGGGCGGTAGCCCGGGACGACGAACCCGCGGCCGGACGCGGGCGCCTGCGCGGCGAGCCGCCCGGCGAAGAGCGCGGCCGCGAGCCCGCAGCACGCGCACCCGAAGCGGCGCCGGGGGAGGCTCACTTCAGCGAGTCCCCGACCAGCGCTTTCACCGTCTCGGCGGCCGCGTCGGGCGTGCGCAGATCGCCGTGCGGGCGCTCGAGCCGGCTGAACCACACGATGTCGCCGGTCCGGAGGTCCACCACCGAGGCGAAGCCGACCTGCGCGCCGCCGGGCACGAAGGCGCCGAGCGCCGCGCCGATCACGATCAGCGCGACGCGGCCCCCGGTGGCGTAGCTGTCGCGCACGAACAGGAACAGCGCGTAGTCGGCCTCGTGCGAGCGCGCGATCGACTCGACCGCGGGGCCGAGCGACCAGTCGAACTTGCCGTCCTTGCTCGGGAGCGGCGCACCGAGGTACTGGTGCACGATCACCGACACCCCGACGGCGCGGTGCAGCTTCACGAGGTCGAGGCTCGTCTCGCGATCGGCGGGCGCGCCGCGCTCGGGCTGGAAATCGACGAGCGCGACCTTGCGCGCCTTCGCCTCCTCCTCGAGCGCCGCGCGCATGTGCCGGAGCGCCGCCTCGGTCCACTCGGCGTGCGGCTCCTCGAGGCCGCCCGCGGTGAGCTGCGCGAGCTCGACGTCGAGCGGCATCACCACGATGCGCGTGAGCTTGCCGGTCTCGCGGCGCAGCTCCGGCGTCTGCCGCTGCACCTGCGCCGCGCAACCGGCAAGGACGACGAGCGCGGCCGCGATGGCGAGCGCGCGCGCGGCGCGCCAGCGGCCGACGTCGACCCGCGTCATGCCCGTCTTTCTCGAATTTCGATCGGCACCATGCGCACAGCCTATCGCCCCAGCGTCGGCGGCTCAACCCGCTCAATTGCGAGCGCCGTGACCGAGGGCACGGACCGCCGGCTTGCGGTCCATCGAGCCGCGTTTGCCCGATGACGAGCCGGAGCCGCCCCAGCTCGCGGTGTGAGGGCCACCCGCATCAAGAGCGCTTTTGCGCTCATAGACCCATCTGCGCATTCGCGGGAGGTCTCGCAGGATCGCCCCGACGCCGACCCGATGAGAGGCGACGCGCCCGATCCGGTCAGGCTTCCGTCAGGGATGCGCCCGTAGAATTCGCCCTCGAGCACCATTCCTGCATGACCGGCCGCATCCGTTCTGCCCTTCCCCGCGCGCTCGCCGGCCCGTTCGGGCCGCTCGTGGTGCTCGCCGCGCTCCTCCTGGCGATCTCGACGCTCGAGCGCGTCGCGCTGCTCGTCGCCGCGCGCACCGAGGTCCCGCTCACCCTGCACAACCTCGCGCAGGTGTTCGGCGTCGGAGCCGTCTTCGATCTCCTCACGTTCCTGTACGTGGCGGCGCCACTCGCGGCGTGGCTCGCGCTCGCGCCGGCGCGGGTGCGGGCGAGCCGGTGGCACCGCGTCCTCGTGTCCGCGGCGATCGGCGCGGCGGCGTTCGCATTCGTGTTCGGAGCGGTCGGCGAACTGCTCTTCTGGGACGAGTTCGCCACCCGCTACAACTTCATCGCGGTCGACTACCTCGTCTACACGCGCGAGGTCGCGGGCAACATCCGGGAGTCCTACCCGATTGCGTGGCTCCTCGCCGGGGTGGCGGCGGCGACGCTCGCGCTATTCCTGCCCGCGCGCAGGCCGCTCGCGCGCGCAGGCACGGTCGAGATGCCGCGGGCCCCGCGCTACGCCCTCGGCGCGCTCTTCGTCGCGCTGCCGATCCTGGCATTCGCCGTCGTGGACGAGCGCGACAAGGCGCTCTCCGACAACCGCGTGGTGAACGAGCTCGCGGGGAACGGCGTGTACGAGCTGTTCGCGGCTTTTTACGACAACGAGCTCGACTACGACGCGCTCTACCCCCACGAGGAAGTGACGTACGCGTTCGAGGTCCTGCACGAGCGCCTCACGACGCCCGACGCGCGCTTCGTGAGCAGCGCGCGGACCGAGACGGTGCGCAGCGTCAGCAATCCCGGCCCCGAGCGGCGCCTGAACGTCGTGCTGGTCAGCGTCGAGAGCCTATCGGCGGAGTTCCTCGGCGCCTACGGCGCGACCGCAGGGCTCACGCCGAACCTGGACCGCCTGGCGCGCGACGGGCTCGTCTTCACCCGCGCCTACGCGACCGGCACGCGCACCGTGCGCGGGCTCGAGGCGCTCGCGCTGTCGGTGCCGCCGACGCCCGGCCAGTCGATCGTCCGCCGGCCGGACAACGCCGGCCTCTCCTCGCTCGCCAGCGTGTTCAACGCGAAGGGCTACGACAGCCTGTTCTTGTACGGCGGCTACGGCTGGTTCGACAACATGAACGCGTTCTTCGGCGCGAACGGCTACCGGGTGGTGGACCGCGCCGCGATCCCGCGCGAGGCGGTGAGCTTCGCCAACGCCTGGGGCGTGTGCGACGAGGACCTCTACGACGCCGCGCTGCGGGAGTTCGACGCCGTCTACGCCGCGGACCGGCCGTTCTTCGCGCACATCATGACGACGTCGAACCATCGGCCGTTCACCTACCCGGACGGCCGGGTAGACATCCCTCCGGGCACGGGCCGCGAGGGTGCGGTCAAGTACACCGACTGGGCGATCGGGCGCTTCATCGAGGCGGCGCGCGCGCGGCCCTGGTTCCGCGATACGGTGTTCGTGCTGACCGCCGACCACACCGCGGGCGCCGGCGGCAAGAGCGATCTGCCGCTCGAGCGCTACCGCATCCCGCTCATCATCTACGCCCCCGCGCACGTCGCGCCGACCGCGGCGACCGGGCTCGCGTCGCAGATCGACGTCGGGCCGACCGTCCTCGCCCTGCTCGGGTTCAGCTACACCGCCGCGTTTTTCGGCCAGGATGCCCTGCACGCCGACGACGACCACCAGCGCGCCTTCATCGCGACGTTCCAGCACCTCGGCTACCTGGCGCACGGGGAGCTGGTCGTGCTCGCGCCGAACCGCGGGATCGAGGTGTCGCCGCACCCGCACGGGGTGGACGGGATCATGGCGGTCGCTCGCGCGGAATCCGAGGCGGTCGCCTTCTACGAGGGCGCGTCCTACGCGTACCGAAACGGCCTGCTGCGCGCGCCGGCGCCCGCGGCGCGGCTCGCCGCCGGCCCGCCGCATTGAGCGTGCTAGGCTGCGCGCTCCACCCCGGAATGCGCAGCCCCGTGCAAGCCCTGAGAACGCCCGACGCGCGCTTCGCCGCGCTCCCCGGCTTTCCCTTCGCGTCGCGTTTCATCGAGACGCTGTGCGGCTTCGAGGGCCTGCGCCTGCACTACCTCGACGAGGGCCCGCGCGGCGCGGCGCACACTTATCTCTGCCTCCACGGCCAGCCGACCTGGAGCTACCTCTACCGCCGGATGATCCCGGCGTTCGCCGGCGCGGGCGGCCGCGTGGTCGCGCCCGATCTCTTCGGCTTCGGGCGCAGCGACAAGCCGGTGGACGAGGCCTGGTATACGTTTTCCCGTCACCGCGACTCGCTCGCCGCCTTCGTCGACGCGCTCGACCTGCGCGGGGTGACGCTCGTCGTGCAGGACTGGGGCGGGCTGCTCGGGCTCACCCTGCCGATGGACCTGCCCGGCCGCTTCGACCGCCTGATCGTGATGAACACGACGCTCGGGACCGGCGACGCGCCGCTAAGCGAGGGCTTTCTCGCGTGGCGCGCCTGGGCGAACAAGAACCCGGACATGGACGTCGCAAAGCTGATGAAGCGATCCTGCCCGCACCTGAGCGACGCGGAAGCGGCCGCCTACGCCGCGCCGTTCCCCGACGCGACGTTCAAGGCGGGCGTGCGGCGGTTCCCGAACCTCGTGCCCGACCGCCCGGACGCCGACGGCGCTGCGCTCTCGCGCCGGGCGCGCGAGTGGTGGGGGCGCGAGTGGACCGGACAGACGTTCATGGCGATCGGCGCGACCGATCCGGTGCTCGGGCCGCCGGTGATGAATGCGCTGCGGCGCCACATCCGCGGGTGCCCAGAGCCCTACGTCGTCGCGCAAGCGGGGCACTTCGCGCAGGAATGGGGCGACGAGATCGCGCGCGCGGGGCTCGCGGCGTTCGTCGTCTAGCGCACGGCCGCAATTTGTTCTCAATGGGCGCGCGCGGCGCCCGCGCGGCGGGGCGGCCGCGCGCGTAACATGGCAGGAGCACCCTGGAGGCCCGCATGAACGATCGCCTCGACGACCTCGACACCATCCGCTACACCAAGCCCACGCACCAGGTCACCAACCAGCCGCCGCCGCTCGTCGGCTACAACGCGTGGACCGGGGACGCAATCCTGCGCGACGCGGTCCGCCGCGAGGGCGGGAACTGGATCGCCGGCCGCGCGGCCGACCTCGGCGAGCTCGTCGGCAGCGAGCGGCTGCAGATGCTCGCGGCGCAGGCGAACCGCGTGGCCCCGCAGCTGCGCACGCACGACGGCTCGGGCAACCGCATCGACGAGATCGACTATCACCCCGCCTACCACGAGTTGATGACGCTCGCGCTGACGAGCGGGCTGCATTCCACCGCGTGGACCGCCACGGCCGGCGGCGGGTTCGTCGCGCGCGCGGCGCTCAACTACCTGTGGAACCAGGGCGAGAACGGCACCGCGTGCCCGATCACGATGACCTTCGCCTCGGTGCAGGTGCTGCGCAATGCCCCGGCGCTCGCGAAATTCTGGGAGCCGAAGCTCACCGCCGACCACTACGACCCGCGCCTCGTCCACGTGCGCGAGAAGCTCGGCGCGATGGTCGGCATGGCGATGACCGAGAAGCAGGGCGGCTCCGACCTGCGCTCGACCCAGACGCGCGCGCGCCGCGTCACCGCCGACTGGTACGAGCTGCGCGGGCACAAGTGGTTCTGCTCCGCGCCGATGTCCGACGGCTTCCTCACGCTTGCGCTCCTCGACGGCGCGATCACCTGCTTCCTCGTGCCGCGCGTGATGCCCGACGGCAGCCGCAACCGCTTCCTGATCCAGCGCCTCAAGGACAAGGTCGGCAACCGCTCGAACGCCTCGGCCGAGGTGGAATACGACGGCACGCTCGCCCAGCTCGTGGGCGAGCCGGGGCGCGGCATCGCCACGATCATCGAGATGGCGCACCTCACGCGCTTCGACATCGTGGTCGCCGTCGCCGGCATGATGCGCGCGGCGCTCAACCAGACGCTCCACCACTGCGCGCATCGCGTCGCGTTCGGGCACACGCTCATCGAGCAGCCGCTGATGCAGAACGTGCTCGCCGACCTCGCGATCGAGGCGGAGGCGGCGACGCTGCTCGCCTTCCGGCTCGCGCGCGCGTTCGACCGACAGAAGACGGACGAGCACGAGCACCTCCTTACCCGCATCCTGACCCCGGTGGCCAAGTTCTGGCTCTGCAAGCGCCTGCCGATGTTCGTCAACGAGGCGATGGAGTCGATCGGCGGCAACGGCTACGTCGAGGAGCACCCGCTCGCGCGTCTGTACCGCGAGGCGCCGGTGAACGGCATCTGGGAGGGCAGCGGCAACGTCATCTGCCTCGACGTCCTGCGCGCGATGCAGAAGACGCCAGACGCGCGCGAGGCGCTGTTCCGCGAGCTCGGGCCCGCGATCGCCGCCGACGGCCGCTTGTCGCGCTACCTCGACGTCATCGGCACCGAGCTCGGCGACGCGCACGGCGTCGAGGGCCGCGCGCGGCGCGTCACCGAGATGCTTGCGCAGGCGCTCTCGGCCGCGCTGCTCGTGCAGCACTCCACAAAGGAGGTCGTCGATGCGTTCTGCACCGCGCGGCTCGGGCGCGACGGCGGGAAGTCGTTTGGAACGCTGCCGGGCCGGGTGGAGGTGGAGAAGATCCTGGAGCGGGCGAGGATCCGGTCCTGAGGCGCGTCACCGCGCCGGCACGCCCGGCCGCAGGAACAGGATGTCCCCGTAGTACGCCTCGGCGTCCGTGCCCGTGTTGTCCGAGTCGGTCATGATGCCGATCGAACGGACCGGCGGCGGCTCCTCGCCGAAGGCGCGCCTGTAGTCCTCGTACACGTTGCGCGTCTCCGAGCGCCACTTGCCGAGATTCTCGGCGCCCGAGTCCGCGACGATCATCTTGATGCGGCCCGTGTGCAGGTTGTCGATCACGCGGCCGACCGGCGCACGGTTCTCCCAGATGTACATCAGGATCGCGTACGGGAACTCCTGCTTCGTGAAGAGGCGGAAGTTGTCCGCGAACAGGCGCTCGTCGAGGGGCAGCTTCGACTTGTCGCCGTCGAAGGTGACCACGATGCGCACCGGCGAGTCCTCGAGGTGCCGCTGCGTGTTGTCGGCGCTCGGGATCAACGCCGGCACCTTCCAGTGCCAGTGCAGGTAGGGGTACTCCTTCAGGTCGATCGCGATCGGCAGCACGAGCCCGGACGCCGAGCCCTGCGCCCGCGCGCTCACCACCGTGCGCCCCTCGTGGTCGACCAGCCGGTACTCGGTCGGCCGCTTCAGGCCGGAGAGCTTCCAGACGCGCCACCCGGACGGAAGCGTCTCGCCGGGCTGCTCGGCGGAGAACTTGCCGACCGCCGGCAGGGCGATCCGCTCGGGCTTCTCGGGCGCGACCGCGCACCCGGCGAGCGCGACGGCCGCGACGATCGAAACGATGCCGGATGCGCGCACGTCTCCTCCCTTTGCAGGAGCGTACTCGATCAGGGCGCGCGCGCAAGAGCCGCCGGTTTGACGTGGGTCAGGCCGGGTTAACCTCCCGGCCGCAACAATCGATCCAGACGACGGCAGGCGCATGGGCCCCAAGCTCCTCCTCGACGACGCGCACGCCCTGCCGGTAGCGGAGGTGGTGGCGCGGCTCGCCGTCGATCCGGTTCGCGGCCTGGCGACCGCCGAGGCGCAGGCGCGGCTCGCGCGCGCGGGCCGCAACGAGCTGCCGGCTGCCCCGCCCGCGCCCTGGTGGCGCAAGTTCCGCGACCAGTTCCGAAGCCCGCTCGTGCTGCTGCTCCTCGCCGCCGGCGGCATCTCGATCGCCGTGTGGTGGTTCGAGGGCGGCCACGGGGCGCCCTACGAGGCGCTCACGATCCTGGCGATCGTCCTCGCCAACGCGATCCTCGGCTTCGTCCAGGAGGAGCGCGCCGAGCACGCGGTCGCGAGCCTGCAGAAGATGACCGCCGCTACAGCGCTCGTCGTGCGCGACGGCGAGCGCGTCACCGTCCCGGCGGCCGAGCTCGTGCCCGGCGACGTGATCCTCGTCGAGGAGGGCGCCACGATTCCGGCCGACGCGCGCGTGATCGAGTCGGTGTCGCTGCAGACCGCCGAGGCCGCGCTCACCGGCGAGAGCACGCCGGTCGCAAAGGACTCCGCCCCGGTGCCGGGCGAAGCGATGCTCGCCGACCGCGCCGACATGCTCTACTCGGGGACCGCCGCGACCTACGGCCACGCCCGCGCGATCGTGGTCGCCACCGGCGCGCGCGCCGAGGTGGGCAAGATCGCGGGGCTGCTGCACGCCACCGAGGCGGAATCCACGCCGCTCCAGGCCCAGCTCGACCGGCTGGGCAAGATGCTCGGCGCGATCGTGATCGCGATCGCGCTGGTGGTCGCGGCGACGATCCTCCTCCTGCAGCACGACTTCTCGCTCGCCGCGCTGACCGGCGTGCTGCTCTACACCGTGGCGCTCGCGGTCTCGGCGGTGCCCGAGGGGCTCGCGGCGGTCACCACCGTCGTGCTTTCGCTCGGCATGCAGCGCATGGCGAAGCGCAAGGCGATCGTGCGCAAGCTCGCGGCGGTCGAGACGCTTGGCTCGACCAACGTCATCTGCAGCGACAAGACCGGCACCCTCACCAAGAACGAGATGACCGTGCGCGTCGTGCTCACCGCGTCCGGGCGCGCGGACCTGAGCGGCACCGGTTACGCGCCGCAGGGCGAGCTGCGCGCGGACGGGCGGCCGCTCGAGGCGGGGGCGCACCGCATCGAGATCGAGCGCGCGCTCGCGGCGGGGTTCCTCACCAACAACGCGACGCTCGCCGAGCGCGGCGGCCAGTGGCTCGTGATCGGCGACCCGACCGAGGGCGCGCTCAAGGTGGCGGCGCTCAAGATCGGGCTCTCGTCCGAGCGGCTGGAGACGCGCTTCGCGCGCGTCGGCGAGATCCCGTTCTCCTCCGAGCGCAAGATGATGAGCACCGCGCACACCGACGGGCGCCACGCCGGCAGGGTGCTGTTCACCAAGGGTGCGCCCGACGTCCTGCTCGCGCGCTGCGCATACGAGCGCGTCGGCGAGCGCGAAGCACCGCTCGACGAGGCGCGCCGCGCCGCGATCCTCGCCGCGATCGACGCGCTCGCGGGCGAGGCCCTGCGTCTCATCGGGCTCGCGTACCGCCGCCTGCCCGCAGACGCGCGCCTCGGAGAGACGGTCGAGCAGGACTTCGTCTGGCTCGGCGTTGTCGGCATGATCGACCCGCCGCGCCCCGAAGCGGTCGACGCGGTGCGCGTCGCCCAGGAGGCCGGCGTGCGGGTGATCATGATCACCGGCGACCATCCGGCCGCGGCGCACGCGATCGCGGTGGAGCTCGGCATCGCGCGGCCGGACGGGCGCACGGTGACCGGGGTCGAGCTCGCGCGCATGCCGGAGGAAGCGCTGCGCGCGACGGTGCGGGAGGTCCCGGTGTATGCACGCGTCGCCCCCGAGCACAAGCTCGCGATCGTGCGCGCGCTCAAGAGCCACGGCGCGATCGTCGCGATGACCGGCGACGGGGTGAACGACGCGCCGGCCCTCAAGGCGGCCGACATCGGCATCGCGATGGGCGTGACCGGCACCGACGTGTCGAAGGGTGCGGCCGACATGATCCTGGCCGACGACAACTTCGCCACGATCGTCGCCGCGATCGAAGAGGGGCGCTCGATCTACGCCAACATCCAGAAGTTCCTGCGCTACATGCTCGCCACGAACCTGGGCGAGGTGCTGGTGATGTTCTTCGGCGTGGTGCTCGCGGGGGTGATCGGCCTGTACGCCGGCAAGGGCGAGGCGCTCGTCCTGCCGCTGCTGGCAACGATGATCCTCTGGATCAACCTGGTGACCGACGGGTTACCGGCGCTCGCGGTCGGCGTCGATCCGCCGGACCACGCGGTGATGCGGCGCGCGCCGCGCGCGCCCGGTGCGAGCGTCATCACTTCGCGCATGTGGTGGGGCATCGGGATCGCTTCGATCGTCATGTTTACCGGGACGCTCGCCGTCCTGGATGCCGGGCTACCTGGCGGTTTGATCGACGGCAGCGGCGAAGTGGACTACGCGCGCACGCTGGCCTTCCACACGCTCGTGCTCTACCAGCTCTTCGACGTTCTGTGCGTGCGCTCCGACGAGCGCAGCCTCCTGCACGGGCTCTTCGCGAACGCGTGGCTGTGGTTCTCGATCGCGGTGTGCGTCGCCGCGCAGTTCGCGGTGCTCTACGTGCCGACGCTCCAGCGCGGGTTCGGCACCGTGCCGCTCGACGCGATGGACTGGCTCGTCTGCACCGCGGTCGCGGCGACGGTCGTCGTCGCGCGCGAGCTGCTCAAGGCCGTCTTCCGCGCGGCGGACCGCAGGGCGATGGCCGCGTCCGGTGCTCGCTGACCTCGGCCTCATCGCCGCGGGCGCGCTCTGCGCGGGCGTCGGCGGCGAGATCTTCGTGCGCGGCGCGGTGCGGGCCGCCGCGTGGCTGGGGGTCCGCCCCGGGCTGATCGGCGCGACGGTCGCGGCGTTCGCCACCTCCGCGCCCGAGCTCGTGGTCGCGGTCACTGCGGCCCTCGAGGACGCGCCGGCGATCGCGCTCGGCAACGCGCTCGGGGCGAACGTCGTCAATCTCGGGCTCGTGCTCGGCCTGTCGCTCCTGATCGGCCCCAGCACGGTCTCGCAGGGCGGCGTTACGCGCGACCTGCCGGCGGCTTTCGCGATCCCGCTGCTCACCGCGGTGTTCGTCGGCGACGGCAGGCTCGGTCGCGTCGAGGCGGTGGCGATGTTCGCCGTCTTCGCCGGCTGGCTCGTGCTCTCGGTGCGCCAGGAACGGGAGACCCCGGAGGCCCGCCTGCCCTCCCCGCACCGCGAGCACCTGCGGTCGCTCGGGCTGATCGGAGGCGGCGTCGCGCTCCTGCTGGTCGCAGGCGAGACGTTCGTGCGCGGCGCGCTCGGGCTCGCGGGCCGCTTCGGCTGGGACCCGTTCCTGGTCGGTGCGACGCTCGTGGCGCTCGGGACCACGATTCCGGAGCTCGCGACCAGCGTCGTCGCCAAGCTGCGCGGTCACGACGAGATCGGTCTCGGCACGCTGCTGGGAAGCTGCATCTTCAACGGCGGCTTCATCGTTCCCGTCGCCGCGCTGATCACGCCGCCGGCGATCGGGTTCGCCGACGTCGCCGTCGCGCTCGGCGCAGGGGCGGTGCTCGTGATTGCCGCGCGGCCATACCGCGGCGCCGTGCTGGGTCGACGGCGCGGCGCTTTGCTGCTCGCCTTGTACGCCGCATTCATCGCGGCGCTCGCATTGGGCTGACCCGGGCCCGCCCTACTGCACGAGCCAGTCGAGGATCTCCCCCCAGCGGTCGACGATCATGAAGTGCCCGAGCCCCGGCAGCACGTGCGCGCGGGCGCCCGGGATCGCCGCCGCGAGATGACGCGTCGCGGCGCTCGGCACGATGCGATCGTCCGCGCCGTGCCACAGCGCGACCGGAACGCGGATCGACTCGAGCGGCAACCCCCACGGCCGGGCTTCCAGCCGCAGATCGGCGAGCAGCGCGTCGACCCCCTGACGCAGCGATTCGGCGAGGTCGCGCGCAAGCAGCGCGCGCACCTCGGCCCGGGCGAGCGTGCGCTGGTCGTCGGGAGCGAGGCGCGCCGCGACGCGGTCGATGAAGTGCTCGGGCGCGCGCAGCGCCCGGCGCAGCGCGATGCGCAGCGGCCGGCGCAGGAGCCTGGGTGCATGCGCGGCGAGCGCGAACAGGGTGCGCGTGCGCAGCGCGCCCGGTCCGCCGCGCATCGAGCCCGGCGGTCCGACGCTGCTCACCAGCGCGGCGCGCGTGACCCGCCCGCCGAGCAGCGCGGCGCAGGCTGCCGCGAAGGGACCGCCGCCCGAGACGCCGGCCACCGCAAACCGGTCGATGCCGAGGCGGTCGGCGATCGCCGCGATGTCGCGGGCCGCGGCTGCGAACGCGCGTCCCGGTGCGGGCGTCGACAGCCCGAAGCCCGGCCGGTCGACGTGGATCACGCGCGCGCCGCGCGCTGCGGCGAGGTCGGCGTCGGGGTGCTGCTGGAGGCGCGAGCCGGGCAGCCCGTGGAAGGCGAACACCGGGCGGCCGAGCGGATCGCCGCACTCGACGCACGCGACCCAGCGGCGGTCGCCCAGCTCGAGCAGCCGGGTCTCGGGCGGCAGGACCGATGTGGCGGGATCCATCTCGAGCTCGCGGTCCGCCCGCGCGGGCGCCGGAAACGACTTCGGCCGGTGGCGCGCACCGGCCGAAGCGCGAGCGCCGCCGACGGTGTCAGTGCTTGCAGTGGCCGAGGGCGCGGCCCTTGCCCGGGTTGTTGCGATTGCAGCTGCCGGAGTACGCCGGCCCACCGGTCGTCTGGAGCGCCTGCGGCGCGCCGCCCGACTGCGACTTCGGCTTCGAGTCCGCGGTGACCGCACCGCCGACGACCGCACCCGCCGCGCCGCCGACGCCCGCGCCGATGATCGCGCCGTTCGTGCCGCCGACCTCGTTGCCGATCGCCGCGCCGGCGCCGCCGCCGATCGCGCCGCCCACCATCGCGCCGGTGCGTGCCTTGCCGGTCGCGCCGACCGCGCCTCCCGCGGCGCCGCCGACCGCGCCGCCGACGATCGCGCCGGTGGAGCCGCCGACGTGGTTGCCGATCGCCGCGCCGCCGGCACCGCCGATCGCGCCGCCGACACCGGTGCGGATGTCGTTTGCGTTCACCGAAGAGTACGCCGCAAGCGCGGCGACGAACAGAACCGTTTTGACTCGCATGGCGGTCTCCCGTGCCTGATGGACGGAGAGATGTTCGGGAATGCGGCCGGCGCGCGCGAGGGGGCGGGCGGCCGGCGCGTGCAGGAGATCACGCGCGCCGGCGTCGAAGCCTCGACCGCGTGCGGTATGCCACGGTCATGACGGCGCCGTGGAAAAGACGACAGCGTCGACCGCCGGCGACGGCGCCCCGGCGGGGCTTGCTTCAGCGCGTCCGCACGCGCACCGCGGACCAGGGTTGCGCGCCGCCCTCGCCGGTCATCCGGTCGCCGGCGACCCGCCCGACGAACGCCTCGCGCCGTCCGCCCTCTCCGGTCACCGCGAACCGGATCTCGTCGCCCCGGAGCGTCGCCTGGTCGAGCGCGATCGTCTCGCCGGCCGCGCGCATCGATCCGGAGATGCGCTGGAACCGCTGGTCGAGCACGAGCTCGGCCGCGCCGGACGGGGTGCGCGTCATCACCCAGGTCCCCGCCACGCGCGCGGGCACGATCCACAGGTAGACGTCGCTCGAGCCGACGCGCGCCGACTCGTCGGGCGGCCAGTCGCCCATGCGGAACATGTGCGACGCGACGCGCGTGCCGGGCCGCATCTCGAGGATCCGCGGCCGCAGCTTGAGATTGAGGGTGGTGAGGAGGTAGAGCGTCACCACCGTCGCCTCGCGAAAGTCGTGCTCGAAGATGTCGCCCTGCGCGAACCGCACGCGGTCGGCGACGCCTTCCCGCCGCGCGGCTTCGCGGCTCGCCTCGAGCAACTCCGGGTCGTACTCGACGCCCACCGCACGCGCGCCGAAGCGTCTCGCCGCCATGATGGCGATCTTTCCATCGCCCGAGCCGAGGTCGTAGACGAGGTCGCGCGGGCCGACCTGCGCCATCGACAGCATTCGATCCGCGGCGGCATCGGGCGTGGGCACCCACGCGACGTCCTTGCCGGGCAGGACGGGCACGGGGGTGAGGGCTTCGAGCTGCGCGTGCGCAGGCGACGCACCGAGGGCGAGGCAGACTGCGGCGCGGGCGAGGATCCGGGTCATGGTCGGATGCGGAGCGCCGCGACGGTAGCCGGTCGCACCCCCGCGCGCAAGTCCGATAGCGCCGCCCGATCGCACCCATAGGAACGCAGTGCTGGCCGCACCCTCGTAGAGCCCCTACCTTATCGAGGCGCAGAGATCCGATTGCACCCATGACCGCCGCCGTCCTCGCCGCCACCCGCCGCCTGGGCACCCTGAGGCCCTGGCCCCTCGAGCGCGCCCGCTTCGTGCTCGGCGCGGTCGCGGCCGCGATCGGCGGCGCGCAGCTCGTCGCGAGTCTGGCGCAGTGGGTCGCGGCAGACGCAGCCGTCGCTGCCGCGCTGCAGGCCACCGCGCTCACGGCCGCGGCCACCGGCCTCGGCGCAGCCCCGGTCCTCGCCGCCCGCCGGCTCGCGGCCGCCGCGCGCATCACCGCGCTCGGGTTCGGCGCCGGGGTCATGCTCGCCGCGGCGATCCTCGCCCTGCTGGTGCCGGCCTACGAAACCGCGCTGATGCGCGCGGGCAGCGGCATCGCCGCGGCGGTGTCCGTCACCGCGGCGCTGGCGGCCGGCGCGGCGGCGCTCTACCTCCTCGACCGCGCGTTGCCGCACCGCCACCTCGACGCGCCCGGCGCCCCGCGCGCGGCGGCGGGCGAGCGCGGCGCCGCGCTGGTCGCGATCGCGATCGCGCTCCACAACCTTCCCGAGGGCCTCGCCGTGGGCGCGGCAGCCGCGAGCGGCGCGGGCAGCGCCCTGACGCTCGGCATCGCGCTCCAGAACGTGCCCGAGGGCCTGGTGGTCGCCGTTGCCCTGGTTGCGCTCGGCGCCACGCGTCGCGCCGCCGTGGGCATCGCCTTCGCCACGGGGCTGCTCGAGCCGGTCGGCGGCCTGCTCGGCGCGACGCTCGCCACCGCATCCGCGGCGGCCCTGCCCTGGGCGCTCGCCGGCGCGGCGGGCGCGATGCTCTTCGTCGTCCTGCACGAGATGGTCCCGCAGCTGCGCCAGGCCGGCATGCGGCCCGCACTCGGCGGCCTCGCGGGCATCGCGGCTATGATCGCCCTCGACGCGGCCGTCGCGTGAGCCCCCTTTCGCAACGAAGGAGACCGTAATGAAAGCCAGCAAGAGCACTGCCCCCCAGATCGACATCGGCATCCCGGCGAAGGACCGCAAGGAGATCGCCGACGGGCTCGCGCGCCTGCTCGCCGACACCTACACGCTCTACCTGAAGACGCACAACTTCCACTGGAACGTGACCGGGCCGATGTTCAACACGCTGCACCTCATGTTCGAGCAGCAGTACAACGAGCTCGCGCTCGCGGTGGACCTCATCGCCGAGCGCATCCGCGCGCTCGGCTACCCGGCGCCCGGCTCGTACAAGGCCTACGCCGGCCTGTCCTCGATCAAGGAGGCAGAGGGCGTGCCGTCGGCCAAGGCGATGATCGCGCAGCTTGTGAAGGGCCAGGAGGCGGTGGTCAGGACCGCGCGCTCGGTCTTCCCCGCGGTCGAGCGCGCGAACGACGAGCCCACCGCGGACCTGCTGACCCAGCGCATGCAGGTGCACGAAAAGACTGCATGGATGTTGCGGTCGATGCTGGAGCAATAGCTCCAGCCAAGACCGCAACTTCGAGCAGCCCGCGTGCGGGCTGCGAAATGCAGTCTTTCGGTGGAGACTAACCTGGCCGCTTGCGGCCAGGTTACGTCGGAACCAAAAAACCGCGTGGATGCTGCGCTCGATGCTGGAGCAGTAGCTCGAGCAGGGTCCACCGGTGGGCGGGGCGCCGAGGGCCCCCGCCCATTGTTTTTCTACGCGGGCTGACCCGACCCAATGCGGCACCGCGTATTTCCGTGAGCCGGATCAAACCGGCCGCTCGGCGTGTGCGCCAGATTTGCCGCGGCGCTAGACTTCGCTCACACGCCGCGGGCCGGTCGGCTCGCCACGATAATCACGCCCCGAAGGAGGAGCCCATGTCCGAGTCGGTCAAGTACGTCCTCGACGAAACGCGCATCCCGAAGCACTGGTACAACATCCAGGCCGACCTGCCGAAGCCGCTGCCGCCGGTGCTGCACCCCGGCACGCTGAAGCCGCTCGGGCCCGACGACCTCGCGCCGCTCTTTCCGATGGAACTGATCATCCAGGAGGTGACCCAGGAGCGCGAGGTCCCGATCCCGGAGCCGGTGCGCGAGGTCTACCGCCAGTGGCGGCCCTCGCCGCTCTACCGCGCGCGGCGGCTCGAGAAGGTCCTGCAGACGCCCGCGCGCATCTACTACAAGTACGAGGGCGTCTCGCCGGCCGGCAGCCACAAGCCGAACACCGCGGTCGCGCAGGCGTTCTACAACAAGCAGGCCGGCATCTCGAAGCTCTCGACCGAGACCGGCGCGGGCCAGTGGGGCTCCTCGCTCGCCTTCGCCGGCGCGCTGTTCGGGATCGACGTGCAGGTCTTCATGGTGCGCGTGTCCTACGACCAGAAGCCGTACCGCCGTGCGCTGATGGAGACCTACGGCGCGAAGTGCATCCCGTCGCCATCGAACGAGACGCAGTCGGGCCGCGCGATCCTGGAGAAGCGCAAGGACCACCCCGGCTCGCTCGGCATCGCAATCTCGGAGGCGGTCGAGGTTGCCGCGCAGCGCGAGGACACGAAGTACGCGCTCGGCTCGGTGCTGAACCACGTGCTGCTGCACCAGACGGTCGTCGGCCAGGAGGCGATGGCGCAGCTCGAGATGGCGAACGACTATCCCGACGTGATCGTCGGCTGCACCGGGGGCGGGTCCAACTTCGCCGGCATCGCCTTCCCCTTCCTCGGCGCGCAGCTGCGCGGCGGCAAGAAGGTGCGCATCGTCGCGGTCGAGCCGGCCGCCTGCCCGAGCCTCACGCGCGGCAAGTACGCCTACGACTTTGGCGACACCGCGCACCTCACCCCGCTCGTGAAGATGCACACCCTCGGGTCGGTCTTCACGCCGCCGGGATTCCACGCCGGGGGCCTGCGCTACCACGGCATGGCGCCGCTCGTGAGCCATGTCAAGGAGCTCGGCCTCATCGAGGCGGTCGCGTATCACCAGACGAAGTGCTTCGACGCGGGCGTTCAGTTCGCGCGCGCCGAGGGGATCCTGCCGGCGCCGGAGGCGAACCACGCGGTGAAGGGCGCGATCGACGAGGCGCTCAAGTGCAAGGCCGAGGGGAAATCGCGCGCGATCCTCTTCAACCTCTGCGGCCACGGCCACTTCGACATGCAGGCGTACATGGACTACTTCTCGGGCAAGCTGAAGGACCAGGACTACGACGAGAAGGAGTTGGCCATGGCGCTCGCCGGGCTGCCCGCGGTGAAAGAGGCCGCTTGACGGGCGAGCGCCTTTGACTTGGGGGATCTACAAGGGGGCGTCGCCCCCTTGTTCCACCGATTCGATGGCGCTCGCCGGGCTGCCCGCGGTGAAAGAGGCCGCTTGACGGGCGAGCGCCTTTGACTTGGGGGATCTACAAGGGGGCGTCGCCCCCTTGTTCCACCGATTCGATGGCGCTCGCCGGGCTGCCCGCGGTGAAAGAGGCGGCCTGAGGGGCGAGCGTCACCGTCTCGGGGGAACTGCAAGGGGGCGTCTCGCCCCCTTTTCCTTTCTTGCGGAGGCTCAGGCCGGCTCGCGCAAGGCGGCGGCCAGGGCCGCGAGGTGCGCCGCGACCCGCTCGGGCTCCTCCCAGTGGGGCGCGTGGCCGGTGCCGGTGAAGACGCGCAGCGCCGCGCCCGGGATGCGCTGCGAGAGCAGCGCCTGCTGCGCCGCGTCCGCGAACGCGTCGTGCTCGCCCCAGACGATCAGCGCCGGCGCGGCGATCCAGCCGAGCGCCGGCGTATGGTCATCGGCCAGCATCCCCGCAAAGGCCTCGCGCCAGACCCGCGCCGGCACCTTGAGGCTCTCGGCGACGACCGCGTCGAGGAATTCGCGCGGAATCTCGCGTGCGACCGTGCTGCGCTGGAAGTCGCGCACAAAGCCGGGGTCGATCGGATCGGCGAGCGTCGAGAGGGTCGTCTCCCACATTTCCCGCACCGGCGCATTGCCGCGCAGCGTCGCGAAGGCCCCGATCAGCGCGAGCCCGCGCACGCGCTCGGGCCGGTCGATCGCGCACCGCTGCGCGACGAGGCTGCCCATCGAGTGGCCCACCAGCACCGCCGCCTCCAGCCCCTGCGCGTCGAGGAACCCTGCGACGTCGCCCGCGAGGTCCTCGATGCGGTAGCCCGACGGCGGGCGCCCGGCGTCGCCGTGCCCGCGCTGCGTGAGCGCGAAGGCGTGCATGGACGCCGGCAGGTGCGGCAGCAGCAGCTCGAACGAGCGCCAGGAATCGGTGACCCCGTGCAGGAGCACCACCGGCAGCCCCCCGCGGTCGCCCTGCTCCACGTACTGGAGCGTCGTGCGGCCGGGGAGCGCGACCGACTTGACCTCGAACGTCGTCTTCATCGCCTTCCTCCGGTTCAGGCGGCGCGCAGCGCGGGCCGCGGGTGCGCCGCCCAGCGGTCGACGTGCGCACCGACCGCCCGCACCACGTCCGCCGCGTGCGTGAGCGGGGACATGTGGCCGGCGTCGGGAATTTCCGCCACCGCGCAGCCGGGCAGCGTGCGCGCGAGGAGATCGACGACGCGGCTCGCGGCGGCGGTCGTGCGCCCGCCGCGCACCAGCAGCGCCGGCGCGTGCAGGCGCGCGTAGGGCGCGAGCCCGCGCGACTCGGCGAGCGACTCGCGCCACTCGTCGGCGACCTTCGGCATCGCGGCGACGACGCGCGCGCGCATCGCCGCGGTCGAGGCGGCCCACGCTGCACGCCCGATCCAGTAGCCCATGAACGCGTCTGCGCAGGCCTCCAGGTCGCCGGCCTCTACGAGCGCGATGTGGCGCATCGCGACCGCCTCGATCTCCCGCCATGCCGGGTCGCCTTCGAGGCGCAGCAGGTGGAACGCCACCGGCTCGACGAGCGCCAGGCTCGCCACCTGCGGCCCGAGCTCGGCGGCCGCGCGCAGCGCCACGGCCCCGCCGTACGAGTGCCCGACCAGGTGCACCGGCTCGCCGAGCACGCGCGCGAGCTCGAGCACGACGTCGAGGTCGGTCGCGCGGCCGCGCGCGACCTCCCAGGGCGTGCTGCGCCCGTAGCCGAGGAGGTCCGGCGCCACCACGCGCCGGCGCCCGCCGAGCGCGGCAGCGAGCGGCGCCCACAGACGGCTCGAGGCGGCGCTGCCGTGGACCGCGAGCACCGGCGCGCCGTGGCCGGCGTCGTCGCAGGCGACCGTGAGGCCGCGGAAATGGAGGGTGCCCATCGCCGCTCAGCGGGCGTCGTCTTCAGCCTGCGCGGTCACGGCAGGCGGCGTCGCTGCCGCCGCCTGCGGCGCCTCGCCGGTCAGTTCGACCACGCCCCATCCGGCGGCGCCGAAGCCCGCCAGCAGCGCGAGCGCGAAACCGATTGCGAAGAAGCCGCGCTGCCCGCGGCGTGCGTTCGTGCGTTCCATGTCCGTCTCCGCCTGTGAAGTGTCGTGAATGGGCCGTCTCATGCCGCGATGCGCGAGGCGGCCGCCGAAACGAGCGTCCGCGACCACGCCTGCGCGTGCTTCGCCCCGTCCTGCTCGCCGAGCAGCGATTGCGCGCGGGCGGTCAGGCGCCAGTTGAACGGGCTCGAGGGCTTGACCTGCGTGCGCTCGGCCGCGAGGGCACGCGCGAGCTTCGCGTGGCCGCCGCGCAGCGCCGCCTCGGCCAGCGTGAGCGACAGGATGTCGCGCTGGGCGTGGCTGCCGCCGAACCGGTGCGCCACGAGCCGCACCGGCCGCAGCATCTCGATGACGACGTCCCAGTCGCCGCGCCCGAACGCGGCGAGCGCGACGCACACCGGCAGGCCGACTTCGCGCGTCATCGCGGCGTTCGTGCCGGAGCCGTGGTCGGCGGCCGCGCGCAGGCCCGCGAGCAGGGTGCGCGCGGCAGCCTCGCGCCCGGCGGCGACGAAGGCCATCATCGCGTGCGCGTCGTTGAACGCGTAGTGCCCGTCCGCGGCGAAGGGTTCCCAGGCGTCCGCCAGCTCGCCCCAGCGGTTCCCGACGTCGACGCCGCGCAGGTGCAGACGCCAGAGCATCGCGGTCGCGTCGATCATCTCGAGGACCACCTGCGAGCGCGCCGGCCGGATGCGCGTGTCGTAGAGCTCGAGCACCTTCGCGTGCTCGCCGAGGTCGAGGTAGTAGAGCGCGAGGTGCCACCAGTTGTGGAACGCGAAGCCGTTGTCCGGCGACCAGTCGGGCGCGCGCGACTCGAGCCACGCGATGCCCTCCGGCAGCCGGCCCTGCATCTCCATCACGTGCGCGACCGCGTGCACCGCCCAGGGGTCGCGCGCATTGAGCTCGAGCGCGTGCCGCCCGGTCTGCTCGGCGCGCGCGTAGTCGCCGCACTCCTCGAGGCCGAACGCGTGCATGCCGAGCACGTAGTTGAACCCGGGCGTCGATTCGCGCCAGTACGGCAGCACGCGCGCGACGCGGTCGCGCAGCATCTGCGACTGGCCGAGATAGAAGTCGCCGAGGTGCGAGAGCTGGAGCGCGAGCGTGTCGCGCGGGTGGTCGAGCAGCACGTCGCCCCACAGCCGCACCGCGCGGCGCCAGTCGCCGTCGAGCCACGCCCGGCATGCGGCGACGTGGCCGCGCTCGCGCTCGTTCCCGCGCTCGCCGACCGCCTCGACCTCGGCCGCCGCGGCGCCCAGGAGCGCCTTCTCGCTGGTCGTGAGCAGGATGCCGGCCTTCGCGACGCGCGGCAGGACCGCTGCGGGTTCGAGCGCGATCGCGCGATCGAGCGCCTCGATCGGATTGCCGTAATAGCCGTGGAAAAGCTCGATCGCGTCGTCGCAGGCGTCGATCGCGTCGCGCTGCGTGGCGGAAACGGGCGTCATTCGGCGGTCGGTGAGCGTCATCGTCGTTGCTCCTTTGCTGTCGTTCGGTTCGGTTCCTGTCGTTCGAATCAACGGCCGGGAATGCGCACCCGGGCCATCGTGTGTACGTCCACGTAGCGGCCGGCCTGGAAGCCGAATGCGCGCGCTGTCCCCTCGATCTCGAAGCCGTGCTTGCGGTACAGCGAGATCGCCGCCTCGTTCGACGCGAACACCATGAGCTCGAGCCGCACGAGGTTCAGCCAGTTGTCGGCGAGATCGACCGCGGCGCGCATGAGCGACGAGCCCACGCCGAGCCCCTGCGCCGCGCGCGACACCGCGATCGGGCCGATGCGGCCGACGTGGCGCAGCCGCGGCGCGGGGAAGCCGCCGAGGCCGAGCGCGCCGACGATGCGCTCGCCGCCGCACGCGACCAGCATGTAGCGGCCGCTCACCGCGTCCTCGACCTGCTTGCGCGTGTGCGCGGACGGCAGGTACGGCACCTCGACCAGCCAGTTCATCACGTCCGGGTCGGTGAAGATCGCATGCAGCCCGTCGCTGTCCCCCGGCTCCGCGTGCCGGACGGTGATCGCGCTCGCCGCGGCGAGGGTCTTGGCGTCGAAGACGCCGGTGCTCGACGAGATGGCCATGCTCAGCATCGTCCGTTCCTCCTTGCAGTTCAGCAATCGAACTCGCCCTTGCGGCGGCGCGCGCGGGCCGGATGCGCCGCGGGCGCCAAGTAAGCTATGCCGTCGCCTCTTCCCTCTCGCGTACCGCGCCGCACGTGCTCCCGCACAGCGCCACGCGCGCGAGGTATTCCCAGCGCAGACAGCCGTGGCTCTCCAGCCGCTCGGCCGCGCCGCGCTCCGGCACGACCTGTCGCCGGCTGCCTTCGTGGGCGAACCCCAGTTTCTCGAGCACGCGCGCCGCCGCCTCGTCGGCGCGCAGGCGCGGCGCCCAGATGCGCTCGAGCGCGAGCAGCTCGAAGCCGTACGCGACGACCGCCGCCACCGCCTCGGCGGCGTAGCCGCGGCCCCGGTAAGGGCCCCCGAGCCAGTACCAGAGGCGCGCGGCGGCAAGCGGCGCCTCGAACGCAAGACCGATCGCGCCGACGAGCGCACCGTCGTCGACGCGCGCGATCGCGAAGTTCACCTCCTCGCCGCACTCGCGCGCGTCCCGCCGCGCTTCGATCCACGCCGCGGCCGTGCCGTACGGATGGGGCATCAGCGCCGCCACGAACACCGCGGGATCGCCGGCGAGTCGCTCGACCGCGTCCACGTCGGCCGGCGCGAGGTCGCGCAGCGCGAGGCGCGCGGTGAGGAGTCGCGGGACGCCCTCCATCAGGACACCGGGTCGACCGGGATTGCGTTCGGCCGCATCGCGTTCCATCCGGTCAGCCGACGGCCACGGCCAGCGCGAGCCGCGCCAGCCCCACCGTCGCGTGCAGCAGCGTTGCCATCGCCGCGGCGGCCGCGAGCCCGACTCCCGTCAGCACGAGCGCGTCGGCGCCCGATGTCACGCTGCGTCGCATCTTCATCGTCGTGTCCTTCCCCGTCCTGCGCTCACGCCTCGCCTTCGGGGCGCCGCGGTCCGCTGTCGGCCTGCAGCCGCGCGACCCGCTCGATGTCCGCGCGCGCGAGACCGATATCGCGCAGCTCGCGGTCGCTCATCGTGCCGAGCAGGCCGCGCGCCTCGCGCGCTGCGCGGGCGGCGCGGACGTCGGCCGCACGCTGCGTGAGCCATGCCCGGAGCGCGCGCCAGGCGGCGTACCCCTGTGCGTGCATCACTGCGGTGATCGGCATCCGGCGTGTCGGGCTGTGCATCGGCTCGCTCCTCGTGCGACGGCGTCGCTACGGCGCGCACTGTGACGGGGGTGCGCTGGCGGATGCCTGACCGATTCGCGCAGGCGCTCCGGGTTCGCCGGGCATCGCCCGGAACCCCGCGTGGATGCTGGCTTTCGCGGCATCAGCCGAACGGCCGATGGGCCCGTGCAGCCCGCGGGCGCGCGGGAGGGCGCGCACCGCGGCGCCGGGGCTGACGGATGACTGACCGAGCTAGCCGGCCGTTGAAAACGGGACGGCGCGAGCGCCCGCGGCTCTTCTGCGGGGCGCACACGCGCCCCAGGCCTTTGATCGAGCGAGCGTCCGATCAGGCACGAGTGTCGAGCGAAGCTGCATATGCACGCTTTTCAACAGCCTGCTACGGGGCGTCCAGCGTGCGGCGCACCGCCTCGGTCTCGGGCGAGGGCTTCGTCCCGAGCACCACGGAGAGCAGCTCCCTGCAGCGGCGGTAGGTGCGCAGCGCCGCCGCGCGCTCGCCCAAGTCGCGCTGGCAAACGATCAGCTGGCGGTAGAGGTCCTCGGCGAGGTTGTCGAGCTCGAGCGTGCGCTCGTAGAGGTCGCAGGCCTCGCGCACGCGGCCGCTCGCCTGCAGCCCGCGCCCGAGCGCGAGCGCGGTGCGCACGAGCTTCGCGCGCAGGCGGTCGCGCAGCGGCATCAGCCAGCCCTGGTCCTCGTCGCCGGCGAGGAAGTGCCCCGGGTACGCGGCGCGCAGCCGCGCCGCCGCTTCCGCGAGGCGGTCCGGGCTCGCCTCCGCGTCCTGCGCGATCGCGTCGGCGGCGCGCGCGGCGCGCTCGAACGCGTCCACGTCCACCCAGCAGTGGCGCGGGTCGAGCGAGAGCTTGCCCTCGTTCAGCACCAGCGCCGCGTCGTGCCCGATCAGCTTGCGCAGCCGGTAGAGCGTGCTGTCGAAGGAGACCTTGGCCGCGTCGCCGCCCGCGTCGGGCCACAGAATCGCGGCGAGCCGCGCCGCGTCGACGCCGTCGCCGCCGAGGGCGACGAGCGCCTTCAGGAGCTCGAGCGGCTTCTTCTGCGCCTTGGCCGCGAAACGGAGCGGCGCGCCGTCGCGCAGGACGCGGAAGGCGCCGAGCGCGTGGAGGCGCAGCGGCCACGGCCAGCCCTCCGGCGCCGCGTCCGCGGGCGGGGCGAGCGCGCGCGTGGCGACGAGCCGGCGGACGTAGTCCGGCTCCAGGTTCGCCTCGAGCGCGGCGGCGCAGAGCCGGCTCATCATCGGCGGCCACCAGGTGTAGTTGTTGAGGTACCCCTCGCGCCGCCCGAGCGCGAGCGCAGCGGCGAGCGGGGCGCCGAAGCCGGCATCGCCCGCGCGCAGGCGCAGGTACGCCTCCCACAGGCTGGTGTGAAACCGCAGCATGCCGCCGCGCACGTCGGGCACGAGCGCCTTCATGCGCTCGAGCACGCCAAGCGCCGCCGCGCGGTTGCCGGCGAGGTCGAGCGCGAGCGCGAGCCCGGTGTGGCACGTCAGCGTCGAGTTGATCGAGCCGGTCTCGAGCGAGACCTGGGCGGCCGCGCGCGCCTCGCGCTCGGCTTCGGCCGGATCGCCGGCGAGCGCCGCGTGCCACGCGCGCAGGTAGTGGAGGAGCGCGAGGTCGAGCTTGCGGTTCGCGTCGATGCGGCCCGCGATGTCGGCGAGCAGCGCCGCGGCCTCGCCCAGCCGGCCGCGCGCGAGCAGGCCCCAGGTGCGGAAGAGGTCGATCACCTGGTCGAAGAAGGCGAGACCGTGGGCCTGCGTGACCGCGCGCGCCGCGTCGAGCATCGCGTCGTACTCGTCCATGCGCGCGCGGTGCATCGCGAGGTGCGCGAGCCACACGCGGCACCACGCGCGCGTCATCGGGCGCACCTCGGGATGGTCGATGTGCGGGGCGATGCGCTCGGCGACGCGCTCCGACCGCGCGAGCTCGCCCACCTTGTTGAAGCCGTCGATCAGCCGCGCCGCGACCGCGACGCGCGCGTTGCGGTCGGCGACCGCGTCGAGCACGCGGTCGAGCCGGTCGAGGTACGCGGGGAGCTGCGGGTGGCCGGGCTGGCGGTACACCAGCCCGATCGCGAGGCTCGACACCGCGCGCGCCTCGGCCTCCGGGCTGTCGAAGCGCGTCGCGCGCTCGATCAGCCCTTCCATCACGTCGAGCCAGCGGTCCACCGGCCGCCAGTCGGCGCGCGAGACGTAGTGCGACACGATCGCCGCCTCGACCGCGCGCATCTGCCCGGTCGCATCCGCGCGCGCACGGTAGCCGTCGTAGGCGCGCTCGAGGCTCGCCCGCGCGGCGACCGGGTCGACGTTCATGCGCGCCACGCCTTCCCAGTACGCGACTGCGGGTTCACCTACGCGGACCGCCGCCGGCAGCGCGTCGATGCGCGCGGCCACCGACTCGAAGCGCCCTTGCGCGAGCATCGCCGGCGCCTCCGCGGCGAGCACGCGCACGGCGTTCGGCCAGTCGCCCCCGTCGCAGTACAGCTCGAAGACCCGGTCGGTCAGGCCGCGCGCCTCGCCGAGCGCCGCGACGCGGCGCCGCGCCGCGGCGAGCTCGTCCGCGGGCAGCAGGCGGCGTGCGCGCTCGAGCAGGAACTCGCGGAAGAGGGCCTGGAACTCGTAGACCGGCTCGGGGCCGTCGCGGCGCGCGACGAAGAGGTGGCGCCGGTAGCCCTGCTCGAGCAGCTTCGGGGTCCGCGCCTCGCCGGTGAGCTCCACGGCGACCGAGGCGCGGATGCGCGGCGGCAGCGCCGCGAGCATGAGGAGACGCTGGTCCTCCTGCGGGAGGCGGTCGAAGATCTCGCCCGCGAAGTACGCGGCGACGGCGTCGGGCGTCATCGGGTCGCCGCGCTCGGCGAGCGCCGCGCCGCGCTGGATCTGCTCGCGCAGCAGGATGAGGCCCGCCGCCCAGCCGTCCGTTCGCGCCCAGGCGCGCTCGACGACTGCCGCGTCCCCCGCGCCGTCGAGCAGCGCGGCCGCCTCCTCGCGCGTGAAACGCAGCGCCTCGGGCCCGATGCGCGCGAGCGTCTGGTTCGCGACCAGGCGCGCGAACGCGGCGGGCGGCTCGAGCCGGCTCACCAGGATCACGTTGACGCCGACCGGGATCTCCTCGAGCACCGCGGCGCGCGCGTCGGCGCCGCCTTCGGCTTCCTGCAGGTTGTCGAACACGACCACCGCGCCGGCCGGCAGACGCGCGAAGAACTCGCGGAACCAGCGACGCGCGAAGCCGCCCAGGTCACGGCGGAACTCGTCGGTGAAGAGCGGCAGCGCGGGCGCCTGCCCGCGCGCGAGGGGCGCGGCCGCGAGGCCGAGGAAGTAGAAGAAGGTCGCCGGGTCGCGGTCGGACGCATCGACGTTGTACCAGACCGCGTCGAGGCGCCGCGCGTCGAGGTAGCTCGCGAGCAGCGCGCTCTTGCCCGCCCCCGGCGCGCCGGTGACCCAGAGCGCGGGATGCTCGCGCAGCTCGTCGAGCAGGCGAAAGAGCCGCTCGCGCGCTCGGACGCGATAGAGCCGCGGGCGCGTGAGCTTCGCGAGCGGCGCCGCCGGGGGCGGCGGCGCGGCCCGTGCGCGCGCGGGTGCCCTGGTCTTCTTCCGCGTGGCCATGGTCGGTCGGGAGAGCGCGAGTGTAGCCGGTGTATAGTCGCGCGGCGATGAAAGCGACCGTCCGCATCGGCTCCGGCGCCGGGTTCCAGGGCGATCGGCTCGAGCCGGCGGTGATCCTCGCGACGCAGGGCAGCCTCGACTACCTCGTCCTCGAGTGCCTCGCCGAGCGCACCATCGCGCTCGCGCAGCTGCGCAGGCTCGCCGACCCGGCGGCCGGCTACGACCCCCTGCTCGAGCGGCGCATGCGCGCGCTCCTCGTGCCCGCGAAACGCAACCGCGTGCGCATCGTCACCAACATGGGCGCGGCGAACCCGCTCGCGGCCGGGCGCAAGGTGGTGGCGCTCGCGCGCGAGCTCGGCGTGCCGGTCAAGGTCGCGGTCGTGACCGGCGACGACGCGCTCGGCCTGCTCACGCCCGACATGAAGACGATCGAGGCGCGCGGCGCGCCGCTCGCCGAGTACGGAAAGCTCGTCAGCGCGAACGCCTATCTCGGCGCCGAGCAGCTCCTGCCCGCGCTCGCCAGCGGCGCCGACGTGATCGTCACCGGCCGCGTCGCCGACCCGTCGCTCGTGCTCGCGCCGCTCGTGCACGCGTTCGGCTGGGCGCTCGACGACTGGCCGCGCCTCGGCCGCGGCACCATCGTCGGGCACCTCCTCGAGTGCGCGGGCCAGGTCACCGGCGGCTACTTCGCCGACCCGGGGGTGAAGGACGTGCCGAACCTCGCGCACCTCGGCTTCCCCTTCTGCGACGTGGACGCCGACGGCAACGGCGTGCTCGGCAAGGTGGCCGGCACCGGCGGGCTGATCTCCGCGCGCACCGTGAAAGAGCAGCTCCTCTACGAGGTCACCGATCCCGCCGCCTACCTGACGCCCGACGTGGCCGCCGACTTCACGCCGGTGCGCGTGCGCGAGCTCGGACCCGACCGCGTGGAAGTGACCGGCGGCGGCGGGCGCGAGCGCACCGCGACGTTCAAGACGAGCGTCGGGTACTTCGCCGGCTACGTCGGCGAGGGCGAGATCTCCTACGCGGGCGTCCGCGCGCGCGAGCGCGCGCGCCTCGCCGGGGCGGTGCTGCGCGAGCGGCTGCAGGACGACCTCCCCGACCTGCGCATCGAGTACGTCGGCGTCGACAGCACGCACCACACCGATTTCGGCCACCCGCACGCGCCGTACGAGGTGCGCTTGCGCGCCGCGGCGCGCGCCGCCACGCGCGCGGCGGCCGAGCGCGTCGGCGACGAGGTCGAGGCGCTCGCCACCAACGGGCCGGCCGGGGGCGGCGGCTTCCGCAAGCTCGTTCAGGAGCGCGTCGGCATCGTCTCGACGCTGCTCGACCGCAGCCGCGTGAAGAGCGGCGTCACCGTCCTGGAGCGCGACCTTGAGACGGAAGCTCGCTGAGCTCGCGCACGCCCGCGCGGGCGACAAGGGCGACACGCTGACGCTGTCGCTGTTCGCGCTGCGCGAGGACGACTATCCCCTGCTGGTCGCGCGCGTCACGCCGGAGGCGGTGAAGCGCCACCTCGCGCACGTCGTGCACGGCGAGGTGCGCCGCTACGAGCTGCCGAACCTCCACGCGCTGCAGTTCGTCTGCGAGCGGGCGCTCGACACCGGCGTCACCACGTCCCTCGCGCTCGACCCGCACGGCAAGAGCCTCTCCTACGCGCTGCTCGAGCTGCCGATCGACGACTGACGTCGCCCCGACGCCAGCCCGACATTTCGCCGGGCGCCGCGTGAATTAAGTCACGCCTGCGCGACCCGTCGCCGTGCCGTTTGCGCCCCCATCCGCGCCGCCGGGCGGTCGTCCTGAGCGGTCCGATGCACCCTTCACATCCGCTGCGCGCCTGCGCCGGATATGGTGCGGCTCTTGCAGCGATCCGGGCGCTCCCCCACCAGGCGAAAACAAGGCCGGCAACAGGCATTCCGACGTGAAGCGCTCGCTTGACAAATCGAAGCAGGGCTTGCGCCGCCGGACGCTCGCGTTCGAGACGCTCGAGCCGCGCCTGCTGCTGTCGGCCGACCTCGCGCCGGCGCTCGCGCCGCTCGCGCACGACGCGCTGCCGCCGATCCCCGCCGAGTTCCGTGCGCTCGACCTCGTCGCCGAGACCCCGCAGGTGGTGATAAACGGCGCGGCGAGTGCGGCACGCGAGGTCGTGTTCGTCGACGCGAGCCTGGCCGACTCCGAGCGCCTCCTCGCCGACGTGCTGCGCGCGACCGGTGGCGACCGGCCGGTCGAGGTGATCCTGCTCGATCCCGCGCGCGACGGCGTCGCGCAGATCGGCGAGGCCCTCGCGACGCGCACCGGGCTCGACGCGGTCCACCTGGTCACGCACGGGAGCGCCGGCCGCCTGCAGCTCGGCAACACGGCGCTCGACGCGTCGGCGCTCGACACGAATCGTGACGCGATCGCCGCCTGGGCGCGGGCCTTCGCCGCCGACGGCGATCTGCTCCTCTACGGGTGCGACGTCGCCGCCGGCGCGCAGGGCAACGCCTTGGTCGACGCGCTCGCGCGGCTGACCGGCGCGGACGTCGCCGCGAGCGACGACGCGACCGGCGCGAGCGTCCTCGGCGGAGACTGGGACCTCGAGCGGACGACCGGTAGGATCGACCTGCCGCTCGCCGTGCTCGAGGACGGCGCCTGGGCCGGGCTGCTTGCTGCGCAGACGCTCGACTGGGACGCCGCCACGGTCGACTGGCCGGCGGCGGCGACCGGCTCGAACAGCTTCGCCGTCGGCGGCGGGGACGTGACGGTCACCGTCGCGGACCCGTTCGGTCGGCTCAACAACGGCTCGCCCGACGACGATGCGATGAACGACCAGGGCGGGCTCGCGGCGACCGAGCAGGGGCTCTACATCAGCTCGACCGGCTTCGCGGCCGGCGAATCCGCAACCGTCACGCTCGACTTCTCGCACCCGGGCGGCGTCTCGAACGTCAGCTTCACGATCTTCGACATCGACATCGGGAACGGCGCCAACGGGTTCATCGACGAGGTCCAGGCGCAGTTCACCGCGAGCGGCGCGACGACGCTCTCGATCACGCCGGGTCCAAGCAACCAGGTCGTCGGCGGCGACACCGTCCAGGGCACGGCCAACTCGCCCAGCAACGGCGCGAATTCCGGCCGGGCGAACGCGACGTTCACGTTCACCGGCACCGGCATCACCCAGATCGTCCTCACGTACCGCAACGCTGGCGGCCCCACAAACCAGTCGATCACCCTGCACGACATCCATTTCACCGACAACTCGCGGCCGAGCGGCACCGACGGGGGCGTCACGTTCAACGAGGACACCACGTACACCTTCGCCGCCGCGAACTTCGGGTTCACCGATCCGGACGCCGGCGACACGCTGAGCGCGGTGCGCATCGACACGCTCCCCGGGGCGGGGAGCCTCGTGCTGTTCGGCTCGGGCCCCCTCGTGGCGGGACAGGTGATCACCATTGCCGACATCAACGCCGGCAACCTGCGCTTCACGCCGGCGACGAACGCGAACGGGGCGGGCTACGCGAGCCTCACCTTCAGCGTGCGCGATCCCGGCGGGCTGTTCGACCTGACGCCGAACACGCTGACGATCAACGTGACCGCGGTGAACGACGCGCCGGTGGCGTCGAACGACGGCTACGCGGTCAACGAGGACGCGACCCTGAACGTCCCGGCCGCGGGCGTGCTCGCGAACGACACCGACGTCGACGGGCCGGCTCTCTCGGCAGTTCTGGTCGCGGGACCCGGCAACGGCTCGCTCACGCTCAACGCCAACGGCTCGTTCAGCTACACGCCCAACGCGAGCTTCAACGGGAGCGACAGCTTCACCTATCGCGCCTCGGACGGGTCGCTGCAGTCGAACGTCGCGACGGTCACGATCACCGTCAACGCGGTCAACGACCCGCCGGTCGCGGTCGCGGACGCGTACGTGGTCGCGGAGGACGGCACGCTCAACGTCGCGGCCGCAGGGGTGCTCGCGAACGACAGCGACGTCGACGGGCCGGCGCTCTCGGCCGTGCTCGTCGCCGGACCCGCGAACGCCGCGTCGTTCACGCTCAACGCGAACGGCTCGTTCGTCTACGTCCCGGTCGCGAACTGGAACGGCCCCGACAGCTTCACCTACCGCGCGTCCGACGGCAGTCTGCAGTCGGCCATCACGACGGTGACCCTTACCGTCACTGCGGTGAACGATGCGCCGGTGGCTTCGGGGAGTGCGGTGCTGGGGGCGGTGGTGGAGGATGCGGCGGTGCCGGCGGGATCGACGGTGGCGGCGCTGTTCGGGGGGAACTATTCGGATGCGACCGACGGGGCGGGGGCCACCGCGCTCGCCGGCGTGGCGATCGTGGGCAACGCGGCCAGCGCCGCGCAAGGGGTCTGGCAGTACTCGCCCGACGGGGTCGCCTGGACCACGATCGGCACCGCGCTCTCGGATGCCGCCGCGCTCACGCTGCCGGCCACCCATCTGGTGCGCTTCCTGCCCGCGGCGGACTTCAACGGCGTGCCCGGCGCGCTCACCGCGCGCCTCGCGGACGGCTCGGCCGGGGCGATCGCCGCGGCGAGCGGGGTGAACCTCGCCGGCACGATCGGCGGCACGGGCCACTGGTCGGCGGCCAGCGTCGCGCTGGGCACGAGCATCACCGCGGTGAACGATGCGCCGACCTTCGGGGCGCTGGCGAACCAGACCGTCGCCGAGGACGCCGGGGCGCAGACGGTGGCCGCCTTCACCACGGTGGCCCCCGGCGGCGGCGCGGACGAAGCCGGCCAGAGCTTCACCTACACGGTCACCAACGACAACAACGCGCTGTTCGCGGTGCAACCGACCATCGCCGCCAACGGCACGCTCACCTACACCCTCGCGCCCAACGCCTTCGGGACCGCGACGGTGAGCGCCTTCGTCACCGATTCGGGCGGCACCGCCAACGGCGGGACCGACACCACCGGCCCGCGCACCTTCACCATCACCGCCACGCCGGTGGCCGATACGCCCTCGGTCACCAACGCCACGACCTTCGAGGACACGCAGAGCACCAGCGGCCTGGTGATCACCCGCAACGCCGCCGACGGCGCCGAGGTCACCCACTTCAAGATCACCGGCATCGCCGGCGGGACGCTCTACCTCAACGACGGCACGACCGCCGTCGCGAACGGCGACTTCATCAGCGTCGCCCAGGGCGCGCTCGGGCTCAAGTTCACCCCCGCGCCCGACTCGGTCGCCAATGGCGGCTTCAACGTCCAGGCCTCCACCGCGGCCAACGACACCGGGCTGGGCGGGGGCGTAGTCGGCGCCACGATCGCGGTCACGCCGGTGAACGACGCGCCCAGCTTCGCCGCACTCGCCAACCAGACCGTCGCCGAGGACGCCGGAGCGCAGTCCGTCGCCGGCTTCACCACGGTGGCCCCTGGCGGCGGCCCCGACGAAGCCGGCCAGAGCTTCACCTACACGGTCACCAACGACAACAACGCGCTCTTCAGCGTCCAGCCCTCGATCGCCGCCAACGGCACGCTCACCTACACCGTGGCCCCCAACGCCAGCGGCACGGCCATCGTCAGCGCCTTCGTCACCGATTCGGGCGGCACCGCCAACGGCGGGACCGACACCACCGGCCCCAGAACCTTCTCCATCAACGTCACCCCGGTGGC